>Ga0208197_1000001_pt1 | contig 531374 bp, 378 predicted proteins | sample AD_JPNNA4_MetaG_FD_184444 | JGI IMG/M metagenome (GOLD analysis project Ga0208197, IMG submission 184444) | Active sludge microbial communities of municipal wastewater-treating anaerobic digesters from Japan - AD_JPNNA4_MetaG (SPAdes) (version 2) | ecosystem: Engineered > Bioreactor >...
TGCGCGCTTCTGCGAACGGGCATGCCTGGGTGTATGCCGACGGCACTCCCTACTTTATGGTTGGCGATACCTGGCTTGCCGGCTCTACCTGGCGCTTGCCATTCAGGAATGCACAGACATCGCCAGGATATATTCCAGGGCCGGGAATGGGTTTCGAAGATGCTGTTATGTACCGCAAGCAACAGGGATTCAATTCCGTCAGCATGATTTCCTGCTTTCCGAACTGGGATTCGGATATCTATCCCAGCACCTATGCTGATTCAAACGGGATTTATTTGAGAAATGCCTGGGAAAAATTCGGTTACGATGTCAAAGGTGCAAAAGGAGAGGATGCTTCCGGTGGATCGAGCTATTGGGGCTCATTTACCGCGAAGAATATGAGGGATGAATGTGGAAACCTTCCCTTTGAAATGTCCCGGGAGCATCAAGGCGTTGCCAATTTCGACCGGATCAACCCCGAATACTTTAAAAGTCTCGACAGGAAAATGGAGTTTTTATCAGCCAACGGCTTCACCGCCCTGCTCGAAACGGTAAGAAGAGATGTCGGCCCCTCCTGGAAAGCCTATTTCGATTTCAACGAAAGCTTTTCCCGCTTTTTCCAGTATCTGATTTCCCGCTATGGCGCATTCAATATCGTATTCAGCGGCATTCACCTGGATTGGATTCCAAAGGATTTCAGTCTAAGCGCAAAAGAATTCAATGAGGCGCTTGTTTACCATCTGAAAAAATATGGTCCCCCCCCTTTTGGCCAACCGGTTACTGCTTTGATCAGCAGTTCTACTTTTACCGTTTTCGGCCACCACCAGGATTGTCCGTGGCTTACGTTGCACAGTGTAGGAAACAAGCCGCGCGACCACCGTGTGGCGGATTCACTCGAAACCATCTTTTACCTGAAGCCGCCCTTGCCGGCCATCAATTTTGAACCCTATTATACCGGCTGGGACCATGAGATCAATAAACCGAACGGGGAGCGACCTCCTGCCAACTCGGCGCGCGATAATTATTTTGCCCGTGCGCAAATGTACGGATCGGTTCTGTCGGGCGGCTTGTGTGGACATGTGCATGGCACTGCGGCGTATGACTTGACCACAACCGGCGAACCTGAAGGAGCAAGGCCTCATAGTTGGACCGCCTTCAAGTACGAATCGGCAAGCTATATGAAACATCTGAATACGTTTATATTATCGGAGGGAAAAAAATTCCAGCAGCTCGAGCCGGCGCGCAACAGGGTCGAACCTGATAAAGCGCTCGCTAGTCCCTCCGCCGGCCTGGATGGTTGGGCCTATATGATGAGAACACCGGCAAAGGATTTCGCCCTGCTCTATTTCGAAAATGAATCGGTGATACCGGTGCTGCATGACTTTATTCCCGGTACGAAATACCTGGTTCACTGGTTTGACACAGTTAATGGTCAATGGATAGCCAGGACTACGGTCAAGGCCGATGCGTCTGGTACAATTGAATTGCACCGTTTTCCGGGAGGCAAGAAAATCTCATCCTGTGATTGGGCTGTAAAGATTACGCTAAAGTAATCCCCGCTTTCTCATCGGGTCTCTTCAGGACGGAGACCTGAAATATTCCTTTCCGGTTTCTCTTGCCCATGCGCATAGCTGCGCGAATTAATTCTTGTCTGCAGTCACATATTTTGCGCCGCAACGGTAACATACGGCAAGAGGGTTGCTGCGCCTGTACTTCCTGAATGTTTCTGCTGCCTCGCTGTTCCATAATTCACCGATGGTGGCTTCCCTGACATTGCCGAAAGAATAATCGGGATAATCGATACAAAAATTGGCTTCACCGTCAGGCTGAATATCCATGAGTTTTTCAGGATTGTTGCAAGTCACGGAACCTACCGGCAATAGCGGATCACTGAACCATATTTTATATTCTTCATCACTCAGGGGCATGTAGTTTCCATTTGCAATGCCATCAAGATTTTCCTTGTAGTTTCGCAGCTGGTTGCTGAATTCGACCAGGTCAATGCCGGAACCCTCCTGATGAAATCCTTGCCAAGAAAAGGCATTCATGCCAAAATTTTCTTGTAGTTCTTTTTGATAGATAGTGCCCACCTTTTCAGTCACATAGTAACAGGGGACAATATTCACCTCCCTGATTCCCATGCTTTTGGCCACAGAAGGCATCTCTCCCAATCCCTTGTACGAATACCTGCTGATGACAAAACAAATATTCCTATTGATCACACCTTTATTATCCAGCTTATTCAGCAACAGAATGCTTTCTTTGGTCTTTTTGAAGCTTCCTTTGATTCCTCTCACAGTGTCGTGTATTTCTTCGGGTCCATCTACCGAAAAGGTTATGTGCATGTTGCCAATCCTAACAAGTTCTTCGGCGTACTTCTCCAGCAGGGTGCCGTTGGTATCCAGCGCAATGAACATTCCTTTGCTGTTAATATACCTGAGAATATCCATTAGTCCGGGATACAAAAAAGGCTCACCGCCCCGCACCAGAACAAGTTTGACAGGGTGGCCGGCCATTTCATCTACAAGCCTTATCCAGTCTTCCGGCTTCATTTTGGGAGTCAGAACAGGGTCTTTGATTTTGTTGGTAATGTAGCCCTCGCTGCTCCATTGGCCGCACATCTGACACCTGAGGTTGCAAGCGTTTGTCAAGGTAAAAGAGACAATTTCGGGGAATTTCATGGCTTACTCTATTGGAATTAGGTTAGCCTGCCTTCGACAGCCACAGGTAATATAATAGTGCATAATAAATTTAAATATATGGAGTTATCGATTGATCGCCGGGTATAGGCGCGTATCTATGCTTTCAGGCTTTCGTTTACACTGGCTATGAGCAAGCTGCACCTCGGTGACGGCTGAGCCGTCTTTGTTTTTGCGGGTAATCTGTCGTATATACCTGCCTGGAATATTAGCATTAAATGATTAATTGTCAAGCATAAAATACCCTGATGTATGCTTTTAAAAACAAGAAATTATTTGACATTGTTATATTTATTGACTATTTAATAATAAACGGACATTATCCTCAATTGACAGCACCAATCTGCAAGCAACAGCCATACGAAGCCCTTTGGTACCCAAACCAAAGAAAGGCTTTTCAGCCACTCCACCAGCGCCATTTTTCTTTGTTCCTTCGAATTCAAAAATAGCAAAAAGTTTTCGGATTTCTCTCCATATTGTTTTTCCCTGATCCCCATGATGGAGTCGAAATGAAAAAGTATGTTTTCCCAGGTCTCACCGTGATCGAAACCCTCCTGCTGGGATGGATCACTGCCACGATCGCCCAGGATGCCCTGACCAAAATTTGGGAGGTGCGCTACGATGGCACCAGCACGATAGCCGGCAGAACCTTTTACAGCAGCGACTGGGCGGGCCGGACCTGTCTCGATGCCCAGGCCAATGTTTACGTCCAGGGTACGCAAAAACTGGTGGGCGATTACCCGATCACCGATCTCTTTTTCATGATCGACCAGTATCGGACGGCGCAGACGACCGCCAAGGGTGTCACTGTCGGTGCGCGCAAGCAGGAGCACGTCAATGACCATCAGTATACCAGCGGCAGCAAAACTTCGGGGCGTAGTCAATTCATCTACGTCAGCAAATCGGGGGATGGTGGCTGGACCCATACCGTCACCCGCACCATCGATACCAACATTGGCCAATACGCCCAGGACCGGCCCATCGACCTTGTCGTGGATGGTAGCGGCAACGTTTACCTGATCGGGCAATTCAATACCTATCGTCAGGGCAGCACGTCCTATGGCGAGGGCGGAGTCGTCGTCAAATTGCGCGACAGCGACGGAGGTGAAATCTGGCGCAATCTCATCGCGCACGCTGCCGTGGATATGGTGCTGGATGATGGCGGCAACCTCGGCGTCATCGGACCATCCGGAGCGGTCAAGTATAAAGCGGACGGCACCATCCTGGGCCAATCCTCGGACTATAACATGAGCAGAATTACGGCCGATGCCGCCGGCAACTATTACATCAGCCGGTTCGTGAGTGTTCAGGCCAGCGATCCCTCCACCGGCACCTATTACCACGATGACATCGAAATCATAAAATACAACGCCTCTTTTCAGCAAGTCTGGAGAAAACAGTATTCGCACCCCTATTATAACGACCGGGTGCTGCAAATGAGCGTCGACGCCTCCGGTTCCGTTTTCATTGCCGGCTTCGCCTCCGATTCTCCGATTTTTCCAGACAAAGGCTTTGTGGTGGTGTTCAATGGTTCAGGCACCCAGCAGTGGGTGCAGCTTTTCACGGGCAAACCGGGGGAGATGATTCTCGACAGCTCGAGCAATATCATCCTCTCGATCGATCATTCGCTGCGTAAAATGAATCGTACGGATGGCGCGCCCATTTGGGAAGTGAACGACCTGGACGGGTCTGTCAAGGCTCTCGATCTGGATGCCGGCAATTATCTCTACGTGACCAGCAATGTGGGTTCCGTCAATGCACCGCCCAGCCAGGCCAACACCGATGTCCTCGTCACCAAATATGCCCAGGTGGCCGATTCCGATGGGGATGGAATAGCCAACAGCGTCGATAACTGTCCGGACGCCAAGAACAGCAATCAGTCGGACGTGGATCACGACGGCGTCGGCGATGTCTGCGATAATTGTCCCGACAAGTCCAATAGCGATCAGGTTGATACCGATAAGGACCATCTGGGAGATGCCTGCGACAACTGTCCTTCCCAAAACAATCCCGATCAGCGAGATAAGGACGCCGACGGCAAGGGCGACCTCTGCGACAACTGTCCGGACAAGGCTAATCCCGATCAAAAAGATGACGACAAGGACGGATTGGGCAATGCCTGCGACAATTGCCCGAGTGTTGCCAATGCCGATCAAAAAGACCTCGACGGTGACGGCATCGGCGACGCCTGCGATCCCGATGTCGATGGCGACGGCATCTCCAATTCATTGGATAACTGTCCACAGATCTATAATAAGGCTCAGGATGATAGTGATAAGGACGGTGTTGGCGATCTCTGTGACAATTGCCCGCTGACTCCCAATCCGGATCAGAAGGACAGCAATCATGACGGCATCGGTGATGCGTGTCCCACCAACATCCTGGTGCGCCGTGTCGAACTCGTCCAGGTGGTGCAGGATGAAGCCAACAGCGTGCCGTTGATCGCCGGCAAAGCCACGCTGGTCCGCGTCCATCTCGATTCCGATCAGCCGGCGGGGATTGTCATCGCCGCTTCGGGCTATATCCGCTTCGAGTACGAAAATGGCTTGCCGATGAATATCTATAATAATGGCATTCTTCAGCCCAATCGGGTCTATCCTTTCGATAATCAGATCAAGGTTCCGGCGCGCTCCGAATACGATCCCCGGCAGCTCTCCCATACGCTGAATTTCACGATTCCGGGGAGCTGGATCTTTGACAAGCCGCCCTATCTCAATCTGTACGTCGCCTGCAAGCTGCCCAACGGCGATACCTATTTCGTCACGACACAGCGCATCCAACTGCATTTTCAGCCGCCGCTGGATTTGACCCTCAAGATTGTGCCGGTTTACGCCTGCGCCAACGTCTACGTCGATAGCTACAGCCCCTGCGCGCCGGTGAGCATGGAAGATATCAAAGCCACCGTCAAATATGTCGAACGGATTTATCCCCTTGCCCGCATCAATTTGATAAAACGGCCCGATGACATGATCACCTACGACCCGACGGAGAGCAGCACCAATGGCACCCGGCTGGTCACTGACTTGTGGCTGCAGGAAACCTTAATCGATGACCCACCGCATACTAAATACTATGGTTTGGTTTGCCGGGAAGTAGCGCCGTGCGGCTGGTTGCTCGACTGCAAAGATGCCACCGGGAAATCCAAGGGCTGGGGATATCGCAATGAAGCCTGGGGCTGCCGCAATGGACTGAACTGGACTGTGAAGAAAACCGTGGGCGGAGAAACCATGGCGCACGAGGTTGGCCATATGCTGACAGGCGTCTGGAATAACGGACTGCGGCGCGCGGCGCATGTACGCGACAATTGCGGCACCGATGGACCCTATTATGAGGACTACCCGCAGCATGGCAGTGATCTGGGCCTGATCGATGCCGATGGCTGGGATGGGACGAAAATCCTGGACCGCGATCATTATTATGATGTTATGAGTTACTCGCCGTGCAAAAATGACACCAATTATGGGGAGTGGATTTCGGCCTATATGTATAAAAAGCTCCTGGATTCGTGGTCGCAGGAGGCGGCCTCGCTGACCAGGCCTGTTGCCCAGTCCATGGGTGCCTATTTCTTCATTACCGGCGGCATCGATCAGAACAACCACATCTCCTTTCTCAAGTGCGAGCGCCGCACGCTGGCTTTCGCGGATGAGGGGTCGCCAGACCAGGGTGCCTGCAGCATTGAATTGCAGAATGCGGGCGGCGGCGTTCTCTACATCCGATATTTCGATCCGGTGCCGTCGGATCCGGTCGATCCCATAACCGGCCTGGCCAATTTTGCCGAAGTCATTCCGGATGATCCGAACACCAACCGCATCGTCATCAAAAAGGACGCCGAGGTGCTGCACACCATCTCCATTTCCGCCCACAAGCCACAGGTGACCTTGACCTATCCCAACGGCGGCGAAATCCTGGGGCCGCGAGAGAATATCAACTGGATCGCGGCCGATGCGGATAACGATCCGCTCACCTTCAATTTGCTCTACAGCCGGGATGGCGGTAAGACATGGGATGTGCTGGCCATGTTTGTCGAGGGGAACCATTATGTCTGGAACACGGAACAATCGGGCGGCAGCAGCGATGGCCTCATCAAGGTGCTCGCCTGCGATGGCGTTAATACGACCGAAGATGTCTCCGATAATATTTTTACCCTGGGCAAAAAGGCACCTGCCATATTCATCAGTTCTCCGGATAATGGGGCCCGGTTCTATAGAAACAGGCGGGTTGTTTTTTCCGGTAACGGATTCGATTTTGAAGACCCCTCCCTGCCGGAGGATGCCTTTTCCTGGTCATCCAGCATCGACGGGCCGTTGGGCAAAGGCTCCACGGCGTCCGCTGACAGTCTGACTCCCGGGAACCACCTGATCACCCTCACCGTGCGAGACAGTGATGGCAACCGGAGTGACGCGTCCATTTCCATTCAGGTTTCCACTGTGTTGGACAGCGATGGCGATGGCATCGGTGATAACGAGGATGCCGAACCGCTCATCGACAATACACCGCCGCCCGCAGGGCCCTCCGCCGGCGACGTTATGACGCCGCCGACGCCTCCGCCGCCACTGAACAAAAAGATGAAAGTGGATGTTCAGCAAAGAGCGATCCAGGTGGGCCAGACGGATACCCTGTTCATCAAGGTCGAGAATGCTGTGGATTTCTCAGGTTTTGAATTCATTCTGTTCTTTGACCGGAATGTCGTCGCCATTGAAAATGCAGCGGACGTACGATTGGGGCCGTTTATCAGCAATGCCGGACGGACTTTTTACGCCCTGGGCCCCCAATTATACCAGCGGGAGGGCCGGATTACATTCGGGGCCTACAGCGTCGGTACGGCACCTGGTCTCTCCGGAAGCGGCATCATCGCCAAGGTTGTCTGCAAGGGAGTGGCCCGAGGCACAGCGGCCATCCAGCTGAGCGACGCCAAGGTGAGTGATTCGAACGGCCAAAAAGTGCCGGTGTTGCTGGAGAGCAACAACATCACGGTAACGGGGCGATTTTGGGCGGACGTCGACGGCAACAACGCCCTCAATGAGGCTGATGCACAACAGGCGGCGGCACACTGGACCAGCGCCAGAGGCGAAGCGGCATACATGGCCAGCTGTGATGTCGACCGCGGCGGACTCGGCGACGGAGACATCGATGTCTTTGATGTGCAGTTAATTGCCTCCTGGTGGAAACAGGCCATTCCGGCGCAAAATCTGATGCAGGTGCCGGATGCGCCATCGAGCACGCAGGCTGTCCAGATCTTTCTGCAAAAAGCCTCTGCGAACAGCTTTAACCTTCTGGCCGAGAACGCCCGCGAATTGGGCGCTTTCGAAATGCGCCTCACCGTTCCTCTCTCCATGACCGTGACGGGCATTGCACCCGGCAATTTATTGACCGCATCGGGCAATTCGGCGGTCGCACTGGGCCCGCTTTACGGCGATCAGAAAAAAGAGATCACCATCGGCGCCTATAGCTACGGCGCAAACAAGGGCGTTGAGGGATCCGGCAGCCTCGCCACCATCACCTTCACAGGCCCAATGCCCCCCTTCACCGTCCGCAGTCTGAAAATCAGCGATCGCTATGGCAGCTCTGTTACGGTCGATTCTCTACGAACGGATTTGCATTACAGAGTCGAGCCGGTGCATGAATTTGCCCTGCAGCAGAATTATCCCAATCCTTTTAATCCGCGCACGTCCATCCAGTTTTCTATCGACAGGAAGGATAAGTCCAGTCTGATCGTCTACAGTATTACGGGGCAGATGATCCGCATTCTGTTCAAGGGTGAAAAATCGCCCGGCGCCTATACCGTCGACTGGGATGGAATGGATGAGAACGGACGTACGGTTGGCAGCGGCGTTTACATCTGCGTCTTGAAATCGGGCCAGCAGACACTGTCGAAAAAGATGGTTATCATCCACTAGGGTTTTGCGCACGCAAAGGAAAGAAGATTGAGATGAAACACAAGGCTGTTCTTGTAATGATCCTGGCCATCTCAGGCGCACTAAAGGCCCAGGTCTCGCAGGATTCACCGCCGCACGGGATTGCCTCGATTCTGCCCGTCGATGGCACTCTGGTGGCAAACGGCTGCCAATCCACCGAGATGATGGCTCCCCCTTCGACGGTGGTCGCATTGGATGGCTACTCCCGTCTGATTCCGTTGGCCTGGAAGCCGGTTTCTTCGGATACGCTTCTCGGCTACGATGTCTATCGCAGCACCTCCTCTTCCGGTGCATATTCCCGGGTGGCTCAATCGATCAAAAACTGTTATTATCGCGACGAGACGGCGAGTTCGGGAATAACTTTTTTTTACAAGATCCAGTCCGTTTATAATAAAAGCGTCAGCGGCTTTTCAGCAACCGCCAGCGCGAAAGCGCTCGAGAATGGCTATGTTATTCAGTCGACATTTGCCAGCACGGCCCCGGTAGTGGACGGCGTTATCCATGCGGCGGAGTGGAGTCAGGCGCGAGTGGTGGACGCGCTTTATCCTGGATTGACCGGTGTGGTTCGGCTCTATGTCCAGAACGACCAGAACCGGTTGTATCTTGCGGTGGACGATCAAAAGAATCCGCAGCTGGATAGCTGGGATGCCGTCGGCATCTTTTTCGATCGCGATATGGATCGCGAATGGTCAGGCGATTCCCGATCAGAAGGTCTTATTCAGGTCTATTGGGATAATGGTTCGGCTAAAAACCGATTCCTGCCCGCGCATGGCAAATGGCCGGACAAGCTTTCTCTGGAGGGCGCCGTGGTCCTCTCCGGCATCACCCAGGGCATCTCCGCGAGCAGTGGGCATGTGCAAACCGAAATCACCTTTGATCTGCGGACGGCGCCATTTAATTATTTGCCCTTTTCCGAAATGGGATTCCTGCTGTACGTCTATGACGGCGGCAACGGCCAGTTCAGCGGCACCTGGCCGCAGGAGACAGCCGCGAAACTGCCGAGTATTATTGGCGGCAATAACTGGGCCTATGGACCCTTTTCATACGGGGATCTGATTCTGACGCTTTCGGCACCCTCCAGTTTTTGGGCTGATGTAGACCGCGATCACGATGTGGATATCATCGATATCCAGCTGGTCGCCAGCCGTTGGGGCAGCACCCGATCCAGCGCGAACTTTTTGGCAGCCTATGATGTCAATTCCGACGGATATATCGATATTTTCGACATTCAGCTGGTGGCGTCGTGGTGGAACAAGCCGGTTCCTGCAGCAGAGAAGATGAAGAGGGCCATGGCTGAGGCAGCGCCCATCAAAGTTAAAATCATCCATGCGGCGCCCGAGAAATATGAAATCTGGGCCGACGGGGCATCGGAATTGGCGGCGTTTCAGATGGCGCTGCAGACCGATGGAACCGGCTTGAAGGAAATGGTGCTCGGAGATTTTCTCAGTAGCAGCGGCAACACGGCAGTAGCCCTGCCGCCATCGCACGATTCTGTCCGGAATGTGGTCGTGGCTGCCTTTAGCTATGGTGATTATGCCGGTGCCAGCGGTTCGGGAAAACTGGCGGAGCTGTGTTTTGAGCACAAGGCGCATGTTGTTGTGACGGACTTTAGATGCGCGGACAAGAGTGGACGCGAACTGGCCGTGGAGTGGGAGGAAGCGGAGCCTGTCGGGATGGTATCGGAATTTCGAGTTTTCACCAATCATCCCAATCCCTTCAATGGCGCAACGATCCTCTCTTATGCTCTGCCGGAGGCGGCTGAGGTGACGATGAGCATTTACAACACCCGCGGTCAGCTGGTGGTGCAGCGTGAATTGGGTGCTCAGCAGGCTGGTTTGCATACCCTGGTGTGGGATGGATCCGGTCAGTCCTCCGGCCTCTATTTTTGCCGGATCGCTACACCGGTGACCGGGGATGTGGTGAAGTTGATGCTGTTGCGATAGGGAAAATCTTCCACCAGGTTTTGAAAGGCCGGTCCTTTCAGTGATGGACGTGGAAGTGACCAGCCGATAGTATTAGGCCAGAAATTGTGTGCTGGCACCGGTTAGCCTTACAGCGCCTTTGGATCGCATACAGACGTTGGAACGCGTAAAGTCAACGGGCCGCCCGAATCACCATTCCCCCGCCCATCTCGAGAATATGATAGCGCTCCTGGAGGGGCTTGGAGAGAAGGGTTCTGACCTCATGGGTCCAGGCCGTGGTCCAGTAGCGGTTTTCCGACGTGACGTGGAACGTGTCGCGGTGCTGGGGAAAGATGAAATCCGGTCCGAGTTCGTTGATGAGGATCACCGACCTGTCGACGGCCGTGTTGTGTTCGGTGGGGGAGACAAAAAGCACGTCCACATGCTTGAGAAAAAGATGGTCCTCCAAGAGAACCGTGTCCCCGGGCTGGAGGAGACTCGTGCCACCGGTTGTGATCATATATCCGCAGTCCTCCAAGTTGGCGTCGACGAAAACGGCGAAACGCGGGTTCCCGTGAATGGCGCGCATAGGGAGGACCTCCACTCCCGTAAGGGAGAAAGGCGTCCTAGGAACAGCCACCCGGATGCGCTTTTCCGGGATGCCGAACTCACGCGCAGCGGGCAGGCAATTCCGGGGGAGGACGAAAAGGCAATCGGATTTCCGGGCGAGGATTCTCGCCGTCTCCGGCTCGAAATGGTCCCCGTGTTCGTGCGTGATGAAAAGGATGTCGATATCCGGAGCCAGTTCTTCGGCCGACACCGGGGAGGGAATCTCGCGGTCGCTCTGCTCCAAGCAGAGATCGGTTCCCATCAGGCAATCGCCGGACTTGATCAGCCAACCGTTGGCGCCGGTCCACCACACGGCCACTCCGGTATTAAAGGCCCGGATCTCGTCGATGAGGCGTCCGTTGCGGATTGTGGAGGACGAATCCGTCATCGGCTTATCGGGTGTGGTGCCCCCGTTCGGCGGGGTTTGCCCGAACAAGCCGGCGGCCACGAGTAAAGTCGCAAGCATCTTCCAATGCATCATCATATCTCCGTAAAAATTTGAACACCCTCCAGGAGGGTGGGGGAGTCCAGTCAGGCACCCTCCCGGAGGGTAAGCCGATTATTTCAAATCCGCTTCGAATTAAATGACCTGGCCCGGCACCAGGCTGTCGCTTTCGATCGTCAATTTCGGATTTATTCCACCGCTCCTGACCTCGAACCGGCGTTCCTCGCCGGGCTGGACAAACTTGCGGTATTCGGAGGATCGCACGCCGTTGACGCAGATCCAAGCGTCGAAATTGGCGACGGTCACCAGGGACCGGTTCGCGTCCGCTTTGAAAGAGGTGAACCTGAATTTGTAACCGCATTCCATGCGGTGCTGTTTGATCCGGTCTATGGTGGTGTGGCGAAGGCTGACAGGAAATTTGATTTTGCTAGGGGGCAAAAAACTGAGGAAATCGTCCTCGGTTAAGCGCCTGATACCCCATTTTCATAGCGCCAAGCCCTTGCCCGGCCCCCTCATCGCCCACTCGATGCCCGGAAATTAGTCAATCAGGATCTGAAAACCAAGGAAAAGTGCAAAAAGGTATATAACCAGGCCCTATCGCTGCAGGATCAACTCGCGCAGCAATCAGAGAAGGACGAATGATATAAAGTCACCTTCACTTCATCGCCTGTAACTGTAATTTATTGTCAACCACTCCTAACAAGTATTTCTCGCGTGAAATCCACCGAGATTCAATTAGCCCAACTTTAGGCCAGTATTTTTCAACCCGTACAAATAATCAATAAGTTAGGCCAATTTCTAGCCCACTGTTCCTGGCCTGTCAAGCCAGAGGCCGTGGGCTCGAGATCCGTCGGCCCCGCCAAGATGAAGTAATAAAATTCATGAGAGAGTTCTGGTAATACGGAACTCTTTCTTTATCAAACGCCGCCATTTTGCCCATTTGCGGACACTTGTCAACCCGGTTTTTCCCGAGGTTTTATTTGGCTAAAAAATCCTTTCTTAATCTCTGCGCAGGTCGATCCAGCCGGGAATGGCCTGTTGACATGCTTGGGGATTTTATTTGCTTTTCAGGTTTATGTTGGCTAATTTTCCGGCAGGTTGGTAACAATGTGGGCGCAGCAGAGGGCTGGGCTCTGCTAATAATGGGGAAAACGCCGGGTATCAGGCGCATAACCAATAATGGATGCCTCGTTTTTTGACTCTCTGTAAGATCTTGTCTTCTGGTGTCATTCATTTTTTCAACCCCAGCAAAATCAAGCTTTCTACCATCATGATGGAATCGATCAAAGAGATATACAAAATCGGACATGGGCCTTCAAGCAGCCATACCATGGGACCACGGAAGGCCGCTGAACGGTTTCTCGGAAAAAACAGCCAGGCTGACCATTTCAACATTACCTTGTTCGGCAGCCTGGCAGCCACTGGCAAAGGGCACTTGACGGATCTGGTCATTCACAACGTTTTTTCCGGCCGGAGGGCGGAAATCAAATGGGAACCCGGCATTTTTCTGCCCAGGCACCCCAACGCCATGGAATTTACAGCATTTGACCAGGCCGGATCCTTGATTGATCGCTGGATAGCCTACAGTGTGGGGGGAGGCGCCGTGGTGGATGATACCTCTGGTCTGGAAACCGTTCCGATCTATCCGCATACCACCATGAATTCGATTCTGGAATACTGTCTTCATAACGGACTGAAATTCTGGGAATATGTCGAGAAAGTCGAAGGTCCGGAAATCTGGGATTTTTTAAAACACATCTGGGATGCGATGCAGGAGAGCATTCGTCGCGGCCTGATTTCGGATGGCATTTTGCCCGGCAGTTTGAAACTCCCCCGCAAAGCTCGTCAATTCAAGGCAAAAGCAGATCAGTATTCCGGGCCTTTCAGGCGCAGAGCGCAGATCTTTGCTTATGCCCTCGCTGTATCCGAAGAAAATGCAGCTGGAGGGGTAATTGTAACGGCTCCCACCTGCGGTGCAAGTGGAGTTTTGCCTGCTGTGCTGTACTACCATAAAAAAGTGTACAAGACAGAGAGGGAGGTTATTCTCAAAGCCTTGTCCACTGCCGGATTGATAGGCAGCCTGGTGAAAGCCAATGCCTCCATCTCCGGGGCTGAGGTGGGATGCCAGGGGGAAGTGGGTACGGCCTGTGCGATGGCTTCCGCTGCCGCAGCACAAATCATGGGCGGTACCATCACTCAGATCGAATACGCCGCGGAAATGGGCCTGGAACATCACCTCGGATTAACCTGTGATCCGGTGGAAGGACTGGTGCAAATACCCTGTATCGAAAGAAATGCCTTCGGCGCACAGCGCGCCCTGGCCCACAACACCTATGCCCTCATGTCCGACGGCCGTCACCGGATCAGCTTTGATGAAGTGGTGAAAACCATGTATGAAACCGGGATCAGCCTGCAAAGCCAATACCGCGAAACGTCCCTCGGCGGTCTGGCATTGAGGGATGCAAGACCAACCTGAATGATTTCGGATGCCGGATCGCGTGGCGAAAGATACGCCGGCGATCGTATATAACATCAGGAGGCCTCAGCGGCCCATCCGTCCGTGGAAGCGGTTCACCTGAAAACTGTCCTTTACCGGAGAAGTACCATGGCGTACAAAGAGATCCTTAAAAATTCATTGAAAAGCTACGAAGACCTCGAAAAATGGCTCACCGATCAAAAGGCGCGGGTCGATCCCCGCCTCCGGGATGTCATCGCGAAATATCCGATGCGGATCAACACCTATTACCTCGGCCTCATCGAAAAAATGAACGACGGCATCTGGAAACAGGCGGTGCCGGATGTCGAGGAGCTGGTGCATTACATGGATCTCAGCGAAGATCCCCTCGATGAAGAGGGCGATATCCCTCTGGGCGGCCCCAGGACCATTATTCACCGCTATCCGGACCGTGTCCTGCTCTTCGTTTCGATCGAGTGCGCGATGTATTGCCGTTTCTGCACGCGCAAGCGCAAGGTGGGCGATGAACACAAGAATGTCTCCAGCGAAGAGATCAACAAGGGAATCGAGTATATCGCCGCGCATGATGACATCCGCGATGTCCTCATCTCCGGCGGCGATCCCCTGTTGCTGGCCAACAAGAAACTGGATGAGATTCTCGGCAAGCTGAGGGAGATCAAACACCTGGACATCATCCGCATCGGTACGCGGGTCCCCTGCGTCTGGCCGATGCGGATCTACGAGGACCAGGAATTCCTCGATATGCTCAAGAGTCATACGCCCAAATCACTGAAAGAGCCCCAGCTCTTCATCAACACCCATTTCAATCATCCCAACGAGATCACCGATCAGAGCTATCAGGCGGTCAAATGCTTGCGGGATCTGGGCATTCCCATCGGCTGTCAGACGGTGCTCCTCAAGGGGGTCAACGACGATACCGATATCATGCGTGAGCTGATGCACGGCCTCGGCCGCATGGGCGTCAAGCCTTACTATCTCTATTATGCCGATCTGGTCGAGGGAACCGGCCACTTCCGCACCGAGGTCTACAGAGGCAAGGAGATCTGCCGGGACCTCTGCGGCGCGACCACCGGCTTTTTGCGCCCCACCTTTGTCATTGACGCGCAGGGCGGTCGTGGCAAGATACCGGTGGATTTGGGGTATTCAGACGGGATCAGCGAGGACAGAAAAGGGGGAACCTTCACCTCAGCGATCGGACTTGGCAAGGTCTATGTCAATGATCCGATCGAACGGGTGGCCGGTAAGCCGGTGCGGTATAACCCGAACCGCCGGTAGCACAGCCGTTCACAGCGGAATTGCAGAATGCTCAGTTCTTGCGCCTGGACACCAGCCACTCAAAATACCTCGACTTGATCTGCTCACTGGCCATGGCCTGCTTGATTGGGGGGGCTTTGAGCAGCACGCCAAGTATCGCGGCCATCGCCCGATGGCTTTGCAGCGCGCCCTGATCGAAGATCAGGTTTTGCAGCTTGCCCCGCTCGACGGCCATGATGACCGCACGGTGGGTGGAATTGAGCGGGGTGATCACCCGGGAGACCCTGGCCTTCAACTGAAGGCTTTCTTCCGGGCAGGCCCGGACGCACACCCCGCATCCGAGACAGATCTCCTCTTCGAGACGCGCTTTCTTTTTCTTCTTGCGGAGCGGATCTCCGGCTGAGACCAGGGCCATCGCTTCAACCGGACAGACCTCCACGCACTTGCCGCATCCCGTACACGTACTCTCCACGATCTCCGGAATATAGTTGGTCGTATGCACCGGGTGCAGCGCTCCAAACCGTTTGGCCGCGAGCATCGCTTCGCAGCAGCATCCGCAGCAGTTGCAGATGAATCCGACCGATTCCCGGACATTCTCACCGAACTGAACCAGCTTGTGGTCATAGGCCTGCTGGAGAAGGTCGAGCCCCTCCTGGACATCGATGGCCCGGGCTACGTTATGCTTGATCAGGGACTCGGCCGGGCCGTTGAAGGTCAGGCAGATGTCGAGCGGGGCGCTGCAGGCCTTTCCCAGATGCTGCATCTTGTGACGGCAGTAGCAGACACCCACCGCCCGGAATCGGGCGCTGCGTATGACCTCGCTGGCGCGCTCGTACTCGAGCACATGCAGGGAGATTTCCGGAGGAAGCGCCGGCTCGTGGACAAAGGTCCGTCCCAGCTGCGTCTGCCCATCCGTAAAGAGCGCCTTGATGAACTCCTCTTCCACATTGAGATACTGATAGAAGAGTTCCGCCAGTACCTTCTGATCGACATCCGTCCGCACCCGCATCATCGAAAACTCGAAGAATCCCGCCATCGGCGGGGGCAGGGTGTAGATCGGCTCGCCGTTCTTGTCCACATCGAGCACGATCCCCTTGTCCGCCAGCCGGTCAAGGATCGCCCGGCTCTCGGCGAGCGGCATTTTCCACAGGCGGGCCGCAGCGGCCGCCCGGAAGGGCTTGATAGGGAGAAGGGCGACCAGCTGCGCCTCCTTCTCGGTGAAGAGCAGCTGCAGGATTTTATCGAGAAGCTGCGACGGCGGAGCCCCTTGCGGGAACCGGTTCAGGCGTTCAACCAGATTCCGGTAGGCGGAACGCGAAGTGAGATGAGCCATACGGTGTTCCTCTTTGCTGCTGGTTATCCCCAGCGATCGACCGCTTCATGCAATAACTGGAGTTTCTCACGCTCGACATACGGCGCAACCGAGCAGGCCGTGCTCAGGATGAACCCTCCACCCTGCTTGCCGGTCTCGATGCGCTGCCGGGCATCCTGAAGGATCTGCGCACTGGAGCCGAGGAGAAGGGTGTTGACGGAGTCGATGTTGCCCTTGATGAATCCGCGGGCGCCGATCCGGCGCTTGGCATCTGCGAGCTCGACATTTCCGAGCGGAGGCGGATCAAGGCACTCTATGCCGCTGACCCCGGCCGCAAAGAGCATCTCCAGGCGGTCGGAGATCGCGCCGCAGGTATGGGTGTAGATCGGGATGCCGCGGCTGCGCACCGCACGGGCGATGTCGCCCTCGAAAGGGAGCACGAACTCACGATACATCTCCGGCGAGATGAATCCCGACCCGGCGAAGGGCGAAGAGACCTTGATCGCATCGATCCCCGCCGAACACATCTCCACCGCAAGCTCCTTGATCAGTCCGGTGTACCAGCGCAGGATTTCCTTTGACGGCTCGGGCTCGAGCAGAAGGCTGAGCAATCCCGATTGGTGGCCGAGAAGATCGAGGAAGTAGTCGAACGGAGAGGTGATTTCCCCATGCAGCGAGAAGGCGTCCCCGAGGCGGTTTCTGACCTTGCGGAAGATATCAAACTTGTGCTCCGGATGGATGCGGAATCTGAGGCCTTGCGAGACGGGAATGAAGGTAAGCCTTGGGGGGAGCAAATCGAGCGCCGCGCTTGCGGAAAGCCCGGGTGATCGTTCATCGACGACCGGTTGGGGAAGGTCATCAGAGAGATAGCGAAGGGTGGTGCCGTCCTCCCAGGTTACCTCTTCACCGGAGGGCGTTTCTTTCCGGGATCTGATGCCCGATCTCCAGTCCGGGTCGTGGCCGTGCAGACTAACCAGCACGCCATCGAACTGATAGATCTCCCGCAGGCGGCAGAGTCCCTCTGCAAAGAGATCGGCGTCGTGCCAAAACTCGAGCGGTGAAACGTCGAGCTGCAGCAGCATGTGTCCGATGCTGAGCTGACACATCAAAGGGACACGTGCCGGAGTTCCCAACTCCATCGCTTCACGCATCCTCTCGCGGGGAGTGCTCATGCAATGTCCCTCTTTGCATCTCTGGACCATTCGGACGGGTCATGCCGCTTTCAGCTTGAATCCAAATTAGCCAAACAGGTCAGAAAAATCAAGTTAAATGTAATAAAAAATAAAGAATCAGACGATATCGCGGCAGGATCGAACCTGGATGTGGAAGTTTGAGAAAAAGGGCTGGTGGGTATAGCAAGAAAATCTCTGCAATTCAGAAAACCGCAATCGATCGGTTACCGATCAGTTTCATTTATGCCTGGCATAGAACTCGTCGAGTGTCTGACAGTCCAGGTCATCCAACATGGTAATATATCCGCCGAAACGGTAACGTCTCCAGCATTTCCTGCCATCGATAAACACAGGATTATCGCCATCATCTGCATCGCTGAAATGGCAGGGCAGTTTGCCCTGAACAGTGACCGCCTTCTCGTCACACGCCCTGCAGACAAAGTTGGGATAGATAGCCGTGAATTCCGGGTCCTCCAGGGCTTCTCCGCAAATACTGCATACGTGATTTTTTTCTGCCATAACTCATTATCTCCTGCATCCCAATGAGGTAACAGTTAAACATAATTAAAATAATTATATTATACTTAATTATTTATTGTCATTAAATACTAATATTGTGTCTTTCATTTTTCAAGGACTGTACCGGTTGATCATCCGCACTGAACAAATCAAACAAGTCAGGCATTTGCTCGAATCCCATCCGGTTGTCGGCATAATTGGTGCCCGCCAGGTCGGTAACATAACACTGGCGCGCCAGGTGGCCGAGCAGAAAGCCGCAGGTGCCGCATTCTTTGATCTAGAGAATCCGGAAGTCCTGGCAAGCGTATCTGACCCCATGTTGGCTCTGAAATGACTCAAAGGCCTTGGCGTGATTGATGAGATACAGCGGCTGCCGGGTTAGTTCTGCGAGTTCCGTGTGCTGGTCGATCGACCCGACAACGACGCTCGCTATTTATATTGGGCAGCGCTTCGCCTGATCTGCTGCGACAAAGTTGCGAGTCTCTGGCGAGATGCATCATCTACCATGAGCTTTTTCCACTAATTCTTCCTAAAGTCGGTCTGCAGGAGCACAGTGCTATACTATCAGCTTGGTCGCGGGTAAAGACCCGGCACACGCCAGCAGGCTACTCAAGGCTATAGTAATGCGATAAGACTTTTTTCTGTAGACCTTCCGTATTCCCATAGCGCGCATGATTGATCCATCCCTGCACGCTGGCATCCAGCTTTTCCCTATCGATAATACCTGTTTGATAATCTGCGATCAACCGCTTGAGTCGGCGTTGAAAATGTACTACCTTTCGCCGTTTCAAACGGCGCCGCTGAGGATAAACGATAAATCCCAGAAAGGAAATGCCCTCCGCGACCGGCCGGGGATGACTGCCTGGATGAATGGTCAACCGGTATTTCATGAGAAATAGTTCAATTCTTTCCAGCATTCCCCAAAGACTTGTTTTGTCCTTGGCGAATAAAAGAAAATCATCCACGTAACGCAGATAAGCCGGACAGCGCAGTTCGCGCTTGACAAAATGGTCGAAGGGATTGAGATAGACATTCGCCCAGAATTGGCTGGTCAGGTTGCCGATAAGCAACCCTCGCGGGCGCAACGCGGCAAAGAGGTCATCTCCCGGGAAATAGACCATATCATAGCGCTCTGAAAGAATGTCCGCGCCGCTCTTGAGGATAGTTTGAATGAGCCAAATGATACGTCGATCATTGATTTTACGCTTTAAGGTTTTAAGGAGAATTGCATGATCGATGGCGGGGAAAAACTGCACAATATCACATGATAGAACATACTTATAGCGCCTGGCAAACTGTTGACAGCGGTTGAGCGCCCTGTGGGTCCCTTTGTTGAGGCGATTGGCGTAACTATCGTGGATGAAGGAGCGGTCAAAAACCGGTTCGATGAGATTGCAGAGGGCATGATGGACAACCCGATCGCGGAAAGAGGCTGCGCTGATCAACCGGGATTTGGGCTCATGGATCGGGAAACTGCGATACCGGCCTGGTCGATAGAAAAAATTGGCAAGCTCCCGCTGAAGAGATAACAGGTTCTCCTCCAGGCGGTATTCGAATTCCGCTACTTCCGGTTGGCCGCGCTTGCCTTTGGCCGCCCGGTGAAAGGCAAGCAACAGATTTTGCCACTGCAATAGTTGAGTAAACATAGGGAATAATGCCCCGCCTCAGGGCGCAAGGCCGAGGAGGCGGGACAGTTGATATTCGCCTGTACGGCACAAGCCCGCACAGCCAGGAACAGGCTCCGCCATTTTTCGCCTCGATCCGGAAGATGGTATTCCGCCGGACAATGCCAGCGAATGAAAAACGTGGGGACAGAACAACCCGAAAACCGATATTGTCGTTCCTGTTTCCGGGATTGTTCCTGTTGCGGTTGGCGCAGCGCACGTTGTTCTGATTATTGTTCCACGAGCCGCCGCGCAACACACGGTCCTTTTGAACCTGCCCCTTTTCCGAGCAGCATAATACTGTCCGGAAAAGGGGAAAGATCATTCTGACGATGCTTTCTTCCAGCCGCCTAAAAGCCTGCCAACCTCATCAACCATTTTCGCCACGTGTTCATATTGTCCGGCACTGAGCCATTGCCATTGCGCGGCCAGCCGGATATAGAGCCGGAGATGCGCCAAGGATTCATCGGCTTCGATGAGCTTCTGCCGGCGGGCGGATCCGGTACGGAAATTGGCCTCCTCCAGCCGCTCGCGCAGGTCAAAGGCGGCATTCAGTATGCGGTGGGTGAAGGCATGGCGCTGTGATCTGGGGAAATTATTGGTCGCCGGCAAAAGCCAGGTCAACAGATCAAAAGTCCGGCTGAAAATCGGCATCTGCTGCATAAAAAATACCCTAAAAATTCGGTCCAGAGTTCAGAGAAATCAGAGTTCAGAAAATCAAGAACGTGGGGACAGAACAACCCGAAAACCGATATTGTCGGCCCCGTCTCCGGGATTGAACCCGAAGCGGAGGGCGCAGCGCACGTAGGTCCGATCATCGTCCCACGAGCCGCCGCGCAACACACGGGCCCGATCGCTTTGCAAATCCTCCCGGCCATCTCCGGGTTGGTAGGGATAAGATTCATTTAGCGATCTTGTCCACTCCCAGACATTGCCGCTCATCTCCTCGCAGCCATAAGGGCATGTGCCTCCCGGAAAACAGCCCACCGCGCTGGTAGTATTGATTCCAGTATTATCATAATTCGCCCGTTCCGGATCCGGCTCCATCCCCCAGGGATATTCGCGCCCCTGCAGCAGGTTCTTTTCAAGTGGTGGCTTTCTGGGGTCCAGATGGGCAATGGTGCATATACGGCGATCCAGTGCAGACGGAATTTCCAGTCCGCCGCGCGCGGCCTTCTCCCATTCCGCCTCCGAGGGCAGCGTGACCTGCAGATCATCGGGAAGCCACTTTTCCTTCCGCCAGCGCGCCTCCAGCCAGCGGCAGAAAGCCAGGGCCTCATGCCAGCTGACCCAGCTCACCGGATGATTGGCAGGGTCCGACAAGCAGCGTGAATCGCTCAACTTAAAATGGTGATTGCTCTCGACGAACCTGCGGAATTGCGCCACTGTGACCGGATAGCGCGCCAGCCAATACTCCTTGTCAAGCAATACGCATGTATGGATTGGCTTCTCATCATCATACCGATCTCCGCCCATTTTAAACGGCCCGCCGGGCACCAGGCAGAACTGCATCGCATCGACATCCCCCACTTCCGGCCGCGGGTCGCCCAAGCCGGCCAGCGTCAGGCCGGCCAGAGCGCGCTCGCGGGCAGGGAAATCCTGCCGCCGGATGAGCAGCAAGCCGGCATCGCGGATGCGGTCGCGCCTCTCCTCGTGCCACCTCTTTACCATCTCCCCCTGCCGGGTTTCCCGCAGCACCAGCCCGGCCAGATGAGCGCCCCATAGCTGTGCACTTTCTGCATCATCCGCAACAGGCCGGGGACAGAGGGCTGCGGCCAGTTCCCAGTCGGCATCTCCCTGGCCTGTCTTCACCTTGGCTGCGGCCAGCAGCAGCACCTCGCGCCAGCGATCCGGATCCGCTGTGGAAAGTCCGACCAGCGTACCGGGATATTGAACCTCCCCCCCGGTGAGCCAGCATGCGGCGAGGTACTCCTGGATCGAACGGTGCGGAAAGGAATAGACGCCCGGTGCGCGCGGGATGAGGATGCCGGCGCGATTCTGCAAAAACTTGATCAACAGGGTTATATTCCAGTCCTTTTCTTCGCTGATGGTCTTCAACCCGGCGAGCAGATCCGCTTCCGGGATATCCGCCGTGCCGGAATGATCAATTTCGGCGGCATGAGCCTGGAAGGCCAGTTTTTCCAACAGGCTACGGATTCTGGATTTATCGGTTTTGAGATATTCCGCCAGCGCCGGTTCTGAAGCGGTGTAACGACCCTGCTCGTCTCTTTGAGCGCGCTGCTTTTCCCACAGGTCGAGCAGAAGATCGATGGTGTTGGCGTAGAGCCGTTCCCTTTTTTCGGGCAGTTCGCCGCCATGCCAGGCGTGCAGGCTGGCGATCAGAGTAAGGAGCAGCGGCCGCTGCGCCAGCTCCTCGATGCGCGAAACGCTGAAGATGGCCTGTAGCAGGGCTGCAGCGCGACCGGCCGTCTCCTCCGGCGATTTGTGCTGTATAATGGCGACATGCTGATACCAGCGCTGCACAAAGCGGACGATCTGGCCGCGATGGAAGGGCGCCAGAGCCGCTTCGGCAAAACCGTCCATTTTCCAGTCCTGATTCTTGTAGGCATAGGTCCGGCTGGTGATCAGGAAACGGCAGCGGGGATAGGCGGTGACCATTTGTTCGACCAGCTTTTTGATCTGCAGCCGCCGGGCATCGGCTTCGGGTACTTCGTCGAGACCATCGAAAAAGAGATAACCGCCCTCGGTGCGCAGTTCCTCCTCCAACTCCTCAACGTAATCCGCCAGATTGGCTTTTTCGAGATTGCTGCGCAGGAAAGCAAAAAGATGATCCGGCGTGAGTTTCTGATCGCGAGGCAGCGCCCGGGCGGTGATCAGGTCGCGCAGGATGACGCGCACCGGCAACAAGGTGTGCCGGCTGTCCCAGGGTTGTCTCTCCTTCTGATCTTCACCCTTCTCATCGGGAACCGGCGCGGTCAACAGCTCCAGGTTGATCTGCTCATTTCCCAGCATCTGGCCGCAGATGCAGCTGATGACAAACTGCGCAAAGGTGGATTTGCCGCTGCCGGGTTCGCCAAGCAAAACCAGTTTGTCACGCTTGTCGAGAACCGCCAGCGCGGAGATGGCCTGGCGTTCAGGCCGTATGCCGGCCTCAAGCGTCTTGTAATCGAGATTCTCGCTCTCGAAGGTGTTGAGCGCGGTATAGACCGCTTCGAGGTGGATATAGGCGTCGGGATCGCCGGCCGATTGGGGGTCGATGCCGCTGAGAAAGATATCGCAGCAGCTTTTCATCAATCCATTGAGATAGGCTTCGCGGTCTGCAACCTTACGTGCGTGAGTTCGGGGTTCTTTATGTTGATGGACCACTGTAATTTTTTGCGGATGATCTGGCGGGCTGGACGGCTTGGTTTTGCCATAGCGAATCCAGAGATAAATCCCTGTCACGACATTGATGACAGTACCGAGGATGCCAAGCAGAGCCCGTACCGCCGAGAGTTCCTCTTTGCTGGCCTTGATTCTGTCCAGCAGCCATGGCCACCAGATCGTCGCTGTCAGGATGAATGATGTGCCAATAACCAAGGCGAGAATGATGCGATAGGAACGCGGCATAGGAATCCCCGAGTTAAAATCAGCCCCTGTTTGCAGGAAATATACACAGGAGTGCCGGAAAATCAAAAGAAAAATGACACCTGCTGAAATTCGAAAACCACTGCTAATAAGATTCCTGCACCCCTTATTAAACCGGAGCCTGTCCACCTAGAATCGTGTGACTAATACGGCTATCTCCAGGCCTAAGTGATTATTAGAGGTTGTTCAAGGCAGCGCCGGTTGAAGGAGACTCACGGAGTCCGTCACCGGTGCACATTTGGCCAACCGCACTCGCGGCAGGTCCAACCGGCTGTACTATTGGAACGAGCGCAATCATGAGGTCGATTTTGTGTCGGCCAAGGGCACCAAAATCGCGGCTATCGAAGTGAAGAACGGCCAACGCAAGGAGAGCCCGCCCGGTCTAACCTTTTTCGCCAGGCAGTTCAAGCGTGATACAAAGTGGCTGGTTGGAGCAGACGGTCTCGCCATCGAAGAATTCATACGCATGAAGCCGGAAGAAATCTTTCTTTAGTGGGGGAAGTACGGAAGAAAAAAACTGGTCATGAACCGGCCCATCCCGGTGGCAATGGGATGGGCCTGCTCTTCGCCCCGCCTATTTGATCCATCCCAGCTCCCAGGGGATCGTATCCGGGGGATTGCTGAAAACATCCGGATGCAGCAGATAGGCGAGTTTTTTGGTCGCCAGGACCTGGCGCGGGCCGAAGTGCTTCATCAAAGCGGAATCATAGTATAAAATACGGCTGCGCTTGACCGCATTGGTTTCGCCATAGCCGGGCCGCGTATAAATCTCGACGAGCGGGGTAATGCCTTTCCAGCCGCCCGATTCCGCCTCCAGCCAGATGGGAGAAAGAATAATGTCGGGATTGCGTTTGACGACGGCGGCGTTGTTGGTCAAAAATACGCCGGTGGTGGTATCGCCAAAGACGTTTTTACCCCCGGCAATCTCGATCAGGTCCTGCAGCGGCGAGTCGCTGCCGAAAGTCCAGGGTCCCATGTGGTTGATTTCCATGTAAACGTTGACCTTGGGCAGGGTTTCACTCACCTGGCGGATCGCCGCGAATTCCTGGCGCATATTCTGCACCATTTTGGCCGCGTTCTCTTCCCGGTCGATGGCCTTGCCGATCTCCTGTATACAAGCCAGCACGTCCTCCAGGTGATTCGGCTCGTAATGCAGCACGTGGTACCCGAGGGTCCGCAGCGTATCGGCATGATGGCGCTGCATGTTGGTGTCGGTCAGGATGACATCCGGCTTGAGGGCGTCTACCAATTTATAATCAATATGGATATAATCCCCGACAACCGCAACCCGGCCGCTCTCTTTATCCTTGATGACCTGCTCCGGGAAGTAACAAAAAGTGGTCGCCCCGATCACCTGCTCTCCCCCGCCAAGCTCGTAGACGATTTCGGTCAAGGTGGGTGAACAGCTCACGATTTTGGGCCGATCGGGACCTTTCCAGGAGAGTGAGAACGCCATCAGCGTCAAGGCCAGAGCCAGGATGCCGCCACAAGAGAATAGTTTTTTCATATACAGCCTCTGTCAGATTAAGAAATTACCGGGAAAAATTGGACAGGATCACGGCCACGATGGCCGTACCGATCGTCAGGTACCAGGCGCGGCTGCGCGCCTCGCCGAAAAAGAAGACCGAAGCCAGGCTGCCGCCCAGAATGGTGACCGCCCCGTTCACGGTGAACACCAGGGCCGCCGGGTAACGGGCGCACAGGCTGAGCAGGAACAACCCCGCAATCGAGCCGCAGCCGGCCATCAATCCCACCTTGACCAGATCCAGACCACTGCGCGGTTTGATCTTCTGGAAAGCCACGACCGCGCCGCAAAGCACCGCCATGACCGCATAGAGGATAAAATAGATGTTCGGCAGATAGGCCGCCAGATAGGTCATCTCCCTGCCGGGCACCAGCCGTGTGCTGAGATCCTTGATCGTCAAAAAGACCACACTGTTGGCGATCAGGATCACGAAGAGGATCGAACCATAGATCACCTTGTCCCGCAGGGTCATGGCACGATTCTCGCCGCTGCCCGTGCTGCCGATATTGGCGGCGGCGATCACGCTGGAAATGCCGAACAGCAAGGCGAGCCCCTGGTAGAGCGAAATATTCTCGTGGAAGGCGATGCCGGAATAAATAATCACCACCAGAAAATTAAGGTTGAGCGCGCACCACACCGGGGAGAGCGGCCCTTTTTTCAGGCTGACCTTGGTCAGTTCCATGGCCAGAATTTGTCCACCGGCATTCAGCAGGGCTAGGATAAAAATGAAAAGCGGGATTTCCTGGAGCAATCCCCAATCCATCTGGGCTCCGAAAAAGAGCGCCCCGCAGAGGCCGATGCTGGTCGCGATATGCAGGGGGACGATATTCCTGGACTGCCCGATGCGGAAGGCGATGCCGATCAGGGCAAGGCTCAGTCCCGACAGGGCGGATAAAAGAATCGCTGCAACTGGATTTTCCATCTTATGCTTCCTGGTTAAGATTCACCGGCTGCCAGAAACGGTCGATTAATTGCATTATTCTTTTCTTTTCTTCCGAGGACAAGAATGAAGCTCGTGTCGCATTGATGACCAGCTGCCGTATATCGCTCAGGCTGAACCCAAGCCGGTCATGCAGGAGCTGGTACTCGTTGGTGAGGGTGCTGTTGAACATGGTCGGGTCATCGGAATTGATGGTCACCAGCAGCCCCTCCTGGTACAGTTGCCTGACCGGGTGGTGCGCGAGGTCGTCCACCACTCGGGTCATGAGATTGCTGGTGGGGCATATCTCCAGAGGAATCTGGCGATCGCGCAGTTCCGCCATCAGCTCCGCATCCTGCACGGCGGCGATGCCATGGCCGATCCGTTCGGCATGCAGCAGATCCAGGGCCTCACGGATGGAGCCGGCCCCGGCCGCCTCCCCGGCATGCGCCACGCGATGAAATCCGCTCCGTCCGGCTATCTTAAAAACATCGGCAAAGAGATGCGTCGGGTAGCGGGACTCGTTTCCGCCCAAGCCGATGGCGATGATATGATCGCGGTACGTTTTCACATCATTCAACCGGCTGTCGGCGGTCTGATAACCGTGATCCCGGACCAGATCAGCGATCAGGTAACAGCTGATGCCGAAATCCCGTGTGGCGGCCTGTTTGCCGGCGATGGTGGCCTCGATGATTTCCGGCGCCGCAAGGCCATTGGCCGCAAAATCCCAGGGCGAGAAGAAAGCCTCCACGTGGATCACATTCTGCCGCGACAGGCTGGCCAGGGTCTGGTAGACCGATTGTTCGAAATCCCGGGCCGAACGGAAAAAGCGGTTTTTCCAGAACCAGGTCTCGATAAAATGGTCAAAGTCCCGCAGGATAAAGCGCTGCCGCAGTTCCGCCAGCGAGCGGGGCGCATGCCTGGGGTCATAGGTCTGGATCTGCGCCAGTAGAAATTCCAGGGTAAAGGCGCCTTCCAGGTGGAGGTGCAGCTCCACCTTGGGCATGCACGAAATGAGATTAGCGTTCTTCATCGCCATGTGCAGCGTAACCTAGTCCGGAATTCCGCCGGTTATTTTCCCTTACCGCGGTGTGTCGATGGCAATCCCATCCGCCTGCATTCTGGCGCGGATGATGGTTTCATCGATGCTCTGGGGCACGGGATAAAATTTCGCTTCCAGCCCGTCCGAGGAGAGTACGTAATGAACCGACGCCAGCTGCAGCCCAAAGCTGAGATCGAGAATTTCCACTGGATGGCCGAGGCCGCCGGCTATATTGATGATTCCGCCTTGAGCCAGCAGATAGATATGGTGATGATTGGGCAGCTCATATTCCTCGATTTCCTCGCGCACCAGTTTTTTGGCGGGAATATGCTGTTCCAGCTCCGGCACATCGATCTCGAAATCGAAATGGCCGGCATTGGCCAGCATCGCGCCATCCTTCATCTTGACCATGTGCTCGAAGCGCAGGACGGAGCGCTCACCTGTGGCGGTAATGAAAAAATCCCCCAGTCCGGCGGCATCCGCGATGGGCATCACGCGGAAGCCATCCATGCGCGCTTCCATGGCTTTCCATGGATTGATCTCGGTCACAATCACCTCAGCGCCGAGCCCGTTGGCGCGGATGGCCAGTCCCCTGCCGACCCAGCCGTACCCGATAATGACGACGACTTTGCCGGTAACGCTGAGATTGGTCAGGTGGGTGATCGCTGTCCATGTGGATTGCCCGGTGCCATAGCGGTTATCGAACAGATACTTGGACAGGGCATCATTGATGCCGATGACCGGGTAGCGCAGGGTACCCGCCTGGTCCAGCTTTTTGGCCCGGTTCACCCCGGTGGTCGTTTCTTCGCAGATGCCCTTCAGGTTGACGGCAAATTCCGGATTTGCATGCAGGAACTCGCAGATATCCCCGCCGTCATCCACAATGACATGGGGTTTTGCCGCGGTGATCGCCCGGATAAAGGAGTGATATTCCTCCATCGAGGCGCCGTGCCGGGCAAAGACATGGACGCCGCTCCGAGCCAGGGCGGCGCAGACATCATCCTTGGTGGAAAGCGGATTGCTGCTGGTAATCCAGACTTCGGCCCCCAGACGGTGCAGCGTCTGGGCCAGATAGGCGGTTTTCGCTTCCAGATGAATGCATATCGCAATAGTCTTACCCTTGAAAACGCCCTCTGATGCGAACCTTCCGGCCATCTGGTTGACTACCTTCATCCATTTGGCCACCCAGTCAATTTTGATCTGCCCCAGGGGAGCCAGGGTAATATCCTGAACCTGATACTCCATCGTGCGAACTCCTATGCCAGATAAATAAAAAGGGGATAGAACTATCCCCTTTTGCATGTCCGTTAGTCGATTTTCTGCGCCAACGCGGCCGGGCTGTCGCCCACATTGTAGGTAGCGAGAATCGTCCCGTCGGTTTTGGCCTTAACAACCTGATCATCGTCCCAAACGCTGAGCCAGATATGCTCGTCGGTGTCCACCAGAATGCCGGAACCGCCTTTGCCCAGCCACATGCTGGCCGGCCCGTTCACCACCGCATAGGTGGAGGTATTATAGACCAGCGCACCCGCGCCCCATACGGAGAGGAAACCGAGTTTTGCATCCGGAGCCAGCGCGATCAAACCCGGCGAGCCGCCGATATTCACGGTTTGTACAACCGTATCGGTGGCAGGATCGATCACACTGACTACCCCGGGGATGGCGCCATAATCACCTGTGCAGGATACATGCAGTTTGCCATCCTTGGCCACGGCAATCGACTGCGGATTGGTCCCGACCTTGATGGTTCTCAGGGAATCACCGGTGGCCGCATTGATAACCGTCACCGTGCCGGTCAGGTAGGGATTCCCCCAGCCGGCGTATCCGGTATTGGTTACATAGACCTTGCTATTGGCGATTTCGATGCCGGTCGCGCCGACGCCCGCCTTGATGGTTTTCACCACCGTATTGTTGGTCATATCCACGCGCAGGACTTCATTCGACATCGAGCAGGCGACATAGGCATACTGGTTATTGTAAAAAACCATGTTCATCGGGTTCTTGCCGGTGCCAAGGGCGACAGGGGGTTGGGCTTGCCAGTTGTTGACGTCGAATTTCATGATGTTGTTGGAGCCGGAATTGACACAGTAGAGATAGCCATTCCGGTAAACCAGCTGATTGGGCCAGGTGCCCACCGTCTGAACATTGTTATAGACCTTGTCTTCTGTGAGATCGATCACCGAGATGCTGGTGGCGGCAGAGTTAAGCACATAGATCGCCTTGGACACTGCCGGCGTCTTGGGTTTGGTCGGTTCATCCTCGCAGGCCGAAATCAGGAACGATAACGCCGGCAGGATGAGCAAGAAAGCGGATAGCCGTCTCATAACCACTCCTTTTAGGTTAGTTAACTATTGGTTTATTATTAGCTTTGCCGAGAAACGATATTCACGTCCCGGCATCGGCATATTTTTGATGGTTCGATAATCCGTGTTAAAAAGATTGCGCACCTGCAGGGAAGTATTCAAACCAAGATGGTCGATGCGCCAGTTATACGAACACCCCACGGTGGAGAGGGTATACGGTTCAAGTGAATTCTCCCAATAGTTCGTTTTGTCAGCAAACCGCCGGCTGATGAACTGAAACTGGTAATTGACAGAAAACGCATCCAGGGTAAAATCGGAAAAGAGGTTCAAGGTATGTTTGGGGCGATACACCAGGAGTTTGTTTTTTTCCAGGGCGTTACCCGAGAGGTTACGCGCATCCAGATAGGTGTAATTGCCGCCAAGCTGCCAGTATCTTTTGACAGGGCTGAAGGAAATCGAGTTTTCCACTCCGCGGATCAGCGACCGGTCCACATTATCGGGCATCCACAGCGCCTGATCATTTTGCGCCCAGATGATCAGGTCCACCATGCGATTTTGAAAATAGGTGGACTCCAGCGAGATGCCATTCAGAAGCGGAATCTGCAGCCGGAGGCCGCTGTCCCAGTCGTAGCCGTGTTCCGGCTTCAATGCGCTGTTGCCCTTGGTCCAGGCATCTTCCGGCCAGTAGAGATCATTGAAAGTCGGCGCCCGGTAGCTGTAGCCGATATTGCCCTTGATGGAGGTCTTCCAGTTTTCGCCGATGTTGATCACCACGCCGGCTTTGGGTGAAAAATTATCCGAATAATCCGAATTGTTGTCGTAGCGCAGTGATGGCACGAGCACCACCGACTTGAGCCAGCGCCGGTCGATGCGGAAGGTGCTCTGATTCAGCAAAAACAGATAGTAGTTCAAGCGCTGCCTGTCCGTACCCGCTTCATAATCGGTCATATAATCGATGCGGAAGCCAAGGCCGTAGGTCAGGGAGCAATAGGTTTTAAGTATGCTCTCCATCTGGAGTTCCGAACCGGCGGTTTTGGCCCGGAATTCCGACCGTATCGGCGTCAGGCTTTCATCATTCTTGTATTTATTCCAGTTATCATAGTAATAGGTCTGGATGCGCAGGTCATTCAGATAGTTGAATACCTTGCTGGTGAACAACAGGTTGAAGAGACGATTGCTGTCCCATTGACGGGCATGATAGTAATAGGGCTCGATTGTGCCCGGCGCTCCCCGCTCGGCATCGTACCATTTAAAGCTTAAATCAAGTTTGCGGTTGGATTCGACACGGCCGAAATTCCGGACAACTTTGGCATAGAAATCCTTCGAAAACACATCCGCATTTTTCCGGGTCCGGGAGACGCCATAGTTGTCCTGGTAGGGGAAATCGCCTTTGGAAGAGAGGATATCGATGGAGGACTGCACCTGCCATTGGTTGTAAAGGTATTTGAAAAAGGACTCCACACCATAGGTCTGGAAGGAAGCGCCGGTCATTTTGACAGACCCTGAGGCGCCGGGTTTGCTATGGCTGCCGTCATCGGTGATCAGATTGATGACGCCGCCGACGGCATCGGCGCCGTAGAGGGCCGAGTTCCCGCCGCGCACCACTTCAATCTGTTTGATGCCTTCCAGAGGGATCTGCCCCAGATCGACCTGGCCGGTCTGGGGGTTATTGATGCGTTGTCCGTCGAGCAGCACCAGCACCTGCTCGGAGCTGGAGCCGCGCAGGGAGACGGTCTTCATGCCGGCCAGACCGCCATAATCCTTGATGGTAATGCCCTGGGTGCTCTGCAGCGCCTCTGCCGCGTTGCTGGATAAGCGGGCCTCCATCTCTTTGGCATTGACGATATTCACGGAGGCTGGGACCTCCGAAGCAAGCGAGACGCCGCGGGTTGCCGTCACCGTAATCGGATCATTAAAATGGTACAGCGTCGGTTTCAGCTTGATCTGGAGCGCCAGCGTCGTACCGTCATTTACCCGGACCGTTCTCGAATCATCGAGATAGCCCACATATTCGACCACCAGGATATACTCGCCGGCCGGTATCTGATCGATCAGAAAACCGCCCTGTTTGTCCGTCACACAGCCCACATGGGTGTTTTTCAGATAGACATTGGCCGCGGGCAGAGGTTCGTTCGTGGCTTCATTGCAGACCGTCCCCTTTATCTGCCCTGTGCCGGCCGATACCACAGCCGGCAGGACAAAAAACAAAACGAACAGTATGGGTATAATTCTGATTTTCATTATCTTGCTTTACTTAAAAATTGGCACCCAAAGAAATCTTGAACATCCGCCCGGGTTCAGCCGTCCCCAACACCTGCATAAAGCTTTCATCCGTCAAATTGCTCATTTCAAAAATAGTGACCCACTGCAGGTTACTGAAACCGAATTTGTAGGTCAGATTGGTATCGATGGTATGATAGGCCGGAAGCCAATTGGTATTGGCCGCATTGGTAAAACGCAAGCCTTTATAATGATAAATCGTATTCCATTCCATCTTCCAGAGCCGCAGCGTGCCGGTGAGATCCAGTTTGTTTTTGGGACGGTAGATGATATAGCGGTTATGCCGGCTGGGATCCGGCCCCTTGTCCAAGGCTTTCATGTAGGTGTATTCGGAATTCAATGAAATCATGCGGTTCCATAAATCCAGATTCATGGAGGTCTCAATACCGTAGGTATTTGATTTCGAAATATTTTTCGGCGTCCAGAGATTATTCAAGGCCGGGTCCTGTTCCCAGAGAATCAGGTTATTGATATCATTTCTGAAATAATTGGCTGCAAGGGACAAGGCTTTATAATTGGAGGAGATCCCGATGTCATAATTGAAGCCGTCTTCCGGGACCAGATCCGGATTACCGACGGCAAAGGCATCCTGCGGCCAGTACAAGTCATTGAAGGAAGGCGCCTTATACGATTGGGCGACATGCCCCGTCAGCGAAACAGCAACCTCGCCCTTGTGGGACAGCGACGCACTGAACCTCGGACTGGTAGCGGACCGGAAATCGGTCGGCGCATCATAGCGTGCCGCTATCGAGGCTTCAAGAGCGGTCAGATAAAGCCAGCCGGGAAGCTCGGTATGACCGGTGAGGGCGATATGCCCGCTGTTGGTGTTGCGCTGCTTTTTGCCCACATCCGTGCTTCTGATGCGATCGTTGCGGAAGGAATAGCCGTAGTCCAGAGAGAGGTTCGCACCGAGTGAACCGGACTGGGATAATTCGAGTCCCAGCGCGTAGTTATTGTGATCGCTGTGCACGGCACCGCCAAAGGCATCCGGATTATCAAATTTAGTCTCCAGATCCAGGTAATAACTTTGCGCTTTGAGCGAAAAATCCTTGAATGTTTTCTTGTTGTCGTAGGTCAGGTTATAGGACCGGTTGTCCAGGCGCAAACGGGCCTTGGGGGTGAGATTATCAATCATGCCGGGTGTGCCGTTATCCGCATAGTACCAGTTCGCCGAGGTGCTGAGCTGCTGATTCTGATCGAGACTGTAGCCGACCTTCCCGAAGATATTATGGGAGGATTGTTTATTGTTGATCAGGGTTTGCCTGACGCCGTAATAGTCGTCGTAGGTAAAATTGCCATCCCAGGTCTCGCGCTGGTAAGAGACAAAGGAGTTGAGATTCTTCTTACCATACGATTCGGTGACATTATAGATTTGCCGGTTGTATGAGCCGAAAGATCCTTTGGCACTGAGGTTCAAGGCTTTCTGACTCTCCTCCTGGCCTTTCGTGGTGATCAGGATCACGCCGCCCACGGCATCCGCGCCGTATTGGGCCGAGCGTCCGCCGCGCAGCAGTTCGATTTTCTCCACATTCTGAATCGGCAAGGAGGCAATATTGACGCTGGTTGAGCCCGGGGTGTTCAACCGCTGTCCATCCATGATAACGACGACCTTGGATGCACTGACGTCCCGCAGCGAAATCTCGCCCTCGGCGTTGATGTAAACGCCGGAAATCGTCTGCAGCGCATCGCCGACGTTCTCGCAATTGTTTTTGATAAAATCTTCTTTAGTCAAAGCAACTTCTGAGGTCGATTTTTCTTTCTCTTTCGCATCCTGACTCTGGGCGTTGCTGAGGATTGCCACCATGATCAGGATCCCGAACCAAAGGCAGAAGGATTTGCGAATCATAGTTACTCCTTACCCGTAATGAGGTGGTAAAGCTGTCCTGTATACCAGTCAAAATCAATGTTATTGGTCCCACTCAACTGCTCAACCCAGTCGTCGGGGAAGGCGTCAATTCCCTTTATCGCGCCGCATATGCCACCGGTGATGGCGCCGATGGTATCGCAGTCTCCCCCTAGATTGGCGGCGGCAATCACGCCCTGCACCGGATCGCCGTCGACGAGTCTGGTCAAGGCCAGACAGGTTGGAACGGTCTCTGAAATCTGTACGCCGGCCCCGATGACCCGGTAGAGCCTGCTCATCGCTTCAGCGCGATCTTGGGCCCGGGTGACAATATCCAGCGCCAGATTGGCCCGGTCATGAATGGAGGCGCTGTACCAGATATTTCCCAGCTTCATCGCCGGTTCGATGATCTCGATTGAACTTTTGATCAGGGTCTCGACATCCTGCTCCCCCTGCAACGCCAAACCGATGGCCATGGCGACCGCGGCTGCGCCGGCGATGGCAATATTGGTGTTATGGGTCGGGATGCAGACCCGTCTGACCAGATCCAGGGTTTTATCCCGGTTCCCGAAACCCAGAAGCCCTACCGGAGCGATGCGCATCACCGCGCCGTTGGTATCTCCGGCCCGGCCCGCTTCATAGATAGATTTTCCTGACTTGATGGCATACAAGGCCCTGAGCGAGCTGGGGCCGACCGCCATGGAGTCGAAAGCACGGATTTCCTCTCCCCACCGGATCAGGCGTTGCGCGATATCTTCCGGATAGATATCGCCTTTGGCGATGATCGAGTCGGCAATCAGGAGGGTTTGCTGGGTATCATCGGTCACCGTAGCGGCGGCCATGCCATGATGCAGAAGGTGGCCGGGTGGTGCGGGCAGAAAGGTATCAATGTGGCCGAAGGTATTCTGTATCGTTTCCGGACTCATCATCGAAGAGGGCATACCCATGGCATCGCCCGCGGCGACCCCAACCAGGCATCCCTTGATCCGTTTTTGAAGCACATCCAATGGCATAGAGGCGGTCTCAGTTAGGTAGGCTCATTTTTCCCAGCAGGGTGACCGGGGCGTGAATTATCCCTGACAGCTTTTCTACGACGCTGTTCTGGCATGAAGCAATAACGCAGGTGGAAGGACCCGCCGATTTCTGAAAACTCAACGGGCAGTGAACGTCCCTTATAAAGTGTAACCCGGCATCCCTGGCCATGGCCTCCGCCTCATAGCCGATGCCATGGCTTCCCACCGGGAGGATATCATGAACGCTGCTGATGCCCAGTACCACCTCAAGATCGGTTTGCTGGATGATTTCGGGATCATCCGTCCGGACGCGATCCTCGGGGGCGGATTTGGGCAAACCCAGGCACACGACGCTATCATCCGGCTGCGACGATCCCGGCCGGAACTCATTGGCCCGAACCAGCCCGATGATGGTGGTCCCCACGCCGGTCATCCTCGTCGGCACATTATCCTCGGTGCTGCCTGACAGATGAAAGTCCTCGCCGTAACCAGCCAATTTCAATTCATCCCGGATGCCGCGGACAATCTCAGCGCCGATGCCTTCCATCTTCATGGTCAGCATATCATAAGCGGCCAAGGGAATCGCGCCCGAACATAGGATTTCCAGCAGCGGCACGCGGATGGCAAGCCGGCCTAAATCATAGGCCGGGCAATAAACGGTATCCGCCTCCATCGGGCCGATACCCCCATCCGAATCCACCGCAACAATCAATGAGTAGTGCTGATCCAGGTGAATTCTGGTCAAATCCCGGACGGAATGGATCCGCCCCAGATCCGACCGCCGCGATTTCAGCAGTGTATAAAGATCGTCCAGATTGAAAGAGGACACAACGGCTCCCGTCACTTTAATTCCGGCGATAATTCGATATAGAATTTTCCGGTATCACCCCTGAGAATGGTTTTGACAAATTCCAGAATTTCCCCTGAGGTGATCCGGGTAATCCGTTCCAGCAGGAACACCGCATCGCCCTCCTTGATACTCAGGTGTCTGGCTTCGTATTCCGTAGCCTTCACCGCCTGCAAGGTTTCCTGGGCATCCTTGATGGTCAAACCATAGTCCTTTTTGATCGTCTCAAACAGCGATTCTTCTTCGAAGTTTTTTGCGATCAGGCCAGGCACCAGGCCCACCGGCAGATACGAGGTCTGCAGCGAGATGGGTTCGCTGTCCACATAGCGGATGCGCTGGATACTGTAAAATTTGGTATCGGCGGCCGTTTGCAGCATCTTGGAAATGAGGCTGTGCGCCTGAATTTCTTCCGCGCAAATCAGTTTGCTGTGCACTTTTTTATTCAAGCCGAGCATTTCAGCGGAGAAACTGAACGCCGCAACCACGCTGTAGGTGATCGTTTTATTGGCGACGAAGGTGCCTTTGCCCTGAATTCTCCGCGCCATGCCCCGGTCGACCAGGTGCTGCAATGCACGCTGGGCCGTTGCACGGCTGATGCCCAGCGAATCCTTCAATTCATTTTCCGACGGAAGCTTTTCATCCGGCTTGTATACCCCCTGTTCGATGAGGTTTTCCAGAACTTCCTGTAGCTGATAATAGTACGGAATGATGCTGGATTTGTCCAGGTTGAAAAGAGATTCATGCATGGTATTCCGCTCAGTTAATGCTATAGGTAATGGTCCGTTTTACCCGGCGTACCCGGTCATCCTGGAAACTGACGAAGACATTCAGCGTGATGCTCTTCAGGTCATGCCTGATTTGCGGCCGGAGATCAGCAGCCCAAACCGGTTTGCTTTTATCCCACTTGCCGACATTCGAATAATTGGCCCAACCCATGCCAAGCCCGGGTTTCAATTCCAGTTTTGCACGGCCATCCACCGGCGCCGGGCCGATATTCCATCGGGTCGCCCCAATCAGAGTCGTATCGTATTCAATAGCGATGGTAATCGGGACATCAACCGGATTCGCTATCGATTCCAGTCCGATCCCATGCAGTAACGTGAGCTTGTCGCCATTCTTGTCAAATAATCTTCCCTGCCGCAGGACCATATTTTCATCCTGCCACAAGCCATCCAGCATGCATTCGATGGCCTGGATCCGATCCATGCTTCTTCTTGAGGGAACGCTGATAACGCTGTCCGATTTGACGGATCTGACGACGAACCCTGGCTGCTTCCTCTCAAAGAGCGTCATCAGGCCGTAGACGAAAGCTCCCCCGCTATTGGGATCGGTGTCATTGATCACTCCGCCAGTGGAACCCATAACGCAATAGCGGATGCCATCCAGGATACCATCATCCTGGGAATAGTGAAAGTGGCCGGCAATGACCGCCTTTACCGGATATCGGCGCAGCAATTCATGAATCCGGTACCAATTGGACCAGACATACCAATGCGGATGATGGAGGATAACGACGATCCCCTTGGAATCTTTATGGGTATCCAACTCCGTTTTCAGCCAGCTCATCTGGCGGTCTGAAATGGAATTCAGGAAAATGGATCCCCAGCGGGGGTCGGTGTGCAGATTTTCAAGACTGTAAAGAAAAATGAAATGATACCCCTTGATGGAGACCCCGTAATAGGGCAGCGAATCGACGGGGAGTCCCTGCAGATGCGCCAGTCTGAATGCCCATTCCTCGCGCGAATGATCGGCGGAGAGGGGTTGATACTCAGGTGGGACGACGTCATGATCGCCGAACGCCAGGAACCACGGCCGATTCAGTTTGTTCATAATCGAGGCAGCTGTCAGCCAGTTTTTCTGATAATCCTCGAAGGAATGAATGTTGCGCACGCTCTCCACCATGTCCCCGACATGAACCACGACATCCGGCTGTTCCCGCTGCAAGCGCAAAACCGCCTTGTCCATCACCGCATAAGCGGAGTCGGCAGTCGCCGCGCCAAACTGGTCGCCAATCAAGCCGACCTTGACCGGAGCATCGCAGGAAACCAGAAAGCAGGTCATGAGCAGCAGCACCAGGAACCGGTGCGGCCGGTTGAGACCATCCGAGAGCAAAAGATGCACGGTGGCTTTCATTTCTTGTGCATTTGACCGGTTGTCCATACAACTACGTTGCAGAGCGCGAATTTTCATGTCCAGACGACATGAACGAAAAAGGGACTACTTTATACGGACCAGGTTAAAACAGGTCGGGGAGGGTCATCCGCTGAAACCCGGATGTCAGACCGTTGGGGACAGTATGTAATAAAAGCGATTGTGCTCATCGTAAGGATCCTGCAATCCAGCAGCTCAGAAATCAACTCCGGAGAAGGCGTCGTGCCAAACTCTAACACAGTATATGGCAAATTATGGAAATGTGCAAGGAGAAAGTGAACTATTTTATACTATCCGGCGCCGCCACCCCATCCCGCGCTCACTCATAACGGAGCGCATCGATGGGATTGAGACCGGCGGCCTTGCGCGCGGGATAAAAGCCGAAAAATACCCCCACAGCCGCGGAAAAGAGGACCGAAATCAACACAATCTCGGGGCTGATCACGGTATAATACGAGGTGAACTGATTGAGCAGCTTGCAGAGGATGACCGACAGCAGGATGCCGATCAAACCGCCGCTCAGGCTCAGCACAACCGCTTCGGAAAGAAACTGGGTGAGGATGTCGCTGCTGCGCGCGCCCACCGACATGCGGATGCCGATCTCCCGGGTGCGTTCGGTCACCGAGACCAGCATGATGTTCATGATGCCGATCCCGCCGACGATCAGCGAGACGCCCGCCACCGCCGCGAGCAACATGGTCATGACCTTGGAAGCCGCGGAGGCTGCCTCGGTGATCTCCGCCTGGGTGCGGACAACGAAATCATCCTCCTCGCCCGGCTCGATGTGATGCGCCGACCGCAGCAAAGCCGCCATCTCGGCCTGGGCCTGGGCTACCACGGCGCCCGATTTGGCGCTGGCGTTGATCATGTTGATATTCTGCCCGCCCCGCAGCCGGTAAAGAACTGTCGTGGACGGCGCGAGAATGACATCATCCTGATCCGCTCCGGCAGCCGACTGGCCTTTGCTGCGCAGGACCCCGACCACCGTGAAAGGGGTGTTGCGGATGCGCACCTTCTGGCCGACCGGATCCTGATCGCCATAGAGCGCCTCGGCGACCGTATTGCCGAGAAGGCAGACCTTGCGGCGTGACCGGTCGTCGCGGTCGCTGAAGAAGTCGCCTGACTTGACCTGCCAGTTGCGGATGGTGAAATAGTCTGGCGTCACCCCGAAGACGGTCGTGCTCCAGTTCTTGCCGCCGCCGATGATCTGGCCTCCCGAGGTGACCACCGGGGAGACCGCGGCGATATATTGGGCGCTCTGTCGGATCTTCTCCACATCGGCGAAGGTGAAGCGGTTGAAACTGCCGGCGCCGCGGCTGACTCCGCCCATACGGCTGGAGGCGGGAAAGGCGATGATCAGGTCGGTCCCGAGCATATTCATCGTCCGGGCGATCTGGGCTTGCGAGCCCTCGCCGATGGCCACCATGATGATCACCGCGCTGACACCGATGATGATGCCCAGAGAGGTCAGAAGGCTGCGCATGCGGTTTTTCGTCAGGCTGCGCAAGGCGGTGCGGATCAGATTTCTCAGCTGCAACATGGGTTACTCCTCCTCCGGGACGGCGGGCGCCAGGCGCAAGGTCTCGAGTTCACCCGCAGCATCGCGGGACGCCGCGTGGGGCGCATCACGACGGATGAGCCCGTCCTGCATCTCGACGATGCGATGAGCATGCGCGGCGATATCCGCCTCGTGGGTCACCAGGATGATGGTGATGCCCTGGCGGTTGAGCGCCTGGAAGACCGCCATGATCTCGATGGAGGTCCGGCTGTCGAGGTTGCCGGTCGGCTCGTCGGCGAGGATGATGGCCGGCCGGTTCACCAGGGCGCGGGCGATGGCGACGCGCTGCTGCTGGCCGCCGGAGAGCTGATTGGGCTCATGATGGATGCGATCGCCCAGCCCGACCATCCTGAGCGCGTCGAGAGCGGCCTGGCGGTGATCGGGGATGCGATGGGTGCGGTCGTAAAGGAGGGGCAGCTCGACGTTTTCGAGAGCTGAGGTGCGCGGCAGCAGGTTGAACCCCTGAAAGACGAAGCCGATATTCTGGTTGCGGATTTCCGCATAGGCATTGCGGGAGAGTTCGCTGATCCGCCGGCCGTTGAGATAGTACTCTCCGGAGCTGGGGGCATCGAGGCAGCCTAGGAGATTCATGAGCGTGGATTTGCCCGAACCGGACGCTCCCATGATCGCCAGGAATTCGCCCCGGTTGATGACGAGATCGACACCGCGCAGGGCGTGCACGGCGATATCGCCGATCTGATAGGTCTTTTTCAGATGCCGGGTTTCAATGACCGTCTGCATGCCTCTCCTCGCTGTCTGCTTGATCCAGGCTACCCTCTAGAAGGGCCGTCCGCCCATGCCCGGTCCCATAGCCGGCGTTCGGGTCGTCTGCACCCGGGGCTTGCCGGAGCTGCTCTCCACCAGGCCGCTGATGACCTTCATCCCCTCCCGTATGCGCCGGCCGCGTACGATCTCCGTCGATTTGCCATCACTGGCACCGGTCTGGATCATGGCCATGGCCAGATTGCCCTTCTCATCGAGAAAATAGAGCCGGCCCATATCTTTGGGCAGGGAGCCGTTGCGCATGAATCCGCCGCCGGGCATGCCCGGAGCGCCACCTTCGCGCGCCAAGCCGCCTGGCATGCCATTTCCGCCGCCTTCCGTGCGGGCGCCTCCTCCCGCGGCGTTGTCGCCTCCCACATTCCAGCGCATGCGACCGCGCAGGGAATCGGGCATGCCGGCAGCGAGCGCCTCCCGGTTTTTGCGGATCTGCTGCAGCATGGCATCGGTGGGTTTGAAATTGAGGGCGGCATTGGGCACCAGCAGCACATCCTGGCGGTCTTGGACAATAAAGTCGAGGGTGGCGGTCATCCCCGGCAGCAGGAGATTGTCCACGTTATCGGCATCGACTACCACCGTATAGTTCACCACATTCTGGACGGTCTCAGGCTGCAAACGGATCTGCCGGACGGTGCCGGTGAAGGTCTTGTCCGCGTAGGCGGGCACCTGGAACTGCACCATCTGGCCTTCCCGGATCGAGCCGATATCGCTCTCATCGACGGCGGCGTGGATCTCCATCTTGTTCAGATTCCCGGCGATGATGAAAAGCACCGGCGCCTGAAGGCTGGCGGCGACCGTCTGGCCCGCCTCGACATTGCGGCTGATCACAGTCCCATCGATGGGTGAGCGGATCACCGCGAATTTTAAATTGCGCTCGGCGCGGACGAGGTTGGCCTGGGCGGATTTCAGATTGGCGACCTGCGCGGCGTAGTTGACCTTGTAAGGCAGATACTCCGCCTCCGAAATCAGCTTCTTCTCATAGACCGTCTTGTTGCGTTCGAAATCCGCCCGGGCCTGTTCCAGCTGGGCGCTGACCTTCTCCAGATTGGCTTGAGCGTCGAGTACGGCCGCCTTGAGAAGGACGGTATCCAGCACCGCGAGGAGCTGTCCCTTGTGGACCACTTGATTGAAATCGGTATAAATGCGGTCGATGGTCCCGCTCACCTGGGTGCCCACCTCAACCTTGCTGACCGGCTCGATGGTCCCGGTGCTGCTGATGGTATTCTGGACATTGCCGCGCGTAATCTCAACGAACTGGTATTCAACCTTGCCGCTGGAAGGCTTGCGCGACAGAATCGCCGCCAGCCCCCCCAGGATCACCAGCAGTGCGATGAGGAGGAGCATTTTTCTCTGTTTCATACAAGTTACCCGTTCAGGAATCCGTTATGGACAGCTCCCTGCAGTTTTGGTTATTTGGCAGGCGGAGGATTGTCAGCGCCGTGCCGGCCGCGGCCCTGACGCCATTTGGCACGTTCCTCGATCATCTTTTTGTATTCCGCCTTTTGGGTATCATTCAGCACGGCGAGGATCTTTTCATCGTACTTTTTGCGGAGGGCCTGCATTTTCTCCCGCATGGATTCGCGGTCACCTTGATTCTGGTCCCGGAGCGTCTGCATCTCTTTTTGCTGATCGGTGAGAATCGCTTTGATGGTCTTGCTCTGCTCGGTTGTCAGTTTGAGATCCTGTTCGAGCCGCTTGAGTTGTTCATCCACGCTCCAGCGCGGCGGCTGTGCCGGCGCGGCCATGGCGGCAAGCAGAATCACGGCGGATCCGAGCATCAAGCTTGCAATCCATTGGTTTCTTTTCATACACTTCCTCTCTTTCTCGAATGCCCGGATCGCCGGATGCGAGCCGGGTTACCTCCCCCCCGGTGGTATCGAATCGGGGTTGTCCATCAATAAAACGCAGCACGGGAAAATATGTTCTTAAGAAAAATCAAGAGGGGGAGGATGAAAGCCGATTCTGCCGGGACCGACGCGCGAAAGGAGGGTCACCACGCCTTTTCGCCGATGACATTGCCGGCGGGGGCATAGTTGCAGACGATGATCACCTCGCCATTGCAGAGCGCCTGGCCGCAGCCAACCTTTTTGGTCGATTTCCAGACGAGCTGGGTATAGTGGCCGAACTCATGGTAGTTGGCCTCGTTGAGAGTCTGGCCCTGATAAAACCGTTTTTCACTGATCCACGAGTCCACAGCCTCCCCAGCGCCGTAATAACCGGCCGTGCCCATGAAGAGGTTTTCCCCGTATTTCTCTTTCCAGGGGCCGCTTTCCGGCCGGTGCTCGAAGCGGCAGCCCGCCGCCGCGAGATGATCCGCCCACTCCTGGGCGTAGCGAGCGAGATCCTGCGACCAGATCAGGGGACGGGCGCCCACGGCCGCGCGCGCCTGGTTGTGACGCTGAAGGATCAGCTCGACCTCCACTGCCGAAAAAGCCGACCCGCTCGTTGCCGATGGGGCGCCCTCCGCCGGTTTTTTGCTGGAGATCATTTCCGACGGGGCGTTGTTTTCGCCTGCGATCAGTGAACCGTTGACCACGGCCGGCGCGGTGTCCGGAGAACGATATTCATGCAGCCCGATAAAGATCAGCACGAGAAGCACAACTGCCAGGATTATTTTTTTCATGATATCCACTCCAGAGTTTTATTCTCCCGGCAGGGCCTGAATGGAGTGCAGGATGGCCCGGCCGATCGACTCGCGTTTAGGGGCATCCGCGCCGTCGCCGGGCATATCGATGTTGAGGGCGAAGAAAACGGCGCCGTCCGGACGCTCGACCCAGCCGACCCACCAGCCCACCTTCTCCTCCACCCGGCAGGACTCAGATTTCAGGGCATATCAGGGGTCTATTACCGATATGTTACTCTTTTCGGCGATTCCATGCAATCTTTTTTTGCAAGCGTGGCACCCTGAAGAGTATTGACTTTGATGCGGCGATTGGCTATTATAGGTCTGCAGCAATCATGACGGTTACGGAGATTAGCATGGAAAGTATACCACTGGACTGGCTCGAAGGGATCGCCGGAGCGATAGTGGTTTGTGATTTTTCGGGGCTGACCGCATTCTCCCTTGAGATCCCCGGAGAGATGCGCCACATTGTCCGCAGCGCTGCGGCGAACCAGGCTTGAGGGCGCGTGATGAAAGAACCCGACCCCATCCCGATCCCGATTGAGGGGGCCCTGGATCTCCACACCTTTGCGCCGAGAGAGGTAAAGGAATTGGTCCCTGAATACCTGACTGCCTGCCGCGAGCAGGGGATCCTCGAGGTGCGCATTATCCACGGCAAGGGGACGGGGGCGCTGCGCGAGACGGTGCATGCCGTGCTGCGGCGGCTGGCGTGGGTGCGCCATTTCCAGCTTGCCGGTGAGGAGCGCGGCGGCTGGGGCGCGACGATCGTCGTGCTGGCGCCGCTGGAAGAATCTGAATAACCCAAAACGGGAGTGCTGTGATGAAACGGATGGCAACCCTGAGTCTGCTGGCGCTGCTGGTGTTGGTGAGCGGCTGCAAGGACAAGTCGCCGACCAAGCCCGATACCGGTGATGCCGCAACCAAAAGCTGGAAGCGCGGCATCGCCTTCAACCTCGCCACGCCCGCCGATTTTGCGGCGCTCTCGAAAGGTGTGAGCTGGTGGTACAACTGGGCCATCACGCCCAGCAGCAGCGCTCCGGCGGAGTATGAAACGGCCTATGACATGGATTTTGTGCCGATGCTCTGGGGCGGCAATACCAGCGCAACCGACATCACGCGCATCAAGGCCTTCGTCATCAGTCATCCGAAAGTGCAGTACATACTGGTGATGAACGAGCCCAACCTCACCAACCAGGCCAACCGCACCCCAGGCGAGGCGGCTGCCGACTGGATCCGTTACGAACAGGTGGTCCGGGAGCTCGCCGACCTCGGCCGTACGGTCCACCTCGTGGGTCCGGCAATGACCTGGGGCACCATGGCCGGGTACGCCGATCCAGTGGTGTGGCTCGATGCCTTTCTTGCCGCTTACAAGACCGCCAACAACGGCCGGGAACCGCAGATCGACTATCTCGCCTTTCACTGGTACGACTACGGCCTGGCCGGCCAGCTCGACCGGTTGAAGAAGTACAATAAAAAGATCTGGGTCACGGAGATGGCCAACTGGAACAGCCAGATCAACTCCTACGCCAAACAGATCCAGCAGATGACCGAGATGGTGACGGTCTGCGAGAACCGGGCGGACGTTTTCCGTTACGCTTGGTTCTACGGGCGCGGCGGCTTCCCGGACACCCATTATACCTACGTGTTTACCGCCAACGATGGCGAGCTGTCAGTCCTGGGGGAGCACTACCTCGGGCTGCCGTTCAAAAAGTGACCAGCGAGCCGGGTGGGGGCGAGAGCAGGGCGCGAGCCCGGCACGGTCAGCGCAGCAGCAGGATTTTGCGCGACTGCCGCGAATCCCCGGCCTCGAGCCGCACGATGTAGACCCCGGCCGCTGCCGGCTGCCCGGCCTCATCCCGGCCATCCCAGTGTGCCGTGCCCTCCCCCTGCGGCCGGCTGTCTGCGAAGAGCACCCTCACCTCCTGCCCGAGGCGGTTATAGACCGCCAGCCGCGCCCGCCCCGCCTGGGAAAGCGCATAGGTTATAGTGGTGCCGCCATTGAAGGGATTGGGATGATTCTGCTGCAGCTGGAAGCTGAGACTTTGGTCTGAAAGGTAGACCGGCGCATCCAGACTGCCCAGAGTGGCATCGTCCCTGAATCTGAGCGTCTGCAGGCAATCGGTCTGATAGCCGGTGGGGCTGGCCCGAAGGCCCACGAAAAGCGGCTCGTTTTCGGTCTCGCCCACGATGGTGAAATAATGCAATCCGGTCCCGGGGATGGGCACACCATAGCCGCGGGCGCGCCCCTGCTCATCTACGACGCCGGCGATGGCGAAGGGATGGGAGCTGACGATGCGCGCAATCACCACCATGTTGCCGGGGGTGCCGGTTATGACTTGCTCAGACAACGGGGTATCAGGACCCTTTTCCAATGCGGGCTGGGGATTCGGCCACGTGAGGGTGGCCGGCCCGTTCATCAGGATCTTGTACATCGCCCCCGGCTCGAGCAAGGTCAGATCGCCGATCCAGCGGTCCTTCACATACATGGCCGAGTGCTGCTGTCCCTTGATCTGGACGAGGCTGCCGGCGACCGGCGCAAGGGCCGCCGCCACCGGCAGGACAGCATGCGGCAGATAGGCCACCCAGTTCCAACCTTTCTCCAGGGCTAACGGCTGATCGACCGACAGCAGCGGCGCATGCAGGGTAAAATCCTGGGCATCGGCGAGCTGCAGCAGGTAGCCTTTTCCCGCCACGAGATTCTCGAGACTCCCGCTCCACCCTTTTCCGGCCTCATAAACCGACTCTTTTGCAAGGGCTCTGATCTTCAACGCGTTACTCCCCAGGGGCGTGAGCACCTCCCCCACCGCCGTCGTCGCCGGCACCACATTCAGGCCGATCCAGTTCCATCCCGCCGTGCAACGCAGCTCCTGCCGCGTCAGCGCCGAGGTGCAGGCGAACAGCCGCACCGTCGCCGCGAGCTGCTCTACATTGCGGCTGTTCTGCTCGCTGCCGAAGACTGCATACCATCGCTGCGCCGCCGGCAGGCTGAGCCAGCCGTAGCCCTCCAGCGAATCGGGCAGCAGTCCGACACCATTGAAGGCCCGGCCCTCCGAGGCCGCGGCAAAACCCGCCGAGTCGGCAAAGTAGAAATCGACGCTGCCGTCGTAATCCGCCTGGTAGAGCTGGGCGTCACGGCGGACGTCGTCGAAGCGGACCGCTCCGTTGAGGAGCTTTTTCGGCGCAGTGAAGGCGGCCTCGAGGTAATAGTCACCCTCCGCATCTGCCGGGGCAGCGACGGCTGTCCAGCTGGGAGCGGGCTTGACTGCTGTCATTTTGATCTTTTTGCTGTAATCGCTGCCGCTGACGGCATTGGCGACCACCTCTACGACATTGCCCTGCTGCACCGGATAATTGCCGATCGCCGAGGTGATCGTGGCATAGTAGCTCCGGTTCTTGCCGACCATGAAGGTGCACATGCCGCGGTCATCGGTAAGGGCATACATGTCCCACCAGAGTTCGCCGCTGGCGGGGTCCTTGGTGTAGAGATTGACTTCGGCGCCGTCAACAGGCCGGCCAGCCTTGTCGGTGACGTAGAGATCGATGTAGGAGATGCCGCGGGTGTAGCGGTTGGTGACCGAGGTCAGGGCGCCGTCGCTGCGGATCTCGAAGACGGTACCGAAGACCTTGCCCCATTCGAGGTAGTACATCAGCGGATAATTGGTCTCGTTATCCCAGTGGTACCACTGGCCGTCCCAGAACTCGTTCCAGACATGGTCGGTTGAATAGGATGCGACACTGGTGCAGGGGATCAGGGCGGAACGGGCGGCGGCGTTGCGCAGGTCTGACCATTCGCCGCAGCGGCCCATGTGGACGCGGTAGATGCGCACCGGCTGGTGCGGGCGTTCCTCCCGGGAATCGAACGCAAGCGTCCGCTCCATCCAGGTATTGAGGCGCCCCATGGCGGTCACCTTGCCGTCCGGTTTGCCGCGGGTGCCGTCGAAGAGGGCGCCACAACCCGCGAGCAGATCGCGTAGCCGGGGATAGCCGTCATCGGCGTGATTGAGGAGCCAGTCTCGCCAAAAGACCCCGGCGGGAGGCGCAGCCAAGTTGTTGTTGCGCAGGCCGTTGTCCTCCGGAATGGATGGATCGATCCAGGCCGGGATCTCACTGGTGGCGCGGGGGTAGACGATGTACCAGTAATAGACCTCGCGCGGCGCTGTGACCTCGACCAAACTGCCGCCGCGCAACGATTTGTAGCGGGTGGTGGTATAGTAATCCGGATCGCTCGCTGCGGTGCCATAGTCGACCACCTCGACATAATCAAGGGCCACATCGTTGGCATAGATCGAACGGGCGTTTTCGAGAAAGAGGGCCGGTGAGCCGTAGCCGGACATCAGGTACTGGGGTGAGGCATGGGCGACGGCAAAGGCGACCTCGTCGATGAAGGGTTCCTCCGCCTCAAGGATGGCATTGGCCCATAGCGTCTGGTATTCGGGGGTAAGCAGGGTGAAGAGCAAACGCAGGTCCTGTGACAGCCAGTCGGGGGCGCGTTCGGCCGCCGCCCGCGCCGCCTCGTTCAGACCGGCGACGCCGGCGGGCAGGTGGAGCGCAAGGGATCGGGAGGCGGGTTCGTAGGAGACCGCCCAACGCTGCCTGGGCAGCAGGTAGTCGGCGATGGCGACCTGATCGATGAGCACATAATCGGCCGCGTCGACCCGCGCAAGGGCGGGTGCAGGCGCGCTCGGGGCCCCGGGCCGGTAATCGCCGGCGTTGTCGCTCACCCGCCATGCGGCGATGCGGCTGGATTCAGGGATGCCGCGGACCTGCCCGAAGGCGGCTGCGGTGACAAAAAGGAAGAGAGCAGCGATTCGGGGATGCATGACCGCTCCTATTGATGAACATACAACCGGGAGGGCGGCACCGGCTGCTTCGGCATCCCCGCGCCCTGGTACGAGATCTCGAGGAGTTCCGCCCCGCCGTTTTCCATGAAGGCGGCGCGCAGGGCATGGCGGCCGGCGCTCAGGGTGATTTTTCCCTCCGCCTCCCTGGCGCCGTGCAGGCCGTCGTTGTCGACCACGAGCGTCTCATCGATCCAGAGGCGCGAGCCGTCGTCAGAGCGCGTGAAAAAGGTATAGATGCCCGGCTGATCGATCCCGATATAGCCTTCGAAGAGCAGCGCATATTTATCCTCGCGCTGGACCAGCGGGGCGAGGCTGAAATCCCAGGCGCGGCCCTCCCGTGCCGGCTTAAGGCTGGAGAAATCAGGCAAAAGCGGCCACTCGCCCTCATAATAGCGGTAGCGCAGGCCGTTCTCCCGGGCATCGAGGATGCTGATCTCCTGCGCCGCGGTCAGGCTGGGTGTGCAACCGGGCTTGAACGCACGGGCGCGCAGGGTGCTGCTCGTTTTGATGGAAAACGGAGCGGTATAGAGCGGGCTGAATTCATCCGGTTCGCGGCCGTCGAGGGTATAGCGGATGGCGGCATCGGCCGGCTGCGCCGAAAGCGTGATGCGCAGGGGCTTGCCGACACGGATGAAGGAATCCGCCTGGATAACCGGGATCTCGACATAGGGCCTGGCCTGGATGCGGAAAACCCAGGCATGGTCGCAGGGCAAGTGCGGGATCACCGCGACGGGCAGATCGATCGCCAGTGTGCCCCCCTCCTGCCGCCAGGCGAGGTCGCGGTCGAGGCCGAGTAGACGAACCGCCGTGCCGGGCAGGGCCTCGACAGTACCGAGACGCAGCTGCGTACCGGGGTGGCGCAGGCAGATGGCATAGAGAAACCGGCCGTCGGCGCTGCGGGTGAAACGTACCGAATCGCCCTCACCAGGGGTACGGTTGACGCGGCTGCCGTAGATGGCCTCACCATTGATTTTAAGCCATTCGCCCATCTGCAGCAGCCGCTCCTGCATGATCACCGGGATGGTGCCGTCGGCGGCCGGGCCGATGTTGAGCAGGAGGTTGCCGCCGCGGCTGACGATCTCGATCAGCATGTGGATCAGGGATACGGCGGTCTGGTAATCCTCCACCTCCTCATTGCGGTTGAAGCCGAAGGAGCGGCCCATGCCGCGGCACTCCTCCCAGCCGCGGCGCAGAAATTCAACGGAACGCTCGCTGGTCGCGGACTCGTACTCGGTCGAGAAATAGCCGCCGTGTTTGAAGCGGGTCTCGCCGCCCCAGCGGTCGTTGACTACCACATCTTTGGGGGCGGGAGAATCGTTGTAGAGCCAGGCGAGGAACTCCTCGCTGCGCAAGACCTTGCTGTCGTAATCCCACTCGCCGTCGGAAAAGATCAGGGCGGGCTGGTAGCGGCTCACCGCATCCTTGAACTGGGGGAGCAGGTGTTCGGCGACGTAGCGCTGGATGTCATGCCGGTAAAGCGGATTGAACCATTCGAGGAGGGAGTAGTAAAAGCCCATGCGCAGGCCACGCGCCCGGACAGCGGCGGTTAGATCGCCGAGGAGGTCGCGGTGGGGGCCGGTGTCGACGCTGTTCCAGTTCCAGCTCTGGGCGCTGGGCCAGAGGCAAAAGCCATCGTGGTGCTTGGAGGTCAGCACCACATAGCGGGCGCCGGCGCGCGCGAAGAGTTCGGCCCACTTGTCTGGCTGAAAAAGCTCCGCCTTGAAGAGGGGGGCGAAATCCTGGTAACGGAAATCATCGCCGTAGGTGCGGCGGTGCCATTTGTACAGGAAGGTGGAGGAGTCGCTGATGCCGTTCCAGTACCATTCGGCGTAGCCACCCTTGCGGGTGAAGGCGGGCACCGAATAGAGGCCCCAATGGATGAAAATACCGAATTTGGCATCGCGGTACCACTGCGGGGTGGGCCGTGCGTCGAGGGATTTCCAATCGGCCTCATAGCGCGTCTGGGCCGGAGCCACTCCGGCCAGCAGAAGGACGGTAAGGATCAGTTTTTTCATTATTATACCTCAAAATACTAGAGTCACCAGGATGACGCGCGCATAATAAATAGCCTAAAGATCCTGTTGTCAGCCGCTCCACCCTCTGTGCGCCGGTCAGAAAGATCTTTAAAACATCACCATCACCCCGAAGGTGTTGATATTACCCAGCATACCGACATCACGCCAGGCGTAGTCGATCTTGACGCCGGTATTGTGCAGCGTGAACATCTCCACGCCGGCGCCGAAGGTCGGTCCGAACTCGGAATGGTCCATGAACAATGCCTTGTAGCCGCCGCGCAGAAAGAGCCGTCCGAAGCCGGGTGAGGTGAGTGCATACTGCGCGCCGAGATTGATCGACTCGTTGTTGTTGTTCGGATGGATGGCATCGAAGCCCAGGATCAGCTCATGATGATCGCTGTAGAGCGGCGTCACCGAGGCGCCGAGGCGGAAAATTAGGGGCAGCTCCCATTCGGAGAGATGGAAGCGTCCTGGGACATCGCTGAAATTGCCGTTCTCGTCGGTGAGAATGTCGATGGGATGGATCAGGTCGATGCCGTCATAGCGCATGCGCGAGCCGTAATTGGAAATGCTCATGCCGATGTTCAGTCCCTGTTCGCGGCGGCCATTGGGCGAAAAGAAATAGGTATTGATGATGACGCCGAGGTCAATGGCCATGGCTGAGGCGTCGGTGTGCCAGATCGACGAGCGCACATATTTGCCGGCGCCGCCGAAGGAGAACCAGTTGGTCAGCTTGCGGGCATAGGCGAAGCTGAAGGCCATGTCATTGGCCGAGAAAAGCTCGCCGGTTCCCTCCTGCATCGCCATCGTGGTCACCTTCATGTCGCCGTAATTGACGCTGGTGAAGCCGAAGGAGAGGGTGCCGTAGCTGTTCAGGTTGAGGCCGACTCCGGTGAAGGAGGTCTTGATCCCGGCGATCCAGGGTTGATAGACGAAGAGGGCCTGGTTTTTCTTCATCGCCGCCAGCCCGGCGGGATTCCAGTAGAGGGCGGTGAGATCGTTGGCCATGCTCACGTAAGCGTCGCCCATGGCCGATCCGGCGGTGCCGTAACCGATCTCGAGAAAATTGGCCGCGGTGGTGCCGATACGGGTCGGTTCCTGCGCCCGCAGCGGCAGGACCAGGGCCACCGTGCCGATCAGTGCAAGCGCCCAGTGTAGAATTCTCATCAAACACCCTTCAGTTTTTTCCGTATGAATCGTCCGGCGGCCGCTCCCGGCAGCGAGCCAGGCGCCCTATTTGATCACCGCGAATTTGTCAAGCCTTTCGTCACCGGAGGGCGTCCGGACGTGATAAACGTAGACCCCGGCGGCGATCTCGAGCCCCTCGCGGGTGAGCATGTCCCAGTGAACAATTCCGCGCTCCGGGGGATTGTCGACCACAATCTCGTCGACAAAGATGCCGCTGGCGGTGAAGATCCGGATGGTGCACTGCGCCGGGATATGGGTGAACATCAGGACGCGGCGCTGGTTGAGATAGGGATTGGAGATCGCCGTCTCCATGGCGTTGGTGGCGACATAGGGGTTGGGCACCACCAGGATCTGGTCGAGGGCGGAAGCGAGGCTTCTGGTCCCGGCTGCGACGGCCGGTTTGGTCGAGAAGATCAGGGTGTCGGCCGGCGAGAAGGGGCGTTTGAAGCTGACCCGATAGACATCGTTGGGCCGGGGCAGCTCCTCCTCGCTCATGTAACGGCGGAAGTCTATGCTGAAGACGGTGCCCGACCAGTAGACCAGGGGCTTGCCGGTGATACTCTTCTTTTTGATCGTATGTCCGGCCAGGATAATATCCTCGAAACGGTCGAATCGTTTGTTGAGGTTGACGTCATGGACGATGAGATCGAGGCGCTCGTACTGCCCGGTCGAATCGACGGCCTGACGGTTGACGACATAGAAATTGAAGGCCTGTCCGAGCAGGTAGCTCTTCATGGTCTCGCCGTTCACGTCGTAGATATAGGAGCCCTGGTTGAGCTTGCAGACTGTGGCGGAATCGTCGGAGGTGAAGATGATGTCGAAGCTGTAGGGGAAGCCATGCGACTCATAGATGCTGGCCTGGACCTGGAGCGGCCCCTGTCCGGTGATCCAGCCGGTGCGCGCCGCATCGAGATCGCCCAGCTGCGTCGGCACGCTGAAGTGCAGGCGGATGCCGTGGAAGATATCGGTGGTCAACTCGCGTGTGGTGTCATAGTAGCGGTACTGGACCAGTTCCTGACCGTCGTTGACATAGCTCTTGCCGCCATTGAGGAAATGGTCGCCGGGATAGCTGGCGCTGGTTTCACGATAAACCAGCGAATCCAGGGTTTCATCCCAGACCTCGAGGCCGGTGTTGATGGTCACGGCATCGAGCGGATGGCGCATCCCCTTGTTGCGCCGGGCATAGCCGAGGGTGTCGGCGAGGAATTTGACCCGGTAGGAATGATCCGGGAGCACCGCGCTCTGATCGAGGATTTCGACGCTCACGGTACCGCAGCCCTCGATCTGTTTCAGGCCTGCGGCGTCGATCTTCGGGGCGGTATAGCCGGCGGCTTGGACTTCGGGCACCACGATGGTGACGTTCTGTCCAGTGAAGCGGATCGCCTCGTCCTCATCGAGATCGATGACGATATTGTTTTCGGCCGGCATGATCGCTACTTCGAGCCCCTCGATGCCGTAATCATAGGCAGCGAGACCATAGTAATAGGTGCGGCCGTTCTGGACATCGGTGTCGACGTAATAATGCTGCAAGCCGGCGTCGCTGCCGAGATAATAGAGTTCGCCGTTGATGTTGGCAAAGTCGGCCGCGCCTTTCTTGCCGTCGATCAGGTCACACTGGAAGATCGGCAGCTTGCCGACCGAGTTGCCATACATGTCGGTCAGCTTTTCCGCGTCCGAAAAGTACTTGTCGGTTGCCTTGTAAAGCTTATAGCCCTCGAAATCGTTGGTGGCGTTGAGCATAGGCTCGCGGGTGAAGCGGTCGGAGGTATCATCCCAGCTCAGGATGACGCGGCCGTCGCCGGGAGTGGCCTTGAGCACCGGCATGAGCGGCGGCTGGGCAAAGCGGTAGTCGCTCTCGTAGATGAACTGGACGATCTTTTTCTTCTCGAAGAGTGAGGGGGCGGAGTGCGCGGGGGAGTTGAGTCCCGATAACTCCTCATAGGAGTGGAGTTCGGAGATTGAAATGCGCTCGGTCAAGCCGCGAGGGAGGCGGAAAGTGCCGGCGCCGAAGGTCATGATCAGGTTGGCCAGTTCGCCGAAATACTCCTCGAGGCGGGGCGAGGCGATCTGCAGGTAGGCCTCCTTGTCGTAGGCAGCGAAGGGCGGCTCGTTCTCCTGCGGGTGATGCAGCATCTGGAAACCGGTCAGGCCGATCATGTCCGATTCAGAGATGTCGGTAAGGGCGAAATTAGGCTCGCAGCCGAGGCCCTCGACGAAGTCGGGGCGGTGATTGCACTCGCTGCCGTCGGCATCCGGGCCGCGGTAGTTGAGGTCGGTGGGAGCGACGCCGTCGGTGCCGACGTCGCAGCCGAAATCCTCGCCCAGGTCATATACGCCGTTATGGTTGGCGTCCTTGCCGTCCGTCCAGTCCTGGTCCTCATCGGCATCCCAATGGTTCCTGAGCTGATCCTCGGCCCGGCCGTACCATTCCAGGAATTTGGCCAGATCGGTGATGCCCTCGGTCGGGCCGATCAGCCGGGTGGCGACGTTGTCGCGCCGTTCATCGGTGAGACCGTCATCATCGTTGTCGAGGCCGTCGTTCCAGCTGCCAGGACTTTCGAGGAAGGCCATGCCGAGGATGCCGGTGCGCACGCCGCCGATGCCGATGCCGTCGTAATCCCAGGCGTAGGCGATGTCATCATACTTGTCGAAAAAGCCGATGTCATCGGATTCGCCCTGATTGCCGCGGTGGCCGATGCCGGCATCGAGCAGATAGCCAAAGGCGACGTTGGCAAGGTCATAGTCGGAGATGTTGGAGATGTCATATTCCCAGAATATGGCATCGCGGGTCTGGGGATTGTTCCACTGGTAACCGCGCTGTTTGACGCGGATGCCGAGGCCGCCCCAGGGCTCGCCGGCCTGGATGGTGACTCCGGGATCCTTATAGCCGATCTTGTAGCCGGGGCGGGGATAGTATTTGATCGGAGCCTTGGGCTGGACGTACTCGAGATCCTGCGCATCGTTGGCGACGAAATAGGTCTCGAGATCCGCATACTTGATGCCCCGGCCAAAGCGGCCGTCCCACTCTCCCGGCCATTTGAGGGTTTCGCCCGCCGAAGGCCAGCCCTGGGCCGGCCAGGAGTCCTCGCGGTTGCTCATCGCCGGATATTCGCTGTTAGGATTAAAGTAGCCGAAAACCGGGTAGAGACCCCAGCGGATGAGGCCGTCGGGGGTATAATCCATGCCCATGCGGTAGCTGGTCTGACAGAAAAAGAGTTCCTTGAGGTCGCTGCGGCTGGCGATTTCGGCCGGATCGGTAACCGGATTCGAGTCGCCGGCGATGTGCACCTTGGCGGCGATATAGAGGGCAATACCATCGTGCATCCCGGTGCCGGTATAGTCGTTGGGCCATTTGGATTGGTCAAAATTGGGCCAGTTGGCCAACTCGGTGGTGTTCTTGAAGTAGAGCAACACCCGGTTGCCGTTCATCCAGCCTTCGCGGATGGCGGCGATGTCGCCGGCTGGGTCGTCGGGCCCGTCGTACTTGTGGCCCTGTGCCCGGAGTACTCCCGGCAGGAGGAGCAGAAGGAAAAAGAGTCCACGGAAACGCTTCATGCGGTATGTCCTCAAGTCAGGGAAGGACTAAAAGACCATCTCGAGTCCCAATTTGACCAGACGCGGGGTGCTGTACATGGTCGGATCGTGGATGCGGTCCTCGTAGGTATTGAAATCGCTGTGATGGCTGGCCCGGTCGGTCGCGCGGATGATGGCGGTATAGGCGCGGCCGGTCGTGCTGTTGACCCAGCTATCGTTCAGGGCGTCGAGCAGGTTATAGACGAGCAGGGTAGCGCGCAGTTTGATGCCGGCAAAGCGCAAGAGATCGGCATGGCCGCTGAGGTCGACGCTGATGCTGCTCGGGATATGCTCGTTGTTGGGATAGAGATTGACGCGCGAGAGCGGGCTGTCGGAGAGCGGGCTCCAGGTAAAGGGGCTGCCCGAGTTGTAGTAAACCGTCATGGTCGCGCCGTAGCGCGGCATGGCATAGCCGATGGTCATGTTGGCGGTATGGCGCTGGTCCCAACTCATCGGAATCATCTTGTTGACCGGATCCTGCTTGGCGCCGGCGCGGCTGAAAGTGCTGGTCGGCGTGTCCGCATTGCCGCGGCTGAACTGGAGGGTATAATTGGCCACCACCGAGAGGCGCCCGGTGATATACTCGTACTTGAGCTCGAGGCCGCGCGCATTGGCGTAATCCTTGTTGCTGTAAAGACCGTAGCGGATTTGGTTGTAGGTGGTGAGCACCCGGGCGCTGAGCAGGTCATAGATATCCCGGTAAAAGAGCGCCACCTCGAGGCTCATGTTCGGGATCAGCTCCTGCCAGAGGCCGACCTCGTACTGGATTGTCCGCTGCGCGCGCACCTGGGGATTGCCCATCGTGGTGGAGTAATCATCGGCCGGCACCAGGCGGGCGAAGTTGTCGTACATCGCATAGAGAGGCGGCATCTGCATGAAATGACCGTAGCCGAAACGCAGGAGGGCGGTCTTGCCGAGCTGATACGAGATGCCGAGGCGCGGGCTGATCTGGTACTTGGGATCCGCCGTGACCGGATGACTCATCCTTTCCGGGTTGTCCGGAAAACTGAGCTGATTGGAGGGATTGCGCCATTGGGAGGGGTAGGTGATCTTCGGATCGAAGTAATCGAGGCGCACGCCCAGGTTGATCACCATCTCGGCGAACTCCATCTTGTCCTGGAGATAGGCGCTCAGTTCGACGGGTTTGACCTTGTAGTATTGATGCCAGAGGGTTGAATCGGGCATGATCATCGGCTCGTAAAAGAGATAGCGCCGCCGACCGGTCGCGGGATCGATCTCCCAAAGATTCTCGTAGGCGGTGCCGTAGTATCTGTTGCGGATGGTGTAGGACTCGTTCTCGAGGATTTTGGCGGAGTACTGCGCGCCGCCCTCGAGACTGTGCTGGGGGTGCAGCTGCCAGACGAAATCGCCCTTGGCGGTATAATCCTGGAGGGTGCGCTCGCTGTGGCCCTTGCTCTGGCCGCCGGTGGAAAAACCCGGTCCCTCACTGCGCGAATAAAGGTCATGGATGTAGCGTTTGTCGTAGGGATTCTTGAACAGGTAGCTGGCATTGTAATCGGAGACGTAGGAGCCCTTGAGTTCATAGAAGGCCCTCTCCGAGAGCATATGGTTAAGCTGAAATGAAGCAAGATGGGAAGTATGATAACCGGTTCCACGACCGTCGGGATTGTATTTCATGCTGTGGCTGTAACCCTGGCCTTCATCGTCGTTGAGAATATACTGAAGCGAGGTCTTGATCTTTGCCGTCGGCCGCATCGTCAGCTTCCCCCAGACGTTGAGGTTCTTCGCGGTATTCATCGCCACATAGGCATTGTCTCCGGTATGTTCGCTGTACCACTGGGTCGAATCGGCGGAGGTATAGTCGCTGTAATTGTCCGGTTCGAAGCGGCGGATGCCGTTGAGATGGCCTTTGTTGTTCTGGTAGCGGAGGTTGCTGGCGAAGGTGAGGCGGTCGCCGAGGATCGGTCCGTTGAGGGCGAACTGGAAATCCTTGCGACGGGCGAAATCGCTGTCCTCGAGACCGATGAAGATATCCTTGTGCGGGGTGAGATAGTTGCCGAAGCCGATGGAAGCCGAGCCGTGATAGCGGCGGCCGCCGTCCTTGGTGACGGCGTTGACGACGCCGCTCATGGCGTTGCCATATTTGGCGGAAAAGATGCCGGTGATGACCTCGAGGTCTTCGACGACATCCTTCTCCACATCGACGGTGCAGCCGCCGCGGCCATAGGACTCGTCGACCTGCATGCCGTCGATGAGGTAGGTGACCTCATCGCTGCGGCCGCCGCGGAAATGGCCGAGTACCACTCCAGGCTGCATCGCTACAACCGCGCTGACCGACTCGGTCGGCAGGATCTCCATCTGGCTGGAGGAGACATTGCGCACCGAGCTGGTCTGGTCCTTCTTGACCGCGACGCGGTCGGCTATGACTGTCACCTCCTGGCCGCTGAGCACGGTGGCCTTGAGCTTGGCGGTGACCTCGAAGGTGCGGTTGACCGAGACGCGCACGTTCTGCAGGCGCAGGGTCTCATAGCCGACCATGGAGATGCGCACCGTATAGGTGCCGGGTTCAAGGTTGATGATGAAAAAGTCGCCGTTGAGGTCGGCGGTCGCCCCCCGGCTGGTGCCTTCGAGGAGGATGTTGGCGCCGGTCAGACTCTCTCCGCTCTGGGCGTCGGTGACCTTGCCGGCAATTTTGCCGGTGGTTTGCGCCGGCAGCGGACTGACGAAGAGCAGGCAGAGCAGGGAGGCCATCAGGTATTTGGCCATTGTGAAGGTCCTCAGGTCGATGAAAGGCATCATCAGGGCAGCCGCACGGCGCCTCAAGCCGTCGCAGCTTCGATCAAATCGGCGACCCGCCCGGTGACGAGGCCGACCGCGGTGTCGGCGGCGCCGTAGTAGAGCCGGAAGGGCGAGTCAAAACGGGCAAAACCCTGGTCGTCGTAGGCCTCGACGACGAGGCCGGAGGGAAAGACGACATTGGGAACCTGGCCGGTAAGTTCCCAGCTTTCGCGCGGCTCGAGGATGTTATAGCGGCTGCGCGCCAGGAGTTTGCAGGGATTCTGCAGGTCGAGGAGCATCACCCCTGCCTGGTAGATATTCGCACTGGCGAAGTGGGTGGCGACACCATGATAGAGGGCGAGCCAGCCGGCGCGGGTCTTGACCGGTGGCGGGCCGCTGCCGATCAGCTCATCCCAATAGTGAAACCGGCCGGAGGCCACCTCCCCGACCGGGCTCCACGAGAGCAGGTCGGGCGACGCGGAAAGGAGGATGGTGCTGCCGCTGGCCGGGCCGTTCTCGAGCTGGACGCGGTTGGGGCGTTCTAGGCGGAGATAAAGGTTGTCGAAGCGTTCGGGAAAGAGCACGCCGTTGCGTGTGTCCTCGCTGCTGGTGATGCCAAGAAAATCGAATCGGGAGAAATCGTCGGTGACCGCCAGACCCAGGCGGCAGCCGCCCTCCATATCCATGGCGAACATGAGATAGAAGCGGCCTTCGAGGGGGGTGATGCGCATGTCGTAGCAGTGAAAGACGGGCTGGGTGACTTTTTCGAGGCCGCGCAGGGTGATTTCGGGGGCCGCGACGGTGAAATGGACGCCATCGCGGCTGCGGGCGGTCAAGGTATAGGTCTCGCGGCCGCGGTTCTGGACACGCAGCAGCAGGATGGTCTCGCCGCGGAAGAGCACGGCACCGGGATTAAAAACCGCGGAGACGTCGGTCAGATGGGGCGGATAATTGGGAATTTGCTGCCGGGTCAGGACGGGATTGGAGGGGTGCCGCTGCATCAAGGCCTCCGTCAAAGCACTGTTAGTTTTTTTGTTGAAAAAATAGATCAGCTGCTAAAAAGACCCAGCCGTAGCTGGGCCTCATCAGGGCCTTGCTTAAAGTAGACTTTCGCTCTGCAGCAAGGGCCCATTAAAGATGGTCTGCAGGATCAGCGTCGTCGCACCCATCGCCACCGCATCCACCACGGTCGAGGTCTCGATCTTGACGTCGAGATCCTTCATCACCATGCCCCGCGTATCCAGGTAGAGGGCATTGCGGACGGGATTCAGCAGTAGATCGCCGACTTTACTCACTTCGCCGCCGAGCAGGACCATCTCGGGATCGAGCAGATTGATGATATGGGCCAGATCCCGGGCGACAATCCGGCCCAGTTCCTGGAAATAGCGGATGGCCAGGCTGTCCTGGTTCTGCGCGGCGTCGATCAGCTCCTGCAGGGTGATCTTTTCCTTGCGCAAGGTGCGGCCATTGAGTATCACCTCCTCGCCGAGTTCCGGGGCGACCTGCTCGAGCATCTGTTTGATAGAAATCGGTTGCGGGGCAGTCTCACCGGCGAACATATGGGCGCCGCGATAGATCCGGCCTTCGAGGCAGAGTCCATAGCCGACGCCGAAGACCTGCTGGTCCATGACCAGGAGCATATAGATCAACTCATTGATATTCTTGCCCTTACCATACCATTTTTCGCACATGACGGCGGCATTGGCGTCATTTTCGATCAAGATGGGGAAATCAAAATGCTTCTCGAGGGCCGCCTTGAGAGGAACAGGCCCCTCACCCAGAAGGGCGGTTCGGACGATGATGCCATTGCGGTAATCCACCAGCCCGGAGACCCCGATGCCCATGCCGAGGAGGTTCTTGCGGCTGATCTTTTGCGGGGTCAGCAGGGTATCGACAATCCGGAAGATAGAGGCGTTCAACTCCTCGAGCGTCATCACCCCCTCCACCGGCAGGGCGCTGCGGGCGAGGACGCGGGAATTGAGGTCAATCAGCACCCCGTTCACCTCGTTGAGTTCCACCTGCAAGCCGATGATATAGCCGTAATTGCCGCAGATCTCCCAGAGGGTGGGCTTGCGGCCGCCCTGGACCGAAGAAGCGCCGGTACCGGATTTGAAGATCAGCCCCTTTTTCTCGAGATTGCGCAGGATGCTCATGATGGTCGAGGGGCGCATGCCGGTAATCTTGGCCAGATCGGCGCCGTAGATAGGTCCGCGCGTGCGGATGAGATTGAGGACGATATGACTGTTGAGGTTTTTGACGAGACGATAATCGCCGGTGATGATCTTCTTCATGACATCACTCCGCCCTTCTTCCGGTTCCGGTCTGGCTGGACTGCTGCGGCCCTTCGATGCCGGCATAATCTGGCTTGTTTTTTTTCTCGCAAAAAATACTAATCAATATATTCCTTTTTTCAAAAACAGTCAACACTCTTTTTCCCTTTTTTCACACCCCGCCCTCCCTGAATGACAAGAGCCTGCAGATATGCTTCTGCAGGCTCTCCCGTCGGCCGGGTCCTCCTCACCCCGCGCGTCGGTGCAGCGGAGAGGGGCCCTGCGACACCCCCGGCGTTCAGTCCGGCATGATAACGGCTGCACCGTCGCAGCCGCAGCTGCCTCCGATCACCAATCCCGCGGCCAATTCCTCATGGTGCGGCGCCTCCGGATCCACCTCGCCGTTGATCATTTGCAGGAGGTACCGGACCGCTTTGCTCGCCAGCTCCGCGATCGGCACATGCACGGTGGTGAGGCGCGGCGTGAGCAGCTGGCTGAGAAAAATATCATCGAAACCGGCCAGCGCGACATCCTGTGGGATGCGCAGGTGCAGGCTGCGCGCCGCCTGGTAGGCCCCCATGGCCATCATGTCATTGGCGGCAAAAATGGCTTCGGGCTTCTCCCGCTGGCTCATCAAGCGCATAAAGGCGTAATAGCCGGAGCGGGCGCTGAAATCGCCGGGGATGATAAACTGCTCGTGGAGCGGCAGATCATGATGATGAAGGGCTTCCCGGCAGCCGTTCAGCCGCTCCTCGGCATCGCTGTTGCCCCGCGGCCCGGTGATCATGCCAATGCGCCGGAAGCCATGGCCGAACAGATGCTCGAGGACGGCGACAGCCCCCTGGAAATTGTTGATCTTGAAATAGACAAACTCCTCGGCCTCAGGGGGCGGATTGAGCAGAACCATCGGCCGGCGGCTGCGGCGCAAGGTATTGATCAGACCATTCTTGCCCTCCGGGGCCATCAGGATGACGCCGTCCGCCCGGCCGCTGCCCATGAACTCGAGCAGCGTCTCGGCGATGTCGCGCTCGGTATGAAAACTCGAGACCAGCAGGAAGCGCTTGGCCCGATAGGCCTCTTCATCAACGCCGCGAATGATGTCCATAAAAAACTCGTCGGCCATCTCCGGCAGGATCAGGCCGATGGTATCCGTCTGCTGCGTCGAGAGGGAACGCGCGATGGGGTTGGGTTTGTACTGGTACTCGCTGGCCAGCTGCAGAATGCGCGCCCGCGTGGCCTCCTTGACCGGTCCACTGTTGTTGAGGGCGCGCGAGACCGTAGCGATAGAGACGCCGGCCAGCGCGGCTATTTTATGCATATTGACCACGACATCGCCTCGAACAGATTGGCATGGAAAACGGTTACATTTTCTATAATGTATCGGTTTTGCCCCAAGAATGCAAGAGAATTATCGCGGCGCAAGCGAAGGGGTGGAGTAGGTTGGGGCGATTGGGCGCGAGGGAAGGAGCAGCGGGATAAGAGGCGGGGTGGGTGGGCGCGCAAAAAAACTACTCCTTCAAACCGCCCATCAGGATCCCCTGAATGTAGTACTTTTGCAGGCTAAGGAAAAGCACCAGAATCGGTACAATGGTCACCACGGCGCCGGCCATCATCAGCTCGGGATCAGGCGCATGCTCGCCCATAAGATTGGCAATCGCCACCGGCAGGGTGTACATCTCCTGACGGTTCAGGACGATCAAGGGCCAGAGAAAATCATTCCAGGTGCCCATGAAAGTGAAGAGCGCCAGGGTCACCAGGATCGGCTTGGCCAGCGGCAGGATGACGGTCCAGTAGATGCGCAAATCCCCGGCACCATCGATGCGCGCCGCCTCGATCAGGCTGTCGGGCACCCCCTCGAGGTACTGTCGGATGAGAAAAATGCCGAAAATACTTGCCATCCCTGGGATGATGATGCCAAAATAGCTGTTGAGCAGGCCCATCTGCTTGAGCAGCAGAAAGACCGGCAGCATCGTCACCTGGCCGGGGATGACCAGCGACGAGAGCAGCAGTCCGAAGAGCGCCCGCTTGCCCCTGAAGGCATACTTGGCGAAGGCATAGCCCGCCAGGGAGTTGACGAGCAGGCTGACCAGCGTCACCCCGCCGGCAAGGATCAGGCTGTTGAGAAAATAGCGGCTGATCTGCAGGCGCTGCCAGAGCGTCATGTAATGCTCCAGGCTCCAGCGCGAAGGCCAGAAACGCGGCGGAAAGGTGCTCGCCTCACCGCCCGGCATAAAGGAGGCCATGACCATCCACCAGAAGGGCAACAGAACCACAGCCAATCCGAGCAGCATGATCAGATGCAAGGCAGCGCCTTGTAACCATTTTTCCTTCATGCCGTCGCCTCCCGCCGCCGCGCCGCCATCTGTGCCAGGGCCAGAAAAAAGATGATGAAAAAGAGCATGAAGGCGATCGCCGAGGCATAGCCCATCCGCCACCAGCGGAATCCCTGCTGGTAGAGGTAAAAAACGACGCTGAGGGTGCTGTTGACCGGCCCTCCCTGGGTCATGACATAGGACTCGGCGAAGAACTGAAAGTAACCGATGATCGTCATCAGGGTGACAAAGAAGGTCGTGGGGGCGAGTTGCGGCAGGGTGACATGCCGGAACTGCCCCCACCAGCCGGCACCGTCAAGCCGCGCGGCCTCGTAGAGATAGTCGGGGATGGTCTGCAGCCCGGCGAGAAAAATCATCATGTAATAGCCGAAATTCTTCCACACGGCCAGAAGAATCAGCGCCGGCATGGCCCAGACCGGATCCCCAAGCCAGTTGACCGGCCCGATCCCGGCAAAGGAGAGCAGATAGTTGAAGAGGCCAAACCGGGGATGATAGAGATAACGCCAGACCACGGCCACGGCGACCAGCGAGGTGATGACCGGGGTGAAATAGCCGAGGCGGAACCAGTCGCGCAGCCGGAGGCGGCGGCTGTTCAGGCCGAGGGCGGCCAGAAGGGCAGCGAGGATCGTCAACGGCCCACCCGCGAGGACGAAATAGACTGTATTGCCAAGCGCCTTCCAGAAAAGCGGATCCCGGAGAAGGCGGCTGTAATTCTCCACTCCGGTCCAGCGCGCCCGCGAGAAATGTCCCAGGGCGTAGATATCAAAATCGCTGAAGCTGAGCAGCAGCGAGGCCAGGGCAGGCAGGAAGAAAAAAACCAGGAGGGTCCCCAGGGCCGGGGCCAGAAAAAACCAGGGGATCAGGGTGTTGCGTTTCATCCTCCTCCCTCCCCTAAAGCAGCTGCCGCGCGAGCATCCAGCGGCGTTTTTCGAGAATGCGGTCGACGTCTCGGTCCAGGCGAACCACCGCCTCATCGAGGGTGAGGCGGCGGTAGATGACCTGCTCGAGATATTCCTGCATCTTGACCGCTACTTGTTCCCATTCGGCGATGCGCGGGGCGGGTAATACCTGTTCGAGCTGGCGGTAAAAGCCCTGGATTTCGGTGTCGGCGGCGATCTCGGGAAGCTGCCATGCGCGCCGGACGGCCGGCAGGTCGCGGGTCAGTCTGAAAAAAGCCTGCTGCGTCCCGATGCTGGAGAGATAACGGATAAATTTCCAGGCGGCTTCGGGGCGACGGCACTGATTAAAAATCACCAGGCTGGCGCCGCCGGCGATCGAGGCGCCGTTGCGCCGTGCCGGGAGCGGCGCTGCGCTCCAGCGGCCGCTGAGAGCGGGGAGCCGTTTGCGGATCTCATTAACATTCCAGGGGCCGGTGACCATCATCGCAAAAACGCCGTCGTTGAAGCCCTGAAAAATATTGGCCACCTCGCTCATATTGATGACCGCCAGGGTATCATGAAAAAAGGAGATATAATAGCGCAGCGCCTCGAGGGTGGCGGGCTCGGAGAAAGCGCCGAAGCAGTCGTTATCGCGGAGCAAGCGGCCATTGTTCTGCAGGATAAGGATCGCGGGGACCTGCCAGTCGTTGAAAATGGTCGAGAGGAAGAGGGCATAGCGGCCTGGGTGCTGGCGGACCAGGCGGCAGCTGACGTCGCGCCACTCGTCCCAGTTGCGCGGCGGCCGGGTGTATCCGGCCCCGGCAAGAAGATCGCTGCGGTAGAAGAGCAAGCGGGTATCGACATACCAGGGGATGCCGTAGACAGCGCCCTGGATGACATTGGTCTCCCAGATGCCGGGGAAGTAGCCGCTGCGGGTAATGGCGGAATCGGCGAGGAAGGAATCGAGCGCGCGGATGGCGCCGATGGCCTGGAATTCGGGTATCCAGGTATTGCCAAGCTGGCAGAGGTCGGGCTGAGAGCCGCCGGCAAAGGCGGTGAGGAGAAGATCGTGAGCGGCACCCCAGGGGATGTTCTGCACCCGCACCTTGATCTCCGGATTGTTTTTATAAAAGTCCGGCAGCAGGCGCTGGATATTCTCTCCTTCGGTCCCCATCGCCCAAAAATCGAGGACGGTCTTCGCGGTGTCCGCGCGGCGGCAGGCGAGGCCGAGAGCGATGAGGACGATCGGCAGAGCGAACAGGGCATACCGGCGCATGCAGGCCTCCAGGGAGAGCGGATGTAACCGTTTACATGATAAATTTAGCAGAAAATGAGCCAATGTCAAGGGAATTGTTGCGGTGAATCAAAAAAGTAGCCAGGAGGAAGCCCTGCGGGAAACAGGAACGCCGCCGGCATGCGGCCGCGCAAGCGCCAAAACAGCAAAGGGCCGGCGCCGCCCTCCTCGTACGCCGGCCCCGACTGCCAGAAGAACGGGTTATTCGGTGCAGTCCTCTCCGCCGATGAAATCGACCACTTCGACGCATTGATCGTAGCGGACTGTGGCGGTGATCTTGAAATCGATCTCCACCTTGATCTGCTGCCCGGCGGGGTCACTGTCTCCGGTCAGCCCCACCTCGATATCGGCATCATTGACTTTCTTCACCTGGTCATTAATCTTTGCCTTGAGCCGGCTCACGCCCGACTCGATCAGGGAATTCAAGCCGGCATAGGGCGCATCTACGGCGATCAACGTGATCGATTTTTTCTCGAAGAGCAGCAGTGGTTTGCCCTTGTCGACCACATAGCCTGAGAGTTTGAGCCATTTGGCCTCGTTGCCGGTCAGCACCCGCACCTTGATCTGCAGCGATTCGATATCCACACCGGTGATCGTGCCGTTTTCGGGTACATTCAGAGCGTTGCGCACATCGGCCGCCCTGATCCGGTCGGTCCCGGCGAACTCGCCTTTCTGGTTAACCGACACCACCGCGATCTTTTTAAGCGGCACGACAAAGTGAAATAGTTTTTTTTGACAGCCGCAGGCCAGCAGCCCGGCGCTGATCATCAGAACCATAAGGATTCGCCGTTTCATATCTCCTCCGTATTTCTCACAGCATGTCAGGTCCGTGGCCGTTTACAGGCCGATATACAGTCCCAGACAGGCGCTGTTCTGGGAGGCCAGGCTATAATCCGCATGCAACTGAAAGAGGGCGAGATGGAGGTTTGCACCCACCGTCATCCGCATCTTGTTCTGCCCTTCCAGGCTGAAAGCGATGGTTTCGGCTTCCGCCCCTTCGCCATGGGTGTAGGAGACATCCATTCCGGCCTTTTCGTAGGCGACGCCGCCGTATAGGGTGAGAAGGCTGAAGGATTTACTCGCCTGCACCCCGACCACATCGGTCGCTGCATCGAGGATATCCCCCACCTTGAGGGTTTGATGGAAATAGGAAACCGAGACATCGATGGGGAAAAGCGGAATGTACTGGCTCACACTATGGCGTATGCCGATGCCGGTCAGAGTCAGGTCACCGATATCCTCATTCAGCTGGGCCACTGCGTAGCGCAGGGTGAGTTCGGTCCCCAGCAAGGAGCCCACCGTGACCTGGGGAATGGCCAGGGGCAGCATGGAGAGATCGTAGCCTCCGGGGAAATTGTAAACCGTGCCGCCTTGTCCGGCGATGGAAACCGGCTGGGTATCACCGAAGACGGTGGGCACTTCCCGGGTGGTCACCGGATAGAATCCCTCCTCGGTCGTCGCGGTGAAGGTGCGCTGATCTTCTGCGATCAGGGCAGCGGGAATCAGCAAGTCGAGGCCGAGATGGAGTCCCACTCGGGGGATGTGCGCGGAATGATAGAGGCCGCTGTTCATATTGGCGCCAAAGGCGTCTCCCAGAGGTTGCAGGTATTTTTTACCGTTATCGCCCAGATAGCGGGAAAGGTAATCCTCCAGCTTCTGTGCCCTGGCACCGGGCACCAGCAGCACGAGCGCGCCCAGGCAAAGCCACATCTTCACAATGCTGCGCATAGCACCTCCCATTCTTGTGGGGCCATCGGATTAATGGAAACAGATCCGGAAAGTATGTTATTACAGTATACTCTCTGTGGCCACACGAATCAAGCACTTTTTTGACATTTTTCTGTTCCCGTCACACTTTTCCAGGGCGTCGGCACCGGCGCCGGCAGAAAAAAGAGTTTGAAAACTTGCCGAAGTGGTGTATATTGTGGCCGCTGCCCTTCTACCGGGCGGTTCTATGGAGGTTCAGATGATCCCGCTCAATCACAAGTTTGGCCTGGAACGGTATACGCTCGACTGTTTCTTCAACCGGGTTCTCGCCCTCTATCCCGACCGTCCCGCCCTGGCGCTGGTGGACGAAGCCCCCTTCACGTATGCCGAATTCGGCCGGCGTGTCACCGCACTGCAGGAAAGGATGCGCCAGCTCGGCATTAAGCCGGGCGATAAGGCGGCCCTGCTCGGGGCCTCCTCTCCCAACTGGTGTATCGCCTTCATGGCCCTCACCACCATGGGGGCCATCGCCGTCCCCATCCTCGAGGAATTTCCCGAAGCCGATATCGATCACATCATCCGCCATTCGGAGGCGTCGGCCATTTTCATCTCGCCATCCCTCCACGCCAATCTGAATCTGCGGAGCCTCGACGAGGACAAGGTTGTGTTCAGCCTCGGCGATTTATCGCTGCTCTCCAAGGAGCCTTCTTCCCGCTCCGGTTTCTGGAAGGGTTTGCAGGATTTCAGCGGCAAGGTGCTCAAGAGCCTGGAGAAATCCCAGCCCGCGCCAGCCGGCGGGATCGAAGAGGAGGATATCGCCGAAATCATCTATACCTCCGGCACGACCGGCCACTCCAAGGGGGTGATGCTGACCCACAGCAATCTTGTGAGCAACCTGTTCGAGGGTCCGGACCTGATCCGCTGCATCCACGAGAAGAGCATCATTCTCTCCATCCTCCCACTCGCGCACACCTTTGGCTCTACCTCCGGCTTTCTCTCGATCATCCGCCATGGCGCGCTGATCTATTTCCTCAACAAACCGCCGGCCCCTAAAGTGCTGCTGGCGGCGATGCAAAAGATCCGGCCGACCATCTTCGGGGCGGTCCCTCTGGTCTTCGAAAAAATCTACCACAAACAAGTGGTGCCGACGATCGCCGCCAGCCGTGCGCTGCGGCTGCTCTCCAAAACCCGAGCGACGCGGCGATTGCTGTACAAGATCATCGGCAAAAAGATCCGCAAGCTGCTCGGCGGCCGTCTCGATTGTGTCATCATTGGCGGGGCGGCCTTCTCACCCGAGGTCGAGACCTTTATGAAGCAGGGGCATATCCCCTATTGCTGCGGCTATGGCCTGACCGAATGCTCCCCGCTGGTGACCTTTTCCTCGATGGCGGAACAAAAGCTCGGCTCACCGGGTCACGCCATCACCGATGTCACCCTTAAAATTGCCGAGCCCGATGCCGACACCGGCATCGGCGAGATCCTCGTCAAGGGCCCCAATGTCATGAAGGGCTATTATAAGGATGAAGCTGAAACCCGCAAGGTCTTCACCGCCGACGGCTGGTTCATCACCGGCGACCGTGGCTACCTCGACCGTGATGGTTTTCTCTTTATCACCGGCCGCTCCAAGAATGTCATCATCGGTCCCTCGGGCGAGAACATCTATCCCGAGACCATCGAGGCCAAGTTGCTCGAATCCATCTACGTCGAGGAGACGCTGGTCTACCAGCTCGACGGCCAGCTGGTAGCGCGTATTTTTCCCAATTATGGCTACATCGAGAGCATGGAGGGTGATCGCGCCGAGGGGGTGGTCGCGCGCGACATCGCCGGGATCCTCGAGGAGGTGCGCAAGGAGGTCAACCAGCGGCTGCCCGTCTTTTCGCGCCTCAGCCGGGTCTTTGAGCAGTCCACCCCCTTCATCAAGACTCCGACCAACAAGATCAAGCGGGGCGAGTATGTGCCCGGTTACAGCGACGGCATTGGCAAGAGTTGAGATAGAGAAAGGACCGCGATGAGTGCGCTCATACTGGATGGCAAAGCCCTTTCACAACAGCTCGAGGCGGAGCTGGCGGAGCGGGTGACCCGGATCAAGGAGCGGCGCGGCAGAGCCCCGATCCTTGCGACCATTCTGGTTGGTGATGATCCGGCTTCGGCGACCTATGTGCGAATGAAGGGCAACGCCTGTCAGCGGGTGGGAATGGATTCGCTCAAGGTGATTTTGCCCCAGGCGACGACCACTGCAGAACTGCTCGGCGAGATCGACCGTCTCAATGCCAATCCGGAGGTTCAGGGCATTTTGCTGCAGCATCCGGTGCCCGCTCAGATCGATGAGCGCGCCTGTTTCGACCGGATCGCCATCGACAAGGATGTCGACGGCGTGACGGCACTCGGATTCGGGCGGATGGCCCTAGGCGAACCCGCCTGGGGCTCGGCCACGCCTGCCGGGATCATGCGGCTGCTCGAGCACTACCGGATTCCCCTTCAGGGCAAGGAGGCGGTGGTGGTCGGCCGCAGTCCGATTCTCGGCAAACCGGTGGCGATGATGCTGCTCAATGCCCATGCCACAGTGACGATCTGTCACTCGCGCACGCAGGAGCTGGCGGCGATCGTCCGCCGCGCCGACCTGGTCGTCGGGGCGGTGGGCAAACCGGAGTTCATCCGCGGAGCGTGGATCAAGCCGGGGGCGGTGGTCGTTGATGCCGGCTATCATCCCGGCGGGATCGGCGACGTCGAACTGGCGGTGGCGAAGGAGCATTGTTCGGCCTATACGCCCGTGCCGGGAGGCGTCGGCCCGATGACCATCGCCACGCTGATCGCCCAGACCGTGGCGGCAGCGGAAAAAAATCTGGATTGAGTCCGGGATTTCATTCGCACGCGAGCCCGCACGGCGGGCAGCGTAAGCCATAATTCGCTGACAGGCAAAGGGAGGTTAGTCATCATGCAAAAAATACTGCTGGGCATCGCCTTCGCGCTGGGAGGGATCATCACCTATGTCGCAACCCGCCCCGAAGCGCATTTCGCCGTTATCGCCATCGCCCTCTTCATACTGGCCTTTTTCTTTGGTTTCATCCAGCCGAAATACCCCTGGCTTTTTGCCCTGGTTCTGGGCATCTGGATTCCGCTCTTCGGGCTCTTCCGGCTGCAAAACCTCTGGACGATTCTGGCTCTGGTCGTCGCCTTTGCCGGGACCTATAGCGGCGCCGCCCTGCGCATAAAACTTTTCCCGAAAAAATCCTGACTCCTCCCCCTCCGGAGATCCTTTGCATGAACCCGCTCTTCCCCTCGTCCTTCTATCCCGCACCCGAAAGCATTCCCGAATCTTTCCGGTTTGCCGGCCCGATCGAGCAGCGCAGCTGGCTCTGCGGCGGTGAAATCCGCACTTGGGAGGGTTTGCAGCAGCCGGTCTTCTCGCCGGTTTGCGAGCCCGGCGCCGGCGAACCGCGGCGCAAACTCCTGGGCAGTTATCCGCTCATGACCGGGGCGGCGTCGCTTCAGGCCCTGGAAGCCGCTGTCCGAGCCTGGGATCAGGGGCAGGGGGAATGGCCGACCATGCCGGTAGCCGAACGGATCAGCCGGGTCGCCTCCTTCTCGGCACGGATGCAGGAGCGGCGGGGCGAGATCGTCAAGCGGCTGATGTGGGAAATCGGCAAGAGCCAAGTGGATTCGGAGAAAGAGTTCGACCGCACGGTCGAGTACATCCGCAATACCATCGCCGCGCTCAAGGAGCTCGACCGCGTCTCCTCGCGTTTCGTGATCGAAGAGGGAGTGATCGGCCAGATCCGCCGTTCTCCGCTCGGGGTGGTGCTCTGTATGGGGCCCTTCAATTATCCCCTCAATGAGACCTTTACGACGCTGATCCCGGCCCTGATCATGGGCAATCCGGTCCTCTTCAAGCCGCCCAAGCTGGGCGTGCTGCTGTTCGAGCCCTTGCTTGCCGCCTTCCAGGAGTGTTTCCCGGCCGGGGTCATCAATACGGTGTACGGCGATGGGGCGACGATCGTCGGGCCGCTGATGGAATCGGGCCGGGTCGATGTCCTCGCCTTCATTGGCACCAGCCGGGTAGCGGATATCCTGCGCAAGCAGCATCCCAAACCGCACCGTCTGCGCTGTGTGCTCGGCCTCGACGCCAAGAATCCGGCGGTCATCCTAAAGGATGCCGATCTCGACCTGGCGGTCAAGGAGTGTGTGCTCGGCGCGCTCTCCTTCAACGGCCAGCGCTGCACCGCCCTCAAGATGATCTTTGTGCACGAGGAGGTCCGCGAGGCCTTTCTCGGCAAGCTCACTGCAGCGGTGGGGGCGCTGAAATGCGGCATGCCCTGGGAAGCCGGGGTTCAGATCACACCGCTGCCGGAGGAGGGCAAGACGAGCAGACTGCTCGAGTTGATTCAGGACGCCGTGGAGAAGGGCGCCCGGGTTGTCAATGAAGGGGGCGGAACGGTCAACGCGACCTGCATGTTCCCGGCCATCGTTTATCCGGTCCGGGCGGGGATGCGGCTTTACACCGAGGAGCAGTTCGGTCCCATCCTCCCGGTCGCCTCATTCCGCACCATCGATGAGCCGCTGCAGTATATCGCCGAATCGAATTACGGCCAGCAGGTGAGCCTCTTCGGCAGCGATCCGGCGGTGCTGGCGGGTCTGATCGATCCGCTGGTCAACCAGGTCTGCCGCGTCAATCTCAACAGCCAGTGCCAGCGCGGACCCGACACTTTTCCCTTCACCGGGCGTAAGGATTCGGCTGAGGGCACCCTGTCGGTCTCGGATGCCCTGCGGGTCTTCACCATCCGCGCCCTGGTGGCGGCCAAGGAGAGCGCGGTCAATCAGCAGATCATCAAAACCATCGTCACGGAGCGGAAATCCCAGTTCCTCTCCACCGACTTTATTTTTTAACTTCTGTGACTGTGCGGCAGCCGAAGAAGCGCCCGGCGGTGCGGCCGTGGCTGGCCTCGATCCGCACAGTCACGCGGCTCTTGCCTGCGATCAACGCGGCCGGCAGGGAATAACTGAGATCATAAAATCGGCCGGTCTCCCCTCCCTTCCAATCCACTTCAGCGATCTTAACTCCCTCAATCAGCAGGTCAAAGGCGCGGTCGCGGTCGTCGCCGATGCAGGTGAGGAGCAAGGCGTTGGGACATTCCGGCCGGACCGCCATGGTGAAGGCGATCCAGCTTCCGGCGCGCGCCTCGCGGCCGGAACGGCCCAGGGCCTGGTCGACGTAGGAACGCTCACCGCTCTCGAGGCCGTGGTCGCGCTCGGGCTGCATCTCGCCGATGCGGAAGTGATCGATCGTCCGTGCCTCGATCTCCTGCGACCGCCGCTTCTCGGCCGTATAGGCTTCCGCTCTCGCTGCCCAGGCCGCCGGGGTGAAATAATCGAAATAGACGCTGTAATAGCCGGTTGCGATAGCGTAGAAGGGTTTGAGCAGGAAATCCCGGGGCATGCCGACACCACAAGTCCGGAATGCGAGGGGCGCGCCGGCTGGCTCGATCCAGCTTTCAGGGCGCCGGTCATCCGTCAGTAGCACCGGCGTACCGTAAACCGGATCCGGCAGGGTATCGCCGAGCTGACCGGCCAGAACGATCGGGCCATAGAGAAAGGCGATGCGCTCGGGATTGTCCGGCATCGCTTCGGTGCGGAGGTGCATCGGCAGGCGGATCTCCACCCGGTCGCCGTCGCGCCACTTTCGGTCAACAACCCAGAAACCCTGCCGGTTGCGGCGCGGGGCGGCGCGTTTGCCGTTGACCTGCACCTCGATCGTTGCGCTCCAGGCGGGCTGGCGCAAATAGAGGCCAAAATGCTGCGGCTTTTTCGCGGTCAGCGTCAGCGTCACCATCTCGCTCTCCGGAAAGTCGGTGGTCTGGGTGAGAACAAGGCCGCGCTCTTTCCAGGTCAGGACGGAGGGGATGAAGAGATTGAGATAGAGCCCCCCATCCGCGGCCTTGTAGTAAACGGCTTCGGCGTACTTCACATGATTCTCCATCCCGCTGCCGACGCAGCAGGTGAAGGTGTTGAACGAGTCGCTGAAGACCTTGTGCGTACCCATGCGCAACGGCACGAAATAACACATCATGCCGTCAGCCGGATTCTGGCTGGAGAGGATGTGGTTGTAGAGGGCGCGTTCGTAATAGTCGGCCAGCTCCTGATCCGGGGCCTGGCAGAAGAGATGGCGGGTGAGCTTGAGCATGTTGTAGGTATTGCAGGTCTCGCAGGTGTTGTCACTCAGACGATCGTTGAGTTTGTCCTCCTCCCCGCAGTATTCATAATTGCTGTTGCCGCCGATGACGTAGGTGTGGTGCCGGACCATGCTCTCCCAGAAGACACGGGCGATGGTGCGGTCGGTGGTATTGGCGGTGAGTTCGTAGCGGCGCGCGGCGCCGACGGCCTTGGGCACATTGGTATTGGAGTGTTTGCCGGGCAAGGGGTCGATGCCCTGGGCCAATTTCCCGAGGACGAATTCGTCGTGAAACTTGCGCGAGAGTGCGAGGTATTTTTGCTCCCCTGTGATGGCATAAAGGTTGGCGAGGACTTCGTTCATGCCGCCGTATTCGCAATTGAGCATGGCGAGGCGCTGCGTCTCGGAGAGGGGATTGACCACGCCGGCGGCCCAGTCGGCCATGCCGCAAACGACCTGCAGGGCCCGGGTGCTGCCCGCATAGAGATAGGCGTCGACGAGTCCGGCCATCAGCTTGTGGACGGTGTACCAGGGTGACCAGCTACCGTTGAGGTTGAAGCCGCTGGATTGAATATCGCCGCGGGCCACCCGGGCGAAAAGGGTATCCTCGCCCGGGATGGCGCCGACGTAGCCGCTTCGTCGTGCCTGCTGGCAGCGTGCCAGCTCGTCGACGATCCGGTTAATGCGCTCCTTGAACCGGGCATCGCCGCTGTTGGCGAAATGCATGGCGCAGGCGGAGAGGTAATGGCCGAGGGTATGGCCGGAGAGGCCTTCACTTTCCCAGCCGCCATAGAGCGCTCCCTGAACCGGAAGGCCGGCATGGGCATGGAAACGGTGCAGAAGGCGGCCGGGATCGAGGGCCAGCAGGTAGGCGGCATCCATCTCCATGGCGTGCCGGAAGCGGAATGCGGTGATCTGCACCGCCTCCAGATCGAAGGCATAGGCCTGGACGGGGACCTTACAGTCGGCCTTCAACCGCCCCGCGAACTGGCCGGGATACTGCGCCAGAGACGCTCCGGTGAAAAGCATCCCAAGTAAAGCGACCTTCATGCCGGCCGTTGGCCATTTCGCCCAGCTATTAAACATCGATAGCATCTTCAGTCTGCCGCTAGCCATTCTGCACTCCCTCCGAATATAGTTCTTCCCAGGACAGGCTCATACGGGCCAGCGCGTCTCTCTCCACCGGGTTGGCCCGAGCCTTTTTACCAAAGGCCTCCTGCAAGAGCGAATTGTCCAAGAGCGTCAGGTCGATATAATGTATCGGGCGCCAACAATTCTGCAGATAAATGGGCGTAGAAATTCCGCGCGCGCCATGTGTCCGGACCACCCCGATCCGCTCCCGCCTGACCGACCGCACGACTTGATTAAAAACAGGAACGGATTTAGATAATTCAGGACCTGGACAGATATGCCCTGCTGCATTAGTTTGCAGACCAGTTCTACACCGCCAACGAAGCAAGCTATGAACACCTTGTGTAATTTCACCCCTTCCTGCCATGGCTTACAATCTACGCGCACGGCTGGATGTACCTTGCCGGGTTGTTTGCGGCAAGAACAGGATGCGCATTTCTTCTTCATTTCATCAGATCTCGATCCTAACACGCCCCCTTTTTACACTCCCATCCTGATACATCATCCTGTCACGCCCCGATTTTGATCTCCAGGTGATGACGAGAATGAGTCGGGTCCGAGTCAGGCCGGGATGCCCATTGTCGAGGTGGGGACGAGTGTTCAGCCAGCGGGGCATAGACCATCCTCTGTATTATCGTCCCCTTCTCGTGGGGTGCCTGAGAATTGACTTGCAAATCTGCGCCAATTTGGTTATAATTATAAAATTTTTCAACTCTTCCCGAGAGAACGACCTATGGCTGAAAAACTGCACCGTCTGCTCAGTGACTCCAAAGGGGCACGCTGGACCGCCCTGCTTATCGTCTCCTTTACCATGTTCGCGGGCTATTATATGGCCGATCTGATGGCCCCCCTGCAGGTCATGTTGCAGAAACAACTGGGCTGGAGCGCCACCGACTACGGCTGGTACACGGGCGCCTACGGCTGGTTCAACGTCTTTCTCTTCTTCCTCATCATCGGCGGCATCATTCTCGATAAGATGGGGGTGCGCTTCACCGGCCTGACCGCCGCCATCGTCATGGTCGGCGGCGCCTTGATCAAGTACTGGGCGATCACCACCCAAAGCCTCACCAGTCAAAGCTGGCACATCCTCTTCTGGACCTTCCCGGCGCAGGTATGGATGGCCGCCCTCGGCTACGCCATCTTCGGCGTCGGCGTCGAGGTCGCGGGCATCACGGTCTCCAAGGTGATCGTCAAGTGGTTCAAGGGGCATGAGCTGGCCCTGGCCATGGGGCTGCAGCTGGCCATCGCCCGCATGGGCACTGCTCTGGCCCTCTCCACCTCGCTGCCGATTTCCAAGCATTTCAATACGGTCAGCGCCCCCCTCCTCATCTGCCTGGTGATGCTCTGCATCGGCCTACTCGCCTTCTTCGTCTATACCTTCAACGATAAGAGGCTCGATGCCTCGCTGGCCACGCTCCACGGCGGATCCGAAAAACAGGCCGACGAGGAGTTTCATCTCAGCGACATCGGCGCGATCATTGGCAACCGCGGCTGGTGGTATCTGGCGATCCTGTGCGCGCTCTTTTATTCAGCCGTCTTTCCCTTCCTTAAATACGCAACCGGTTTGATGATCAACAAATATCACGTTTCCGAAAACCTGGCGGGGCTGATTCCCGGGCTGCTGCCCTTTGGCACGATCCTGCTCACCCCCCTCTTCGGCAATCTCTATGACCGCAAGGGCAAGGGGGCGACGATTATGATCCTCGGTGCGGTGCTGATCATCCTGGTCCACTCGCTCTTCGCCGTGCCCGCCTTCAGCCACTGGACCGTGGCGGTGCTGCTGATGATCATCCTCGGAATCGCTTTTTCCCTGGTGCCCTCGGCAATGTGGCCCTCGCTGGCTAAAATTATCCCCGAGAAGCGGCTGGGCAGCGCCTATGCGCTGGTTTTCTGGATTCAGAATATGATCGCCTTGATGTTCATCCCGGCCATGATCGGCTGGGTCCTCGATCATTACTGCATCGCATCGCAATCGACCGTGAACGGGGTGACGACCACGGTCTACAGCTACACCCTGCCTATGATCCTCTTCGCCGTAATCGGCGTGCTCTCGTTGATCTTCGCTTTCCTGCTCAAGATGGAGGACAGCAAAAAGGGATATGGGCTGCAGCTGCCGAACATCAAGAGCTGAGAACGCCGCGACAGTGCCCTGCCCAAGCCCTGGCCCAACCGCCAGGGCTTTTTATTTCGGGAGCCTCAGCGTTTCCGCGCTTTGCCCCTGGCGGTGACGGTTACGCCGAAACGCTCGCGCAGGGCGTAGAGGCTTTCGGCCTCGGTTTCGCTCAACACCCGTACCCGGCCGATTTGGCGGGCCGTCAGACTGATCTGCGCAAAATGCTCGAGAGTCTCCATCTTGTAGTAGGCATTATAGATATCAGCGCCGACCGTGACCGCGCCGTGGTTGGCGAGCAGGAAGGCATCATGCTCCTTGAGCCGCTCGAGGAGCGGTGCATAGAGTTCAGCCGTCCCGGGGGTGCCATAGGGAATGATGGGGATGCTGCCGAGAGCGATGACGACCTCCGGCAGGATGCAGGCGTCGAGCGGCAGGCCCGCCACGGCGAAGCCGGTGGCAATCGGAGGATGGGCGTGACAGACGCTGCCGGCGTCTGGTCGTTCCCGATAGATCGCCAGGTGCAGGGAGAGTTCCGAGCTCGGCTTGCGGGTACCGGACAGAGGTTTCCCTTCGAGATCGACGACGATCAGATCGGCGGGTTTCATAAAGCCCTTGCTGACGCCTGTGGGGGTGATGAGCACGCGACGGGCGTCGATGCGGGCGCTGATATTGCCGTCATGGGCGGCAACGTAGCCGCGGCTCCAGAGGCGCCGTCCCGCCTCGACGATCTCCGCTCTCATCGCTGTTATGGATTGGGCCACCTTGGTCCTCCTTCAAATCGTGCGGTCCATATCGCTCCAATTTACTCAGGATCGGGGAGAGAGTCAAGCGGGAAAGCGCCGCTTAAAAATCTTGTTTTATATGCGAATTTGCGCTATATTGGCCCCGGAATATTGCAGGACGGCGAGAGCCGTCTTTGATATAACGTCACTTTCCGGAGGTCTCTATGCCGTCCCGATCCGCCACCGAAACGACGGTCAATCCCAATATCATCGAGATGGAATATGCGGTGCGCGGTCCCATCCCAGCGCGCGCTGCGGAGATGAAAAGACAGGGCCGCCGTGTGATCCTGTGCAACATCGGCAATCCGCAGGCGCTCGGGCAAAAACCGCTGACGTACCTGCGCCAGGTCCTCAGTCTGGTCGAGGATCCCGGCCGGCTGGAGCGCGAGCGTCAGCTGCAGGCGCTGGCGGCACCGGGTGTTCCGGCCTTGGCGGCGGAGCTCCTCGATCAGGCGCAAACCATTGTCGACAAGATGGAGTCGGGCATGGGAGCCTACACCGAGAGCCGCGGTCCCGCCTTCATCCGTGAGGCGATCGCCCGTTTCATCGACCGACGTGATGGCGTCGTTCCGGGACAGGGGGTGCCAGCCGATCCCGATCATATTTTCCTGACCAATGGCGCCAGCGAGGGCGTCAAATACATCCTCGAGATGCTGATCGCCGGCCCAAAGGACGGCATTATGGTGCCGATTCCGCAGTATCCCCTTTATTCGGCGGCGATCAAGAAGCTTGGCGGAAACCAGGTCAATTACTATCCCGATGAGGAGGCCGACTGGAACCTGGAGCCGGCGATGCTCGAGGAGGCACTCGTGCGGGCGCAGGGTGCGGGGGTTCAGGTCAAGGCGATTGTGGTGATCAATCCCGGCAATCCGACCGGGGCCATCCTCAGCGAGCGCAGCCAGCGCGAGGTGATCGAGTTCGCCGCCAAAAACGGGCTGGCGATCATCGCAGACGAGGTTTATCAGGAAAATGTCTACGACGGCAGCTTCACCTCCTTCGCCCGCCTGGTCGGTGACGATCCAATACCCCTTTTCAGCCTGCACAGCATCTCCAAGGGCTTTTTCGGCGAGTGCGGTCACCGCGGCGGCTATCTCGAAGTGCGCAACGCGCCGCGGATTGCAAACAGCAAGCACACCTTCATCGACCTCCTGGTCAAGCAGGCTTCGGTCAGCCTTTGCTCGAATACCGTCGGCCAGGTGCTCACCTATCTCATGGTGACGCCGCCGCGCGAGGGTTCGGCCGTCCATCTGCAGATGCAGGCGGAGAGAAAACAGATCCTCGAGGAGCTTTACGAAAAAGCCCTGACCATCAAGCGGGCTTTCACTAAAATGGAGGGGATGCGCTGTTACGGCCGCATCGGCGCGCTTTATCTGTTCCCGAAGATGGAGCAGCTGCCGGCCGGCACCAGCGATTTCGACTATTGCATGAACCTGCTCGAGGAGACCGGGATCTGTACCGTCAACGGCCAGGGTTTCGGACAAAAGTCCGGCACCCATCACCTGCGCATCGCCTTTCTACCGCCCCAGAATCTGCTCAATGAGGTGTTGCCGGAGTGGATCGCCTTCCATAACCGCTACGTGAATCCCTAAGTGCTTGCCGGGGGTGTGCTGCCGGCGCCACCCCGAAGCGTGCACCTTATCATTGCGAGAGTCCGCATCACCATGTTCAGGATCGGCCAGCGCTGGATCAGTGAGATGGAGCCCGAATTGGGCCTGGGGAGCGTCACGGCAGTCCACCGCCGCGTCGTGACTATTGATTTTCCCGCCAGCGGCTGCACCCGCTGCTTCGCCATCGCCTCCGCCCCGCTGCGCCGCATCCGCTTTCAGCCGGGGGATACGATCACCCTGCGCGATGGCACCTCCTTCCGCATCCTGGATGCCGTGGAAGCGGAGGGTCTGATGCGCTACAGCGGTGAGCAGATGGGCGCCGGCGAAGAGATGCTGGCCGACACCATCCGTATCAATACCCCGCGCGACCGGCTGATCAACCTCTATATCGATTCCAACTCGGACTATCTTTTGCGGTACCGCACCCACCTGGCCCGCTACCGCTACCGCCACTCCCCCTTGCGCGGCCTTATCGGCGGGCGCATAGACCTCATCCCGCACCAGCTCTATGTAGCTGCGACCGTCTCTTCCCGGCCACATCCCCGCGTCCTCCTCTCCGACGAGACCGGCCTGGGCAAAACCATCGAAGCCGCGTTGATTCTCCACCGCCTCCTGGCCATCGGCCGGATCGAGCGGGTCCTGATCGCGCTTCCCGATCCCCTGGTGCACCAGTGGTTCATTGAGCTTCTACGCCGCTTCAATCTCCTCTTTCGCATTTTCGATGTGGAATACATCGAATCCCTGTTGGCAAGCCAGCCCGGGACCAATGTGTTTCTCGAGGAGCAACTGGTGCTCTGCTCAATCGACCTTCTCACCGGTCATCCGGAGTGGGCGGAACAGGCGGTCTCCGCGGGCTGGGACATCGTAGTGATCGATGAGGCGCATCATCTGGTCGATCCGGGTCCCGCCTATGATCTGGCAGGCGCTCTCTGCGCGGCTGCGGACGGCGTGCTGCTGATAACCGCCACGCCCGAGCAACTGGGACACGCCAGCCATTTCTCGCGGCTGCGGCTGCTCGATCCGGTCAAATACAGTGATCCGGAGCGTTTTGAGGCGGAGGAGCAGGCCTATGCCGGGCGGGCGGCCCTGCTGAACAAGATCCTCGATGGCAGCCGATTGACGTCGCGCGAGGCGGGCCGGCTGGCGGAGTTAGCCCCCTCCTGGGCTGCGCGCGAAGGGAGCAACCTCGTCCGGCGGCTGCGCGAGGATGCAGCGGCTCGCGAAGCCTTCATCGCCGAAGTGGTCGATCGCCAGGGGACAGGGCGTGCGGTCTTTCGCAACAGCCGGGCGGAAATGAGCGGATTCCCGGAGCGGCGCGTGACAATGATCCCGCTGGCGGGAGGAACAGCGGATCGGGAACGGGCGGCCCGGGAGATCTCGGGATTTCTCGACTCCGCCGCTGCGGGCGTCATGGATTATCAGGACGATCCGCGCCTGGTCTGGCTGGCCCAGCATCTGCGCCAGCACCGCCGCACCAAGGTGCTGCTGATCTGCCACACCGCCGGCCAGGCGGTGGCCGTCGCAGCCGCCCTGCAGAAGCTGATCAACATCCGCATCGCCCTCTTTCATGAACAGCTCTCGCTGCTGCAGCGCGACCGCCAGGCCGCCTGGTTCGCCGAGGCGGAGGGGGCGCGGGTGCTGGTTTGTTCGGAGATCGGCAGCGAGGGCCGGAACTTCCAGTTCTGTCACACGCTCTTCCTCTTCGATCTGCCGCCCGATCCCGAACTGCTCGAGCAGCGCATCGGCCGACTCGACCGCATCGGCCAGACGGAGACGATCGACATCCTCGTCCCCTATCTCGAGGGCAGCGGCCAGGAGGTGATCGCCCGCTGGCACCACGAGGGACTGAACGCTTTTGCCTCCAACCTGCCGGGATCCTGGAAAATACATGCCACCCTCGGCGCAGAGCTGGCCGAACGCGCCGTCTCCGCCGATCTGGATGGTCTAGAGGCGTTCATTCAAAGAACATGCGCGTTGCGCGTCGAGATCGCCGCAGTGCTGCAAAAGGGGCAGGACCGCCTGCTGGCGCTCAACTCCTGCCGGCCGGAGGCGGCGCGGGCCCTGCAGGAGAACATCGCCACCATGGACGAGTCGCTCGAGCTGGATAAATTCATGCTGAAACTCTTCGACCTCTATGGCATCCTCGCCGAGGAGATCGGCCGGCGCACCTTCCAGCTCAACCTCTCCCTCCTTTCACAGCCCGAGTTCCCCCTCCCCGCCCTCAAACGTGAACAGCTGGTGGTGACCTTCGACCGACGCACCGCCCTCAGCCACGAAGCGATCGAATTCCTGACCTGGGACCACCCCATGGTCATCGGCGCCATCGATCTCCTTCTCGGCCATGAGAAGGGCAACTGCGCGGTCTGCCTGATGACGGATCTTGGTGAAGGAGAACTCCTGTTCGAGGCCCTCTTCCTGCTTGAATGCATCCGCCACCAGCGCGTCCATCCCGACCGTTTTCTGCCGCCGACCCCGATCCGCGTCGTCATTGATCAGAATCTGCAAGAGTGCACCGCGGCCTGGCCGATGCACTCGCTCTCCACATCAGTACGCAACGACCCCCACGCCCGGCTCGCCGCAGCCGATTCCTTCAAGCAGACGCTGCTTCCCGGATTGCTGGACGCGGCGCAGCGGGAGGCGGAGAAGCGGCGATCGGTTCTGATCGCGGCTGCGGCCGGACGCCTGCACGAAGCGCTGCAGCAGGAGATCGGGCGGCTGCGCGAGCTGGCGCCGGCCGATGACCCGGAGAACGCCGCGCGGATGGCCGCGCTGGCCACCGAGGAAACCCTGCTGGAGGAATCGGTGCTCGAAGCGCGGCTGCGACTCGACAGCCTGCGCCTCATCGGGCCGGCTGCGGAAACGATCTGAAGGGGATGAGAAGATGACGGGCGGAAAAGGGCCAAGACAGCAAAGCCCCGCCTGCTTGCAGACGGGGCTGCGAAAAGGAGGGCTATGTCAAGTCAGACTTTGGTGACATTGGTAGCCTGGAGGCCCTTTGGGCCCTGGCCGACGTCAAACCGCACCTGATCACCCTCATCCAGGGTTTTGTAGCCCTCACCCTGAATGTTCTTGTAGTGCACGAAGACGTCATCGCCGGCTTCGCGCGTAATAAAGCCATACCCCTTGGAGCTGTTGAACCACTTTACAGTACCGGTTTCCATCGACTCAACCTTTCCTTAAAACGTTTACTGCTGGTTCCGCTCGAGGCCGCTCTTTGCCCCAAAACAAAAAATCGCACCAGAAGCTTTATTAGAGCTCACCGACACGATTCGTATGGATTTGCGGGTATAATCGAGAGTCTGGTTACCGAATTCAGAAAGCGGCCCAACTGCGGAGACGATTACTAAAATAAAGTACAAAATGGTAATTAGAATAGCAAGGAAATTCTCATATTTTATAAAAATTCTTAGCCGCACCCAAGCTTAAGCTAATAGAGTTAGGGTTGGCCTGCCCGGGTTGCCCCGCCTCTGGCGCCCACCCGCGCCGCCGCTGTAGCGATTTTTTCCCTTGACCGTTGTACAAATTTGCTGTATGTTGGATCATGGGTTGGAGTCGATCGGATTCGTTCGCGAGAAAACCACACCGTGAGGCCCGCCATGGAAGAAACCGTATACCTCGGTTACAAGGGAAAAGCCACCAACAAGTGGTTGATCATCGCCTATCTCTTCAGCTTGCTGGTGTTCGCCAGCCAGGCCATCTTGATGATCCTGCAGCGGCGTCCCCTGGCCCTTCTCTACGCCGCCTTTTTGCTGGTGTTTGTCATCGCCGGCATCACGTTACTGATTTATAGCCGTCGCAGCGGCGTCCCGCGTGTCGAGCTGGGCGAGGCCGGGGTGGCGATCAAGCCCGCTTTTCTGGAAAAACGGCGTTCCTTCTCCTCAAACGAAATCGATCACCTCGAAATTCATCCATCCCGGGTGGATCTCTTTCTGAAAACGGACCCCCGCCGTGCCATTGCGATGTCTGCGTTCGATTATGGCGAAAACCGACGCCTCAAGTCGCTGTTGAAGGAATTTGCAGCGGCCCATGCGATCCCGTGCACCGAGACGGGAGCTTCGGCCACTCGGCGCGAAACGCCTCATTGAGTCCGGACCTTACAGCGATCAGGAGATAGACATGCAAAAAGCGAAGCGTCTCCTTGTCGGCGGATCTCTCCTGGCCTCTATCCTCCTAAACTGCAAAGAGATCGAGACCACGACGCGGATCTTCGCCGATGGCAGCATTGAGCGCATAATCGTCCTCAACCGCGAGCCGGGCCGGTTTTCGAAAAGCTGCTTCACCCTGCCGGTCGATTCCACCTGGAGCATCTCCACGACGCCGGCCGCCAAGGAGGGGCGGGATGCCAAAACGGTTGCGCGCAAGCGTTTTACTTCCGCCGGTGAGCTGCAAGCGCTCTACAATCGCGCCAGTGCCCGTCCCTGGCAGGTCCGGATCGATGTGGAAGTCAGGAAAAAATTTCGCTGGTTTTATACTAGCTATGAGTACCGCGAAACCTACCATGCCTTCAATCCTTATCAGCTGCCGCCCCGGTCAGGCTATCTGAGTGAAAAGGATCTCGCCGCCTGGATCGCCGCACCCGACAGCGATGATACCCTGGATGAAAAGGTGGAGAGCTGGCTGATGGCCGGAGTATTTGAAGAGTTCTACCAGTCGCTGCAGAACCATGCCGCGCGTTTGCAGGATCCCGGATTGACCCCGGCCTGGATCGCCTCCCGTAAAGAGCGGCTGCGCACCGCCCTGATCGATTCGGCCAAGGAGGATGATCTCAATGCTATCGTAGCTACTTGCGAGCGGATTCTCGGCACGCCCGCGGTCCGTCGCCTCCAACCCGCGCTGGATACCACCTACAAGGTCATCGAGGAGAAACTGGAGTTTGACGACGATGTGCGCCATGCGAAATATCTCAACCGTGTCGTGATGCCGGGAAAAATCCAGTCGAGCAACGGCCAGGCCGATGATTCATCCGGGATCGCATGGCCGGTCTCCGCCAAGCAGTTTTTTCTCGCCGATTATACCATGTGGGCGCAAAGCCGCAGGACGCACCCGTGGATGGTGGCGCTCACCACCGTCGGGATCGTACTGCTGGCGCTGGCGGTTTTCTTCCTGCCACGTCGGCAAAAGGTGCAATCCTGACAGCGCTGCATCGCCCTGTATTTATCACCGCCATGACGGTCCTGGCAGAAAAGAGCCAAGAGAGAACAATGACCGATTTTGATTCCCGCGCTCGCACCTGGGACGATGATCATATCCGAGTCGAGCGCGCCCGCGCTGTGGCCGACACCATCGCCCGGATGGTACCCCTGGATCCCATGATGTACGGCCTGGAATACGGAGCCGGAACCGGGTTACTCAGTTTTGCACTCCAGCAATGGATCGGCGGCATCGTCCTCGCCGACACCTCCGCGGGCATGCTCGCGGTGGCCGATGCCAAGATTGCCAATGCCGGTCTGGACGAAGATATGCGGGTCATGAAACTTGATCTGCTCACGGACCCCCTGCCGGAGGACCGCTTTAACCTGCTTTTCACCCTCCTCACCCTGCACCATATCCCTGATATCCCGGCCATCCTCGACAAGTTCAACGAAATGTTGGTGGCACCCGGCTGGCTCTGCATTGCCGATCTCGATCGCGAGGACGGCTCCTTTCACAGCGGAGATTTTACGGGCCACCACGGCTTTGACCGAGCTGAACTCGGCCACATGGTCGAGAAGGCGGGCTTTGTCAACATCCGTTTCGAGACGGCCTACGAGATCCCCCGCATGGCCGGCGGCGTCCTGCGGCATTTTCCCCTCTTTGTCCTGGCAGCGGAGAAACTCGGGGCCTGAAGCGCGTTCGGCGCGCCGGAACGGCACGGGTGACCGGGGCCATGCGTCGTGCTCCCGGTTTTTCCTTGCATGCCACACTTCTTTTTTGTAATGTAAATAACCCATCGAACCGGCACTTGCCCGGTATCAGGAAAAGGAGGCTGTCAGCCGGATGGATCAAGCCATCGAATTTATCAAGGAAGCAGACCAGCTCAAGAATATCTTCCGCAAGACGCGGAACTTTTCCAATGAGCGCTTCGAAAACGATGCCGAGCACTCCTGGCACATCGGTCTCATGGCCATCACCCTGCAGCCTTATGCCAACGAGGCGGTCAACATCGCCACTGTGTTGAAGATGCTTATCCTACACGATCTGGGGGAGATCTTTTGCGGCGATACCATCGTCTACGCCAAGAATGAGGATCACAAGCGCAGGGAGATGGAAGCCGCGCAGGCATTTCTTGGCCTGCTGGGACCAGTCCGGCAGGAAGAGTATTCCGCCTTGTTGCGCGAATTCGAGGCCCGTTCGACGCCCGAGGCGCGCTACGCCAATGCCATCGACCGCGCCGAGCCGATTTTGCAGAACATCCACCATGGCGGTGAGACCTGGAGAAAAAACGGCATCTCCTTTGACCGGGTGGTGGCGCTGAACGCCGCCCTGGTCGCGGACGGCTCGAAGGCCCTTTGGGCTTATCTCCTGAGCCATCTGGAACAAATGAAAGCGGCGCATCGCTTCAGCCCGGAGTAGAGAGCTGTACCGCCGCGGCCGGCCGATAGGGCGGCAGGATGGCCCTGCACCTTTATTGAACAGGAAACCCGCCGCCGAGGTGGCGCCGGGGCTCGTTGCCTATTGGAATAGAACGCAATCTTTCATGGAGAAACCTATGGACGAGATAACCTGCTGTCCGAAATTCGACCCGGATCCTTGGGAGGACAAGATGATGGAATGGTCGGATAAAAAATTCATCAAGGAGAAGGTTCGCACCTTCTTCTTCATGCCGCTCAATTTCGGCTCGGTCATGAAACGTCTGGATGAGAAAGTGACGGCAGCGGGCGGGACCTTTGCCCACAGCCTTTGCTTGTCCGATCACACCTCCAGATGGAACATGGATGTCTATCTCGCCGTTGACCGGGAGATCCCCGGTGCAGAAAATACCACCCTGACCGGATCCTTCATGACTAAAGTCTATGAAGGACCCTTTCGGGACACCGGGAAATGGTGTGCAGATTTCAGCGCACGGGCCAAGGACAAGGGGCTGGAGGTCCGGAAATGGTACATGTGGTATACGACCTGCCCCAAATGTGCGAAAAAATATGGAAAAAATTACACGGTGATCGTGGGTCAAGTAAAGTAAATTCCCGGCATAGGACAAGATCCGGGAGTAATCCGCCGAACCATTGCGATCCGACGGCCCGGTGATCAAAACGGCACCGCGGCAAAATCGACGATCCCGCCTTCATTCAAATACTGAAAGACCGGTTATGCATAAAAGGTATAGAAAGGCCGTTCAGGCCGCTTTACTCTGCCTCATCAGCCTGGCCTTGCCAGCAGCTTCCCAGATCTACCTCGATCCCGGCGCCCCGATCGCTGACCGCGTCGAGGATCTGCTCGGCCGCATGAGCCTGGCCGAAAAAATCGGCCAGATGACCCAGGCTGACCGCGGCGGTCTCGCTAGCGAGGCCGACATCGCCGGATATTACCTCGGCTCGGTACTCAGCGGCGGCGGCTCGGCCCCGGAAAACAATTCCCCAGCGGGCTGGGCGGAAATGTACGATCGGATGCAATCGCAGGCCCTCTCCACCCGGTTGGCCATCCCGCTCCTCTACGGCATCGACGCCGTGCACGGCCACAACAACGTCAAGGGTGCAGTCATTTTTCCCCACAACATCGGCCTAGGCGCGACCCGGGACACCACCCTGGTGCGCCGGGCCGCGGAAATCACCGCTCTTGAGGTGGCCGGAACCGGCATCGACTGGACCTTTGCCCCCTGCGTGGCCGTCGCCCGCGACGAGCGCTGGGGCCGCACCTATGAGGCGTTCGGCGAGACCTCGGAGCTGGCGGAGATGATGGGCGTTGCCCAAGTCCGCGGCTTCCAGGGCGACACACTGGGACGGCGCGACCGCATCCTCGCCTGCGCCAAGCACTATCTCGGTGATGGCGGCACCAGCGGTGGCGTCAACGAGGGCAACACGGTGTGCGATGAGACCACCCTTCGCGCCCTCTACCTCCCCGCCTACGCCCGCGCCATCGCGGCCGGCGCCACCACGATCATGCCCTCCTACAGCAGCTGGAACGGCGCCAAAATGCACAGCAACCGCTATCTGCTGACCACCGTGCTCAAGGGTGAGCTGGGCTTCAAGGGTTTTGTCGTGTCGGACTGGGACGGTATCAAGCGGCTGCCGGGCAGCACCTATCATGCCCAGATCGTTGCCGCGGTCAACGCCGGCGTCGACATGGGCATGGTGCCGGACAGTTACCGCGATTTCATCCGCGAGCTGACCGCCGCGGTCAACGCCAAAGAGGTGACGTTGGAGCGCATCGATGATGCGGTCCGCCGCATCCTCACCGTCAAATTCCGCATGGGGCTTTTCGAGGATGCCTCGACCGATCCGGCTCTCACCGCGGCGATCGGCAGCGCCGCCCACCGCGAGGTGGCCCGCGCCTGCGTGCGCGAATCCCTGGTGCTGCTTGCCAAAAAGGACGGGATCCTGCCCCTCTCCCGCAGCGCCCGGCGCATCCACGTAGCCGGCAACGGCGCCGACAACCTCGGCAACCAGTGCGGCGGCTGGACCATCAGCTGGCAGGGCTCCAGCGGCGACATCACCGACGGCACCACCCTGCTCGAGGCTCTGCGCGCCGAGGCCCCGGCGGTCCAGTTCACCTATTCCCTCGACGGCTCCGGAGCCGAGGGGGCTGACCTCGGCATCGCCGTCATCGGCGAAACCCCCTACGCCGAGGGCCAGGGCGACAGGAACGATCTCCATCTCGCCGCCAAAATCGTCGAGCCGGTGCGGGCACTGAAGAAAGCGGGCTTGAAGACCGTGGTCCTCCTCTATTCTGGCCGGCCGATGCTCATCGATTCCATCCTGCCCTGGGCGGACGTCCTCATCGCCGCCTGGCTCCCCGGCACCGAGGCCCGCGGCATCACCGACGTCCTCTTCGGCAGCTACCCACCCTCCGGCAAGCTCCCGCACTCCTGGCCGCGCGTCATGGGCGATATCCCGATCAATTGCGGTGATGATCCCTATAGGCCCCTCTACCCCTACGGCTACGGTATAACCCGCCTCGCCGATTCCGATCCAGGCAGCGCTCCGGAGTTTTATGCGGCATCGGTCAATACGGCCGGCGATACCGTGCTGGTTGGCTTCAACAAGGCGATGGCCGATCCCGCCGCCAGCACCCCGGCGGAGTGGACGGTCCTGGTCAATTGGGGCTTGAGCGGCATCACCGGAATCGCCCGCGACCCGAAAGATCCCACCCTTTTTCGCCTCGCCCTCGGCCATGCCGTGGTCAAGCATGATGTGATTCAGGTGGTCTACAATGGCAGTATGGTGCGCAGCGCCGACGGCGGCCAGCTCGCACCCTTCGCAGCCCAGCCGGTTTACAACCTGTGCAATGATATCGCCGGCAAGGACCCGGTGCCTGGCCGGATCCAGGCGGAGGATTATATCCTGATGCAGGGAGTGCAGACCGAGAACACGACGGATACAGGCGGCGGCTTGAATGTCGGCTATATCGATACCGGGGATTACCTGGTCTATCAGGTCGAAGTGGCGACGGCGGGAAGCTACCGGATGGATTTTCGCGTTGCCGCGGAAAGCAAGTCCGGCCAGATCAAGGTGATCGATGGCAGCAGCCTGCTCGCCACACTCGACCTGCCGGTCACCGGCGGCTGGCAAATCTGGCAGAGCATCAGCACTACGGCCGCTCTTACCCAGGGGAGCCATACCCTGCGCATCCAAGCCTCAAGGGGAGGATTCAACCTCAACTATATCGACTTTACCCTGACAACCGGAGTCGAAGCGCGCTGCGAGAGCGCACCGGACCGGTTTCGTTTGGCCGGCGCCTGGCCCAATCCTTTCAATGCCTCCACTTCCATCCTCTGCCTGCTGCCGGCATCACACCCTCGCGAGTGGTTGCAGCTCCTGATCACCGATGCCCTCGGCCGCGAGGTGGGCCGCTTCGAGGCCCTCCCCGCCGGCAGCGAGCACCGCTTTCGGTGGGACGGCCGCGATGGTGCCGGACTCGCCTTGCCCAGCGGGCTCTATTTCTTCACCCTCCGCTTCGGAGAGCAAAAATCGTCCGGAAAAATGCTGCTGCTGCGCTAGGGGCGGTTCGAGCCCCGGACAACAGCAATTCCGCCCCGTCTAAATCATCGGACTGCTTCGGGCCGCACGCTGTAAATGAGGGAATACCTTACAGATGCGCCGGGGACGAAAAAGCAAGCTTGAGGAGTCGACATGATCGTCGGAATTGATATCGGCAGCACCACCACCAAAGCCGTCGCGATGGCCGCGGACGGCATCCTCTGCCGGCTGAAAACCCGGGCCATCGACGCCATCACCTCCGCAACCGGCATCATCGGCAAACTGACGCTGGAAAAGGAGGTCCAGATCCGCGAGATCGAACGGATCATCATCACCGGGGTAGGCGCCAGCAAGATCCACGGCGATATCTTTGCCATTCCGACCAGCAAGGTCGATGAGATCACCGCCATCGGCCAAGGCGCCCTCTTCCTGCAGCAGCGGGAACGGGTGCTCATCGCCAACATCGGCACCGGGACCGCTTTCATCGAGGCTACAAAAGAGCGGATTACTCACCTTGGCGGAACGGGCATCGGCGGCGGGACGATCATCGGGTTGTCCAAGGCGCTGCTCAAGACCACCGATTTCGCCCATATCATGAAGTTGGCCGGCAAGGGGGAACTGCGGCAGGTGGACTTGCTGATCGGCGACATTACCGACGCCCGCATCAGTTTTCTCAACAAGGAGGCGACCGCGGCCAACTTTGGCAAGATGCTCGATACCGCCCATCCGGAGGATATCGCCCTCGGCCTGATCAACCTGACCTATCAGGTCATCGGCATGCTCGCCGTCTTCGCCGCGCAAGGGAAAGGATACGATATGGTCGTGGTCACCGGCAACGGCAGCAACAACCGGATCGGCCAGAACATCCTCGGCGAAATTTCCCGCCTCTACCCCGTCAGCTTCGAATATCCCGCGGATGCGGAGTATGCCACCGCCATCGGCGCCGCACTCTCCTGATTAATCGCTGCTCCAATCCTCGGAGGCAGCCTGAGAGCGGGCTAATGCACCAGTTCGATCGGGACCGGGATCACAGCCGGAAGGTGCTCACCACGGAGCACGCGGAGACTGTTTTCAACCGCCAGCTTGCCCATGGCGCGCGGATTCTGGGCGATCGAAGCCGCCATTCGACCCGCCTGGATGGCTTCGCGGGCATCGGTGATAGCATCAAAACCGACAACAAGGATATCCTGCGTCCGGCCCGCCGCGGCGATGGCCTCGATAGCGCCGAGCGCCATCATGTCGTTGCAGCCAAAGACCGCTTGCACTTCGGGGTGAGATTGCAAAATATTCTGGAAGACCGTGTAGCCCTGATCCCGCTCAAAGTTGGCGGTCTGGGACGCGACGAGCCGGATGCCGGGCACCCGGTCGATCGCGGCATGGAATCCCCGCAAACGCGAATCGCCGGTCTCGTGCCCCGGAATGCCCTCGAGGATCGCCACATTCCCCTTGCCACCGAGTTTGTCGACGACCATCTGCCCCGCCAGGCGGCCGCCCTCAAAATTGTCCGAGCCGATGAAGGTAGCCACCTTGCCGCCGGCCTCGGCCAGCGCAGCCGAGTCGACCCCCGAGTCGATGATCAGCACCGGAATGCCGGCGCGGTTGGCCTTGCAAATGGCGGGGATGACCTCGCGGGAGCCGGACGGGGTCAGACATATCGCGGCGACCCTCCTCTGGATGAGATTCTCGATGATCTGCATCTGCTTTTCGACATCGAGCTCACGCTCAGCCGCCTGGACGATCAGCTGCACCTGCAACCGGGCGGCCGCCTCCTCTGCTCCCTGCTGCATCTCCACGAAAAAGGGATTGTTGAGAGTCTTCATGACCAGGGCTACGGCGGGGGCGCCGCTCCCTTTCGGCTGCTGCTGACAGCCGGTCAGCAGGCCCAACAGAAGCAGCAACAAAACGCGTTTTTCCATTACCATTCTCCGGTCAGATGCGGCGTTTTTTGATCGCCATATCGAGCAGCACGGCGACAATGATCACAGTGCCGATCACCGTCTGCTGCACGAACGATGAAACGCCGAGCAGGTTGAGTCCGTTGCGCAATACCCCCATGATGAAAGCCCCGATCAGAGTGCCTGTGATGTGTCCCTCTCCGCCCAAAAGGCTGGCGCCGCCGATCACCGTCGCAGCGATGGCGTCCAGTTCGTAGTTCATGCCGGCGATGGGCTGGGCCGAGTTCAGACGGGCCGTCAGCAAAACCGCCGCGAGTCCGCTGAGCACGCCAGAAAGCCCATAGACCAGGGTCTTGTAAAAAGGGACATTAACCCCGGAGAGCACCGCGGCCTCCTCGTTACCGCCGATGGCATAGGTATAGCGTCCCATTTTGGTCCGCCCCAGTACCAGGTGCGCGGCGAAATAGACCAGCAGCATCACCCAAACCGGGATGGGCACGGCCAGGAATTCGCCATTAGCGATGGTGCGGAATCCCTCGGCAAAGCCCGAGACCGGCCGGCCATCGGTGAAGATCAGGGCGCCGCCGCGGGCGATGCTCATCATGCCCAGCGTGGCGATGAAGGGAGGCAGCTTGCCGCGTGCGACGAGCAGGCCGTTGACGCTGCCGCAGAGGAATCCAATCGCCAGGCAGAGCAGGATGGCCAATGGGATCGGCGCACCGACCTTGAGGCTGCTGGCCATCGTCACGCCGGCCAGCGCCAGGACCGAACCGACGGAGAGATCAATGCCGGCGCTGATGATCACAAAGGTCATTCCGGCGGCGATGATGGCATTGATGGAGGTTTGTTGGGCGATATTCAGGGCGTTGGAAAGAGTCATGAAATGGGGGGAGAGCCCCCAGAGCAGGAGCGAGAGGAGGATGAGCACCATCAGAGTGCCCAACTGGCGGCCGTAGTGCAAAACGAGGCATTTCGTGCGCAACTCAGTTTTCTCCCAGAGCGTAACTCAGTATCTTTTCCGGTGTCGCCGCCGCGGTGGGGAACTCGGCTGCGATGCGCCCGCGGCACATAACCAGGATCCGGTCGCTCAGGCCGAGGATCTCCGGCAGTTCGGAGGAGATCATCAGGATGGCGGCGCCATCAGCGGCGAGCTGGTTCAGCAGATGATAGATTTCGAATTTGGCCCCCACATCGATCCCGCGCGTCGGCTCGTCGAAGAGAAGGATCATTGCGTGTGAGCACAACCACTTGCTCAGCACCACTTTTTGCTGATTGCCGCCGCTCAGATAGCGGACCGGCTGGCCGAGGCTGAGGGCGCGGATGTGCAGCCTCCCGGCGTAGTTCGCTGCAGCAGCATGCTCTGCTTTGCGGCGGATCCATCCCAGTCGCGAGAAGGCATTCAAGCTCGGCAGCGTGATGTTGTCGGTGACCGGGAGGCCGAGCACCAACCCCTGGTGCTTACGGTCCTCCGTCAGCAGGCCGATCCCCAGCTGGATGGCCACCCGCGGCGAAGGGATGCGGACCGCGCGTCCGTGGACCAGGATGCGGCCGCGGTCGATCGGGTCGGCTCCGAAGATCGCACGCGCCAGCTCGGTGCGTCCGGAGCCGAGGAGCCCGGCGATGCCCATCACCTCGCCATGGTGCAACGTGAAGGAGATATCGTCGAGCACGCCCCTGCGGCTGAGGCCTTCGACGCGCAGGGCTTCCTCGCCCCGGGTGGTCTTGACTCGCGGAAAGTCCTCGAGCTTGCGGTCGACCATCAGGCGGATGAGTTCCTCCCGGGAGCTCCCGGCGACCGACCGGGTGGCGATAAAGCGGCCGTCGCGCAGGATGGTGACGCGGTTGCCGATTTCGTAGAGTTCCTCGAAGCGGTGGGAGATATAGATCACCGCAACCCCGTTCTTGAGGAGGCGGCCGATCAGGGCGAAAAGCGCTGCGATCTCCTGTTCGGTCAGGGCCGAGGTGGGTTCGTCCATGATAAGGATGCGTGCTTGCAGCGAGAGGGCGCGCGCCACCTCAACCATTTGCTGTTGGGCGGTGCCCAGATCGCGGATGCGGCTGCGAGCGTCGATGCCCGCATGCAGCTCGTCCAGGAAGGCCTGCGCGCGTTCGTTCAGCGCACGCTGATCGATGCGGCCATATCGCTGCGGCTCCCGGCCGAGGAAGATATTCTCCGCGGCTGTCAGTGCGGGGATGAGATTCAGCTCCTGATAGATGCTGGCGATGCCCAGCTGCTGCGCCCGGCGTGCGGAATCGATGCGGACCGCTTTGCCGTCGAGGAGGATTTCGCCGCTGCCAGCCGGGAGGGCTCCGCTGAGGATCCGGACCAGGGTGGATTTGCCGGCGCCATTCTCACCCAGCAGAACATGCACCTCGCCCGAAAAGAGATCGAAGTGAACGTCATCCAGCGCGACGACACCGGGGAAAACCCGGCGGATGTGGCGCATTTCAAGTATCGGGCTGGCGCTCATTTTCAAATGTCCGAAGTGGGCTTCACGGCATCGCTCCCGTAGTAAAGAGGCGGGAGCGGGCATTCTTATCAGTGGCTACAATTATGCAATATATCGGATGCGAATCAAGATTTTTTTTGCAATTGGCCGGACAATTTGTTATATATTGTTTTAAGCCCTGTCCTTCGGCGAAAGCGTCCCGCACGACGCCGTCATACACCGCTTCACGCGAGGTGACCATGAAAATCGCCATCTCCGGCGCGACCGGTCTGATTGGAGCCGGATTATCCGCTTATCTGCAAATGCAAAAACACGATATTCATCCTTTGGTGCGGCAGTGGCCGCTGCACTCCGCCCGGCAGATTTTCTGGAATCCAGACAAGGGGGAGATCGACCACACCGGCCTGGAGGGCATGGATGCCGTTATCCATCTGGCCGGAGAGAATCTGGCCGGCCGCTGGACACCCCGAAAGAAGGAACAGATCATGGAGAGCCGCCGGGTGGGGACCCGGCTGGTGGCCGCTGCGCTGGCCCGGCTGCAGAGGCCGCCGGCCGTCTTCATCAGCGCTTCAGCGACCGGTTTCTATGGCGACCGCGGCGAGGAGGTGCTGGATGAATCGTCGGCCGGCGGCAGTGGTTTTCTCGCGGAGGTCTGCGCAGCCTGGGAGAGTGCGGCCGAGCCCGCCCGCCAGGCCGGGATCCGGGTCCTGCACAGCCGCTTCGGGATCATCCTCGATCCGTCCGGCGGTGCGCTGGGGCGGCTGCTGCCGCTGCTGCGCGGGGGCGTCGGCGGCAAGCTCGGCGGCGGCCGACAGTACTGGAGCTGGGTGACGATGACCGATGTCCACCGCGCCCTGGCGTTCCTGATCGAAACGCCTGGAGTGAGCGGACCGGTCAATGTCACCGCTCCGGCGCCGGTAACGAACGCCGAGTTCACCCGCATCGCCGCTCACACCCTCCACCGCCCCGTCCTCTTCAACGTCCCCGCCTTCGCGCTGCGCCTGGCTCTGGGCGAGATGGCACAGGAGATGCTGCTGAGCAGCGCCCGGGTCCTCCCGGCCCGCCTCACTTCAGCCGGTTTTCACTTCCACCACCCTGACCTGGCCTCCGCGCTCCCTGCCGTACTCGACCGGCGCCGCTGATGGTGGGCAAAAAAAAGCCCGGCTGCAGCCGGGCTTTTTTTACGACCTGACCTAGAATTCAGCACTGATGCCGATAGTCGGCAGAATGCCGATACTGGAGGTCTCGTCGAGTTCTTTTTTGAAGGCATTCCAGCGCGGCACATCCTTGAACTTGCGGTTATAGATGTTTTGAATATCGATGAAGGTGATCAGACCCATCCCGCCTGTCTGCCAATGGCGGTCGACGCGGAGATCAAGGGAGTGATTCACCCCGATACGGACTGTGTTGTACAAGCCGCCCGACCTGCTATAGTCGGCATTGTAGGGCGTATAAGGCCGGCCGGTAGCCAGCCGGAACCGGGTGCTGAACTCCCAGCGGCTGTTGGGGATCCACCCGCCGCCGAGGTTGGCAATCCAGCGCTGATCAAAACTCCCGGGGCGTCCGATGCCATCCAGACCCTTGAACTGCGCCTCGTTATAGCTGACGCTGAGCAGGCCGTACCAGGGAGCCTGCGACAACCGTTTCTGCGCGAAGAGTTCGATGCCGCGCGCCCAGCCGGTCCCCTCGCTGATTAGGGGATCGATCCCGTAGGAGGCGAAGCCCTCCTCCGCACCGCCATAGCCCGCACCGGTGTTGGCCATCACCAGCCAGGGCTGCAGGGTGCTGGCCGGGTAGCGGCTGTACTTTTTGTAATAGCCCTCGAGATTGAGTTTGAGGTCATCGCGCAGGAGATGCTGAACGCCAAGGATGAACTGGTCCGCCCGGATCTGCCGGAGGCGGCGATTGAGCGGATTGGCGACCAGCCAGATATAGGCGGGCGCCTGATGGTAGCGTCCGGCGCTCAGGCTCAGTCGCGTTAGCGGGCCCCATGCGTATTCGAGGGAAGCGCGGGGCGAGAACGCCGATCCCTGATTGATCAGGTTGAAGTAATCGTAGCGGCCGCCGACGGTTAGGCTGAAGGGACCGCTTTTCTGAACCAGCTGCAGCCAGGTCGATCCCTTGACCGCTGTCGTATCCAGCGTGGCATCGATGCTGAAGAGCTGGCCGAAGGGACTGGTGAAGGGCGGAACGGCGATGGCGCTTTCGAAGAGCACAGCACGCGCCTGTCCGCCCAGGGTCACCTCGGTGCGCCGCGCCGGTTTGAGGACCAGATTAGCCGTCAGCAAGGTTTCGCGTTCGAGCGAGTTGTTCTTGAAGATCGACTTTTGCGTGGTGTCGGACTGCAGCAAATCATAGCGGAACCGGTTGTTGCTGAGACTGAGGGTTGTGTAACCCGACGTGAAGAGATGCCGCCAGGTCAGACCGGCGACGGCCTCATACTGGTCGGTCTTGACAACCCGGGAGTTGTCGTAGCGCTTTTCGGCGGTATCGTTAAAGAGCTTGACGTTATCGATGGCGGACAGGGCGGTCAGTGAGAGCTGGTCATGTGGCCCCAGTTTGTAATCGCCTTTGACGAGGAAATCCCAGTATTCCGGCACAAAGGCGAAGCCGGCCGCCTTGAAAATAAAATCCAGATAGCTGCGCCGGGCGGAAAAGACCAGACTCCCCTTCTCCGAGATCGGGCCCTCGAGATTGAGACCGAACTGGGAGGCGGAGATGGTGCCCTTGCCGCCCCAGCGGTCCTCACGACCCTTGCGCATCTCGATATTGGTCACCGACGAGAGACGGTCGCCGTAACGCACACCAAAGCCGCCCGTCGAAAAGGTAGTGTTTTCAACGTAATCGAGATTGACAAAGCTCAGGGGACCGCCGGTGGCGCCCTGGGTGCCGTAATGGTTGATGTTGGGGACCTCAACGCCGTCGATGACATAGAGGTTTTCGGAGGGGGCACCGCCGCGCACGATCAGGTCATTGCGGCCATTCTGGGCCTGAGCTACGCCCGGGAGGATGGAAATGGCGCGCACCACATCTTCATAGCCGCCGGGCAGACGGCGGATTTCAGCATAAGATTGGGTCTGGACGCTCAGCGGTTTGTCGCTGACCGATTCAAAATAGCTGGGTTTGATCGTGACACTGGCGCCAGCCAGGACCGTTTGATTGAGGCCAATATTGACCTCGAGGGGTTTGATGGGCGTGACCATCAGGTCAGGCTGGATGACCGGTTTGTAACCGATCATGGAGACTTGAAGAGCGATCATGCCCTCGGGCACGCGCTCGATGGTGAAAGTGCCATCGGCGGCCGAGACCGCCCCCAGTGTTGTGCCGACCACCTGGACATTGGCGCCGATGAGCGCCTCTTTTGTGACCGCATCATGGACATGGCCGGTGATCCGGCCGAAGCGCTGCACCTCAAGAGGATCCGCCAGTAGCTTACCAGCGGCAAAAAGCAGTACGAGTGTGAACGGAATCCGACTTCGCATGAAATAATTTCCCTTCTCAGATGAATATCATTGTGCATAACAGTGGTCCAGGGAGAATTATTTCACTGCGTCATTCATTGACCCCGGAGGATATATTCTGCGATGTCGTGGAGCAGCTGGTCCGGCAGATGCTTGAAGGAGGGCATCGGCGCTCCGCCGCGCTTGACACCCGGAGCCTTGGCCCAGGCGATCAGTGCATCGGGTTTGCCGGCGTAAAGGGTGCGCACCTCGGTGAGGGGTGGTCCGACGATGGTCGTGGTCGCCCCATGGCAGGCGGCACAGCTGGTCTTGAAACCCTTCTCCCCCTCGGAGGCATAGACGACCTTGGTTAATCCCATACGCGCCCGGGAGGCGGCGGCGCGCGAATCCCACATCATCGTCTCGGTCTTGGCCAGCATCGCTTGATGGTATGGCGCGACGGCGCGCTCGCGGTAAAAATGGCGGCCGTAGGCCATAAAGAGGGCTGTGACCGTCAGCAGGGCGAGAAGGGCCAAGTAGCTGCCGCGCAACACCTCATGCGGCCGATCCACCTCCCGCCACAGCAGCCAGGCGAGGAACATGGCAACCGCTGCGCCGGTGAGAAAGAGCAGCCAAACGGTCAGGGAGTGGCCCTGCACCGGCAGGGAGAGCAGCAAAGCTGGTCCGGCGAGGAATTGCAGCAGGGTGATCAGGAAAGCGATCTGGAAAAAGAGCGTGATGACCTCGCCGCGGGTAAACCCGGGCAATCGTTCCATCGCGAAACCAGAACGGCCGAACCAGCCCGCTGCGAACAGGCTCGAAATGGCCAGGGTGGCGAGGATGAAGTGGAGATAGCGCAGCAGGGCGCTCGGGAGCAGCAACGCCGAGAGGAAACCGGCCACGCGCGGCCACCAGCCGGGCAGGATCATCAGATTGATGTTGGTGATGAAGACCAGGGCGATGCTGAAAAAAAGCACCATCGCCGCCGCGCCGACGGTCAAATGAAGGGCCCGATGGCGTTCGCCCCAGCGCTCCCAGGTGTATTTATGCAGGTAGGTGAGGAGAAAGGCAGCCGTGGCCATCAGGATGATCATGATCCAAGCGAAGCCTATCAAGGCCGTCGAGGAGTAAAAAAAAAGGGTATAGGCCACATTGATGGCCAGCAGGGGCGCCACGCCGAGGACCACGGCGAGACTTTTGTTCACCGTGACCGTGGAAGCGATTTCATAAGCGAGTCGGTCGTATTTTTTTCGCCAGAGTCCGGCGAACTCGAAAAGCACCGCCAGAGTCTGGCCGCCGAGCATGAAATTGACAAAGAGGATATGAACCAGAAAGAGCAGTACCAGCAGGTGCTTGACCAGCCCCGCAGGCAGGGGTAACTGCAAGGGAATGTCATGAGGCACAGTCAGAGGATTCATGGATAGGTCCTGATTCAAAAGTGAGCTTCTTGCGCACAGATCGAGAGGTGCGGACGCCGTGGCAACGCACTGCGCTGTTCCGCGCTGCTATTTCAACACCGGCGCATTGGGCAGCAAGGCGGTCTGCCCCCCCTCTGCGCGGAGGGCAAGATGCTGATTGGCGGTCAGCCAGGCACTCAAGGCCTTGAGCTCCGCATCATTTCCCGGAAACGGCGGCATGAAAATGCGCACATTATGCATCGTGCTGATATAGGCGGCGAGTTGATCCTCCTGCCATTTGTTGGCGGGAAAAAGCTTTTGAAACCGGGTGCGGACGCTGTTGACCCCGCTCAGGGTGTGGCAGCGGCTGCAGGAGACCATAAAGACCTCTCCCCCCGCTTCCAGTTTGTTCTCCTCGGTCACCTGATGATGGCGCACCCAGGTAGCCCGGGAAAGCACGCCCTCCTCCTTGTAGAGCGGGTAATCCTGGGCGCGTAGGCCGCTGGCATAGAGATAGCCCTGGATGATCCAGGGCTTGCGTACAAACTCGCGCAGCCGTTCGAAGGTGCCGAGCAGCGTGGCGACTGCAATGAAGGGGATGACCAGGGCGGCGGCCGGCAGCTTTTTCGGTTTCAGGGCGCCCCAGAGGGCGGCCAGGGGGACGATCGCGGCCATGCCGAAGAGAAACCAGAGGATGGTCTGGTACCATCGGGTAAAATCCTGCGTCGCCAGCGCGACGGGGGCGTTGGCCTGCATGTAGACCGGGATGCGGTGCCAGTAAAAAAACGCCCCGGCGATGGCGACCGGCAGCCAGCCCAACACCCAGAGGCTGATCGGGCGCACTGCGCGCCCGCGCACCTCCGCGGTGCGCTTGGTGAAAAAGGGGATGAGAAAGAGAAAAAAGAGTCCTGCGCCCAGAAAGGCCACGGAAGTCCTGAAGATGAGCTGCGGCAGATAAAGGGGATTGAAAAAGGCAATGAAGAGGCTCGATTCGGGCACCCATTCATGGCTGTAGGGCATCCACCGGCCGGTGTTCATCATGAATCCAAGGATGCCGGTGATGATCGCCATGGTCAGCCAGGAGAAAAGGCTCAGGCACAAGCCGGTCCAGAGATGCAGCCGCTTCCTCGCTCTGTTCCAGGGCTTCCAGGTGAGGAAATAGACCATGATGAAGACCACTTCGAGGAAAAAGACCACCCATTCACTGAACCAGGCCCAGAAGAAAACGCGGATCAGGCTGCCGATGGCATCCGGGTTGACCAGCGAGGTGGTAAACCAGATGCCGACGCCGGTCATCGCACCAAGCGAGGTGGTGATGACAAAAAAGACAAAGGTGATCTTGTAGGCAAGCCGGTCCAGGTCCGCCCATTTTTTGCGGTAGGCGATCCACTCCAGCAGCGTCGCCATCGGGATGGCCCCCACCGCCATGGGATGGTTGATGATGACATGGACGATGGCGGTGATGGCAATGAGCATGCGGTCGCCGATGAAATCGAGATGGAAAATGGGAAAATCCATAGCGCACGTCTCCGTGGGAGGTACGGAAGCCTGTTTTCAATCCCTAAAGTATAGGGAAAAAGAGGATATCAGGCAAGAACTTATCGTCTGGATCGAAAAAATTAAGCGGAATTCGGCTCCCCAAATGCGCCCTGCCAGGATCCGGAGCTTCAGGCGAGGAAATAAATTCACTCGGTTCAGGAATGCAGTTTAGCGAACCGCTGTTAAGAAGAGAGCAGCCAACCAGACAGGAGTACACACCATGGTAGCGACAAGGCCCGGTCTTTTCGCCCTGATGCGGGCGCCTTTTTTCTCCTCGATTCTCGCTCCCCTCTGCGCCGGCACCCTGCTGGCGGTCATCGCCTCCGGCCATTTTTCTCCGGCCGGTTTCGCCGTCGTGCTGGTGATGGGTGTCGCGCTGCATGCGGCCACCAATGTCTATAATGACATCTTCGATACCCTGCAAGGGACCGACCGTATCAACCTGCACCGCAACGAGTTCAGCGGCGGCAGTGGTTTTCTGCTTGAGCACCCCGATCTGCTCCCCGGGATGTACCGTGTCGCCCGGTTCGCTTTGATTGTCGCTGGGGCCGCGGTTCTGCTCCTCCTCTTTCTTACCCGCAAAAACCTTTGGCCCTGGCTCGCAGGCCTCTATCTGCTCTCGGCCTTTTTCAGCAAGTATTACACAGCCGCCCCGGTCAAACTGGCCTACCGCGGCTTTGGCGAAGTGGCCGTCTGGTTCGCCTTCGGGCCCATGGCCATCCTGGTTGCCGCCATAAGCCAAAATATCCTCTTCCACCCGTACCTCCTCACCGCCATGCCGGTCACCGGACTCAGTACGGCCTCGATTCTCTGGATGGGGCAGCTTATCGATCTTCAGGCCGACTATAGCTCCGGCAAGCACGGCCTGGTTGCGCGCCTGGGCAGCCGGCGCGGACGGTGGGGATTACTGCTGATTCATCTCCTCCTCATCGTCAACCTGCTCATCCTGGCGATGGCCGTCCTGCCGCACGGCTGGCCTTTGCTCGCAGCCCTGTTGCCTTACGCCCTTCTGCCGCGCACCTGGCAGCAGGTTGCGCGCTACCACGACCAGCCGGAGGAACTCAAGACCGCGGCGTGCTGGAATGTGCAAATCCATTTGGGCATGTCCGCCTTGCTGGTTCTCGGCTTGTTGGCAGTCCTGATCCTGCAATGAGCTTTCACCCTGTGGAGAGTTCTGGTGATTGCCATACGCTCACTCCTCCATCTGGAGGGTTATCACGGTGAAAAAAAGAAAGCGCCATTTTTCGAGGGCTGGTATTACAAATGCGTCGACGGGGCTGGGGAGAACCGCTTGGCGCTGATCCCCGGCATTGCGCGTCATCGGGAGCCGGAGCAAGATCACGCCTTCCTTCAGATCCTCGATGGCAGCAGCGGCCGCAGCTTTTATCATCGGGTGCCGGCAGAGCAGTTCCACGCCGATCCCCGAGGCCTCGAGCAGCACGTCGGTGCCTGCTGTTTCAGCCAAAACGGGCTGGCACTCGACATCGAAGCCGAAGGCTGGCAGCTCAAGGGGGAGATTACTTTCGGCCCCCTCAGCCCCTGGCCGGTCACCCTGCGTTCCCCTGGCGCCATGGGCTGGTATGCATGGGTGCCCTTCATGGAATGCTATCACGGGGTGGTCAGCTTTTCCCACGAACTCAAGGGCACCGTGCTCTTTAACGGCCGCGGGATCGACTTTGCCGGTGGCCGCGGCTATATCGAGAAGGATTGGGGCCGCTCCTTTCCGCATGCGTATATCTGGCTGCAGAGCAACCATTTCCCGGCGGCGGAAACGAGCTTCATGGCTTCGGTCGCCATCATCCCCTGGCTGCGCAGCGCGTTCCCCGGTTTTATCATCGGGCTGCACCACCGCCACCACCTCTACCGTTTCGCCACCTACACCGGCGCCCAGGTCGAAGCCCTCGAGATCGGCGACGCGGAGATCCTTCTACAGGTGCGCGACCGCCACCACCGCCTCCATATCCGCGCCGAGCGCGCTAGAGCCGGTCTGCTGCATGCCCCCACACCGCAGGGCATGAAGGGCCGCATTGCCGAAACCCTGGGCGGCACCCTCTCGCTGCGGCTCGACCGGCTGGAATCGCGGGAGAGGATCATGGAGCAGACCGGCCTCCACGCCGGTATCGAAGCTGCCGGCGATCTGCCCGCCCTGCTCGCGCTCCTCCGGCGCGGACTCAAGGGGTGAGCCCACGCTGATCCGGCCGGAGGATCTGACAGGAGAATCCGGCGGAACAAACCACCCGCGACCAACCTGTGATCGACTCGCTTCAAGGATATTTCACTTCGTTCGAGAAGGAGTAGGGATAATCCGCGGGATCCGTTCCCCGCCTGGTATTGGGCTGGGAACTCATGGTGAATTTGAGCCGTCCTCCCCGCATCACATCCTGGTGCATGATATAGTTTTTCGTGCAGGCTTTGCCATCCAGCCACGCCCCGGTGATATAGACCGTTTCAGGGCTGTTTTTCGCGCTGTCGACAGTAAAGCGTGCTCCGTCCTCCAAATGCAGAACCATCCGGCTGAAAAGAGGTGATCCCAGGGCATACTGCCCAGTCGCCGGACAGACCGGATAAAACCCCAGGGCAGAGAAAACATACCAGGCGGAGGTCTGGCCATTGTCCTCGTCACCGCAAAGGCCGTCTGGATCGGGCGTATAGAGAAGATCCATCACCTCGCGCACCCGTCTCTGGGTTTTCCAGGGTTCACCGGCCCAATCATACAAATAGAGGGCATGCTGGATAGGCTGATTGCCATGGGCGTACTGCCCCATGCCGGCGATTGCCATCTCCGTGATCTCATGAATCTGGTATCCATAATAGGAAAAATCAAAGGTTGGCGGGGCTGTAAAGACGGAATCCAGCCGGGCGGTAAAGGGGGCTTTTCCTCCCATCAAATCGATCAATCCCTGGGGGTCATGAAAGACCGACCAGGTATAGTGCCAGGCACAGCCCTCGGTGAAGGCATCGCCCCATTTGTCGGGGCGGAACGGGATCTGAAAGCGGCCGTCGCGATTGCGGCCCCGCATGAAGCCGGTGGAGGGATCAAAGACGTTGCGGTAGTTGAGCGCGCGCCGGGAAAAGCGGGCGATCTCCTCCGCCGGCCGGGAAAGCGCCTGGGCGAGCCGCTGAATGGCGAAATCATCATAACTGTATTCTAGGGTCCGGGCGACATTTTCGTTCACACCGGCATCATAGGGAATATAGCCCAGGGTATTATAAAAGTCCACGCCGAAGCGGCCCACCGATCGCAGCGGCCCCTCCTGCTCTGAATTCTTAAGGAGGGCTTCATAAAGGGTCTGGATATCATAGCCGCGGATCCCCTTGAGCCAGGCTTCGGCGATGATGGAGGCGGAGTTGGAGCCGATCATGCAGTCCCGGTGACCCGGGCTGGCCCATTCCGGCAGCCAGCCGCTCTCCCGATAGGTATGGACCAGCCCCTCCATGAATTGACGGACCAGGGTGGGATGCAGGATGGTCATCAGGGGGAAGGCCGCCCGGAAGGTATCCCAGAAGCCATTATCCGTGAAGAGATAGCCCGGCCGCACCTGGCCGTTAAAGGGGCTGTAATGGACGACCTGGCCTGTGCGATCGAATTCAAAGAATTTCCGCGGGAAGAGCATGGTGCGATAGAGGGCGGTGTAGAAGGTGCGCAGTTGGGCCGGGGTGCCACCCGAAACCTCGATCCTCCCCAATCCTTCGTTCCAGACCGATTTGGCCTTGCGCAGCGTTTGATCGAACGAGTCCCCGCCCACTTCGCGGGCGAGGGTGAGCTCAGCCTGCTCGATGCTGATGAAAGAAGAGGCCACCCGGAGGTGGAGCGCTCCGCCGGCCTGGAGGTTGAACTGAACCGCCGCGCCGACATGCCCGCCTTGCCGCTCCGCGCGGCCGGGAAACAGCTGATCGCCCTCCCAGGTGGCAAAGGATGCAATCTCCGCATCCAGGTGGATGACAAAGTAATTATGGAAATTTTCTGGCACCCCGCCGTGGTTGTTGCGGCAGAAACCGAGGATCTTTTTCTCTTCGGGAAGGACTTTGATCCAGGATCCCCCATCAAAAGCATCGATCACCAAGCGAGCGCTATCCGTCGCCGGATAGGTAATCCGGAACTGCGCGCAGCGTTCGGTCGGGGTGATCTCCGTCCAGACATCATAGTCGCCGAGGTAGACGCGGTAATAATAGGGCCTGGCGGTTTCGCGCTTGTGGCTGAACCATGAGGCCCGCTCGATCTCCCCCACCCTGAGCCGTCCGGTCTCTGGCAGGATGGCGAACGCCCCATAATCGTTGATCCAGGGTGAAGGCTGATGAGTTTGTTTGAATCCGGTGATCTTGCGGGCGCTATAGGTATACTGCCATCCGTCACCCATGCGGCCGGTTTGCGGCGTCCAGAAATTCATCCCCCAGGGTAAAGCGATGGCGGGATAGGTGTTGCCATTAGATAGTCCGACATCCGAATCGGTGCCGACGAGAGGATTGACCCAGTCCGCATAATCCGGCGCCGGGGCGCTCCCTCTCCCTGCTGCCGTCCCCAGCAGGCCCGGCAGCAGGGCCAATGAAAACAGTAAATTTCGCATACTCAATTTCCTCTTGCGGTTGAACTGCACGGCTTGTCCGTCCGCTTTAAAGTGATGGATATTCTGGACAAAATCAACAGAAATAATCCGCCAATCCAGTCGATCCCGCGCCTGTTGGTTTCCGGCTCCCGCCGGGAGGCAGGTTAGGCCGGTAAAACACTGCGGATGCGAGATTCCCGTTGCCTTTTTCCCGGGGAATGCCTAATTTGGCAGGTTATCGTGAGCCATTTACGTTGCAAGGAACCTGCCATGCCACATTGCCACCCCCGGACCATCGTCTTTCTGCCCCTTCTCTTCACGGCCCTACTGGCCGGTAACGGCTGCGAAAAGCAGAGCACCGCGCCTAAAAAGATCACGCCCAAATACCCGCCGATCACCGCGCCGCTGGATCCTTTCGCTGTCAACCAGCGCCTCGCCAAATCGGTCAATTTCGGCAATGCGCTCGAGGCCCCCAAAGAGGGCGAATGGGGCATCACCCTGGAAACGCGCTATTTCCAGCTCCTCGATGAGGCCGGTTTCACCGGCATTCGTCTCCCCATCCGCTGGTCAACCCATGCCCAGAGCGCCAACCCCTACACCATCTCCTCCGACTTTTTCGACCGCATCGACTGGGCAGTCGCGCAAGCCCTCGACCGCGGCATGGCCATCGTCATCAACATGCACCATTATGAGGAAATTTTTGCCGATCCCCCCAGCCACAAGGAGCGCTTTCTGGCGATGTGGCGGCAGATCGCCGAGCATTACAAGGCGTATCCAGCCGACCTGCTCTTTGAGCCCCTCAACGAGCCCAACACCAATCTGACCTCTCCCCTCTGGAATCAGTATCTGGCCGAAGTGATCGCCGTCATTCGCGAGTCCAATCCCTACCGCACCCTGGTGATTGGGCCGGTGGACTGGAACAGTTACGCCTCGCTCAATAAACTGGTGCTGCCGCCGGGCGAAAACAATCTCATCATCACCTTTCATTACTACAATCCCTTTCACTTCACCCACCAGGGGGCGGGCTGGGTTGCTGGCTCCGACGCCTGGCTCGGCACGACTTGGGGGTCCGCCGCCGATCTGGCGGCCCTGCAAAACGAACTGGAGGTGGCGCGCAATTGGGCGCGGACCAACAACCGGCCGCTCTTCATGGGTGAGTTCGGCGCCTTCAACAAAGCGGATATGAACAGCCGCAAGTTATGGACCGAAGCGGTGGCGCGGCAGGCGGAGAACCGCGCCATGAGCTGGGGCTACTGGGAGTTCGGTTCGGGTTTCGCCGTCTATAATCTCAATAAAAACGAATGGTATCTGCCTCTGCTCAGGGCCCTCATTCCGTGAGCGGAGCGGCTAATCCTACCTGGGAGCGCTCCTATGGATGTCTTCCTGCTTTCGCGACTGCAATTCGCCTTCACGATCGCCTTTCACTACATCTTTCCGCCGCTGAGCATCGGCCTTGGCGTGCTCCTGGTCATCATGGAAGCATGCTATCTCAAAACGCGGGATCCGCTCTATCTGGAGATGACCAAATTCTGGTCGCGCCTCTTCGGGCTCATCTTCGCCCTGGGGGTCGCCTCCGGCATCGTCATGGAGTTCCAGTTCGGCACCAACTGGTCGGTCTACTCCCGCTACGTCGGCGACGTTTTCGGCAGCGCCCTGGCCGCGGAGGGGATCTTCGCCTTCTTCCTCGAATCGGGCTTTCTGGCCATCCTTCTCTTCGGCTGGAACCGGGTCAAACCCGTGACTCATTTTATCGCCACCTGCATGGTGGCACTCGGGGCCCACTTCAGCGCGGTCTGGATCATCGTCGCCAACTCCTGGCAGCAGACACCCGCAGGGCACCACATTGTGGGCTTTGGCGATAGCGTGCGCGCCGAGATCGTCGATTTCTGGCAGGTGGTCTTCAACCCCTCCTCCCTGCACCGCCTCAGCCATACAGTGGCCGGCGCATGGCAGGCCGGAGCCTTTCTCGTCCTCAGCGTTGCCGCCTTTTACCTGCTGCGCAAGAAGCACCTCGAATTCAGCAAGGCCTCCTTCCGGATCGCATTGCCCGTGGCGGTGATCGCCTCTCTGCTGCAGCTGCTGACCGGCCACGCCAGCGCCAGCGGCGTTGCCCAAAACCAGCCGGCCAAACTGGCCGCCTTCGAGGGGCATTACCCCGCCAGCGCCCCGGCCGACATGTTTTTATTCGGCTGGGTCAACGAGAAACAGGAGCGGGTGCAGCTCGGATTCAGGATCCCCGGAATGCTGAGCTGGATGGTCCACGGCGACCGCAAGGCCCCGGTAACCGGACTGCAGGCCTTTCCGCCGGATGCGCGGCCGCCTGTCAATCTGGTCTTCCAGACCTACCATCTCATGGTCCTCCTCGGCATGGGATTGATCGGCCTGGCTCTGCTCGCGCTGCTGCTGCAACTACGCAACCGGCTCTTTGTGCAGCGCTGGCTGCTCTGGATCTTCGTCTTTGCCGTGCTCGGGCCGCAGGCCGCCAACCAGCTCGGCTGGGCTTCCGCCGAGGTCGGCCGTCAGCCCTGGATCGTGCAGAATCTGCTCCGAACTCGCGACGCCTTCTCGCCCAATGTCTCGGGAGGCGAACTCCTCTTTTCTCTGGTGATGTTTTTCATCATTTACGCGCTGCTTCTGGCCCTTTTTATCTATCTGCTCAACGACAAGATCCAGCATGGCCCGGACGACAGCACCAGCCTGGAGGGACACCGCGCATGAACCTGGCCTTTGATCTCAATACCATCTGGTTTTTTCTGGTGGGGGTCCTTTTCGCCGGCTATGCCCTACTCGACGGCTTTGACCTCGGCGTCGGCGCCCTTCACCTCTTCACCCGCGGCGATGAGAACCGCCGTATTCTGCTCAACGCCATTGCCCCGATCTGGGACGGCAACGAAGTCTGGCTGGTCACCGGCGGCGGCGCCCTCTTCGCCGCCTTCCCCGAGGTCTATGCGACGGCCTTCTCCGGTTTTTACATCGCCTTCATGCTCCTACTCTTCGGACTGATCTTCAGGGCGGTGGCCATTGAGTTCCGCAGCAAACAGCCGATGGCCTGGTGGCGGCGCTTTTGGGACGTGAGCTTCAGTCTCAGCAGCATTCTCTCGAGCCTGCTCATCGGCGTGGCCCTCGGCAACATGGCCTGGGGTGTGCCCCTCGACGCCCAGGGCAATTTCAACGGCTCCTTCTGGAGCCTGATCCATCCCTATAGCCTGCTGGTCGGCCTCTGCACGGTCGCCCTCTTCGCCATGCACGGATCGATCTATCTCGTGATGAAGACCGAGGGGACGCTACAGCAGCAGATCCGCGAATGGACCCGTTCGACCATCATCTCCTTCATCCTTTTTTACATCACCGTCACCATGTTCACCCTGCTCTATGTACCACACATGACCGATACCATCCGCGCCAATCCCTGGCTCTTCATGGTGGCCCTGGCCAATATGCTGGCCATAGCCAACATCCCGCGCGAGATTTTTCACGGCCGCGAGATGCGCGCTTTTCTTTCGAGCTGCGCGGCGGTGATCGCCTTGCTCCTACTCTTCGGCATCGGAACCTATCCGAATCTGATCTATTCCAATCCCCTTCCGGCCCATAGCCTGACCATCTACAACGCCGCCTCGTCGCACAAGACCCTGCAGATCATGCTGATCATCGCCCTCTGCGGCGTGCCGATGGTGCTCGCCTATACCGGCAGCATCTACTGGATCTTCCGCGGCAAGGTCAAGCTCGATTCGCACAGCTATTAAGGGGCCAGGCTGTTAAAGACAGCAAAAGGCGGTACGGCCTCGAGATCGGAGACGCCGGTGTGAAAAAATAGGCCGTTTGTGTTGGTATGTCTACCAGCATAAACGGCCTTGTTTTTCGAAGGAAACCATGCAAAACACGCTGTTCGTCATCCTCAGCGGGCTCCGGGCTGACGGCAGCAGGCATAACATAGCCGAGTGCCTGCAGAACGGCAAGTGGGTGCCCTGCTATACGATCGGCTATATCGAATCGCCGGAGAGCCGGATCCTTTTCAAATCGGCGGGCTGCTCCCGCCTATCGCTTCAGCATAAAATCCAGGTCTTCCTGCAGCGCCTGGAGATCCTCCTCATGCGTCACCTCATCCTGCAGGATCTGAATGGCCATGTTATAGGTGACCGGATCCTTCATCCCAACCTCCTGAATGAGGGCGTTATAGACCGAAATGGCGCATTGTTCGCCGTGGATGTTCTGTTCTAGGATTCTGCGTACGAAAGGATCCGATGGTTCATCGTAGCCGCAATTGCTCATCTCGAACCATTTTTTCGGTGTCGTCAACGGTGTCCCGCCGAGCTGGATGATGCGGAGTGAAACCATGTCGGCATGCCGCAGTTCATCGGCGGCATGCTGCATCAACTCGGCGATAACCGCATCTTTCATCGGGCCGGTGATGATCTTGGCTCCCAGCCAGTACTGATAATAGGCCAGCCATTCATCGGCAAAGGCCTTGTTGAGCAGTTCGATGACATGACTGACATCCATGCCGACGATTTCGCGTCCTTTAGTTCCCATATGTGCTCCTTTCCTGTTTTACACCTCCATCAAGGAGGCTTTATTATGTGCGCCTGCTGTTAAAAATCGAAGGGATTACGCGCCATACCGAGCATGTTTTCATGATGGATCGGATCGGTCATGGCCTTTTTATGGCAAACCGCGCAATTCTTGTTCGCGCCGATGGCATACGAGAGGCCCATATATTGCCGCGGTTGGATGTTGTCCCGATAGAGCGTGAAGGGATTATCCGCCGGGTAGAGGGCATGGGTGGCGCTGTGGCAAGCTTCGCAGCGGAGGCCGGCGTTGTCGGTGCGGACGCGGTAGAGCGCACTGAAACCTGGTGTCCACTGGTTGAAGCTGGCGAGATCTTGCGGCGGCTGAAAGCCGCTGTGGCAGTTTAGGCAGTCGGGTTCCTGCAGCCAAGGGGTTCTGGGATGGACTTCGGCTGGACCCGCTACCCGGTCTGATTTGAGGTTCCGGATGAGCTGTGCGGCCGGAGCCTTGGCCTCTTCACCGCGCAGCAGGCCCATGGCGTGCTCCTCGAGGGTGCCATGACACTCGGCGCAGGTGACGCCCAGTTCCTTGTGGAAGTCGCGGGCGCAGCGGGTGGCGCCGTCGGGTTTGGCCGGATGACAGGAAGCACAGGCGGCGGCTCCCTCGAGATGGACATAGTTGGCGTGCCAGCCATGCATGGCGGCTGAAAAATTGAGGCTGCGGCCGTCGCCCTTGGCGCCCACGGCCGGATCGGCGTGGCAGCTCTGGCACAGCGCCGGACGCCCCGCCCGGGCTTCCGCCAGCAGGGTCGTACCGCTGTCGCGATCGTGCGCGGTAAGGATGTTGATGGCGGTTTCATCGCTGACCCCTGCGACGCCTCTCTTCCAGCCGCCGCCGTGGCAGGAGCGGCAGCCCATTTCCGAGGAGACCGGCGCCACCACCCGGGTGCTGGCGATCAGCTTGCCGCTGCCGGCCTCCTGAGCCTCCACTGTAAAAGTCGGAAAAGGCGCAAAGTTTCCCTTTACATCATAGGGTGCAACCGGAAGCATCTCGGCGACAAAGCTGGAGAAATCGGGCTTCCAATCCATGGTGCCAATGAGCCCCTTTCCGCCGAGGCCGATGTTATGCTCGAGCTCGGTCGTGAAAGTGAAGCGGGCATAGTCCCAGAAGGGAATCTGCGCCGCCGGATCCTCATGACCCTTCTCCACCTGATAGTGCAGGGTCACGCCTTCGCGGACCAGAATCGGGGGATCGCCGCGGCGGATGAGCTGGGCATGCAGGGTGTTGGCCGGCGGCAGCACCACAAACCAGGCATCGCAGTCGGTCATGCAGTGCATGCCGAGGTCATTCCAGGCCAGCAGCACATACTCGGCCTTACGGCTGTCGAAGGGGGGAATTGTCTCTTGGGCCTTCACTGTCGGCGGGTGCGATTCCGCCGCCTCAGCGGGCTTTTTCTGCAAGCCCTGGATGATATAGAGCGCCAGCGCCTCCCGCTCGGCCGGGGTTCCTGCCACCGGCGGCATGTAGGATTTCACTTTACCCTGGCCGTGCAGGGAGGCGCGTATCCCATCCAGCGGGAAGGTTGCCGTACGCGTGAGGATATCATTACGCACGCCGCCTACCGTGTGGCAGGGCAGGCACTGAATCTCGAAAAGGGTCTTGCCTGCCTCGAGTTGGTTGTCGGCGGTCACTTCGTGAACCGTGCTCCATTTGGCGTGCGCCAGCACGCCCTCGTCATTCAGGCGGTTGAGATCCGCCCCAAGGATCGAGGTGCTGTACATATAATCATAGATAATATAGGGTTTGCGGGCGATCTCGCGGAGATACTCAAAGCCGCCGTAGACCCCGAGGCCGAGGAGGACAAGCAGGACCGAGAAGATCCGCTGCAGGCCACGCGGCGCTCTGAACAGGAAAAAGAAGGCCAGAAGGAGAATCGCCGCAGCCGCCGCCAAGCCGATGGTGATGAACGGCGTGCTTTGAGGATTGAGGCTGAAGGCGGTCAGACGGACCGCGGCGGGCAGGCGGTGATAGTACCACCATCCGGTCACGGCCATGAAGGGCAGGGCCGTGAGAATCCAGCGGCTGCACGTGCGCAGGATCTCATTTCGCGAGTAGCCGCCGGGAATGCGCACGGCGCCGAAAATCCCGAAGAGCCCGGCGATCATCACCGCAATCCCGGTGCGGAACAAGGTTGCAGGTAAAAATGTGGGATTGAGAAATCCATTCAAAAACCGTCCGGTCTGCAACCATTCGCCCGGGGTGAGCATGAACGTCAGGATACCGTTGATGACCACCAGACTCAGCCAGGCGAAGAGGGCATAGAGAAAGGCGACGACCAGGCGGGGCTTTTTCTCGAGCTTGCTGAATTGGTAGTGGTAGACCAGCAGCGCCGTGATCTCGCCGACGAAAAAGACCCACTCGATCGCCCAACCAAAGACGAAGGTATGGATCAGGCTGGAGGTGGCTGCGGGATGGACCAGGGCGATGATAAACCAGATGCCCACGCCGGTGATGCCGCCGAAGACCATCGTCAGCAGCAGGAAAAACCAGGTATACTTGCGCACGAAGACGTGGATCTCGGGATTGTTTTCGCGGAATCCTTTCCAGTCCATCAGCCAGATGAACAGCCCGCCGCCGACGGCTAGATGTGAGATGTAGGCGTGCAGTACAGCGATCAGCGCGATCAACGAACTGCCGCCGAACCACGTCAGCTCCCAGATGGGGTAATTCATAAGCCCTCCCTCCTTTCACCGGCGGCCATGGCAACGCGCACCATATACCAGACCGCCCCCAGGCCGGCGAACAAGATGAGGACAAACAGGATCATCACATCATACTGCGGTTTGAGCGGTAGATCCGAGACCCTGAAAAAACGGCCGATGTAGAGGTCGCGCACGGCCATCCGGTTAAGGACCATGACCAGGGTCAGGGCGATCAGATGAGCAAAGGCAGGCCAGAATTTGCCCTTAAATGCGAGCACCAGCGCTCCGATCGCCAGGATGATCCCCAACCCCAGCAGGATTGTATAGAGCAGATGCCCCCCCATAAAAGCGCGCATGATCTCCCGCGGCAAGGTGACAAGAAACCACAGGCCGACAGCCACCTGGAGTGTGGTGGCGATGGCAAAGAGCCGCAACCCTTTGCGGACCTCCTCCGCAGCGCCCGGCACGCCCTTCTTCAGACGGATCTGCCAGACCAGGCCGGTAAAGAGGCCGGCGACCGCCACCGATGCGACGACGAAGTGGAGATAGCGCGGCCAAAGACTCGCATCGCTCCAGTTGAGGAGGGTTCCGCCGCGTTGAGTGAAATATCCGGACCACTTTTCCGGCTGCAGCATCAAGGTCATGTTGTTGGTATAGATGAAAACGATATAGAGGAAGATCAGGGCCGCAAGGCCAATCGACACCCTCCCCAGCCAGCGTACCGGGGTATGGGCATGGAGGTAGGTACCATAATAGGCAATGATGAGCAGCGGGATAATCAGGATCCACCAGAGCGCCATGAGAATCGAGCTGGTGTAAATCAGATGACCATAAAGGACCTGAAGAAAAAGCAGCGGCGCGATGCCCAGGGTGACACCCAAAGCGAGCGCTGAGGGGATCTTTTTCAGGATCGCCTCTGCAACGCTGTTTTCCTTCGGCCCTTTGCTGAGAAGCGCCAGGAGTGAACCTCCCAGAACGACATTGATGCAAAGGATATGGAGCATAAAAAGCAGGACCCCGAGAATTTCGAATACCGGCCAGGGTGCCGGGATCGGCTCAGGCGAGGGGACGAGGGGTATGGCATTCATACAGGAACCTCCGCCGCGGCAAAATGAGAAAGCACAGGATAGGTATGGGAGAAAATCAATCGCCTCCGGAAGAGATCGATGAACTGATACTTATTGTAAGGATTGAAACTGAATTTTTCAACCAATATTTCGATTGTCCTCCTAACCTAAGGCGCCAAAGTCACTGGCTGTCTCGCTGTTTATACTCTCACGCTGCGAGAAATCCCACAATCCGGTTCAGAGCGAGGCGCCGACGAAGACTGAAGTTCAGGATGGCGCCCAGTCTCGGAAAAAGTCCCGCCCGATCGTAATACCACCATGGATGTTTTCGCGATGGATGGCCAAAACCTTCTCGCTGTCGATCCCGAAAACCGGACAGGTCATCCTGTCGTGAATCTCTCAGATGGCTGCCAGATCGAATAGGCTGTCTCATCAACCGTTACTGGGGCATATATTTATGGCGCATGGGGCGGACTGTTGACAACATCGGTGGTTGCCGGTCCCCCTGATGTAGAAGGGTATATAACTGTCGCTGGCGACCCGTTGCGTAATTCGAAAATCGGGCCCTTGTCCCTTGCAGTGTCAACGATCCATCACGCAACCGGGGTTTATGATCCCTGGCATAATGTATTCGGAAACTGGCCGGCTGCAGCGCCGATGAAAACAGTGACCTTTCCGTACTGAAGGATGTGATGAGGGCGGGCATTCTTTCTCCCGCTCAACCTGAAGACGTCACTGCCCCTTGGCCATTAACACCGCAAGCCATCGCCTGCAATAAGGTAGGCGTGACGTCGGTGAGGGTGTGCAGCTGCGCAGCGATCTCCTCGCGGCCGCAGCCGAAAAGCAGGGTCATGGCAGGATTGCGGGTATGTCCCTTGACCGAGAGGTCTTCGATGTTGCCGTGATCGCTGGTGACCAGAACCAGGGTATTGGCCCGATCGACGGTCTCGAGCAAGCTGGCGAGAAAATCCTCGAGGCGGAGCAATATCGGCAGGGCGCGGCCGAAATCGCGGCTATGGCCGGCGACATCCGTCTGAAAGTATTCAAAGAGGCTAAAGTCGTAGAGCCGGCTGGCGCGTCCGATGACCGCCCCCGCCTCCCGCGGCGACAGGAGCGGAACGTCGAAGCCATGATCGCGCAGCGAGGCCCCGGTGATGTCCTGATAGACGGAGCGGCCGGCGCGGAGATCATCGAGGTCGAAGAAACGCAGGCCGGCATAGAGATTGCTGACCGAGGTGACGGAGAGATGCGAGATAATCGCGAAGGGATCAAGATCGAAAAAGGGCGGACGGAAGGTGTTAAGAAAAGCGGCGCGGTAGCCCAAATCGGTGCAGCGTTTGAGGATATTGTGCCCGGCGATGACCTCGCGCAGCGCCTTGTTGGGGAAGGCATTGAGATGGCGCCCGAGGAGCTGCGCGCTATTGACGCCGGTCAGCAGCGCCGTCTGTCCGGTGGCGCTCTGCGGCAGCCCTTCGACGCCGAGCGTGGCATCGAGGCCCAGGGCCACCCCATCGGGCTCGACCCGGTTCGGGAAGAGAGCCGCGCAGCACTGGTGGAGTAGCCGTAGGCCCGGCCGGCAACAGGGATTGGTATCGGGATCATGCGGTCCGATCCCGAGGCCGTCAACAAAAACCAGAAGGATATGCTGCAACGCCGCAATCCGCTTCATTTATGCATCTTGGCCCAGGAATCAAGAGCTATAAAGATCCCCATGCCAATCATCACCACGCCGAAGGCCAGCCGCAAATACATCTGGTTGAGTTTGCTGGCGATGTGGGCGGCCGCCCAGGCCGCAATGAAGAGACAGAGGGCGATGATGATCGCGGCCTTGATGTTGACCTGGCCATTCTGGTAATAGACCATGACCGCAGCCAGGCCGACCGGCGGCAGAAGGATCATCAGGCTGGTGCCGGTCGCCATCTGCTGGGTGAATCCGGCGAAATAGACCAGCGCCGGGACGATGATGATGCCGCCGCCAATCCCGAAAAAACCCGAAAGCGTGCCGGCACAGAGACCGAGGATGATGTAAAGCCAGATGGAAGGTTCATGCACGGTCATGGGATTTTTCCTCAATAGAGCTGCTTGATCTGGGTGCCGGGGTAGTACCAGGCCAGAATTTCACTGACGGTCTCGCCTTTCTGGGCGCGGACTCCGGCGCCGAGTTGACATAAACCGACACCGTGGCCCCAGCCGGCGCCCCGGAAAACAAAGGTTTCGGCCAGACCATTCTTCACGCCCTCCTTTTCAATGGTGAAACAGGAGGAATAGAGCGTCGATTTGGAGAGCGCCCGGCGGATATTCAATTCCTTCCGCACCTGAACGCTCTCCTCGGTGCCGACGCAATTGATGCTCACCAAACGGCCCGAGACGCCGCGATGCAAGGGCACGATGTCCACCAGTTGCCCGATGGAAGTGCCGGCATACTCGGCGATCGATTTTTCCAGTTCGACGCGCGGGATACGCTCCACCCAGCGGAAGTATTTCTCCGCGTATTTGCCGAAATCGGGGTGGCCGGCAGCCTCGAGATTGCAGCAGACATCGGGTCTCGAGCGGACCCAGATCCGGGCATTCTCTTCCTTGCTCAGATCGAACTGACCGATAGGGGTGCGGGTGTCGAGCAGACCCTTGAGGTAAGGTTCGCCGCCGCCGTCCCAAACCTCAGCGGCATTGGCGGTATGTCCGCCGCACATGGCCGAGTAACTCGCGGAGCAGAGTTCGTCATGCCAGGTCAGCACCAAACCCTTGGTCCCGGAGACCGCCTTATCGACGGCCTCGCTGTTACGGGCAATCCCGACGTAAGCCTGGCAATGAACATCGTCGCAGACATCGAATTCGGCACCGCGATGCACACGCCCGAAACTGTTGAGGAACATCGTGCGTGAGATGATCGCCTGGGCCTTGAGGGCTTCATCCGGAAAGGTGTTGGCCATTTCACCGGCCACCACGCCGCGTAAATACAATTCGAGGGGGACGACGTTGATCGCCGTCAGTTTGCCCTTGGCGCTGATACGCAGCTCCATCTCACCGCCGTAGGTGCGGGCCTCGTTGCGCGCCCAGTGATACCCGCTGCCCACCTCGACATCGCGCAAAATGACGTTGGCACCGGTGATGCGCAGGGCCTGGGTGATGATAGTGGTGCGACTGGAGGGGGACTGCAGGGCGATCTTGCCCATGACCACATCGTCCAGGCTTCGCACCACCCGGCCGCCGGCCAGCGAGTTGCTGGATCTGAGATAGGTTTCGGCCTCCTCGGCGCTGGCAAAATTACGATCGAGCAAAACCCGATGATAGGTGCGGTCAATCAGCATCTTGTCGCCCGCTTGAAGCTGCTCCCCCTGATTCTTGAGGACGACCGCCATGCCCCTGCTGCGATACTGCCGCGCCCGCTCATCGGCGCGCGTTGCTTCGAGGGATTCATATAGCTGGATCTGATACTGCAGGGCGTTGGGGATCAGCGAGTGAATCGTCGCTTTCCACAGGCCCTTCTCCAAAGCCCGAAAATTTTCCTTCTCCTCATAACTGAGGACGGTGAACTCATTTTGCGGCTCGAAATAGATCGCATCCTGATCTTCCACGATGCCGACGCGGATGATTGGATCGCCGACAACGGGGACGTAGCGCATCCGCGCACAGCCGGCGGCCAGCAACAGCAATCCTGCGAGAATGAATCTATTAGTCCGTTTCATACTCTGCCCTCTACCCCTGATAGCCAAATTCCCTGAGAAACGTATCCTTCGTGCGCCACTTGTCCCGCACGGTCACCCAAAGCTCGAGAAAAACAGGGCGTTCCAGAAAGGCCTCGATCTCGAGCCGCGACTCCTCACCCAGCTTGCGTAGCATCGCCCCGCCCTTGCCAATGATGATCCCCTTTTGCGTCTGCCGCTCCACCACAATCCGCGCCTTGATCACGTCCTTGCGGCCCGGCCGCCCCTCTTTGAACTCATCAATGATCACCGCGGTCGAGTACGGGATCTCTTCGCCGTAATGGGCAAAAATCTTCTCGCGGATGATCTCGCTGACGAAGAAACGCTCCGGATGCTCGGTCAAGGTCTCTCGGTCATAAAAGGGCGCTCCGGCCGGCAGGAGTCCGACCAGGGTCTCCAGCAGGACCTCACAGTTTTCACCACTGCGCGCCGAGAAGGGGATGATGGCGGCAAAACGATGGTGGCCATTCCATGCGTCGAGAAAAGGCAGCAAGGTGGTCTTCTCCACCAGATCGATCTTGTTGATCCCGAGCAGTAAGGATTTGCCGAGCGCGGCAAGGTCGGCCAGGATCTCGAGGTCGCGCGGCTCCGGCTTGCCCGCAGCGGTTACCATGAAGAGCACCAGATCGGCGTCGGCCGCCGCCCGGTGCGTCGTCTCCATCATCACCTCCTGAAGCCGGTAGCTGGGGGTGATCAGGCCCGGGGTGTCGAGAAAGACAATCTGATAGGCTTCTGCGGTGAGAATGCCCATGATGCGGTGCCGGGTCGTCTGCGGCTTTGGGGTCGTGATCGACAGCTTGAACTGCATCAGCCGGTTGATCAGGGTCGACTTGCCGACGTTGGGCTGCCCGGCGATAGCAACGTAGCCGGAGCGGAAGGGGCCCGCGCCCCCCTTTTCTTCCTGCTGTGGAGTCTGGCTCACAGGTAGGAGTCGAGGCTGTGGGATTCGTAGAGCCGCTTCACCAGCTCATCACTGCTGACCAGCTTGAGGTTATGGAACTGGCAGCCGTTGCGCAGACACCCTTCAACGATGCCGCCCTTGGGCAGCTGCATGGCGAACATGGGCGCTGAACAAACCGAACAGTGCTGATCGGCATCCTGCAGGGTCACCTTGCAGGTTGGGCAGAGAAACTCGACCAATGCGCCCTCAGGCACATTGATTTGCGAAATGTTTTTGAAGCTGCCGTAAATCGGATCAAGATGGATTTGACCGATCTCGTCATTGTATTTGGCCAGGACTGTTACAGAAGCATAGCCATTGATGAGATGGTTTTCATCCATGAGACTATGGCCGTTGGGACAGCTGGCGTTCTGGATGCGCAGCACCTTGCTGGGCACTTCCAGTTCGACGATATCCTTGTTCTTGGACATGCATCCTCCGCACCATAAAATTCCGGGCCGCGAACCAGCAGCCCGGGGATTAATAGGATTTGGCCACCAGAACGCGCTGGTGGGAGGGTTTGCCGCACACGATACAGGCGCCCTCTTCCTTTTTCTCATTCAAGGGCACAAGACGGATGGTCGCCTTGTGCTCTTCCTGGAATTTTTCCTCGCACGCCGGAGAACCGCACCAATGAACCCAGAAAAAACCGCCCGGCTTTTCGATCTGGTCAGCGAGATCGGCATAGGCATCGACAGTGAAGGTATTGGCATCGCGGAAGACCCTGGCGCGCTCGAAGAGGTTCTTCTGAATCTCCTCCAGCAAGTTCTGGAGACGGGGGAGCAGATTCTCCTGCGGCACGGTGATCTTGACGCCGGTGTCACGGCGGACCAGGACGACCTGGTGAGCGGCGAGATCCTTCGGCCCCATCTCGATCCGGACCGGCACCCCCTTTTTCTCCCACTCGTTGAACTTGTAACCGGGACGGTACTGGTCGCGATCGTCAATCCTGAACGAAATCGACTCCTCCCAACCGGCCGTCAGCTCGCGCGCCCGGGCTGTCATCTTCTCCCGCTCCGCATCCTCTTTCCAAATCGGTACGAGGACCGCCTTGACCGGCGCCAGCCGCGGCGGCAGGACCAGGCCGTTGTCATCGCTGTGGGTCATGATCAACCCCCCGATCAGCCGCGTCGAAACGCCCCAACTGCTCGCATATACATACTCGAGCCGCCCCTGCTCGCTCTGGAAGGTGACATCAAAAGCCCTGGCAAAATTCTGGCCGAGATTATGCGAGGTTCCCGCCTGCAGGGCCTTGCGGTCCTGCATCATCGCCTCGATGCAGTAGGTTCGCACCGCGCCGGCAAAGCGTTGGGCATCGGTCTTGAGGCCATAGAAAACCGGCGTCGCCATGTACTCTTCGGCGAAGCGGCGGTAAATATCGAGGATCTTGAGGGTCTCCGCTTCAGCCTCCTCGGCCGTGGCGTGGGCGGTGTGCCCCTCCTGCCAGAGAAATTCGGTCGTGCGCAGAAAGAGGCGGGTGCGCATTTCCCAGCGCACAACGTTGGCCCACTGGTTGATCAGGATGGGCAGGTCGCGATAACTCTGGATCCAGTTCTTGTAGGTCGACCAGATAATGGTCTCCGAGGTGGGGCGGACCACCAGCGGCTCCTCAAGCCGTTTGCCGCCGCCATGGGTGACCACTGCGCATTCTGGAGCGAAGCCTTCGACGTGCTCGGCCTCTTTCTTGAGAAAGCTCTCCGGGATAAAGAGGGGGAAATAGGCGTTGACATGCCCGCTGGCCTTGAACATCTTGTCCAGTTGGGACTGGATCATCTCCCAGATGGCATAGCCGGTGGGTTTAATGACCATGCAGCCTTTGACTGCGGCATGTTCGGCGAGTTCGGCTGCCGCCACAACATCCAGATACCATTGTGAATAATCAGCTTCGCGTGTGGTGATTCCTTTGGCCATAAGCTCCTGCCTGATGGATTCTGTTAACGACGGGATTCGGACTGGGCCGGACAGCCTATGCTCCCGGTGTTGAGTTGCTCTGCGGCCTGATAATAACAGGATGACTCGCCCTCTAAACCTTCAAGGCAGATCAGTTCGCGGCGGCGGCGCTCCGGCCGGCTGCGGCGGTCAAGGACGTCGATGAGTGCACCCTGGCGGCAATGAAGGCAGCGCTCCGGCTGGCCTTGCAGTGGCCGGGCGCTCTGCCGGGCGATCAGTGCCTGACTGCTGCGCCAGGTTGCTGCGCCCGAACGCTCGGTGGGTTCGATGGCGTGCAAGCGCGGGAAAAGCAGCCGACCCTGGTCCAGAGTGAAGGTGCCGCGTCCATCCAGGAGATCGCCGGGGGCCAGAAGGAAGCGTTCCTGCTGCTGCGGCGTGATGATCGCGTATAAATAATCATCGAAGGCCTCGCTGCCGATGAATCCCGCACGAGCGATGAGGAGAAAGCCGTCGAGCCGCAAGCGGGCGCCGTGGGCATCGAGCTCTTTCCGAAACCGCGGCTTGAGCGCATCGATGCGGAAGGTCACATCCTTCTCCCGTCCCTGATTCTCATCAACCCATTCATCGAAAGCCTCCCGCTCCTGCTGGAAGCGGGCGAACTCGGCGGGGGTCAGAAGCAGGCGCGGCTGGTAATGGACCTTTTCGTCGCGGTACTGCGCACAGCCGGGGCAAAGGCGCCCCATCCGGTTGAAACCACGGCTGCAGCGTTTGCCCTTGTTGAGCAGGGCACAGGACCACCTGAATTCAAGGCAGCCTTGGGGATAGCACTTTTTGGCCACCAGCACATGCCAGGCAGAGACGCGGTTGGCGAAGGCAGCATGCCGGGCGTAATGGCAGGCGAAGAGGTCATTCCGCTTGTAGGGATTATTCATGCCCTGAGCTCATAACTCCTTTAAATAATTTAAAATATAATTATGTCACCGCTGATAAGCAAGTAAATTCTTGTCAACTTCAGGGCGTCTGCTTCGGGCTGCCGGCCCGCCGGCCGCAGCAGTTTGTCCTTGAAAATCGCCCGTTTTTTCGTAAATTAGAACCTAAACTCCCGAAAGGAAGCGGACCCATGAACTTTGCGCCCCTCGATCTCGCCATCGTCTTTATGTATCTGGCCGGCGTCACGTTGCTCGGAGCCTGGCTCGGCAAGAAACAAACCAGTACTGCGGACTATTTCCTCGGCGGCCGCGATCTCCCCTGGCCGGCGGTCTGCCTCTCTGTCGTCGCCACCGAGACCAGCACCCTCACCTTCATCAGCATCCCCGGCCTCGCTTATCTCACCAATCTCAATTTTCTCCAGCTCGCCACAGGCTATCTGATCGGCCGTATCGTCATCGCCCTGGTCCTGCTGCCACGTTACTATCGCGGCGAGATGCAGACCGCTTATCATCTGCTCGGCAACCGCTTTGGTCCACGCATGCGCAGCTTTTCATCGATCGTCTTTCAGCTCACGCGGCTGCTGGCGGATGGAGTCCGGCTCTTTGCGACGGCCATCCCGCTGCACATCATCACCGGCTGGAACTACAGCACCAGCATCATCGTCATCGCTCTGGTCACCATCCTCTATACCTTTATCGGCGGCATCCGCGCCGTCGTCTGGCTGGACGTGCTGCAGTGGAGCGTCTACATCACCGGTGCGGTGTTGGCCCTGGCGCTGATTCTCGGGCGGCTGCCGCAGGGCTGGGACAGTGTCGTCGCCGCCGCTGCGCCCGGTCACAAGCTGGCCATTCTCGAAGTGGGTCTGGATCGCTCCCTCAAGGAATTCTTCACCATCAACTATACTCTGCTATCCGGCCTGCTCGGTGGGGCGTTCTTATCGATGGCTTCGCACGGCACCGATCAATTGATCGTCCAGCGGCTGCTGACCTGCCGCGACCTCCGCTCAAGCCAGAAAGCGCTCATCGGCTCCGGGGTAGTCGTTCTCATCCAGTTTGCCCTCTTTCTCACTCTAGGACTGGCCCTCTATGCCTACTACCAGGGCGCCGCGATGCGCTCTGATGAGGTGCTGCCGCGGTTCATCGTCGAGGGGCTGCCGCACGGCCTCTCTGGTATCATCATTGCCGGGATCTTTGCAGCGGCGATGGGCAACCTCAGCGGATCTCTTAATTCACTCGCCTCCTCCAGTATGCTCGATCTTTACAAACCGCTGCGCGGCAAAAAGGAGGACAACCCTGGGCGCGAACTGTATATCTCCCGTTCCTTCACCGTCCTCTGGGGTGCCGTATTCATCCTCAGCGCCACATTTTTTACGGACACCAAGAATCCCGTGGTCGAACTCGGCCTCGCCATCGCCTCGTTCACCTACGGCGGGTTGCTGGGCACCTTTTTCCTGGGTATCACCAACCAGCGGGCACAAGAGGATGAAGGACTTTTAGCGATGTGGAGCGCCATATTTTTCATGGTCTGGATTATCGGGCAGAAAGGGGCAGGGATATGGATACCGGCCCTGCTCGCTTTGGCTGCGGGGATCTGGCTTCTGGTCCGGCTGCGCAGCTGGAGCGGCCGGATCTTTGTGGTCCTCTGGAGTGCAGCGATGCTCCTGCTGATCACGCAGATCGCATCACCGCATATCGCCTGGCCCTGGTATGTGCTGATCGGCTGCAGTGTGGGGTATGCAAACGGTTCGATCCTGAGTCTGGTGCACCGGGAAGCAGGTGATCGTGGGGCAGGCAGCGCGAGCCGATCGCGCAGGCGTTGAGGGCCGGTCCTGAACCGGGCAGAGCCCTTATAAAAAAAAGCCGCTGTTGTCTGACAAACAGCGACTTTCCCCTCATGGGCTGAAAGTCTCCCTCGGCAAAAATAGAGAGGCAATAACCGCGCCAGAAATGGCCTATCGTAATAATATATTGTTAAATCAAATTTTATATCATTTTCGCCAAAGCTGGAAATCGGGATTATGTGTTATTTTTGCAACACCGGACCCGGCGATTGTGTACATTTTGCACAATCCTAGAGCGGCTCAAAGCGCAGCGCATGGGCGATATCGATGGGCGATCGGGTCGGGACGTCCCGGCCTTCGAGCTTGATGCCGCGTTCATAGAGCGTCCGGAAATGGCTGATATCCTCCTCATCGACGAAAATAAAGGGCGCGATCTGGTTCTTGCCCGCGCGAAAATGCATGCCGCCGACGTTGACCTCGGTGATGGGCACGCCGGCATCCACCAGTTGCACCAGCATCTTGGGGGAGTCGACCAGCAAGAGCACCCGCTCTTTCTCCAGGAGGCCGCTGCCGAGCTCTGCAACCGTCTCCTGCAGCGTCAGCACCGAGGCGGCGATATCGTTGGTCACCGCGGACATGTAGATCGTCTTTTGCCAGTCTGAAGTCGCCACTTCGTCACTGCACAGCATGATCCGCTGCGGATCAAGTACATGCCGCCACCCCACCACCACCTGTCCATGAATCAACCGGTCATCTATTCGCACTTGCACCAAAGGCATATCAATCTTTCTCCCTTACATCCGGTCGCTCGTTAAATCGGGGTTGCGTTCTCTCAACAGCCTTTTCCGGGAACGGGCCGGCAGATTCCGCGCTGGCCGTCTTGCTCCACCTCCTCGGCCAGGGCATCGAGGGAAAGATCCTGCCGTTTGGTGATGAACGAGAGCACCATCGGGAGATTCACCCCCGAAACGATCCTCACGTTGGACCGGCCGCTGCCCGTACCTACGGCCACATTCCAGCAGCTGCCACCCCGCAGGCTGGCCATGATGATTACACCGTCCTGCTTCTCATCCGGTCCGCTCACCATAGCCTCCAGCCGCGATGCAATCTCGGTGATCGACATATCGGTGACCGAAAGGGCATGCAGTCCCTCATCCAGGCCCATGATGCCCCGTACCGCCTCGATCAGGGCCTCGCCGATGGGACCGTGGGTCAGCAGAATGGCGTGTTTCATCGCTCTCCTTGAAATTCGGCCCACCAGCGGCGTAGCCGTGGGCCTGAAGTTTTATGGTTTTTGTTGGGCGCGCATGGATGCGATGCGCTGTGCATTGAATTCCTCCGCGGGATTCTCGCCCAGATCGCGCATCTTCTGGTTCATCGCCACCACCTCGGTGATGACCGTGATATTTTTTCCCGGCATAATTGGCAGTTCCACCAGCGGTACGTGCACCCCAAGGAATGTGGTGGTCTTTTCGTCGATCCCAATGCGTTCATAGTCGCGGTCGGGCGAAAATCTTTCCAGATGGACGTTGATGGTGATGATCTTTTTGCCGCGGATGGCACGGATGCCGAACATCCTCCGGATATCGATGATACCCAGGCCGCGGATCTCCATATAATGTTTGAGCTTTCCGCTGGGCGCGCCCTCCAGCCGGTTCATGCCTATACGGGTAATGCGCACCGCATCGTCCGCGACCAGCTGGTGACCGCGCTCGATGAGATCCAGCGCCAGCTCGCTTTTGCCGATGGCCGGTTCTCCGGTGATCAGCACCCCCACGCCGTAGACATCAACCAGCGTGCCGTGTTGGATCATCGTCTCCGCGAACACGGTATCAAGGTACTCGCTTAGATGATGGGTGACCGCGGTGGTGCTCAAGGCCGTGGAGAAGAGGGTGATGCCGTTCAGATTGGCGATCTGCAGAAGTTCTGCAGGCGGGGGATGATTGTTGGTGATGATAATGCAGGGCAGCTCGAATCCCAGGACAGTCATGATCGAGCGCCGTCGCTCCTCGGGGGGCAGTGTGTTCAGATAGCCGATTTCGGTATTGCCCATGATCTGAACGCGCCAGTAGGTGAAGACGTCGACAAAACCGCTCAGCGCCAATCCGGGCCGATGGAGTTCACGTTCACGGATCTTGCGGGAAAAACTGGCCGTATTATTGACGATGCTCAGCCCGACCTGCTTCTGGCTCATCTGATAGAGGGTTTCAACGGTGATGAAATCAGCTTCGTTTTGTTCGGCCATCGTATTTTCTGCTCTCGAAGAACGGTCGGGCCCCGCGTGGGGGCCCGACCATGCATTCAGGATTCCAGATTCTCGACATTCTCCGCAATCCGGTCGTTTTCAAAGGCGCGCAGCTTGTCCTTGTGCCGCTGCAGCTGCCGGCTCAACTTGTCCATGGCCAAGTCGATCGATTTGTACATATCTTCGCTCTCCTCGACCACCGTGAGGCGCGTGCCATAGACCTTGGCCACCACCTCCGCTTTTTGCACCTGCTTAATATAATCCAAAATTATCTCTATGTCAAGTATACCATCGCTGTATTTTTTAAGCTTTTCTGCCTCAGAAATAGCATGTTCTTTTAGACGCTCCGAAGGTTTGAAGTGACGAGCCGTGAATGTGACGCGCATGGCAGACCTCCTTTCAAAGAATGCTTTGGACAACGGCGCCAAATAAGGAAGCAGGTTCGATCGGATGGACCTCCTTTGCTGGTTGCACTCGAGTCCCGCAGCCAGAGCTGCGTGGTTACTCCTTTTCGGCGCGAGGATGCGCCTGTTTATAGACGCGGCGCAGATGCTCCGCGGAAACATGGGTATAGATCTGGGTGGTTGACAGACTGGCGTGCCCGAGAAGCTCCTTGACGGCCAGGATTTCCGCACCTTCATCCAGCAGATGGGTAGCGAAGCTATGGCGCAGGGCATGCGGATGCGCCTTGTCCGGATCGACTACGCGGAGCATATAGCCGCGAATGACCCGGGCCAGCTGCTGGCGGGTGTAGGGCTCACCGGCATCCGTGAGCAGCAGCGGGCCACCGCTGGGGGGTGTATGCCGGGCGATCTCCTGGCGCAAGGGCAGATAGGCCTGCAGGAGCTGAATCATATGCCGGCCCAGCGGCAACAGCCGCGTTTTGTCGCGCTTGCCATGCACCCGCAGCGCACCATCCCATAACTGCACATCAGCAACCTGCAGCTGAGCTGCCTCACTGATGCGAACGCCGGTGACATAAAAAAGTTTCAACACCAGACTGTCGCGCAGACCGGTGAAGGAGCTCGAATCCGGAAGACGCAGGAGTTCCTGAACCTCCTCGCGGCTGAGAAAATCCGGCAGCCGCTTCGGCAGCCGGGGTGTGCGGAGCGCGATGAGCGGATTCACCGGCAGCACCGACTCCCGCACCAGATACCGGGCAAAGGAGCGCAGCGTGGCTTGTTTGCGCGCGATCGAACGCGGGGAATAACCATGACGGAGGAGGTGGGAGAGGAAGCCGCGGACTGCCGGGCGCGTCAACAAAGCGACACCCGGGGGATCAGACTGAAATCGCTCGGTCAGATAAGCCCGCCATTGCGCGAGATCAGCCCTATACCCCTGACGGGTATGAGCGGAACAGTGTCGTTCGACTTCCAGGGCGTGTTCGAAACGTTGAATCCAGTACGGAAGGGTATCCGGTGATGATGAGATCGCCATGTAGAGCCCAAATTAGCCCACGTGCTCTTCGGCGGGTCAAATTCACTTCCCCATACCGCCGCGAGGCCTGACTAGTGTCACCCCATGCCATGCAGCGCCGGCCGCACTATCCACCGGCCGGCCTGCCCCTCAGTTGGGCAGGTGGTTGGCTGTATACTGAAAATAACCCTCGGATGCATTGTTCTCAAAATCGAGAACCACGATGGCAATCAAATCCTGCATATCTTCGATATCCAAAGAAGGCAGCTTGATATTTACCGCGCGCTCGATGATCGTCTCCATGTCATCATCATTCAAAAGTTCCATCTCGCGCAGATGAAAGAGGTAACTGTAGGCTTCTGGGGAAATCGCCTGACGCTCGGTCTCATTCAGCATGCGCCAAACCGGCCGCGGCATGCCCTCCAGCTGTTTTTGAATGATCCGGTCAATGGTTTCGCCATGGCTGACAAGCCAAGCCATGGCCCCGGAAATCTCTTCCTCCGAAAAACCCCGCTCCAGCAATACCTCGGTGATAAACTGTAAATCAATATTTTCAATAGAGTTTTCTTTAATTTCCTTCATTGCATACGCTATGATCTCAAGCAGTCTTTTATTCATTCAATTCTCCATGCTGGCGTGTTGGATGGCACATATCGGACATCCACCTCAATATAAGAAATAAATTTGCAAAAGCAAGCTCTTTCCATCGCTGCGGCCGCCTTTTGGGAAAAACCGCGCCGGAGCGGCTGGTACGGCGCGAACGGGTGCGCCTGAGCGCGGCCGGGCCGGCGGTTGCTCAGTTGCGGCCGCAGCAGTTCTTGTACTTCTTGCCACTGCCGCAGGGACAGGGATCATTACGGCCTACATGCGCCGCCTTGATCACCTGTGCCGCCCTGGCCGGCGCCTGCGGCGTCACCGCGGCGGCACCCCCTGCCTGCGGCTGCGGTGCCGGCGCCTGCTTGAAGGTCTCCACCTGCGAATGGGTGGCGCTGTAATTCTTCGGCTCGGCACGACGGATCTGCCGCTCCTCCAGCTCGCCGCCGACGTCGAAGAACTTGAACAGCTGGCTGACGACATCGCGGTTGACCCGCTCATTCATCTTGAGGAATAGATCAAAGGCCTCGCGTTTGTATTCGAGCAGCGGATCTTTCTGTCCGTAACCGCGCAAGCCGATACCCTCGCGCAACTCATCGGTGGCATTGAGATGCTGACGCCAGTTCTCATCGATCTTTTCGAGGACAAAGTAGCGTTCGTAGCGCGTCGCCCGATCGGCGCCGAGTTCGGCAATGCGTTTCTGGTAGATCGCCCGTGCCCACTGGCTCACCTGCGCCATCACCGCTTTGGGCTCGTAGCCCTCGGCCGACTCGTCCGCGAGACGCGGCGCCTGCCGGAAAACCAGCCGGCACTCCGATTCCAGCCGGCGGATCGCCGCATCGTCGAGTACGTCCTCCTCCCCGAGGAGGTTGTTGATCATCGTATAGACGGTGTCATCGATCATCATCAGAACCGAATCACGGACGATCTCGGAACTCAAGCTCTCCTGATGCAGCCGCTCCTGGCGGTCTGCAAAGGTGGCGTACCATTTCAACGCCCAGGCGCGGATATCCTCAGCGTAGGAGGCGATCACCGCCTCGTCGCGGCTCTCGGGAAGCGATTTGGGAGGCCGCTGCTGTAGGATGAATTCCACCCGGCTGCTGAGCTGCCGCTGCCGCAGCTCGATGGAGCCTTCGCCCGCGGCGATCGATTTGATCAACGCCAGGATGGCGGCGGTCAGGAATTCATCCATCGAGGCGCGGGTGAGCATCGCCTGAAGATACCCCTCGCGCACTGCATCGAGCCGCTCATTGCAGGCAATATGGACGCTCCGGCTCAGGGCCCGGGCCAGTGCGCTGGCATTCTCCTGACTGTCGTGGATCACGGCTTCGTTGCCAAAGTGAGCGGCTAAAAATTCCTGTTGCCCCGGGTTGAGCGCACGGGCCTGGGGATCGCCCAGTTCGGCCAGGGCGTAATGAATCAGCACATCGATGAAAAAGCCCATGGAAAAATAGCCGACAATGCGATGGCGCAGGCTCTTCTCCTCGATGTTGTGGAGGCGCTCCAGAGCCCATTTTTCAACCATGGCGGCGATGCGCGGCCGCTGGATCGTGCGGAGCTCGTTGATCCCCAGCTGGGGGCGCTCCTCGAAGAGGTGTTCGAGGTCAAGAAGAAACTCCTCGGGCGTCCAGTTGATCTGCGCGGCGTTCTCGTTGAGATGCAGCGTCATCAGGCCGTGCAGCGCGGCCTTGACCATTTCCTCCGGCGCCAGAGTAGCGAAGAGGGCTAAATCGAGGCCGGCGTGATCCGCTTCTAGGCAGTCTCGATAAAGGGCCTCAGCCCAAGCGACGATGCGGTTCTCAAAAGCCGGAGCCTCCGCGCCTGCAGCCTGAGTATTCAACCACTCCGGAGCACTCCCAAAGATGCGTTCAAGCTCGTAGCGGATGCCCTCCATGTTCCAGCGCGAGAGATCCCGCGACCCGCCGTTGTGCAGCCGGATCTTGAGCCGCACCAGTTCCTCCAGCGTGCGGCTGAAAGGCGCATACCCCATCAGCCGGTGACGGATTTGCAGCTGGCGCTCCAGGCTCTCCGCTTCGATCTGTCCGGTCACCCATTCGCGCAGCGTCTCCTTGATCTCCTCCTGCTTGAGCCGGTCGAGGTCTTCGGCATCAAAGGGGGTATCGGATTTGAAAAAGCTCTGAAGGTTGTCGATCAAGCCTTGTAGATCCCATTCAGTGCGGTCGGTTTCCTCATTGAAATAGAGTTTCGCCTTGGATTCGACGAAATCCTCCGCCCCGGCAAATCCGAGAAGGTTCTGGCGGCGCTTGTAGATAATCTTGCGCTGATCATTGAGGACGTTGTCATAGTCGAGGAGGTGCTTGCGGATTTCAAAGTTGCGCTCCTCGACCTTTTTCTGCGCCCGTTCGATGGAGCGGGTGATGAGCGGGTGTTCGATCCGTTCGCCCTCTTCCATCGGGCCGAGGCGGCTCATCATGGTGCTGATGCGGTCGGAGCCGAAGAGGCGCATCAGGTCGTCCTCGAGTGAGAGGTAGAAGCGGGAGGAGCCGGGGTCGCCTTGACGGCCGGAACGGCCGCGCAGCTGGCGGTCGATGCGCCGTGCTTCGTGCTTCTCCGAACCAATGATGTGGAGTCCGCCGCGGCGGGCTACTTCAGGATGAAGTTTGATGTCGGTGCCGCGCCCCGCCATGTTGGTGGCGATGGTGATGCTGCCGGGTAGACCCGCCTTGGCGACGATCTCCGCTTCCTGGCGGTGATACTTGGCGTTGAGCACGGTATGAAAGCGGCCCGACTCCAGCTCCTGGCTGACGTCGCCTTTCTTGAGCCAGTTGGCAATGGGCACACCATGCTGGGTCAGCATGTCGCTGAGCAGCTGCGAGACCTCGACTGAAATGGTACCGACCAGCACCGAGCGCCCCTCCTCGTGCATGGCGATGGCCTCTTCGACGATGGCGTTATACTTTTCCTTCCGCGTCCGGAAGATGACATCATTCTCGTCTTTCCGGATGACCGGCCGGTTGGTGGGGATGACGACCACTTCGAGTTTGTAGGTGCTGAAAAACTCCTGGGATTCGGTCTCGGCCGTACCGGTCATGCCGGCGAGCTTGTCGTAAAGGCGGAAGAAGTTCTGGATGGTGATGGTCGCCAGGGTCTGGGATTCGGCCTGGACCTCGACCCCCTCCTTGGCCTCGAGGGCTTCATGGAGTCCGTCGCTGTAGCGGCGCCCCGGCATGAGGCGGCCGGTGAACTGGTCGACGATCATCACCGCCTTGGCCCCCTTGCGCCCGGAGACGCGGCCGCGCAGGTCGGCATCATCGAGGGTCTTGACTACATAGTCCACGTCGCGCTGATAGAGGGTATAGGCGCGTAAGAGCTGTGAGATGTTCTGCACCCGCTCCTCGATCGCGGTATAATCCTGCCAGAGGGCCTCGCGCTGTTCCTCGAGGAGCCGGCGCGGCTTGCGCTCGAACTGGAGGCGGCACCACTGTTCGATCTCTTCCGCGGCGAGGGTTTCATTGGGGGCGTGCGCCTTGAGGATCAGTTCCGCCATCTCCCGGTCGTCGAGGAGGAATTGTTTGCCGCGCAGGTGGGCCTTCTCCTTGGCCAGGAGGCTTTCATACTCTTGCTGGCTGTTGACCTTTTTGGTGGCGAGGAAGAGCACCTCTTCACGGAACCGGGTCAGCTCTTCGGTGTAACTGTAAAAGGGGAGGCCATCGAGGAGCAACGCCCGCGCTCCTTTTTTCAGGCGGACCGGGAGTCCTTCGGCATCTAGATCGAAAAGATTCTGCGGTTCGAGTTCCTTGTCGGCGGCGAGGTGCAGGAGCCGGCTGCTGACCTGACTGCGCGCTTCAGCGGCTCCGGGAAGCAGCCGCATGCCGCTTTCGGAGAGGCCATTGAGCTGGATCTCCTGCAGCGGCCGGGCGTGGATGACGAGGGGGTCGACATCAAAAGTCCGGCGCAGATGGCGCAAGCGTTCGCTGTCGCTGAAGTCGCCGCGACGGTACCAGGAGAAGATCATCTGCAGGGCGCGGTCGAGGCGTTCCACCTCCTCGAAGCGGCGCGAAAGGCTGCCTGCTGTGTTCCCCGCTTGATCCGGAAAGGCCTCGGCCAGGAAGGCATCAAGGCTGATACGCAGGGCGACCGGTTGGGCGTGGGTGCCGGGATTCTGCCGGGACTGCCACTCGGCGATTTTGGCGCGCACCGCCGCATCGGGTGCGCCGAGCAGGCGGTCGCGCTCCGGCTTGGCGAGTCCGGCATAGCCACCTTGGTCGTCCGGCATCAGAACCGTTCCGGCGGGGTGTTTTTCGGCGCGCAAATCGCGATCGAACTGCGCCACAACCGCGAGGGCCTCCTCCACAAAATCGGCCAGAAAGGCTGCTCCTGGCGCGGTAATTTGAAAGCGGGCTGCGTCGCCTTCCTCCGGCTTGAAAAAGCGCTGTTCGACGCCGTTCAGGGCATGGAGCTGCTCCAGATCGTGATCCATCGCCTCGATGGCACGGACGCGCTCGGTATAGTCAAAGGTATTCTGATTGAGGGTACGGTCGAGCAGTTCCTGGATATGGCGGTCGCGTTCCTCCACCAGACTGCGATCGGGCAGGATGTAAAGGTCCGGATTGCCGCCGAGCAAGGCGATACGCCCTTTCTCCGACACATGGCGCGGAAAGCCGCCCTTGTCGCTGAATTCGAAATACTCTTGACGCCGGGCGTCGAGGGGATCGTTCCCGTGCAGCAGCTGATCCATCCGGGCGATGAACGCAGCGCCCTGCGGATCGCCCTGCAGATGCACAGCAAGGAGTGCGATCCGGCCCTCGGGCCGCAGGGCGACGGGAGCGTTGCTGTTTTTGTCGAGTTCAAAGAGCTGGGCGGCGAACTCGCGGCGGCGTTCGGTTTCCTGGCGGTCTTCGCCATCCCCGGGCTCGAGCTGATGGAGCAAACGGTCGTAACTCTGGGCGAGAGCGAGATCGAGGGCATCCTCTTCGCCCTGTGTGAGCCGGGTCATGCCCCGTTCCGTCAGGCCGATGACGAGGCGGTCGGCCTTTTTCGACCAGGTGTAGAGCTGGCGCCAGGCAGCCGCCTTGTCCACTTTCTGCTGCTGGGCAATCTCGGCGGCGGCCTCGGCCATGCCGGCGATACGGGCGGCCAGCCGGTCCGCGGCCGCGGCTAGGCCCTCGTCGAGCGGTTTGGCGGCGCCGGTGAGCGCCACTTGACCCGCCAGCGAGATGCCGTTGCACAGGCCGGTCAGGGCGTCGGTCGAGAAGTAGCGCTGCGGATTCTTTTGCTCGACCAGCTTGCCAAGCTGCTCGTCGAGGGCGTCGAGCAGGCCGATCTTGCGCACAATATCCTGATCGCGGCCGCCTGAAAGAAAGATGCGGCCCTTCTCGGTGATATCGACAACGTGGCTCTTTTCGTCGATGGTATAGTAGAGCTCCGCATCGACAATATGCATCTCCTTGTTGATCTCATACTGCGCCTGGATGCCCTCGATCAGCTTCTTGACCCAGAACTCCGAGGTGAGCAGTTCCAGAAGCTGGCTGTTCTTGGGATCCCCGCGCAGCACGCGCAACAAGGCCATGCCGCCCGCATCCTGGTCCGATTCGAGCAGTTCCTTGCCCTTGCGCAGCAGTTCGGCCACCAGCTCCATCTGCCGCCGGTAGAGATTGGCGACAATCGGCTTGAGCTCATAATAGATATTGCGCGGCGCACCAACCGACCCGGAGATGATCAGCGGGGTGCGCGATTCGTCGATGAGAACACTGTCGACCTCGTCGACAATGGCATAGTTGAGCTTGCGCTGCACAACGTTCCAGACATCGGCGGCCATATTGTCGCGCAGGTAATCGAAGCCGAATTCGTTGTTGGTGCCATAGGTGATGTCGGCATTATAGGCTTCGCGGCGCTCCTCGGGGCTCATCTCGCCATGGAGCGCGGCGGCTGTAAGTCCCAGGAATTCGTATATCTTGCCCATCCATTCGCAGTCGCGCTGGGCGAGATAATCGTTGACCGTCACCAGATGGGCGCCCTTGCCACTCAGAGCGTTGAGGTAAAGCGGCATCGTGGCGACGAGGGTCTTGCCTTCGCCGGTCGCCATCTCAGCGATCTTGCCTTCATGGAGAACGATGGCGCCAAGGATCTGCACATCATACGGCACCATATTCCAGGTGATCTCCTGGCCGCGGACCAGCCAGCTTTTCCCCAGTAAGCGCCGACAGGTCTCCTTGACCGCGGCATAGGCTTCCGGCAAGAGGTCATCGAGGGTTTCGCCGGTGTTGAGCCGGTATTTGAACTCGGGGGTTTTGGCCTTCAGCTCATCATCGCTGAGTTGCTGGTAGGCGGCGGCGTATTCGTTTACCTTGGCAACAATCGGATTCATGCGTCTGATCTGTTTTTCGTTGCTGGTGCCGCCGACCAGCCGGGAGAGCATATTGGTAAATGAACTCATGCAGTATTTTCCTCAGTTCGGGAATGGGGGGCCAAAAGGACCGGCCCAAAAAAAAGGCGCCGCCCTGAGAACGGGCGGCATCCGGACCAGTATGCCTATTACAACGACTTAAGCGCTCAGGATGTTTCCGGTTTTTCGATGCTGGATCCATTCTGGAGGCCGCGGCCGCTTTTAACCAGCTGGCCGCTCTTTTTAAGGTCAAGAAGCACCGCGTCAAGAATGCCGTTGACGAACCGGCCGCTCTGCTCGGTGCTGTAGAGCTTGGACATCTCGATGGCCTCGTCGATGGAGACCTTGGGGGGAATATCAAAAAAGTACAAAAACTCGCAGATGGCCATACGCAGGATGATGCGGTCGATGATGGCAATCCGGTCAAAGTCCCAGTTGGTGACGTGCTGGCGGATCAGCCGGTCCAGCTCGTCGTGATGTTCGACCGCCTTGGCCACCACATCCCGGGCGAAGTCCCGGATGATGCTCTCCTCCTCATGGAAGGTCATAAGGTCGCGGAGGACCTTGGCTACCGCTTCGCCTGAGAGTTCAATGGCGTACAGTCCTTGCAGCGCGATCTCGCGTCCGCGCCGCCGCGAGCCGGGCGCCGAGGCGTGATAAATGTCCTCATCTTCGCTGAAATCAGCGGACATAGTGGTTCCAGCCATACCGGTCTTCGCGTTCCCCGTTGATATATTCAAAGAAACGTTTTTGCAGCTGCGCTGCCACCGGACCGCACTTGCCAGACCCGATCACATAGTGGTCGATTGAGCGGATGGGCGTGATCTCGGCAGCCGAGCCGGTGAAAAAGACTTCATCGCTGATATAGAGCAGCTCGCGCGGAATGGGGGCTTCCCGCACTGTCAGGCCGAGCTCGGCGCAGAGGCGGAGCACGCTGTCGCGGGTGATGCCGCTGAGAATGCTCGCCGAGACCGGCGGGGTGTGGACGATGCCATCGCGGACGGCGAAGACATTCTCACCGCTGCCCTCACTGACAAAGCCATTGACATCGAGGGCGATCCCCTCCACATAGTTATCCGCATTGGCCTCCTGCTTGATCAGGGCCGAGTTCATATAATTGCCGGCCGCCTTGGCCATAGCCGGCAGGGTGTTGGGGGCGAACCGCTGCCATGAGGCGATGCGAACATCGACGCCCGCAGCAAGCGCCTCATCTCCGAGGTACTTGCCCCAATTGAGGGCACCGATGGCCACATCGACCGGGCATTTGCGCGGATCCACGCCAAGCGAAAAATAACCGCGATAGGCTACAGGACGAAGGTAGGCTGCCGTAAAGCCGTTGACCTTGATGAGGTCGTTGCACGCCTGGACGATCTCCTCCTGACTGAACGGAACCTCCATCCGGTAGATCTTGGCCGAGTCAAAAAGACGGCGGATGTGCTCGCGGAGCCGGAAGATCATCGGCCCTTTTGGGGTGTCGTAGCAACGAAGCCCCTCGAAAACGCTCGAGCCATAATGGATCACATGCGACATGACATGGATGGTCGCTTCATGCCAGGGGATGAACTTGCCATTCATCCAGATCTTGCTTTTTTCGTCTCTTGCATCCATCATTCTCTCCTTATCTCAGTTGGGCGGTCTATTGCACGGAATTACCGTAAATCCTTGGCCCGCAGCTGGATGGTTTTCCTGCCGTTATATTCATTTTCCTCAATAACATAAACCAGATCGAGAGCACGTTCGGTTTGCTGGATGCGCGACAGCATGCCGCCCATATTAAAGCCGATCACCTCGAAGGCCGCGCCACCATCGCGTACCTTGAATTTCAGGTGGTTGCCGCCGACGATGGTGGGGGTTCCGAAAACCTGCAGGTTGCGGCTCATAAAGACCGGACGCGTATTCAACGGTCCGAAGGGGGCGAACATGCGCAATAATTTGAGAAACAGGGCATCGATCTCGTATAGGCGCAGTTCGGCATCGATGGTCAGCTTGGGAATGAGCTGCTCCGCCTGCAAGCGGCTCGCCGCGACCTTTTCGAAGCGCTCATGAAACGCGGGAATCTGCTCCTCAGCAATCGAGAGCCCGGCCGCATACTTGTGGCCGCCGAAGCCGATCAGCAGATCTTCACACTGTTTCAAGGCATCGTGCAAATCGAATCCCTCGATGCTGCGAGCCGAGCCCTTGCCGACCCCGTTGTCCACCGAGATCAGCACCGTCGGGCGGTAAAAGCGTTCGACGACGCGCGAGGCGACAATACCGATAACCCCCGGGTGCCAGCCGCGCTGATGGAGGATGAGCGAGCGGGCGCTGCCCTGGGCATACTGCTCTTCGGCGATGGTCAAGGCCTGGCTGTAGGTTTCCTCGTCGACATTCTTGCGGTGACGATTTTCCTGTTCGAGGATGTTGGCGATTTCCATCGCTTCATCCGGATCAGCGGTAGTGAGCAGCTTGACCGCCCGTTGGGCATCGCCCATACGGCCCACGGCGTTGATCCGCGGCGCGATGATGAAGACGATGTGACCGGTGCTGATCTCCTTGCCGCCCAATCCCGCCACCTGGAGCAGGGCCCTGATGCCGATGTTCTCACTCTCATTGAGCCGCTCGATGCCCTCCTTGACGAAAACACGATTTTCGTCGACCAGGGGAACGATGTCGGCAGCGGTGCCGATCGCCACCAGTTCAAGATAATTTTCAAGGATCGAGAGATCGATCTCCATGCGCAGCAGCAGCCCCTGGCACAGCTTGTAGGTGACACCGACTCCGGCGAGTTCGCGGAAAGGATAGGTCGAATTTTCTAGCTTGGGGTCGATCACGGCATAGGCGTTGGGGAGGGTCTCGCCCGGTTCATGGTGATCGCAAACGATGACATCGATCCCCAAGGCGTGCGCTGCATCGATCTCGACATGCCCCGTGATGCCGCAGTCGACGGTGATAATCAGATTGGTGCCGAATTGACGCGCCTCCTCGATGCCGTTGATGGAGAGGCCGTACCCCTCGCTCTGGCGGTCCGGGATGTAATAGGAGACCTCCGCTCCCAGTTCCTTGAGGATGAGGTAGAGGAAGGAGACCGAGGTGATGCCATCGACGTCGTAATCGCCATAGATGAGGATTTTTTCATCCGAGAGGATCGCCTTGCGCAGCCGGTCCACGGCGCGTTGCATATCGTGGAGAAGGAAGGGATCATAGAGCAGGTCGAGGGAGGGCTCGAAGAAGCGCTGCGCGGCCGTGCTGCCGGAAATGCCGCGGCAAAGCAGCATTCTGGCGATGATGGGGGGAATGCGCAGCGATTGCGAGAGCTTGCTGATCTCTTCTGTGGAAACCTGGTTCAGGATATCCCACCTGAGTTGCATAGAGCCGGTACTCCAGCCATGGTCATAATTTAACGGGATTAGCAGCCGGCGGCCGTTGCCGGCGATACAAATAAGGCTCCAAAGCAGGCCGATAAGCCGAATTCTGTCCCCCTGCGGTTGCAGGGAGGGTGATCATCTATCTGGGATGCGAATTGCTCCGCACCTCAAGCAGCCTACCCGAGGGTCAGACGAGACGAGCAGCCTCTTCCCTCCTATTTGGCCTTGCTCCGGGTGGGGTTTGCCATGCTCCCGATGTCGCCACCGGGACGGTGAGCTCTTACCTCGCCCTTTCACCTTAACCCCGGCCTGGGCCGGGGATGTTTGCTTTCTGTGGCACTTTCCCCGTCTCACGACGCGTCCGTGTTACGGACCACCCTGCTCTTCGGAGTTCGGACTTTCCTCATCCTCCCCTGCCTGGCAGGGGAGAACGCGATCACCTGTCCTGCTTTGGAGCCTGAAACTGATTTATCTTCCCCCACAGACGGTGACGCGGTCGGGATCATAGAGCATAATCCGGCCGCAGACCTCACAGAGGTAGATGTGGTTCATCATGCGGATCTCGAGGCCGCGCTGGGGTGGAATGCGAGTCGAGCACTCGCTGCACGAGCCGTCCTTGAGAAAGGCGACGGCGATGCCGCCGCGACCGATCCGGGTCCGTTCGTAGGTGCTGTAAATCGGCTTGGGGAGGGTGGCGAGGGTCTCCTGGCGCCGGGCTTGCAGTATCTCCTCCTTTTCGCGGGTCACCGCCAGCATGGCATCGAGCCGGTTTTGCGCCTCTCCGCGCTGCTGCTGGGTTTCAGCCAGCACGGGTTGCAGCGCCTCGATCTCGGCCTGGAGCACCTTTTCCTTCTCCTCCATCTCGAGCATCTGAAATTCTCGCGCCTCGATGTTTTTCTCGGTGGTTTCGATCTCCACCGTGATCGCATCATACTCCTTGTTGTTCTTGACCTGGTAGAGCTGGTTCTGGTATTTTTTCAGCTGCTCCCGCAGATAGGCGACTTCCAGCGCACCGCTGTCCCGCTCGCGCCGGCTGGCGGCGAGCTCCCCCTTCTTTGCGGTGATGCTCTCCTCGAACCGGGTGATCTCCTGGGTCAAGGCGGCGATACGCTGGGGCAGGTCGCCCTTGGACTGTTCAAGGGCGCGCAGTTCGCAATCGATGTCCTGCAAGTGGATCAGGGCTGCCAGAGTCTCTCTCAACGTGGTCTCTCCTTGCTTTTGCGCATGGTCTGCGGGATGATAAGCACAAAAAAAAGTGCACCTGGATGGGATGCACTTTTAAATCAGTACCAACTGACGCGCGGCGCCGTCTTGGCCATCTTCTTCGGGCAATTTCGTACAAGGTATATAGAATATACGCACATCGGTCTTTCGCTGCAAAGAACTCAGCATGGGGTTCCCCCTGCAACCCTGAAAGGATGCGCATAGGCCGGATGGGCATTCATACTGCGGAATCGGTTCACACATCCTGTGCGGAACAGCATGGGGCAGTGAATCGCGAAGGCCGATGCGAACTCAGGGGCAGGATAATGGGTTCGATCAACAAATATTAAAAAATACAGCAATAAAGGCTAAAATGCAAGGAAAAACTTGCCGGATACCCGTCGCCTATCAAAAAAATCAGGCACGGGAAGGAGCGAAATCGAGGTAGCGGCCGCCGCGCATGATCTCCTCCGATCGGCCGTCCGGATAATTCAGCTTGAGAGAAGCGACCTCGATTAAGGGCTGACACTGCGGGATATAGATCCGGTCGATGTGCACCAGCGCCTGCGGCGAAGAGAACTGTCCGGCGCCGACGAAGCCGCCAAAGTGGTCGCTCCGCCCGAAGGCGATATGCAATCCGAGTTTTTCATCGAGAAGGATCTCCCCCACCGGCTCGATCCCAAAGTCGGCGAGGATGCCGAATCCCAGCTCGGCGATGTTGCCGTAGGCGGGCTCGTTCTGCAGCCGTGTGCTCTCGGTCTGGGCGGCCGGACCGTTGCCGAAAGCGCTGCGGGCGCGGTTCCGTTCGACATGGTAGAGGACGATCTCATCGCCGAACTGGACGGGGAGTTCGCCGCGGGTGCAGCTTTCGGGCTCCTGTTCGCCCTCATAGGGCACGATATAGGTCTCACCGCTAGGCAGATTGCCCACCATGCCGGCGCCGGGAAAACGGCCAGTGCTGAGATGAGCGGTGCGATGGCGCAGGTCGATATCGAAAAAATAATGCTCGGTCTCGCGTACCCGGAAGAGGATGCTGGCGGAGTCGGCCGGATCCAGTTTGCCCTTCAAGTTCTCCAGCCGCTGCGCCACCTCTTCGTAGTCGATCTGCAGGGCGGGGATCATCGCCTCCGAAAACCCCGGCATGGTCGCAGCGCGGAAGGCATGGTGCCGGGCGGCAATCTTGAGCGGGGCCGTGGCCGAGAATTCGGTGGGGGCGATGAATATCTGACAGCGGCCGAAGAGTGCTTCGGTTTCGATGCGGCCGAGCGCCCCCTGCAAACCCGGCGCGGTTGCGGGCAGCGGCCCATCCAGGGCGTAACAGACCGGGGGCAGGTCGCCATTGTTGGCGCCGACCGCCTCATAGGCGATCAGGAGCACCTCCTCCAGCCCCAGCCGGGCTGCGGCACCAGCCAGAGTCTGATACAGAGTGACCGCAAAACGGCGGCGTGCTTGCCAGGCCGCCGAATCGTCCTCTTCCTTTGCCGGCAGATCGACGAGGATGGCGAGGCTATGGTCCTGGGACAGCGGCGGGAAGACGCGCGATACCAGCTTCAGGATTTGGGTGCTGGTCAGTCTTTGCTTGGGCATGGCGATCTCGTTGCGAACGATGGGAGCAGTTTCTTTAATTATAAAGGCAAAAGGGCATAAAAACAAGAACAATTTTACCTCTTTTCCGCCGAAGATGAATACATCGAACGGCCCATGACCTGCGGAAGAGCGGCCTGCGGTTCAAATCGCACTGGAGCACCGCGGACCTCACGAGGATAATATCTACTTGCGTCAGAGCCTAATTATGCTTATTTTCAAGAGCCTGATTCTGAACGGCCAACGGCCGGCTGGATGCAAGCCTGTACCCTCATATGGAGGCTCCCCATGAAAGCTCAAATCACCCGCAGACATTTTCTGAAAAATGCGACTACGGCCGGATTACTGCTCGGGGTGGGGGGCATTCCGGCTTCCGCCGGTACGCCCGGCGATCAGAAACGCGAAGCAGCCGTCCGCTACCGCAAACTCGGCAAGACCGGCGTGCAGATGTCCATCCTCGGATATGGCGCCATGCGCACCTCCGATCCGGCCGTCATCCGCCACGCCCTGGATCTCGGCATCAATAATTTCGATACCGCCCGGCGCTATATGGACGGCCACAATGAGGAGATCCTCGCCAAGGCCCTCGGCGACCAGCGTAAAAAAGTGGTCATCACTACCAAAATCCCCGTCGGTACCAGCGAACGGATGCGCGCCGATATCGAGGCCAGTCTGACCGCACTCAACACCGACTATATCGATATCCTCCTGCTGCACGGCCTCAAGCGCGATGACGAGGTGGCGAACCCACAGTGGCTGGAGGTGCTCGCAGCGGCCAAGCAAGCGGGCAAGATTCGCTTCGCCGGATTTTCGACCCATAACAACATGGCCGGGGTCATCCGCGCGGCCATCAGGGGCCGGTTCTTCGATGTCGTACTCGCCGCCTACAATTTCAAATGCGAACCCGATCTGACCCGGGCCATCGCCGAGGCCGCCGCCGCCGGACTGGGCCTCATCGCTATGAAGACTCAGGCCGGCGGCTATGAGGACGCCAAAATGGGCCAACTCAATCCGCATCAGGCGGCCCTCAAATGGGTCCTCAATGATCCCAACGTCTGCTGCGCTATTCCCGCCATGGTCACCTTCGACCAGCTCAACGAGAACTTTTTAGTCATGAGCGCACCGTTCGGCTGGAATGACCGCAAGACGCTCGACCGTTACGGGCGGGTGATCAACAGCCGCCTCTGCCGGTTTTGTACCCGGTGTTCAGCCCAATGCCCCTCCGGGGTCGCCATCAGCGATATCCAGCGCTGCCTGATGTATGCCGAAGGATATGGCGACGAAGCGCTGGCGCGCACCGCCTACGCTGAACTGTCGCCCGCTGTCAATCTCACCGCCTGCCAGAGCTGCACCGGATGCACGGCCACCTGCAGTAATGGCGTGGATATCGCCGCGAATCTCCAGCGCGCCGTGCAGCGTTTTGCCTGAAAGGCCTGTCATGAACCGAATGAGCGCAGCCTGGATCGCCCTGATCGCTGTCGCAACGTGCTGCGGCGCGCAGGAGCTTCAACTCACCAGCCTGCTGCCGGCGCCCCTGGCTGACAAGGGCTGGCGTTTTGACCTCGAACCCCAAAGTTATAGTCCGGACAATCTCTTCGAATACATTGACGGCGAGGCGGAACTCTACAACGATTATCACTTCGTCGGAATGGTCACCGCTGCCTATATCAAGGGCAGCGACATGGCCCTTAGCTACACCGTCGATATCAGCGAACTGGCCTCTCCGCTGGATGCCTTCGGCTTGTATAGCCGGCATCGCACCCCCGAACTGTCCTTTGCGGCGATTGGCGAGGAAGCAACGCTCTCCGAATTGAACCTCCGGTTTTACCAGAACCGCTATTTTGTGCAGATCAACGCCGGCTCCTTTGAGGGAGAAGTTCAGGATGAAATGCTCCGCGTCGCCCGCGCCATCGTCGCTTCCCTCCCGCCCGCTGCTCCGGCACATGAACTGCAGCTCCTGCCGCAAGCGGAACAGCAGCCGCATTCTTTGCAGTATTTCACCCGGGGCATGCTCGGGCAATCGGCTTTTCCCGCGGGCTTGATGGCCCGGTATCTGGTAGCCGGCGACACGCTCCAGGCCTTCCTGGTTCTCACAGCGGAAACCCGGCAGTCCCTGGCCGCCTTCTCGGCCTTTACAGCCAACCTCAAGGAACGGGGGAGATTGATCGCGGAACTTCCGGGGCGAATCGAGGTGGAACTTCCCTATCAGGGACGCGTCCTCGTCGTGCACCATCTGCACTGGATAGTGGGTGTGACCGGCCACAGGAGTGCAGAGGCGGGGGAGGCGATAGTCGCCCGAGTCGCCGCCAACCTGGGCGAATGATGAAGGTACTCCTGATCAACAGCGTCTGGGGCGGTCATCCCGGCGGCATCGAGAGCTATATCACGCAGGTTATCCAGCTGCTCCACCGCAACGGCCATCAGGTCACCCTAGCCTACGGCCGCCGCAAGGGAGAGTATATCGGCGCATCCCTGCCGGTCACAGGCACTTACGAACTTGCCGGCCTGGATCAGCTGCCGGGAAAAGGGAATGCAGATCTGCCCGGCCGACTCCTCGATCTCGCGGCCAGGGTGAACCCCGATGTCGTTTTTGTCCAGGATATCGTCCATTATGACGCATTAGCCGCTCTGCAGCAAGCCCGGCCGGTGGTGGTGATGTTCCATGACTATCGTCCCATCTGCCTCAAGGAGACGCGCCGCGACTTTTTTTTCCCCCGTCTTTGTGATGCCCCCCTCGGATACCGCTGTCTGCTCCGGGGCCATTTCCTCCGCCGCCCGGCAGCAGGATCCCTGTGGCCGCGCCTGCAGAGTCTTAAACAGGCCCGCAAGCGGCTCGCCGCCCTACAGCAGTGTCATCAGGCCCTAGCCGCGAGCGAGTATGCGCGCACGGCCTATCTCTGTAATGGTTTTGCCGCCGAGCGCGTCAGCACCCTCCCCCTCTTCACAGCGGAGCGTACCTTTGACCCCATCTCCACGTACCCGCGGGAAAAGGTGATCCTCTTTGTCGGCCGTCTTACCGATCGCTACAAGGGGGCTGACCTGCTTCTTGAGGTGATGCAGCGCTGCCGGGAAGAGGTCCGTCTGGTGATAGCCGGGGAGGGACGGTATGCTGCCCGCATCCGGTCCCTGGCGGCGAGGAAGGAGATTTTGCACCGGGTGCGCTTTATGGGCTGGGTTCAGGGGGAAGCATTACAACAGCTCTATCGTCAAGCGATGGCGGTGGTGATGCCCTCGCTGTGGGCAGAGCCCTTTGGGCTGGTGGGTCTGGAGGCGATGGCCAACGGCACTCCTGTCATCGCCTTTGAGGTTGGCGGCATCCCGCAGTGGTTGCGTGAAAATGTCACCGGCTTTATGGTGCCCTGGCTCGATACCACCGTCATGGCGGAGCGCATCGACCGTCTCGCCGCCAATCCGGTGCTGGTGCGGCAGATGGGACTCGCCGGCCGGGAGCGCATCCATAGTGATTTTTCGGAGACCTTTTACCTGGAGGGTCTGATGGCCTGCTTTACCCGGGCCATCGCCCGCTTTCGGAGTGGGGCGGCTCCGGAAGGACTCTGATCACTCCATGCGGCGCGCAAACCACCATTCCGGCCGGGCCTGCCACCCTGTTATCGGCCGAAAGGTGCCGGGCTCTGCAAAGATTTTGACGCCGGCCTGATAGGCTCCTGCCAGACTGTCCGCCAAACCCTCCGCGCCGGTGACCACCACCGCGAAGCGACCCTCCCGCAGCGCCGCTTCCATCTCCCTTCGCAGCATCCGTTTATCCGCTTTAACCCCTCCGCGCAGCACGTCATCCAGGGCGCATCGATGCGCCGAGCCCGCCTTGCCCGCTTTCTCGGCGAGATAGCCCTGGCTGGGTATCCAGACCGGGCCGGGCACAGCGGCCAGGCGCTGCACCAGCTCTTCCCCCGCCAGGCGGTCGGCCGGGGGGGGCAGGTAGCGCCCCGGAAGATAGACCAGCAGAAGGAGCTGCGCAACCGCCGCTCCCGAAACCAGCGGGTGCCAGCGGCCGGGCTGGTTGTAAGCCAGGCCGCAGAGCAAGGCCAGAGCGGCGTGGGCGGGCATAACCACATTATGATAAGCCCCCGAGGGGACTACGGCCAGCCAAGGTCCCCCGAAAAATCCAGCAGTGAAAAAGAGCCAGAAACCCTCCCGACGGCCGGTCAGGCGGCCCCCGGTGACAAGCGCCAGTGCACCCAGCAGGGTGGCGAACGGCAGCGGTTTGAAAAAGTAATCGATCCAGAAATGGTGGACGCGCCACCAGACCGGAGGATGTTGGCTCGGCAGGTAGAAGGCGTAGTAGGAAAACCAGCCTCCGGTAAGGTCTTGCATCAGGGCATACCCGCTTCCCAGGAGGGTCAGATAGAGAGCCGGCCAAATCCATTTGCGCGGCCCCGGGGTGTTGACGATATGCCAGAAGAGCAACGGCAACGTGATGACCACGGCGGTCTGTTTGCAAAAGGCGGCGAGGGCCAGCAGCAGCGCAGCCGCTGCGTCGCTCCTCGCGCTCCGGTGGCGGCGAATCAGATAGAACCCGCTCAACAGGAGCAGCAGAAAGAGGGAATCCACGCGGGCCAGATCGTACCAGGCACCGCTGACCGGATAACAGGCCAAGTAAAGAGCAGCGGCCAGAAACCCGGCTTGCCGGGAACCGCTCTCCTCCCATACCCAGCGGCCGATGAGCAGAAGACTCGCTAGGCAGGAAACGGCCGAAAGGACACGCAGGAGCGCGAAATCCGCCCCGAAGAGGACGCCCATCGCCGCGGCGGCATAGAAATAGAGTGGGCCGTAGCTGAAGGCGGTGAAATCGAGCGCGGGGGGTGCATAGAGGGCCTTGCCCTGCAGCAGCCGGCGTACATGGTCGACCATCCCCCCTTCCATCCACTCCAGCTCGAAAGGCCAGGCGATGTGATGCGCCGCAAGATATAGAAAAACAGCCAGGTAGTATCCGCCCAGAACCCACAGCGCGATCTGCAGCCCGCTCCCGGCCAGGCCCGGCACCAGGACGAGGCCCCGCTCACTCGGCTTCATCATGGCCCCTGCCGTTCGAAAAGAAGCAGATTCTTGCCGTGGGCAAGGGGAAAGGTGCAAAGCAGGCGGTAGCAGCCATCGGCCATCATCCGGTCGTAGAGAGCCTGGTGGACCGGGTCCATTCCCTCATCTCCGGGAGCCTGGCGGTCGTTCAAGGCGATATAACGTGGATTCCGGCTGAGGATGTACCTAGCGCAGGCACCGAAATCCCCGCTCTTCCAGAATGTTGGGATCGTCTTGTCAGTCAGACCGATTAAATCGATGATCGGCAAGCGCGAATACCAGCCGATTGCGCCAATCTCGTTGACGACCAGTTGGTCCTCCGGCCGCGCATGATTGCGCAGCCACATTCCGATGGTGCGATGCGGACGGCTATGCATCGCCGGATTGATAGTCCCCCCTCCGGCCAATTCCTCATCGGCATAGTAAAACGAGACCAGATTGAATAGGATGGGCAGCGCCAGCCAGATTTTGAGCCGCGGACCGCGAATCCCGCGATCCGCGGTGGCGGCTCCGAGTCTGCTGATTCCGGCCCAGGCAAAGAGACCCAGAAGCGGCAGCGCCGGAACGTAAAAGCGTCCGAAACTCATCCAGTCGGAACCGCTGAACCAGACAAAAAAGAGCAGACAGCCGAGCACCGCCGCCGGAGCGGTGTCGCGGCGGCGCAGGTGAAAGAGCAGATAAAAAAGAGCAAAAACCAGGACCCACTCATTCCAGGCAAAGCTCTTGAAGGCATAATTAACAAAGGTCTGGGAATGCCAAAGGATATAGTGAAGCACGCCCCAGTGCGTCTTGATCTTGGCATTGAAGGTATTGGGCAACAGGGCACCGTAATAGCTCCAGCGCCAGAGGGTGATCAGGGCCAGGAACAGGACGGGAAAGGCCGGATAGAGCCACCAGGGGAGACGACGCCTCTGCCCCACCGCACCAGGTGCTGTTGCCGCTGGCCGCCGGCCCATCCAGGCGCACAACACAAGCGGCAGTAGCAAGAGCATCCCCTCCGGCCTGGTGATCGTGAGCAGCGCGCTGGCCAGCGCGGCCCAGGCGTGCCGCTCCTCCATCAGAAAGCGAACCAGGAGCAGCAACAGCAGGGTGTACAAGAGGGTCTCGAGTCCGGAAATGGCATAGTAGACAAAACCGGTGCAGGAAGCCAGCCAGACGCCAAAGAGCAGAACCGTCGCAGCAGAAGCGCCATACTGGCGCTGCAGCAGCCGCAGGGCGGTGAGCAGGGCGGCGATGGCGCAGACAAGGCCGATCAGTTTGGAGACCCACTCGATCCCGGCTCCGGCCTTGAGGAAAGGGGTCAAGACCAGAATCCAGAGGAGGTTGGAATAGCCCTCCACGCGCTCGCCCCAATTGAAGACCAGGCCATGCCCCTCGACGCAGTTCCGGGCGTACCGGTAGCTGATGAAGGCATCATCGAGGGTCGCCGGCCAGAGCGAAACCGCCAGCAGCACCAACAGGAGCACCGCCGCGGCCTGCGCCAGCCGATAAGCGTTTGCCGGAGGAATTTTCGGGAAAGGTTTCACTGAACCATCTTCAAAAGGGTTTCACGCAGATGATACCGCACATTATGCAGGTCGCTGAAGGGCCAACGGCGGCGATCGTTGACATCGTACTGGAGTGTCGACTGATAAACCGGCTGGGTGAAGCAGTCCTGCACCCGGCCGTTGATGTGCACATAGGATAGCAGCAGCAGCCCCGCCAGGAGCAGCAGCTGCGGACGGCGCCGCGCCATGCGGCGGAACGATGCGCTCCAGATCAGAACGGTCATCGCCGCCGTCGCCAGCGTCGGCACCCCCAGAAGCCGCGGCGAAGCGTCCAGTAGATTCGGCAGGGCTGCAAGGAGGGCGAAGGCCGCCAGCAGCAATCCCGGCCGGCCGGCTTGGAGCAGTGCACCGCGCCCACTCCAGCGCAGCAGCAAGAGCAGAAGCGTGAGCAGGAGTATAGCGGTCAGCCAACTCGGCATGAGAAATACGGGGAAAACAGTCGAAACGAGGGCTTCCAGGTAACGCAGGGCCATGCCGGCCAGGCCGGCAAGCGGCCGCGCCGCCACCCAGGGCTGCTCGGAAAATCCCCGCTCCCCCACCGTGCGCGCTCCGAGGACCATGGCGCGCCAGAGGAAGTAGCCGCTCCAGAGCGCGAAATGGGGCAGGGCGATTTGTAGGGCCCTGAGCCGCGATACCGGGCGCAGGATGACCAGCCAGGCGGCGATGAGCAGGGGCAGCGTGACGCTGATCTCCTTGCAGGCATAGGCCAGGGCGGCCATGAAGAGCGAAAGCAGAATATGGCCCGCGCGGCCGTGTTCGGTCGCCGCTGCGCGCTGGGCCAGCCAAAAGGAAGCCAACATAAAAACAAGCGCGAAGAGATCGATTTGGGCGGAAATCCAGGTAATGATGACGCCGTTTCCCGGCAAGGCGAGCCAGAGCAGGGCGCAAAGCAGGGCCGGGAACGCTCGGACGCGAAATCCGCTCAGGATCTCCTGGTAGAGGCCGGCGATTACCACCGCCAGCGCGAGGTTGACCAGATGGTACCCCCAGCCCGCGGCGCCGAAGAGATGGTATTCAGCGGTGAAGAAATAGTTGACCAGGGGGCGGTAGAAGCGTTCGGACCAGGGCTCATGCCATCCGGCGAGCAAGCTGGCCAGCGGCCAATTCCGGACCAGCAGGAGGTCGTCATAGGTGAGGCCGAAGGTCAGGGTTCCTCCGTATAACGCCGCGACCAACAGGGCGGTCAGCCCCCAGCGGCGGCTCCAGCAGCGATCCAGCCAGAAATTCAGATCCACAGGCACCCCCCGGTTAGAAGCGAAATGCGCCGGTGATGCGGTGCGAATTGCCGAGATCACCGCCGATAAAGGCATAATCCAGACAAAAGCCCGCCAGTTCCAGACCGGCCCCGGCGGTCAGCTCGCTGCGGTAATAGCCGCCGCGAATGCTCAACACTTTGAAAAAGGTCAGCTCGGCCCCGGCGCGGTTGCCTTCTTCGCTCCAGAAGAGACGGTCGTATCCAGCCGTGATCCGCAGGCGCAACGGGGTCCAGGTATAACAGGCCGCCACCCCAGCCTGCAGGCCTCGGCCGATTGCATCCTTGTGATTCGTGGCGGTATTCCAGCTCAGCTGGGTGCGCGAAAGGTCATGCACCGCAGCACCGATGCCGACCCAATGCAGCGGCTCGGGTTCGTCCTGCCAGCCAGGCATGAGCCGCAGCAGCATGCCGGCATCGAGCCCCTGGCCGCTGGCGGAGTTACCGTCCAGTTTTTGCTGGAGATACTTGCCGCTGACGCCGAAGGAGAGTTCGGCGGGCAGGACGGTCCCGGCGAGATCCCCGCCGATGGTCAGATCGAAGAGCATGCTACGCCGGAAAGACATGAAGAGGGCATCTTCGCGGTCGCTGAAATAACCCAACGGGGTACCGTCGGAGCGGCCGGCGCCAGTGGTATAGCGGTCGAGGCGACTGCCGTGTAAGGCGTCGTAGCGGGGGATATCGTCCACGCCGAGGCGGATCCAGTTCAGGCTGACGCTGGTCTGGGGATTGAAGGCCAGACGGACGCTGGCGGTATTATAGTGGGCCAGGCCGTCGAACATCGGCATATGTTCGAACTGGATGGCCCCATGCCCCTGCCCTCCGGATCCCGCCGGATTCCAATAGCTGGCACTGGCATCATTGGCGATGGCGACCTGAGCGCCGCCCATGGCCATGGCCCTGGCCCCCACACCGATGCGCGTAAAATCCGCCGCATACTCCCCTGCCTGTAACGCCGTCGTTCCTGACAGGAGTGCCATGAGGAACAGTATAAACCCGTTGCGCTTCCGGGGCTGAAATGTCGTTGCCATGCGCGATGCCCTTTCTCGCTTATTGCAATTTGGCCATTTTTTCGATACGTTCCAGACGTTTACCGCCCTGTTCAGCGACGAATTTGAGATAATAGACTCCATTGGCGACCGTATTGCCGTCGGCATCGGTTCCATCCCAATCCACCTCCACATAACCCGTGACGCCCTGCAGCTCATAGCTGCGGATCAGCCGTCCAGATACGGTATAAATCCCGATCCGGATGCGGGCGGCAGTCTCGCTGAGATTGAAAGCGATGGTGGTCTCCTGCTGGAATGGGTTGGGGTGATTGGCGAGGCTGACCAGCGCGAAGACGCCGTCGACGTAGAATTGCGCCTCAAGAGAAGCCGGGTTGCCGTTGATATCCGCGACCTCCACCGCCAGGGTGTGGGAGCCGGTTTCCAGCGTGGGCGAAAAGGTCAGGGTCAGCGAACGGCGCGCGTCGGGGCTCTGGAAGAGCGAATACGCTCCGGGCTCCACCGCCTGGTGGTCGAGGGTGACGTGAATCCCCGATCCGCCGAGATCGAAGCCGCTTGCGTCCTCCATGTAGGCGGTAAAGACCGGCGTGCGTGAGACCGCGTCGCCATCCGCAAAGTTCTGGCCGCCGACGCTGAGCGTGATCACCGGCGGCTCGGCATCCTGGCTGGCCAACAAGCTGAAAGCCCGCAGCGAGGCCGGCAGCATGGCGGTAACCGTCCCCTGCGTGGAATCGACCACCGATTTCAATCCGCTCCAGGTGCCGGTCCGGGCGTTCCATCCATACAACCGCAGGCTGTGGTTACGGACAAGCAGCTGGTTCTGGGCATCCTGCGGATCGAAGAGCGCGACCACCGTGACCTCCTTGATCAGTGCCTGGCTGGTGTCGGCGAGGCTATAGCTGTAGAGCATGGTCCCAGTGGAGAAGCGGAATTTGAGTGGCAGCAGTCCCGACCAGGCTGCTGACTTGGTCTGGTTATCATCCCATCCTTGATTCCACGTCAGGGTGGTCGTCCGGCCTACCGCTCCGGCCGGAATATCGATGTAGCCGTTGCTCTCGGGCAGGTAGAGCGGCCCGTTGGTGCCGGCTTCAGCGGTTACCACCCGAGCGGTAGCCAGGGTGACGTTATTGCCCTCGTTGCTCTCCTCGACCTGGTTGTCGGCATCGCACTGGAACCAGAACTTGCGCTCTCCGGCATTGGGAGCGTTCCAGAGGAGGGTGAGCACAGAGTCGCTGTTGGCAGGGATCGAGCCTACCCTGAGCTTGTCGCCAACCGGTTTGTAGGTGGAGGCATTCACCCCCTCGGTCACCATGATGTTGAAATTGGCCGCCGGCTTGTCGCCGGAATTTTTCAGGCGGAAGGCGATGCGGGTCGGATTGCCGGAGATCTTAATCGAAGTCGGATCGATTGACAGATCGGGCCGATAGCCGATCAGGGTGTTACGGATCTCGCCGACGATCTTGTCACCATTGCCCGCGGTCACCACGCTTTGATAATAAATCCGCGAGCCTTCATTCTGCTTGCGGCCGGACGGCGTCCGCCAAAACCCGCCGGTTTGACGTTCCAGGGCTACCGACTGCCATTCCACCGAATTGGTGGAGAGGTTGAGGCTTACGCCGGCCACGCCGCCGCGGTTGGCAAGGGCGGTTTCATCGACGGTGACCGTGAAATAAAAGGGCTCCTGATGGACCGGCGAAACCGGGTCGGTCTGGATCCCAACCAGGGCGTGCCCTGCCACAGAAAGAGTGACCGCCGCCGCGGCATCATGCTGGCTGTCGCTGACAAAGACCCGCGCGGTCGCCTTTCCGGTGCCGAACAGGCTGAGGGTAGCGGTGTCGAGGGTCATGAGGTCGCACTGCCACTCGCCATTCCTGAGCGGCACCTCCTTGCGAGCCACCACGGAGTCGGCCTCGTTGGCTAGAGTCACCACCGCCGTACCCTGGCTGATGGCGCTGGCCCGGCCGCTGAGATGGATCGTCTCACCATCGAGCCAGGCGCTTTTCGCGGGCTCGATGGTGACCGCCTCCTCGGAAATGTGATAGCGAAGGCCCGGATCCCCGAGCAGGACAAAGTGACGGACGTTGTCCCAATAACCATTGGTCTTCTGGATTAACAGCAGTTTGCCAAGGGTGATGATTTCACCCATGCGCCGCGCATTCTCCGCAAAGATGGCGTTGAAGAGGGCGATATCCAGATAATAATCGCCATCGGCCGAGGCTTTGGCCGCCGAGCCGAAATGAGCGACCGCACCGCGATCCTTGGCGAGCACCAGCTGCATGCCCAGCGAGGGCATCTCGGGATTATCAAAGTGGCCGACAAAACAGGTCATGCTGAAAACGACCGGATAGCGGTTCTTGTTGTTCAGCCGTTTGACATCTTCGATCTTGAACAGCTCGTTATCGAAGTAGACGCCACCGCCGCCATGGCCGATAAAATTGACGAGGCTCTGCCCTTTGTTGATCAGGCCGGCGAGAGTCTCGGTATTGCCGTAATAGACTGAACCCTGCAGGGTGGTGAGACGATTCGTCACGACCCTCAGAGGGGTGTATTTGGCGATCAGTTCGTTGGCGTCACGAATGAAGCGGCCGCCGTCGCCTTCGGCATACACCATGCCGATGCTGCGCCGCCATTCATCGATGACCGGCTGCTGTTCGTAATCGAGGGTTTTCTGGACCACCGTGTTCGCCCCCTCACTGTCGCTTACGGGGAATCGGCCAATATAGAGATCCGGCAGAATGTCGTTGCCGCTCACCGAGACCAGAGCATTATCCGAGGAGGTCATGCCCCAGGAATTGGTATAGACCATCAGGGTCGGGATGAAGGATTTCAAGCCCTGGCGCTCTCCAGCCTGCTTGTCCATAAAATGGGTGGTGGTGCCGAAGAGCAGCACGTAGAGCGGCGCAGGACGGGTCCAGTTATAATAGGCATAGGAGATGAAATCGCGCAGAGCATTGGGGTCGTAGATACCATCGTTGAATTCGTCATAGATGTCCTGCACATCCACCACCGCGGTGCGGAATCCCTCAGCGGCGCGGTACTGCGCCAGCCGCTGGGCCTGCGCGTTGAAATCGGCGTGGGTGATGATGATATAATCGGCGCCATTAGTCGGGTCATGCAGATCGGAGGGATTGTCTAGAGTGATCGAGGCCACCGATGCCAGACGGTTGCCGCCGACGACGTAGAGGTTCCGCGGCGCCTCGGCCTGATAGCCGAGATAGCAGCTCCAGCTGCCCCCCTGCCGCTTCATCTGGTAGCCGGTAAGGATCTGCCCCTCCTCGGTGAAGGCGTAAATCCGTTCACTGGAAAATCCGTCCAGACGTACCATGCTTATCCCGCTGGCGGGCAGAAGGACGCGCAGCGAATCCTTTTTCGCCACCAGCCGGCCGGCGAAGCGGAGATCGATCGAATTGACCAGGATCTTGTCGATGCTGACATTTTTAAGATCAAGCGGCAACTTGAACCGCAGGGTGTTGTTGGCCGCCAGGATCTTCGGATTCGCAATCGTCTGGGTACGGGTAACCGCCGTCTGGTTGTCCCAATAGGCCTCATCCACCTGCTGATCGTTGAGATAAAGACGGACGTGATGATCGGGATTGGCCTGATAAATATGCGTCAGGCCGAGCATGTTCACGGTCATCTCGAGCGGTCCGCCGGGGACCATATGATCGATCGGGAGCGGCACGGTAAAATCATAGTCGGACGATGCGGAAGCCCAGTACCAATGGTCGAGGGTGGCATCGCTGTTGTCGAGGGTTCGCTCATAGAGCAGATCCCGTTCAAGGTGGATCCGGAATTGCCCGCTGTTCAGCGTATCGGCGGCGTTCTGCGGTGGTGCGGCCGGTGTTTCGGCGAAGCGAGCGCCCGCGCCCTCCCCCCAGCTCAGCCAGTAGACGGCATTATCGGAATACTGCGAGTAATAAAAGGTCTCTGCGCTGTTATGACGGCCGATGAAAATGATCCGGTCCTGCGCGTCAAAGCGGCCGTCGCTGCCACCCTCCACCAGCATGGCGACATTTTTGCCACGATGCGTGAGGTTGAGGCCAGTGGGACGGATTGCGGCGAGGCTGACGCCGGCGTCGGCGAGTTCCTTGCCGGTGATGGCATAAACGCCGTCCTCGCGGATAGCGATCCGCAGACGCGGCTCCGCAGCACCACTGGTTTTGGCCAATACCGCCGGGGCGCTGCCGGCGCTGCGCCACTGCTTGCTCGATTCGTAATTGACCAGCATGGACCGCAAGAATTCTTCACACTCCACCGGTTCCACCGGCGTCGCAGCCGTCCGCGCCAGGCTGTAGGTCCCGGATTCGGTCACGAAGTCGAGCCGCAACCGCAGCCGGCGCAGGATGGTTAGAGTCTGGGTCCGGCTGGCATACCGGACCGGGTGGAGATAAACCTGGACCAGGCGCTGGCTGCGAAAAAAACCATCAAGGCCAAGCTCCGCTGTTTGCGCCGGATACCATTCCTCGCGGTCGGCCAGAGAGAGCCTCCCCTGTTCGCGGCCTTCGGAATCGACCGGCGTATAGAGCGGTTTGTCGGCCAGACGGAGTGAGCCCACGCTGCGGGTCGTGCTTTCTTCGGAGATCCGGGTGAGCTGGACGCGCCCGCTGGCAGGGGCGCCCAGCACCAGACTGGTGACCGGGAGACGCGGCAGATCGTAGTCATCGGTAAAGGAGGCGCCCGGCAGCGCGACCTCAGTGATCCATTCTCCCTTGCTCAAGGATTGGGTCACCTGGACCGAATCGAAGATGATATCACACACCAGGGCCCGGTCGGACGATTCGACAACCGTGCACCGGTAGGGCAGGTCTGCGGCCGTCAAGGCCGTTTGCAGCCCAGCCAGCAGCAAGCCGAAAATCACCCGCACGTTCCACTTCCGCTTTCTTGTGAATGCTCTCCGCTTCATGCCAATCCTCATATGCTATTCCAATTACCGGGAGGTGAGCTGCCGGGTGAGATCCTGAATCTCGTTCAACAGTTCCATGCTCAGTTCAGAAAGTCGTTTGCCATAGTGCCCGATGCGCTCCATCAGGATCATCTCTTCCGGTGTCAATCGCTGCTTCATCTCATCGCTGAAAATGCTGATATAGCCGAGAAGCCCTTGCGCGGTGGAGCGCACTTCATGCCCAAGCCGGCGTTGCCGTTCCGAAAGCGGCGATGGTCCGGCGGAGGGTTGGTTCTTCTCAGTGGTATTCACGGCCTAGTCCTCTCCATGAAACGTTTCCGCCTGGAGGTCGAGGCGGCAATGAGCCCATAGGCGGCCATCATGACGACCAAGTGGTCCAAGGGCAGCCGAAAACGCACTTTGACGATCATCACGGCATGCACAACGGTGAAGGCCACGGCATAATAAAGAAAAAGGAGCAGCCGCTTTCGCACCGCCGGCGGCGCCTTCCGGAAACCCCAGAAGGCCAGCGCCAGGAGAGGCGTGAACGATAACAAGCCCGCTACCCGGATCCAGGCGCCGCCGTGCAAATAGGACGCGGTTACCGGGGAGGGATCGAGCCTCCAGAAATAGAGGGCCTTTAGCATACTGCGGCGGACAAAGGCACCGGGATGGGCGAGGATCCAGGAACGCGCTGTGGCCCGGAAGAGCGAGTCCGCAAAGACCTCCGAGTCGGAACGGATGATGTCCGCATCCATCTCCGGTGGCGTCAGCTGGCTGCAAGGTTCATCCAGATTGCTATGCGGATTGTTGCCCAGCCACAAGTTGTAGCCGCCGTTGGTGGCCAGCACCGCATGTCCCAGCTTCACCTGGTTGCGGATCATCCAGGGCAGGAGTACCAGCATCATGCCGGTCAGAAAGAGTGCTGCCTGGCGCAGAAGGGCCCGTCCGCCGCTGCGGAAGTGACATGCATGCCACAGTAATGTGGCGCCGGCGAGGACACCTGCGGTGGTTACGGTCAAAACCGCCCATCCCCAGATGATTCCATCAAAGAACAAGAGCTTGTTATTATTATTACTTATCGCCTGAAGATAGAGCCAACACCCCAGCACCAGCTGCAGGCTGAAGAGTGTAGTCGCCAAAATCGTGCCAGGAAGGAAGATAAAATAGGGGTACAGGGCGCATCCCGCCGCTGTCGCAAGGGCGGCGGGCACGCCGAAGAGGCTGCGCGCAAAGCCGAAGAGGGTGATCAGGGTGAGCAGACTGAGGCCAACCTGGACAAGGCGGATTTCGCCGGGTTGGTCGAGGCCAGCCAGACGCAGCGCTGCAAGCCAGAGCGGGTATCCTGCAGGGATGACCGCCGTCGGCCGGCCATCATCCAGAACATAGCCTGTGCCGTCCGTCAGGTTGGCTGCCAGGGTCAGGTTTTTCTTTTCATCGCTGTAGACGATGCGGTGGTCAAGCCGCGCGATGAGGATGAAGCGGGCGGCAAAGGCCGCGATCAGGATCGCAAACAGGATCCAGCCGCTGCGCCGCGTCATATGGCTGCCTGAAAGGGTCACATCCTTGCTCCGCCTCGGCGGCTATTCAGCTTCGACATAGTGATAAAGGCCATTGTCCTCCGTGCCGATATAGATCACCCCAGGGTCTCCTGGTGCCACCTGCAGGGCTGTGATGGTGACCGCCGGCATGTTGCGCGTCAACCGGGTCCAGGTTGCACCCCGGTTGGTGCTGCGGTAGACTTGATGCCGGGTCGCCAGATAGAGGCGATCGCGCAGTTTGGGATGGGTGATCATGGCCACGCCGGTCTCGGTGTCAGCGGTGTAATATTTCCGCTCCCAATGGAGGCCGTCATCCTGAGAAATATAAAAGTGACCATCCTGGGTGACGGCGTACACCAGGCTGGAATCGGGCCCGGCGAATCCGATCTGGTTCGGACAATCATGATTGCCGCTGCGTTCCGGGATGCCGTTATTGACCGCCGTCCAGGACCAGCGCCTGAGTGATGCGTTGAAAGCGCCGCGTATAAACCCTATATAGAGCAGTCCCGCCAGTACCGTGTCCGGCTTCCCGGGCAGTGTGGTGATCGAATGGACCAGGCGACAACCGGGATAGGTATCGGTCCAAGTCAGCTCATCCCTCTTTTTGCTATAGAGGCCGGTTGCGGTCGCCAGCCAGATGACCTCGTCATGCTGGTTGACGAGATGGATCTGGTCGACGAGGGTATTTTCAACCCCGCCGCGCATGTTGACCCAGCTCTCCCCGTAATCTTCGCTTCGGCTGATGCCGAAGCCATTGCTCCCGGCGTACAGTACCTGCGGCTTCCCGGCGACGATTTCGAGGGAATGGATGTCGCGGCTGATCAGCCCGGCGGTGATCCCGCGCCAGCTCTTGCCGCTGTCGGTACTCTTGTAGAGTCCGTCGAAAAGGCCGACATAGAGGGTAGCGGCGTTATCCGACTGGACAGCGATACACTGAACTTTGCGTTCTGCAATATCCAGGGGCAGGGCGCTCCAGCCCTTCTCTGTTTTCTTATCAGGTCCGGCGGGATTTTTGCCGCACTGCAGGAATCCGAGCGGCAGCATGAGCATCACAGCGAACAGGAGGTGATCGATGCGCATTGCTGTCTCCTCAATGCACCAGATGTTCATAATTCAAGCGATCGAGTTCTATGGGCTGCATTGGCAAAGCCAGTACAGGCTTGGTCATTCCCGCTTTGCGGGCGAGCGCCGTGCGGTTGAAGACCCGGGCGTAGGCAGCCAGCAGCGGTGGATGAGTATGGCTCCAGGCCAGTTCGTTGACCACCCGCTGCCTGCCGTAGGCACCCATTTCGCTGCGCATCTCCGGATGGTCCAGCAGCACGTTGATCTTCTGGGCGAAAAGCCGCACGTCGTTCGGCCGGGCATACAGCGCGGCCCGGCGGGCGGTATAGTGAATCTCCTTGAGATCAAAACAGACAATCGGCTTGGCGAATACCATGTACTCCAGGATCTTGTTCATGGTGGAGTTATTCGCCCATTCCGACCAGGGATCGGGATCGACGCAGATATCAGCGGTCGAGAGATAGCGCTCGAGGTCTTCGTCGCTGATCCGGCCGGTGAAGTGGACAAAATCATCCATGCCCATGTCATGGCTCATCTTTTTCAGATCCGGCACCGCCGGCCCGCCGCCGATCAGGACGAAGCGGACATCGCGCCGGTCGAGCCAGAAGCGCAGATAGTGCGCCGCATGCAGCAAATAATCAACCCCGTCCTGGGGGCACATCTCGCCGAGATAACAGACCAGGAACGGCCGGCCCTCCTTGAGGGCGGGATCGGGAGGCACGGGATGCAGACGGGTGAGATCCGGACCGGTACGAAGAACAAAGAGGTCATCCGGATCCTTGTGCCCCCGTTTCAAGGCGGACTGGCGATAGGATTCATTGGTGACCAGCACGACCCGGGCCGTCTTGAGGGTGATCTTTTCGAGGAAGAGCAGGGCATAATACAACAGGTCGCGGCGGCCGCCAAATTTGGCCGAGTACATCTCGGGCGCGAGGTCGTGATGGTCGAAAACATACTCCTTGCCCAGCAATTTGTAGATCCATCCAAGCAGGAAATAGGTATCCGGCGGATTACACGCCTGCATGACATCGAAGCCCTCCTGCCGCAGCGCCTTGATCGAGAGCCGGGCGGTCTGGAGCCAGGCATAGAGGAATTCGGCAAAATAACCTGCGAAGCCGCGTGCCTCGAAGGGCATGCGGTAGCGGCGAATGGTTATGCCGTCGATGATCTCGAAGGTGGCCGAATATTCTCTGGAAGCCGGACAAATGACCGAAACCTGATAGCCGTTGTCGCGGAGGGTCGTCGACTCGAGCCAAACCCGCCGGTCCAGCGGCACGGGCAGGTTCTGAACGATGATCAGAATTCTACCAGCAAATCCCTTCATAGTTAACCTCTTCAATATGCTTGTGCTTGCCATTCTTCATTCCTGACAGGTCAATGATTTTATGCCCGTTGCGCAGATCACCCAGAACCCGCTCGTATTCTTCGCCATTATTGCCGATGACCACCACCTCGGAGCGTGCCATCAGCTCTTCCATGGTGCTGCACATCAACCGGGCGATATGGGGTACCTCACGTTCGATATACTCCTTGTTGGCGCCCATCAGCCGTGCCAGTGAAACATTCCGGTCGAAGATGGCGACCTCGTATCCCTTGCCCATCAGCTCTTCGACCAAAGCGACAACGGGGCTTTCACGCAAGTCATCCGTGCCCTGTTTGAAACTCAATCCGAGCACCCCGATTTTTTTATGCCCGGAGGCTTTGACCAGCCGCAGCGCATGGCGGATGTGTTCCTCATTGCTGGTCATCGCCGCATTGAGCAAGGGGATATCGACATCTTCCTGCTTGGCCCAATGGCTCAGCGCCCGAATATCCTTGGGCAGGCAGGAACCGCCGAAGGCGAAGCCGGGTTTGAGATAGCAGGGCGAGAGATTCAGCTTGGTATCTTGCACAAAGACGTTCATCACCTGGCGGCTGTCCACCTGAAAGTTCTTGCACAGCCGGCCGATTTCGTTGGTAAAGGCGACCTTGACGGCATGAAAGGCGTTGTCCGCATACTTGATCATCGCCGCCTCACCCAGGGAGAGCTGGAATATCGGGGCGTTGAGGTCACGGTAGAGTTCCACCAGCCGGTCGGCCGAATCCTGGTCGAAGACCCCGATGACCGTTTTGGGCGGATGATAAAAATCGTGGATGGAGGAGCCTTCGCGCAAAAATTCGGGGTTGAAGGCGAAACCGAAATCCACTCCCGCCCGCAGGCCGCTGGCCGCCTCGAGGGCTGGCAGGGCGATCGTTTCGGCTACGCCGGGCAGCACCGTGCTGCGTAGAACTACGGTAACGCGCTTTTCAGCGCCGCGCAGGGCCTCGCCGATCTCGGTGCAGACGCGCTGGACATAGCCCAGATACAGGCTGCCGTTGCTGTTGCTCGGCGTCCCTACGCAGATGAAGACCAAATCACGATCCGCTACAACGGGCTCGATGGTGGCCCGAAGCCGGCCGGACTGCCGCTGCCGCAGGATCAACGCCTCGAGCCCCTCTTCAACGATCGGAGAGTGGCCCTGATTAATCAGACGCACCTTGTCGTCATTGATATCGATACCAGTCACCTCATGCCCCATCTCAGCCAGGCAAGCGGCCGAAACACACCCCACATATCCCAGTCCAAAGACGCTGATCTTCATGGTAGCGTCACCTCCCAAAGAGGACCTGATCCACATCCAGCTGCAGCCGGGAAGCATGATAGCTTCGGCGCAGATGATAGCCATAGGCGGCCTTGAAGAGCCGTTCGGATGCAGCAAACCAGAATCGGCGGCATCCCCGCCCCAGGGCCGAGAGCAAATGAACAGAGACTCGGTTGACCAGCAGAATCTTGAGCCCGTAGCGCCAGCGCTCGCGCCAGTCCAGTCCGGCATCATAGAGACCGAAACGGCGGGCCAACTCAAGGTGATGTTCAGGGTAAGCCGCGTGCCAGCGCGCCACCGCCCGGCCATAGATCGATCCCTTGTCGTAATACTCCGCAAGGCTGAGCGGGTGATGATGGACAGCGACGATCTCAGGATGAAAGAAAAAGCGCACGCCCTGCTGATCGAGCCGGTAAGCCAGCTCCAGGTCTTCGGCGGCCGGCAACCGCTCATCAAAGCCGCCGGCTGAGGTAAAAGCAGCACGCGGCATCGAGGTATTCGCGGTGCGGTAGCGGCGGAAGTCGATCTCTCCGGTGGCCGGATGGTCAGCGCACAGCATCAGTTCATTCCAGCGCGCCTGGCCGGGCGCCTGAAGCTCGACCGACATCTCGATGCGGCCCATGTGACAGGCCGGCGCATCACCGTGCTCATGCAGCGTCAGATGCGCTCTCAGCAAGCCGACGGCGGGGATGGTATCGGCATCGAGGAACAGCAACACCCGCCCTTGGCTAGCCGCCGCTGCCAGGTTGCGCGCAGCGCCGGCTCCCTCTCCTCTGCCCTGCAGCGGAATGAGCGCGAAGGGCGTGCGAGCAGCCTGTTTCTGCAAGAACGCGAAGGTCCCGTCGCTGCCCCCGTCGTCGACGATGATGAGTTCGAAGTAGCGCGGCTCGAGATCCTGCTGCTCCAGGCCCTCGAGCACCCGGCTCAGGACGGCAAGCCGATTGCGCGAAGGGATGATTACCGACACTTCTACGCATGATTTTTTCATGCCAGTCCCTCCTCCCGCAGCGGCAAAGCGGAGCGCCAGAGTTGGATCAGATCCTGATGGTCGATGGCGCGTGAGAGCCAGAGAGCGAGCGCGTAGATGCCACAACCGAGCGAAAGGCTCAATACGAGGGGTGCTTCGCGCAGCAGCACCAGGGTCAGCGCCAGCGCACCTGCCGAAGCCCCCAGGCGGCGCAGGCTACGGCCGGGTTTGAGAGGATAGAGCAGGGTGCAGACCGATCCGAATTCGATCCCTGCGAAAACACAGGCGCCGGCCACCATCGCCAGCGCGCCTCCGGCGGCGGACCAGCCGGGAACCAGCGCCAGGTTGCCGGCTATCACGGCGAGGGCGCCCGCCAGATTGGCCCACATGTCGCGGCGCTGATAATGATGGCTCACCAGCGTGTAGGCCAGGGCCGGGATCAGGCCGTAGGGTACCGCCATCCACGCCAACGCCCGCAACACCGGAATCGCCCCGGCCATCCCCGGTCCATAGAGCAGCAAGATGATCGGCCTAGCCAGCAGACTCAGCGTCAGCGCCACACCGAGAAAGAGCATCAGCAGATAATAGAGGGCGCGCCGCAGCAGGGCAAGATAAAGCGCCCGGTTTTGCTGCGCCAGACGGGCGGCGACAGGAAAGAGCGCCTGACTGAAGGCGACCGCAAAGAGCAGCGCATAGCTGATCAGTTTGTAAGCCGCGGAAAAATAGCCAGCCGCCACCTCACCCTGCAGCCAGGTGATCATCACGACGGTGACCGACCAGAAGAGGCCATTGCAGACGGCGATCGTCAGGAAGAGCGGAACCTGGCACAGGATGGTGCGCAGCATGCCGCGTTCAATCCGCCAGACCGGCCGGGCTGCCTGGCTCCGGGCCAGGGTGAAGAGGAGCACCGACGCCGCCAGTTTGCTGACCACAAGGGCCGTCACCACCGCGGTCAGACCACGACCAGTCAGGAGCCATCCCAGACCGAGGAGAATCAACAGGCCGTTCTCGACCAGGGTACCGAAACTGATGTACTGCATCTTTTCCGCCGCGGCGAGCATGGCCCGGCTCCAGTACGAGATGCTGGAGAGCGGCAGGAGCAGCGCGAGGACTATGACAATCGACAGCGTCGCCGGATCAGGACGGATCGCCCAGGCCGCCGCCACCATCCCCATGGCGCCCACCACGGCGCTCGCCATGCCTATGATCAGCAGATGCCCGAAATAACGGCCGGCAGCGGCCGGATCCTGCGCCGCGTCACGCGTCAGAATCGACCCGAGCCCCAAGCTGGAGACCAGCTCGAAAAAACCCATCAGCGCCAGGGCAAAGGAGAGCGCCCCGAAAATCCCAGCGCCGAGAAAACGCGCCAGCAGGATCCAGAAAAGCGCCGACCCCAGACGGGCCACGACATCGGCCAGCGAGCGCCAGAGGGTATTCCTAATTAAGCGTTGCAGCATTCTGATCACTCAGATTGGGAAGCACCTGCAATTTACGGGCGACCAGCAGCAGGCCATTGCCTTCGCGCTGGGTCCCGAAATAATCGATGGCCATGAGCACCATCACCAGGGGATGGAGCAGAACCAGATAAAAGGGAAAGAGCACCAGAAAAAAGCGGCTAAACTGCACGCGCGTCACCAGATCATAAGCCAGGCGCCCCTTGGGGCCGTAACTGAGTTCGCGATGGAAAACAGAAAAACCGCATTGCCGCAGCCGCGCTTCGAGCCATTCCGGGGTATAATAGCGTATATGGCCGTGGGGGAGGTGATCGCCCGTTGTCTGGGTCATGGCCGCGATCCGGCGTTCCAGCGACTTGAGCACCCGGCGTTCCGCAAGCGGCACATAGATCAGCAAGCTGCCATTCTCGCGGAGATGGTCATGAAAACGCCGTAAAAGGCCAAGATCGTCCTCGATATGCTCGAGCACACTGCAGCAAAGCACGAGATCCACCGGCTCGCCCAGGTCTGCGCAGGTAATATCGCCGGACCGCACAGCCACCTCTTTGATGCCGCTGCGCTGGAAAAAATCGGCGAGGTCCGCGCTCTGCTCCGGATCCTGCTCCATCGCCGTAATACGCAATCCCGGCCGCCGTTTGGACAGCGCATAGGTGTGCTGTCCCATGCCACAACCGGCATCGAGCGCCGACCGGATGTCCGGGTCAACAGCCAGGAGACGCCGCAGCGCCCGGGCGATATACCATTCGCGCAAGGTGGTGAGAAAGATGAACCTGTAGCCGATCCGGCGCAGCCAAGGCCGCCGGCCGATGAAGCGGGCGATCTCTTTGGAGTTCATTTCAGGATCTCTTTTTCTCAAGATAGTCCAGGGTCTGCTCGCGCCAGCTGGCATCAAGATAAATCAGCGCCTCCGTGATCGCCGCAACCGTCCAGAAGAGATACATCAGCGTCAGACTCGATTTATAGCCATCCGCCAGACTGGCCAGGAGAAAACAGACGACGCTGCCAAAAAGCCCGACCGCCACTTCCCGGAAAAACTTGACGCGGCTGCGCATGGCCCGCACCGTGCGCAGCAGCAGCGCTGCCAGCAGCCATAGGAAGGCGGAGAAACCGATGACCCCCATCTCCGCCAGGATCAGCAGATAGTTATTATGAACAACAGCGACTTTGGTGAAGGGATCCTCGATATGCCAGTACTGACGAATATAACTGTCATAATTGTTCACACCGACCCCGATCACCGGGTGGTCATTGATGATCTCGAGGGCGACGCGCGCTGTGGTAAGACGCGACTTGGCTGAACCATGATCATCCCCGGCAATGCGGTTATAGACGGTGTCACCGTAGAAAAAGATCAGAGCGCCGATCAATATCAGGGCACCGCCCATTCGTTTGAGCGTCCGCAAAGTGACTAGATGGCGCATCAATACAAAAAAGAGCGCCAGGAACATGGCGATCAGAAAGGCTCCCCAGACGCTGCGCGACTGGGTCAGGATCAGGGCGACCAGACCGCCGAGCGCGGAGAGAAACGAGAGTAAAAACAGCTTGCGCTCCCGCGTCGTCAGCATGAGAATGGAGGCCAGCGGCAAGATATAACCGAGGTAGCGGGCAAAACCATTGACATTGCCGACCGTGCCGCCGGGACGCAGGATCATGCGCGCATCGCGCTTGTAGGCGACAAAATTGCTCAATTCCTCTGTACCCACCAGGCCCAGAGCCGATCCCGTATAATACTGCGCTACCATGACCCCCGCTTCCATCACCAGGCCCAGCAGCAGGGCCGAGACGACCAGAATCACATCCTTCTGGTCGCGGATGTTATTAGCCAAAAAAAGGAAAAATACCAGCATCTTGAAATACATAGCGATATCGAAAAGACCGAGGGTGACATTTCGCGCGGCGAGCAGCGAAAGCGCAGCCATTGCGATCAAGGCCAAGGTGGGCAGGGTGATCGCCGGAAACCAGTAGATACGCCGCTGATGGCGTTCGCGGACCGCATTCACCAGCCACTGCACCACCAGCAGCAGGAGCAGAATCTCCGTCGTTCCCACGGCAATACCGCTGTGGCCGGAGATGCTGCGCTGATAAAAGAATTTGTAGTCGAGTCCCAACGGGATCAGGAAAAGCAGCCACCACATCACAAAGCGGCGGACATCCTTGACCATCGCCAGCATAAACGGCATGAGCAAACCAATGAAAGCGAACATCGACCAACCGGCCCGCAGCCCCCAGATGAACCAGGCTGCGGCGGATATCCCGACGCCCAATGCGGTCAATAAAAGCATGAAAATAATCTGCTGGACTAACGGTCTCTCTTCCTGCAACGAATAAGAACTCATAGCGGCTGTATACCTTCCTTAAGGGTCTTGATCCATTCGCTTTCCTCGGCCGCCGACAGCGACTGCCGCGGCCTATTGACGGTTGAGCGCAACACCCAGCAGATTGGCCTGGGCGACCGACAACTTGCGTTTCGCATTCTGGGCCACCTCCCACCGGGTTTGACCGGCCCGCACGACCAGAATCACTCCATCTGAGAGCGCTGAGAGCGCCAGCGCATCGACATAATTGAGGACGGCAGGGGTATCGAGAATGACATAACGGAACGATTCCCGCCAGCTCGCGACCAGTTCGGCCAGCCGTTCCGATCCCACTACATCCGCCGGGTTGCCCTGGGGCGTGCCGGCCGTGATGATGTGTAAATCGTTCTGAGGCATGCACCGGATCACCTGCCGCCAATCCCGGCCTTGCTCGATGATCTCGGCCAGGCCTTCACCCGCCTCCAGCCCGAACGAGGAGTGGATCCCGGGATGATGCAGATTGGCGTCGACCAGAAGCACGCCGCCTTCGCGGATCGACTGGATCAGGGCTTCGGCCGCCTTTTTCTGGATGTAATCGGTAAAGCCCGCCTGGAACATGGAATCGGTCTCACGACCGCCGGCGCCTCCGAGACGTGCATCCAGTTCCGCTGTCTCGGGGGCGACGCTGTCGGCCGCTGCTTCCGCGCCGGCCGCGGCGGCCGTCGAAACATTGGCGGCTAGCAGAAAGGCGAGGGCAGTAGCGATCGTCGAAGCACCCTCTCCCGAGAGCGAGCTGGTTATGGAAAGCACCCGCATCTGGCTGCGCTGTCCGGCGATGCGGATATATTCGCGCAGATCATAGAAATCGGAGAGAACCTCCGCAGGAAGATTGGCAGGAAAATTCACAGCCAGGCCGGATGCAGCGGCGTCCGGCCACGGGGGAGCCGCAATGCCTTCCTGGGCATCGATCTTTTCCAGCTCATCGAAGATTGCACTCATCTTGACACCTCACATTCAGAAATGTAAAATTAATAATTTACTAAAAAATAGCAAGTTCACCCAGGTCGAGCCCGTCAAACCCGGAGACCAATTCGAGTTCCACCGCCGGGGCCAGCCGCGGCTGCGACCTTTCGGCAGTGGGCAACACCGACCGGTCGGCCGTTTGCGTTCCCGTCGGGATCGCCTGCGGCGCCACGACGGGAGCCGGTTCCGGAAACGGAGCCGGTGCAACCGGCGATGCCGGCTCCACTCTCTCCGCCTGGCCGGATTGAACCGCAGTGGCTGCTGGTATAACGTCCGCTTGCGGCCGGACGGCCACCCCTGCAGATTCGAAGGATCCGGCGCGCGGTTGCACAGCAACCGGTTCGGGCGGGGCTGCCATCACCCGGTCCGTATTGAGGAGATCGAGGACCAGCGCAGCGTCAATCTGCTTCACTTTCTCTTCCGCTGCCGCTCTCAGCGCGTTGTCACAAACCTGATTGATCAGCCGGGGAATCCCGTCACTGATCTCAAAGACGCTTTGCAGGGCCGCCGGCGTAAAAATCTCCTGCTTGCGCGCCCCCGCAACCTTGAGGCGATGCTGCACATAGGCGGCGGTATCGCCGGCGTTGAGCCGGTGCAACGTCGCCTTGAGGCTGATGCGTTGTTTCAGCTGGATGAGCCCCGGATCGTTAAGGTAGAGATCGAGCTGTGGCTGGCCGCTGAGTATGACCTGCAGCAGTTTCTGGCTCGCCGTTTCGAGATTCGAGAGCTGACGGATCTCTTCCAGTACCTCGGGTTGAAGGTTCTGGGCTTCGTCGATGATCAGTACTGAAAAGCGGCCCTGTTCATATTCGCGAATGAGAAAGGAATAGAGCTCGATCAGCAGATCGCCGAGGTCTTCCCCTTTCGGCTTGAAGCCGAAATCGCGGCAGATATAGCGGATCAGCTCGCGGGAATTCATGGTCGTATTGAACACCCAGGCGAATTGCACAGCGGTGTTGAATCCCTTAAGCAGCGTCCGGATCAGCATGCTCTTGCCCAGGCCCGGTTCGCCAATAATCGCATTGATGCCACGCCGGCTGGCCACCGAGGTGGTGATCCGGTCCAGCGCCACCTGGTGGACGGGACTCTTGTAAAGAAACCGCGGATCCGGAGTCGTCGAGAAGGGCTCTTCCCGCAGATGGAAATACTTCAAATACATGGCATCCTCTTCAATCAATCGTGAGATTTCGATTCGAGCTGCTTCTTCCTGATCTCCTGGGTGGCATGGACTTCGGCACCGAAGAGTTCATCGACCGGGACGCCAAAAATCTCCGCTGCTTTGCGCTTGAACTCCTGTGTCGCCTCGACCCGGTTGTTCTCAACCATCGAAAGATAGGTTGCACTGCAGCCGAGCAGAAAGGCCAACTCATATTGCTTGAGTTCCGCTTCCCAGCGCTTGATTTTCAACATATTCTTCATAACCAGATCTCCATTGTCTTGGTCAACAGCTTCCGCTGGTTCGTTGTTGGTTCGCTTCTGCTGCCATCCTGCCGTTGCTTACCTGGTGGTGGAAGGATCTTCGCCAGCGGGTGGCCGATTGGGCTTGCCGCCGGGCCCCTGGATATTGCCGATGGAGGCCAAGATGGGCAGTCCCAGGCTTGAATGGACATCATCGGCGCTATTGATGGAGTGGTCGAAATACTCCAGGAAAAAGGCGACGCCGAGGGCAACCACCAGTCCGAGCACCAGCCCGAGGGCGATCCATAGCGGGCGGTTCGGGCTGACCGGGCGCTGCGGCACGGAAGCGGCCTCCAACACCTTCACCGATACCAAGTACTCCTGACGATTGGCGGCCATCTTGGCTTGCTCGCGCTGCCTCAGCAGCATGGAGTAGACCGACTTCAGGTCATCGATGCCGATGGTGAGATTATCGAGTTCATATTCCTTGCGCGAAAGCGCGGTCACATCGCTGGCGACCTGGCCCATGCTCCCGGCAAGGGCCCGTTCCTCGGCCTGTTTGGCCTTGATATCGAGCTCTTCACCCTGGATCAGCTCCTGGACCGCCTGGTTGATCTTCTTCTTATTCTCGTCGATTTGGGCTAACACCGAGGCCAGCTCGGGGTGGTTCGGTGTATATTTTTGCTCCAGGCTGCTCTTTTTGATCTCGAGGCCAAGGAGGGTCTTGCTGAGTTCGTTGATGTAGAGGTACCGGCCACCGGAGTTGCCGCTTTCGGTGTTGGGGATGACGATCTCGCCGCCCTTGGCCAGCTGCTCACGGATCACCTTGAGCCGGGCTTCTTTGGAGAGCCGGCTGGCGCGGACATCGGTGAGGCGCTTGTCGTAATCGGCCAGCGTCTCGAAGAGAATGGAGGACTGGTGGTCGACCGAGAGCACCCGCTCGCGCGCCTTGTACTCCATGCCCTTTTTCTCGAGCTCGTTGATTTGGGCCTTGACCTGCTGGATCTGCTGATCGAAATACTGGGCGTCCCGGTCATCGCGCTCCAGCCCAGGCCGTTGTTTCACATACTGCTCGACGACCTGGCTGACGATGCCGGCGGCGAGTTCAGGATTGCGGCTTTCATAGCTGACCTTGAGGACGTTCGAATCCTTTTCGCGCTCCGCTTTGAGTTCCATACCCAACTGCTCGATGGCGCGGTCGCGATCCGTCGCACTTGGCTCGGCCGCAGAACCCTTCTTGCGGTCCAGCCCCAGCGAAGTCACCACCGGTTCAAGCACACTGCGCATCGTGAGAATGATCGGCTCCGAGCTGAGCCGCTCATAATAGGACTTGTCATGCACCTGAATAAGGCTCAACAGATGCTCTTTCTCGATATCGAGCTGATAGTTGATCATCAGCCGGGCGCTGGCGCGATAGGTCGGCGGCACCAGAAAGGCGGCCAGGATAATCACGCCCACGATGAGGAAAAAGAGGAACAACACCACGCCCTGACGCTTGTGCAATACCCCCATGAAGCTTTGCGGCGACATCGGGCTGTCATATTTGCTATACTGAATCATGGCACTCTCCTCGTGCTAACGTTCGATGGCTCACCGTAAACCGCGATACCAGTAGTAATACCGCGTCCAGGAATCGAACGGCGGCAGAAGGATATCGTAGATCTGCGACACGACTGCATTGATGTCGGCGATGAAGGTCCGCGGCACAAAGATGATGTCATTGCCCACCACCGGCAGGTCATTTTCAATGCCCCCCTTCAGGGAGGTGTAGGAGAGATCCAGACGCGTGGCCTCGATACGCTGGCGCGCATCCATGCGGATCAGGATGACGCTTCCCAGCTTGGCGCTCTTCTTGGGGCCGCCCGCTGCCGCGATTGCGCGCAGCAGGGTCATGTCCTTGGCGATATCCAGGCTCCCCGGATGCTCCACCTCGCCAGCCACATAGCATTTCTGGCCGCCGAAATTGCGGACGATCACGGTGACATCCGGATTGACCAGGATCTGGCTGTAGGCCACGGTAATCACCGAATCGAGGGCGGCCGGCGACAAGCCCAGCGCATCCAGTTCGCCCACACCCTGCAGGGAGATGCGGCCATCGGGACGGATGGTCACGGTCTCGTTGTACTCTGGACTGGCGAGAAACTTGACGTCGAGGACATCACCGAAACCGAGCCGGTAGACCATTGGCAGGACTGGCGCTTGCACCGAGGCAACCCGGGGCTCAATCACGACCTGGTTGGGACTCACCGCCTCGGCCTGGGCCGCCAGCTGCGTTTGCGCGGCCGGCGCCTTGTTCTGGGCCGTTTCCTTCCGGGCTGTCTGCTGTTTGGCTTGCGCTTTCTTCTTGTCGGCCTGCACCACCTTGCTGCGTTTCTGTTCTTTGATCTTCTCCACCCGGTTCTCTTTGACCGGGGCGGCGGCGACGATCACCTTACTGCCCTCCACGCTGCTCCCGCCGGCATGCGGACGCACGCTGCAGGAAGACGTTACCACCGTGAAGAGGAGGGCCAGGCTGGCAGCCAGCCACCGGCGTATGCGATTTCCTTTCATTTCATCCTCGCGCATTTTCAATAGGACTGTGTTATTAATTGCTCATCATCCGGATACGGCCCGGCACGGCTGGACGTTTGCCGATGACCAGTTCCTCGTTGGGCTTGACCAGGACGGCATACATCCGGCCGCTGCTGGAACCGCCATTGCCGCCCAATTGCACGGTACCGGCGTCGAAGGCCTTCGCATAAACCATCAAGGGCGCCGTATCGCTGGTCTTGATGGTCATCCCAGTTTTCGTCCAGCTCGAGAGCCAGGAGGGGACAGCTGCTGCCTGGGAATCGAAAGCCACATAGATGGTCGAGGCCTTCGGGATGGTGAAAGAGACATAGAGCGCGCTGCTGATCTGCCGGTCATCGTTCGCGGTCCTGAGCCAGATGAGATTCTGCAGCGGCGCCGGGATATCGAGCAAAGCCAGGGTACGGTCAAGATAATAGGTATCCCCGGTGTGCAACCAGGCCCACTGGTATCGGGACGGCATGACCTGCAACACCGAATAATCGGTCTGCAGCCAGTACCCGCGCGCATTGTTCGCACTCATGCGATTAGGAACGCTGGCCTGATCGAGCAGGTTGCGTGTGATCAGCGTGTAGACCTTGCCGGCCTGGTGCTGTCCCGTCACCAGCTTGACCGACTTGCGATCAGCCGCCAGAATGGCGGAGTAGATGGGGACTTGCTGCAGAATCTGGTAATTGCCCACCGCCGTGGCCGAGGCGGCCTGAACCGGCTCGGAGAACCAGGCGATCAGCGTATCCGGCGCAACCACCGAGACCCGGCAAAGATAGGGCGGCTCGATATCCGCGTGACAGGCAAAGCGTCCGTTGACGGCACTGGTACTATTGTTGCCCGCATCATCGACAGCATAGACCTCGTACAGATACTCTTTGGCCTCCTTGAGGTTGGCGTCCGAATAGCGGGTATCGGTCACCACCGCCAGTTCCACGCCGTCGCGCACGACGCGGTACTTGACCGGCAGGTCGCCGTCTGCAGCGGCCGCCGGGGCCTGCCAGGTCAGAGTCAGGCTCTGGGTGGTCAGGTTGTCGACGCCCAGTTCCCGGGGCGCCAGCGGCGGCACGGTGTCGGCTGCGGTCTGCAGACCGATCGTCAGGACCCAGTCACCGCTGAAGGGTGGTGTCAAGGCGGTCGTGCCGCCAAGCTGGACCGTGAAATCGGCGCTGACCGCACCGGTCACCGGATTGAGCCAGCGCGCCGGAAGACTGCCGAGATACCCCGAGAGATTGAGGGTCACCGCTCCGCCCACACCATTATAGGCGAAGTAATACTTGCCCGGGATGGCCATCAGATTGCCCGTGCTGATCAGCTCGGGATGCGGATCCATTTCCGCAAAGGGGAGGGTATCCATGAACTTGTTGAGAATCTCGACCCAGCGCTGCTCTTCCGGCAAGGCGGCGGGGTCATAGCCGCCCTTGTCCGGGGCATAGGTATTGAAAAAACCGGAGGTAAAATAGCCGCCATTTGAGATGATCTCCCACAAGCCGACGCGGCTGGGTCCATTGGGGCCCTCGTCCTCATCGGCCGGGTAAAAATAGCGCGGTTCACCGTTAACCACCGGTTTGTTGTAGATCCGGTCCCGGCGGATATCCCGGACGTAATAGGGCGTCTGCTGCATGATGGCGCCGGACCAGGCCAGGGAAGCAAACGGGGCGCTGGTACCGCGGCCTGAGGGATGCAGGGTGATGGGATGGTCGTAGGGATCCATCGCATAGATCAGCTGGCCCCAGGTCTCGTATTCGGAGATCGGACGGCCGTAATCGGCAACGATCTCCTCGTATTCACCCGAAATCACCCAGATCACATTCTTGGCCGCATAGCGGGCCACCAGATAGCGGCAGAAACGGTTGAACTGGGCTTCGCTGAATTTGGCGTACTCCTGCGCCCAGGTAAAAAAGATGACCGGGACAATGCCCTTGCTGAGTGCATAGTCAATGCGCTTGTCAATCCATTGGAAATAGCCGGGATTGAGGCGATTATAATCCTTCGTTTCGACGCCCTCAACAAAACAGGTTCCGCCTTCGTTCTTCCAGAAGCCGAGGCCGTTGATATAGCTTACGACAATGGATTGCATGGCGGTATAGCCTTGCGCCGCTCGCAGGTCGATGTAGCTTTTCCAGCGGCTCTCATAAGGCAGCATCGAGGTGAAGCCGCGCCAGGAGGTGTCGCCGCGCCACTGCCAGGGGGTGCCATCATCATACATAAAGCTGTATGGGCGTTTGGGGTTGCGGCGGACGAAACCGTGCAGACCGCTTTCGACACACGCAAAGGAGCCGGTCGCGTTGAGGCCGGCGTTGGTGCTGGTGATCTTGTAGGTCCACTGCCCCACTTCGGTCGGCGCAATCCGCACCTTATAAATATCGCCGAGATCCCAAAAGCCCTCGATTTCGAGGGTCCTGGTCGGACCCGTGAAAACGCCTTTCAGGGTCACATCACGATAGCGGTTGGTCGTTGGCGTCAGGCCGGTCGCGATCAGGGTGATGTCAATCGCCTCGTATTTTCCGACGGTGGTGGGGTTGAGGGCGCGGGTGGTAAAGCTGCCCGAGAAAGGCGCCACCAACGCATTGCCCGCGTTGTCCTTGGCCGCCGTGGTGACCGTCACGGTATAGGTCGTGTTCGACTGCAAAAGGCCGGATGGCCGGAAATAGAGGGCATTGCCCACCCAGCTAGTCGTCCCCGCCGCGGCGGGAGAGATCGAAAAAGCCGCTGCCGTCGCCGTGGGATTCATCGCCTCGCTGAAATGCACCAGAATATCGGAATCCACCGCCACGCCCTCACCCGTCGTCACAGGATCCAGCCGGACCACCTGGGGCGGGGTGAGGTCTTTGTAACGGTAGAATTTAAAGTTGCTGTAGACGATGCCGATGGGCACCTGAAAGCCGCCGCTGCGCGAGAGCATGCCGGAGCCGATGCGGATACGGTGGTCCGGAGGGGCATATTCTGCGCCGAAGGAGGAGTAATCCCAGGTCTTGATCAGCACATCGTCCATATACCAGCGCATCATGCCCTCACCCCAAACCAGACGGTGGTGATAGGTATGATTTTTATCCCAGGCGAAGGGACCCACGGCGGGATCTTCGAAGGAATGGGGATCGTCATCATAACCGCCGTTGAAGGCTGCGACGTTGAGACGCAGTTTCATCCGACCCCACTTGTAAATATCGCCCGGGGTGTAGCCATAGATGTGGATATAGCATTTGTAGGGATTATGCCATTGGGTGATCCCGTACCAGCTCACATCCACGTCCTCATCCCACATGCTGAAGAGGTTGTAGTGCACATCCTCGCTTCCGGGGACTTCGACGCCGGCTTTGTCATGGCCTATATTGGGAAAGACCACATTGCTGGCATAAATGCCCTTCACATCGAAAGAAATTTCCCCGGCGGAACAGGTGGGGATGCTATACTGGATATAATCCAGTGCCGTTTTGGTCGTCCAGCCCGAGCTGTTCAGTGTCCCGCCGCGCTGGGTGCCGACCGTTTTCGCATTGGTGAGCGGATCGTCGATTTCCAGCACCTTGGTCCCCGACTGTGCGAAGACCTGGAAGGTCATGGCGAGCAGCCAAAGGGACATCCCCGCGATTCGCAATACCCCATGTTTCACCACTTGCAGCTTCATGAAATCTCCTAATTTCAGATACGTGCCATTCGCCATACCATCCACAGGGGCATCACTTGGCCATGGTCATGCGGCGGACCGCCTTGAATCCGTTGATCTCCAGGGTGTAGATGTAGGTTCCGGTCGGGACGACAATGCCATTTTCATCACGGCCATCCCACTCCTGATTGTACTGGCCCGCCATCTGGGTCTGATTGACCAGCAAGCGGATCAGTTGGCCGCGGATGTTGTAGATCGCCAGCTTGACCGTCCCATTGTCCTTCAGCGTGTAACTGATGCTGGTCGACGGATTAAAAGGATTGGGGTAGTTTTGTGCCAGCTGGTATTCCGAGGGTTTGGCCACCGCTACGGCCGTCCGCGGTCCGTTATAGTTGATCTGGCCGTCCAGAGCGATGTCGGCCAGCCAGTAGTAATAGACCGTCTTGTCGACGATATCATGGTCCTTGAAGGTATAATCGTGGCGCACTTGGGAATTGACCGCACCCTCGATGAGTTTCTCGTTGATCTGTACCCGCTCGCCATGGGGCGAGGTGCTGCGCAACAAATTGAAACCGAGGTTATTGGTTTCCGACTGGGTGGTCCAGTTGATCTCGTTGACGCCGGGGAACGCCGTCGCCGTAAAGGCCGCCAGTTCCACCGGCGTCGAGACGGCGCGCGTCATCCCAAAGGTGCGGAAATCGTGACTGTCGAAGCCGGAAGCCAGGGTGTAAGGCTCCGAGTTGCCAAAATAGATACGCTGGCCGGGGACGACCACCGAATCGTTCCAGGCCCGGATGTAGACGACCGTACCGGTGGTCAGCAGATCGTGGGTCCAGATGATGCTGAACTTGCCCTGATCGGGTTCGAAGGGGTAGCCATAGCCGATGAAAGTGGTCCCGAGCAGGGAGTCGTCATCGGTGGGACGACCGAGAGAATCCGGATCATCGATGGCGCCGTCCGGACCGGTGCAGATGAGTTGGACGAGGTCGCCGCTCATCCTCATGACATTACCCTTCAGAAAGGTGTTGTCAACATCCAGAATGCCGGATGTGGACATGGCTTCGAAGGTGCCCGCCCAGGCGCCAAGGGCGGCGAGGCCCAACAGCAGGGCGAGGAGCCGGAAAGAGAGGGTCAGATGTTTCATGGTCATTCTCCTTTGAGACAAACTGATTAAAGAGTACGATTCGGATTGGGATACGTCCAGGTCTTGGCGGCATTGTTGCCCTTGATCCACAGCACGTAACCGACGCCGGGATTGAACTGAATGGTCGTGGAGGCCGAGCCGCTCTCGTTGAGCCACGTCCCATCCCAAGCGGTTCCGGTGCCGCCGACCAGCCATGCCACTTCATATTTACTGCCGAGCCAACACATGATCTTGTCCGCCTTGCTGCTGGAGGAACTGCCGACAACAACGCCGTCCGCCGCCAACTCGCTTTGAGCCAGGCTGACATTGACAGGATAGCAGGTACCGATAAAATTGGGCCCCTGGACGATGGTGATCTCGCGATTGGCGGCCTGGCTCAACTTGCCGGTGAAGGTCAAAACCGTATCAACCGAGGAGGAGCGCAGGACCACCCAGAACGAATGGTCGGGGTTGAGCTTCAGAGAGGATTCCTGATCACCCGCCTGGGTCATCCATTTGCCGTCATACGCAGTGTTGGTCCCCTCCACCAGCCAGGCGATTTCGTAATCGCTTCCGTTCCAGCTCAAGATTTTGTCGGCCTGGCCGGCATTGGGAGCGCCGTTCAGCTGGGTGCCGAAAATGCCTTTGAGGCTGTTGTCGGCCGGGATGAGGGGCATCGAGACCAGGTTCTGCCCCTTGCGTAGACCGCGGCTGAAAACCCCAATCCGGTCAAAGGTGTGCAGCACCATGCCGCCGGTGAGCGCTTCAACGACATAATAGCGGGCGAAGGGGACTGCTTTGTAATTGATGGTCTCCTTGTAGGAGGAGGTTGTGATCTCGGCGACTGGCGCCGCAGGTGTGAAATAGGGATCGCCTGAGGCATAAATGCGATACCGGTCGGCGCCGGCGAGGGCGGTCCAGTAAACCTGGATGCCATCCGCAGCAAGCGTGATATAAATTTCGGCGGCGGTCACCGTTGCGGACACTTCGGTCGAGGGCAGACTCTCGTTGCCCGTACGATCGTAGGCTGTGACGACCAGATAGTAGGTCTGCCCCTCAGTCAGGTCCGGGAGGGTATAGGCGGTGACATTGCCGACATCGACCATCTGGGTATAGACGGAGGATTCGACGCCATAATAGATACGGTAGCCGGCCAGATCGCTTTCTGTGTTCGCATCCCAGGTCACCAGCAATCCGCCGGCAAACCCTGGGGCGGCAAACGCCAGCCCTACCGCCAACAGGCTGATAGCACGCACCATGCGGGTTAAATACCATCCCCGTCCACCCTCGCCACGGCCACTACGGGCACCACGTGCATGTTCAATCATGAATCTACTCCTCTGCTTTATTCACGGCCTACTCTTGTCTGATCGCGGCGCCCGCTCCACCAGCCAACATTGAATCGGCTCCGGATAGAGTGACACCATTCGCATCTCCTTAGGCATATGTCGTGCCAAGTTCTGCTGCGGGCCGGAAAATAAAATCTTCAATGGATTCTATAGATTTATCCAATTGATATTAATAATGTTAGAATTACTGTCGCGGATGGTTTAATAATTGTTTAGTAAATATTTATTTCTGGTTAAAGCGCGTGAAAGGGACAAAGCGGGGGCGTGGGTGTGGCACTGATGTCTCATGCTGCGGAATGGGGATGGAGAGATAACGGAGGCGCTAGAGGGGATAAGTCTGCCGGGTTGATAGCCGGTATCCCATGGATACGGCGCGAATGCGGTGGCTGTTGAACCAGTGTCGGGGTGCAGGTGCGCAGCCATCAACCCGGAAGATTGTGGGCGTTACTTCAATTGATGGGCAATCCCTCTTTATGGGCGATGATCTTGTCCACGACGTTGATAATCTCGTGGGCTTCACTGGAGGAACGCGGTTTGACGCTTTGGAAGGTAACCCCTTGTTCAGCAGCAGTCTTGCGGATGCGGTAGGTGAAATCGTCGGAAATGAGAATTACCGGAAGCCGGGGACGCAACCGGCGGATCACGGGGAGAATCTCCGTGCCGATCTGTCCGTTCATATCAATGTCCACCAGCAACAGGTCGATTTCCTTTTCCAACATCTGCAGGATCGCCTCTGCACCGCGCCGGACGCATTCCACACGGTACTCGGTCGCCATCTGTTCGCGCAGCGTCTCCTCCAACTGGCGATCGCTCGTGGCGACAACGACCATCCTGGCCGGTTTGCGCGTCGTTTGCATGGTCACTGTTGCACCTTTCGTATAGTCCCTGTCTTAGGTTGTGATGGCACAAAACCCTGACCTGAGCTCTCCCCCGCCCCATTGCCCGGACGGATGACACCCGCAGGGTTGCAGCTGATTTCACTTCCCTCATAAACAACTATTGTGCCAGAACCTGGAGATTGCCGACGGGATTTTTTGGTCTTGTTTTTACTGTAATTATATCAGTGTGAGCGCAGGGAACCAGGGGAGAGAGCCACATGCGCGACGGTAAATGTGACCAGTGAAGATAATTCATTCGATGCTAATCTTTATTATTATATTAATCAAATAGTTACAATCGTTGCATTTAATGGACATCCATCGCCGCAATCGTACCAGCTTTGTTACACGCCATAAAAAACCCCGCGCGCTGCGCGGGGTGCCTCTCCCTGCTATTCCTCCTCCTCAGTGGCGAGATCATCCTCCAGCTCCTCCTCCGGAAACTCCTCTTCTTCCTCGGGTTCTGAAGCTGCCGCGTTGTGGCGCGGCCACTTGATGTGATGATGCTCGATCAGGCGGTAGATGGTTTTGCGGTTCAATCCCGCCACCTTGGCCACCTTGGCAATAGTCTTGTGCTTGTCGAGGAGGTTCTCGATGTACTGTTTTTCCCATTGTGCGATGATCACCGCCTTGGCCTGCTTGAAATCCATGTCGTCGGTCACCTGAACAAACATCTTTTTCTGCCGCGGCAAGATCTCTTCCGGGAGATCCTCGAGCTCGAGTTCGCTCTTCTGGGCCATGGCGATCATATGTTCGATGGCATGCTGCAGCTGGCGGACATTGCCGGGCCAGTTGTATTGCTGCATCGCAAGCAGGGCATCGCTCGAGATCTTTTCGACTTCGATCGGACCGTAATGGCGGTACTGCCGCAGGAAATGATAGACGAGCAGCGGGATATCCTCACGGCGTTCCCGCAGTGGCGGGATGGAGAGGCGGATGACCTGCAGCCGGTAGAAAAGGTCCTCGCGCAGCCGCTTCTCTCGGACTAGCAGGTCGGGCTCCTGATTGGTAGCGCTGATAACGCGCACATCCACTTCGCGTTCCTTGAGGCTGCCGAGCCGGCGGACCTTGTGATCCTGGAGAACGCGCAGCAGCTTGTGCTGCAGGTCGAAGCTGACCTCCGAGATCTCGTCGAGAAAAATTGTCCCTTTGTCGGCGGCTTCAAAGAGGCCGGGTTTGTCGATGGTGGCGCCGGTGAAGGCCCCCTTGACATGGCCGAAGAGCTCGCCTTCCAGCAGGTTGTCAGGGAGAGCGCCGATCGCCACCGGTACGAAGGACTCATCGCGGCGCTGGCTGTGATAGTGGATGCCGCGTGCGATGACATCTTTGCCGGTGCCGGTCTCGCCGACAATCATGACCGAAGCGTTGGTGAGGGCGATCCGCCGCGCCTTTTCGAAAAGCTCGAGCATCGCCGGGGTGCTACCGACCGCCCCGTAAAAGATCGTATTGTCGGTCAGATCCAGGCGGCTGCGCAGATAGGCATTCTCATGCTGCATGCGTGCAAATTTCAGGGCGCGCTCGATGGGCTGCAGGATATCGATGTGCGTCTGCACCTTTTGAATATAATCAAAAGCCCCCTTTTTAAAGGCTTCGACCACATTGGGGATGTTGCCGTAGCCGGTATAGAGGATCACCACCGCATCGGGATCAATGCGGCGCACCTCCTCAAGGACCCGGATACCGTCGTCGCCAGCGGGCATGCGCATATCCGAGAGGACGACCAGCGGCCTCTCGCGGGCGAAGAGGCGAATGCCATCCTCCGCGTTCATCGCCGTGAGACACGTGTACTGGCTTTTCTTGAGCAAACGGACCAGGGCATCCAGCTCCGAGCGATCGTCATCGATCACCAGGACAGAACGATCGCTGGCTTGCTTCTCACTCATTCTCTATCCTTTCTTGACCAGGCCTCGAGCAATGGGAAAAAAGAGGCGCGCGGTCGTGCCGTTGCCGGGCGTGCTCTCCAGTTCCAGGAATCCCCTGTATTGGGCGGCAATACTGTAGCTGATCGGAAGCCCCAGCCCGAGATGATCGGGCTTCCGGGTTGTATAAAAAGGCTCCAAGGCGCGGGCCAGCTCCGCCGGGCTCATCCCCGGACCATTGTCCTGAACAATCACCGCGGCCATGCCATCGCTCTGTTCGCAGCGCACGATCACCTCGCCCCCGTCCGGCGTGGCTTCGATGGCATTGCGCAGGAGTTGGAGCAGGCATTGCTCCAGCAAGATCTCGTTCGCATAGATGATCAGGGGTTCCGGGCCAGCGTGCATCCGCAGCAGAACCCCCTTCTGCACGGTCAGGAGCCGGCTCACCTCGATGGCCTTTTCAAGAACAGCCGTGAGCTGCACCAGTTTGCCGCTGCCGTTCTCCTCTGCCCTAAAGGCATCCAGGGCTTGCGTGAGCTGCGAAAGCGAATAGATCTGCTCCTGGACGGCGGCCAGCTCTCCGCGTATCCGCAGCCAGTCGTGGTGGGCGTCCTCCTCCAGCAGCAGACAACCGATCTGGTTGAGAATGGCCGCCAGCGGATTGTTAAGCCGCGACACCACCTGATGGGCGAACTGCGCCATCGTCGCCACCCTCGCATTCAGTTCCTGCTGGCGCTGACGGCGCTTCTCCATGGTGATATCCCGGATCGTCAGCAAGGCGCCGCGGACCCGATCCTCTTCGATCCAGGGCTCGACCTGCCACTGCAAAGTACAGAGCGGCGAGGCATACTCCTGCTCTCCCCCGGAGCTCTTGCCCTGCTGCACCGACTGTTGCAAGGCCTCTGCCGCTTCCCGCCAGCCGATGGCCTGGAGACGGCGCGGCAAAGCCAGGCCGGCCTTGAGCGTCTCGCCGAGGCGGCGTTGCAGCAGGTCGCCGAAAAAGGTCTCGACGCGCAGTTGCCGGTCTACCGATATTTTTTGCACCTTCTCTTTCAATTCTTCCTCACAAAACAGGGATGCGATGTCGGGGGCTGCAGATACCCGATCTGCTTCAGCAGATCGGGGCGGCCCCGAGCGGCTCCATGGGCGTTTGCGTGACTGCGGGGAGGGTGATGGCAATTTCCGTTTCGCCGCTCTCGTGCCGGCGGATCTCCAGCGTGCCGCCCAGTTCGACGATTACAGCATAGGCCATGGCGAGACGAAGATTGCAGGTGCGCCCCCCCGGGGAGGGCCCCCGTGATGGCTTGTTCTCCATCCGGGCGGCGCTATGGAGCAGCCGTAGGCCGATCGCTCCGTCATCCCGGGTGTGGACCCTGAGGGCGACCCGTCCCGCTGCTCCGGCCTGATCGAGCGCTTCGAGCAGCAAGCCGGTGAGCGCTTTCTGGAAGCGAACGCCGTCGCAGGTAATCGACGGCAGATCCTCGGGCAGCTCAAGAGCGATGTGGACCTCCTTGCAGGGACGGCGCCATTCGGCCACAAAGTGTGCGTTCTTCACCAACTCGCTGAGGGTATAGGAGTCGGTTGCGCCCGGTTCGCCGCCGCCGATGGGTTCGATCTCCTCGAGAATGGTGATGATCTCACGGACCTCCTTATCGAAGAGATCGATCGTCTCCTGGAATACATGCTCCCCTCCGGGCTCGTACAGCTTTTTGTCGCGTAACACCTCGATCTGGCATTTCAGCGCGGTCAGGGGATTGCGGATATCGTGCACAATCTGCGAGACCAGTTGGCCGAGGTGGGTCACTGGCAGAGCCGGGTGATCCCGGCTTGTGCCGGCCTCAGCCCATTCAGGGAGGGCGGCCACCAGGCCGAGAGTCAGCTCGGGATTGGCTTGAAGGGGGGCGACCCAAAACAGACGGGCTGCGCCTTGCGCCCGACTGCCGGCCAGCCGGCCGCGCCCCTCCCGGAAGCAAGCCTGTAGCGCCTCTTCCACCTCACTCCGGGCCGCCGCAGGGAGCATCGCCGCCAGGGGCCGGTCCAAGACGTCGCCGGCAAAGGCTGAGCGCCAAGGCGTATTGGTATACAAGACGCCGCCGTCCCGGGTCACTGCGGCCACAGCGAGCGGCAGGACATCCAGCAACGAGGAAAGCAAGCGCACCATCGCCCGTTGCTCATCAGCGACCAACTGAGTTAGCGGATCCTCGGCGGCTGATTCCGCAGCGGCGGTCTCCATCTCGTAAAAGCAGACCGCTGCACCCAGGAGCCGGCCCTCGAGGGTGAGGGGCGAAACCTCGATGCGGCAGTGAAGGCGGTGCTGGCGCAGAACAATCTGCCGCACTTTGCCCTTGACCAGGGTGAACTGGAGGGCATCATGCAGGGCCTCAAAAAAAAGCCCGGGATGTTCAAAAAGGGAGTATCCGATCAGTCCCTGGGGCGGGACGCCGGTGAACCATTGCTGCCGGTCGTTGACCCACTGGATCCGGCCGTCGCGGTCGGTGAGAATCACCCCGATCGCCATGCGCGAGAGCGCCTGGGCCGCAAGCAATTGCAGAAAAGGAGTAGCGTTCGTCTGAGAATCCATCTCTACCGATCATCGCTCCGAAACCGAACCGCACCGCTGCCCGTCTGATGTCTGGTCTGCGAACGCCTTGCCTGGGGCATGAGAAGCTGTTACCTGATTGTCCCACTTCAATATAGCAAAAGTGCCCCATTGATGCAACAAAATTATTATATTTTTATTAAATATTTTATAATTTCGTCATATTTGTGACATTCATGTCCCATCCCCTGCAAGGGATCTCTCCAACTGCTTTTTACTTGAATTTAGCCGGAAAATACGCTAACTTGACACCAGATAACAAGGAGATCCTCTGGAGTCTAACCGCCATCATCCTGTCCGCACATGCATCGGCTGCCGCAGTGCCAAACCCGCCGATAGGCTGCTGCGCCTGGTCCGCGATGATCAGGGCGCGGTGTGCTTCGATCCTCAGCATGAGCGCCCCGGGCGGGGCTGTCATCTCTGCCCCTCCCCCGCCTGTCTTGAGTCCGCGCTGTCTACCCGGGCGTTCTCGCGGGCTTTTCGCACCGCCATCCCCCCTGCCGCAACGGCAGGGCTGAAGCCGGGTTTCCCTGCCGCGCGCCGTGCCTGGATCGCCGCCATTCGGCCGGGGCGGCGGACCGCCCTGATCACGGCACGGCTCGAGGAGGCCTTTGGCGAACCCCGCTGGCGTTCCGGCGACACCCTGCTCGATACATTGATTCTTACAGTGCTCTCCCAGTCCACCAATGACCGCAATCGCGACCAGGCTTTTGCCCGGCTGCGGCAGGCCTTCCCCGACTGGGAGGCCGTAAGCCGCGCCACAGCGGTACACATCGCCGAAGCAATCCGGCCGGCCGGTCTGGCCAACCAGAAGAGCGTCCGCATCCGCGACATCCTGCGTTGGATTCACGCCACATACGGAACCTTCGATCTGGACTTTCTCTGCGACCAGGACCCACATGCGGTCCGGGAGGCCTTCCTGCAGCTCAAGGGCGTCGGCATCAAGACCATAAGCGTGGTGCTGATGGTCAGCTGCGGCGCAGATGTATTCCCGGTCGACACCCATGTCCACCGCATCTGCCGGCGGCTTGGGCTGGTGCCGCAAAAAGTCAGCGCCGAAAAAACTCATGCGCTCATGCAGCCCCTTGTTCCGCGGGGGAAAAGCTATTCGCTGCACATGAACCTGCTCAAACTGGGCCGGACCATCTGCCAGGCGCGCAAGCCCCGCTGCGCCGAATGCCCGGTCGCCCTCTGGTGCCCCTCATCTCTCGCCTACGAAAGTGATTAATCCATGAAACGTCTCACGCTCTTCCTCCTGCTGGTGCTGGCCACGGCCGCAGCGCCCGCCGCCATCACCGTCACCTTCCGTCATTATCCGACAGCCGCCACCGTGCAGCGTGCCTTTGTGCCCGGCACCTTCAATAACTGGGGTCCCAATGCCAGCGGCGTCATCACCGTCGGGGCGCCCTCGCAGATGAGCTGGGTCGACAGCCTTGGCTGTTACGTCAAGCAGGTACAACTCGCGGTCGGTACGACCTACAATTATAAATTCCACGAGCATCTCAATGCCTCAGGGTCTTCCTGGCAATGGCTTTCTGATCCGCTCAATCCGCTGATCAATACCGGCGACAACAACAATTCGGTGCTCATCCCAGAGCCGTTGATGCTCTTCGAGGTTTCTCCGGCTGCGGGCGCTCTGGTCACGGACGAACGCGCTTGGCTGACCGCCGGCGCCTTTGCCGCCGCGGGCGACTCTCTGCTGCCGTCCGCCTCCACGATCGCCATCGACGGGACCGTGTCGACCACCCTTGAATCCTGTTACCTGCCGACGCTGGGGTTGATCCGCTACCCGCTGCCCCGCCTGCAAAACGGCGAGCATGCCGTCCGCATCCGGCTGGTCAGCCGCAGCGGTGCTACGGTCGAGGGCTCCACCCGTTTTTCCACCCTGACCGGCGATCTCTTTTTCATGACCCCCTCCTGCGACTCTCTTTTCGCTTCCGAACGGACCATCCGCTGGCGGGTTAACCGTAGTTTTACGGAGATCAAGTCGCTCTCGTTCATGCAGTCCGGCAAGAGCCCGGTCACGCTGCTCCCCGAGCCGGATGGCGAATACAGCCGTACGGTCACCTGCGCCCGCGGCGAAAATGCCTTTGTCGTCAGCCTAAACGAGATTTCAGGAGGGATTATCTACAGCGATACCCTGCGGCTGCGTTATCCTTTGCCGCAGGCGCCGGTTCCCGGCATCTCCCTGACGCGCAGCGGCGACCGGATCAAAATCACCGGCAGTGCCCGCGATCCGCAGAACAAGACCATGACCTACCGCTGGACCACCTCGGCGCTCAATCCGGCGCCGCTGCCGGGGCTCGATGGCAGCAGCGAACTGGTCCACGAGATCGATCCGCCGTCGTTTCCCGGCGATTACAGCTTGAAGCTGACCGCGACCGACGCCGATGGTTTCAGCGGCAGCGCCGAAACCTTCTTCACTTTGCGCAGCGACAGCACGGTGGTGCTGCCGAACCTGGCCACAGCGCCGCAGTGGGTGCGGGACGCCCGCATCTATTGCCTCTTCTTCAAGGCCTTCACGGCCAGCGGCCGGATCGCCGACGCCATCCCGCGACTCGACTATATCAAGGCCCTAGGTTTCAATGTGATCTGGGTGCTGCCGGTGATGGATGTCGAGGGCATCATCGATCAAGGCGCCAATGTCGGCTACAACATCATCGATTTCCAGCATGTCGACCCCGTGTACGGCAGCGATGCGGATTTCAAGGCGTTCGTCGAGACCGCGCACCAGGTCGGATTGCGGGTGATCCTCGATATCACTCCCAACCATTCGAGCCGCTCTCACCCCTTCGCGCTCGATGCCCGGGCCAACCGCAAATACAGCCGGTATTACGATTTTTATCAGCATGAGATGATCACCCACGACACCAATGGTCTGGGACAATCGGTCTCCAGCGACGGAATCGTCTACTACAGCGGCTTCTCGGATGCCCTGCTCAACTGGAACTGGAGCGATGCCGAGGCGCGGACCTATATGCTCGAGGTCTACAAGTACTGGCTGCGCGAGTTCGATATTGACGGTTTCCGCTTCGATGTTTGGTGGGGGCCGCACCGCCGCTACGGCGTGAATACCTTCGACAAGCCCCTGCGTCTCGCTCTGCGCACCGTCAAGTCCGATATCCTACTGCTGGGCGAAACCGCCGGCACCGGCAGCGGCACCGAGGATAATTATGCCGACAAAGGCGGGGGGATGGACATGGGCTATGACTGGACCCTCTTCGGCTCCCTCAGCAGCTACCCGGCGCCCGCCACCCTGCAACTGCGCCTCACCAACAGCGGTTATCGCCCGGGTCCCAACAGCTTTTTCCTGCGTTTCCTCGAGAACCAGGATGAGGACCGGGTGATCTTCCGCTACGGCGGCGGCGAGAAGACCCTGCCGGTGTCCACCGCGGTGTTCATGGCCACTGGTATCCCCCTGCTCTATGCCGGTCAGGAGGCGGGCATGGGGCTTTACGGCAGCACGCTCGATGCCCGCCGCCGCGGCACGATCAACTGGAGCGGCCTTTACGCGCCGCTGCTTACGCCGCATTACCAAAAGCTGGCACAAATCCGCGCCCAGTTTCCCGCCTTCCGGACACAGTTCGAGGACTCCAACGGCGACAGCCAGATCACAGGCAGCGACCGCAACGTCCAGATCCCTCTGGAGACCGGAGCCGGTCTCTACGCCATGGCCCGCCCCTGGATCGACGCGAATGGCCTGGCGCTGATGAATTTCTCCGCTCTGGTCCAGGAGATCGCCCTGCCGCTGAAGGCCGCGGAGTGGATGCTCTTCAGTGAGGCCCTGCGGCCGGGGGGGCGCTATTATCTCAACGACCTCTATGCCGGTACCACAACATCCATCCGGGGCACGGATCTCGATACCCTGCGAGTGAGCCTGCCGCCATATGGTGTGGCCATCTACACCATCGCCACCCGGGAGCAGCACCTTCTCCTCCCCAATCTTGACGGAGTGGCCCGACAGACGCCGGCCGTTGCACCCGAACGCTTCCATCTCGCCGGCAGCTATCCGAATCCCTTCAACAGCCGTACCACCATTCGCTTCGCCCTGCCGGTGGTGGAGCCGGTCGAGGCGGAGATTTTCAATGCACTGGGGCAGCGGGTGCGGCAAATCTGGCATGGGATGATGCCAGCCGGGGAGCATGAACTACTCTGGGATGGGCGCAGCCAGAGCGGCGCGAACTGCCCGAGCGGCCTCTACATTCTGCGGCTGCGTCATGGCGAAGCCGTGGCGGTGCACAAGATGGCACTGGTGCGCTGAGGTGCTGAAGGGTGCAGGTGCGTCGGGACAAAATGAGGGGGGCGATGCGATGGAAAGAAGGCGCTGCAATTCAATTCCAGCCCGGCCGGCCCGCGTCATCCAGCGGAAAACGCCCGATCGGGGTCTGGCTGAATCCTAGTAGTAGTTGCGCCGGCGCCAGAAATCATGCAGAGAGTAGTTAACGTACAAGGCCAGGTAGTTGTTGCGGATCAAATGGCTGCTGAGCGTCCCCTCCCGGCCATATTCTAGGGTCAGGTTAAAATTGAAGACCGGGTTGATGGCGATGCCCATCCCCAGATCGACAGCCATGGCGTCAATCGGGGTATCGCTGATCTCCATATAGGTGCTCTTGTAGCGCCCGCCCAGCCTCCAAGAGAAGATCCCGGCGCCTTTGCCTTTGGCACCTGGAACAAACTCCATTCCGGCTGAAATGCGCTGACTGTTGCGGGTGCTCAACACCGGGTTGGAAAAATCGATCTCTGACCATTTGCTCAGCTCGTAATCGGCGCCCGCACGCCATCGGTTGCCATGCCGCAAGGCCACGCCGATTCCCAACCGCTGTGGGAGCCGGATATCTTGTGTGCGGTCCTTCTCCAGCTTGCTGGTCTTGTTGTCGTAGGTAAAAGTGCGCTCGTTGTCCGTGGTCAGGCTTTTGGCCGGAGCATAGGTCAGTCCGATCGAATAAACCCATTCGCGGAGAGGCACGGACGCCTGCAGACCATAGTCGAAACAGAGGCCATAGGCGGAACGCTCGGTTTTGAGCTGATAGCCCGAAAAGCTTCCCGACGCGGCCGCCGATTCCGTCTGGGTGATCGGTCCGCCGATATAAGCGATATTCGCGCCGACCGATACCCCCTTGATCAGCTGAACGGCATTCCCCAGATAGACCTTGCTCATTCCTCCGGTTCCCTTGAAAACCTTCTTGTAGGTGGTCAGCTCGCCGCCGATCTCATCCTGCGAGTGGATCTCGTAATCGATGTAGCTATAGGGGACGAACCCGGCACTGGCCGACCAGCGGTCCATTAAATAGAGCCCCATCGAAAAATAGTTGATGTTGACCGCGGCGGAATGCTGGTTGGACTGGTTCGATTCGGAGCGGTTGAGCATGCCATAAGCCCCGAGTTCCGCGATAAAAGAATGTGGCAGCACGCCCAGGTAAGAAGCGGGATTGGCATGATTGATAAACCGTCCGGACTGAAAGGCGATCCCGGCGCCGCCGAAGGACTGGTTGATGCCATAGCTGTCATCGATCACCTGGCCGATGCCAAACATCGAATAGACCGAATTCTTGGTTTGCGCCTGTAGAGCAGGCGCCAGCAGCAAGGCCGTGAGCAAAAGCAGCAAGACGGTTTTTTTAATCATGGAATGGGCTCAATATGATAGATAATAAAGTTTTAATCGGGTGCGCTTGTTTCCGGCATCGATGACCAGACGATCCAACCTGCTCTTCAGGGTGCTGGAGGACAGAGAAACGATCAGGCCTTTATCCGGATCAATCCAGGAGTCGGCCAGCTCTCTGGTCAGATAATCGGTTAGGTTGAAGGTGTAATAGGTCTCTTCATTGTAGAATTCATCGACGGTCAGCATTCCGGTTGTGATCTGGGTGGCGGAAATCCGGTTCAGCTTGTCGGCCTGCTGCAGGATCAGTGGCGAGGGCAGTTCAAACTCCTTGTAGCTGTTTTTCTGCGGAGCGAGCATGAGCTTGGCTTCCACAAGCTTGCCGCGTTCGCGCAGCAGCAGCTCACTGAGGGTGGGGAAGTCGACCCGTATCACCACGCCGATGCCGCCCTTAATATAGGAGCACCCGCCGGTCAGGCTGCTGGCGAGCGCATGGCGCTGTTCAGTCAGCGAGGCGAACGGGGTGGCTGCGAAATCATGGTGGATGGAATTGAACTGGGCACTGACGTCGTAGAGGCTGAAGGTGTTGACGATCTTTTCGCGCTCCAGGCCGCTCCGGCTCGCATAGAGCCGCAAGCCAGCCTTGGCGCTGCTGGCTGTGAAGCCGACGATGGCGCCCGGATAGGCCTCATCGGGCTGCAACATCAGGCCATGAAAGTATTCGATAAAGTGGCTGTCGTCGGAGAGATCCGCCGCGTTCTCCTGCATCCGGGAGAAGAGCGCCTGGCCGATCGCGTCGCTGATCGGGATCACAAGGGTATCCGGTATGCAGTGCGGTCTGGGCGAATAGATCAGGGTGCCGATGGACACAGGATCGTAGTCCAGGGCAACGGTTCCGGTATTGATCTGTTCATCCTGAAGGTTGATCTTTTCGCGCAATTGATAGACGTTGATCTTCTGGCTTGCCGTGGTGTCGCCTGTGGCGTACTGGTCATAGGTAAGAACTAGGCGGAGCGAGTCATAGACGTCGTCGGCTTTGACATTATAGCTGGCCGGTATGCCGAGCTGCATAAAGGCCGTGCTAGAGATCTTGCCGAAGCGGTCATCCTCTGAGATGCCGACCAGCATGCTCCCCGTGCCCGAGGTTATAAAAGTGTCCAGGATGACCGTGGAGAGGCGGACGCTGAAGGTATCGATGACGGTCAAACCGGTCTGGGACTCGATGTACTTTTGGCCCAGAACGGGTTCCGTGGTATTCTTGCTGCAGGCCAGGACGAACAGCGCGGCGGTAACCAGGAGCAAGGAGAAGAGCGCGATGCGCATCCCGGCGGCCAGCCGGGGAAAAACTGTCATATCTCTGTCGTCATCCAGTTAAGTAGGGATTCGGGGATACAAGCCAGGCTGCTGCGGTCAGCGCGCCCAGAGCCGGGAGACACCGCCCCGCAGCGCACGAGCGCGCGGGGCAGCTTCGGTCCGGCAGTCCGAAATCAGGGTTCGAGAATTGTTGGCTTGTCGAGGTCCTTCTGGGCGGCGCCAGGGGTGAAGCCCCAAAGGTCATCGAAATAGTAGCTGGCGTTTCTCCCGGTAGCGAGGTAGCCATGATCGCCGATGCCGAAGCCGACCGCATCGATCCGGCCCGAGGCCTCGAGGGAGGTCTTCTGCGTCCAGCGATCGCTGACGGGATTATAGGCCCAGACGGTGGTGCCCGCGGTGCCCTGACCGCCGGTGGCGATGAAACCGGTGCCGTTGATGGCGAAGGCGACCTTCCCCATCCCCACGATATTGGTATAATCATCGTCGAAATCCTGGCTGGAGACATCGGCGATGGCGTTCTTCTTGGTCCACTTGTCGTTGGCCGGATCGTACTGCCAGAGATCGTTTTCGTAGGTGCCATTATTGAGGCCGGTGGCGACATAGGCCTTGCCGTCGATGACGAAGGCGACGCCGTCGCGCCGTTTGGCGCCGCTCAAGCTCACCTTTTGCGTCCATTTATTCGCGGCGGGATCATACTGCCAAAAGTCCTTGAGGTAATTTTCGTCATCGCCGGTGCCGACATACCCTTTGTCGTTGATCGCGAAAGCGACCGCGCCGAAGCGGGCCGAGCCGCCGAAATCGGCTATCTGACGCCAAGTGTCGGTGGCGGGATCGTACTCGTAAAAATCCTTGAGCCGGTTGCTGCCGTCATAGCCGGTGCCGATATAGCCCTTGGTGGAGGTCGCGAACCCCACGGCTCCATTCCGGGCGGCGCCCGGGAAATCGGCTTTGCGCGTCCAGTTGTTCAGCTGCGGGTCATACTCCCAAAAGTCCTTGAGGCGGGTTTCGCCATCATAGCCAGTGCCGACATAACCTTTGCCGCCGATAACAAAGGCGACGGCATCGGAGCGTGGCACACCGTCAAAATCGGAAAGCTTATACCAGTTACCGATGAGTTCTTTATTATCGTTGTTCTTGTTGCCGCAACCGCTGAGGACGATCAGCGCCAGGGACAGCAGCGCGACAGCCATAACGACAGCCGGAGCCTGAACGCCCCGGAATCCATTGTGGGAGTGGACAGCGTGCAGTCCCTTTGGACCGCGAAAACCGTTGGTCATAGTACCCTCTCTTTGCAGTATTATAGCGGCGACTCGCCCGAGGCTGCGATGGTCCCGGATTGCATCCGCCTTGACAGACATTCCCCTGTATGCATGATTTTACTCGAAAGGCCGGGAAAGGTTCCTGACTTTCTCAAGTCCTAAACCTTTTATAATACATAAATTTTCAGGCAAATGCAAGCCTATTTCTGGGGTGCCATCCTCTTCCCGTAATCGAGCAGATTGTGCGTGGTGAGCAAGGGAAAGTTGGGCGAGACGATCGGGAAGGGAACATTTTGCTCGGTGGCAAACATATCAATCCGCGTCAGTTTTATTTTTTCAAAGGCATCGGTATTGATCTCGATCCTGTCGCCGTACTTTTTGCTCAACTCCACGAAATGCGGATTGAGTTCCTTCTCGATGACCGGGAGGTAGCTCTTGTAGAAATCGGCCTCCTTACCCTTTTCGCGCAAGTAGCGGTTGCGCTGATAGGTGGCGAGCAGGTTGTCCTGCCACATCTGCACGGTGCGCTGCACCAGGGGGGAACGGTCATACCCTTTCTTGTAGGCGGCCTCTGTCACCGCCAGGTCCCGGACCAGGTCGGCGAGGGCATTGCGAAACTCGAGGCCGAACTCGCTGCGGGCGATCTGACGGTTGCGGAAGACCAGGGGATGGCGGAGCAGCAGTTTTTGCAAATCGCGAACCGTCCAGATCTGCTTGTCCAGGACCATGAAAGGCAGGTCGGCGATTTCATCGAGCGATTCGACCGGTATCGGGGTCCGGGTGGTATCTTCCGAGTTCCAGAGCTGCTTGTTGAGCAGCTGTTTTTTCTCCGCCTCGCTCTTCAGATAGAAATCGGCCATGACCTTAGCCACCCGCGGGAAGGTCTGGCCGTCGAAGCGCAGGGTCTTGCCGCGCATCAGCCCGCCGACCCACTCCGAATAGGCGGCGGTGGCGTGCTGGCTGCGCAGCTTCTCGGTGACATCCTGCCAGCGCTGCCGGACCTCCTTATCGCCCATCACCAGGCGATCGGTCCAGCCGTCGACCCTGGCGACCATATACAGGCCTTTCTCCGCCTCGAACGGCCCCACCACCTGGCCCTTCTGCAGCGGTTTGGCAAAAAAGTGCTCCTTGAAGGCATCCGGTTCGGGCCCCGAATAGCTCACTTCCCGTTTTGGAATGGCGGCGATCGCCCCGCCGTAGCGTGCAAAGGCCTCCTCAAAACTGCGGCCCTCCTGCAAGCTCTCGCGCACCCGCCTCGCCATGGAGCTGTCGGACATCGAGTAATAGGAGAGTTTGTAGGTCCTTCCGGCCAGCTTGTACTGCGTCTTCTGTTCCATGGTATCCAGGACAACCTTCGAATAGAATTCTTCGTTAAACAGCCACTGGCGCATCGCCTGTTCCTTGCGGCCCCGGAGGTAAAGCTGGAACTGTTCGTTGCTGCTGAGTTCGTTATTCTCGCCCGCTTCAAGGGCGTAGAGCTTTTCGGCGATCAGGGAATTAAGGACGATCTTACGCTGGATATAGTTGTCACCCTTGCAGTAGGGCGGGCGGATGGTGTACTCGGCGCGAATGATGAATTCATTCGTCGAGATCGTCCGGTCGCCGACGCGGGCGAGAATGGTCTCTTCGGGGCCTTTGGCGCGATGGCAGGCGGTGAAGAATATAAGCACAAGTGCCGCAACGGCGGACCAGGGGTATCTATGATGGTTTACCATTAAATGTGTTCCTTGAAAATGAACATTCCCACCCTAGCCCGAGGCCGGGCCGGGTGGGAATGAAAGGGGGAAGATCGCTTGAGGCCGGATCAGAAGGAAACACCCATGCTGTAACAATGTGCTGATCCCAGGACGCCGACCGAGCGGTAGGCATAGTCGAATTTGACTCCGACATTGCCCATCATCCTCAGGTAGATGCCACCGCCGACGGTCGGGCCGAATTCAGTCTCCGCCAGTCCTAGGGCTTTGTAGCCGCCGCGCAAGTAGAGCGTGCCGGTGGAAGGCAGCGTATAGGCATATTGCGCGCCCACATTGATCGATTCGGCGTTGTTGTTGGGATGCAGCGCGTCCACGGCCAGAGTCAGACGGTTCTGGGCGGTTGCGATCGGATGCAGGGCGATGCCGACGCGAAAGATCAGCGGCAGTTCCCAGCTCTCGAGCTTGAACTGGCCGGCGGTGTTGGCATAGTTGCCGGCCTGGTCGGGGAGAATATCGATGGGAAAGGTCAGATCCATTCCATCAAACTTCATCTTAGTGCCGTAATTGGAGATGCTCATGCCGATGGTCATGCCATCCTCGCGCTTACCCGAGAAGGAGAAAAAGTTGGTGCTGACCATCACGCCGAGGTCGAGGGCCATGGCGCTGGCGTTCATATGCCAGATCTGAGAGGTGATATATTTGGCCGAAGCACCGAACGAAAACCATTGGGCCAGACTACGGGCATAGGAAAAGCTCACCGCGAGGTCGGAAGCATTGAACAACTCCCCCGTCCCCTCCTGATAGTCCATGGTGGTCACGCTCATGTCGCCATAGCCGACCTGGTTGATAGCCAGGGCCAGGGTGCCGACGCGCGGCAGGACCAGTCCTACACCGGCATAGGTGGTATTGATATTGACCAGCCAGGGCTGGATGGAGAACTGCGCTTCGCTGCGCGGCATGAAGGCGAGACCGGCCGGATTCCAGTAGGCGGACGAGAGATCATGGGCGACGCTGACATAGGCGTCGCCCATAGCGGCGCCGGCGCTGCCATAGCCGATCTCGAGAAAGTTCGCCGCGGTGGTACCGATGCGGTACGGCTTTTGCGCGACGGCTGCTCCGGCACAACAGAGGAGCACGACGAGCAGAGTGAGACCTGAATTCTTGATATGCATGTCTTGTACCTCGTAAACGTTTGAGTATTCAACTCCCAAGGGGATTGCGGGAGCCGGGTTCTGCAACCGGGATCCGGCTCCCGGCCGCTTATTTGACCACCGCGAACTTGCCCATGAAAGTGTCTCCCGTCAGATCGGACTTGACGTAGAAGACATACACCCCCGCGGCGATTTCCAGCCCCTCACTCGTTTTCAGGTCCCACTGGGCCATGCCGTTGGCGGCATCGTTTTGCACATCCAGTTCATCGATCATGACACCACTCATGGTGAAGATCTTGATGGTACACTGCGCCGGCAAGTGGGTGAACATCAGACGGCGGCGCTGGTTGAGCTGCCAGTTGCTCACCGAGGGTTCCATGGAATTGGTGGCCACATAGGGATTGGGCACCACCTTGATATTGGCCATGTTGTAGCTGATCTGCGCCTTGTTCACCTCACCCTGCGGCAGGATCTTCAAAGTCACCGAGTCGGTTGCCATGTAAGGCCGGGTGAAGGTCATGCGATAGACATCGTTGGGTTTGGGCAGATTGGCCTGATCCGCAACATTGTTGAAGTCGATGATGAAGGCCGTGCCGGCCCACCACCCCTTTTTGTTCAGCGGCCCGACGAGGATGCGGTCCTTGAGCATATTGAACGTACCATCCTTGTCGAGATCCTGCACCACCAGATCCATCTTTTCATAGCTGCCGTCCGCATTCATGAAGGACTTGTTGAGGACGTAAAAGCTGAAATTCTGGCCCGTCAGCAGCAGGCTGCTGGGCGTGATGCGCGCGTTGGCCTCGTTGCGGATCGTGGTCTTGTTGAGGACCCGGCCGGTGTAAGCAGCGGGATTATCGGTGAAGACAATATCATAATCCCACGGGAAATAACCGGTCTCGACCGAGGTCAGGGTGATGCGGATATTGGCGGAGCCGGTCAGCCAGCCCGATTTCTCGTAATTGTAGCTGGCCTTGAGCGGAATATTGGCCAGAGTAAGATTGATTCCGTCGAAGATGTCCGTGCTGAAAGGTCCATTCTGGTTAAAGATCCAGTAGCCCAGGGTGTCCTTGTAGACGAGGTTGTTGTAGGCGTAATGTTTCGGGGTTTCCGAATAGACCAGGGTGTTATGGTCGGTCATGTCATAAACCGCCAGGCCGTTGTTGTGATAGGTGAAGCCGTGGTCGTATTCGGAGACGGTATATAAAGTATCGACCATGAACTTGAGCTTATACTCATGGCCCTCCTTGAGGCTCGCCTCGGCGAGGATGCTGGGGACGATCCGACCGCTGCCGAAGCGGACGCCGGTGGTATCCATTTTAATCTGTGCCGGGGTATAGCCGGAAGCAGTCGTGCGCGGCACGACGATCTGGATATTTTTCCCGTAGGCGGTGACCTCCTCGGCCTCGTTCTTTTCGATGACGATCTCGTTTTCGGAGGGGGCGATGCCGGGTTCGATCTCGGGGGCGCCGTAATCATAGGCCACCAGGGCATAATAGTAGGTGCGCCCGTTCTGGACGGTATTATCGGTAAAGAAGTGGACAATGCCGGTTTCCCCTCCCAGATAGTAGCCCATGCCGTTTACCATGCCAAAGTTGGTAAAGCCGGAAATGCTGTCCTTGAGATCGCACTCGAAGATCGGATCGTAGAGACTGGCCGTGCCATAGCCGTCGGTGATGGTCAGGGCGTCGGCGAAATATTTGTCGGTGGCGCGGAAAAGCTTATAACCCTCAAAATCGTTCTTGTTGCCGATGAAGGGGTCCTTGGTGCGGGTGTCGGCGATATTGTCCCAGGTCAGGATGACCTTGCCGTCGCTCGCGGTCGCCGTCAGGGTCGGCATCTTGGGAGGGGAAGCGAAGCGATAGTCGCGCTCGTAGATGATCTGGACGATCTTTTTCTGTTCGAAAAGCGCCGGCGCATCGTGGCCCGAGGCGGTCAGACCGGTCAGCGGATCGTAGGAGTGCAATTCGCTCATGGAGATGCGCTCGACGCGGCCCTGATAGAGAGGGAAGGGTCCGGAAGCAAAGGTCTCGACGAGATTGGAGACCTTGCCGAGGTATTCGATCAGGGTGTCGGCGCTCATGACGTACCACATCGACTTGTCGCCGCGGAACCAGTGATCCTCGGAGGAGTGGGACGGGATCGGGTACATTTGGAAGGAGGTCAAACCGACCATATCCGATTCGGTGACGTCGGTTTTAGCAAAGTTGGGTTCACAGCCGTTGGCGCCATCGTAATCCGGTCTGTGGTTGCACTCGCCCGCGTCCGGGCCGGTATAATTGAGTTCCGAGGGGCCGACACCATCGAGGCCGACATCATCGCCCGCATACTCGCTGATTTCATAGATCCCGTTGCCGTTGAGGTCCTCACCGTCCTCCCAATCCTGGTCCTCATCGGCAGCGTAGTGCGGTTTCAGCTCATCAAGGGTGTATGAATAGGTTTCGAGGAACTTGTTGAGGTCCGCGATGCCATCAGTTGGTCCCACCATCACATTGGTGGGGTCGCCGGGATAGCCGTTATCGCGCTTTTCATCGATCAAGCCGTCGTCATCGTTATCGATGCCATCATAGGCCAGGCCGGGGCTCTCGAGGTAAGCGAAGCCCATGGTGCCGGTTGGCAGGCCGCCGCCGCCCAGGCCGTCCTTGTCCCAGGAATAGGCCAGGTCGAGCTTGCGGTTGAAGTAGCCGTATTCGTCGTCGGCATTATCACCACCGATGCCGTTATCGACCCAGTAGCCGAAGGCCATATAGGGCAGATCATAATCGGAGATGTTGGCGACCGTGTATTCCCAAAAGATGCAATCACGGCTTTGGGGATTCGACCACTGGAAGCCGCGCTGTTCAACGCGGATGCCGATGCCGCCCCAGGGCAGGCCGACCTGCTTGGTCACCTTGGAGGGGTCAAGGTAGCCGATCTTGACGCCCGGCCGCGGGTAATATTTGTACTTGTCTTCGGGGCCGAGGTATTCCTGATCCTGGGCGTCGTTGACGACAAAATAGGTCTCCTGCTGGGCATAAATGACGCCGCGGCCGAAGCGGCCGTCCCATTCACCGGGCCATTTGAGGCTGCGCCCCTTGGCGGGCCAGCCAGCAGTAGGCCAGGATCCCGGCTTGTTGCTCAAGGCTGGATAGTCGCTAGCGGGATTGAAATAGCCGAAGCAGGGGTAGAAGCCCCATTCCACGGTACCGGTGGGATCGGTATCCATCTCCTCGCGGTAGCTGGTCTGCAGGAAATAGAGGTCGTGCACATCCGTGCGCGAGCGGATCTGCAGTGTATCGGTCACCGGCACAGAATTATTGTCCACATAGACCTTGGCGCCGATCAGCAGGCCGATGCCGTCGGTCATACGAGTGCCCTGGTCATTATTGGGCCATTTGGACCAAAGGCCGCCGGTGGCGCCACTCACCCACTTGCCCAACTCGGTGGTGTTCTGAAAATACTCGAAAACACGGTTGCCGCTCATGTACCCTTCACGGCGGGCGGTGATATCGCCCGCCTCGTCCTCGGGCCCGTCGTACAGCTGGCCTTGCGCCTGAACCAGCGAAAGAGTCGTGAGCAGGATGAACGCCATATACAGGAGTGATTTTTTCATGCAAGGTTCCTTTTCTTAGGGATCCGTCTTGACTGCTGCTCCGGAAACGCTTCAGAACATGATGCCCATGCCCAGCTTGATCATCCGCGGCGTGGCATACATCGACGGATTGTGGATCCGGTCGTAGTAGGTGTTGAAATTACTGCGGTGATTGGCCAGGTCCGAGTCGCGGACGATGGCGGTATAGGCCCGGCCGGTGTTGCCGTTGACGCCCCATTCGTTGAGCGTGTCAAAGAGATTATAGATATTCATGGTGATCCGCGTCTTGAGCTGCTTGATGAGCTTGATATCGTAATAGGCGCTCATGTCCACACTGTAGGTGCTGGGCATCTTGGCGTTGTTGGGATAGAGGTTGACCTTGGCCAGCTGGCTCTCGTCCAGCGGTGACCAGGTATAAGTGGCGCCCGAGTTATAATAGGCGGTCATCGTCGTGCCGTATTTCATCGTATTGTAGCCGAGGGTCACATTCAGGGTATGGCGCTGGTCCCAGCTCATCGGGATCAGTCGGCTGATCGGATCCATGCTGCTTCCGGCGCGGGTGAAGGTGGTCGTCGGGTTGTCGGCATTGCCGCGGGAGTACTGCAGAGTATAGTTAGCGTAGGCCGAAAAACTGCCCGAGACGAAATCGTACTTGACCTCCAGACCCTTGGCATTGCCATAATCCTTGTTGCTGTAGAGGCCGTATTCGATCTGATCGTATGTGGTGATCACCTTGGCGCTGAGAAGATCGTAGATGTCGCGGTAAAAGAGAGCCACTTCCAGCCCCATCCCCTTGATCAGCTCCTGCCAGAGGCCGATCTCGTATTGGACGGTGCGCTGCGCCTTGATCTGGGGATTGCCCATGGTCGTCGAGTAATCGGTCGGCGAAACCTGCAGCGAGTGGTTATCATAGAGGGCATAAAGGGGCGGCATCTGGAAAAAGTGACCATAGCTGAAATGGAGCAGCGCGGCATTGCTGAGCTGGTAGGAAAGGCCGAGGCGCGGGCTGATCTGCACTTTGGCATCCGCCTTGGGATAGGTGGTCTTGCGGTTCAAGCTGTCGGCGAAGACCAGCTGGTTGGCCGGATTGCGTAAGTCCGAGGGATAGACCGTATTCGGATCGAAATAGTCATAGCGCAAGCCAAAATTGATCACCATCTCGTCGTACTCGATCTTGTCCTGGATGTAAGCAGAAAGTTCTTTCGGCTTGACCTTGTAGATGTCGGAATAGACCGAGGAATCGGAGTAAACGACCGGCTCGTACAGTTCATTTTCCAGGTCGGTGCCATAGTATTTGTTGCGGATCGTGCGGGACTGCTGATCGAGGTCGTGCAGGGTGTAGAGGATGCCGCTCTTGAGGCTGTGGTTCTTGGTGGCCTGCCAGGTCACATCCAGTTTGGCGTTGGTATCCTTGAGCCAGCGCAGGGAGTGGCTCTTGTCCTGGCCGCCGGTATAGAAACCGGGGCCGTCGCTGGTCAGATATTTATCGTGGAGGTAGCGTGAATCGGTGGGATTGCGATAGAGATAGTAGCCGTTAAAGTTATCGAGATAGGAGAGTTTGACCTCATAGAAAAACTTTTTGCTGATCATGTGGTTGAATTCGAACGAGAAAAGGTCCGAGGTGCGGTATGAGGTGGCGCGGCCATCGGGATTATATTTCCAGATATGCGAATAGCCGTGCCATTCGTCGTCGTTGCGGGTATACAGCAGCGACATGCGGATGTTCTTGATCATGTCGAAGGCGAGTTTGCCCATGAGCGATTTGTTGAGGCTCTTGTTCATCGGCACATAGGAGCTGTCGCCGGTGTGTTCGGAATACCACATCATCGGATCGATTGGTATGAAGTTGCTCAGGTCCCAGGGATTGAAACGGCGCACGCCGTTGAGGTGGTTTTTGTTGTCCTGGTAGCGGCCGTTGACGAAGAAGGTCGGGCCGGATTTCCATCCCGGCAGGACCGGGCCGCTGAGCTGGAATTTAAAGTCCTGATTGCGCAGGACATCCTCATCCTTGAGGCCGATAAAAATACTCTTGTGGTTGGTATAGTAGTTACCGAGGTCCTCGGCAATCGAGCCGCTGTAGTGCTGGCCGCCCGACTTGGTGACGGCATTGACGATGCCGCTCATGGCTCGTCCGTATTCGGCATTGAAGGTCCCGGTGATGACCTCGAGGTCCTGAATTGCTTCGGTCTCCAACTCCACGTTACGGCCGCTGCCGCCAAAAGCCTCCGTGACTTGCATGCCGTCCACCAGGTAGGTGACTTCGTTGCTGCGGCCGCCGCGGAAATGGCCGTTGACGACGCCGGCCTGCATCGAGACCACCGCCCCCATGTTTTCGACCGGGAGGGCAGCGATCTGCTGCGACGACACGTTACGCACCGTGCTGGTCTGGTCTTTTTTCATGGCGACCTTCTCGGCCTGGACGACCACGACCTCTCCCTCGAGCACCGTCTCCTTCATGCGGATTTTGCTCTCAGTGGTGCGGTTGACCGAGACGAGGACATTTTGCATACGCACGGTTTCGTATCCCATCATCTGGGCGCGCAGGGTATAGGTACCCGGCGCCACGTTGAGGATGAAGAAATCACCGTTGAGATCAGCGACGGCACCGGAGCTGGTCCCTTCGACGATGATGTTTGCGCCCGGCAGGGGCTGGCCAGTCTTGGCGTCCATGACCTTGCCGGAAATCTTGCCTGTGGTTTGTGCCAGGAGGAGTCCGGGCACCACAAGTAAAAGCAGGAGCCAACCGAGGTTCCGTTTCATCTTTCGCATGCCTCTTTCCTTTTGTTGTACTGCTGTTTACGTTGGTACTGCTCACAGCATTTCAAGCGGACATCGGGGCTTGAACGTGCCGGCAGATTTCCATCTTGTCTCGAAACACTTTGCGCCCTCCCTCCACCGGGTGCAAAGGGAGCGCGCACAGCGTTCCGGACGTGGAAGCCCAAGCCGCACTGGTCAGACTCGATGGCAAAAAAGAGGCCGCCGCGGATCGGTCGATCCACGGCGGCCCTGAACCTGCTTACTTCATCAGCACCATCTTGCGCATGGAGCTGAAGGTTCCAGCCTGCAGGCGATAGAAATAGACGCCCGAGGTCAGGTTGGCGCCATCGAAATCGACGGTGTGAATACCGGCGGTCTGATTGGCATTGACCAGTGTAGCCACCTTTTGGCCGATCATGTTGAAAACCTCGATCGTCACCTTTTCCGCTTTGGGCAGGGTGTAGCTGATCGTGGTGGTCGGGTTGAAGGGATTGGGATAATTCTGTGAGAGGGTGTAACTCTCGACCGTAGTCACATCCTTGGTTTCCACGCCCACCATCTCTTCCTGGTCGCCGATCCAGGTGAAAGCCCAATACTGCGGGCTGGTCCAGGCGTTGTCCCTGTTGTTGGTGGAGAAGGAGAGGACGCCGGCGCGGGCATTGGCCACATCCGAATCATGGAACATGATCTCGATCGGGATGCGCATCCCGTTGACCGGGTGGAAGCGGGTGTCGTTGACGCCGCCGTGGGTCACCAGCGAATCGAGCGGGATCTTGACTTCGCAGGCATAATCCGCTGCGCCAAAGGGAACAAAGGCATAGTTGGTCGGGGTCGAATTCGGATAGAGGGCGAAATCGCCGCCGCTGCCGTTGCCCCACATTAGACCGGAGGTGATGAAATAAAAGCTGTAATCGGGCTCGGCGCCGCGTTTGAAGACCGTGTGAACCGCTGTCTGGTTGTAGAGGCCGATGTAGAGCTCGATCGCATCATCCTCGTACCAGTTGCCGCCGTCCGCATACATATAGACATCATCCACGACATCCATGCCCAGGTAGAGGGCATTATCGTCGATAGCTATATAGGCGTTCACGGTCAGGTCGTCATCGCTCGAGAAATCACCATAAGCGATGTTCGAAGTCGACGGTTTCAGGGTAAAAGGCTTGATCCCCGAGGCGATCCACTCGCTCATGTCACCGTCAGCGACGAAATTGGCCGGGGGGTTCAGCGAAATTGTAGCGATGCCCTTAGCGACGTTGGAAATGGCGCCGCTGAGGCCAGCCGGGCTCTCGTTGCTTGAGGCGTCCTTGCAGATCACGGCGTAATAATAGTCCTTGGTCTTGTCGACCAGGGGGGTATAAATGTAGTGGGCGAAAGTCTGGGTGCCTTCCGCTACCTTGGCGGCGATCAAAAAGACGCCGGGGGCGGTGACATCGGTGATGGGCTTGGTGCTGGCATAGACGTTGTAAACCTCGCCCTCCTCACCGGGGACATCCTCCCAGATTACCAGGTTGTAACCATCCTGCGGCACGGCGGAAACGCCTGCCGGGGCGTTCGGAGCGACCACGTCGATCACCGGAGTGCCGGTCCAGACATTGGAGAACCAGACCTGCTTGCCGGCGATGGCCGAGCCTTCCGCCATAATGCCAAGTACGGAGACCGCTTCAGTCTTGAAACCGGAGGTCCCGTCCTCGGGGACAAATTCGCTCAGTTTCAGGGCATAACGGTGCCACTGGCCATCGGAGATCGGGGTGAAGACCGAGCCGACCTTGGCGGTGCCGTCTTCGAACTGGAAGCGGATCGGGCCAACACCTTCATCGGTCTTGCAATAGAAGGAGAGAGAATCGGAATCCCAGATGGTGGACATGTCAACCGCCGGCGAGAGATTCCAGCCCATGCCGGACCAGCCGTTATTCCATTCGTTGCCCTGGGTCCATTTTATGGCGTTGGTCTTGGCAACCACGCCAGCGCCCTCGTCATAGATGCAGCTGGACTGTCCCCAGGTCCAGGGCCCCGCCATGAAACCGGCGGCTTCACGACCGTTGAAGAAGACAATCGGCTTCTTCGCCAGGTGAATCAGGCTCAAATCATCGAGATAGAACGCGCCGGTGGAAAAATCGCCTTCGCCGGCGCCGCTGATCGAGATCTCAAAGCCAAAGCCCTTGATTTTGTTGGTATTGAGTTTATCGTTTCCGGAGATGCCGGCCCAACCGGTACGGTTGAAGGCTCCGCCATTCCATTCGTCCATCAGATCCTCATTGCGGCCATCTAGCAGCGGCAGCTTGAACCAGGTCCAACCCGGGTCATTATCGAGGATGTATTCAAAGCTGTAGTAGAATTCAGTCTGGCTGGCGCTATAGGTGGCATTGCCATTAGCGGCGTCGCTGACTTCATAGAGCTCGAAGCGCAGATGGGCGCGGCCGGGGAGGGACTGCTTGGTCTTGATGTTGTACCAGAAGCCGATCGAATCATATTTGGTCCAATCCCAGACGGCGTTGGTATCCGGGTTGAAATGCTCAATCTTGGAGTAGCCGCCCCAGCTTTCCTTGTTGTGGGCGCTGTATTCGTACAGCATCGAGCCGGCCCCTTCCTGCTTGGGATCCGTCACATAGGAGAATTTAACCCAGCCGTGCTCGATCGAGGCGTTGGTATTGACCTCATAGTGCTGGCCGCCGTGGTTGCTTTTCCAGTTCCAGAAATTGGTATCCGCCGGTGCGGAATCAAAATTGAAGATCATCTGCCCGAATGCCAGGACCGGCAGCAGGGCGAAGACCATGACCAATAGCACTTTCTTCATTGCTTCTTCCTCCATTTGGGATTGATAAAACAGGTTAAAGGTACATGCCGCCGCGCAGGGAGACCGGATGAAGACAGGGATCCTGCGTGCGTGTTAAAAGCCCTTCATGTAGCCTGCTTGCCCACCTCCTTTCAGCATGATGGCGACGGGGTTGATTGGATCCCTGAAGATTCACCGTAAAAGGACAATCTTGTGGAGAACGCGTTCCGAACAGGCACCGCTGCTGTGTTCAAGATCCACGAGATAAAGGCCGCTTGGCAGTTCCGGCGACCAGGTGAGGGAATGGCGCCCGGCACTCACCGGTCCATCCGCCAATTCGGCGACCTCCCGGCCGAGCTGGTCATAGACGCGCAGCCGCGCCCGGCCTTCACGGGGGATCTCGTAGGTGATCGTCGTGGCGGTATTGAAGGGATTGGGATAGTTGTGCACCAGGGCAGGAGATTCCGGCCGGCGTACGGCGCCGCTCTGCACACCCGAAACAGCCGGCTCGATCTCCAATCCGTTGAGCAACGAACCCCAGCCGCTGAGTTCATATCCCCAGAGATATTCGAAACGGATGTCGAGGATGCCGTCGTTCGCCGCTACCGGATCGGCGGTCAGTTCGAGGGCCGTTTTCGGCCCGGGATGGGCCACGAGATCGAGGTGGTCCGCCACTTGGCGGCCTTCGACGTAGATGTTATAGACGCGGTTTCCCGGCTCCGTAAAACTCATCTCCGCCATTTTAAGGGTCACCCTGTAGGATCCACGCGGCAGCCGCACCTTGTACGCGACCAACTCATGCATTTCGGAATGATAAAGGGTGTCCTCTTCGGTGTTGAGCACATCAACTCCGACAACGGGTTTGCTGCGGTCGCGCGGCGCCCCGTCCTGGTAGCCGTAATCTACCTCCGGGCCCCACTCCTGATCGGGCAGATAGTCGCGCCAGGCTTTGCCACCGACATTGATTTTTACCGGCAGCGCCAGTGGTTTACGAATGAGGATTTGCTGCAGCTGGGCGCTGAGTTTGTTGGGTGGAGAGAACGTGTCCTTGATGTTCATCACCACCACATTGTTGCGCTTGCTGGTATCGAGCTCAGAGACCGCTAGTTTTACGGTTTGCTGATCGGACTGCAAAGCGGCGTTGAGGATGGTAATTCCGGAGATGGCGAAGTTGGCTTTGGTAGCGGTGGCCGGATCGATGGCCTCGGAGAAGCGGACCGTGACGGTATCCTGATCGGCGCGGGCCCAAAGCACACTAGGAGGCGTTTTATCGGTAAAACCGAGGTCGGTGCCTTTGGTCATGCACAGGACCATGCAGCCATCGCGGAACACCACATTTTCCTTCCGAAAGGTTACCCGGTTGCCATTGAAAGAATGTGTGCCCATCGTCCATCGCGTCGAATCCCAGCGCTCGAAATCGTCATTCCATAGCCGAGTGAAATTGTTGCCGGTGCCGGTGTTGCCGGTGCCCGGGGTATAGCTTGCGTAGCTGACCCAGTCGTAATACGCGAAGAGGGGCAAAATCCGGTCATCCCAGGAGCCGACCCAGCCAGCCGATTCGGAACTCCACAGGTTCATCATGATCTTTTGCGGGAAGACGAACTGCGGGATATGGAACTGGTCTTGGCGGTAAATTTCGCGGTCATCGATGAACCAGGCGATGTAATCGGGGGTCCATTCGAAAGCATAGGTATGAAAGCCATCCTGGGGGACGAAATCAACAGCATGATGGCTGTTGCGCCATTTTTGTCCCGGGCCAATCGTCGTCACCTGGATGTCGTCGGTGTAACGTCCGAGGATTTCATAATCGATCTCGTTCCAGGCGGTGGAATCGGTGATATCATGGTAGGTGAAAAAGGAGGCGAGGACACCATTGCCCCGGGGTGGTTTGAAAGAGGCTTCGAATCGGCCATAGACAAATCCCTCGAGGGTGCGGTACTCCGCTCCCCAATAGCTTGCGGCAAAAACGCTGGATGTCAACATCAGAAAGAGCACCACGGCGTAGCGCAATGGACCCATGCGTTCTCCTCAAAATCACCACACTATTCTGGGCACAGGAGTACTGGAATGGAAGCCCTTCCCGCCGCCGGGCTTCAAGGAAGTAAATTAATATATTTTTTTATATTTGTAAAGAAAAAAATCATCGCTGGCGCGGCTGCAGCGTTTTGCTGGGGCCGACAGAAAAAAAGCGGGCAGAAGTCATGTCACACCCTGCCCGCCTGCAAACGGGGTTTTAAAAAGGTTCCCAAGGCGGCGGCCCTGCTGCCGCTCTTTCAATGGAGTGAGAAAGTTTGTGACAGTCCGGCGATGGTAACCTTGAAATCCCCCGGTTCCAGCACGGGTTTGCCGTCAAGGCCGATGAAACTCATCTCGTCCGCGCTCAGGGTGAAGGTGATCGTCTTGCTCTCGCCGGGCGCCAGTTCGATCTTGCGGAATCCTTTCAGACGCTTGTTGGGCGGCGCCAGCGAAGCCACCAGATCGCTGAGGTAGAGCTGGACGGTCTCCTTGCCGGCGATCTTGCCGGTGTTGGTCACGCTGACGCTGACGGTGACCACCTCGCCCTTGCCCAGGCTTGTTTTGTCAAGGGCCAGGTTGCTGTACGCAAAAGTGGTATAGCTCAGTCCATACCCGAAGGGCCATTGGGGATTGTAGGTATTGGTGCCGCCGGTGTTCTCCGTCCAGAGATGGTCATAAAGCACCAAATCGTTGGGATAGCGGGGATAGGTGACCGGCAGCTTGCCGCTGGGATTGGCATCGCCGAAGAGCACATCCGCGACTGCGCGCCCTCCCTCCATGCCGGGCAGCCAGGCGAGCAGGATGGCCTTCACACCCTCCACGACCGGGCGGATGATGCGCGGCCGCCCTTCGGCCAGCACCAGCACGACCGGCTTGCCAGTCTTCACCAGCGCATTGACCAGATCCAGCTGGGCATCCGGCAGGGTGAGGTCGACGATATTGCCCGGCGTTTCACAGTAAGCCTCCTCACCGAGGCAGGCGATAACCACATCTGCCTTTTTCGCCGCTTTAACCGCGGCCGGGATGTCCACAGCGGTCGCATAAGCGCTACCCGGCAGAAAATTGACGTTGTTGGCTCCGATCTTGGCGACGATCGCCTTGAGAATGGAGAGCTTGTCCTTGGGGAGCAGATCCTCACGGTCACCCTGCCAGGTATAGGTCCAGCCGCCATTGAGAACCGAGAGGCGGTTGGCGGAAGGCCCGGTCACCAGCACCCGGGCTGATTTCCGCAGCGGCAGCAAATCGCCATCGTTCTTGAGCAGGGTCATGGCCTCCTGAGCAGCCTGCAAATTGACCACCGCGGCTTCCGGCGTCGCAAAATGCGCCCTGAGCGATTTGTTGGGATAGGGATTGTCGAAAAGCCCGAGCTGATATTTAAGCGTGAGGATGCGGCCGCAAGCCTCGTCGATCCGGCTCATCGGCACCTTGCCCTCCTTCACCAGCTCGATCAAATCCCGGGTGAAGCTGTAATCACCTGGAACCATGCACATATCGATGCCCGCCATCACGGCCATCTGCACCGCCTCCTTGTTGTCGGCGGCGACATGATGAGTCTGGTAGAGTTTGCTGATATCGCCATAGTCGCTATCGATCACGCCTGTGAATCCCAGCTCGCCGCGCAGCAGATCGGTGAGAAGGTAATGGCTGACATGAACCGGCACGCCGTTGACGTCGGCGGAGTTGATCATCACGGTGTGGACTCCGGCGGCGATGGCCGCCTTGTACGGCGGGAGGATGTATTGACGCAGATAGTGATCGGGAATCCAGGCGGGGGTGCGATCCTTACCCGAGAGGGGCGCACCGTAGCCGATGAAATGTTTCATGCAGGCCGCCACCTTATTCGGCGCGGCGATATTGTTGGGCTCTCCCTCCTGGCCGAGGATATACGCCGAGCCCAGAGCTGAAGTCAGGTAGGCATCTTCGCCGAAGGTTTCCCACAGACGCGGCCAAAGCGGTTGCCGGCCGGAATCGAGGACGGGATTGAAATTCCAGGGGATCCCCGAAGCGCGAACCTCGACTGCCGTGATCTCGCTGCTCTTGCGCACCAGCTCCGGATTCCAGGTCGCGGCCATCGCGATCGATTGGGGGAAAAGCGTAGCGCCCCGGGTATAGGTGGCGCCATGAATGGCATCGATCCCGTAAAGGACCGGGATCTTGAGCCGGCCTTCACGTGCGATATTCTGGATTTCACTGATGATCTCGTTCCAGCGTTCGACTGTATGAGCATGGGTGCCGACATTGAATAACGCCCCAACACCATGATCCAGAATGACCTCGCGCAGCTTTTTCTGGTCCAGTGTCAAAGGTTCTCGGATGCCATTTTGGTCCATCACACAGACGGTTTCGAGGGTGAACTGGGTCATCTGCCCGACCTTTTCCTCCAGCGTCATCTGGTCCATCAGGTTTTCGACGCGGACCGCGATAGCGGGTTGGGCCAGGCTCCGCAGGGCCATGAACAGCACCGCTGTGGCGGTCCAGAATAAAAGACGAACTCCTCTCATGATCGTTATCCTTGAAGGTATTCCGATGTGTCATTTAAATAATATACGGATAAAATCCGGAAATTGCATAAATATTGATCCCCGTCACAACTTTTTTAAGCGCAAACGATCCCGCGGCCGGACTTGCGGCCTCACTCGAAGAGGCGGCGCCAGCCAGCAGCAGGAGCAACAGCACGCCGCAGACCCGGGGCCCCCCTCATCGCACCACCGCCATTTTTCCGGCCAGGGTGAGAAGCGTTCCGGCGGAACGGATTTTGATGCGGTAATAGTAGAGGCCGCTGGGGCCGCGCGCATGCCAGGGATGGCGCTGCTCGCCCGAGGCGAGATGGCCGAGCGCTTGTTCGTCGACCAGCTCGCCGCAGATGTTGTAAACCTGAAGGGTTACCTCGCCCTCCTCTTCAAGGCGGAAGGGGATCACCGTGGTGCTGTTGAAGGGGTTGGGATAGTTCTGTCCGAGATGGAAGCTGCGGACAGGAGGTACCGGCCGGGCGCCGACTCCGCTGGCGCCGGATTCGGCAGAGGCCCATGCGGCCAGGAAGACCAGCGGGGCGTTCCAGTTGATGCAGATCTCGTTGGAGGCGTAGCTGTTGGCGTCATCGATCCAGCAGAGCGCCGGCGGTGTGGAAGAGGTGAAGGTCGCCTTGAGGGCGTCGTCCTGCAGATATTGATTGGCGCCGCCCGCGAGGAGGCCGGGAACAGGGGCGGGGACATTGTCGGACCAGGAGGGCCGGTGATGCGGATTTTTCATACTGGCGGTGCCGATTCCGGTGATATAGGAGACATTATGGGGATTGGCACCGAGCATGTAATGGAGCTGATCGAGAACCGCCGCGCGAAATCTTGACCGGCCGCCGAATTCAGCCGCCAGGGCCAGCAGTATGGCGCGGTTGAGCGCACGCGAATTGGAGCCCCAGTTGAATTCACCGGGCTTGAGGAGGTAGCGGAAGCCGCTGCCGGCTTCCTGCTGCAGCATGCCGTCGGCATACCTGTTGAGAGCGTCGCGCAGTTTGCCCTGCACCTGCTGATCCGCGAGCGCGCTGGTGTCAGCCAGGTAGCTGAGATGCGCCAGCGGCGCCAGAGAGCCCCATCCCATCTCAGCGGTGAATAGATTCAGTCCCGCATAATGATCGAGATACCAGCGGTGGCAGGCGACCTTGCGGCTGGTACGCCAGAGCTCGGCTGCAGCCCAAAGGCGCTCATCGCGGTCGTCGCCGTCACCGTACTCGCCGGTGGAAACGCCGGAGGGATTTTTAAAGCCACCGACCGGAACAATATCGGGATGGCTCTCAAGCCAGTGCCAGGCTTTCTCGGCCCGGACCAGGCAGGTGTCTGCAAACGCGGCATCGAAGGGGCGATAGATGCGGCCCGCCATAGCCATTACGGCCGCGAAATTAGCGGTCGCGGCACTCGAGACCGGCATGAAATAGCGCTTGGCGGTGTCCTTCTGCGGCATGATGATCGCCTCAAAGTCAACCCGGGTTAATTTATGATGTACTCCGCCGTCGGGCTCCTGCATGGTGAGGAACCAGGCCAGTTCATAGCGCACTTCGTCGAGGAGATCGGGCACACCATTGCCGCTCTCGGGGATTTTCAAGGTGTCGGCAGCGCAGCTCACTGGAAAGGTCTCGAAGGCCATCAGCAGAGTACCGGCGCTGATCCCGCCGTTGACGATATACTTGCCATAATCACCCGCATCATGCCATCCCCCCGTGCTAGGCGCCTGGCCGCTCTGGCCGGTGCTGGCATGGTAATAGCCATCCTGAAGGTGACAAGCGGGATGGTTGTACTGCAGCGCGATGGCGACCTTGAGTTCCATGCCGCAGCGCTGGAAATAGAAGGCTCGGAGGGACTTGGTATAGAGCTCCTCATGGACCCTCTCCCCCACCCTGAAGGGATATGAAGTCCCCACACCGGGCACCCTGATCTGATAACTGCCGGGCTGATTCAGGGCACTGAAATCGGCGGTATAAATATCCATGCCCGTTGCGGGATCCTTGAGCTTGCGCAGTTCTACCCGCCCGGCGAGCATCACCGTCTGGGTGCCCTTTTTGATGACATAAAAACTGTCCGCCTGCTGGGTGATGTAGGCCACCTTGACATCACCGGGCAGAAAACCAGCCTGATCGACGGCGATAAAGCCCGCGGCAAAGGCGCAGGCGGCGCTGAGTTGGATGATGAGCAGGGTACAGAGGGCATAGAGAAAAAGGCGCATGGGGTTCTCCTTTGTTGTAGATGTTGAAACTAAAAATAAGAACATTTCCGGCAATTTCAAGGGGATTTTCTGAAGTGGACGGCTGGGCGCCGGGGGAGCCGGTAGGCGGGGGCTTGTGGGTTTTGGGAGGCGGACTACGCCCTGACTCGAATCACAAAAAGGCTATATAGAGCTTGCTTTTTTGGCATAAAATTGCTAAAATTATTATATTTACCGGCTATGAGGAACTTGTTGCTCCAATGCGAGTTATACAATAAACCGCCTGTCCACTCAGAGAACGTGTCGATATGATGCATCCTATCAAGGCCCATCCGGTTCTGTTCCTGATCCTGGCCCTTTTTACCGCCCGGATTACCAATGCCCAGCTCCAGGATCCCGAAACCGAGCGCACTTTCGCCCTGGCCCGGCAGGTCTATCAGGACCAGCTCTACGAGCTTGCCGCTGATCAGTTCAACGCCTTTGTCCAGAAATATCCCTCCTCGCCGCTGGCCGAAGAGGCCTGGTTCCTCCTCGGTGAGAGCTTTTTCCAGCAAAACCTGTTCGATCAGGCGATCACGGCCTACCGCGCCTTGCTGCAGCGCCATGCCGCCCTGACCCTGCGCGACCAGGCCGCCTTTCGTATCGGCCAGTCGCTGGTTTACAGCGGCAAACTTGCGGAGGCCAAAATCGCCTTGCTTCAGTTTCCGCGAGACTATCCCTCCAGCCCGCTGGTGCCCGATGCACGGTACTGGTACAGCGAAGCCCTGCTGCGCGGCGGCAGCAAGGAGGAGGCGCTCCGCCATTTCGGCGAGCTCGTCGCCGAATATCCCGGCAGCAAGGTCGCCGATTATGCCCTCTTCGCCATGGCGGACATCCAGGAACAACAGAATCAATGGGCAGCGGCACTCGCCGCATATGAGCGGCTACTGAAGGAATATCCGCGCAGTCCCTTGTCTGAACAAGCGACCTATCGCCAGGGCATGGCGCGATATGGCCACCAGGAGTATGACCTGGCGATCCAGGAGCTCTCCGCGGCGATCGTCGCCTGGCCGGAAAGCCGTTGGCGTGGCGAGGCGCAATACTTCATTGGCGAATCCTTCGCCCGCAAAGGGGAGCATGAGAAAGCAGCCAAAGCCTTCGCCCTGATCTCCGAGATGCCCGGGAACCGGTATTCGGATGATGCCCTCTACAGTCTGGGCCTGGCCCATCTCCATCTCAACAAAACGGCGGAGGCGCTGACGGCATGGGACAAGCTGCTGGCCACCAGCACGGACGCCGATCTCAAGGCGGCGGCGCTCTTCCAGAGTGGTCACGCCCTGCAGCGCAGCGGCCGCAGCGAGGAGGCGCTCGAGCGCTACAAGCGGCTGATCACCGAATATCCGCGCAGCGCCGATGCCCCCAACGCGCTTTTCGAGCAAGCCGGCCTCCTGTTTCAGGCGAAAGAGTTCACGCGGGCCCGGGCGCTCTTCAGCCAGATCGTGGAACGCTTTCCCAAGGCCGGCGTCGCCGGTGATGCGGCCGTGATGGTCGGCGAGTGTTTTCTCGGCGAAGGCAACGTCGAAGCCGCCAATCGGATTTTCCGCCAGGCCGCCGGCGGGTATGACAATCCGGAGGTCAAGGCCCAGGCCATCTTCAAGCTCGGGCTCTCGCGATTTCAGGCGGGAGAATACGACCTCGCCCTGAAGGATTTCGAAGACATCCTGCGCGTGTACACCCGGAGCGCGGTGGCGGCCGATGCCCGCTTCTGGCACGGCGAAACCCTTTTCAAACTCGGCCGTTATGCCGATGCCCTGAGCGCCTATCAGCTCTTTTTGCGGGAGACACCCGGCTCCCCACGCGCCCCTGAGGCCTATTACGGGCTTGGCTACTCCGCCCTCAAGTCAGGTCAGTTCCAGAATGCCGCCGCGGCGTTCGCCACCGCTGCTGAAAAATCCACCTCCGAAGCTCTGCAAAACGATGCCCGCTTGCGGCAAGGCGATGCCTGGATGAATGCCAGGAAATTTCTCGAAGCCATCCGGGCCTATCAGGTCGCCTATGAAGGCAGCAGAGACGGCAAGATCCGCGCCGAAGCCCGGTATCAGACGGGACTGGCCTGGTATCGCAGCGGCGATTTCAGCAAGGCGCGTGCGTACCTCCAGGAGGTCGTCAAGAGCTGGCCCGAATCCTCCTTCGCTCCGGAGGCGCTCTATCTGGGCGGCCGGGCCTGCTTCCGCGCCAATGAGTTCGAGGAGGCCATCACCCTGTTCAGCCAACTGATCCGATCCTATCCGTCCTCTGTCCTGCTCGACGATGCCACCTATGCGATTGCCGACTGTTATTACAACCTCGGCGAATACGACAAAGCCATCGCCCAGTATAAAAAGGTGGTCGATACCTATCCCGGGAGTGAGCTGGTGGCCGACGCCCTGACCGGATTAAAGTGGTCCATGATGCAGAAGGGGGAGACCGCTCAAGCGGACCAGGTCGTAGCCGGCTATGTCGAACGCCTGCCGGACCGCGAAATCGCAGCCAGGGTGGTGGAGCGCCAGGCTGAATACTTTCGCGACAACGGTCAATATCCCGAGGCCATCGCGCAGTATGAGAAGCTCCTCTCCGGTTACAGCGCCACGGCTGCGGGACAATCCGCCTGGTATGGGATCGCGCGGTGTCAGCAGGCCCAGGGGCAACCCGACCAGGCTATCGCCTCATTCCGTCAGCAGTGGACCAGGTTCCCGGGAGCAGCCGCGGCGCCGCAGGCTCTTTTCACCGGCGCCCAGATGCTTGCCGAGCGAGGCGACAAAAAGGAGGCGGCAGTATGGTATGCCCGGTTGAGTTCTGAATATCCCAACCATAAGCTGAGTTCCGCCGCGGCTTACGCCCGGGGTGTACTGGATATCGATGCCGACCAGCCGGATCAGGCGATAGAGCGCTTCAAGGCGTTGGAGAGCGAGGGCAAGAGTGCCGCCGACCGGGCGCTTGCCCGACTCGGACAGGCGCGGGTCCTGATCGGCAAGAAGCAGTACGAAGAGGCCCAGACCCTGCTCGAGCAGCTGCTGGGAGAAGGTTCCCCCGCCATCAGCGCCGAGGCCCAGTTCCTCCTGGCCTCGATCCTGCAGGAGCAAAAGGAGTGGTCCAGGGCGAGCCTGGCGTTCGTCAAGATCAAATATCTCTATCCGGAGGAAGAGGAGTGGGTGGCAGCCGGCCTCTACCAGGCCGCCCGGTGCAACGAGGCGCTCGGACGGCTTGCGGATGCGCGCCGGCTCTACCAGTCGCTGATCAATGACTTTCCCGGCCGGACCGATTACGTCTCCAAATCGCGCGTGCGTCTTGATGCGCTTGCAGGAAAGTGAGGCGGCGATGATGCGAACCGTACCCCTTCTCCTGCTGCTGACGGGCATCACCTCCGCTGTAGCGCAGGAACGCCCCTTGCCGCCGACGCGCATCACCCTTCCATCGGATACCCTCGCAGCCCGGCGCACCCCGGCCAAGATCGAAGCGGACAGCAGCCGAATCGAACTGCCCGAGGTTCTGATCCTCGGCCGCGACCGCAGCGTACGTCAGGTCGAGAGCAAGCAGCGCTCGGGCGATGACCTGCCGCGTCTGATCCGGCCGGTGTATCTCTCCCTCTCCATTTTCGAGCGTCGGGACAACAACCGGCCGCTGGTCAACGCTGCCGCGGCAGCTCGGGAGCGGATGTATTGGGCCGGGGCCGGGACCGGCTCCTATTCCACTCTGACAGCCAACGGCGGCTATTCCGGCAAGTACCCCTGGGGCTCCACCCGTCTCACAGGCTGGTTCGACCGCAGCAACGGTGCTTTTCACAACAGCCAGCATCGCGATGGCGGCCTGACGGCGTCGGCAACCACCCCCCTGCGGCCTGCGCTTCATGGCCGTGCCGAAGCGGCGGCGGACTGGCTGACGCGCGGCCTCCATGGCGCAGCGCTCCCCCAACCCACGCGCAGCGCCCGGTTCACCAGCCTCCAGGGCGAGGCGGAGTTCGCCCTCGATCAGGCCTCCTCCGCCCGCGCAGGTCTGCGTCTGGCCGGAGCGGGCGTCAGCAGCGATACCAGCGGCCGGGAATGGCGGCACACCGGCGATTTTACCATCAGCATGCACGGCGACTACCAGCGGCAGCTGGAAAATCTGACCCTGCGCGCCTCGGCCGCCTATCAGCGCGAATCCCTCTCCCCCGGCGCCGACTCGCTCGATGGAGCGGCCGGCTTTGGCCGGATCCGCGCCGAGGTGCAGACCTCGCTGCTGGCCCCCTTGCAGCTGACCGCCGCCGTCGGGTACGAACGCTGCTCCGGCAGCCGGTTCGCCCCCTCCCTGCGGCTGGCCTGGGTTCCCAACGACCGCTGGGGCCTCTCGCTCATGGCGTGGGCCGGACTCCGCTATCGCAGCTACAGCGAGCGGCTGCGCGAGAATCCCTACATCGACCATGCGATGCCGCTGGCGGCGGACGATTCGCCGCTCTCGCTCCAAGCACGCGCCGACTTCCGGCCCGCCGGACGTCTGCTCTTTCAGTTCGGCGCCTATCACGGGCGTTTCGACCGCCTCCATTACTGGGAACGCGACGGCGCGACCGGACTCTTTGGCCTGCAGCAAGCCAGAGATGTCGCGCTGACCGAGTTTCAGGCGAGCGGGCAGATCCGGTTTGAGAGCGGCATGACGCTGCAGGGAGAGATGCAGATCAACAGCGACCATCTGCGGCATGCGGTCTCCCTCGGCAATGACGACCGGATCCCCTACCGGCCCGACTTTACGGTCCGGGCTGCTGTGACTGTGCCGCTGCCCTGGCAGCTCGAGCTCATCAGCCGTCTTGAAATGGCCGGAGAGCGCCGCCGCGGCCTCGATCTGGAGGGACGCCTGCCCAAATATAATCTGATCAGCGCAGGACTGGGCCGGACCTTCGGACGTCACCTCTCTGCAGGGATCGATCTGTACAATCTGCTCAACAGCCCATACGTCGTCTGGGAGGGCTATAACGAGCCCGGCACCCGGATCATGGCTCAGATCAAATATATCTATTAACGCAACCCCAAGCAAGAACCTTTCATCAGAAACGGAGGCCCCAGCATGTCGATGTGGGATATGTTTGTCCTGGGCGGATCGATGATGATCCCGATCGCGATCTGTTCCTTCATAGCGGCGATCATCGTTATCGAGCGTTACCTCTCCCTGCGCAAGATCCGCCTCAACTCCCGCAAATTCACCCTGCAGATCCGCAACCTGCTCGCACATCAGCGCATCGATGAGGCCATCCTGCTGTGCAAGGAGACGCCGGGTCCGATCGCCGGTGTGGCCAAGGCCGCCCTGTTGAAAAAGGACCGGCCGCGCGATGAGATCAAGGAGGCTATCCAGAGTGCGGGACAGGCCGAGATCTATCATTTGGAAAAGTATATGGGCATTCTGGCAACCGTAGCCGGTGTGGCGCCGATGTTCGGATTTCTCGGGACGGTCACCGGGATGATCAAGGCCTTCATGCAGATCCAGACGCGCGGCGGCAACGTCGACGCCGGCGTGCTCGCGGGCGGCATCTGGGAAGCCCTGATCACCACCGCGGCCGGCCTCATCGTCGGCATCCCCGCTCTCATCGCCTACAACTGGATCCAGGGCCGCGTCGAGCACCATGTCTTTGAGATGCAGGAAAGTTCCAATGAATTCCTCGATATGCTCCAGGAGAGGGAGGCGAGATGACCTTTACGACTTCACGCAAGCGTATCATCAGTTATGCCGCGATCAGCCTGACCGATATCGTCCTGCTGCTGCTCATCTATTTCCTGCTCTCCTCCTCATTCATGGTGCACCCTGGCATCAAGGTCCAGCTGCCACGCGCTGCAAGCGGGGATTTTGACCGGGCCAACCGGATCTATCTGACCATGACCAAATCGGATCAGATTTTTCTCAATGGTCAGCTTGTCAGCCACGAGGAATTAGGGGCCAAGCTGGGAGCGCAGCTCAAGATGGCGTCGGACAAAACCGTGATCATCCGCGCGGACAAGGATTTGACGCTCGAGGCGACGGTGCGGGTGATTGATATCGCCAAGATGGCCGGGGCTGAAAAATTTCTCATCGCCACCGAGCCCGGCAAGTGAGGTAATCGAATGGCTTTCATTCAAGAGATGCCGCCGGAGCTGCGGCGGGGGATCATCGCCTCGGTTCTGTTTCACCTGCTGCTGCTGGTAGTGTTCGTTCTTGTGCAGGTGAGCTTTGAAGTGACGCCGGCGAGTTTCGCCGAAGTGGCTTTCATCGCTGGTACGCCGGGGGGCGCAACCACTGCGGCCAGTCCGACCGGCCTCTCTTCCGCGCCCCGAAGCCGACCCCAGGTGCCGGCCGCGGTGACCCGCCCCGCCGTCCGCCGGCCGCAAGAGCAGGCGGTCCCGCTCGCGTCACGACAGGAAAAACCGCCTGCGATGCGTGCCACGCCCGCGCCGCCGCGCAGTTCACCGGTAGTCCCGCCCAAGCGGCGGATGCTGGAAGAGGAGGAGCCCCTCCTCAGCAGCCAGGAAAATGGCAAGATCACGCCCGGGCGCACGGCGGAGCGGCCCGCCGGGTTAGCCGGGAGCGGCGGTGAGACCGGCAGCGGCCCAGCCGCACCGCCAGCCGTCACGGTACCCGCCGGCGGCGCGGGCTCCGCTTTGGGGAGCGCCAATCAGGGAAGCGCCGGAACGGGACAGGGGAGCGGGGTCAGTCAGGGAGCCGGCGCCGGCCAGCCATTTACAATCGAGGGCGATGCGGCGCAGCGGCTGATCATCAAGCAGGTCATCCCGGACTATCCCGAGGGCCTGCAGCAGGAGGAGGTGATCCGGTTCAGGTTTACCGTCCAGCCGGACGGCCGCCTGAGCGGATTGATCCCGATGCGCAAGGGCGATCCCACCCTGGAAAAGATCACCCTGGCCGCCCTGCGGCAGTGGCTCTTCAGTCCGCTGCCGGCCGGTGCCGCGCAGAAACCGGTTCAGGGGATCATCACCTTCCGCTATCAGCTGGAATAGAACCCGCTTCGCCCGGACGGGCGGCAGCGGAACCTTACAACCCCCGGATGAAGGTCATGCGGAAAAGACCGCGGTCGTCGCGGTTCTGGCCGTAGAAAAGGCCGAGCAGCCCGACCCCGATGCTGACGTCGAGATGACCACCGAAGTAATGATCCGGAGCTGCATGCCGGTAGATATTACCCTCCACTTGTGGTCCGATGAAGGAATCCCGGTAAAGACGGTGGCCGAGGTAGTCGCGGTAGTAAAAGTAGGTGGGATAAGTCTCGTCCGCTACCTTGATGAAATAGAGGTTTTGGCTTTCAAAAGTCCATGCCGGGTCATTATAGGTGGCGAAGAACTCGGGTGCGACGTGTCCCAGACGGGCGCCCTTCGCTCCGGTCTCGATGAACTCAAAGCCGAATTCGGGGATCAGGGCCAAGTTGCCCCGATGAAAGGCGCTTCCCAGATCAATCTGGGCGAAGCCCTGGGTCGACATCTGCACGACCACCGAAAGGCCGATATCCTTTGCGATGGGTCGTTCGTAGAAGAGCCAGGGGTTGATCTCGCCGTAGTGATAGTCGACCCGCAATAGACAGGAAGGCGACGCCGGCTGATTCTGGGCCGCGCGCAGTGCTCCTGCAGCGGACATCCAGAGGGTCATGACGGCAACAAGGGCTATCTCTTTTTTCACTTCACTCGCTCCGTTTGGCTAATCTCTACTCCTCTTCCTGCAATGTGGCGATGAAGGCATCGGCCTCCTTGACGGCAACCTCGATGTCCGCCACCAGACTATCAACCCTGGTCTCCACAGTGACCACCTCATCGCTCAATCCCGCTATGGCCCGGGCATTGAGATTGTGTTTCATGAAAAGCACCTGATCCCGCAGCGGAATCAGGGCGGGCTCGAGCCGCGACTCAGCCTTTTTCATCGCCCCGATCAAAAGCCGGTACCGGGCCTCGGCTGCATCATACTTGCGCTGGCTGGCCTGGCGCAGTTTGTCGCTCGAGTATTGCGCGATCTCGGCGCGCCACTCCTCGAAGAGGGCGTCGGAGACCTCCTCGACCGATTTGATCCGGCTGTGCACCGCGTCGGCTTCGGCCTCGCTCTTTTTGAGCGTGGCATTGAGTTCGTTGTACTTTTTTTCGAGATCCCCGCCCTGAACGGCGACGACGCTCTTGAACTGCTCAAGGGCGCTGACAAACTGCTCCTTGGCCTCCTTCTGAGTGTCACGCGCCGCCTTGACGCGGTCGGCCATGATTTCGCGTTTCTGGATGCCGATTTTTTCCATGCCGGCGAAATAGAGCGTACTGCAGCTGCATAGTGTCAAAAAGCCTGAAAAGAGGATTAAAAGCCGGTTTTTCATAGTGCCTTCTCCGCCATCAGATCGAGATCGGGTTTTAGAGCTCTTCCGCAAATTCCTGTTAGTAAATCTTGGCCAGCACCGCTCCATGGGCCGGGACCTCGTGCCCCCAGGCGGTTTTGGAGCGGCCGGCCTCCTTCTGCCGCCAGAGATCGCGTACCCGCCGCTCCCCTTGTAGACCCAGTTCAGACCAAGTGACCGTGATTCGCCGCGCTTCAAGGTTGCGGTTGAAGAGCCCTACTGCCGTGCTGCCGTCGGCCAGCGGCCGCGCCCAAATCTCACATCCATCCCGTTGAGCCACCCGCCGCGCCTGCAGGCCTCGCGCATCCTGATTGACCGCCAGCACCTCATCGTTGCCGAGAAGGTTCATCGTAAAGGCATCGAGGCGGGTCAGGTCGCAGCCGATCAACAGCGGCGAGGCCAGCAGCGACCAAAGGGTGATGTGGGTATACTGCTCGTCGGGAGTGAGCCGGCTCGGATGGAGTTGAGGCCCCCAGCCCACCCAGCCGACCACCAGCATATCCGGATCATTCCAGTGGCCTGGCCCCGCATAGGACTCATGCCCCGCTTGACCGAATCCGATGGTGGACATGCTCGCCCAGGTGTCGGTGATATCGCCGGTTGTGCGCCAGCAGTTGCCGCCGACCTCCGAACCCCACTTCCAGACCTCCCCCATGCCATACTGACAAAGGCTGAATACGATATCACGCTCCGCCCGATCGAGCGCAGCGCGCATCACCCGGTAGGGTTTTTGCAGCGCCTCAAGATCGGGATTCGGTGCGATCTCGCCGTAGGAACACCAGTCGTATTTGAGGTAATCGATACCCCATTCGGCAAACTGCTCCGCATCCAGCTGCTCGAACTGCCAGGCGCCGGCATAGCCGGCACAAGTAAGCGATCCGGGGGAGGTGTAGATGCCGATCTTCAATCCCTTTGCATGGACATAATCGCAGAGTGCCTTCATGTCGGGGAATTTGGCGTTGGGGCGGATGCGGCCATCGGGATAGCGCACCGGCCCGGAGAGCCGGGGATCGGGATCATCCGGTTTGACCGCCCAGCAGTCGTCGATATTGATGTAGCTCCAACCGTGGCTGGCCAGTCCGCTTTCCACGAGCGCATCGGCGGCGGCGCGCACCTTGGCGTCATCGACATCACAGGCGAAGCAGTTCCAGCTGTTCCATCCCAGCGGCGGTGTGAGGGCGATCTGATCACCGATCACGATCGTGAAGGTCCGCTCGGCTCGGCCACGGCCGTTCAGGACCCGCAGCAGGACCGGGTACGTCCCGCGTGCATTCACCCGACCGGTTATGATGCCGGTCGTCGGATCCAGCGTCAGCCCACCGGGCAGCCCCTCAGCCTCATAGCGCAGGGGTGCCTTGCCGGTGGCGGGAACTCTGTAAAGAAAGGGATGGCCGGGACGGGCGCCATAAAGAGAGGGGCCGTTGATGCGCGGTTTTGCACCGGGGGCAGGGGTGAGCCGATAGGGCGCCACCCTGGGCGGCACAATCGCCGCCGGCTTGCGGCCGCGGTAGACAATCCGCGCATCGTTCCAGTCGGCATGATCCCAGTTGATGCCATCACCTCCATCCTCGACCACCAGCTCCAGCTGTCGGATCCCGGTCAAATTCAGGTCAACCCGCTGGGCGGGCTGAAAGGCCCTGGCAACCGCACTGCGCCAAAGCTCGCGCTTGTCGCCGCGAACCACAAAGACGACACTGGAAGGAGCCTCCTGTTTGACATCATCGTCAACCCCGACTTCGGCCAGGAAGCGGAGGGCATCGCCCCTGAGATCGATCGGGAACAAAGAGGCGGCATGGGTTGCCAGACCACAGCTCCAGGTGCGGCCGTTGATGGTGAGGGGCTTGCCCTCCAGAGAGATATCGGCGCGGGGATTTCCCCATCCCTGCTCGATGCCGCTCAAATCCAGCCGGGAGATCCACAGGGTATCCGGGGCCTGGACTGCAAAGCAGACCGCCGTAAGCAAAAGTGTGCCGAGGAAAAGAAAAAGTGCGTGTTTAGCCATGCCTGACCTCGAAAGAATGGAACGGGGTGTTCAAGCCGGGCGGGTCTGCACCCGCGGCGGATGGCTGGACTCAAAGGCCGCGATCGCGCCCTCCCGTTGCAGCAGATACCCCAGGGTGTCGATGCCGTCGAGAAGACAGCGTTTGCTGAAGGGATCGATATCAAATCCAATCCTGCCGCCGTCCGGCAGCGTCACAATCTGCGCTTCCAGGTCGATCGTCAACTCCGCGTCCCCGTGGGTTGCGAGAGAGGCCATGATCCGGTCGAGATCGAAGGGGGCAAGGACCACCGGGAGGATGCCGTTTTTCAGGGCGTTGCTGCGAAAGATATCAGCAAAGCTGCTGCTGATCACAGCGCGGAAACCATAGTCCGCCAGCGCCCAGGATGCATGTTCCCGGCTGGAGCCGCAGCCGAAATTGTCGCCGGTGATGAGGATTTTGGCGTCTTTCCCCTCTGGCCGGTTGAGCAGAACCTCGGGGATCGGTCGGCCCTGCTGGTCATAGCGCCAGTCATAAAAGAGGTTCTCACCCAACCCCTTCTTGTCCGTTCCCTTGAGGAAACGGGCCGGAATAATCTGGTCGGTGTCGATATTCGCTAGCGGAAAGATGACGCAGCGGCTGGTCAGCCTGCTGAATTTTTCCATTGGGTTCTCCCATCGATATCGGGCTTGCGCCGCAGTTCGAGCTCTCGCCTGCCGGGATCAGGCCAGTCCGCGCGCATCGGTGATGCAGCCACAAACGGCGCTGGCGGCGGCGGTCAGGGGGCTGGCGAGGAAGGTCCTTCCCCCCTTGCCCTGGCGCCCTTCAAAATTGCGGTTGCTGGTGCTGACCGCGTATTGTCCAGCGGTGAGCTCATCGCCGTTCATGGCGATGCACATGCTGCAACCCGGTTCACGCCACTCGGCCCCGGCGGCGAGAAAAATGCGATCCAGCCCTTCTGCCTCGGCCTGGCGCTTGACCGCCTGTGAGCCGGGCACCACAAGGGTGCGCACCCCCTCCGCCACCTTGCGGCCCTTGAGGAGACTGGCGGCGGCACGGAGGTCGCTGATGCGCCCGTTGGTGCAGGATCCGATAAAGACCACGTCGATCTTGTGTCCGCGGATCGCCTCGCCCGGGGTTAACTTCATATAGCGCAGAGCCTTTTCTAGAGTCAGCCGCTTCTCTTGGTCGGCCAGGTCGGCAGGATCCGGGATGACTCCGTCGATGGCGATGCCCATGGCCGGGTTGGTGCCGAAGGTAATCATCGGCTGGAGGGCTCCGGCGTCGAGCGTCACGGTCGCATCGAATCGGGCGCCAGGATCGCTGACCAGCCGACGCCATTCCCGTACGCATTTTTCCCAGGCTGCCCCTGCAGGGGCAAAAGGCCGGCCCTCCAGGTAGGCAAAGGTGACGTCATCCGCGGCGATCATTCCGGCGCGCGCTCCGGCCTCGATGCTCATGTTGCAAACCGTCATCCGGCCCTCCATATCGAGGCCGCGGATGGCACTGCCGGTATACTCGATGACGCAGCCGGTGCCACCGCCCACTCCGATGCGGGCGATCAGCGCCAGAATGAGGTCCTTGGCGGTAACGCCCCTTTGCAGGGTCCCTTCCACTCGCACCTCCATGGTTTGCGGGCGGTTCTGCAGCAGGGTCTGGGTGGCGAGGACATGTTCTACCTCGCTGGTGCCGATTCCGAAGGCCAGGGCACCGAAGGCCCCGTGCGTGGCGGTGTGGCTGTCACCGCAGACGATGGTCATCCCCGGCTGGGTGAGTCCGAGTTCGGGTCCGATGACATGGACGATCCCGCGTCCGGGATCATCGGCGCTGTATAGCGGGATGCCGAATTCCGCGCAGTTGCGCTCGAGTTGGGCGAGCTGGGCTTTGGCGAGGGGATCGCGCCACGGCACCCCGGGAGCGGTGGTCGGTATGGAATGGTCCATGGTCGCCACGGTCTGGGAGGGCCGGCGCACCGGCAGGCCGTGCTCGCGCAGCCCGTGAAAGGCCTGCGGTGAGGTGACCTCATGGATGAGCTGGAGATCGATATAGAGCAGGGCCGGAGCCTCGGGCTCCTGGCTGACGACATGATCTTCCCAGATCTTTTCAAACAGGGTAGTGGGGACTCGATCCCTCATAGTATGACTCTCCCGGTCGGGTTTGGCTTACTCCAGCACCGCGCCGGTATTGGCGGAGGTCACCATCTGGGTATAGCGTGCCAGCCAGCCGCGGGTATATTTGGGCTGGAACGGCGGCAGCAGGTCCAGCCGTCTCGCGATCTCGGCCATCTCCAGCCGGGCGTTGAGCGTGCGTTGGTGCAAATCGATCTCGATGAGATCGCCGTCTTGCAGGGCAGCGATCGGGCCGCGCGCGGCGGCCTCCGGGCTGACATGGCCGATGCAGGCGCCGCGGGTGCCGCCGGAGAAGCGGCCGTCGGTGATCAAGGCCACGCTTTCGCCCAGCCCCATCCCCATGATCGCCGAGGTCGGCGAGAGCATCTCGGGCATACCCGGCCCGCCCTTGGGTCCGCAGTAGCGGATCACCACCACGTCGCCCGCCTGGATTCGGCCCGCATGGATAGCCGCGAGGGCCGCCTCCTCCCCATCGAAAACCCGCGCCGGTCCGCTGTGGCGCCACATCGCTGCCGCCACTGCCCCGGTCTTGATGACCGCTCCGAGGGGTGCAAAGTTGCCAAAGAGGATGGCGAGGCCGCCCCGGCTGGTGTAAGGATTTTCAAGCCGGCGGATCACCGTATCATCGAGGATCTCCGATGCGGCGATGTTATCACCGAGGCTCTGGCCAGTCACCGTCGGCGCACCCAGATCGAGCAGTCCGCCGATCCGGCTCAGCTCCCGCAGGATGGCGGAGATGCCGCCGGCGCGGTCAACGTCCTCTATGTGCACCGTCTTCACCGCGGGCGAGACCTTGCAGAGATAGGGTACCCGGTCCGCCAGGGCATTGAGCCCGGCGAGTTCGATTTTCACCCCCGCCTCGTGGGCGATCGCCAGGGTGTGCAGGATGGTATTGGTCGATCCGCCCATAGCCAGATCGAGGATCAGCGCATTCTGAAAAGCAGAAGGGGTGAGGATGTCGAGCGGCTTGCGGTCCAGTTCGAGCAGCCGCATGATGGTCGGACCGGTACGCGCGATCAGTTCCTCGCGCCGCGGGTCGACCGCGAGGCGGGTGCCATTGCCCGGCAAGGCCAGTCCGAGGGCTTCCAGAAGGCAGTTCATGCTGTTGGCGGTGAACATTCCGGCGCAACTGCCGCAGCCGGGACAGGCGCGGTCCTCGAGTTCCTTGAGCGCCGCCGCTGAAAGCTGGCCCGCATGGTATTGGCCGAGCCCCTCAAAAATGGAGATCAAGTCGATCGCTTCACCCGCAGCGGTGTAGCCCTTGGCCATCGGCCCGCCCGAGATGAACAGGGTCGGGATGTTGAGGCGCGCCGCCGCCATCGCCATGCCGGGCACGATCTTGTCGCAATTTGGAATGCAGATCAGGGCATCGAGCGAATGAGCGGTGGCCATGGTCTCGACACAGTCGGCGATCAATTCGCGCGAAGGCAGGCTGAAGTGCATTCCGGCATGCCCCATGGCGATGCCGTCGTCCACACCGATGGTGTTGAATTCGAAGGGAACCCCCCCGGCCTGGCGCACCGACTCTTTAACCTTGCGGCCGAAGGTCTGCAGATGGACGTGCCCCGGGATGAGATCGGTGTAGGAATTACAGATACCGATGAAAGGCTTGCCCATGTCCGCATCGGTCAGGCCGGAAGCTTTGAGCAGCCCCCGATGAGGGGCGCGGTCGATGCCTTTTTTGATCAGGTCCGATCTCATATTCATCCTCGGCTTGAATGCGGCCAGCCCTCTGGCCCGAACCGTCCGTCACGTCTCCGGCAGCATGGCGCTCCGGGGCATCCGGACTGCCCGGAAACCGCTGGCTTGAAGGTTACTTCATTGGGGAATATCGGAATTTTTCCTCTGGTGCGCAAGCGTTTTTTCTCAGGCCGGGACGGCAGTCCGAGTGCGGCAAAGGACGGGAAGACAGCCGGCCGGCGGCTCCAGGCGCCGGATGTCGGCCGGATTCCGGAGCGTATCCTCTCCACCATTTTGCTTGACTTTTGTGCCCTGGATTTGTAACATCAGCGATACCAAATCCTTTTGCCGGATGGCACCGATACGGTTCGCAGCGGCAGTCAGCCCGCCGCATCTAATACGGGAGACTTCATGAGCACCAGGAAGAAAGTCGCGCTCCATTCAAAAATCCTCATCGGCCTCGCTGTCGGCATGCTCTTCGGTATCCTCGCGAACCTTCTCGGCGCCCGGAATCCCGTCTTCAATCGCTTCCTCAATGAGACGCTGATCAAATACATCACGGGGCCGATCGGCCGCATCTTCCTGAATCTGCTCTTCATGACCGTGGTCCCTCTGGTCTTCTCCACCCTTACCGTCGGCATCACCAACCTCGGCGATATGCGGCGGCTCGGGCGCATCGGCATGAAAACCTTCGCAATGTTTTTGGTGCTTACCGCCCTCAGCACCCTCCTAGGGATGAGTTCCGTCTCCCTGCTCAAGCCCGGAGAAGGATTCGATCCGGCCACCCAGGTACGCCTCCTGGAGACCTACCGCGGCGAGATTGCGCAAAGGAGTGAATCCTTCAAGGAGAGGGGCGGCTTTGGTGTCGATACCTTCATCAACATCATCCCACGCAATCCCCTGGCGGCCATGGTGAACATGGACATGCTCGCTGTAATCTTTTTTGCGCTGCTTTTCGGCGCGGCCCTGACCCTTGTCCGCTCGGATAAAACAGCGCTGGTGACAGGAGCACTGGAGGTGACCTCCGAGGCGATGATCAAAATCGTCGGGTTTGCGATGAGCCTGGCGCCCATCGCCGTTCCGGCCCTGATCTTCAATGTCGTCGCCCGCTTTGGCACGGATCTGCTCGAAAAACTGCTCTATTTCGTGCTCATCACCCTTGGCGGTTATCTGATCTTCCTCTTCGGGGTTTACACTCTCCTGTTGTTTTTCGTCTGCCGGGTCCGGCCGCTCGAGTTTTTCCGCCGCATCATCCCTATCATGGTAACGGCCTTCTCCACCAGCTCGAGCAACGCCACCCTGCCGACGACGCTGAAGGAATCCGAGGAGAGGCTGGGCATTCCCGCTGATATCGCTGGATTTGTCCTGCCCTTGGGCGCCACTATGAACATGAACGGCACGGCGCTCTATGAGGGCGTGACGGTGCTCTTTCTCGCCCAGGTTTTCGGCCTACACCTCAGCATCGGTTCCATGGCCATCGTGGTGATCCTCTCGGTGCTCATGGCGGTCGGGACCGCTGGCATTCCCGGCGCCTCGCTGCCGATGTTGATGATGGTCCTGAACGCGGTGGGTGTGCCCCCGGAAGGGATCGCCATCATTCTCGGCATGGACCGGATTCTCGACATGGGCAGGACAATGCTGAATGTGACCGGAGATGTCGTCACCGCCGCTTACGTCACCCGCTCGGAGGGGCTTGCGCCCGCGGGAGCCGGGAGCGTCTTCATGGCCTCCTGACCATCCCGTCTCCCGGGCGGCGGGTCAATCCAGTTCCCTGATCTTGATATTCCTGAAGAAGACCTGATTGCCGTGATCCTGCAGCAGGATATGCCCCGATGGCGCTTCGCCGAAATCGGGCCAGATGGCATATTTGCTGCGGGCGACTAGCGCCCGCCACATCTGCGTCCCGCGCTGATACTCGACCTGCTTGATGCCGTTCAGGTAATGGCTGACATTTGAACCCCGAACGCTGATACGAGCCCGGTTCCAGCCGTAGGGGTTCACCCGCTTGGCGCTGCTTTCGTTGGGGGCATAGCGCAGGGCTTCCGGAGGGATCAGATCGTACAGGGAGGCCAGGGTACGGTTGCCGGCCGTGCCGAGTTTGGCATCGGGATGGAACTCATCGTCGAGGATCTGGAATTCACAGCCGATCGCCGAACCCTCCCCCTTGTTGGTGTTGGTGTCGACGAAATACTTGATCCCGCTATTAGCACCCTTGGTGAACTTGAAATCGACTTCCAACTCAAAATTGGCATATGACTTGATGGTGACGATATCACCGCCATTGTGCGATTCGTCGCCATCGCTCGCCTCCACCTCGAGGACGCCGTTTTCAATCTTCCAGCCATGGTCCGGGAACCGGTCGAGTTTGGCACCGCGCCATCCCGCGGTCGTCCGACCGTCCCAGAGCAGCTGCCAGCCCTCGGCCCGTTCGCGCTCGCTCAGCTGATTGGTGAGGTAGCTGACCTGCGCGATGGCGCGGGTGACCGGGGTCCGGGCCGCTTCGAGATCTTGCGTCCGGATGCGCAGGTTGCGCCAGGCGATCTCCTTGCCCGCCATGCTCGAATCGCCATCGATGGCGTGCACCTGCAAAGCGATGAAGCCGCTGGTGGCTAGGTCATCGAGGATATCGGCGGTGGGGATGCCGTTGACCCAAACGCGGATGGAAGGGCCGATGGCCTCAACGCGAAAGCGATTCCATGCCCCAGCTTTGAACGCCGCCTTGCCGGCAGGATTGCATTCAAGATTGTAGAGCCAGCCCCGCCGGGCTTCATCGTATAGGCCGCCGCTCCAAGCGCGCGCGGAGGGATCGAGCTCGACTTGCGGACCATGGACCCGGCCGTTCTGGAATTCCGGCAGGCTAAGGCTGCGGATCTGCACGCCGGAGTTGAGGCCGTCATCGATCCGACATTCATATTCGAGGATGAAATCACCGTAGGTGTTCTGCGTCGCCAGAAAGGTATTCGGCGTCTGCAGTTTGCTGATGCCGACGATTGTGCCGTCCCGCACCACGTACCTGGCATCCCCGTTGAGCACCCGCCAGCCCTTCAGATTCTTGCCATTAAAGAGATCCATCCATAGGTCTTTCCCCGCCGCCGCTGTGCACAGCGTCAGCAGCGCCATGGCCACAAACCCTATAGTTCTTTTCATGATCTTTCCCTTCGCGTTTGGTATGCATTGCTGCAACAGCCGGCCCCTCAACCGAGCGACAGCTCCCAGCCCCGGGCGTATTCCCGTTCGCACAAGGCATGGGCCTTTTTGTTCCCGCGGACATGCCCCGTCTTCGGGTCGATGTCCAGGGTCTGTTTCACTTTCCAGGCGATGTTGGACAGCTGCAAAATGGTCACGCTCTTGTTTCCTTCGGCAATCGGCGAGTTGATCGGGGTTCCCTTGCGAATGCCGTCGATGAAATTCTGAAAATGGATGTTGGTCAATTCATCCCGGCTGAGCAGATCCTGAGTCCGGTTCACCGTCGGCAGTCTGAACTCCTCGAGCAGTTTGTCATCCGGGGCGTAGACCTGATACCCATCGCGGTCGATAAGCACCGTGCCCTGGGTACCATGGATGGTCACGCCGCGTCCGCGGTTATAGTTCTGCTTGCCCTGGCAGCTCAGACTCTCCCAGCTGATCATGGCCTCGGGGTATTCGAAGGTGGTCACCAGGGTATCGTAGAATTCCCAGTCATCTTGGTAATGGTAGCGGCCACCCGCAGCCGAGATCCGCAGGGGATAATCAACCTGCAGGGCCCAGCGGCAGAGATCGACTTCATGGGTGCCGTTGTTGAGGGTTTCGCCGGTACCCCAATGCCAGAACCAGTGCCAGTTGTAGGGATGGATGTTGTCCTTATAAGGCCGCCGGGGTGCGGGTCCCTGCCACAATTCCCAATCCAGGTAATCTGGCACCGGCACGGTTTTACCGACGCCGATCGAGTTGCGCGAGTTGACATACCAGGCCTTGCCGAAATAGGGCCGCCCGATCAGACCGGCGTGGATCCGGCCGATGATCTCCTGGGTATGCCGGGAGGAACGCTGTTGATTGCCCATCTGCACCAGCATGCCGAATTTTTGCTGCGCGGCCACCAGGAGTTCGCCCTCACGGGGATTGTGACTGCAGGGTTTTTCGACGTAGACGTGTTTTCCCGCCTGAAGTCCCATGATGGCCATAGGGGCATGCCAGTGTTCCGGTGTGGCGATGGTGATGGCATCGACCGCCTGGTCATCGAGGATCCGGCGAAAGTCGGCGATTTTGGCCGGGGCGGCACCGGCTGTCTCCTCGGCGATCCGCGCGAATTTATCCAGCTCCCGGCGGTCGACATCGCAGACATGAGTAACCGCGCTGTTCTCGCCAAAGCGAACCCCATCGAGATGGGCATACGCACGCCCATGCAGGCCGATGATGGCAAAATTCAGACGCTCATTGGCGCCCATAATACGGCTGTAGCTTTTCGCACTCGTCCCCAGGGCCATGCCGGCAACCCCCAGTGCAGTGACCTTGAGAAAATTCCTGCGTGTCTGTTCCATACTGGCCAACCTCATTGTTTGATGAACCACCCGCGCTTTCCAGGCGCGCTGGATGAACCGTCTTACAGCTGCGGCCACTCCCTATCGAAATTATCCTGCCCCGATCCGAGGGCAACCACTTCCACCCCGTCTCGAGCTTCCGCCGCCAAGACCCCCTTTGTACTGGCCAAAGGCTTCCGACTCTTGGTTACGGCGCCCATGCATACCCGCGGCAAAGTCGCCTGGGCGTGGGCATGCGACAGGCCGCCGCCCGAAAAAAGTGTGCCCGGCACACCGCGCTATCGGCCCTGCTGTCCCATCTGACCAGCGGAAGGCCCGGGCCGGACCGCAAACTGCAGGCAAGCTGGGGCATGCGTTGTGCAGCTGGCCGGCATCGGCCGCGGGAGGCCGCTTCGTTTATCAAGAGCGAAGAGGTTGAGGGTATTCGAGCGTTGGTTCGCCACGATCATATAGCGGCCCGAGGGATCAATGACGAAATTGCGCGGCCAATCCCCGCCGCAGGACGTATGGCCGGCAAGTGTGAGGCCTCCCTTCCGGCCGACGCGAAAGGTGACGATGGAATTATGGCCGCGGTTGGTGCCGTAAAGGTATTTGCCGCTCTTGCCGAGATGGATGTCGGCACAGTGATTCGTCCCGTTGTACCCCTCGGGCAGGGTGCTGACCGTCTGAATCTCCTGCAGCAACCCCTGGGAGGAGACAGCGAAAACAGTGAGGGTCGAATTGCGCTCATTGATCACATAGAGTATGGATCCATCCCGGCTGAAGGTGAAATGGCGGGGGCCTGCGCCCCTGGTCAGGCCCGTCTCGCCGTTCGGGAGCGCCTGCAGCTTTCCCGTGGCGCGATCCAGCACAAAGACCGTGATGCGGTCGAGGCCGAGATCGGTGACGTAGATCCGTTTTCCGTCCGGCCCGGGAGCAATCATATGGGCGCGCGAGGAGCTTCCGGAAGGCCCCCGAAATAGGAGGGTATCAGTCACCACTGAAGGAATACCGCAGTCATCGAGCCGGACAACGGCGACCGAGCCGCCGCCGTAGTTGGCGACCAGAAGATACATACCATCCGCGGTCTGCGAGATGAAGCAGGGGCCGCCGTTCGGTACCGCCAGCTCGCTCACCTTGCGGACAGCGCCAGAGGCCGGATCAACAGCGAGTGTGGTGATACCGCCTGCCTTCCGGCCGTGCATTTCGTCAACCTCGTTGATGGCGTAGATCAGGTCGCGGGTGGGCGCGATGCAGAAATAGGAAGGATTGGGCCCGGCGTCGGCCTCGGCGGCGATGCGGAACGCGCCCGCTTTGAGATCGAGATCGATGAGCTGAAATCCCGTCCCGCCCTGGTCGTTATACTTGCCGGTATAAAGTCGCATGCTCTGGCCGGCCGTCAGGGCCGGAAATAGGATCAGGACCGCTGCAGCCAAAACCCAAAGGTTTATCTTCATGGTGTCTCCCGATTATGAAGGATCTTCGCATGACGTCGCACCTTTCGCCGCCAAATTAGCCATTCGTCCGATGAAAAACAAGCAGTATTCATCCAGCCGGGTGGTCCCGGAAATCCGGCTCCCAACCGACACCGCGTACCACACGCTCGCTCCCCCGGATTAAATTGTCTTGCGAATGTGCCGGTAAAGTTGTAGAATCTTTAACAGCACAAAGGGATTCCCAATACAGGGAAAGCATACGATGAGATCGGTCTTCCAGCACCCTATCGCGGCAGCATCCATCCTTGCTGCTCTAGCCGCAGGGACGCTTTCCGCACCGCTGCCGGCGGCTGCCACAGCCGGCACAGCGGACGAGTCCCGGCAGCGCCTCTCCCTCAACCAGGGTTGGCGGTTTTTCCGGTATGACGCCGCCGCTGACGCTGACTCTTTGATCTACGACGTGCGGCCGCCGCTACAGGAGCATGCCGACGGCCGTCCCGCCGACGCCAGGCCCACGGACGCGGAAGCAGCCGTGACCTCTAGGCCGGTGCTCAAGGCCTGGATCCTGCCCAGCGGCAACCGGTTCATCCAGGATCCCGCCGCGCGCCATCTCCGCCCCGCAGGCGATCCCGGCAGCACCTTTCCCTTTGTGCAGGACTGCTTCGATGACAGCGACTGGGCGTGCGTCGATCTCCCGCACGACTGGGCGAGTGCCGGACCCTTCATCCTGAATCGGGACGACGAGATCGGCGGCGGTATGGGACGTCTCCCCAGTCCCGGCGTAGCCTGGTACCGGAAAAAGCTCGACATTCCAGCTGCGGATGCCGGCAAAACCATTTTTCTCGACATCGATGGCGCCATGGCATATGCCATGGTCTGGCTCAACGGCCACCTCGTTGGCGGCTGGCCTTATGGTTATTCCTCTTGGCGTCTGGACCTTACACCCTATATCATGCCGAACAGCGCGAACCAGCTGGCCATCCGCCTGGACAATCCCCCCGCCTCCTCGCGCTGGTATCCCGGCGGCGGGCTCTACCGTAATGTCTGGTTGACCAAGACCCATCCCATCCACGTCAGCCAGTGGGGCACCGCCCTCAAGGCGCACGATATCTCCGCCGCCGCCGCAACCCTCGATCTGACAGTCACGATTGACAATGATTCGCACCAGGAGGCCAGCATCCGGGCCGTGACGCGGATCTTTGCTCTGGATGCCCGGGGCAAGAAAATCGGCCGGGCGGTCGGCCGCTTTGCTCCCCTGACGGCCAGCGTAGTGGCCGGCGGGAGCACGACGCTTTCAAGTTCACTTGTGCTCCGGCAGCCGCGGCTCTGGGGCCCGCCACCGGAGCAGTCGCCCCACTGCTACGTGGCCGTCACCACGCTATGGCATCAGAAAAAAATTATCGATGAGTTCACAACGCCCTTCGGCATTCGTTCACTGCGCTTCGATCCGGATTCCGGGCTCTTCGTCAACGACCGCCCCGTCCGCATCCAGGGCGTCAACCAGCATCATGATCTCGGCGCACTGGGTGCTGCCTTCAATGTGCGGGCGGCTGAGCGGCAGATCGAAATCCTCCGGGAGATGGGCTGCAATGCCATCCGCATGGCGCACAATCCCCCGGCTCCGGAACTGCTCGACCTGACCGACCAGATGGGAATATTGGTGCTCGACGAAGCCTTCGATATCTGGGCGCTGAAAAAGACCCCGCTCGACTTCCATCTCATCTTCAAGGACTGGCACGAACCTGTCCTGCGCGCCATGGTGCGGCGAGACCGCAATCATCCCTCGGTGATCCTCTGGAGTATCGGCAATGAAGTGGGTGAACAGTATACCGGCGCGCAGGGAGCGGAATTGGCGCAAAAACTGCGCGCCATCGTCCTTGAGGAAGACGCCACACGGCCCGTAACCTGCGCGATGAACTGGGCCAAGCCGGACATGCCGCTCCCCGCAGTGCTCGACCTCATCGGCCTCAACTATCAGGGGGAAGGCATCCGCCAGGCGCCGGAATTCGAGGGGACTGACCGCATCCGCACGGCGCCGCAGTATGAGGCCTTCCACAAGACCTTTCCGGGCAAAGTCATCGTCAGCACCGAGACCGCCTCGGCGCTCAGCAGCCGCGGCATTTACCTCTTTCCGGTCTCAGCCGAATGGAGTGCGCCGGTCCGGGAGGGCCGCGGCGGAGATGCCAGGATCCACCAGGTCAGCGCCTATGAGCTCTATGCGGTCGATTTTGGCTCGACGGCGGACAAGGTCTTCGCTTCTCTCGACCGCCATCCCTTTGTGGCCGGGGAGTTCGTTTGGACAGGCTGGGATTATCTCGGCGAGCCCACCCCTTACTATGAAGCCCGCAGTTCCTACTCCGGCATCATCGACCTGGCCGGTTTCAAAAAAGACCGCTTTTACCTTTATCAGGCGCGATGGCGGCCGGATCGGCCCATGGCGCACCTCCTACCGCATTGGAACTGGCCGGATCGTCACGGCCAGATCACGCCGGTGCACCTCTTCACCTCTGGCGACGAGGCCGAACTCTTCCTCAACGGCCAATCGCTCGGCCGCAAACACAAAGCGCCTTACGAATCCCGCTTGCGTTGGGATGAGGTACGGTATACACCGGGCGAGTTGAAAGCGGTCGTCTACAAGGAGTGCAAGAAATGGGCCGAAGATGTCGTCCACACAACGGGTGCTCCAGCCCGTCTCGAGATACAGACCGATCGCAGCCGGATTACCGCCGACGGAGAGGATTTGGCTTTCATCACGGTCCGGGTGGCCGATGCGCAGGGATGGACAGTGCCCACCGCCACGAATTCGGTGCGATTCACCCTAAAAGGCCCCGGGGATATCATCGCCACCGACAACGGCGATCCGACGAACCTGGTGCCCTTTCCGGCGCCTGAACGCGAGGCCTTCAGCGGTCTGGTTCTGGCTGTGATCCGCTCCAGGCGGGGGGAATCCGGAACGATAGAAATCAACGCCAGCTCGCCAGGACTGGAAGCGGCGCGGCTGGTGGTCCGAAGTGGATCCTGACACCCGGTGCTGCCCGGGCAGCGTTGTGTGCGAAATTCCTCTGCGGCGCCAAGAAAAGATTTGACATTAAAGCGAATTTCGGTTATATTTAAAAAAATCCTTATTAGACGCGCTCGCAGGAAATCCATGATTCATCCGCAACACACCGCTCCGTTCCGCCGCAATGACTCCGGTCATTGGCGCCGTGGTGTGCTGCGCTCTCTCCCCCCCATATCCATGGACCACCTGCAGACGATCGCTATTCTACATCTCATTCTTATTAGCCTCTTGCTTCTGATTATCTACTAAATCAGGGCTGCAAGAGGATAACCGCAAATCTCATCCACACCATCCCCAATTCGTACCACCCGCGTATACCTCTGCAGCCATAGGTCCATTATGGTTCGTCGCCGTATCATTGCCGGCGGCAATCCCAGCAGAAGGAATGACAAGATGACCGGCGCAGAGATGATCATTCACGCCTTGCGGCAGGAGGGCGTCCGTGCCCTCTTCGGCTATCCCGGCGGCATGGTAATCGATATCTTCGATCAGCTCTACCGATCGGGCTTTCCCTTCTACCTCACCCGGCACGAACAAGGCGCTGTACATGCGGCCGATGGCTTTGCCCGCGCCTCCGGCGAGGTGGGGGTTTGCCTGGCCACCTCCGGACCCGGCGCCACCAATCTCGTCACCGGCCTGGCCACCGCCTACATGGACTCGATCCCCCTGGTGGCGATCACCGGCCAGGTGCCGACCCATCTGATCGGCAATGACGCCTTTCAAGAGGCCGACATGCTCGGCATCACCCGTTCGATTACCAAACACAATTATCTGGTCAAGGAGGTCGACGAACTGCCCCGCCTGCTCAAATCCGCCTTTTATATTGCCCGCAGCGGCCGGCCGGGTCCAGTGCTCATCGACATCCCCAAGGATGTGCAGCAGGCCAGCACCGAAGTGCCCTATCCCGAGCAAGTCTCGATCCGGAGCTACAAACCCACCCTCAACGGCCACCTGCCGCAGATCCAGAAGGCGGCCGCCCGTATCAACCGCGCCGAACGGCCGGTCGTCTTTGCCGGCGGCGGGGTCCTCTCCAGCGGCGCCAGCGATGAACTCGGCCACCTCGCCCGCACCCTCCAGGCCCCGGTGACCACCAGCCTGATGGGGCTGGGGGCTTTTCCCGAGACCGATCCCCTCGCCCTAAAAATGGTCGGCATGCACGGCACCGCCTACGCCAACTATGCCATCCAGGAAGCCGACCTCCTCATCGCCATCGGCGTGCGGTTTGACGACCGGGTCACCGGCAAGGTGAGCAAATTCGCCCCCAAAGCCGACATCATCCACATTGACATCGATCCCGCAACCATCCGCAAGAACGTCAAGGTAGCGATCCCGGTGGTCGGCGACATCAAGTGCGTCCTCACCGAACTCAACCAGCGGATCGAACCGCGGCGGCACGACGCCTGGCTGGAAACGATTGCGAGCTGGAAACGGGACCACCCCCTGCAATACACCCAAAACGGCGGCATCTCGCCCCAGGCCGTAATCCGCACGCTCGCCGAGATGACCCGGCACGAAGCGATCATCGCCACCGAGGTCGGCCAAAATCAGATGTGGAGCGCCCAGTTTTTCGATTTCGTCCAGCCGCGCAGTTGGATCAGCTCGGGCGGGCTCGGCACCATGGGCTTCGGCTTTCCAGCGGCCATCGGCGCTCAGATCGCTCATCCGGACAAACTGGTGATCGACATCGCCGGCGACGGCAGCATTCAGATGAACATCCAGGAGCTCGCAACCGCCGCCCTCTACCATCTGCCGGTCAAGATCATAATCCTCAACAACCGCTCTCTAGGCATGGTGCGCCAGTGGCAGGCGATCTTTTATCAGCGCCGTTTCTCGGGGATCTGCCTCAACCGCGACGCGCGTTGCCCGGAGGCGTGCGACGGCCGCAGCGAATCCTGCCCTGTCTACCTGCCCGATTTCGTCAAGCTGGCGGCGGCCTACAACATTCCCGGATATCGTTCGGATCAACCCGGGGAGGTCCGTCCGCTCCTCGAAAAGGCCTTCGCCCATGACGGGCCGGTGATCGTCGAGTTTGTCATCAGCGCAGAGGAAAATGTCTTCCCCATGGTGCCTGCAGGCGCGGGTCTGAACGAAATGATGAGAGGGATGGCCTGATGCGACATATCATCAATCTGGAAGTGGAGAACAGCGCCGGGGTAATGGCGCGGATCGTCGGGCTTTTCAGCGCCCGCGGCTTCAACATCGAGAGCATCGTCGCAGGCAAAGCCGAGGAGGATGGAACCGCCCGCATCACCCTGGTGGTGATCGGCGATGACTGGGTCATCGAGCAGGTGAACAAGCAGCTCAACAAGCTGATCGACGTCATCCGGGTAACCGATGTAACCAAGGAGGATTTCGTCAACCGGGAGCTGCTGCTGGTCAAGATCCACTGCCCGCCGGTCAAACGGACCGAGGCCTCGCTGGTCGGCAACATCTTTGGAGCCAAGGTAGTCGACATCTCCGCCAAGTCCCTGACCTTTGAGGTGACCGGAAGCGAGTCCAAGATCATCGCTTTTCTCCAGACCGTGCGGCCCTTCGGCATCAAGGAGGTTGAGCGCACCGGGCCGATCGCCATGGTGCGTGATTTCAATCCCAGGAGCAGTGAGTAGTACAGAATCAAGTCCTGTCACAGGGAGGCACAACAGAACCAGGCTGACTTTAATACCTCCATGCTTGCCTCTCCGTGACCCCTGTGCCACAGTGAGAAATGTTTCCGTCACTAATTACTGGATCTAACCCCGGAGGCACCATGAAACTCTATTATGAACAAGACGCCGATCTCAGCCTGTTGAAAGAATCCACCGTGGCCGTGCTCGGCTATGGCAGCCAGGGCCATGCCCACGCCCTTAATCTTCGCGACAGCGGCGTCCAGGTGGTCGTCGGCTTGCACGCCGGCAGCCGCTCGCGCGCTGCAGCCGAGAAAGAAGGCCTGCCGGTACGCTCTGTCCAGGAGGCCTGCAGTGCCGCTGATGTGATCATGGTGCTGTTGCCCGACCAGACCCAACCGCAGGTCTATGCCGAGTCGATCGCTGCCGCCCTCACGCCGGGCAAGGTGCTGGCATTCGCCCACGGCTTCAACATTCATTACGGCCAGATCCTACCGCCTGCCGATGTGGACGTGATCATGATCGCCCCCAAGTCGCCGGGGCACCTGGTGCGGCGGGTCTACCAGATAGGCAATGGCGTGCCCTGCCTCATCGCCGTCCATCAGGATGCCTCGGGACGGGCGCGCGAAAAGGCTTTGGCCTATGCCAAAGGGATCGGCGGCACCCGCGCCGGCGTGCTCGAGACCAGCTTCCGCGAGGAGACCGAGACCGATCTCTTTGGCGAGCAGGCCGTCCTCTGCGGCGGTGTAACCGAACTGATCCAGGCCGGCTTCCAGACCCTGGTCGCCGCTGGTTACGAGCCCGAGATCGCCTATTTCGAATGTCTGCATGAGCTCAAGCTGATCGTCGATTTAATCAACGAGGGCGGCCTTTCGCGCATGTATTATTCGGTCAGCGACACTGCGGAATATGGCGGACTGACGCGCGGGCCGCGGGTCATCGGCGCCGAAAGCCGTAAGGCCATGGCCGAGATTCTGCATGAAATCCAGACCGGCCAGTTCGCCACCGAGTGGGTGCTCGAGAACCAGGCCCATGCGCCGCGCTTCAAGGCCCTGCGCCGGCTGATGCAGGGTTCCCCGATCGAACAGGTGGGGGCACAGCTGCGCAGCATGATGAGCTGGCTTACAAAATAACCTCTTGTTGTGAAAGTGCAGCATGCACTCAAGACGTGCATGCTGCAAAGAGAAGGAATAGCCTATGTCGCAAGAGCCCATTTTCGTCTTTGATACCACCCTGCGCGACGGCGAGCAGTCCCCGGGCGCCAGCCTGGGGGTGAACGACAAGCTGACCATTGCCGAGCAGCTGGCGCGACTCAAGGTCGATGTCATCGAGGCCGGTTTCCCGGTCTCCTCACAGGCGCAGTATGAGGGGGTGCGCTTGATCGCCAACCAGGTCAAGGGTCCGGTCATCGCCGCCCTGGCCCGCTGCATCGACAAGGATATCGACGCCGCCGGTGAAGCCCTCAGGGGCGCGCAGCGGCCGCGCATCCACACCTTCGTGGCCACCTCGAAGATTCACCTCGAAAAGAAATTCCGTAAAAATGAGCAAGAGATCCTCGAGATGGCAGTGGCCGGAGTGCGCCGCGCCAGACGCTACTGCGAGGAAGTCGAATTCTCGCCCGAGGACTCGTCGCGGACCGGGATCGAATTCCTGCTGCGCATCGTCGAGGCGGCCATTGCCGCCGGGGCGACGGTGATCAATATCCCCGATACCGTCGGTTTTGCCATGCCTGACCAATTCGGCGCGCTCATCCGCACGGTGCGCGAAAAGGTCCCCAACATGCACCAAGCGGTCCTGAGCGTCCACTGCCACAACGACCTCGGGCTGGCGGTGGCCAATACCCTGGCGGCCGTGCAAAACGGCGCCGGCCAGGTGGAGGTAACCGTCAACGGGGTCGGCGAGCGCGCCGGCAACGCTTCGCTCGAGGAGGTGGTGATGGCGCTCAAGACCCGGACCGATTTTTACGGCCGGAGCACCCGCATCGAAACCCGGGAGATCCTGCGCACCAGCAAGTTAGTATCGTCGTTGATGGGCATCCCGGTCCAGCCTAACAAGGCGATCGTGGGCGCCAATGCCTTCGCCCACGAATCGGGCATTCATCAGGATGCGGTGATCAAGGATGCCGCTACCTACGAGATTATGACCCCGCAGGAGATCGGTCTCGGTTCCAACGCCATCGTCCTGGGACGCCACTCCGGCCGCCATGGTCTGAAAGCCCGGCTCGAGGAACTCGGTTACACCTTGCAGCCGGTGGAACTGGATTCGGTTTATCAACGGTTTCTCGAGATCGCCGACCGCAAGAAAGAGGTGTTTGACGACGACCTCCTCGCCCTGATGAGCGCCGAGACGGCTGAGACCCCGGAAACCTGGAAGCTGGACTATTTCCATATTCTTTCGGGGAACACAACCGTACCGACGGCGACGGTGGGATTGAGCCGCGGAGGTGAGCGGGTGCAGGAAGCTGCGGTCGGCGATGGTCCGGTCGACGCCGCCTATAATGCCCTCAACCGCATCGTCCGCCTGCCAGTAACCTTGCAGGAGTACAGCCTGCGGGGCGTGACCGGCGGGACCGAAGCGGTCGGCGAGGTCATTGTGCGCGTGCGCCACGCCGGCGTGGCCTGGCTGGGTCGCGGCGCCTCCACCGATGTCATTGAGGCCTCGATCCGGGCCTATCTGCACGCCCTCAACCGCATTCTGGCCGCCGGGCCGGACACGCCGATGAACAAGGAATAATAGAGGAGAGACTTCATGTCCATTCGCATTGCGCTTCTGCCGGGCGACGGGATCGGCCCGGAGGTCGTCCGGGAAGCCGCGGCCTTGCTCCAGGTGATCGGCGAGCAGAGCGGCCTCGTCATCGAGTTCAGGGAAGCTCTGATCGGCGGCGCCGCCCTCGAGGCCACCGGCGAACCGTTGCCGGCGGCGACGCTGGCGCTCTGCCAGGAGAGCGACGCGGTGCTCCTGGGGGCGATCGGCCATCCGAAATGGGACACCCTGCCGCCGGAGAAGCGCCCCGAACGTGGTCTGCTCGGGCTGCGCGGCGGCCTGGGTCTTTATGCCAACCTTCGGCCGGCGCGCATTTTTTCCAGTCTCGCCGGAGCCTCGAGCCTCAAGGCCGAGGTGGTCAGTAACATTGATATTCTGATCGTCCGCGAACTCACCGGCGGGCTCTATTTTGGCCAGCCGCGAGCGATCGAGGCAGAAAGAGCCTACAATACCATGATCTATCATCGTCATGAAGTCGAGCGCATCGCGCGGGTGGCCTTTGATGCCGCCCGGCGCCGCCGCGGCCGGGTGACCTCGGTCGACAAGGCCAATGTCCTCGAGGTCTCGCAGTTCTGGCGAAAAGTGGTCCTCGAGGTGGCGCAAGGGTACCCCGATGTCCACCTCGATCACCTCTATGTCGACAACTGCGCCATGCAGCTGGTCCGCAATCCCGGACAGTTCGACGTCATCCTCACCGAAAATCTTTTCGGCGATATTCTCAGCGATGAGGCCGCAATGCTCACCGGCTCGCTCGGCATGCTCCCCTCCGCCAGCCTCGGTAGTGGCACCGCCCTATACGAACCGGTGCATGGCTCGGCGCCCGACATAGCCGGCCAGGGGATCGCCAATCCCATCGCAACGATGGCTTCGGTGGGGATGATGCTGCGCCACAGCCTGAACTTGCCGAAGGAAGCCGATGCGCTGGATCGTGCCATCAGCCGGGTGCTGAAGGACGGCGCGCGCACCCGTGATATCGCCACCACGGGTGAGCCATGGATCACCACGGCGGAGATGGGAGATAAAATCCGCGCTGCCTACACCGAGAGTTGAAGGAGTATCAAATGGATAACCGGCTCATCATCTATGACACGACCCTGCGCGACGGCGGCCAGGGCGAGGGCATCGCATTTTCAGCCGATGACAAAATAAAAATCGCACAGCGGTTGGATGCCTTCGGCGCGGATTATGTCGAGGGCGGCTGGCCGGGCTCCAATCCCAAGGACCTCGAGTTCTTCCGCCGCGCTGCTGTGCTTCCCTGGAAGAACGCCCGCATCGCCGCCTTTGGCAGCACCCGCAAGGTCGATCTGTCCGCGGAGGAGGATCCCAACCTCCGCGCCTTGCTCGAGGCCGGCACCCCGGTGACCACTCTTTTCGGTAAATCCTGGGACCTCCACGTCATCGCAGGGCTGCGCACGACCCTCGAAGAGAACCTCCATCTCATCCGCAGCTCGGTCGCTTTCCTCCACGACCATGGCAAGGAGGTCGTCTACGACGCCGAGCATTTTTTTGACGGCTATCGGGCCGATCCGGCGTATGCCCTGGAGACCCTAGCGGCTGCGCGGGAGGCGGGCGCCGCGTGCCTTGTCCTGTGCGATACCAATGGAGGCACCCTTACTCTGCCGCTGGTGGAGATCATCCGGACGGTGATGCACCGCTTTCCCGACATCCCGCTCGGCCTGCACGCCCACAACGACAGCGATACCGCCGTCGCCAACAGCCTGGCGGCGCTGGCTATGGGCGTCCATCATATCCAGGGCACCATCAATGGTTATGGTGAGCGCTGCGGTAATGCCAACCTCTGCTCGATCATCGCCGGAGCCGCCCTCAAGCTCAAGGTTCCGCTCGCCCCGGCGGTCTCCCTCGAGGAACTCACCCCTCTCTCCCGCTACGTCAGCGAGGTAACCAACCTCCCCCATCGCGAGGAGAGCCCCTACGTCGGCCGCAGCGCCTTTGCCCACAAGGGGGGGATCCACGTCAGCGCCATCCAGCGCGATCACCGCACCTATGAACACATCGAGCCGGAGCGCGTCGGCAACCATCGCCGCGTGCTGGTCTCAGACCAGAGCGGGCAAAGCAACATTCTCTATAAAGCGGGGGAGATGGGGGTAGACCTCTGCAGCGACCGTGCGGAGATTCGCAAGCTGGTGGAACAACTCAAGAGAATGGAGCATCTCGGCTATCAGTACGAGGGGGCGGACGGCTCGCTCGAGGTGCTGTTCAAAAAGGCTTCGGGCCAGTACAGCCCCTATTTTTCCCTCGAAAGTGCCCGGGTGATCGTCGATAAAAGCGAGAACGGCTCTCTTTACGCCGAGGCCATCCTCAGGATCAAAGTCCGCGACCAGGTTGAACATACCGCCGCCGAAGGGCACGGTCCGGTGGATGCCCTGGACAAAGCCCTGCGCAAGGCGCTCCTCCCCTTCTATCCTGATCTCGGCAAGGTCAAGCTGGCGGACTATAAGGTGCGCGTCCTCAACAGCGACCAGGCGACGGCTGCGAGCGTGCGGGTATTTATTGAATCGACCGACGGCACCACGAGCTGGGGAACCGTTGGGGTCTCGGAGAACATCATCGAGGCAAGCTGGCAGGCGCTGGCAGATGGCATCGACTATTATCTGTTGCGCAACCAGCCCTGATCCGCTACCGTACGGCTGCACAGGAGGCTATCGGCCTTGTGGTGCAGGGCCGCAACGGGCAATGGATGGCAAAACGCGCGATCCGCTTTCGTTCTCTCAGGAGACGGTGGTGCCGAAGAGGGCACCGACCGCCCAGGTCAGCGCCATGGCCAGGGCGCCCCAGAAGGTGACGCGCAAGGCACCGATGCCGGCTTTGGCGCCGCCGGTCTTTGCCGCCAGCCCGCCGAGGAAGCCGAGGCAGAGCAAGGAGGCGATCACGACCGTCAACGCCAGTGCGGGTTCAGGAGCCAGGAGCGCGACCGCGAGCGGCAATCCGGCGCCGACGGCAAAGGTGCCCGCGGAGGCGAAGGCCGCCTGCACCGGCCGGGCGTTATGGATCTCGGAGAGACCGAGTTCATCACGGGCATGGGCGCCGAGGGCGTCGTGCGCCATCAGTTGGCCGGCGACCTGAGCTGCCAGATCGGCATCAAGTCCGCGCGCCATATAGATTCCCTTGAGCTCCTCCACCTCGCTCTCCCATTGTGCAGCCAGTTCGCCGCGTTCGCGCATCAGGTCCGCCTGCTCGGTGTCGGCCTGCGAGCTCACCGAAACATACTCTCCCGCAGCCATCGACATAGCCCCGGCCACCAGTCCGGCGATGCCGGCGACAGCAACCTCAGCGCGGCCTCCGCCTGCCGCAGCAACGCCAAGGATCAGACTGGCCGTTGAGACGATACCGTCATTGGCACCCAGGACGGCCGCGCGCAACCAGCCGATCCGTTCCGAACGATGCAGTTCATCATGACGCATGCATTAACATCCTTCCAGTAAATATCCAGTGCTCTCGAATAGTTTTCCCCGTATGATTTTTGTTGGTTAATATCGTAAAACAGAGTATCTTTTCCTTGCAAAAAATGCACGTTCAGCTTGAGAATCGAGAGCAACCATGAAAAAGATCATGCTCCTCGGCGCCGGGATGGTGGGAAAGGCGATGGCGATCGATCTCTGCCGCGACTTTGAGGTCACCGCAGTCGACATGGAGCCTGCAGCCCTGCAACCCCTGCAGGATGGATATCCCATCCGCACCCTCACAGCCGATCTTTCCCAGCCGCAAACCGTCACCGGGCTTGCCGCTGGTCAGGATCTGATCCTGGGAGCGGTGCCCGGATTCATGGGATACCGGACCCTAGAGGCGGTCCTCACCGCCGGCGTAAACTGCGTCGACATTTCTTTCTTCCCCGAAGACCCCTTCGGCCTCGATGCGCTGGCCCAAGCCAGGGGCGTCACCGCGGTGGTGGACTGCGGCGTAGCTCCCGGTATGAGCAACCTGATCCTCGGATACCATCAGCGCGCCATGTCCATCGACCGCTTCGAGTGCCTTGTGGGCGGGCTGCCGTTGAAGCGCGACTGGCCCTTCGAATACAAGGCGCCCTTCTCCCCTCTCGACGTCATCGAGGAGTACCTCCGGCCGGCCCGTCTAATCGAAAACGGCCGGATCGTCACGCGGCCGGCCCTCTCCGAACCGGAGCTGGTCAACCTGGCCCCGGTCGGCACCCTCGAAGCCTTCAACACCGACGGTCTGCGCACCCTGCTCAACATGACGGGCATTCCCGACATGAAAGAAAAGACCCTGCGCTACCCCGGCCACTGCCAGCTGATGAAGATCCTGCGCGATACCGGCTTTTTATCTGACGAACCGATCTCGTGCAACGGCGCCCGGATTTCGCCGCGTGAATTGACGAGCTCTATTCTTCTGCCCCAATGGAAGCTGGGTGAGGCGGAGAAAGAGTTCACCATCATGCGCATCATCTTGGAGGGACGAGCAGCCGACGGACCGCGCAAGCATCTGTATCATCTCTATGACGTCTACGACGAAGAGACCCGCACCTCCTCGATGGCGCGAACGACCGGCTACACCGCCACTGCGGCGGCGCGCCTGGTGCTCGCGGGCCGTTTCGCCCGCAAAGGGATTTGCCCGCCGGAGTATCTCGGCGCCGAGGCGGGCTGTTTCGAAGCGATCATGGCCGATCTGGCGGCACGACGCGTCATCTACACCCACGAGGAGCGATAAGCCCGGCCTGAAGCCTTCCGCTCCAGCCCTGTTCCACAATATCAACCGCTGACAGAGACGATCCTGCGAGGAACGACCCTGACCCTGCGAACCTGCCTTCTGGCCCTACCAGCCCTTGTACTACCCTGCCTTTTGCATGCCGCCACACCCGGCAGCGTAACGACCGCCGCGTATCGCTAGGCGGATACCACCGGCGCCAAAAGCGGGAGGCGGCGCCGCGGGATGCGGGCACAACGGCTGCTGATCCAGGGCGCTTCCTTTCAGATCCGGCTGGATGATGGCACCAGCGGCTGGGTGCACGAGAGCCGCATCGGGCCCGCGATTACAGAGGAGGTCTGTGCCGATCGCTCCCTTTTCCTGCTCCCCGATACCGTGAAACGGCTCACCGACTCTCCAGGCAAGATCCGCATCGCCAAGGGGGAAAAGGTAATCCAGTTGATCCGAACCACCCGGTGGGGCAAAATCAGGACCAGCCAGGGAGATGAGGGGTGGGTCTGGCAGGCCTTTTTTTTGCAGCATGGTGACTGTGTGCCGGCGGCAGCAAACCACATCCGCTTCAGTTGCGCAGAACCGTCAAAGGTGAGGTGAGCGATGGGCAGGTTGCACTACGGGGGATCAGGACTTTTCTCCGTCCTTGTTTTTTTTGTTCTTGGAAGGCGCGACCGCCAGAAAGAATCCGCCGGCGATCAGGCAGATGAGCCCAAAGCCGAATCCTCCCGGATAGAAATTCATCAGCGGCCCGGTCGAGGTGAGATTATGGTAATTGACGGCACAGAATCCCGCTCCAACCACAAGGAGGGCTACACCAATGAGCTTGGCAAACCATGCACTGGCGGTGAGAAAGATTCCGGAAATCCACCATATATCCTTTTCCACTGGCTTTTGAGTATAGGCCTGATAACAGATATAAACGCCAATCAGAAACAGAAACGTACGCACAACGGCTTTGGTCGTGTCTTTCATCCGGGTCCCCTCTGCTGTAGACATTCTGAGTAACGGGCGAAGTCAGCGTTGTACGGATGGATCAGCCGGCATCTGGCCGGTGGTTCTGAAAAGCAAGCCACTCCTCTCTCAAAATGCCATAATAGTCCAGATCTTCAAACCGGCCGCGGCGCTTCAGGTGCTGGCGCAGACATCCCTCCCATTTCATCCCGTTCTTGGCCATCGCCCTCCCGGAAGCGGGATTGCGCTTGAAATGACAAGCGAAAATTCGCTGCAACTGAAGCTGTGTAAATCCAAAAGTGATGACCGCAGCCGCCGCCTCGGTACAATAGCCCCGGCCCCAAAAGGGCACGCCAATCCAATAACCCATCTCCGCACGCTCGTTCTCGGTATCGATTTGATGCAGACCGATCGCACCACCCAGGAGGTTTTCCTCCCGGATGATGATCGCAAAAACGACCTCTCTGCCCTCTGCGAATCGGCTCGAGTAACTCTGGATCCAATGCTCGGCGGCTCCGTCCGGGTAGGGATGCGGAATATTAGCAGTGGTGTCAGCGATGGCGAAATCCCCGGCCAGACGCTGTACCTCCGATGCATCGGAAAGCTGAAAAGGACGGAGCATAACTCGTTCGGCTTGCAGGATGGGATGCCCGGTCACGCAGTGGCCTTTCTATTTGCTGGAGTGGCGTTCAGTTCGGAACTTCATGACGCGATGAGGCCAAATCCGCCTGCAGCTTGTCCATAAGCTGCATCATCACATGCTGTTTTTCCTTGAGCATGGCCTTGAATTCGGCTTTCCAGGTGTGGTGAATCTCCGTATGCATCTCCTTGAGATGGCTCTCCAGGATCTCACGCAGCAGATCCCGTTCCGCGTCGGTCAGCTGTACGCTATGCATGATCGCCTCCCTTGACAGGGTTGCCCAAATGGTGGTTGCGAAAAAGAAAAAAAACATCTATCTTCAATATACATAGCCCGGACTAAGAGGGCAAGGACTTTTTACGACCGGCCGCGGACATGGTCTGAAATGAAAAAAGCTCTCCTGCAATTTCTTCTCGGCATGGGGCCGCTCGCCGGGCTATACGCCCATCCGGGCCTGCCGTTCGAAGGCCAGGCCTCCCTCTGGACCGATTACCGCCGGTCAGAGGGGAGTGTGCTCGAAACAGGGTGCCGCTATATCCCCCAGGTCCATCTCCAGCGCACGTGTGGCAGCCGCCTGGTCGATCTCGAAGCGTCAGCCAACCTCCGCTTGTTACTGCACCGGCCGTCCGGCAGGCCGGTTGCGTGCAGCGGCAATCTGCAAGCCTATCGTCTCTGGGTGCGTTATTCCACGCCGCAGATGGAAATCCGGTTGGGATTGCAAAAGATCAACTTCGGCTCCGCGGTACTGATCCGCCCGCTGATGTGGTTCGATCAGGTCGATCCACGCGATCCCTTGCAGCTGACCGCGGGCGTCTGGGCACTGCTCGGGCGCTATTACGCCCTCAATAACGCCAACTTATGGTTCTGGCTGCTCCGGCCCTCTGAGGACTTCAAGAGATGGGAAATGTATAAATCACGCCGCGGTCATCCTGAAACAGGCGGCCGGTTGCAGTTCCCGGTCCCGAAAGGCGAGATCGGCCTGACCACCCACTTTCGCAGCGCGGAAACTCATTTGCCGGGCGCGCCCGATGCCATATCTTTCCCGGAAAGCCGAATCGGCCTCGATGGAAGATGGGACTGGATGGCGGGATTCTGGTTTGAGGGGGTCTGGATCCATCAGCGCCGCGGCCCGGATTTATCGAGCGGCCAAACCCTGCTGACCCTCGGAGCCGATTATACCTTCGGGATTGGCAGCGGCCTGAATGCGGTACTGGAGAACCTCTGGTACGGCACGGCCTCGACGGCTCCCGGCTTGAGCGGCGCCAGAACCATGCTTGCCCTCTCCCTCGCCTACTCGCTGGGCGCCAGCTCACAACTTACCGCTATCCTGTATGTCGACCGGGAGCAGAATGCGGTCTACCGCTTCCTGCAATGGCGGAGCGAGCCTGGGAATCTTGCCCTCCATCTGATCGTTTTCTCGAATCCGCATACTCCGGCCCTGAGCGGCCGGCCCGAAGGCAACGCCTCTGCATATGGAGGCCAAGGCGCCCAGATCCTGATCGTCTACACCCACTGAGAGAAGAACGATGCAAAACCATCCCCTGATCGATATCCACCACCTGATCAAGCGTTTCCCCAGCGGCGAGGGTGACTTTACGGCCTTGCGCGGCATCACCCTGGCCTTTGCACCCGGCGAGTTTGCCGGTCTGGTGGGCCCAAGCGGCTCCGGCAAGACCACGCTGCTCAACATCATCGGCAGCCTGGATGGGCCCAGCGAGGGCCGTGTCACAGTGCTGGGGAAGGATATCGCCCGGCTCTCCCCCAAAGCCGCCGCCGAACTGCGCAATCATCACATCGGCTTTATTTTCCAGACCTATAACCTGCTCCCCGTCTTTTCGGTCTTCGACAATGTCGAGTTTCCCCTGTTGCTCCAAAAAATGGACGCTGCCGCACGCCGGAGGGCGGTAACGGCGGCTATGGAGTGGGTGGGCTTGGCCGCAAAAGCCCGCGCGAAACCCGCCCAGCTCTCTGGCGGTGAATGCCAGCGCGTCTCCATCGCCCGGGCTATGGTCAAGCGGCCGGAATTGGTTCTCGCTGACGAGCCCTCCGCCAATCTGGATGCGGCCAATTCACATCATATCCTGCAGACGATGCAGACATTGAACCGTGAACTCGGCACTACGTTTCTCTTTGCAACCCACGACGAAAAGGTGATGCACTATCTCGACCGCATCATCCACCTCAACGATGGTGCCGTGGCGCGCGACGAAAAAATTATCGGCACCACCGGCACATCAGACGGTCTTGGGGAGGAGGAAGGTGATGCTCGCCATTAAACTGGCCTTTAAAAACCTCCTCGGAGCCGGTCTGCGCACCTGGCTGACTGCCGCGGTCCTCTCCATCGCCTTCGTTGTTATGGTCTTTTACAACGGTCTGCTCGACGGCTGGAATTTGCAGGCACGCAAGGACACTCAGGCTTGGGAGATCGGAGGCGGCCAATATTGGCATCCGCGCTATGACCGCTTCGATCCCTTCTCCCTCGAGGAGGCCCATGCCCCCCTTTCGCCACAGATACAGCAGCGTGCCGCGGCTGGAACGCTCACTCCGGTGCTCATCACTCAAGCGGTCGCCTTCCCCGGCGGACGCATGGTTAATTTGCAGCTCAAGGGCATCGCCGCTGGCCAGAAGATCCTCGCACTGCCGACCGCTTGCTTCCTCAGCGATTCCGCCGAAATCCCAGCCCTGGTTGGCCGGCGCATGGCCGCTGCACTGAAAGTGCAGCCCGGAGACGGCCTGCTCGTACGCTGGCGCGACCGAAACGGGGTTTTCGATGCCCGCGAGCTCACCATTGTACAAATCTTTTCCGCCAATGTCCCCAGTATTGACAACAGTCAAATCTGGGTGCCGCTGGACCGGTTGCAGTCCCTGACCGGGCTGGCGGACGAGGCCACCCTGCTGATCGCTTCCAGCAGCCAGAATGCCCCCCCCTTGGCCGGCTGGGTATGGAAACCGCCCGACCTTCTGCTCAAGGAGTACGAGGAGGTGATCCAGGCCAAAAAAGCCGGCTCGAGCATCCTTTACGGCTTGCTGCTGGCCATCGCCCTCCTGGCCATTTTCGACACTCAGGTTCTGGCGATCTTCCGGCGTCAGCGCGAAATCGGCACCTTCATGGCCCTGGGGATGACGCGCGGCCAGATCATCCGCCTCTTCACCATCGAGGGGAGCGCCCACAGCCTACTCGCCCTGTTCCTAGCCACCCTGTATGGGCTGCCGCTGCTGCGCTGGCTGGGTCACCACGGCATCTCGATGCCTGAAGTCGCCGACGCCACGGGCATGACCATCTCCGCCACCCTGATCCCAGTCTACAGCTTTGGCCTGCTCGCCTCCTCCATTGCTCTCGTCGTCCTGTCGGCCGCGATTGTCAGTTATCTGCCCGCCCGCCGGATCACCCGGATGAAGCCGACGGACGCATTGAAAGGAAAAGCCTTGTGATCCGTTTTCTCCTCAAGGGCATCCTTCAGGACCGACACCGCAGCCTGTTGCCCCTGATCGTCATCAGCATCGGTGTCGCGTTAACCGTTCTGGGACATGCCTGGGTCACCGGCGTGATGGGGGAGTCAATCGATATGAGCGCCCATTTCAGCACCGGCCACCTCAAGGTGATGACGCGCGCCTATGCCAGCGAGCAGGCACAGTTGCCCATCGATCTCGCCCTCACCGGCGCCGGCGCGCTGCTCGATACTCTGCGGCAGGAGATGCCGGGCGTCGACTGGGCTCCGCGCATCCGCTTCAGCGGCCTGATCGATTTTCCGGACTCCGCCGGAGCCACCCGCGCCCAGGGACCGGCAATGGGCTATGCCATCGATCTGCTCCATCCCGGCTCACTAGAGCCGGCACGCTTCAACTTGCCCGCCGCTCTGCTCAGCGGACGAATGCCCGTCCGCTCCGATGAAGCCTTGTTGACTCACGATTTTGCGGTGAAATTCGGCATCCAGCCCGGTGACCGCTTCACCTTCTTCGGCAGCACCATGGAGGGCAGCATGGCCTTTCACAACTTCACTGTCGCCGGTACCGTACGCTTCGGCACCGAGGCGCTCGACCACGGGGCGTTCATCATCGACCTGGCGGCCGGCCGTCAGACCCTGGGCATGCAGGATGCGGCCGGCGAAATCCTCGGTTTCTTTCATGACGGCGACTACACCCAGCATCGCGCGGACGCCCTGGCGAAAACCTTCAACATCCGGCATTCGGTGGCAACGGATGATTTTTCACCGCTGATGATCACCATGCGCGAGCAGGAGGGCATGGCCCGGCTTCTCGATTACACCCGCCTCGTCGCCTTGATCCTCATCATCCTGTTCGTGACGGCCATGTCGGTGGTGCTCTGGAACACCGGCCTCATCGGCGGTTTGCGTCGCTATGGCGAATTCGGCGTGCGCCTTGCGCTCGGTGAGGACAAAAACCATCTCTATCAAACCTTGATCGCCGAGGCGCTGCTCATCGGGCTCCTGGGCTCGGTATCCGGTACCTTCATCGGTCTCGGCCTGGCCTGGTATCTGCAGAAGGTGGGACTCGACATCGGCTACGCGGTCAAGACCTCAACCTTGATGATGCCCTCCGTCGTGCGCACAAGGATCACGACGGTCGACTTTTGGATCGGCTTCATCCCCGGTCTGCTATCAATGACACTGGGCAATGCGCTCTCCGGTCTGGGCATCTATCGACGCAGCACAGCACAGCTGTTCACGGAGCTGGATACATGAAAAACCTGTCCCTCCCAGTCACCCTTCTGCTACTCGCTGCACCGGGCCTACGCGCCGAGGAGGCCGGGGCGATCCTCGCCCGGGTCGACCGGAACCTCTCCGCCCGCACCCGGGTGGTCGAGTCCACCATGACCATCCATGGGCGCCGCGGCAGCCGGACCCTCACTGCAAAAAGCTATGCGGAGGGCACCCGCAAGGCTTTTACCGAATATCTCTCGCCAGCCGCGGATGAGGGGACCAAAATGCTCAAACTCTCCGGTCAAATGTGGATCTACTCGCCTGCCAGCGACCGCATCCTGATAATCTCCGGGCACCTCCTGCGGCAATCGGTGATGGGCAGCGACCTCTCTTATGAGGATTTAATGGATGACCGCAAACTGGAGGAGATCTATACGGGGCGGGTCACAGGCGAGGAAGAGATCGCCGGCCGTCCAGCCTGGGTACTGGAACTCACCGCCAAGGTGACGGATGCGGCCTATCCTCGGCAGAAGCTCTGGATCGACAGGGAACGGGATGTTCCGCTGCGGCAGGAATTATACGCCAAGAGCGGCAAGCAGCTCAAAGAGGTTACCTTCACAGAGGTGCAGCGGGTGGCAGGACGATGGTATCCGATGAAAATGCTGTACAAGGATCTATTCAAGCAGGGACAGGGGACGGAAGTGATCATCCACAAGATCGCTTTCGATCAGGTCATCCCCGACTGGATTTTTAGCAAGGCGGCGTTGAAGCGCTGATACTCCGGTTCAATATTCGAAAGACGAAGCCGCAGGCCTTTCCGGTGACCCGACACTCACTCCCCCTCTTCCAGATACCGGTAGAGCGTGGCGCGAGAGACCCCGAGGATCTCCGCCGCTCTGGCCTTGTTTTCATGCGCTTGCTGCATCGCCAGGCGCACAGCATCCTGGCTCAACTTTCGCGCCCGGCCAACCCGCCGCGTGCCGGTCATACCGAGCGAGTAGGCCGCCGCCACAGTGGACGGCAGATGCTCAACCCCGATCGGCTGCCCCTGGCAGCGTAGCAGGGCATGCTGCAGGGCATTGCGCAGTTCCTCGACATTTCCCGGCCAGCTGTAGTTGCGCAGCGCATACTGCGCCGCCGCCGTGACCTCAACAGCCGCGACACCGAGCTGCTCGGCCAGGCGCGGCACATACCAGGCGATCAGTGCTTTGAGGTCTTCGCGACGCTCGCGCAAGGCTGGCACCCGGATCACCATGCTGCTGAGCTGGAAAAAGAGGTCTTGCCGAAGCCTGCCGGCGGTCATCTCGAGCCGCGGTTCCATGGGAGTCGTGGCGATAATCCGAACCTCCGCGCGCAGCGGAACGTGGCCGCCCTCCGGTTCGTAGAACCCTTCCTGCAAGAGGCGGGTGAGACGCTGCTGCATATGGAGCGCCATAGCCGTAAAATTTTCCAGCATCAAGGTGCCACCCCGTGCGCGCTGCAGCACGCTGTTCGGGGGCATGCCGTCTGCGGCCTGCGCGGGATTCAAGCCGAAGAGTTCGGCTGCCAGGGCGCGCTCTGAGAGTGCGGTGCAGTCGAGCGACAACAGAGGCGCAGCCGCGCGGCGGCTGAGCCGGTGAATGGTCTCGGCGATCAGGGCTTTGCCGCTGCCGCCTTCACCCTGGATGAGAATCGGCGCGTCCGCCGCAGCCGCTATCCGGATCTCTTCGGAAACCGTTCGCATGCGCGGACTGAAACAGATCAGATCACCCATCCGGTGCTCCGTCTTGAGGCTCGCCCTCAGCTGCCGCATCGCTCCGCTGTCCGAACAGATCAGAAGGTAGGCCAGTGGCTGACCCGCGGCATTGCGCAGCAGTCGGGCGCTGACACGCAACAACCGGCTCGTTTCGTCACCCAGCCGGGCCGCCAACTCCCCCTTCCAACGTCCCTTCTTCTGCAGCGCACGCCAAAACACCTCCCCCTCACGGCTCTCCAGCCAGAGCCCGGAAAGGGGCGCACCGAGCAGGCCGGCATCGCTGGCAAATCCCCAGATCGCCCGGAAGGCCGGGTCGCCAAAGGTCAGATACCCCTCGAGGCTGACCAGGGCCATGCCCCGCAGCGGAAGGGCTTTTTGGGCGGCGGCTGGCTCCGACACCGGCTCGGGCGGGCGCTGCTGGCGCAAGACGATCATCTCCGCCATGCCGCCCTGATACGGAATGGATGCTGCGGAGATATCGACATCGACAATGCGGCCTTCACGCGACAGCAGCCGCGCTTCATAGTGCCGCGGGGTCTTGAAGCCCGCAGCACGCATGCTGGAAAGCTGTTCGATGCGTTCGCGATATTCGGGCAGAAAAAAAGCGGCCAGGGGACGGCCGTTGATCTCCGCCACACTGAATCCGGTCATGCGCGAGAACGCGGGGTTGGCATACAGGCAGTTCAGCTCGCGGACAATGGCAATACCCTCGAGGGCATTCTCGACCACTGCGGCATAGGTTTCACCCGTCGCATCACTGCTCCCCTCCACGGGATGGTGCTCGCCCTGCGACCGCAGGGTCAGGACCATCCCCACCATCTTGCCCTGGTCATCGAGTAGGGGCGAAATGGTCTCATCCACCGCTATGGATCCCCCATCGCGTGCCCGGACAGAAAACAGGCCGCTCTCGGCCAAATCACCTTGCAGCATCTCCCGCGCGCTCACCGGACGCGCCTCCCGGCCGGGATGCTCCTGCCAGCGCAGCAAGGCCGCCAGGGGTTGACCGGTCAGCTCGCCACCTGCATAGCCGGTAAGCGACTCGGCGACCGAATTGATGTAGGTGATATGGCCCGCCAGATCGACGGCGATCACCCCTTCCGCCATGCTCGAGAGCAGCCGCTGCAGCCAGCGCTCGCTGGCGCGGATTTTTTTCTCGGCGGCATGACGGTAGAGCGCCATCTCGAGATTGATCTGCAACTCCTTCTCGTCGATAGGCTTGATCACATAATTGAGGGGCTCGGTCAGCTTGGCTCGCTGTAGAGTGGCCGGATCGGCATTGGCGGTAATGTAAATGGTGGGAATACCATGACGCGCAGCAATCAAACCGGCGGCTTCAATGCCGTCCATGCCGCCAGCGAGAATGATGTCCATCAACACCAGATCAGGCTGCAGCGCGGCGATCTCGGGGAGCGCCTGTTCGGCTGCAAAGGCGAGACCGACAACCTCCCAATCCTGGGCCTGTAGACGGTCGCGCAGATCCATGGCGATGATCGCCTCATCTTCAACAATATAGATTCTGCCTTTGGACATGCTTGTTCCCGAAAAAGGGTCAGTTCGCTGCGAACCGGATCGTGACGCGGGTGCCCGGCCCTCCCGCAACCTCTAGCTCACCGCGCATCTGGCGGGTCAGGGCGAGCACCAGCTGATAACCAAGAGACTGGACTCCGGCAGGATCAAATCCGGCCGGCAGACCGATGCCGTCATCAGCCACCTCCAGCTCGATGCGATCACCGTCTATCCGGGACAGCCGGATTTCGATCCGGCCGGCCCGCCCGTCCGGAAAGGCATACTTGAGGGCGTTGCAGACCAGTTCGTTGATGATGAGTCCGCAGGGAATGGCTTGGTCGATCGCCAGGGAGACCCCTCCGGCGAAAATGGTGATCTCCACCCCGCTGTTGTTGAATGAATTGCGCAGATGCGCAATCAGGCTGTGGAGATAATCCTCAAAGGGGATGCGCGTCAGATCCTGGGATTGGTAGAGTTTTTCATGGATCAGGGCCATCGATTTGACCCGATTCTGGCTCTCGGTGAAGAGGCTGCGGACCCCGGGGTCTGCGATGGTGCGGGCCTGCATATTGAGCAGGCTGGTGATGACCTGCATGTTGTTCTTGACGCGGTGGTGAATCTCTTTGAGCAGGACCTCCTTCTCCGCCAACGAGGTGCGCAAGCTGTCCTCAACGCGGTGGCGCTCATTGATCTCCTCCCGCAGCTCGCGGGTCCGCTTCTCCACCCGGGTTTCGAGCTCATTATTGACCATTTTGAGTTCCTCATGGGCCAGGGCGATGCGGTCGAGCATCTGGTTGAAACTGTGCGAGAGTATGGAGGCCTCGCGGCTGGGGAAATCGGGTGCGCGTTGCTCGAGCCTCTCGGCTGAAATCGCCTCCACGATCCGGATCAGGTGATCGAGGGGATCAATGATGATCTTGCTGCTGATCAGAATGGCGACCAGCCCGATGAGAAAGATCATCGCCGCAAGCAGGGCGATGTTTTGCCGCGCACGCCGGGTGGCCTCGTAGACACCATCCAGCCCCATGCCGATCAGGAGCTGGCCGGCCACCTCATCCCTGTGCAAAATGGCCGCCCGGGTTTGCAGAATCCGCTCCCGCTCAAGCAGGGAATCAGGTGCGAATTGTTTGTTGACGGCAGGCATCCGTCCCGCTTTGTCAATCGAAAACAAAAGTTTGCCTCGGGCATCTCGAACCACGATATAGAGGAGATCGCGGTTCTGCAGTGCGGAATAAGCTACCTCCTGGATCGCAGGCAGGTCCTCAAAAATGACGGCGGGACTGATGCTGTAGGCGGTCATCAAGGCGATGGAGCGGCTCTTGGCCTTCTGAGCATCCACACCCTGACGCGCATAGAAATCGGGGAAGTAAACGTAGATAAAAGTGGTGATGAAGCCGATGAGGAGCGTGAGAGAAACGGTTAGCTTGGCGCGAATCGACCATTGCTTTTCAGGCGTGCTCATCAATCCTGCCCAGGCTGGCATCCCCGCTAATGGACGACAGCAGAGAGTCTGAGAAGTTGGGAGCTAAAGTCCGCACCTTCAGCCCGCGCCGTCGAGAGATTGATCAAGACTTTAGGCCGTTCCAGGGCCATCCCGATGCCCACGGAGAGGCCGGCTTTGACATAATCCGGAACCCCAGTCAGAGTGGTCACTTGGTGAAGCCGGCATAGCTGACGGATCTGCCCAATCGGCACCCCGCGCAAGGGCGTAACATAAAGAGCGGCGATCTCGAGCCGGGCAAAACGAGCATCCAGATCCGCCAGGCCTTGCCAGCCGATGTATATAACACGGAGCGGCAGCCCGGAGACCTGCAGGGAGTTATAAGCCCGGCAGGCTCGGAAAAAATCGTTGCGGGTTTCCACCGAAGGCTGAAACGCCTCCTGATAGAGCACAGCGATCGTCAGCTCGTCCACCTGATGGCGTGGCAGCATCCGGTCGAATTCAAGCACCTTGAGAAAGTACTCGAGCTGTTTTTCGACGGAAACCGCCATCTCCTGAGCTCCGGCCACCGGCGCGCAACCGATCAGGAAAAGGCCCAGCGCCCAAAGCGTATGTGCTATCGTCGGTCTCATCCTCATCCATGGTCAATCCACCTGCCCGGCCTTAAAAAAGAAGCAGCCCTTGGGCTGCGCCGGCCTTCTCACCGAAATGTACAATATTTGCACATCAATTTCAAGTGAAATATTTATTTTTTTAGTAAATTTTATCATTTCGTTCTATTTTTAGTCATTTATGGCGATTAAAACCATCTCAACCGGCGGTTTAAAGAAGGTGCGGGATGAAACGGCTGCGCACACTCCGGGCATACTGCTGATAGGCCGGGTCGTGCATCAGCAAGCTCTCCTCCGCTAGAGCGCGCCAGATCTGGCCGGCCAGGATCAAGAGGGCGAGCAGGATATTCTGCCAGGAAGGATTGCCGAGCAGGAAACCGCCATAGAAAAGCAATTCGCTGGTGTAAAGGGGATGCCGTACCAGACGGTAGGCTCCGCCCACCTGGACCTGTCGATTGGCGGGGATGATGCCAAAACTGCGGCCGAGGCTGAGAAGAGAGATGACAATGCCGGCGATCCCGGCCAGCTGCAGTGCGGCCGCGAGCGGGATGCCGGCCTGCGGGCTCTCCTGGATCGGGCGCAAGGCCATGGCACAGGCCATGGTGGCCAGGGCGACCAGCCAGTCGCTCCAGCGGTGTGAGGTATCCTGACTCGGCCGACGGAGAAGGAAGAGCAAAAGGAGCAGCGAATTATGCACCAGGATGCCCAGGCCCAGATAGGAAAAGTGCCCCCAACCATGTCCGATGATGAAAACAAGCAGCTGCGCCCAGAGGATGGCCATGACCAGGTTGAGCGGCCAATGCAGGATGAAGCTCCAGGCCGCCAATCCGGGCTGGTGATCGTCGTCGCTGTGGATCAGCAGTTTGTCACCCAGGCGAATGCCCTCGCGCTGGATAAAACCAGCCGGAGCCTCAAGCACGCGGACTGCCTTGGCCTGAGGAGAAGTCACGCGATTGGGCGGCACCTCGGACAGGGCGGCGAGGACCCGGCTGTCGGTGTTGAGGAAGAGAATATCGATGGGAAAAGACATGCCCCAGGTATGGACGGCGCGGCAGGGCATTAAGTGCAGCAGCTCCCCTTCGACCGGCTTGCGGCGCCCAAGCCACCCTGCCAGTCGGCTGAAAAAATGGCGGGCCGTCAGCACGCGCACCGGGATGATGCGCTGCATCCGAACATGCAATAAAGGCATGAGATTCTCCTATTTGGCGAGGGTTTCCAGCATCATCAGGGCTGCCGGCCCCAACAGGATAATGAAAAGCGCCGGCAGGATGAACAGGACCAGTGGCAGCAGCATTTTGACACCCGCCTTGGCGGCCTGCTCTTCCGCCTTCTGCTTGATGCGCGTGCGCAGAGAATCGGCCTGGCACCGCAGCGTGTCGGCGATGCTTGTCCCGAGCTTGTCGGCCAAAACCAGAGCACCGACGAGAATTTTAAGATCCTCGACCTGATTGCGCTGGCTCATCGCTCGCAAGGCGCTCTCGCGCGATATCCCGGTGCGGAGATCCTGGGTCGTGCGCAACAGCTCCTCACTGAGGGGGCGGCAGCGCAAGGCGAGGTCCTGCCCCACCCGGAGGATCGCGGCATTGAGGCCCAGACCGGCCTCGACGCAGATCACCATGAGATCAAGGGCATCAGGAAGGCCGCCAGCGATGCTATGCTGACGGCGCTTGACTTGTGAATTGAGCACGAGGTCGGGTGTGGTATAAAAGATCATCGCGCCTAGCAGGCCGAGGAAGAAGATCATGGGCAGAGGCTGCCGGCCATAATGGCCGAGGAGCAGAAAAAGGATAAAACTGGTCACGGCGCAGAGGCGTTTGATGCCCATAAACCGGCGCAAGGCCGATTCCTGATAATAGCCGGCGCTCATCAGCTTGTGCATCATTTTACCGGAAGCCCGTCCTTCCTTCTGCTTGCGCCGCCCCACCACCTCGAGCAGCCGCGCCATACCCACCCGCGCCTGCGCCATACCGCGCGGCTTTGCCGCCGCGCCGGCTCCCGCGGCACTGCCGCTGCCGGCGAGCTCCTGCATGCGTTTGTAGGTGGGATCCAGACGCCTGTGCAGCAGTCGCTGCAGTCCCGTGAGCGCCAAAAAGGTTGCGCTGAAAACCAGCGCAAGAATGAGCAGAATATCCATGGCTCTAATTCCTTATTGATATCGGACCGCGACAATCTTGCGAATTACGAGAATCCCCATCAGCTGCAGTGAGACCGCCAATCCCAGCATAAAATGACCGCTGGGCTTTTCGATCAACGGGGTCATGTACCCCGGACTCATGGAAGAGATAATAACGACGAAGGCAATGGGCAGCGAGCCGATGATCCAGGCCGACATCCGGCCCTGGGCGGTATAGGTCCGCAGCTGGCCCATCAGCTTGAAGCGCTCACGGATGGTATAGCCGATCTTCTCAAGGATTTCGGTCAGATTGCCGCCGGTCTCCTTTTGCAGCAGCACGGCGGTCACAAAGAGCTTGAGATCGAGGCTTTCCACCCGACCGGTCATGTTCAGCAGGACGTCGCGCAGCTGCATGCCCAGATTGTATTCCTCGAAGGTGCGGCGGAATTCGATGCCGACGGGATCGGGAGCCTCTTCCGCGACCAACTGCATGGCGCGCGTGAAGGCGTGCCCGGCGCGCAACGCGCTGGTCATCATATCGATCGCATCGGGGAATTCACGGATAAAGGCCTTGAGCCGCTTACCGCGCTGCAACTGCAGGAAAATCAGCGGCACCAGCGCCGCCCCTCCGCCGGTGAGCAGCGCCATGGCCGGCTTGCCCAACTTCAAGGGCACGACCACACCGATGGCCGCAAGCACCGCCATCAGCAGCACCAGCTCGCCCACCTTGAGGCGGACATCCGCCTGCCGGATGATCCGCGCCAGCACCCGCGATATGTTCAGCTGCTCCAACACCCGGTTGAGCAGCGGAATCCGGCTGAGATGGTCATCCCGGATAATGAAGGGAATCTCCGCAGGTTTCTGCTTCTCATCCCGAACCAGTTCGCTCAGCCGCTTCCGGATCAGCCGGGCATCGCTGTTCTGCCGCCGGATGGCCATATAGATCATAAGGGAGATCAGGACAAAAGCCGCAAAAACCAGAACGATGGTCACGATCAGCATGCTTCAGCTCTCCTGGAGACTCGGCTCCATTTTCGGTTCGAAGATATCGACGGGCAGCTGGATGCCGGAGGCCTCGAGCTGCTCGGCAAACCTAGGCCGGATGCCGGTGGTGCGGAAGCCGCCGATCACACGACCATCTTCACGCACGCCCAGCTTTTCGTACTGGAAGATATCCTGCAGCGTCACCGTCTCCCCTTCCATGCCGGTAATCTCTGAGATCTTGATCACCTTGCGCGATCCGTCGGAGAGGCGGGCGGACTGGATAATGATGTTGATCGCCGAGGCGATCTGTTCGCGCATCGCCTTGTCGGTCAGATTCATGCCGGCCATAAGGATCATGGTTTCGAGGCGGCGCAGGGCATCGCGGGGGGAGTTGGCATGCAGGGTAGCCAGAGAGCCGTCATGGCCGGTGTTCATGGCCTGCAGCATGTCGAGGGCCTCGCCGCCGCGCACCTCGCCGACGATGATGCGATCCGGGCGCATGCGCAGGGCGTTACGCACCAGATCGCGCTGGGTCACCTGCCCCCTCCCCTCGAGATTGGCCGGCCGCGTTTCGAGCCGCACGACATGCTCCTGCTGCAGTTGCAGCTCGGCTGCATCCTCGATAGTGACGATGCGCTCGTTCTCGGGGATGAAACTGGACATGATATTGAGCAGGGTGGTTTTACCTGATCCGGTCCCCCCCGAGATTAGAATGTTCAATCTCGCCTTGACTGCAGCCTGGCAGAGGAGGGCGATGCCGTCTGTGATCGAGCCGGTGCTCAGCAGGTCCGCGATGCCGAGCTTACGGATGCCGAACTTGCGGATGGAGAGCACCGGCCCGTCAATGGACAGCGGCGGAATGATCGCATTGACTCTCGAGCCGTCCATAAGCCGGGCATCCACCATCGGGCTGGATTCGTCGATGCGCCGGCCCACCCGCGAGACAATGCGGTCGATGATGTTCATCAGATGGGCATCATCCTTGAAGACGGTCCGGGTGAGTTCCAGCTTGCCAAAGCGCTCGACATAGGCCTTGCGGTGGGTATTGATGAGAATATCCGAGATCGTCGGATCCGCGAGCAACGGCTCGAGCGGCCCGAGTCCGAAGGTTTCGTCGAGGATCTCTTCAACCAGCCGGTCGTTGTTCATCTCGGACGCCAAGCCGTTCTCCTCGGCGAGCATGGTCTCGACCACCTCGCGCACCTGACTGCGCAAGGCCTCTTTCGGGATGGTGTCGAGTTTGGCCAGATCGAGCTTGTCAATGAGGCGGCGATGGATCTTTTCCTTGAGATCATGCCGGGGATTATCCGGCGGTACGACCGCAAACGGGGTGCCGCTGCCCGGCTGAACCCGCCGGGTGAGCAGGGCTGCGGGTTCCGCCGGAGGCGGCGCAACCTCTTGTTGTTTGAGCCGATCGATCAGTCCCATGGACCTATTTCCTCCAACGCGTGAACAGGCCGCCGCGGACGGCTCCCGAATCTTCCTCACTGCCGCCCCGGCCGCTGAGCTGCTGCATCAGTGCCGCGATCCCCTGGCTCATTTTGGCGCCGGGCGCCTTGAGACTCACCGGCACTCCCTGGTTGACGCAGGCGATGGCGGTGCTGAAATCCTGATTGGGAATGCGCGCATAGACCGGGTATCCCAGCAGGTTTTCCATCTCCTCGAGATCGGCGCCATCGTAGGGCTGGTGCCGGTTGAGCACCAACAGGGCCTTCTCCTGAGGATAACCCATCTTCTGAAAAAGCTCGAGACAGCGCTTGGTGTTGAAAATAGTCGGCAGGTCGAGCAGCGAAACCAGCAGGATGCGGTCGGCTTCATCGAGAGCCTGAATGGACACCTCGTTGAAAAAAGGGTGACTGTCGATCAGGATCCAGTCATAGTGCGGCCGCAGCAGGTGCAGAATCCGTGCGACCCTGGCACCGTTGATCTCCTCCGCCTCCTCGATGCGCAGAGGGGCCGGCAAAAGGGTAATCCCCGAGGCATGATGCGGCAGCGTCCGTTTGAGCGAATCCAGGTCGAGATCGTCGAGATTGCGGATTACATCGCTCAGGGAGAACCGCGATTTCAGATTGAGGTAAAGTGCATCGTTGCCGAACTGGAGGTTGAGATCGAGGAGCAGGATCTCCTGGTGCAGGCTTTTCGCCAGCTGGACGGCCAGATTGGTGCTGAGGGTGGTGACACCCACCCCGCCCTTGGCGCCAAACAACGTGATGATCCGGGCCGAGCGTTCAGCCGGGCGCCCCGCTGAGTGGCAGATGGCCAGGACAGAGGCCAGGGCGGAGCGGACCTCTTCGGGCTGGAAGGGCTGCGGCAGGAACTCGCGCGCCCCTTGGCGCATCGCCTGACGGATGAGACCGGGATCCAGATGCGCCGCGGTGACTACGAGGGCGGCTTCGGGCAGCCGCTGCATCAACCGGGCGGCAAATTCCAGCAGGGCATCAGGCGCCGGATGGAGGTGAAGCAGCACCACCCGCGGCTGTAATCGGGCCGCGGCGTCAAGGGCGATCTCATCGCAAGTCTCCAGCACCTCAAAGGCGTTCTCCGCGAACCCTCGCAGCAGCTCGGCGAGCGCCTCACGCGTGAAGGGATTGGCATCGATGAGAAGGATATCACAGGATCCGTGCATGGCTTTCCCGGCCTCATACCAGATGGACACAACGCAACAACGAATACCCATGGCCCGAGGCGCCGGGGGAGGTGACCTCGATGAAGACCCCGATCACCGTCTTGCCGACCATCCCCTCGACAAAAAAAGCCGCGAAGCCGATGACTTCGATGGTGTTGCGGCCCGAATCGGGCGGTTTCGACGGATCGTATAGGGGCACCTTGACCACGCGCGGTGAGCTGTAGCCGGTGAAGAGAGAATTGGCAACCCTCTCACCGTCCCAATACGCGCAGTGGTCGGCATCGATCAGATAATCGACGCCCTGGCGCGTCGGCCCCTGCATCTCGCCAGGCTCGACCTGGAGGATGTCGCCGATCTCTACGGTTTCATCACAGCCGGCGCGGATGTTTTCCTCGTATTCACTCGCTCCACTGATCGGATTGCCGCGATTGACCGCTGGAAAATCCACCGGATAATAAAAGCCCGGATTGGTGCCGATCTCGCCTAACTGTCCCGCCTTGATCACCACCCGGTCGCCGGGCTGCCAGGCTTCTTTTGGAACCGCCCAGGGCGCCAGGCCGTTGGTGGAAGTGACGTAGCCCAGCTCGGCGGTGGCCGAAGCGCGGATGACGCGCTGGTTCAAGCCGATCAACGGCAGGAAAAAGAGTTGCAGCGTGCGGCTGGCGGACACCTGGACACGGTTGGAAGCCGGAAAGGTCACATTCTCATTGGAGATAATCACCGGCTGCTGGATGCAATCGTTTTTTGAGGCATAGCGGATCGCCATCGCCGTGGCCCGATCGCTGCCGTTCATCAATCCCGCCGCCCCGGCCAGAGCGGCGCAATCCACCGCACTCTGCAGCTGATTGCGCGCCGTCAGTACATAGCCGAGATCGGTCACCATGGCGGCAAAAAGCAGCAGGGTCAGAAAAATAGTTGCTGTGAAAACCAGCACCTCACCGCGTTCATCGCGTCTCAAGGAGCGCATGGATCACCTCGTTGTCTGAATTTACCATTTCAACTGTGTCTCATCAGCCGCAGGCTCCTGCAGTGCGCTGCCGACGATCTCGGGCGTGACGACGATGAGCAGTTCGCTCTCTTTCTGCTGAAAGCGGCTGCTTTTAAAGAGCTGTCCCAGCACCGGAATACTGCCGAGCAGCGGCAGCTGGCTGACGCGCCGGGTCATCTCCCGTGAAAGCAGCCCACCGATGACGAGAAAACGGCCCTGCGGCAGTTCCACGGTGGTTTCGGCCTTGCGTGCGCTCAGCGCCGGCACATTAAAGCCGCTGAGGGTGATGCCGTTATCGAAATCGAGGCTGCTGACCTCGGCGGCGATCTTGAGGTTCACCGTGGTCGAATCGATGATATGCGGCAGAAAGCGCAAGCGGACGCCGAACTCCTTGAACTGGATGGTCACCGATTGGGTGCCCGCTGCCCCAGAGACGATCGGTACCGGGAACTCACCACCGGCGAGAAAGCTCGCTTCGGCGCCGTTGACGGCGCAGAGATTGGGCTTGGCAAGCACCGAGAGAAGACTCTTCTCCTCCAGGGCGCGCATGATCGTGGAAAAATCAAGCCCGGGCAGCGAAAAAAAGATATCGACCGCATCGCCAAGACCAAGCGGATCACTGGGAGCGTTAACCTTGCCGCTGAAGATCCCCAGATTACCCTTTTTGCCGGCAAGATCCAGATTCTTTTTCCAGAAATCAAGACCGAGCTCTCTCAAGGCATTGTGATTGATCTCGGTGAAGCGCACTTTGAGGAGGATCTGCTGGGGGAAACTCTCTTCCCGTACCTCGACCCGGTAGATCGTGAAGGCCTCCTGCTCATCCCAGATCACCAGACTGGTCGCACCGGCCAGTTTGCCGTTGACCAGCACCTGATAGGGAGTCACGACGGTTGCATCGGCCAGATCGGGATTGGCGATGGAAATCCGCTTGATCGGATCGGTAAAGGAGAGGACCTGGGATTGACCCAGCATGACCCTCACCTCGCCGCGGGCCGCCGGATACAGGGGCGATGCCAGCAGCAGCAGCACCAGGGCGGAGACGATGCCTGGGTGGCCAGCCGCTTTTCTCCGGTTCCAACGGCCGCTCCTGCCGATGCAGCACCCGGCCGCACAGTCCAGGACTTTTGCCCCTACCTTATGCATCTTCCTTGTCATAGAATCCTCTCTTCAATGAACGCCTTAGGGCCGATCTCCTGCAGCCGCTTTTTCCGGCTGCACGAACGATATTTCTTCACGTTTGCTCGACCGCAGCACCTCCACGGTGCGGGCAGGCGGCGGTGCAACCGCCGCTGCGGGCTCCGCTGCGCGCGGCCGCGTCAGGGCACGGTTCTCCACACTGCCGGCGCCATTGATGAGCTCGCGCAGCTGCACACCCCGGCTCCCCTGGGCATCGCGGTCGGCCGAATTACGCAGCACCAGCTGCAGCTTGCCTTCGCTTGAGGCCAGGGCCAGCTTTTCGGCCTGACCGGGATCGACCAGCAGCGTCACCGATTGCACCTTGACCGGATCATCATCCTCCCGCTCAAAGGTCTGATCGACAGCCAGTACCAGGACATCCTCGAGGATGATCTTGGTCTTGGACTCCTCCTTGTTATTCGGTGAAGCGACCGTAACCAGGACGTCCACCCGCGCATCGGGGAGGATGAATCCGCTCACCCCGCTGACCACATTGACCGAGACCGTCAGCGCACGCATGCCAGGCGGAATCAGGCTGGAAAAGCCGCTGCCCGATCCCTGAGGGGCCAGCTTGGAATCCAGGATGGGTTCGCCGGCTACTACCGGCACCCGGGTGATGCGCCCGCTCACCAGCGCTGTATCGCTGAAGGTCCCGGCCGGCAGCAACTCTCTGGGCCACTCCATTGCTTTCACATGGATTCCGGCGATCTTGACTCCCACCGCCAGGTCCTGCGCCGCAACCAGCACCGTTTGCGGGGCCTTGGCGCCAGCTGGAGCGCGCGATTGCTGCCCCTGCAGATAACGGTAAACCGCCAGGGTGGCCAGCAAGCTGACCAGGAGGGTCAGCGGCATCACGACTTTCTGCTTCATGACGAACATGGAATCTCCCGGAGCTAATCTTCCCAATGCATCGTGGACGTTCGTGTGAGCTGCAAGGAACGCAGGCGCGGGATGATGTTGCCTGTGATCGAGGTATAGACCAGACTGACCGTCACGCGCACATCGCCGCTTGAATTGGGGCCGGAGAGGTTCACCGTGGCCCCGCTGATCTGACTGGCGGCAAGGACCGACTGGGCGGCCGAATTGACCAGAGAATAGTCGGGCCTGGAAACGGCGGCGACCCGGGCACCCTCGCGCGCTGCGCTGGTCATCACATTAACCGTCATCCACAACCGCCCGAACTCGACAATCGTGACGACCATCAGAATAAACAGCGGCAGAACTAGGGCAAATTCAACAGCGGATTGCCCCGATACATCCCGTCCAACTTTTTTGAACCTGCTGATCATAAGCCCACCCTACCTGATCAGACCAAATGAAAGCCAGGTACCCATGGCTATGGCGACTCCATAAGGAAGGGTCGCCGCCTCAAGGCTCGCCCCTCCCTGCTTCAGCCACTTCAACCGCACCGCCCGCCCGATCACCATCGCTACGGCCATGAGTCCCCCGCATCCGATACTCCACACCAGCGCACCAGCAGCCGCCGCGGGATCAAGCCATACGCTGACGCCCGCCATCAGCTTGACGTCACCGGCTCCCATCATCCCCAAAAGATAACATAGAAAGAAGAAGCCGCCGCCAAGCGTCAGGCTGAGGAGAGCCTGCGCCAATCCGGCTCCACAGAACGTCTGCAACAGCATACCGGCACCCGCCAGCGGCAGGGTGATGGCATTGGGGATACGCCGCCCGTAGTAATCGTACCACCCGGCGGCGATCAGCAGAGGAACCAGATAATGGAATAACAGCGGCATAACTCACCCGAAAATAAATAAGGGCTAACCACCTGCGCGTTCTCAGGACCGGTATCACACCCGCAATCCACTTGACCCGCGCACCGACACTGATCCCCGATCAGTAGTCCGGACCTGCTGTTGCAGGTGATTAGCCCTTGGTAAAACCGTTGACAAAACCGGGAAGCTGGGTTCTCCTCACAGATGACAGCCTCACCGACAAATTACTTGGCCCGTAAAAGAGCGCCGTCGAGATCATCGGCGGGCGGCTTACAGGGCATTGGCGATCTGGGTCAGGACCGTCGAGATCTGATTGCCAAGGAGGGTGACGGCAATGATCGCCACAACAGCAATCAGAACCAGGATCAGAGCGTACTCGGACAGGGTCTGTCCCTCTTCCTGACGGAAGAAATTGCGGATGACAGCGAAGGGATTAAACATGGCGTGCTCCTTTCTTGAATGACTTCAGGCTCTTTTCCGGCCTGTGGGATGAGTGAAGCGTTTATTAAATGCGCCGGGAAGCGGACCGTGCAGGGCTTACTTCCCGATGTATCATGGATATAGCTGTTTTTCAAGGTGACAGGGGAATCAGAAGGCCGGGCAATACTGCAAGATGTCAAACCGGGGGTGCGGGGCTGGATGCAGCGGGAGCGGTTGCTTTTCCTGGTTCATCGCTCTCTCTGTATATATATACGAATTTCCGTCATAATTGTCAAGAAAAAAATGAACTGTTTTAATATTTTTGAGACATTTTGTTATATTATTATGTCATATTATACATCTTGTGAAGGAGTCGCTGTCACCAATCCGTGACACCCCCTCTTCCCGCTGCCGCGGGATAAAAAAAAGCCCGACCTTTACGGCCGGGCGTGTCCTGGGGCGAACTGCGCGGGATTACATCGCAGCGAGGGCGGCGGCGTTGAATAAGGCCATCAATCCATTCGGCGCAACGCCGAGCCAAAGCACCCCAAGCAGCGCCAGCAGCAGCGCCGCCATCAGACCGGGGTTCAGCTTCTCGGCTTCGAGCGGTTCCTCAGCCTCGCGCATGTAGAGATGGACCACCAGCCGGGTATAGTAATAGACCGAAACCACCGCATTCATCACCGCGATGACGACCAGGGGGGTCTGGCCGGCCTTGACAGCCGCGGCGAAGAGATAGAATTTACCGAGAAAGCCGCCGGTGGGCGGGATCCCCGCCAGGCTGAACATGAAAACCGCCATGGCCAGACTGGCGAAGGGGTAGCGGTAGCCGAGCCCGCGATAACTCGCGAAGGTAAGCCGTTCCTCGCGGTTGCTGCGGCCGAACCAGGCGATAACCGCGAAGGCCCCTGCGTTCATCAGCGTGTAGACCACCAGGTAGTAGAGGATGGCGCTCTGTCCGGCGGCGTTGCCCGCGCTGAGTGCGACGAGCAGATAACCCGCATGTGCGATACTTGAATAGGCGAGCATGCGTTTGGTATTCTCCTGGGTGATGGCCAGGAGATTGCCCACGGTCATCGTCAGTACCGCAAGGACCGGCAGAATCGCACTCCAGTTAAAAGCGGAGAAGGGCATGGCGGTTGTGACGATCCGCGCCAGAGCCGCGAATGCCGCTGCTTTGGTCGCCGTCGACATGAAGGCGGTCACCGGCGTCGGTGCGCCCTGATAGACATCGGGGGTCCACATGTGAAAGGGGACCAGGGCCGCCTTGAAGGCAAAGCCGATAAGCAGGAGCATTCCGCCAGCCAGCAGCATCCAACCGCCAGAGCCTGCCGCTACAGCAGCGCCGATCCGCTGTAGATCGAGGGTGCCGGCGGCGCCATAGATCAGGGCCATGCCGTAGAGCAGGAATCCGGTGGCGAAGGAGCCGAGGAGGAAATACTTGAGTGAGGCCTCCGTCGAATCGACCCGCATCTTGCGAAAGCCGATCATCACGTAGAGGGCGATCGAAAGCAGCTCCAGGCCAAGAAAAATGATGATCAGATGCAGAGTGGCGGTCAGGATAGTCATTCCGGCGACAGCGAGCAGCAGCAATCCATAGAAATCGCCGTACTGGACATACTCATCCTCGACCCGGTTCAGGGAGATCAGCACCGCCAGCAAGCCGCCCAGGAGGAAGATCCCATCAAACGCCAGAGCGAACCGGTCGAGGGTGACCATGCCGTTAAAGCCTGTCCCCGGCCGCGTCCACAGGCCGGCCGCAGCAGCAAAGGCGGCAGCCAGGCCGAGGACCGCGATGGCGGCGAGCAACTCGCGGCGCACGCCGCGCCAGAAAAGCGGCAGCAGCAAGAGCAGCAGGGCGGCGGCCAGGAGGAGGAGCTGGGGTGCGATCAGGTCCAGCTGGATTTGCGGAGCAGTCAACGCCATGACGGTCCTCTCAATTAGGATTGATCACGCTCGATCGGGCGGTGGGGATCTCATCGATGCGGGCGACCCGGCCCTGCTTGGCCTGGTATTCACTTAGCAGCTTTTGCGCCGCCGCCTGGCTCTTGTCCAGAAAGGTGGCGGGAAAGAGGCCGATCCAGATACAAAGTAGGATGATCGGCACCAGCGTGGCGATCTCGCGGCGGTTCAGGTCGGTGAGCGACCGGTTTTCCGGTTTGTCGAGCTTGCCGAAATGCACCCGTTGCACCATGGTCAGCATATAGACGGCCGAGAGTATCACCCCCGTCGCAGCGAGGATGGCCAGGAGCCGGTGTGTCTGAAAGGTGCCGAGCAGAACCAGGAACTCGCCGACGAAGCCGTTAAGCCCCGGCAAACCGATCGAGGAGAGGGTGATGATGAGAAAAAAGGTCGTGAAGACCGGCATCTGCCGCGCTAGGCCGCCGAAATCGGCGATCAAACGGGTATGGCGGCGCTCATAAATCATCCCCACCAGAAGGAACAGGGCGCCGGTCGAAAGGCCGTGATTGACCATCTGAATGAGACTACCCTGGACCGACTGCAGGGTGAGGGCGAAAATCCCGAGCATGACAAAGCCGAGATGACTGACCGAAGAAAAGGCAACCAGTTTTTTCAGGTCCGGTTGCACCCAGCTGACCAAGGCGCCGTAGATGATCCCGATGACCGCCAGGGCCATGATCCAGACGCCATAGGTTGCGGCGACATTCGGGAAAAAGGGGATGCAAAACCTCAGAAAACCGTATGTGCCCATTTTCAGCAGAATGCCGGCGAGGATGACGCTGCCACCGGTCGGCGCCTCGACGTGGGCATCGGGCAGCCAGGTATGAAAGGGAAACATCGGCACCTTGATGGCGAAAGCGAGGCTGAAGGCGAAAAACGGCCAAACCTGCTGTTTGCCGGCGATCAGCATCCGGCTCAGGGCAAGATAGTCAAAGGTGTAAACCCCGCTCTGGCTGCCATTCATGAAATAGAGGGCGAGGATGGCGACCAGCATCAGCACGCCGCCGAACATCGTGAAGAGGAAAAACTTGATCGCCGCATAGAGCCGCCGCTCGCCGCCCCAAACCCCGATGATGAAATACATCGGGATGAGCATCCCCTCCCAAAAGATGTAGAAAAGGACCATATCCAGGCTGAGAAATACCCCGAGCATGGCTGTCTCGAGCGCCAGGAACATCATCATATATTCCTTGACTCGCCTGGTCACCGCGCTCCAGCTGCCGAGGATGACCAGGGGGGTCAGGAAAGTGGTCAGCAAAACCATCAGCAGACTGATGCCGTCGACGCCCAGATGGAAGCCGATGCCGACTGAGGGGATCCAGGTTCGCAGTTCCTCAAACTGGAACCCGGGATTGGTCCCGTCAAATTGCGTGAAGAGCGGCAGCGAGAGCAAAAAAACCGCTATGGTCAGGGCCAGGGTGAATCGCCGTATGAGTTGCTCGCGCTGCCGCGGTACGCAGAGCAGCAGGAGCGCCCCGGCCAAGGGCAGAAAGGTGAGGAGGCTCAGTATCGGTATGGCGCTCAGATCGATCATGAACAAGCTCCAGAATAAGATGCTGCAGCACACAGGCTAAAAAAAGAGGTAAAACAACAGGGCGATCACGCCGAACACAAAGAGCAAGGCGTAATTTTGCACGACTCCCGTCTGGATGCGGCTCAGCACCCGTGAACCGGCGCCCATCAGCGCGGCCGTTCCGTTGATTGTGCCGTCGATTACGCGTGCGTCAATAAAACGCCACAGGGCGGACTCGGAAAACCGTCGCAAGGGCCGGGCGATAAGGGCGCCGTAGAGCTCATCGACGTAATACTTGTTGAAAACCAGTGTATACACACCGCCCAGCTTTTGGGCCGTCCGTGCCGGCAGGTTGGACTTGCGGCCGTAAAAAAGCCAGGCGAGCCAAAGGCTGAAGAGTACCGCTAGGAGAACCGCGCCCATGAGCAGCAGTTCGAGGTCATGCCCAGCCTGATGGGGACCGGTCTCTCCGGCACCCGTAATCCCCGCGCTCGCGGCGAAGACCGGGGCGAGAAAATGCGCAAAGTGATTGCCGCCGCCGAGCACCGCCGGTATGCCGATCCAGCCGCCGCCGACCGAGAGAACCGCCAGAATGATCAGCGGCCAGGTCATCACGCCGGGAGATTCGTGGATGTGGCGGGCGGTCTTGTCATCGGCGCGTAGTGTTCCGAAAAAGGTCATGAAAATCAGCCGGAACATATAAAAAGTGGTGAGCGCAGCGGCAAAGGCGCCGATGAGCCAGAGCCCGGGACTTCCAAGGGCCCCCGACCAGGCCTGCCAGAGGATCTCATCCTTACTGAAAAAGCCCGAAAATCCTGGTATGCCGGTGATGGCCAGGGTGCCAAGGAGCATCGTCCAAAAGGTACGCGGCATCTTTTGCTTCAGGCCGCCCATGATGCGCATGTCGGTCTGATTGGACATGGCGTGCATGACGCTGCCGGCCGCCATGAACAGCAGTGCCTTGAAAAAGGCATGGGTCATCAGATGGAAAATCCCCGCCGCGAAGGCGCCGACACCGACACCGATGAACATGTAGCCAAGCTGGCTGATGGTCGAGTAGGCGAGCACCCGTTTGATGTCGAATTGGGTCATGCCGATGGTGGCGGCAAAGAGCGCGGTCAGGGCGCCGACTACCGCAACGACCGTAGCAGCAGTCGGTGCCAGGGTGTAGATGATGTTGGCGCGAGCGACCATATAAACCCCCGCGGTGACCATCGTCGCGGCGTGAATCAGAGCGCTGACTGGGGTTGGACCGGCCATCGCGTCAGGAAGCCAGACATAAAGCGGCAGCTGGGCCGACTTGCCGGCGGCGCCGACAAAAAGAAGCAGCGCGATTGCGGTCATGATGCCAGTGCCCATCGGCAAGCCCGCTGCTTTGGTAAAAACCTCGGTGAAATCGAGGGTGCGGAAGGTGGCATACATCAGAAACAGGGCTAGCAAAAAGCCGAAATCACCGATACGGTTGACGATAAAAGCCTTGCGGCCGGCAAAGGCATTATAGTCCTCCTCATACCAGAAGCCGATCAGCAGATAGGAGCAGAGCCCCACGCCCTCCCAGCCGATGAACATCATCAAAAAGTTGTTCGCCGTCACCAGGATCAGCATCGCAAAGACGAACAGATTGAGAAAGATGAAAAACCGGGTGAAACTGCGATCACCTTGCATGTAACCAATGGCGTAGATATGGATGATGAAGGAGACGCCGGTGACAACCAGGATCATCACCATGGAGAGGGGATCGAGCTGGAACCCGATTTCAGCGCCGATGGCTGCAGAGGATAGCCAGCTGGCAAGATGCACTTCCACCAAGCGCTCGGCTGGAGGCAGGTGCAGCAGTTCGAAGAAGAGGGCCACCGTCATGGCGAAGGAGAGGCCCACCGCGGTGCTGGCGATGACGCCTGGTGTGCGGCCGGTGTTCTTCCATCCGGTGAAAGCGTTAATCAGCAGGCCCAGCAAGGGGAAAAGAGGGATCAGCCAAACCAAATCGAACATGGACACTCCTGTAGTTCTCATTCTCTTGGAGAAACCGCATCATCAACCCTGGCTCAGCCGGTCACCTGTTCACCCGGCTGCACGCTGCGCTCGCTCCCACCCGAATCGATCCAGGCTTCGTTCAGCCTTTCAACAGATTGATCTCATCCACATGCACCGTGCCGCGCAGCCGAAAGACGGAGATGATAATCGCCAATCCCACGGCCACTTCAGCCGCCGCCACCGTCATGATAAAAAAGACGAAGAGCTGGCCATCCAAAGCCTGCCAGCGTTCCGAAAAGGTGATGAAGGTGAGATTGACTGCATTGAGCATCAGCTCGATACTCATGAAAATGACGAGAGCATTCCGGCGCACCAGTACTCCAGCTACACCGATTGCAAACAGAACGGCCGCGACGATGAGAAAATAATCCAGCGGAATGGTTTCCATCAATTTCGGCTCCTTACTGCTCCTTGGGCAGTTTTCTGCTGCCCAGGATGATGGCGCCGACGATGCCGGTCAACAGAAGCACCGAGGCGATTTCGAAGGGATAGAGGTAGGCGCTGAAGAGCGTCCTGCCCAGGTTTTCAACCCCGCCGAATACGGCATACTGCCCGGTAAGCCGGCCGTACAGGGCGCTCCCGGCTGCGACAAAAATCAGGAACTGTGCCGCCAGGATAACCGCGAAGAGCGTCCCCAGCCCGATCTGGAAGGGGCGTCCCAGGGGAAGACGCACCTCTTCGGTGAGATTGAGGAGCATGATGACGAATAGGAAGAGAACCATGATCGCTCCGGCATACACGATCACCTGAACGACACTGAGAAACTGAGCGCCAAGAAGAAAATAGAGTCCTGCCAGCGAGAAAAACGTCAGAATAAGAAAAATGGCGCTGTAAACCGGATTCCGGTGCGTCACCATCAGGATAGCGCCGGTAATAGCCAGTCCGGCAAAAAGGAAAAAAAGAATGGGAATCATGCGCACATCCTGTTAGGGTTCATTCCAAGATAAACACTCAGCCCGCCTGGTCAAGGCTCGCCCTGTCGGTCAAGCGAAGGGATGCCAGAGCCGCCGGGCTATTTTCTTTCAAAAGAACTTCGCTGCGGCCCAGGCACCCCAGCCTGGCCTGCCCAGCCGCGACCGACGGTGCGGCCACCGAGCCTGTTCTCCCCCTACATCCCCGTCTCTGCCTTGCTGCGCTCAAAATACTTGCCATCGGCCGTAATGTCATAATTCCGCAGCAGCCTCTCCTCGTCCCAGATCAAGTCCTCGCGACTATATGCTGAAAAATCATATATTTCAGTCAATTCGATAGCATCCTCGGGACAAGCCTCCTGGCACATGCCGCAGAGGATGCAGCGCAGCATGTCAATCGTGAATTCGACCGGGTACTTCTCTCGGTCCGGCCAGGGGGCGACGCCGGCCTTCATGGTGATGCATTGGGCCGGACAGGCGGTTGAGCACATTTCGCAGGCGACACATTTGATGCGCCCTTCATCGTCCTTGTTGAGACGGATGGCGCCGCGATGCCCTGGCGGCACCGGCCACTTTTCTTCCGGGTAGGAGATGGTATATTTCTTGCCAAAAAAATGTTTGATCGTGATCCACATCCCCTTGAAGATGCCGGGGAGATAGGCCTGGTCCCAGCGTTCCGGGCGGTAGCCGACATTTTTAACGCCCATAGATCTCCTTACCTATCCATTCGTTATAGTACACAATCGCGCGCCGCTTGGCCGGTCGCAGTCCAGCGCGGGTGGGCGCGAGAAGTCCCGCGTAGGAACGAGTTTGCGCGCCATGCCGACATATCCGCAGCGGCTGCCAGGGTTTCATTTCACCAAGAGCAGACCGGCCCCGGTGAGCACAATATTCAACAACGCCAGCGGAATCAGGATCTTCCAGCCGAGCCGCATTAACTGGTCAAACCGGAACCTGGGTATCGTCCAGCGCACCCAGAGAAACAAAAAGAGGAAGAATCCGGTCTTGAGCGCGAAGGCGAGCAGTGACAACAGCACTCCCCAATGGCCCAGCGCCGCCTCATCGACCCATGGAAAATCCCAGCCGCCAAAAAAGAGGGTGGCCAGAAGCGCCGAGGTGGTGATCAGAGCGACATATTCTCCCATAAAAAACATCGCGAACTTCATCGAGCTGTACTCGGTGTGGTAGCCGCCGACCAGCTCGGGTTCGGATTCAGCCAGGTCGAAGGGAAGCCGGTTGGCCTCCGCAAAGGAGGTGACCAGAAAAATGATAAAGGCCAGGGGCTGCAAAAAAATGTTCCAGCGCGGCAAAAAACCGAACAGCAGGCCGCTCTGATACTCAACGATGGTGCTGAGTCGCAGCGAGCCGCTGATCATGACGATGCCAATGATCGACATACCCAGTGAAAGTTCGTAGCTGATCATCTGGGCTGAGGCACGCAGGCCGCCGAGGAAGGGATATTTGCTGTTCGAGGCCCAGCCGCCGATGACCACGCCATAAACGCCGAGAGAGACCAGGGCGAAGATATAGAGAATGCCGATATTGAGGTCGATAATCTGCAGCGAAATCGTCCGTCCGAAGAGCTCAACGGCATGGCCGAAAGGGATGGCCGCGAAGGTCATCAAGGCGGGCACGAGCACCAGCAGGGGTGCGACGGTATAGAGCCATTTGTCCGCTCCGGCCGGAAAGATCTCCTCCTTGAAAAAGAACTTGATGCCATCGGCCACGGCCTGGAAGAGTCCTTCCGGTCCGACGCGATTGGGACCGAGGCGGTCCTGGATGAAGGCACTGACGCGGCGTTCGGCCAGTTCCATGATCATCAGGATGATCAGATTGACCACGATGACGACGATGATCTTGGCCAGAATGATGCCGATATCGATCCAGGCAAATCCCAACTCGTTCATACCGGTTCCTTAGCTCAATTGAATGCCAACATCCGCCAGCTTGAAATACGATAGACCCGTAAAGGCCGGGAGGCGGCTGGCGAGGTCGTTGAAGAGATCCGCGGCCGAAGTCAGCGGCAGCGGCTGCTGCAGAAGAGCGGCCAGGGCGTTCACGGTTTCCCAGACTGGACGGACGCCGGTGGGAGGCTGGAGCGCGGCATGGATTCGCTGCACACGGCCCTGCGCGTTGACAAAGGTCCCCTCCTGTTCGGCGTAGCCGGCCCTAGGCAGGACTAGGTCCGCGGCGCGGGTGAGATCGTCTTCCGCCAGGCTCCAGACCACGAGGGTGTCCAGTTTGGCGAGCAGCGCGTGCTGTTCAGGGGTGAGTGAGGTTGCCGGGCCGCCGATCATGAAAAGGGTTCTGATCCCGCCCTCTTTCAATTTCTCCCAGAGGTCCCGGTTGCTGCCTAGAGCCAGTTCCGCCCCGCGTCGGTTCGGGCTTTTATCGGCGCGAAGAGTGAAACCGCTTTTATAAATGGTATCGCTGCCCGCCGTCGCCGGGGCGTCGATCAAGATTTGCCTCACGCCCAGGCCATCCGCGAAAAGTCGGCGCAGCATATAGTTATCCTCCACCGTGGCGTGGGCCGACCCGGCGATGCCCACCTCCGCCAGCTCCTGCGCTGCCAGCAGCGGGCGCAAGCGAGCGGCGATGGCCTGCAACGTCGCCTCCTGGCTCAAGCGGACGCCCTGCTTGTCGTGCGGTGCAAGCACGCGCTCATCCTTTTCGCCGGCATGGTAGCTGTAGCGGCCGTCGTCGCAGATCCAGGGACCGTTGACGGCCTGATTTTCGCGCGAGCGGATGCGGTATATTTTATTGTCCTTGTGCTCGATGAAGATGTTGCAGCCGCTGCTGCAGCCCGGGCAGATGCTCCGCGTGCGCTGGAGGTTCCAGACGCGGGCGTTGAAAAGGAAATCCTTGTCGATGAGGCAGCCCACCGGGCAGATTTCGACGATATTGCCGGTCATCTTGTGGGTCAGGCCGCGCCCGGGAAAGATGGAGATATCACTTTGGTAGCCGCGGTTCTCGACGATCAGCCAGGGCTCGCCGACCACATCTTCATAAAACCGCACGCAGCGGGTGCAAAGGACGCAACGGTTGCGGTAGAGAATAATGTTGCCGCCGAGATCCTTGGGCGGCCGCTCGCGTTTGGCTTCCACCATGCGGCTGTGGGCGGAACCGTATTTGAAGGTATAATCCTGGAGCAGGCATTCCCCGGCCTTGTCGCAAACCGGACAGTCGAGAGGGTGGTTGATGAGGAAGAACTCGAGCATGCTACGGCGGGCATCCCGGACCTCTTCGGTTTGGGTGTGCACCACCATCCCTTCCTTCACCTCGGTGGCACAGGAGAGGACCAGCTTGGGGCTGCCCTCCAGCTCAACCAGGCACATACGGCAGCTGCCGGCGATGGTCAGGGCCGGATGATAGCAATAATGGGGAATTTCGATGCCATGAGCCAGGGCCGCCTTGAGGATGGAGGTCCCGGGCTCTACAGTGATCTCTTTTTCGTCTAGCTTGAAAGTGGGCATGGATTCGTTCTGTCGTTAGAGGTCCGGTTATTTGCGCTGCGGACAGTGGCCGAGTTCAGCGTGGGCGGCGAACTCGTCGCGAAACTGTTTGAGGAAACTAGCCGCCGGCATTGCCGCTGCATCGCCGAGCGGGCAGATAGTGCGAAAATTGATGTGCCGGGCGATATCCTCCAGAAGCGGCAGATCCTTGGAGCGGCCGCCGCCCATCTCGAGGCGTTTCAGGATCTTGGCCATCCAGGCCGTGCCTTCGCGGCAAGGGGTGCACTGGCCGCAGGACTCGTGGGCGTAAAACCGCTCGAGATTGTAGAGGGCGTTGACCATGCAGGTCTCCTCGTCCATCACGATTACCCCGGCGGAGCCCAGCATGGAGCCGGCCGCGGCCAGAGACTCGAAATCCATGCGCACGTCGATCTGATCGGCTCGCAGCACCGGCACCGAGGAGCCGCCGGGAATGACCGCCTTTAGTTTTTTACCACCGCGGATGCCCCCACAGTCGTCGTAGATCAGCTCCTTGAGGTTCTTGCCCATCGGGAATTCGTAGAGTCCGGGGCGGTTGACATGGCCGCTGACGCAATAGAGCTTGGGGCCGGTATTTTTGGCATCGGGGCCGATGGCGGCGAACCACGCGGCGCCGCGGTTGATGATCAACGGCAGGTTGGCGAGGGTTTCGACGTTGTTGACGACCGTCGGGCTCTTGAAGGCCCCGACGATCGCTGGAAAGGGCGGTTTCAGGCGCGGCCAGCCGCGCTTGCCCTCGAGTGACTCGAGCAGGCCGGTCTCCTCGCCGCAGATGTAGGCGCCGGCGCCGCGGTGGACGGTGACCTGGAGGTTGTAACCGCTGCCGAGGATATTATGGCCGAGCAGGTTCTTCGCCTCCGCCGCGGCGATAGCGGCCTCCAGAACCTGCGCGCCCATGGCGAATTCGCCGCGGATGTAGATATAAGCGCTGTGGGCGGCGATGGCGAACGAGGCGATGGCGATGCCCTCGAGGAGCATGTGCGGCTCATGCTCGATCAGATAACGGTCCTTGAAGGTGCCGGGTTCGGACTCATCCGCGTTGCAAACCAAGTACTTCGGCTTTTCCGAATCGCGCGGCACAAAACTCCATTTCATTCCGGTTGGGAAGCCGGCCCCGCCGCGGCCGCGCAGCCCCGATTTCTTTACCTCCTCAATGACCGCAGATGGATCGCCCTGCTGCACGACCTTCTTCCAGGCCGACCAACCCTGGTTGGCCAAATAGAAATCCAGTTCCCTCGATTCCGGGTTGCCGATATTGTGGAGGAAATATTTCTCGCTCATGCGCCTCTATCCTGCCTGATCAGGGCAATTTCGCCAAAATGTCGTCGATCTTCGCGACGGTCAGATTCTCGTAATACACGTCATTGATCTGCATTACCGGGGCGGTGCCGCAAGAGCCCAGGCACTCCACTTTCTTGAGGGTGAACTTTTTATCGGGCGTGGTCTCCCCCACCTTGATCCCCAGCCTCTGTTCGAGATGATCGGCCAGGGATTCAGCACCGAGCAACGCGCAGGAGAGGGTGGCACAAATCTGGATCACATAGCGTCCCTCCTCTTGCCGTGGATAGAGGGTATAGAAGGAGACCACATCCATGACCTGGAGGGGGGATAGCCCGAGCAGCCCAGCGACATACTCCATCACCTCCGGGGTCAGGGTTCCAAATTCGGATCGGGCGATGTGGAGCACCGGAAGAAGCGCCGCTTCTTTATCGGGGTAATGATCGAGGAGTTGGGCTACCCTCGCCAGGTCTGCATCGCTGAATGCCATACTCATCTTTTCTGGTCCTCGGGAATTAGCGGTCGAGCTCGCCCGCGATAATGTTCAGGCTGCTGAGCACGGCCACGGTGTCGGAGAGGAGGCGGCCGCGCAGCAAACTGGGAATGATCTGAAAGTTATAGAATGAGGGGGGCCGCACCCGGAAGCGGTAGGGGCCATTACCCTCATTGCTGATGATGTGAAAGCCAAGCTCGCCGTTGGGAGCTTCGGTGGGGATGTAAGCCTCGCCCTTGACCGCCCGGGCGCCACGGTTGAGCATAATGATTTCGAACTGGTGGATCAGTCCTTCGATCGAGCCATAGACCTCATCCTTGGTGGGCAGGATCAGCTTGGAATCCGCATCAGCATAGAGTTCGCCCTCCGGGAAGTTGGCGATGGCCTGGCGGATGATGCGGACCGACTGGCGCATCTCCTCGAGGCGCACGATATAGCGGTCCCAGACATCGCCGGTGTTGCCGACGGGAATATCGAAATCGAAATCCTCATAGCCGGAATAGGGGGCCGCCTCGCGCAGGTCGAAGGGGATGCCGCTGGCACGCAGGGAGGGGCCGGTGATGCCGTAATCGGCCGCGGCGGCGGGGGTGATGATGCCGACCTCCCGGGTACGGCCGAGGTAGATCGAGTTGTGCGAGAGCAGCCGGTCCACCTCATCGACGGTCTTGAGCAGGCCATCGCAGACGGCGAGGGTGCGTGGGAAAAAGTCGTCAGGGATGCCGCGATCGCGGGCGAAGCCGCCGACGCGGGCGTAGCTGACGGTGAGCCGGGTGCCGGTGAGGAGTTCAAAGAGATTGTAAATATTCTCGCGCTCGCGAATAAGATAGAGCAGCGCCGTGAAGGCGCCCAGGTCCATGGCGTGGGTGCCGATGCAGACGGCGTGGTCCATGAGGCGGCCGAGCTCGGCGAGGATCACGCGGAAATACTGTGCTCGCTTGCTCACCTCGAGGCCGAAGAGTTTTTCGACCGAAAGGATGTAGGCGAGGTTATTATTGAAGGGCGAGACGTAATTCATACGATCGGTGATGGTGACCACCTGATTGTAAGTGCGGTACTCGCCCAGCTTTTCGAAACCGTGGTGCAGATAACCAATTTCGGGGGTGCAGTCGATGATCTGCTCGCCATCCAGCTCAAGGAGCAACCGCAGGGTGCCGTGGGTGGCGGGATGCGAAGGCCCGAAGTTAAGGAAGAGCCGTTCCTCCTGGGGCTGGTAGACGAAATCGTGGAAATTGGGCTCGGGGGTATCTAGGGCTTGCTCTTTTTTATTCATGCGCTTCCCGACGGCGGCCGCTGCCGCCTATCTTGTTTGGTCTTGGGATTTTCGATCTTTTCAAAGTTCTCCCGGTAACCGATGCCCTGGAGAGGAAAATCCTTGCGCAACGGGAATCCGCTGAAGTCATCCGGGCAGAGAATGCGGCTCATGTTCGGATGGCCGGTGAACGTGATGCCGTACATATCATAGACCTCCCGTTCGGCCCAGTTGGCAGCGGACCAGAGGGGGGTGACGCTCTCGAGGTGCGGATCCTGCTCCGGGACCCAGATGTGCACACGCACACGGTGGTTGAGCGGTCTTGAATAGAGCGAAAAGATCACCCCGTAGCGCTCTTCGCCTCCCATTTCGAGGTAATCTACACCGAAAAGGTCCATGAGATAGTCGAATTGAAGGCCGTTCTCCTCCTTGAGAAAGCGGAGTAAGGCCATTTGCTCCTCCCTGGGGGCGGTGATCACCAGCTGCCCGTCCGCGGCCTCGCTAATGCGGAGATGGCCGCCAAAGCGTGCGCTGATCGTGACGAGGATATCCTGATTCGTGGCCATATCATTCCATCCCGATGGGTTGAAGGCGCTCAGCGGTATTCTCGTGACCGCTCTTTTTCGATTTTTTGCTGGATTTTCATCACGGCGTCAATCACGGTCTCGGGCCGTGGCGGGCACCCCGGCACATAGGCATCCACCGGGATGAAATTATCAATCCCCTGGACGGTCGAGTAGGTGTCAAAGACTCCGCCGGAGGAGGCGCAGGCTCCCATCGAAATCACCCACTTGGGATCGGGCATCTGGCGGTAGATTTGCTGCAAAATACGGATCATCTTGATATTGACGCGTCCGGCGACGATGAGCAGGTCGGACTGGCGCGGCGAGAACCGCATCGCCTCGGCGCCGAACCGGCCCATATCGTACTTGGGCCCGAGGACGCACATGAACTCGATGGCGCAGCAGGCGGTGCCGAAGGGCATGGGCCAGAGGGAGTTCTTACGGCCCCAATTGATCACCGCATCGAGGGTGGTGGTAAGGATGCCTTCTGGCAGTCTGCTCTCTATTCCCATTCCAGCGCTCCTTTTTTCCAGGCGTAGAGGAAACCGGCCAGCAGCATGGCGATAAAGACGATCATCTCCACGAAGATGAATCCGCCGAGGGAGAGGTACTGGCGGTAGACCACAGCCCAGGGGTAGAAGAAGACCAGCTCGATATCAAAAAGGACAAAGAGCATGGCGATGACATAGTAACGGATCGAAAAACGGACGCGCGGGCCACCCACCGGGATCTTGCCGGACTCGTAGGCCGAGAGCTTGACCGGGTTGGGCCGGCTGGGGCCGAAAAGATGGGTCAGGAGGAGTATGGCGACGCCCATGATCGCGGCAATCGCGAAGAGAAGCAGGATCGGAATCAGATCTTGCAACATGCGGGGCCTCTGAACAGGAAAAGGAAGGGTATGCCGTGTTGTCTCCGCGCAGGAGGCACGGATTTTCGTGTGCAAGGTAGGCTGCAGCCCGGATGGATCATTTCAGCAGCCGGTGCAAATAAAATAAGCGGTTGATTTTCAAAAAGCAAGGTAATTATTTGAGCCGCAGGCCGCAGGGGCGAATCTCGCGCGGAGTGGCGGAGGCGTTGAGCTTCTGCGCTTCCCCCGCCCTGCGGCCGGACACGACGCTGTGGACGAACCCGCGGCCACCCGGCCGGCCCCAGCAGCAAGCCGGGCCGCAACCGGATGAAAATAATTCAGAAAATACTTGCATATTTGTTTAAAACATCGTATAATAATGCACCATAAATGTACGCTTGTGCCCGCCTTTCTAAATCGGTAATGGAGTTTGTTAGACAACAGATCCAAGGAATCGTGTAGAATGGCAGAAGAGGCTATTCACGCGATTTTTTTATGCCCTGGCGAGACGAGTAAAGTGGTACACAGTAATTCATCTTTTTTAAGCAAGGAGTTTCCAGATGGAAACAGGAACTGTCAAGTGGTTTAATGCCTCCAAGGGCTACGGCTTCATCACCCGCGAACAAGGCGGCGATGTCTTCGTCCATTTCAACGCCATTCAGGGCACCGGCTACCGCACCCTCGATGAGGGCGACAAGGTGGAGTTCGAGGTCACCCAGGGCGCCAAGGGTCTGCAGGCTGAAAAAGTCACCAAACTGTAAGCTTGACATAAAAACAAAAAAAATCCCGGTCCTTTCGGATCGGGATTTTTTTTTGCCCTCGGGCTTTAGCTCATATTTTTGACAGGGCAAACATCCCCGGGATTCTGAAAATTGCATTCGCCCCAGGCTGGACACCAGGTGCCGCAGATCAACGCCGAACCGTCGATCTCGCGCGCTGTCGTACGCTTCAGCTCGTAGCGCGCTGGCGGCTGGTTCTTGACCTGACAAAGGCCATGGATGATCTCGTCTATACGCCGCATCACCGGGGTGGTGGGATCCAGGGCAAAAAGGCGGTTGGCACGGATAGCCGCGCGAATGACCGGATCGAAGGAAACCGCACCGCTGATCTCCGCCCGCACGCCCACTTCATGGGCGAGATAGGTATTGAGCAAGTGCATCTCCTTGCGATAGTGATCATCGGTCACCTGATTAAAGAGCACGCGCAAGGAGAAACTGCCAGCCACCCGGCGCATCATCTCGTCCGCTGAAATCCCGAGCTGCTTAAAGCGGGCAGCGGCCATTTCAACCAGCGGCGTTTCCTCCCTCTCGCCGGATTGCAGGGCGCTGCGGCTGGGGCTCAGGCTCTCCACCGCCAGCTGCAGTTTCTGCTTGGCGACTGACTTGACGAACTTGGCCAGATTCTCCAGAGCCGTCGGTTCCGCGGTGGAAACCACCAGATTCAGGTCCGCGGTCGAAAAATAGCTCAATTCGCGCAGGTCGGTGCGAGGGCCAAAATCAAGCAGCACATATTCTGCATCGAGGCTGCGCAGGGCGCGGATGAACCGGATGCGCCGCAGAATGGTCGCCTGATCGGCATCATGAGCGGTTTCAGGCGCGGTGATCAGGCGGAGATTGGGCACGCTGGTCGGCAGCGCGGCCTCGGAAAGAGCCTGTTGCCCGTCGACGAGGCGCCAGATGTTGGGCGAAGCCTGACGCAATGCGAAGAGCTGCCGCTGGTTGGCCCCGTCAAAATCGGCGTCCACTATCACCACCCGCTTGCCGCTCCGGGCCAGGGCCACACCCAGCAGGGCTGTGAGCACCGATTTGCCCACCCCGCCCTTGCCGCCGGCGATCGCCCAGAGTTTGGCGCGACGCAGGTGGCCATTATTGCGAATGAACGGTTGCATGCCCTCGAGATACCCCGCCTCACAGCGGCGTTGTTCGCCATCCTTCAGCACATCATGCGGGTACAGAAGCCCTTGCACCGCCCACAAGGCCAGAGCGTAGGAACTCAAGGGGCCGATGATATGCTCTTCGTGTTCGATGGTCCAAACTCGTGCTTGCGTTTTCATAAGAGCCCGTATCCAATTGCTCCACACTGATACAGTGTACTGCAGCAACTCATTTTCCGCCCTTCCGCAAAGCCCCGGTTGATACAGGCGATTCTTGCAGCAGTGTTGCTATTAAAGGTATTATAGTTACAGCTCTATGGCCCGAACCGGCGCTCGGTGCTTATCCATGGCTGGCCAGAGTAACTGCCATGCAAATGGAGCAAAGTCCGTGCCATATAGTGCGATTTCGGCCGATGCCGACACCCCCGGCACGGCTCTCACGAGCGTCGCGCCGGGCAGAGTGGCTTGGGGTGCGGTACAGCAGAAGCAGGGTGGATGCGGATGCAAGGGGATGCAATGCAATGCTGCAGAGGAACGGAATCGACAGCGGTTACCGCTTGGCCCCAAGCGATGCGCCGACCGACTCGGCCACATCCAGCAAGGGGGAATCGTCTGGCACGGTGCGCGAGCGGCCGCCCACCTCGGTGATGGGTACCGAAACGATATCGGTGCCGCGCAGCGCCACCATGCGGTTGAACTGGCCGGAAGCGACCAGGTCGGCCGCGCCGACGCCAAAACGGGTCGCAAGGATGCGGTCATTGGCCGTCGGCGGTCCGCCGCGCTGAAGATGACCCAGCACCGTCGCGCGCGTCTCCAGACCGGTGAGATCCTCGATGTCATTGCCCAGCTTGATGGAGACACCGCCGAGACGGATCGATTCATGGCTGTCCTTGACCACACGGCTGACCACCACCTCACCGCCTCTGGGCTTGGCACCCTCCGAGACCGCAACGATACTGAAACGCTTGCCGTAACGGCTGCGCGCGACCACCCGTTCGCAAATGTACTCCAGATCGTACTCCATCTCCGGCAGGATGATCACATCGGCGCCGCCAGCGATCCCCGCGGAGATGGTCAGCCAGCCGGCGTAACGGCCCATGATCTCCACCAACATGACGCGATGGTGGGATTGTGCCGTGGTATGAATCCGGTCGATTGCATCGGTGGCAATGGAGACAGCCGTATCGAAACCGAAGGTGACGTCGGTCCCGTAAAGATCGTTGTCAATCGTCTTCGGCACGCCCACGACCGGCACGCCCTTCTCCACCAGTTTGCGCGAAATGGACATCGAGCCATCCCCGCCGATACAAACCAGGGCATCCAATTGCCATTGGTCAATGTTGGCGATCGTCTGCGCCGAAACATCTTCCTTCACGATCCGGTCGCCGATCACAGTGGCCTGGGCGAAGGGATCGGCCTTGTTGGAGGTGCCTAGAATGGTGCCGCCTCTCTGCAGGATCCCGGATACATCTTCATAATTGAGCTTGCGCATCCGGTTCTGGATCAAGCCCTCGAAGCCATCCTCGATACCGATGACCTCGATGTCGGCCTTGAGCATCAGGGATTTGGCGACCGCGCGAATGACCGCATTCAGCCCGGGGCAATCCCCGCCCGCGGTCAGCACACCCACCCTGCGTACTGTAGGGACAGACATGAACAAGCCTCCCGTTCGTAAAGTAAAAGGACTCTCCAGTATACAGCATAATTTGGAAATTTCAAAGGGTTAAAATCGGGGTTTCGAGATCATTCCGCACCGCAACCGGAGCGCCGTCGCGGCGGTATACACGCGGCAGCCGACGGCCCCAGCGCGCCATTACCTCATAAGAGACCGAATCTATCCACGCGGCAATGTCGTGCGGCGAGATCTCCTCTGCCCCATCGCGGCCCATCAAGGTCACTTCCATGCCCTCTGCCGCTTCAGAAAACTCTGTCACCCGGATGAAGCAGGCATCCATGCACAGCCCGCCGACGATGGGAGCCCTCCTGCCCCCAAGCAGCACCTCACCGATGTTGCGCAGCTTGCGGTCGTAGCCATCGGCATAGCCGATCGGCAGCACCGCAATCCGTTCACTTCTTTGCGCCATCCAGCGGCGGCCGTATCCGACGGTATCGCCGCGGCCGATCGTGCGCAGCGCGGCGATGCGCGTCTTGACCTGCATCGCAGGATGCAGATCGAAGGGGCGGCGCACCTCGCGCGATGGATAGTAGCCGTGCAGCAACAGGCCGACGCGCACCATGTCCAGATGCGCTTGGGGCAAATCGAGCACACCGCCGCTGTTGCACATATGCCAGAGCGGAATCCGGATCCCCCTGGCTTCGGTTTCACGGCGCAGGGCGGTGAAGCCGGCGATCTGCAACAGGGCGAAGCTCTTGTCCAGCCCATCCGACATCGGGAAATGGGTCATGACGCCGCAGCACTCGAGATCGGGCGATGCCGCGAGCCGTTCCAGCATGGCAGCTGCTTCCGCCAGTGGGACGCCGTAGCGGCTCATGCCGGTATCGACCTTGAGATGGATTCGGGCCTTGCGCCCGGTCCACCTTGCCTCCCGTGCAAGGGCCTCGAGCACCTCCGGCTGGTACGCCATCTGTTCGAAATCCTGCTCAAGCACCACACGAGCCTGGTGCGGAAAGATCGGGCCCATGTTGAGCAGGGGGGTGCGGACACCGGCCCGGTGCAGTTCGAGCGCTTCATCGAGCGAGACGACCGCCATCCGGGCGACGCCGAGCGCCTGCAGGTGACGTGCGACCATGACGGCCCCGGCGCCATAGGCATCGGCCTTGACCACCGCGCAAAGCTGTACCTCGCCCAGGGCGGCGCGGATCTGCCGGTAATTGGCCGTTATCGCGTCAAGGTCAATTTCGACCCAAGCGGGACGGTAAAAATGGTTTTCAGGATGCACAGGTCGATCTCATGTTGGCGCCCGAAGAGATTTTCCGCCGTCAAGTGCGGCGTTTGAAGAGGTAGAGGCTGTACTCGCCGAGATTCCAGAAAGGGGTGCGGTTGAGCAGTGCATCGATGGACCAGAGGAGGTTGCCCAGCCAGCCCTCGACCGGCAGAAAACGGTGCCGGTACCAGGCGGGATAGACAATCGAATACCCCTTGTGCCGCTTCACGGCGAATTCGGGAGCGAAGGCGCGCCGCACCTTGCGGGCTGAGCACGCCGAGCTGGCGAGCGGCCGCCCGGGGGCGTAGCCGGCCCAGGCGCCGGTCACCCGCGCCAGAGCCCGGCGCGGCCGCAGCCGCAGCAGGTTCCAGAGCATATCGAGGAGAAACCAGCGATTGACGAAGGTGAGGACCAGGGTCCCCTGCGGGGTTAAGGCACGCTCCAGAGCCGCCGCGGCGGCGCGCAGATCGGGCACGGTATTCAGCGCACCAAAATAGCAATAAATGAGATCAAAAGTCTCACCCGGAAAGAGCGTCGCAAGATCTTCCGGGGACCCCACTGCGGCGCGCGCATCGACACCGGGGAGGGCGGCGAGCTTGGCCTGCGCCTGCTCGACCATGCGCGGGGCCACATCGATGGCCCGCCAGCGCCCCTGCGGATACCGCGCCGCGAACCAGGCGATGTCAAGGCCCGGGCCGCAGCCGATCTCGAGACCGGAGCCGAAGGTAGCCGTCGTGGTGATACGGCGGAAATCAGCGCGGATGCGCTGCAGCACGGGATTGTTGCGATAATGAAGCTCGAAGAGAGGGGCTTCCGCATCGAAATACTGCGCTACCTGCGCATAATACCTCTCCCGCTCCGCGGAGGACATCATCAGGAGGCCTCCTCCAGACGTCGGGAATATTCCTGCATGATTTCGCGGTCGGTGGGATAGCCGTGCGCCTTGCTGTAGCTGCGATGGATCCCCTTGAGCAGGGCCGATCGCGTTTGCGGTTTACGGCGGTATTTCCAGCCCCAGGCCAGCCGCCACAGGCGCGGCAGCAGAAATTCCAGTCCATCCGCGAGGGGATTGCGGAAAAAGAACTCGGTGATCTTTTGACGGCGGCTTTGGCCGTGATAGACGCAGCAGGATTCGTTCGGCGCTCTGCGGTAACGTGGAAAATAGCTCGCCACCCACTCGTTATGGGCAAGAAAACGGCGGAACACCCGCAGGCCATAAAGCGGGGCCAGGCCGATCACTTCGGCGGCGGTGAAGAGGTTGCGCTCATCCAGCTCGAGGTGACTTTCCGAAAGGAGATAGTTGAAACAGAGGAGTTTGTGGCGGTTGCACCGGCTGATGCGGCGGAAAAGGGCAAGAAACAGCTTGCAAATCCAGACCCTGCGCCGGGCTGTGATGATGAAAAAATCGATGTCGCTTTCCGGGCCGGCTACGCCTTTGGAGAGGTCTCCCGAAAGATAGATGCCACGGACAAAGGGCAGATGCCGCATGCGTCCGGCGGCCTGATAGGCCATGCTCCAGAGCCGTTGGGCATGGGATTCGCCCTCCTGCCGTTTGAGGACGAGTTGCTCGCGGCCGGCCAGAAAATGCCACCCCGCCGTCATCCCCACCTGGTTGTCAAGGAGCAGCCGGTCGAGGGCGCGGTCAAATTCCTCCCGTTCCGGCTTGACCTGCATCAGAAAGCGATACAGCTGCTCCCTGCTGAGCGGATACTCAAAAATATCAAAATAGAGCAGCGTTGAGACAATGGCCGATTCGGTGGTATGCACGGCTCCCTTTCAGATTCCATGATGAGGAAAGTCCTGCAGCAACAGCCCATGCGGGCGGCTTTTGGGCCACGGATTTCCCCTCCGAATATAAAATAAAATTGGAAAAAAGTAAATATTTTCCCATATTATTTCGCTTTTTAACCCTTTTTTTGCCATCAGCGTGTCAGACAGAGCCGGAAAGGCCACCCATGCACAATAAAGCCCCCATGCCAGTATGCACACTCCTCATCGCTCTCATCGCCTTGATCGTCGCCGTTGCGGCGCTGATGATCGCGCGTGACAGCCGTCAGCTTGCCCTTTCGACGCTTCAGGTGGAGGAGGGGGAATCTCTCACCCTCCCAGTCTACGATGAAGAGCGTAGCCAATACGGCTTTCTCATCCTCTGTGAACTCGAGGTCACTAATGCAGCAGGCCCGGCCGTACTCCTGACGCGGCTCGTCAAAGCCGAGGAAGGATCCGGCTGGCTCGTTGCCCTCAAGGGGCAAACCCTTGCTGCAGTCGACCTCAAGCCGCGCCTCTTCCTGCTCGATCAACCGCTCAGGAGCTACCAGGAGAATCCGCGCCTGCTCAAGGAAAAGTGGGGTACGGATCGCAGTGCTTTGGAATTCAAACTCGCCTTGCCGGCGGGGGCCGGCAAAAAGGTCCGCTACGGCGTTTACGTTGCGCCGTATGATTCCGCCGGGGCCGCACAGGCGGAGATGGTCCTGATCTCCTTACGCCTCGAATTCGATAATGGCAAAAACCAGCTTTTCCGCCGCGCCTATCCGGTGCCACCCCTGACGCCCTGACCTCAGCAAACCGGAAATGGACAGCTTGCGGCCGCTGCCGGACTCCGGCACAGGAAGGAACCCATGAAATCCGACAAACCCCGACTTGCGCGCAACGTCATCGTCCTCGGTCTGGTCAGCCTCTGCAATGACGCCAGCAGCGAAATGATCTATCCGCTGCTCCCGCTATTTCTGACCTCAACCCTCGGTGCTACCGCCGAGATGCTCGGCCTCATCGAGGGGATTGCTGAAACCACCGCGGCTGTGCTCAAACTTTTTTCGGGCTGGCTCTCCGACCGTCTCGGCCGGCGCAAGGCGCTGACCGTGACGGGCTATACCCTTTCGGCGGTCACCCGGCCCCTCATCGCCATGGCGACGGCGGGCTGGCACGTGCTGCTCGTCCGCTTCAGTGACCGGGTGGGCAAAGGCGTCCGCACCGCACCGCGTGACGCCCTCATCGCCGATTCGACCGACGCGGCCGCTCGCGGCCGGGCCTTCGGTTTTCATCGCGCCATGGACCACGCCGGAGCGGTCTTGGGTCCCCTCCTGGCAATGGCTGTTTTGGCGCTTGCCACCGATAACTACCGGCTGGTCTTCTGGCTGGCGGTCCTGCCCGCAGCTCTGAGCGTGGCCATTCTCGTCCTCGGCGCCCGCGAGATCCGGCCTGAACGCGCTGCCACCCCTCCCTCCTTCCGGCTCTCTCTTTTCGACCGAAACTTTCACCTTTATATGGCCGTACTATTGGTATTCACCTTGGGCAATTCCAGCGATGCCTTTTTATTGTTGCGGGCGAAGGATTTAGGTGTAGCGCCGGCCCTGATTCCACTGTTGTGGGCCTTCTTCCATGTGGTCAAAATGGCCTTATCCACAGCGGGTGGCGCGCTCTCGGACCGGATCGAGCGCAGACGCGTCATCGCTCTCGGCTGGCTGCTCTACGCTCTGGTGTACCTGGGCTTCGGGCTAGCGGCCGCAAGCTGGCAGATCTGGGCTCTTTTCGCCCTCTACGGCCTCTTCTACGCCCTTACCGAAGGGGCGGAGAAAGCTCTGGTGGCCGACCTGGTCCCGCCGGAACTGCGCGGCTCAGCCTTTGGCCTTTATAACCTGGCCATCGGGCTGAGCGCACTGCCAGCCAGCGCGATCATGGGGGTGCTTTGGTACCGGTTTTCACCCCTCGCCGCATTCGCTTTCGGCGGTGGCATGGCCTTGCTGGCGGCCCTGCTGCTTTTATTCGTCGTCACCACGCGAAGCAAGGAGGTAGCACATGCGAAGTGAAAGAACCCTACTTACCCTGATGATGGCAGTGTTGTTCCTGCCGGCGGGCCCGCTGCTGGCACAGACCGGACTCGAAGGTAGTCTGGGATTCCTCGCGGGAATCCCGCAGAAAGATTTCGCGGACCAGGTGAATACCGGCGGCGGCTTCGGCGGCGAGTTCCTCTGGGCCCCCGGCGCCGGTCCGATTGCCGTGGGCATGTCGTTCAATTATCTCATTTACGGGTCCGAAACCCGCACCGAGCCCTTCTCCACCTCGATCCCCGATGTCATGGTGGACGTCACGACAACCAATTCGATCCTGCTCGGACATCTTTTCCTGCGTGCCCAGACCCGGCAGGGGGCAGTCCAGCCCTATGTGGATGGTTTGCTGGGGTTCGACTATCTCTTCACCGAGACCAGCATCAAGGATGATGACTGGCATGATGAGTGGGACGACGGCGATCACGATGTCTTCAGCACCACCAATTTCGATGACAGCGCTTTCAGCTGGGGATTCGGCGGCGGCTGCATGATACCGGTCTGGCAGGAGAGCAGCGGCAAGGTGCAGATTCTGGTCGATCTGCAGGGCCATTATTTGCGCGGGGGTGAAGCGGAGTATCTCAAAAAAGGCTCGATCCGCCGCGAGAATGGCAAGGTCAGCTACGATGTCAGCAAATCAAGGACGGATCTACTGCTCATCAAGCTGGGCGCCAGTGTCCGCTTCTAGCACAGACGTAAACCATCAAGCCCGTGCCATCCCGATGCGTACGGGCTTTTTTTATAGCGGACCGGAGACAGCCTCAGGCGATTTTGCGCACCTTGATCGTCTCGGCGATATGTCCCATCAGATCCAGCACCTGACTGGAGACCTGCTGGTCCACATCGACGATCAGATAGCCGATTTCGCCGCGAGTCTGCAGCAACTGTCCGGCGACATTGATATTGCGGCGGGCGAAGAGGTTGTTGATCTTGGCCAGGACGCCAGGCACATTATGGTGCACATGGAGAATGCGGTGGGTGTTGGCCACACGCGGCAGATCGACTTCAGGAAAATTGGTCGCCCCGGTGGTCGCGCCGGTCTGGAGGAAGCGCAGCAGCTTGTCGCTGACATAGTGGGCGATGTTGACCTGGGCTTCTTCGGTGCTGCCGCCGATATGGGGGGTGAGGATGGTATTGGCCGCACCCTGCAACGGCGAGGAAAAACTCTCCTGCGTCTGGTTCGGCTCCTCGGGAAAGACATCCACCGCTGCTCCGGCGAGGGCGCCCTGGTCCAGCGCCTCCCGCAGTGCCACCAGGTCCACCACCCGGCCCCGGCTCGAATTGATCAGACAGGCGCCCCGCTTCATCCGCCGAATCCGGGCCGCGTTCATCAGGTTGCGGGTCTCCGGGGTATCCGGCACATGCAGGGTGACCACGTCGGCGCGATCCAGCAGATCTTCCAGGCTGGCAGCCCGGGTGGCATTGCCCAACGGCAATTTGTCGACGATGTCGTGGAAGCAGACCGACATGCCGAGGCTTTCGAGCAGCACCGAGACCTGTGAACCGATGTGGCCGTAACCGATGATGCCCGCCGTCTTGCCACGGATCTCCGAACAGCCCTCGGCACTCTTAAGCCAGAGGCCGGCGTGCGCCGCCTGGCTTTTCTCCGGGATGCGCCGCATCAACATGATGATCTCGCCCACCACCAGCTCCGCGACACTGCGGGTATTACTGTAGGGCGCATTGAACACCGGGATGCCGGCTCTGGCGGCCTCCCCCAGGTCGATCTGGTTGGTGCCGATGCAAAAGGCGCCGATCACCCAAAGGCCGGGCAGGGCGGCGAGGAGCCGCGCCGTCACCCGGGTCTGCGAGCGGATGCCGAGGACCTGGACGCTGGACGCCTGGTTGCTTAGTTCCTCGGCGCGCATCGCCCCCTTGTATAGCCGCGGTTCGAGTCCCTCCCGCCGAAAGCGCTGCACCGCCTCGTCGTGAATATTTTCCAACAGCAGGATCCGGGGCTTGCCGGTGACTTCTGTATGCCCGTTCTGCTCGTAATAAACCTGCATCTTTTCGTTGGAGAGTTCCTCCTCCGAAAAAAAAAGCGGCAGCAGGTGGTCGAAACGGTCCACCACGAAATCGGCCTGGCGGCGTATCTCCTCATGAGTGCGGGCCCCGGCGTAGTAGACGAAGATCTGGGCGACATTATTCTTGCGAATAGCCAGGTCGGAAGCACTGCGGCCGACTACCGCCGTGCCGCCGGGCAGCCGGCCATCGTTCTTGAGCTGCTCGACCAGAAAACCCTTGCCGGCACTGAGGAAGAGGGGATTTTTCTCGTTGAATCCAATCACCTCCCCCTTGTAATCGTAGATCAACTGGTTGGTGAAAACATGGTCGTCGGGCACCTGCAGCGCCCGGGTCACCGGACGGACCAATTCCTCAAATCCGGTGCTGAAAATGAAAAGGCGCTTGCCCGCCTGCTGCAGCGCGGCCAGGGACTCGACCACCCAGGGATTGAGCGCCTCACGGACCCGCGCGGCTACGACCTCGACATCCGGCCGCGTCACCTGCGCCAAGGCAAAACACTGGTGCAATGCATCGGCAACGGACAGCTCGCCGATATCCGCCAGCATCGAGGTCTGGCTCAGGGTTTCCATCAAACCGGCACGGCGCCGCGGTTCCTGCCGCTGCAGCGCCTGCTCGAGAATAAGCTCCACCCCCTCGGTATGAATAAGCGTGGAATCAAAATTGAAGATAATGTTGTCTATCACGATGGTTCGTCACCCTCAGCAAAGCGTATGATGGTTGCATCGAGCAAGAAAGATAGCCAATCCCGCCATCCGAATCAAGCGAAAAATAAGACCTTGACTTTGTTGTAAAAAAATTGTAAACTTATGTTCGCATTCCGGACCTGCCCCGCTGCAGGATCCATGCCGATGTAGCTCAGCTGGCTAGAGTGCCTGACTGTGGATCAGGAGGTCATGGGTTCGAGCCCCATCATCGGTACCCGGTTTTATCCGTACATAGGTTTCGCCGTATTCTGGCTCATTATCTGTATTCCTCGTTAATGAGCTTTTTATTTTTAATGGGAGAAGGTCATGGAATTGTCCCTCAAAGGCTTCAAGGATTTGCTGCCCGCAGAGATGCTTGCGCGGGACCGGATGGTCGCGGTCATCAAGGAGGTCTTCGAATCCTACGGTTTTGTCCCGATCGCCACCCCCGCTCTTGAATACAAGCGGGTGCTGCTGGCCTACAGCGAAGCCACCGCCGAGCTGACGCGGGATGAATTTGACCATCTGCTGGTGGAGTTTCCCGCCGCCCGAACTACGTTGCAGCCGGTGCTCCGTGAGGAGGGTGGGCTCGTTTTCATCCCCCTCAGCGCGCTTTCGATCCAGCAGCAGAATGAACTGGGGGTCTCCTGCCTCGAGCGCATCGTCGGGCGGGCCATGGCCGACAAGCAGATCTATCTTTTCCAGGAGCCCGACGGCAGCGCGGTCGGCCTGCGCTTCGACCTGACGGTGCCGATGTCCCGTTTTGTCGCCGACCATCCGGAGCTCCCCCGGCCCTTCAAGCGCTATCAGTTCCAGCCGGTCTGGCGCTACGACAAACCCGATCCGGGCCGCTTCCGTGAATTCGCCCAATTCGATATCGACACGGTAGGCACCGATTCCCTCATGGCCGACGCCGAGATCATCGCCGCCATGCACGAATCTCTGGACAAGCTGGGGCTGAATTACCGCATCCGTTACAGCAGCCGCAAGGTGCTCAACTCGCTTCTCACCTACGCCAATATTCCAGCGGACCGGGCGCACGCCCTCTTCCGTATCATCGACAAGCTGGAGAAGCAGGGTCTCGAAAATATCAAGAAGGAACTCGGGCCCGGCCGCATCGATGCCTCGGGAGATCCCATCCCCGGGCTACATCTCGATACGGAGCAGATTGGGCGGATCGTGCAGTTTCTAACCATCGGCGAAGCGGGGCGCGTCAAGACCCTCAACGCCCTGAAGCGCCTCTTTGCCGAGGTCGAGGGCGCCGGAGAGGGCATCGGCGAGCTCGAAGAGATTCATCACTACCTTGATGCGATGGAGATCGCGGACCACCGTGTGATCATCGATCCTACCATCGCCCGGGGCCTCGATTACTACACCGGGCCCATTTTCGAGGCGGTCCTGATCGATGAGAAACTGGGGAATTTCGGCAGCGTTATGGGCGGCGGCCGCTACGACCACCTGATCGGCAAGTTCCTCGGCGAGGAGATTCCCGCCACCGGCGCCTCGATCGGAGTCGACCGGCTGCTCTCTGCGCTGCAAAAAATCGGCGGTGCGCCGGGCCGTCCCTCCACCGCGGAGGTCCTGGTCACCGTCATGGACCGCGAACGGATTATCGAGTATCAAAAGATCGCCAGGGAATTGCGCGCCGCCGGATTCAACACCGAACTCTACATCGGGCGGGAGAAGAGTCTCGGCAAACAGCTGAAATACGCCGACCTGCAGATGATTCCGGTCGCGGTGATCGCCGGATCCGACGAGTTCGCCGCCGGACAGGTCTCGATCAAGGACCTGCGCGCCATGCGCAGCGAGCAAAATGAGATCAAGGAACGCAGCGAGTGGGTGAAAAAGAAAGTGGGACAGGTCACCGTCGGCCGGGACCAGATGGTCGATGAAATCCGGGCGTTGCTGGCGTAGCCGGCACCGTGCATGGACGCTCAAACCGCTCAGCCCAGGACCTGCAGCGCGGCCGCGGTATCCTGCAAATCTTCCAACAGGTAATCGGGATGGTGCACCGCCAGATCGGCGGCGGAATGCGCAGCGGCTGCGACGCCCACAGCGACCGCGCCATGCGGCCGGGCGCACTGGATGTCGTGAGGCGTATCGCCGATGACATAGACCTCGTGCGGCAGCGGCCGGCGACCGTGCACCGCGGCAAACCGCGTCACGGCGAAGGGGAGCAGTTCCTCGCGCGCCCCCGAGTCATCCGCAAACGCTCCAAAGGTAAAATACCGGTCGAGTCCAAATTCGGCCAGTTTGAGATAACCGCTGGTGCGCCAGTTGCCGGTCAGCAGCCCGAGATGAAGCCCGGGCCGCTGCGAGAGAATCTCGAGCAGCGGCAGGACGCCGGGCATGATCCGCTTGCCCGCCGCCGGCAGCAGCATCTCCTCCGGCAAGAGCTCAAAGTAGCGCTGCTTGAAGATCTCCTCCGCTTCAGGGGACCAGGCCAGCTGGTATCGGGCCAAGCCATCCTGGAGAATCGCGCGGTCCGTACGACCGGCCAATTGTATCCCCGCAAAGGCATCCGGAAGGTCATAAAGATCCGCAAAAGCCCGGTTCATGGCGCGAAGGCCGGCCCCGCCGGAGAGGACCAGGGTGCCGTCGATATCAAAGAGCAGCACTTTCAATCAAAAACTTCCTTTCACGCCCAGCCCCGGCCCGTCGGGCAGGATCAACCAGCCATCCTTCACCCTCACCCCGGTGAAGGGATCCTGCGCCAACAGCAGATTGCCATCCAGATCGGGAAAGTCGGTCAGGGGAGAGAGGTGCGCTGCGGCCGTGATCGAGAGGGAACTGGAGACCATGCAACCGAGCATGATCTTGAGGCCAAGGGAGCGGGCCATCCAGATCATCCGCAGCGACTCCTGCAGCCCCCCCGCCTTGTCCACCTTGATGTTGATCCCGTCGAAGGCTTCGGCCAGTTTAGGGATGTCCGCGCTGGTCTTGACCGATTCATCGGCGATGATGGGGATCGAAGCGCGCTCCTTCACCCAGGCGGTCTCCTCGAGCATCTGGCTGGGCATTGGCTGCTCGACGAGGTCGACGCCGTTGGCCGCCAGCCATTCCACCTTGCGCAGCGCCAGTTCCTTGTCCTTCCACCCCTCATTGGCATCGACGCGCAGGGTCTTATTAGTGACGCTGCGCACAGCCTCGAGGATCTCCTCATCATTCTCCTTGCCCATCTTGATCTTGAGCAGGGGATAGGGCGCCGCCTCCTCGACCTTCTGCTTGACCATCTCCATGGTGTCGATGCCGATGGAAAAGGTAGTCCGGGGCGCCTTCTTCGGGTCCAGCCCCCAGAACTGATAGAGGGGGATCTCCAGCGACTTGCCGATCCAGTCCATCATGGCGATATCGATGGCCGCCTTGGCGGCCGTCTGGCCTTCGCAAACGGCCTGCACCGCCGCATTGAGGTCGACGAATTGCCAGGGATCACCGTGTTCGAGGATCGGCCGCGCCTTTTCGAGGGTGGCGATGATCGATTCGAGCGACTCGCCGTAACGGACGTTATGCGCAGCTTCACCAAGGCCATAAATACCGTCTTTTTCAAGTTTTACAAAAGCATATTCCTTGTAGGTGCTGGTGTTGCGGGCAATGGTCCAGGCATGGCGCAGTTCAAGACGCCTGGTCTTGATCTCCATTTTGAAGCCACCGTTGCTCTGGGTGTTTTTCTTTTTGCCCCTGGCCAGGGCCGGCGCCGCCGCAGCCGCTCCGGCCGCCATCAGGCCTTTCCCTGCGGTTTTCATGAATTCCTTGCGCGACATGGACATTCGGTTCCTCCTCTAAGCCCTTTTTGCACCGCTAAAATTACATCTTTCCCCGCAAAAAGGCAAATGAAATGAACAGGGGCTGGTTGCGGTGTTACTTTTCCGCCCACTCTGCGTACAAACAGATGGATTCTCGCAAAGGGAGCACATCATGACCGGACATGAATCGACAGCCGACCCGCACCTGCGCAAGGTGCTTCGCGACGATCTGCGGAAAGGAGGCTATTGGTCCCAAATCCGCAGGGAGAACGCCGAGCTGAAGCAGTTCTATCTCAGCGATGAACAACGCAGTCGGTTGCGCGCCATGAGAAGCGTGTGGCGTTTTTTTGCCACCACGTTATGGCTGCTTAAAAGCTTGCTGCTGCATATGAGCAGTTTCCGACGGTTGATGCTGATCATCGCCCTGCTGCTGACCGTCTCCCCCCGGTGTGAGTGGCATTCTCAAAACATCCAGGCCAGTAATGACACCAGCCTTTCCGGCATCATCCTCCTGATCTTTCTCCTAATGCTTGAGGTCAAGGATAAAATGCTGGCCCGCAGCGAGCTTCAGGCGGGCCGGATCGTGCAGAAGGCCCTGATCCCCGATCAACCGCCGGTCATCGCCGGCTGGTCGATCTGGCTCTATTATCATCCCGCCAACGAGGTGGGCGGCGATCTCCTCGATTATCTGCCCATCAACAGCCATCGCCATGGATTTGCACTCGGGGATATCTCCGACAAGGGGCTGGGGGCGGCTCTGCTCATGGCCAAGCTCCAGGCCACCCTGCGCGCACTCGCGCCGGAGTGCAACGATCCCTCGGAGCTGGGCCGCAAGATGAACCGCATCTACATCCGCGACACCATGGCCAACCGCTTCGCTTCGATGATCTACTTCGAGATCACGGCAGAGGAGGGTCTGGTGCGCTTTATCAATGCCGGGCACCAGCCGCCCCTCCTCATTCGGGGCGATGATGTGACCGAATGGCCGAAAGGGGATCCCGCGCTGGGCATCCAACCTAAGGCCCTCTATTCCACTCACAGCGTAACGCTCAATCCGGGTGAAACGCTCTTTTTCTACTCCGATGGGCTGGTCGAGGCGCGCAATCTGGAGGGAGATTTTTGGGGGGAGGAACGGTTGCGCGCCAGCCTGGCCGCCATGACCAAGGGCAGCGCGGAACAGATGGGCGAAAAACTGATCAGCCGATTGCAGTTCTTTGCCGCCGAGGCGCCCACCCATGATGACATCACGATGATCATCCTGCAGCGGCAGTAAAAAGGCATCTCGCGAAGCTGACTTCAGGACGGGAGAAAAAGCCGGGGCCCGCCAGAAGGCAGACCCGCCTCCATTCTGCTCATTCGAGTCCGGTCACGCGGGCATCCCGCGGATAGGAAATGGTGAAGTGGAGATTCAGTTCCCGCTTTTCACCGGGCTTCAGCGTCAGCGACCAGGTCAGCTGCTGCTGATCCTTATCCCAGAGAGCGGGCTCGGGGAGGAGCCGCACATCGCTGACTTCAATTTCATCCTGCTGCGATCGGGGTAGATGATCCACCACCTTGACCTCAACCGCCTCTTTCTTGTAACTCGCAACCGTAATCCGGTAATCGTACTCTATCTCACGCTTCTTGCTCAGCGTCCCCGTATTGCGCTCGAATTTTTTCACCAGCTCGCGCTTGACCTTGAGACCTTCATCGATTCCAAGGGAGAGATCGACGCTTTCGCCTGCAGCCAGTGGTTTGATCGTCGTCCTGCCGACATAATCGCCATCGACATAGATCATCGCAGGGCCTTGCAAGAGGGGATACAGGGCATCATGGGTGAACCGCCCCTGAAAATAGACAAACGGGGAGCGCCTGGGGAGCGTAATGTAGTTCATTTGCGCCGCAAAATTCTTCCGGGCGATCAGCACCTTGCCAGGTTCATCGCCGCTGGCGACGCGGTGCACCCCGGGAATGGCAAAAAGGACGGAGGTCGAACGCTCCTCTACACTGGCCTGGGACGGAGCCGCGGCAGCCCCCGCCACGTTGGTCAGATCCGCCTTCAGGTTACTGGTTTCCATCTCGGCATTGGCGGACTTGAGAAAGGCCCGCGTCGGCTCCCAGATCCGTACATTCCACGGAGAGGGTTCGGGCGCGGTGGCTTCCCGGGCCGGCTGGGCGGTTGAAAGGACCAGCTCCACGTCCTCCCAGTCCTCTCCGGTTTTCTGGCGCACCATCCCCGAATAGATCAGTTCCAGACTTCGTTCGGCGGGTAGAGCGCGGAATTCATAGGCCGGCCACCACTCCACGGCGTTCACGAGGTAGGTGAGGCTGATCTGACCGGTAACCGGTTTTTCAGCCCGGATGTTCAAGGTGATCGACTTTTCTTCGCGCGGTTTGGCCGACTGCTGTTCGGCTAGCTGCTTTTCGAGGGCCTCTTTGTCGGCCTTGAGTTCACGGATTTTGAATTCGACCTCGACCATCCCATCATAGATTTTTTGCAGCGCGGTGCCGAGATAGCTGAGGGTACTGTTCCAGGAGGCGGGATCGGGCCGCATCGCGGCCGCTGTCTGGCCCGCGGCAGGGATTGTAGTGGCTTGAATGGACTGGAGAAACTTTTCCCGGGTGACAAGATTCTTTTGTTCCCCCTCCTGCTGGCTGATCTGCCGCTCCAGGTCGCGGATGGCCTCCTCCAACTTGTGAATCTCGCTCTCTCCGGAGCGGGCGAGGAACCATTTTTCGACATTCACTTCATCGAGGACCAATCCCTGTCCGGAGGTGATTCGGGCATGGACTGATTCATCGACCAGCGCTGCCGGCAGGCCGTTGAGGACAAGCGGGTTGGTCCCGGCCTGAAGGACCGGGCTGGCTTGCCGTTCCACCAGGGCCATGCCCGGGTAGACCGTCACCCGGACGATACGGCTTTCTATATCCGCTGCGGACAAGCTTCCTGCCAGCAGGAGGAGCAATCCTACCTTTTTTCCCATGACGGGCTCCGTAAATTGATGAGCATCCCCATTCTGCCACCCGGCCAGGCCGGCGAGCCGGTCTGGTCTACCTTAAGGTATAAAACGATGCACTCAATATCAAGGCCAAAGTGCAGTATTGCCGCTGCGCATGTTGACAATGGGGTGCCATTTGCGTATATTTAACCACGGTATCGATCTTTGAACCCGAACTTGCTGGAACGCCCTATGCTGGATCCACGCCTCCATAAGCTCGCCCGCATCATCGTCCGCCATGCTTTGCGATTGCAGAGCGGCGAAAAGGTCTATCTCGAAGCGATCGACATACCGGCGGAGGCGATCACGGCGCTGCTCCGTGAAATCGCTCAGGCAGGCGCGCTGCCCCTTGTCACCTTGCGGCAGAGCACAGTGCTGCGAGAGTTGTACCGACAAAGCAGCCGTGAAGGGATGGAACTCCTGGGGCGTCATGAGGCGGCGCAACTGGCGGATGTCCAGGCTTATATCGGCCTGCGCGGCACGCTCAACAGCGCCGAGCTTGCCGATGTGCCGGAGGAGCAGATGCGGCTTTACCAGCGGCACTGGTGGCAGCCGGTGCACCAGGCCATCCGCATTCCTAAAACCCGCTGGGTGGTGCTGCGCTGGCCGCATCCCGCGATGGCGCAGCAGGCACAGATGAGCACCGAGGCTTTCGAGGACTTTTACTTCGACGTGTGCACACTCGACTATGGCCGGATGGCCGCGGCGATGACGCCACTGGTACGGCTGATGGAAGCGACGGATCGGGTGCACATCGAGGGGCCGGGGACCGACCTTACCTTCTCCATTAAGGGGATGGCAGTGATTCCCTGCGCCGGCCAGTACAATCTGCCCGATGGCGAAGTCTATACCGCGCCCCTCAGGGAGTCCGTGGAAGGCCAGGTCCGGTTCACCGCCAGCAGCATCTTCCGGGGGACGGTCCATGAAGGCATCGAACTAGAATTCAGTCAAGGGCGCATCCTCGCCGCACGCTCGAATCAGAGCACGATCCTCAATCAGGTGCTCGATAGCGATGACGGAGCCCGCTATATCGGCGAATTTGCCCTGGGGGTTAATCCTCATATCACCCGGCCGCTGCTCGACACCCTCTTCGATGAAAAGATTGCCGGTTCGTTCCATTTGACACCGGGCAGTTGCCTCGACAATACGCCCAATGGCAATTCCTCTCAGATTCACTGGGATATGGTTTGCATTCAAAACCCCGAATTCGGTGGCGGCGCGATCTGGTTCGACGGCCAGCTGGTGCGCCGCGATGGCCGCTTCGTGCCGCCGGAATTGCAGGGCCTGAATCCTGAAAACTTGCTGTAGATCCCTATCGCAGGATGTAAAATGACCGACGATCCCCTTGCTGCAGTCCGGCAGGCTATCTCCAGAAAAGAGTATGCCAAAGCGGTGGAGCTTCTTGTCCCTGTCGTCGCCGAAAACAGTCTGAATGAACCCGCGCTGCTCCTGCAAGCCCGTTGCGACATGGCATTACGTCAACATGCCGCGGCCGGAAAAATCTACTCCTATCTGCTGCAGCAGGAAAAACTCTTCTCGCCGGCAGCCCGGGCCGAGGCGGCCCTGATCCTCGGCCAGCCGCGCTCGAGCCTCACCCTCCTTGCTCCGCTCGTCCGTGCGGATCTTCTGGGGGAGACAGCGCTGCTGGCGGCGGTGTGCGCCTACTGCTGCGGTCGCATGACCGAGTGCTTGACGATGCTGATGCATCTGGTCAAGTCGGGGGAGGAATGGGACGAGGAGGCCCCCATCGAGGTGGTCATTGAACACGCCCTGGAACGCAGCGAGTACCACGATCTGGAGCAAATGTATCTCGACGCCCAGGAAATGGTGCAAACCGGCAATCTCCAGCCGCGCAATCGCTGGTTTTCGATCAACATGCCTGTCTATGAACTCTACACGGCCTCGCGGGCCGAGCGGCGGCAGCAGCGCGCGGCTGCGCTGATCCGCATCCTGGCACCCGGAGAAACCCTCAGCCCCGAAGGCGCCAGGGAGCGGCTGTGCCAGATCCTCCAGGACTTCGCCGCGAGTGAAACGGATGCCCGTTTTGGCCTGGAGAGCCTGAAGCACCTCGAAGCGGGCCAATGGTCTGAAGTGGCGCGGCTGATCATGGCCATGCAGCTCGAACATCTCCGTCAATTTGCCGGGGATCTGGGCCTCGAAGGGGACCGGATCGCGGCGAGCGCCCTTCAGCAACTCATCCCCCTCCTGCCGCTGCGCCCCGCCATGGGGCTGATGCTGCTCTATGCCATCGCCGACGATGAAGACCGGATGCTGCAGCAGATGGTGCAAAATATCGAGGAGGAACTCCTGGCCGCGCTGATTCAGGTCGCGTTCCACTCCTTCTATGTCGATATGGAGCGCATCCGCCTGCTCAATCTGTGAGGCCTCGCTCCCACTCACTCGCTCCCGCCTCGTCTTCTTGCCACCCTCCCCCTCTCGCTCCCACCCCGGAGTCTGCCAGAATTGCCTTGACTTTCAGCCTTTAATCCGCTAAAATAAGGCGTGAAATCGTGCGGCGCGGCCCTTCCTTTTCACCGCGCCCGTCGGACCCCATCCCCAGGAGGAGCCTTATGCTTTCCCCGTTCCGCAATGAATCTTTCACCGATTTCAGCAAGCCGGAAAACCGACAAAAACAGGAAGAGGCCCTGAAGCGGGTCACTGGCCAGTCCGGCCGCGAATATCCGCTGTATATCGGCGGCAAGGACGTGACCACCGGCAAGACCTTCAAGTCCATGAATCCCTCCCACACCAACCAGGTGGTGGGGACCTTTCACAAGGCCGGACAAGCCGAGGTCGATCTCGCCATGAAGGCCGCCCTGGAAGCCTTCGAAAAATGGCGCTGGGTCGCCCCCAAGGAGCGAGCCATCGTTCTGCTCAAGGCGGCGGCGGTGATGCGCCGGCGCAAACTCGAGGTCAACGCCTGGATGATCACCGAGATCGGCAAAAGCTGGCCCGAGGCCGATGCCGACACCTCCGAAGCGATCGATTTCCTCGAATTCTACGCTCGTGAAGCCCTGCGCTGGAGTGAGGTCAAGGGTGCCACCCCCTTTCCCAACGAGTTCCCCGAACTGAACTATATCCCTCTCGGCGTCGGCGCCATCATCCCGCCCTGGAATTTCCCGATGGCCATCCTCACCGGCATGACCGCCGCGGCCATCGTCACCGGCAATACCGTGCTGCTCAAGCCCGCTTCAGACACCCCCTGTATCGGCTATCTGCTCGTCGAAATCATGCAGGAAGTGGGGCTGCCGGCCGGCGTGCTCAACTTCATCCCCGGCAGCGGCGGCGAGATCGGCGACTATATTGTCACCCATCCCAAGACCCGCTTCATCTCTTTCACCGGCTCCAAAGAAGTCGGCCTGCGCATCATCAACCTCGCCGCCCAGGTTTCCCCGGGCCAGATCTGGGTCAAACGCGTCGTCGCCGAGATGGGCGGCAAAGACACCATCGTCGTCGCTGCCGATGCCGACCTGGAAGAGGCGGCCACCGCCATTGCCGCTTCGGCCTTCGGCTTTCAGGGGCAGAAATGTTCGGCCTGCTCCCGCGCCATCGTGGTCGAGGAAGTCTATGACCAGATCATCGCCCTGCTCAGCGAACGAGTTAAAAAGCTGACGGTCGGCCCCCCCGAGGATCCCGCCACCTACATGGGTCCCGTCGCGAACAAGACCTCGGAGGAAAAGATCCTCGGCTATATCGAGATCGGCAAGAAGGACGGCCGCCTCATCTGCGGCGGGGCCAAGGCCCCTGGCGACGGCTACTACATCCAGCCGACGATCTTCGCCGATATTCAGCCGGGCACGCCCCTGGACCAGGAGGAGATCTTCGGGCCGGTGCTGGCGGTGATCAAGGCGAAGAATTTCGCAGAGGCTATCCACATCGCCAACAGCACCGAATTCGGTCTCACCGGCGCGGTCTGGACCCGCGACCGCTATCAGATCGAAGAAGCCAAGAAAAAATTCCACGTCGGCAACCTCTACATCAACCGCAAGTGCACCGGCGCCATGGTCGGCGCCCATCCCTTTGGCGGCTTCAACATGTCCGGCACCGACTCCAAGGCCGGCGGCATGGACTATCTAGGCTTGTTCATGCAGGCCAAGTCGGTCTCCGAACGGCTGATCTGAAATTCCGTTACTCGCCTGGTCTTTACATCCAGGCAGACACCATCCCATGGTAAAAAAAGTCCGTGACTATACGTCACGGACTTTTTTTTACTCTTCCTCCTCACCGGCCGGCAGGAAAAAGGCCGCATGCACCGGCGGCGGGCAGGGCCGCTCCAACCCCTTTACCGCCCGCCAGATCACCTCGTTGAAGAGGCCGTCCGGGCAGCGGTCTTCTTTCGACCAATCGAATTTTACACTCAGTTCCGACCATTTGCTCACCTTGATATTCCGGTCATTGAGGTCAACCGTGATCGGCCGAGCGTGATAGGGCGCATGGCCGGCGGTCTGTGCAAAGCAGCGCCACATGGGGGTAGCGGCCGCATCGTACTGGCTCATTGGCGGCAGTCCGAGGATCAACTCGATGGTGCGCAGCATCGAGGCGGTGGAATAGATGGTATGATCAACGAGGCCGCTCTTGACGAAGCCGCCCGCCAGCAAGGCCACCGAGCGGTGGGCGTCGACATGGTCGGGGCCGTTCTGCGCGTCATCCTCTACGATGAAGACAGCGGTCTGGTTCCAGATTGGATGATGACTGAGATAGTCAATGAAGAGGCCGACCGCCAGGTCGTTGTCGGCCATATGCGCAAAAGGCGTCGGCCGGCCGACCACCAATCCCTCCGTATGGTCATTGATGAAGCGAATGGTATTCAACTGCGGCACGGCGTCGGCGGCATAGAGGCTGTCGAAATCCCGCTTCCACTGATAAAACCGGGTGGTATCGCGCACCGTCTGGTCCCAGCCGGTGAAATAGCGGCAAAAGTGGTCTTTCAGCACCGGGATGTTGGGTTTGTAATTATCCGCAAACTCCCCGTAGGTGCGATAACTGACGCCATAGCGTTTGCAGAAGTCCCAAAGGAAGCCGTCGCGGGGGTTGGCGATCTCGCGTTTCCCCTCCGCGGTATAAAACCCGCCTCGGCCGCCATAGCTGGTCGGCCAGGTCTTTTCCAGATAGTCGGTGGCGTAGGCCCCGAGGCTCCAGTTGTGGCCGTCGGCGCTCACCTCGCCATTGGCATAGAAATTGTCCAGGAGGACAAACTCGCGCGCCAGAGCATGATGGTTGGGCGAGATCTTGTCGCCGAAAAGGACCAGGGTTGTATCGCCATTGCCTTGAGGCAGATCGCCCAGCACCTGGTCATAGGTGCGGTTTTCCTTGATGACATAGAAGACATACCGGATCGGCGAGGGGTCGCCGATGCGCATCGGTATCGGATTGCCCGATTCGCCCTCGCTCAGGGTTTCTCCGGCCTTGGTGTAAGGAGTATTGGCATAAACCGCCCGGGAGTAAACACCGAGCTGAGCGGCATCTGGCTCGTCGATGATGGCCAAAACGCCGCGAAAGAGGCCGCCAATGTACTGCTCCTTCTGCTGGCTCCCCTGTTGATAGCCCACCTCGCTGCGGTTTCTGGCCGGATTGGGGCCGTAGGGATTGGCCGCCGAAGCAAGGCCCTTACCATTGGCGACATAAATCCGATGATCCGCTACGCGCACGCAGGTGGGATACCAGCCCGTCGGGATGAAACCGCGGCTGACGCTGGCGCCGGGTTCCTCGATGTTAAAGACGGCAAGGCAATTGTTATCGGCGTTGGCGACATAGAGGGTCCCGCCGTCCTCGCTGAGAGCGAGGCTGTTGGCCGTGGAGCCGCTCGGAGCGTCAGGGAACAGCGCAGTGTTAAGAGTCTCGATCACCTTGCGGGCCCGGGTGTCAATGACCGAGACGCTGTTGTCATTGGCGTTGGCGACAAAGAGCCACTCCCCCTTGCTACTGAGACAGAGCTCGTTCGGATTATCCCCCACAGGGATCGAGCCGGCCAGCTGCTGCCGCCGGGTGTCGAAGAGGATGACCCTATTGGCGCCCCAGCAGGAAATATAGAGCATGGAGCCGTCCGGCGCGAGGAGGCAGGTATAGGCCTCGCTGCCAAGAGGGAAACGGGCCACGACCTGCCCGCTCTCTGTATCCAGGGTATAGAGCGAATTGTTCTCCCGGGTCACGGCATAGAGGAGATGGCGTGGGGTATCGAGGGCGATGCCCGCTACCGAGATGAGCTCGGGCCAGGGTTTGCCGATAATCAGGGTATCAACCGCGGATAATTTGCCCTTGACAACGGCATATTTGAGGATCCAGTTGTCGTTGCCTCCGGAGGCATAGAGATATTTTTCGTCCTCCGAGAAGGCCAGACCCACCCAGGACTTGGCGATAGCCACCGAATCGGTCATGATATTTTTGTTGCGGTCAAAGAGCTGGATGGATTGATCGCTCTGGCCATTGTTGGCGACGGCCAGCAGCCTTTTGGAGGGAGAAAGCACGATGTTCAAGGGCAGGTCGCCCAGGGATACCAGTCGGCCCACTGGTGTCAGTTTCCAACCATTGGGCAGGGTGATCCGGCCCTTTTCGATCGTCTGCGAGCTCTGCGCCTGCAAGTCAGGGCACAGAAGCAGCAGAACAAACACGGCAGCAAAGTGGGTGCACGGCACAGTGAATTTTTTCATGAAGGTAATCCTTAGATGGTTAAAGCCGTAAGCCGCATGCTCTTCCCGAAACGGCTCGCCCAGACGGACCATTATATCAAACTCCGGTTAAAAAAACAAGGATTACCTTGGCGGTTGCACAAAAAAAATGGGGATTGGCACACAATTTGACTGAGCGGGTATGAATTCACTTCACACCGGCGATGCAATTTGTTAAATATATTATTTAATAACAAGAAGTTGAAATATCCTGTGCACCCCGTTCGCGATCGGTTTCTGTGGCGCCGCCTCTCCATGACAGGGATATTCAATGGGGCATGAATGGGACATAAGCATGTCGAGGAGAACTGTAGTGAAAAAGAATTCGAGCGAATTTGAATCGCGCACCTGGAGCACCGAGGTGGTCCGGCTGTGGTGGTTCTGCCTGCTGATTATTCTCTTTTTGATTCTCTTCAGCGGCAGGAGCTTCGGGCAGGCTTCCATCAGCGGCTATGCCTGGATGGATCTGAACAAGGACGGCATCCAGGGTGCCGGGGAGCGCGGTTTTTCGGGTGTTCGTGTCGAGTTGTTTCACCGCCTCAGCGGCGGCACCTATGAATCCCTGACCGCCTTGCGCACGCAGAGTGACGGCTCGTTTCTTATCCTGGTATCGGGCGATTTGCTCCCGGGTGAATTCTACCTGCGCTTCGAGAAAGTCCAGACCATGTACTTCAGCCCGCCGAATCGGGGTCTGAATGATTTCGTCGATTCGGATGCCGATACGAGCAGCGGCCAGACACCCCTCTTCACATTGGCCGACCATGCCAACGCTTTGGGGTGGAATGCCGGCTACATGACCACGCCGCTGGTGCCCGAGCGACAACCCGCCGCCAATCTGTTCCTAAATGTCGCCACCAGTGCCGACTCGGCCCAGATCGGGCAATACATCGAATTCACCATCGATGTGACCAACAACGGTCCTGATCCTTCGATATCGCCGATCCTGACGATGCAGTTGGATCCCGCCCTGGAACTGCAGACCTCGAATCCGGCACCGGAAAACACGGCCGCCAATCCCCTGCGCTGGGCGCTACCCTCTCTGGTGACGGGCGCAGAGTACCGGATTACCCTGCAGGTGGCGGTCGTCCATGAGGGCGACGCCACCGGCGAGATCTGCCTGACCACCACGACGGAAGACCCCGACCTCGGCGACAACTGCCATACCTATTTTTTCCATAACAGCGTTCCGGTTGAGCTGACAGAATTTCTCGCCCGTTTCGACAACCGCGGGATCCTGCTGCACTGGATCACCGCATCTGAGACCGAAAATTACGGGTTCCAACTCTGGCGCGCCGATTCCGAGCAGGGACACTACGTCAAGGTCACGTCTGAACTGATCGAGGGGGCAGGAACGACCTCCTCGGAGCACCGGTACGAATTCCTCGACACCGACGTCACCAAGGGCGCCACCTATTTCTACAAGCTTCAGGATATCGACTACAGCGGCAAAGTAGCCTGGCACGGACCCATCGCCGTCACCGCCGCCCGGCCGGCTCAATTTGAGCTGTCGCAAAACTATCCCAATCCTTTCAACAGCGAAACCCGGATTCGATTCCGGATGCACGAGGCTGGAAAGGCAAATTTGACGATTTACAACCGGCTGGGTCAGATCGTCAAACAGCTCTGCGATCAGGAGTGGTCCGCCGGCGAACATGAGGTGCGCTGGGATGGTACCGATGGCTATGATCTACCCGTGGCGAGCGGAGTCTATCTCTACCTGCTGCGCGCCGGAGATCAGACCGAGAAACGCATTATGAACCTGGTCAAATAAGTCCACCCAGACCACTGTGCTGATGGCAGCGGTCTGGTGCACACGCAACGAATGTATCATACGGCTGCATCACCAGACACCTTCGCCCTTGACCTCCACGATGCAGCGGCCCGCCGGAAGTTGACTCCTCCGGCGAATCAGGAGGCAAACATGAACCGCTTATCCACTCCATTCTCTCTTTTCATCGGGCTCGTTCTGGCCAGCTTTGCCGGAAAGGCGCTTGCCGGGGAGGTGGTCCTGCCGCCGCTGACCGCGTCCGCCGTCGTACAGACCAACGGTCCCCAGGCACCCCTCAGTCATGGTGACTGGTGGAGCAACAGTGCCGGCGGAAATCAGCCCCATTGCTACTACCTCTACGTCCCCTATGGTGTGCCGGACGCGTTTGTCATCCGGTTGGAACTCTTCGATCCGGAATGCTTTCAGACGAATGGCGAACTGGATGAGCGCAAAGGCTTGTCCTGGGATGCGACACGATTCGAACTTCTCGCACCCGATGGCCTAACGGTCATTGCGGACCGGACCTTTGCGCCGGCTGCCGCCACCTCGAATCTCTGGTCCAGCTTTGTCCAGTTCACCGCCGGGCAATACGGCCATGGAATCTACCGGATTCTCGTCACGACAGCGGGAGACGATGAAAACACCTACCGTCTGAAAATCGTGGAAAGTGATCCGGATGGCATGGCGAACAGCGGGGACGAGATGAACCTGGCCATCGGCAAGAGCTCTCTGCAAATGGTATCGACCACAGCCGCCGCCCTCAAGTTCCATGTGCCGCCCGATGCCGCCGCGATCTGTCTGGCCAATTTTGGGATGGATTCGAACCGTTCGATCTGGTACACCTCCCCTGCCGGTGACAGCCTTACGGGCACCCTCTCCAATGACGTAACCTGGAACAACAGCTCCAGTGCATCCTTGCCGCCGCCGGGGGGCGATATCATCTCGGCTCCCGCCGCCGGCTGGTGGACCATTCACCTCACGGCGGATGTCAACAACCAGTTCACACTCTACACCCCCTACCCCCTGCTGATGGGCGGAATTGAGACCAGCCCGAAGCTGACCGCCACCCTTTCCAATGGCCGCATCCAGGCACGCAAGGGCGAACTCGTCACCTATACCGCCACCCTGCGCAACACCGGCACGGCACCGGCCCAGGCATGCAGCCTTGCGGTGGTGCTCTCCCCCGGGCTGGTGGTGACGGACCCCGGGGCAGGCAGCACACCATCGCCGCAGAAGTGGCTTTTCACCACCCCGTTGCTGCCGCCGGGCGCAGAGCGCACGGTAACCTTTACACTCTTTCTCAGCAGTGAGACCACCAGCCCGGTTGCCGCTACCGCCATGGGGTCGGCAGAGGATCTGCTCTTCCAGCCCTGCTATAGCGCGCCGGCGATCGACATCGATCAGCTGCTGGTCTCGGGTACGATCACCGGCCGGATCTGGCAGGACGTCAATCACGACGGCCATCGCGACGCGGGCGAACCCGGGATGCCCGGCATGAAGATCGACCTCTACGGGCCGGCCCAGACCCGGATGGCTTCGGATACCAGCGGCGCCGACGGGAGTTACCAATTTCTCTTCCTGCCCATCGGCACCTATCAGGTCCGGCCTGATGCTGCTTTCCTGCCCGAAGGTTGGGACGCGACGACCACCGTCCAGGGCGAATGGCTCTCGATCACCGACCTTGGCGAGTCCCATCAGGACGTCGATCTGGGCTACAACAATTTCGAGACCCCGGTGGAGATGAGCAATTTCACCGCGGTGGCGCGCGGCAGCCTGGTCGAACTGACCTGGAAAACCGAGAGCGAAACCGACAACATGGGCTTCCATCTCTACCGCAGCACAGCCGCCTCCGGGGAGTACGAGCGGATCACGCGGACGCTTATCCCCGGCGCGGGCAGCAGTCAATCCGTGCACACCTACCGCTATAGCGATACGGTCCCCTCAGGAGATGGCACCTACTATTACAGGATATCGGATGTCGACTATGCCGGTGTGGAGACCCTGCATGGCGCCATCTCCGTAACCGTGACGGCCGCGCCGGGCGAATTCAAGCTGGAGCAGAACTATCCCAACCCCTTCAACAGCTCGACCGTGATCTCTTTCGCGATGAAAGAGAGAGGAACGGTCCGGATCATGATCCATAATCTGCTGGGTCAGGCGGTTCGGGTGCTTGCGGATGAAATGCATGAAGCGGGAGTGTATCGTCTGACATGGGATGGCCGGGATGAAAATGGGACAACGCTTCCGGCCGGCGTTTATCTGTGCACGATGCAGGTGGACCAGTTCCGCGCCACCCGCAAGCTGCAGTATGTCCGCTGAACCCGGCAGCGGGCCTTTTCTCCCGGGGGATTCTGTGCAGACGCTTACAGCTGTAAGGGCTGGCAAAATGGCGGGCCGTAGCGTGGATCAGAGGGGTTCCGTCAACGGCTTGAGCGCCTGCACCCAAAAATAATGCGGCTTTTCCTCCTCAGCGACGAGGGTGAAACCGCGGGCGCTCAGCATCCCCGCCAGTTCGGTGGCACAAGGCAGCACATCGTGAACCACGACGCCATCCAGGCGGGCATGGAACCGGTTGAGTTCGCGGCTGCAACAGCTGTGCCAGATGAGCAACTCGCCCCCGGGCCGGAGCACCCGCTGTACCTCCCGGATGACCCGGTCGGGCTGGAGAAAATGGGGCCAGCTTCCGTAGCAAATCACCTTGTCAAAGCTGGCATCGCGGCAGGAGATGTAAGCGGCGTCGCAGCAGAGCGGCCATCCCCCGGTGGTCTCGAGCCGGTCTGCTGCGGCGGCGAGCATCCTTTCTGCGCAGTCGAGGGCGATGATCCTTCCCCCAGGGCCGATCAGACTGCGCAACGCCGCTGACAGCCGGCCCTTTCCGGCGCCCAAATCCAGAATCCACTCCCCCGGGCGAAAAATCAGCCGGGCCAATCCCAGCCGCAGCTGATCATCGTCGAAACCCGGCCGGGGCCACTCCGCTGCCTTTTTATTGAAATAGAGGCGATGCTGGCGCGACATCCGTTTACTCTTTTCTCTCTGGTCCGTGCGCGGCGGAGAACACGCCCGGCCCTCTCTCCGTTAAAAAGTGCCTTTCCACTCGACCAGGGCATGGCGCCCCGGCATCGGATATCCGGTCATCGTCTGGTAGCTGGCGTCAAGGGCATTCTTCAGCATCAGCCTGACGCCCGCCCAGTGGGAAAACCGCAGTTGCAGCGCGGCATCCACCACGGTATAGTCCGCCAATGGCTCGGCGTAGTAATCAGCCCCATGCAGACCGCGGATGTGCTGGGTCGCCAAGGTGAGGCGCAGCCGTTTGAAGGGCACATCGAACCCCAGACTGAGCTTTTTGCCGGGGCTATACATGGTCTGATCATCGGGATCGAGTTTGCTCCAGGCGGCCGTGACCTCGCAGTCTGCAAAGGGGAGCCAGCTCGCGCTGATCTCATAGCCGGAATGGGTAAAAGACCCGCTGTTGCTGAGGCTCAATTTGGGCCACCTTCCGTGAACGCGGATCATGTTGTCACCCTCGCTGCGGAAAAGGACGCCCTCCAGCCGTACGATTCCTCCGGCCATCCAGGCGAGCGCCATCTCATAATTCCACATCGATTCGGGGAGAAGATTGGGGGTCGGCGCCGGAAAAAGAAAGAGTTCGCGCAAGCTGGGGCTGCGAAATCCCTCTGCAGCGGAGAAGCGGAGCGTCAGCTGTTCCGTAGGATTGAGGACCACACCCACTTTGGGCAGCGTTTTGGTGCCATAGAGGCTGTGGGTTTCGGCGCGGAGGCCAGCCGAAATAATGAGATGCCGAAAGAGCAGTTGCTGGAGGTGCAGATAGGGTGCTGTCTCGTGGACCGCATGGCTGCCGAAATCCATCCCGGTAGCGGTATTCCTGGCGCTGCCGCCGTATTGTTTCCAGTCGAATCCCACGGTGGCGGTGACGCCACGCCAGGGGCTGCTGGACTGAAAAAGCATCAGGCCGCGGGTATAATCGTCCGAGCGGAAGCCATCATAGACGCGGTGCTGTCCGAAGTTGGCATGCAGTTTGACTTGCAGCTCCCCCAGCCGGTTGTCATCGATGAAGGTCAAATCGCCGCCGCGGCGGCGCAGATCGTACCACTGCTCGGCCGTGGCGGCTGTTAGCGGGCCGGGGTCGCTGAGATCGACATTGGCGAGGTTGGCGTTCAGTTCCAGGCGCATGCCCGTCCGGAGGTGATAGCCGGAATGCAGGGTATAATGAACGCCTTGATAGCCGGAGTGAGCACGGTGGCCATCGGTCCGGTCTGTGGAAGCGGTCAGGTAATAGTCCCAGGGTCCGGTCATGCCGCCGTGGGTGAAGGCGAAGGAGCGGGTTGCGAAGCTTCCGAGCGCCGCCCGGGTGGAGGTCTCGAAGCCCGGTTCATGCCGGCGCCGGCTGATCAGGTTGATGACGCCCCCCATGGCGTTGGTGCCATAAAGGAACGAAGCGGAGCCGCGGAGCACCTCCACCCGCTCGATCCCCAGGGCGTCGTACGAGTCGGGCAGGGGATGGCCGAAGAGCCCCATCATATCCGGCCGGCCGTCACGCAGGACGAGCACACCGGTCACCGGGCTGCCGCCGACACCGCGAATGGAGAAGGCTCCGGCGCCTCCCGAGACGCCATACCCCATGACCGCGCGCTCGGTGATGAACAGGCCGGGGACACGCTGCTGGATGGCGCCGAGCAGGGTGCCGGAAGGCGAGGCGGCCAGGCTGGCTTGCTCGAGGACGGTGATGCTCGCAGCGATCTCGCGCTGCGATTCATCGATCTTGGCGGCTGTGACCACCACCGGATCGAGGTGATAGCGGATCGAATCCGGCGGGATCTCACCGGCTGCATTTGCTGCAGCCCACCAGCTCAATATCAGGGCCGTGACGGCGAGGGTGATGAAACGCTTGGTGTCCACGCGGGCTTCTCCTGAAAAGTAAAAAAATAGTTTTTGAGAATAACAGGGACGGATTCGCCGCTATTCCCCCGTGGCACGAAGCGGCAGACGGCCGGTGCGGCAGCCAGGTTGCCCCACTCCCCGCATCTCAGGGCGCAGCAACCGCCGCTTCCGAGAGCGGCGAGAGCACCGGATAGACGATCGTCTGTCCCGGCTGCAAGGTCAGGAGATTCTCGCCGTGGTTATAGCGCAGCAGCAGCCAATAGGGGGTCTCGAAAACCCGATTGCAGAGTTGCCAGATCGCATCCCCCGGCTTGACCGTATAGGTTTTGGTGCTGTCGATGCGGAAATTGGAAAAGAAATCCTCCTGGAGGGCGCGGTGGAATTCGAGGCGGCGGCGGTGGAATTCTTCTGCCGAGGTGCGTGAAAATGAGACCCGGATTTTTTCCCCCACGGACAAACTGGCACCCGCACCCAGGCCATTGAGCGCGCGCAGGCGTCGCGGTGCCAGTCCGAGCCATTCAGCGATATGGCCGATGGTCTCCTCCGGCTGGATGATGATGGTGCTGTCGGTCGGCTGATCAAAGTCCACTTCGAAACGCCAATTGCTGGGGGCCGGCGGGGGGGAGCTCGCAGCGTGGGGGGCGGCCGGCCCGTAAAGGGTGCCGTCGACGCCCGCGTGCTGCCGCGAGAGGGTCAGCAGATCGGCGCGTGGCAGGGTATCCGCTGGGGCGGCGGTCGTGACCTCCACGGCGGCCGGCTTGGGAGCCTCCTCCCGGTCGGTGGCGGGGGTGGTGACCGCGGCGGGGGGAATCAGCACAGGCGGCGCAGTAGAGGGTTTATTCGCCGTGCCGGCGGCAGTGGCCTTGGCGGACCCGGGCAACTCGAGAAGCTGACCAACACGCAGCCGACGCGGATTGCTGATATCGTTGAGATCCATGAGGGTCTCGACGGTGGTGCCGAACTCGCTGGCGATGCGGCCGAGGTTGTCGCCGCTTTCGACCACATAGTAGCGGTCGGATACCTGCTCGTCGTGCTTCTCCTCGGCCGGAAGCTGGGCATAAAGCGAGGTGAGGTCGATGTTTTGCTGCTGCGGCAGGCGCAGGGGATAGCCCTTAGGGATGCGGCGGGCCGATTTAAGGATGGGACGCCGCAAGGCCGGGTTGAGTTCAGCGATGACATCCTTGCTCAAGTTGAATTTGCGGGCGAGGGCATCGAGGGTGATATAACTGGGCACAATGAAAATCTGGTAGCCGCCCGGCTTCTCCTTCTCCACCTCTCCGAAATAGTGGCGGAAATTCTTGCCCAGCTCGCGCGCGGCCAGGAATTCGGCATAAAAATTCTTGGAGGCGAATCCGAAGCGGCGGCCGTCATACTCCTGGATAATCGCGGCGAGATCGTCGGTCTCAAGTTGTTCTACCGCCTTTTGCATGCCTCCCTTGCCATGATTATAGGCGGTGATCGCCAACGGCCAGCTCCCTAGCTCGGCGTAATTGTGCTTCATCAGGCGAGCGGCGGCATGCGTCGCGAGGATGGGGTCATAGCGTTCATCGATAGCGTAATCGATCTTGAGATAAAGCCGCCCGGTCGAACGGGTGAATTGCCAAAGGCCGGCCGCGCCGACCTTGGAATAGGCGCGGGGATTAAAGGCGGACTCGACATGCGGGAGGTAACAAAGATCCTCCGGCAGGCCATACTGCCGGAAAATCGCCTGCATGGTATCCAGATGCGCCCCGGAACGCTGCAGCCCCTTCATAAAAAGTTCGCGCACGCCATATTGCATATGGATATTCTCTGCAGCCTGAGCGAATTTGCCGGACGCGTCACTGAAACTCCAGAGGCTGTAAATCTGCCGCTCGCGTAAGGTCAATTTGAGGGTATCGCTCGGGCCGGTAATCCGGCTGAGCCGCTGCAGCGCGGCGCGAATCTCGCGGCGCACCGCATCCACTTTGCCAAATCGGGACCGCCGGCCTCCTGTCCCTTCGGTGAGATCAACCACATCATAGATCACATTCATATGATCCGTATCGTGAATAATCACTTGATCCCGACCATATTTGCTAAACACCTTGATCCAAAAATCGACCCGATGCTGCAGTTCGGGGGATATTGGAAAAAGCTCCTCCGCATGAAGAAAATTGCCTGAAAGCAGAAACAACCCTGCCAGAATCCATCCCCTGCCTTTGCCGTATCTTGAATACCTCATCTATTGCGTTCTTCCTTGCTAAATGCTCTGAAACCGTTTCTTCCATCGTAAGTTCTGCCGGGGCAAGAAGGCGCAGGCTGCCGCTCTCAGCGGCCGTCCGTGACGCCGGGATCGATCTCATCCCAGTCGGGCTGCTGCCGCTGAAAGAAAAACTCTGCCAGTTCCGCGTTCTGGCGGACAATCGTCTCGACGATCCCCACCAGTTGCTCTTTCTTCATGGCACGGACCTGCGTCAGGACCTCCTCCACATCAAGGAATTCCTCTTGATCATTGACCCAGCTGTAAAGGAGGGCAACAACGTGCTTGCAGATTTTACGCGAACGTTGACAGGGGCAGGACCCGGCGATCTCGTTCTCGTGGAAAGTAACACGAACGTCAAAATTCTCGAGATAGTTGCCGACGCGGGCAGAGATGTGGTTGTGAAAGACCGAAGGTCTGGTGATCAGGGCGCTTTCATAATAGGACAAACCCTTGCCGCCGGTGGCCTCACGGTCCAGCGACTCGACCTGACTGAGCTCGAGGTTCTGGAGTTCAGGATCAACATGTCCCTTTTTATGCATGATGCCTCTCCTCTTCTTCCCCCGACTCACATGATACGAAACTCAAGCTATATATTCAAGGGAAAAAGCGGCGGCGCACCGGTTCGCATTGACTCATAAATAAAGTAACTATGCGTCAATGGCATGATATTCGTTGCCTCATAATTAATGTAACCATGTCAACAAATGGAGACATTAATTATGAGTCCGAGCTCTCGCAGAGAATACACGGAAAGCGTAAGGCAAAGATACAGTGAATCTGAAAAGCAGCAAAAAACTGTTATACTTGATGAATTCTGCCAGGATACCGGGTATAATCGAAAATATGCTATTCGTGTTTTAGGCCGTAAACGACGAAAAACTGTTGTTAACAAAAAACGCGGCCGAAAGAGAAAATATGGCAATCCTCTTCTTTTAGTGATTCTGTATCAACTCTGGAGATGGACTAATCTGCCTTGTTCCAAGAGGCTCAAAGCCATTATCCCTATATGGCTGCCTTACTACCCATCCAGGATTCCGAGAGATATTGCCCATGATCTTTACACTATTTCAGCTTCCACCATCGACAGACTAATGAAACATGACCGATTTCGCTTCCGAAAATTAGGCCTATCAACGACTAAACCGGGGTCTCTGCTTAAAAAGCATATCCCGATTGCCAAAGATCAATGGGATGAATCCCGTCCAGGTTTTTTGGAAGTGGATTCGGTTGCGCATTGTGGCAGTTCTGCTGGCGGCAGCTTTGCTTTAACCATTAATTGCGTGGACATTGCCACGACCTGGACTGAACAAGCTGCAGTATGGGGTAAAGGCGAAACCGGCGTTCTTAACGCATTGACTAATATAGAAAATAGAATCCCTTTCAAACTATTGGGATTTGATTGCGATAATGGCTCCGAATTCTTAAATTGGCATATCCTCCATCATTACAAAAATCGGAAAACTCCTGTGCACTTTACCAGATCCAGGCCATACTTTAAAAATGATAACGCACATATCGAAGAAAAAAATTGGACCCACGTCAGACAGTATCTTGGCTACCAACGTTTCGATAAAATTGAATTGATAGCCCTGCTAAACGATCTCTTTGAAACTGAATGGAGACTTTATTTTAACTTCTTTATACCCTCTGTTAAGCTTATCGACAAAATTCGTGATGGCTCAAAAATTAAAAAAAAATACGATCCGCCACGTACCCCATTTCAACGTGTACTCGAATCCCCTGCTATACCTGAAGAGCACAAGGCTAAATTGAAAACTCTATTCTCCACCCTCAATCCCATTCAATTGAGAAATACGATGCACACAAAAATAACCCAAATACAAAAAATGGCAATACAGTGACTCTTCTAATCAACAATTAAGATATACAGACAATTCTACTCGCTACCCAAGATCTGGCTCTTTGATCACCAGCACCGACTCCCCTGTGGGACCGGCTTGGGGCGCTATTGGGTGCTATCACTCATTTGCTCCACCAGATCTATTATTTTTGTGTCTCTCCGATTAAATTAAGAAAATTATTTTGGGTTACATTTTATTTTGACGCAACGGGGGTTACCCCTTGACACTGCCGAGAGTCAGACCGGAGATCAGCCAGCGGCTGAGGAACATAAAAAGCAGCACCACCGGTATGCTCACCACCACCGCACCGGCGGAATAGAGGCCCCAGGCCACTTCCATGTTGGACTGGAACATCTTGAGGCCGAGAGGCAAGGTGAACATCGTCTTGTCCTGGATGATGACCGCAGCGACCAGATATTCGCTCCATGCGGTCATGAAGGTGAAGAGGGCGTTGATGACCAGGGCGGGTGCAGCCAGCGGCAGGACGATACGCCAGAATACCGCAAAGGGAGAGCAGCCGTCAATGCTCGCCGCCTCTTCGAGGCTGTAAGGGATGGTATCGTAAAAGCCCTTCATCTGCCAGATGGTGAAGGGCAGGGCTGTGGCTGCATAGGCAATGATCAGGCCTAGGTAATTGTCATAGGCCTTGATCCGGATCAGCAGAATGAAGAGCGGGAGCAGCAGCATCGTAACCGGAAACATCTGGGTGGTGATGATGCCAACCATGGCGGTATCGCGGCCGCGGAATTTGTAGCGGGAAAAGGCATATCCCGCAAAGGCGGCCAGCAGCGACCCCACCAGGGTGACTACACCGGAGACGATGACGCTATTGCCGAGCCAGCGCAAAAAGGGTTCGCGGGTAAACAGGTGGATATACGAATCCAGTGTGGCACCCTCGGGGAGGATCGCCAGGGATTTACTCAGCAGCCGGTCTCCGGGCCGCAGCGATATGGAGATGACCTGCAACACCGGCCAAAGGGCGAAGAGGGTGAAGAGGATCAACACGGCATAAGCGGCTATCTTGCCGGTCGTTGAAAGATCTCGCGGTTTGCGCATAGAGGGACCCCTTTAGTACACCGCCTCGGTGGCGCGGGTCTTTTTAATGAAATTCCAGCTGAAAATGAGCAGAATGGCGAAGAGCACCATCGAGAAAGCGGCGGCATAGCCCATGCGAAAATAGGTGAAGGCGCTCTTGTAGATCCAGGAGACCAGGATATGGGTCTTGTCGGAGGGCTCGCCGCCGTTGGATACCAGCCAGACCACGTTGAAATTGTTAAAGGTCCAGATCACCCCGAGCGTGATCGCCGGTACCATAACCGGCTTGAGCAATGGAATCGTGATGTGGCGCAGCTTGTGCCACCAGGTGGAACCGTCGATATCGGCCGCCTCGTAGAGCTCATCTGGAATGCTTTGCAGGCCGCCCAGAGCGATGATCATCATGAAAGGAAAGCCGAGCCAGATATTGGTGATCAGGCAAGCCGTGAAGGCCCCCCATTCAGTCGTCAGCCAGGGGATGGTAATGCCGAATCCCTGACTGAGCAGCAGATTGACCGCGCCGTATTCCGAGTTGAACATCCCGCGCCAGGTGAGGGCGGTAATGTACTGCGGCACGGCCCAGGGTAGGATCAGCAGGGTGCGGAAGACGGATTTGCCCTTGATATCCTTGTTGAGGAGGAGTGCCAGGGAGACGCCGATGCCGACGTGGAAGACGACGTTGAGGACGGTCCAGAGCATGGTCTTGAAGAAGTAGTACCAGAAACTGGAATCGGAGATCACCTGGGCGTAATTGATCAGTCCGGTGAGATGCCAGTCACGAAAGTGGGTCAGGTTCATGTTCGAAAAGGAGATAACGATATTGAAGAGAAAGGGATAGACGATCATCATCCCCATAAGGATGAAAGCCGGCATGGTGTAGAGGTACGCCAGCCGGTTCACCTTGACTTGTCCGGCGTTCGCAGCCATATTACTCCCGGTTTTCCTTGATCAATTTGAGAGCCAGGGCTTGCATCTGCTGTGCCGCCTGAACGGCGGAAACCCGGCCCGAAAAAATCGCCTGATAACTCGGCCGCATCGCATCCCAGATCCAGCGCATCTCGGTGACCGGCGACATCAGCCGGCCGACCTTCATCTGCTCCAGAGAAGCCAGCGCGAGGGGATTGTTCTGGACCTCCGGGCTATTGAAGGCGGCGGCGCGCGACGGCAATGCGATGGAAAGAGCGGTGAACTTTAGCTGCACCTCGGCCGAGGTCAGATGGTGCAGCAGCTCCAGGGCGATGCGCCGTTTCTCCCCGGTGGTGTTGATATTCAGGGAATAACCGAGGGGGGAAACCGCCGGCATCGGCCAAAGCCCGGTTTCATCGATCCGCGGAATCCGCGCAATCCCGAGGTTGATGCCATTCTCCAGATAGGTGCCCCAGGACCAGCTGCCGTTTATGATCATCGCCGCATAGCCATCCTTGAAGAGGGCATTGGCGATCTCATAGTCACACTCTTCGGGGATGATGCGGTATTTATGGCCGAGATCATAGATCAGCTGACACGCCCGGGTTACCGCTTCGGTATTGAGGGTGGGCTGACGAGTCGAATCGTCGATGATCCAGCCACCGTATCCCCCAATGAAGGGCACCGCGAAAAAGGGTTCGGTGTAGTTCCAGACCAGGGCGTATTGATCCGGTTTGCCATCGCTATTGAAATCCCGGGTCAGTGCCTTGCCGACGCGGATCAATTCGCTGATGGTCTGCGGCGGGGAGGCGATCATTTTTTTGTTGTACACCAGGCAGAGATGATTGCCGACGCGGTCGGCGATCTGCCAAAGGTGGCCGTTGAGCCAGGTATTGGCCTTGATGGGTTCGAACAGAAAGCTGTCGAGAAAGGCCGGTTCGAGCAGCGTTTCCAGCGGCTGAATGACGCCCATCTCGACCAGGGGACCGACATTATCGTTGGCGCCCCAGAAGAGTTCCGGACCGGATCCCCCCAGAGCCGAAATGATATAGTTGGTGCGTGCGGTCTCATTCTGGTAGTAGAGTTCACCAAAAGTCCAGCCGGGATGGCGCGTGCCAAATCGGGCAAGTTCGGCGCGGAGCAACTCCGCTTCTACCGGCCGCATCGAATGCCAGACCAGGATCCGCTTTTGATCCCGCTTACTGCAACCCGTGAGCAGGAGCATCAGCAGCGTGATCAGGAGCAGGGGAAGAGTATTACATCGTCTCAAGGTGCGCAAGATCAAGGTATACCTCTTTGAAAAAGATCGGTTCGGCTTGGTGGAGCGTCGACCCCTCCGGCGAGAGTCAGGGTGCCCCTGCCGCATCCAGCTGCTGCTGCAGTTTGAGCACCCGCGCCTCCCCCGGCGCTAGATTGAGGGCGATCCGGGCCTCGGAGCGCGCGCCTGCGTAATCGCCGCGCTGCGCCAGCGCCACCCCGAGCAGATAGTGAACCCGGGATAGGTCCTGACGGGTGAAATCACGGCTGTTCCCGGCCAGGGCGATTGCCTGCTTGAGCACCGGCATGGCCTTGTCCGCTTCGTTGCGGTTCATATAATAGACCCCCAGCTTGGCATAGGCGAAGGGGAGGTTCGGGCTGCATGCCGCAGCCTGCAGCAGCGCCGCTTCGGCTTCATTGTCTTTGCCCATCTGGGTGAGGAGCGTGCCGAGGAAAAGATAGGGGTAATAGTTACCGGGCACGACGCGGATGACCGCGCGGTACTCCTGCGCGGCTTCGGCATAGCGCTGCTTGCCGGTCAGCCAGTCGGCGACGCGGTAGTGGGCTTCGCTCCAGCTCCATTTGCGCTGGAAGAGCATTTGCACCGCACCCTGCAGCACCCTTTCATACTCCGGCTCGGCCACGGCCTTGATCAGATGCTCTTCGCGGAAGGGATAGCGGCTGGTCAGGATGCGGATGCGCTGATAGGCGATCTCCTCTTCGAGCGGCGTGACGCAGGCCTGTGCGAGCATCTCCTCGGGAGCGGGATCGCGGGCCCAGGGCCATTGCGCCGCCGGGACGATCAGATCGTGGGCGGCCATAGCCCGGCAAAAGGCGTCGGCCATTAGCAGGTATCCAGGCGCCCCGGGATGGAGATGATCGAGCATCAAGGTATGGCCGACGAGCCCCTGAGGCGCGGCCTGGATGAAGGCCGCCTCGGTCTCGACCACCGGCGTTTGCTGTGACCGGCAGACGCTGCGGATCACTTCGTTGAAATCCGAGCTGGCCCGGAAACGTAAGGCATCAAGGTCACGCGCCCGTTCAAGCTGACGGCGCGCAACGAGCGAATCTCCCAGCAGACGCTGGCACTGCCCCATCTTGTAAACGATCAGGGCCGGCAGTGAATCCAGGGCGGCGGCTTGCCGGTACCAGGTCAGAGCCACAGCGGGATCCTTGCGGTTCAAGGCGGTATCTCCCTGCTGCACCAGGGTGTTCCACTCCGATTCGCGGTGGAAACCGGGCGAGAACGGGGACTCGAAGGGCGGCTGGTCCGCGATATTGCTGACCAGGGTACTCACCAGGACCGGTACCCCTTTCTTATGGATCATCGCCAGGATTTCACCGAGATTGGCGGCGAAATCGGCGCGGGCCCGGCGGTATTTGGGACTATCCAGCAGAATCTTTTTGTCGCCGACCATACTCTCCATCAGGGTTTCATGCGGCCCCGCAGCCGCCGGGGCGCGGCGCAGTCGATTGAGACCGTCGCGCAGCAGCTGGAGCAGCCTGAGGCGTTCCAGCCGCATATAGACCTTGATCAGGGGTCGGCTGAGGCCGATGCTCCGGGTGCTGGCTGCCCCGAGCGCACCATAAAACTCGTTGTGCCCCATATAAATCAGAAAGAGGTCGGGTTGATAGCGCAGCAGCTCGCGGGTAAAATCGAGTACCGAGTAACTGTTGATGGCAGATATGCCGACGTTGATGACCTCAAAGTTGCGCTGCGGGAAAAGCCGGGCGAGGCGCACCTGCAGCTGGCTGGGAAAGCCGGCATTGTGCTGGAAGGGCCAGCCGGCGGTGGTGGAGCCGCCGAGGCAAAAGATGCGATAGGTTTCCGGTGTTTTGATATAGGCAAACGCCTCGCCGCGGGCATCGGGAATGGTGTTCTCCCCGCCGCCGAAATAGCGGCGCGCTACCTGGCGGTTGATCTGATAATAGCGCTCACCGTACTCCTTGCGTAACAGCACCAGATCATCCTCCCCCCCATAATGGAGGAGGCGCAGGCCGCCTTCAAGCAGCAGCAAGAAGAGGACAGGAAGCGCGACCAGCAGGACCCAGAAAAGCCGTTTGCGGGATGGGGAGAGCGGGTTGCGCCTGGTATGCCGGTCGCCTTTGCGCACGCGCCAGCCCTTTAAAAAAGGGTATAGATGAAGGGTGCCAGAGCGGAGCCCTCAGCGAAGACGATCAGTAGCCCGAGCAACAGCAGGAAAAAAAGGATGGGACCTAACCACCATTTTTTACGCTCGCGCAGAAAATACCAGAATTCTTTGACAATGGAGAGTTTGGACATACCTTCTACCCTGTCGCTGAAATGAAAGCGTTGCGTTTCCCCTCGGCGCCCGCAGCTAAAAGATGAGGCGAGAGACGATGAGGCGGCGTCTTAAGACTTTAAAGTAGGAAAATCGCGGTTGAATTTCAACTGATTTCGCGCGCTGATCCGGGCCTATTTGTTAGGCAAACCCATCATATCGATGCGTTCTCTACCGGAGGGAAACTCGGCGGCGAGGGCGTCGAGTTGCTTCTCGTTGCGGCGGATCTTTGCCTTGCGGAGCAGCTCCGCGGCCATGTGTGCATAGATCTGGTCATTCTTTTCGCTCAAGACCTCCTCGCGCACCCGGCTCTGCAGGGCCGGGATGAGGGCGAGCGAATCCGGCGAGAGCAAGCCTTGGGGACGGTTCTCTAGGAACTCCCGGTAGCGGCCCGTATGGGAGGCGAAAAAGGCCGCTTCCTCCGCCGGGCTTACAGTCAGGGTATCCCGCACGCGCTGCCACAGGGCGCCAAAAAGATAATCCTCACGCCACTTGCGTACCCCTTCCTGAACCTGGGGATCCTTGTCCAGATTCTGCCGTTTGGCCTGCTGTACTAGCAGCTCGCGCATGGCGAGCTTGCCGATATCGAACCGGAGGTGACCCGGCGTATCGATGCGCGGCCGCTCGCTGACCGGCAGAGACTCCACCCGCTGGAGAAACTCCCCGAGTGTCAACCGGCCCCCTTTCCATACCACCAGGACCTTCTGGTTATGGCCGCCGACCCCTTCGTTCATCTGCATCATCTCCCGGCCGCCAAGCATCGGCTGGTAATTTGGCACCTTCCGCTCCGCACCGAGGACGACTTCCTTGACGCTCGCGGCAAGGAGGTTGAAGGTCGCGTTGATCATCTTGACCTCGAGAGCGCTCATCATTTTGTCGACATAGGCGCCGGCCGCCTTTTTCTCGAGCTTGCGCCGCAGATCCTCGGCAAGGGCCTGGCGCTGCTGTTGATACTCGGCTTCGCTATTGAAAAGTTGCTGGCGCCGGTTGTCGACGCGCAGGATATGCCAGCCATAACGGCTCTGAACCGGCGGCGAAATCTGGTGTAGCGGGAGCGCAAAGGCGGTTTCGGCAAGTTTTTCGTCGATATCATCATAGCCGACATAACCCAAATCCCCTCCGCTGCGGGCGAGGGTGCTGTCATGAAACGTGCGCGCGGCGAGCATCTCGAAGGGGACGCCCCGATCGAGCTGCTCCTTGAGCAGCAGGGCATCGACCTCGGAACGGGCGAAGAGATGCCGCAAATGCACCTGTTCGCGGCCGCGTAAAAAGGCGGCACGCAAATCCGCCTCACCCAGCTGCACCTTGTTGCGTACCTCATCGCGGTAGAGCGCCTTGATCATCTGATCCCGCTCCGCCCAGTCGACGACCTGGCGCACCAGGGGATTCATCTCCAGCCCCTGCCGCCTGGCTTCCTGGGCGAAAAGTTTTTTCTCGATGAGCAGATTGAGATGGGCATCGACCAGTTCCCGGCCCTTTTTGTTGCGCGCATAAAGGGTCATGAAGTGGATGTTGTTGCGAAGCTCCTCGATGGAGATCGGTTCGCGGTTGACCAACGCGGCGGTGCGGTCATCGAGGGGGGTGAGGCTGCAAGCGAGCAGCAGAGCGGTCAGAACCAGGACTTTTTTCATAGCATACCGGAAAGTGAATCAAAGGGTCAGCATGAGAAATGGCAAGAGGGGAGAGAGCCTCCACTCTCTCCCCTCTGCACCCAACGATCAGCAACGTCCCGACTGGCGGCGCCAGCAATGCCGCGACGCTGCGGCCGGAAGATCAAAAGCCGATGCCCAGGGTGAATTTCTGGACATAATCAAAACGGCCAAAGGCCTCGTAGGCATAATCGAGCTTGAGGGCCATTCTGCCGCCAAAACCGTATTGCAGGCCGCCGCCCAGGGTCAATCCCTGTTCGGCATCCTTGGAGAAGAGCGAGGCATATCCGCCGCGGAGGAAGAATATCGAGTCGTAGGCGTATTCGGCGCCAAGGTTGACCGATTCGACGTTATCGCTCGGGTGCACAGCATCAACTGCAACCCAGAGCGCGTGTTTCTTGGTTTCCTGCAGGACATTGTAGGAGAGGCCGACGCGCAGATAAAGGGGCATTTCGAAGGAATCGGTGGCCATATTGGCGTTGATCTTGTCGTTATTGCCCGCGCGCAGGGGATCGGTATCATGCTGCACGAGCAGATCCCGGCCAGACATGCGCATTTTTGTGCCAAAATTGCTGATCGAGGCCCCGAGGCGCAGGCCGCGGAACTGAGTGGTGAAGACCGTGCCGATATCAAGGGCGAGGCCGTCCGCGCCACTGTTCATGATATATTCATGGACATACTTGACGTTGGCACCGACCGCAAAACGGTCGGTGAGTGCGCGTCCATAGGATAGGCCCATTGTATAGGAGCCGGAATTGAAGCGCTGCCCGGTTCCTTCGGGATAAAGCTCGGTAGTGACATCCATCTCGCCGATGGTCATAAAGTTGCCGAACAGACCGACAGAACCGATATTACCAAGGTTCAGGGCGACCCCGGCAAAATCAAAGTTGATGTCCGCGATCCATTCCGAGTGGTTGAAAACCGCCTCGCTGCCCTGCATGGTCGCAATGCCCGCCGGATTCCAGTAGAGGGCGGTGGCGTCACTGGCCATCGAGACGTAGGCGCCACCCATGGCGATGGCGCGTGCCCCCTGCCCGACATTCAGGAAGGAGGCCGCCGTGGTTCCCACCTTGGTCACGTTTTGCGCATAACCGTCCATGACCAAGAGAAGAAGGATGAGACCTGAAAAAAGTATTTTTTTCATAATAACCTCAAGATGTTTTCGTTCCCAAACAGCCAGGATCTCATGGTTCTACTTGATCACGGCAAATTTGCCGACGAAGCTGCCCAAATCCCCGGCATCGACGTGGTAGACGTAAACCCCGTAGGCAATGTCGAGATTATCCCTGGTCAGCATGTTCCAGGCCTGCGTGCCGTCGAAAAAGGGAGAGTTGTGTTCGACGGTGGCAATCAGTTCACCCTGGACGGTATAGATGCGGATGGTGCATTTCATCGGCAGATGGGTGAAATGAATCTCGCGCGAACCGCGCCCGGTGGCGTAGGGATTGAGTGGTTCCCAACCGGCCGAAGCAACATAGGGATTGGGTACCACCTTGATGTTTTTCAGTTCCGAGGCGGCTTTCTTGGCGTCGACTGTGGCCGCTTTGGTAGTGAAACGGAAACTGTCATGGCTGCCGAAGGGACGGGTTGTCACGATGCGCAGGGTATCGCCTGTTTTAGGATGGTAGGCCGTGGTGTCGTTGCCGGTGAAATAAAGGCTCCAGGTCACCTTGGTCTCCGACCCCACCTGCTCGAAAAAGATGATGCGGTCAAAATTGGAGAGCTGGCCCGGCTGGATGAAGGTGGGCCGCTGCACGTAATCGAGGAAGGCGTAGGGGATCTCCTGCTTGGTATCCATGTTGACTACCTTGAAGTTGGTCGTGACCGCTGGAATATTATAAGCGGCGCCCATGGTGCCATTGGGATTCTTCTTGTGAATGGTCAGGGGCGCGGACCGGCCGTTGAAATCGTCGGTTGCTACCACTGCATAATTGATGGGATATTCGACGCCTGTCTCATAATAGCCGCCGAACTGGAATTTGGTCAAGACGTAGGAGTAGTTGAAGGGCGCCGTGGTGCGGATCACATTCCAGTTAGAAAGCGCGAGGATCCGCTCGATCTTGGTGGCATTCTCGATGTTGAGGCGCATGCCGTAGAAGAAATCACGGCCGCCGTCGATATCGCCGCTGCTGTCCACCACCGTATCCGGGCTGGCTGAACCTTCGGCCAGTTTGATGAAGGTGGTCTGCACCAGGGTGTCGACGACGCCGGCTCGGGTGATATCATAGACACCGTAGCCGGTGGTCATGGGCACCCACTCCTGCAGGTCTTTGTTGTCGAGGTTGGGTTCACCGGGTGTCGGCACGCCATCGCCTTCACCGGGATCGCCGGTTCCGGCGATCCCGTCCGCGCCGAGGTCATCGGTAGCCTTCTTCCAGTCGCCGTCGTTGTCCACACCGTCACTGGCGGTGTCGGTGAACTTGACCAGGATCTCGCGGTTCTCGGGGATCCGCTTTTCATCGACGATGGTGGCGACCACCGAGCCCGTGCCCATCGTCCCGGCGACTTTCTGGAGCGGGATGGTATGGTCGCGCTTCACATAGCCGGCGACTTTTGCGGCGGGGATCACCGCCACCACATTCGAGCCGAGCGAAACATTGCCAGCCGCATCGATGCTGACATCGATCGGGCATTCGACCGGGTTGAAGCCGTTGACCAGGTCACCGCGGTCATAGGAGGTGACGGCATAATAGTACTTATAGCCATTCACCACGGTGGTATCGCGGAAGGAGTGGGCCAGACCCGAATCGTTGCCAAGGTAGAACTCGACGCCGGTTCCGGGATAAGCTTCGGGATAGAATCCCGAGATGCCGTCGGCACGGTCGTACTGGGCGAGCGGCACGGACATCAGGCGGCTGCCGAGATAGTTCGTGATGGGAGTGGCGTCTTCAAAGCCGGGATCCGAGGCACGATAGATGCGGTACCCTTCAAAGTCGTAGCCGCTGACCGCATCGTAAGAGTATTCGGCAGTATCATCCCAGTAAATCGTCACTTCGCCGTCTCCGACCGAGGCATAGACCTTGGGCGGATTAGGGGCCTTGGCAAAGTTATAATTCTCGTCATAGATGAACTGAGCCGTCCCTTTTTTGGCGACGATGCCGCTGCGCGGGTCGCCCGGCACCCAGGCGGAATAAAGAATCGCGGTGGAAATGCGCTCGGTCTCGCCCGGTTTGAGGGGGAAATAACCGGAGGCGTAGATCCAGTCGCCGTCGACGTTGTTGCCGACGCCGTTGACGAACGAACCCGGGGTCGTATAATTCCAGAGTTTCTCGTCCTCCTTGAGACCGAACTTGTTGAATGGATAGAAGAAATAAAAACTGGTCAGGCCGAGCTGGTCGGATTCGCTGACGTCGGTCTTGTCGATGTGGGGCTCGCCCGGCAGACTGGTGCCGGCGCCCGAAGTCGGCAAGCCGTCCCCTTCGCCGGCATCCATGGTATTGAACTGGCCGTCCATACCCACGTCGTCGGTGATCGGATTCCAGTCGCCGTCGTTGTCGATGCCATCATCGCGGCGTTCGTCGATGAGTTTGTTGTCCAACCCCTCACCAGTGAGGTAATCGATGTACTTGAGCCCGACGTAGACGTAAGTTTTCTGGGTAACGCCGGTAGTGATCTCGATCTCGTTATAGTTGTTTTCGTCGATCAGGCCGTTGAGGTTATCGTCGATGCCATTGAAGCGGATCTCCTCGACCTGCTGGCCGGGCCGGAAAACGATCCGTTTATTCTTCGGACCGATGATCACGAGGGAATCGGCAGGCATCTTGGTGACGCTACGGGCGTAATCGCTGTAGTTGATCTTGACGACATCCTGGCCGGCTTGGAGGGCCTTCGGCTTGAACATCTCCTCGTTGATGGTCTTGCCCGAACCGCTGGTGCCGTCGCCGTCGTTGTCGATGCCATCCCGGGCATTGCCGGGGCTTTCGAGGAAGGCGCAGCCGGCAATGTCGACCGGCGACCAGCCGCCGGAGCCGATGCCGTCATAATCCCAGGTATAGGTCAGGTTGATCGATCGTTCAAAGGTGCAATTGTCATCCTCGCCATCGCCGCCGGCCATATAGCCGCAGATGATGCTGAAGACGACCTTGTCGTAGCTGGTGGTGCCGATATTGGTGATGTCATAGATGAAAAAGAGGGCGTCCTGGGCCAGGACCTGAGCCCATTGCAAGCCGCGCGCCGAGATCTTTAATCCCAGGCCGCGGCGGGAAAGATCGGTGGAATCGGGGTAAAAATTGTAGCGTGCGTCGTTATAGTCATCCATGACGAAATAGCTTTCCTGGTCGGCATTGAACTGGTTCTTGCCAAAATAGCCGTTCCAGGCCGCATGCTTGGGATCGCTGTCAAAGGCATCGTTACGCCAGCCGGGATCATCCACGGCATCTTCCTTGTCGGGCCAGAAGACCGGCCACGACTTTTTGATATGGCTCATCGCCACCACCGTGGTATCCTTGCCGGCGTAACCGGGCAGGGCCTCCCAGGTGTACCAGGTGAGACCGTCGGAGGAGCGGTCGCCCATGCGCGGGTCGACCTTGGGGCCGCGCGGTGTGACGACCGAGTGCTTGACCTGGCCGTCGCGGTCGATGATCTCGGCGCCGACCATGGTCAGCTGGTCGCCGATGTAGAGATGACCCGAGCCTTTGGGCCACTCGCCTGCAATATCCTCTTCGATGCCGGAGACGCGGCCGATCAAGCCTGAGTTGTAAAAAGTGGTTTGAATACGGTTGCCGTTATGAAAGCCTTTGCGTTCCTCGCTGAACAAGCCATGGGGCTTGGGCTGGCTGAAAGCCGCGGTGCAGAGCAGCACAAGTCCCAGGATGAGCGTCAACATCACTATTTTTTTCATGCGGTTTGTTTCCTTTTTTTGTCTCATTTCGCTCGTATACACCCGTGACCGGCCGGATCAGAAGCCCAAAGAGAAGCCGAGCTGCACCTGCCGCGGTTCGACGTACCACTCGGGGTGATTGGAATTATCCTCGAGTGTACTCACCCGGTTGGCATCGTAGCTCGCATTGCGGGTCTGCAGGGTGTATTTGGGACTGCCGGTGTCGCTCCAGACTGCGGTGGCAGCGCGTTGATCAAAAAGATTGTAAATATAGGCGAAAGCCGAGATGTTCTGTTTGCCGATGCGGAAAGTCTTGAAAAGCCGCAAATCCGTGGAATTGATCGCCGGCTTGCGGGCGCTGTTCTCCGCCAGGCCGCTGAAAGAGCTGCTGCCCGAGGCGAGCCCCGGCGGGAAGGTCGGCGTGTAGGGGGTGCCGGTCCAGTATTTGAGCAGCAGGCTGGCCCGCCAGGAACTGGTGCCCACACTCAGATTGCCATTAAGGGTGTGGCGCTGATCCCAGCCAAGAGGCGAAAGCTGAATGCGCGGCGCTTTGTCGCTGAGACGGTCGTTGTAAGAGTCCTTGGGGTCGGAGGCGCTGCCCTCAGCCACCATATAGCTGTAATCCAGGCCCGCTTCGAAAAAGTTGGCGTAGCGCTTGGTCAGGGAGAGGGTCACGCCCTTGACATTGGAGTAGGCCTTGTTCTCAAACTGGGTATAAGCGACGCTGGCGAGATAGGTGGAGATGGGATAGCCCGCCTCCACCCAGTCGCGCACATCGCGGTAAAACATGGTCAACTCGGCGCCGAGGTCGGTCGTGATCTGCTGCGAGAGACCGATCTCGTACTGCACGGTACGCTGTGGCTTGAGGTCGGCGTTGCTCAGGAACGTGCTGTTGCCGGAAGTGGTCGCCACCTCAAGATCGGGATTGGAGTTATCGGTTCCATCATTGGCGCCAAAGAGCTGGCGGAAAGTCGGAATCTGGAAGAAATGGCCGTAGGAGAAGTGGATGACGCCGCGGTCGGTGATCGGATAGGCGATGCCGAAGCGCGGGCTGAGCGCCATCTTGGCCGTGGCATCCTTGTACCAGAAGGCCTGGCGTTCGGCCAGGGTGTAGGGGATCAGCTCCGCCTCGGGAGTATCGGGCGTATAATTCTTGTACTTGTTTTTAGGATTGAAGGGATCGTAGATGTTGGGATCCTTGGGATCGGCCAGGATCTTGCCCTTGGAGTTGAAGTAATCGAAGCGCAGGCCAAAATTGACGATCATCTCCTTGAATTCCATCTTGTCCTGGGCATAGAGCGAGAACTCAACCGGCTTGTGGGAATAACCGTTGTGGTCGGGGGTGCTGCGCGCCGGGATCGCCGGTTTGAAGGGAACGATCTGCTCGTTTCCCTCTTCGGCCGGGATGATAGTGAATTCATCCAAGGTCAGCTTGTTGAACCGCGCTTCGGCTCCTATCTTGAGCTGATGGTTCTTCGTCGCCTGGCTGGTGAGATCGAATTTGGCGACATCGTAGGAGGTATTACGTTTGAAATGCTGCATCTGGGTGCCGGCATCGGAAAAGCTCCAGTTGGAGGGCGCCGTCAGCGAATCCGCATGGACATACCCCTCGGTATCCCCGGCGATGTGGTAGGAAATCGATTGGGTGCCATCAGCATTCAGGATTGTTTCGGCGGCGTAGGTGACCGAGTTTAACGGATTTTCATAGAGATAATGCTTGTAGTCGGTCGAGGAGTGGGTATATTTGACCTCATAAAAAGTGCGCATATTGACCGTGTGGGTGAAGGTCAGGGTATTGTTGAGGGCGTTCTCAAAACGGTGGTAGTTGGCATCCGGATTGTACTTGTAATAACTGTCGTACCACTTGAACTCATTCTGGTTGCCCATCAGGCCATAGGTCAGTTTCATGTTGCCGTTTATGCGGTAGGCGATCTTGGCCTGGCCGCTGAATTTCTGGTAGGGATTCATCGAGACCAGCTTACCGTCGCCCTTGAGTCCCTGTGGCGTGAACCAGCGCTTGCCGTAGAGGTAGCCGTTATTGCTGAAATAACGCCCGGTGACAAAAAAGGTCATTTTGTCCCCGATCAGCGGCCCACTCAGGCTGCCCTGGAGATTATAGACGGGGTTGAACTTGCGCAGGGGATTGGTCTTGGTGTAGCTGCCGGGCTGTGGCGAACGGATGGCTGCGAGGTCACTGGATTTGGGTTCGAGCACCCAGTAGGTCTTGTCATCGTTGCTGACATAGTCACCGACGTAGGTCGAGAGCTCGCCGTGTAGCTTGTCGCCGCCCTCCTTGGTGACGATGTTGACCACGGCCGACATCGCTTGGCCGTATTCAGCATTGAAGGTTCCGCTGATGACCTGGAGTTCCTGGACCGAGGAGTTCTCAACCTGAACCCCCATGTTGCCGGAGTAGCCATCGGTCGCGGCGATGCCGTCGACCCAGTAGGCCACCTCTCCAGAACGACCGCCGCGGACGTGAATGCCACCGACGCCGTCACGCACCAGACCGGCCTGGAGTTCGAGGACATCGGCCACTTCCTGAACCGGCATAGCCTTGATCTCATCCGAGCTCACCGCCGCCATCGAGGAGGTCTTGTCCTTCTGGACGATCGGCCGCTCGGCGACGACCGTCACCTGTTCGCCGACATCGACGACGGTCTGGCTCAGGCTGACATTGACCGTGGTGGTCATGTCGACGGAGACCTTGACGTTCGAGACCGACTTTTGCTGATACCCGATCATCTTGACCTGCATGGTGTAGGTACCTGGTGGAACATTGATGATCATGAGGTAGCCATCCATGTCGGTTACGGCGCCCAGCATGGTGCCTTCCAGCACCACATTGACGCCGGGGAGGGTCTCGCCTGTTTTGTCATCCTTCACAGTGCCGACGATCTTGCCGGTGGTACCGGCGAAGGCGACCAGGGGGAGGAACAGGCAAAACAGCACGAGCCCGCACAGATAGTTTTGTAGCGCCTTGTTCGTCATAAGTTTCCCTTGCTGCTGGTTAAAGATGATGGATTTCAGGATTCTACCGGTATTGAAGACGGTTCGGTCCGGACATGAAAGGCCTGACGCGAACCGCAGCTTTCGCGAATGATGAGTTCGGCCTCGAGCTCGCGGTGAAACTCGCCCGTTTCTGTTCCCAGGATGCGGTCGAGCAGGCGGGTCACCGCCATCCGTCCCATGGCGGCGATGGGTTGGCGCATGGTGGTGAGGCCGACGAATTTGGCGAATTCGATATCATCAAAGCCCACCAGGGCCAGATCATCGGGTATGCGCAATCCCGCCTCCTTGGCGGCGCGCATCACGCCGAGGCACTGGACGTCGCTGGCGACAAAGAGCGCGGTGGGCAGCGGGTGGTTCTGTGCGATCAGCCGCTGCATAGCCAGATAGCCCGCCGCTTCATTGAAGCCGTGCTGCCCCGCCCGTGCATCGCAGATAACCAGGGCGCGTTCGTCCAGGGGCAGGCCCGCCTCCTGCAGCGCGGCCTTGAATCCCTGCTGCCGCAGAACCGCCGGATAGCTGGAGAGGTGGCCGTTGATCATCCCGATGCGCCGGTGCCCGAGGCCGATAAGATGGCGGGTCGCGGTGAGAGCGCCCGCGCGGTTGGCAATGGCGACCGAGTCGATCCGGTCGTGCAGGTGATCGATCAGGACTATGGGCAGATGCGCCTCAATGAATTTTTCGGCATACCCCTCCATCAGCCCTAGGGAGATGACCAGGACGCCGTCGCAGCGCCGTTCCGTCAGGACGCGGTCGAGCGTGCTGTCACGGCGGTTCATGCGGTCGACGCTGTAGAGGATCAGATCAAAATGGGAGCGGGAGATGGCGTGCTGGACGCTTTTGAGGAGTTCAACGAAAAAATAATTGGTGAAGAAGGGGACGACGCTGGCGATGGTATTGGTTTTTTTGCGGGCTAGGCTTTGGGCGAGGGCGTGGGGCTGGTAGCGGAGTTCTTCGGCGACGTGGAGGATGCGTGCTTTGGTGCGGGGGTTGATATGAGGGCTGTCGTTAATGGCGCGGGAGACGGTGCCGATGCCCACACCCGCTTTTTTCGCCACATCGTAGATGGTCGCTGCCAATCCGCTCTCCGATCGGTTGCCTGCTGCTGCGGTGGAAATCCCTCCCCGGCCCTCCGCGTCCGGAACAGAACAGGAAGCGCTTCCAAGTTTGCGCTTTCATTTTACTAAATATCAAGTTGATTGTCAAGCATTTTTTGTACCTGACATTATGCTTGATTAAAGGAGCAAAAAAAGGTATATTGGCCATCATGTCCAGTCTGCGATTCAAAATAGGCGCCGGTTACTATACCCTGGTCGCCATCATTCTGGTGCTGAGCTTGATCGCCGTCATCAGCTTTTTCCGCATCAGCCGCTCGATTACCCCCCTTCTCAAGGAAAATATCCCGACCGCGGTCGCCAGCCAGAATATGCTCAAGGCCCTCGACGAGCAGATCCAGGACCAAACCCTGATGCTGCGCGGTGATATCAATCTCGCCTATGCCAGTTACCAGGGCAGCCGCGACCGCTTTCTCAACTGGTACCAGCGCGCGCTTGACGCCAGCCTCCCGGAACCCGACACCGCACTCCTCGACAGTATCCTTTACGTCTATCGCGTCTATCTCACCAACTCGGAGGCCTTTTACCGGCTCTGCCGCGACAACAGCCCGCTCGCCCGCCCCTTCCACATGGACAGCATCGTGCCGATCGAACAGCGGTTGCGGAGCCAGTGCCTGCGCGTCATTGAACTCAACCAGTCCCTGTCCACCCAGACCGTCGAGATGACCCGCGCGGCCATGAACCACAGCATCATCCTCGTATGCACCTCCGCCGCCCTGGCCCTCTTCTTCGCTTTCTGGTCCAACGCCCAGGTTTCCCGTAACGTCATCAAACCGGCCGCCGCCCTGGCCCGCACCATCCGCCTGATCAGCCGCGGCCAGCTCAACCAGAAGATCGATATCACCAGCAACGACGAATTCGCCGAACTCTCGAGCGAATTCAACAAGATGACCGAACGGCTGCGCACCTACGAGGAGATGAACATCCATCAGCTTATCGCCGAAAAAGTAAAGTCGGAGACCATCGTCGCCAGCATCGCCGAACCGCTCATCGTCACCGATGCCAATCACAAGCTCGTGCTCATGAACCTGGCCGCGGCCGCCATGCTTGGCATCCCCCACGACGAAATCGAGGGCCGGCCGGTAGCCGAGGTGGTCAAGAATAAAAAACTCCGCCGTCTTCTCCAAAGCAATGAACTCCAGCTGCGCGAAACCGCCCGCAGCGACTTTCTCCTCAAGATGGAGAGCGGCAACAGCGTCACCTACTACCGACCACGCCAGACCATCATCGCCGACGAAGCAGGGAACAGCCAGGGCATTGTGACCCTCTTCGAGGATGTCACCCGCTTCAAGGATCTCGAACGCCTTAAAACCGAGTTCATCGCCACCGTCTCCCACGAGTTCCGCACCCCCCTGACCTCGATCAACATGACGATCGACATCCTGTCTCAGGAACTGCTCGGCCCGGTCACCCTCCGGCAGCGCGAACTGCTGACCAATGCCAAGGTCGACTGCAGCCGGTTGACCAAACTGGTGCGCGAGCTTCTTGATCTCTCCCGCCTCGAGACCGGCCATTATCAGATGCAAATGGTGCCGATGGATTTCTCCAAGATGCTCCACGAGACCCTCGGGCCGCTGCGCCTGCCCTTCGAGGAGAAGGGTATCACCCTGATCTGCAGTCTGGACGAATTACCGCTGCTGTTCGGAGATCCCCAACAGCTCAGTTACGTGATCACCAACCTTCTCAATAACGCGCTTCGGCACACCCCGGAGGGCGGCCGGGTCGAGATCCACGCCGCCGCCAACGCCGAGGAGTTGCTGATCTCGGTAACCGATACCGGCTCCGGCATCCCCCTCGAAGCCCAGTCGACCATTTTCGACAAGTTCGTCCAGATCAAAAAGGAGAGTGAGACGACGCCCGGCAGTGTTGGACTGGGGCTGGCGATCGCCAAGCAGGTCGTCGAAGCGCACGGCGGCCGCATCTGGGTGGAGAGTGAACCCGGGCATGGCAGCGCCTTTCATTTCACCCTGCCGCTGAGGAGGAACCCATGAACAGCCGCCCCGCCGCGCGGGTGCTGGTCATCGATGACGAGTTGCATATCCTTAAAACCATCGGCATCAGCCTCGAGTCGATCGGCTTTACCGTCACCCTCACCTCTCGGCCGCAAGACGCCCTGGAGATCGCCTCCAGCGAGCATTTCGACCTGGCCTTCGTCGATCTGCGCATGCAGCCGATCGACGGCATGGAGATGCTGGAGCGTCTCCGCCGTCTCGATCCGGATCTGACCGTGGTGATCATCACGGCGCACGGCACGATCGACAGCGCCGTTGAGGCGGTCAAAAAAGGGGCCTATCATTACCTGCAAAAACCCTTCGACCTCAAGGAACTGCAGATTTTCGCCCAGAAGGCCTGGGAGCACCATCATCTGGCCAGTGAGGTGCGGGCCTTGCGCGAGCAGGTAACACAGGTACCCGCGACCGGCGAGTTCATCACCCGCAACGCCGAGATGCTCGCCTTGCTCGAGTTGGCCGGCCGCCTCGCCGACAGCACCATGAGCGTGCTGATCGAGGGCGAGAGCGGCACCGGCAAGGAGCTCATCGCCCATTTCATCCACAACCGCAGCACCCGCGCCGACAAACCCTTCGTCAAGATCAACTGCGCCGCCCTGCCGGAGGAACTGCTCGAAAGCGAACTCTTCGGTCACATCAAGGGCGCCTTCACCGGCGCGACGCGCGACCGTCAGGGGCGCTTCGAACTCGCCGACGGCGGCACCATCTTCCTGGACGAAGTGGCTGAGATCTCGCCGGCGATCCAGGCCAAGCTGTTGCGCGTCATCCAGAGCAAGGAGTTCGAGCGGGTCGGGGAGAGCGTGACCCGCAAGGTTGACGTCCGCATCATCGCCGCCACCAACCGGGACCTCGATGAGGCCTTGCGCGAGGGCAGTTTCCGCGATGATCTTTTCTATCGTCTCAATGCGGTCCGCCTCAAGGCGACCGCCTTGCGACAGCGGCCGGAGGATATCCCGCTGCTGGTGCACCACTTCATCCGCAAATTCGGCAAGGAACCGCCGGCCGAGATCACGATCGAGGCGATGAAGGCCCTGCGCCTCTACCGCTGGTTCGGGAATGTCCGAGAGCTGGAAAATGTAATGGAACGGGCGGTGCTGCTGGCCGGGGGCGGAACGATCGAGCTCTCCCACCTCCCCGAGGAGGTGCAGCATGGTGAGCAAACACCGGTCTACGCCCTCTCGCTCGAAGAGGTGGAGAAGCGCCATATCATCCAGGTGCTCGAACACGCCCAGGATTACGACGAAGCGGCGCGCATCCTTGGCATCGATCCGGCCACCCTGTGGCGCAAGCGTAAAAAATACCGGCTTTGAGCCGTCTTGCAGAATTCAATCCGGGCCTAATCTCTTGGATTACAATCCGTTTCATCCGCTCGTTCGCAGTCAGAGGGGAGATCGGATTGCAATTTGCAAGGGAGTGCGCGGGCGCGGCCAGCAGGGCAAAGGGAACAGCCTTGTTTTTTAAAGCGGAATTTTACTTTGCATTTTGGCATAAAAGTTGATATAATAGCAGCGGAAGGATGTGCAAATGGTGATTGTCCGTGTGAGGAGGTATCCGCTTTGGCCATCAAAGTCATGACCATGAACAACCTGGATATTGCCATTGTGAGCCCGCGGGGCGCTCTGGTAGGCGGAGAGGAGAGCGACGCATTGAAATCCGTCGTCGCGGACCTTTATGAGCAGGGCAACCGCAAGCTTATCATCAACTTGAGCGGCGTCACCTATTGTAACAGCCTCGGCATCGGCACGCTGGTAGGGCTGCATACCATGTACACCCGCGGCGGCGGCCAGATCAAGCTCTGCGAGATGGGCAGGGGGATCCAAAACCTCTTTGTGATCACAAAGCTCATCAGCGTCTTCGAAGTGGAGGAGAGCAGGGATGAGGCCATCGCCAGTTTTCAAGCCATGGAGTCCATTAACCACTAATCCACTATTCCCCTCACATCAAAGGAGAAAGCACCATGAAACAAGGTCTCTTCATCACCATCGTCATGGTCGTGGCGTTCATCGTCGGCCTCATCGTTTTCCAGTTTTTACCTGATTACATCAAGCAAGGCGGTATCCTCGTCCCCATCCTGATCATGATGATCCTGATGCTGCTCACCTTCATCGTCGAACGTCTTCTGGCCCTTGGCAAAGCCAAAGGGAAGGGTTCCTTGCCCGCTTTTTACCGTAAACTCCAGCAGGAGATCAAGGCTGGTAATATCGATACCGCCATCGCCACTTGTGACAAACAGCGCGGCACGCCGGCCAGCGTCCTCCGTGCCGGACTCGAGAAATACAAACTGCTGAAGGCCTCCGGCGCTCACCTCTCCGCCAAGGAGACCATGGAGGAGATGCAGCATGCGGTCGAAGAATCAATGATGTTGGAAGTTCCGCTCCTTGAGAGAAACCTGGTGGGCATCTCGACCCTGGCCTCGATCGGTGTGCTCGTCGGTCTGCTCGGTACCACCCTCGGTATGATCAAGTCCTTCAAGGCCCTGGCCAAGTCGGGTGCCCCCGATGCCATCGCCCTGTCGCTGGGTATTTCTGAAGCCCTCATCAACACCGCTGGCGGTCTCATCACGGCCATCCTGGGTATCGTAGCGTTCAACTATTTCAGCACCCGAATCGACAACTTTACCTACATGATCGATGAATCCACCTACTCGATGGTCACCACGCTGGCCGAAAAAGAAAGCAACAAATAACTGATGAGGTAAACAGCCATGCAGCATAAAAAAGGGCGTAGCAATATCAGGATCGACATGACGCCCATGGTGGACATTATGATGCTGTTGTTGACCTTTTTCATGTTGACGACACGCTTCAAACCACCTGCAGAGGCCGAAGTCGTCCTCCCCTCGTCGCATTCGCAGTTCAAGCTGCCTGAGTCGGACGTGATGACCATCACGGTGACCAAGGATGACCGCTATTTCCTCGGGTTGGATTCCCAGCGGCTCCGCGGCCGGCTTTTTGGCGAAGAGAATGCCCTGCGCTCGGGTATTCAGCTTCAGGATAAGCAGCAGCTGGCCGATTTGCTGATTCAGGCCCGCATCGCCAATCCCAAACTGCGCACCGTGATCAAGGCTGACAAGGAGACGCCATACGGTCCGATCGAGGATGTGATGAACATCCTGCAGAAGGTCAAAATCACCCGATTCAACCTTGTAACGGAACTCGAAAAAATCTGATGGAGTTAAAGTATGGCAGGAGCAGATGTTGTTGCCCCCAAGGAACCGAAAGGCAAGGGCGGCAAAAAACATAAAAAACGCGTAGGGGTGGGTATTGATATGACCCCGATGGTGGACATCATGATGCTTCTGATCACCTTCTTCATGCTCACCACGGTCTTCAATACACCGCAGACGATGGAGATCAACCTGCCGCCTGATTCCGATGTCAAGGTGGAGGTTGCCGAAACCAGTCTGCTGACCATTCGCGCGACCGCCGATGGCTCCATTTATGTCAATATGGGAATGGAGACACCGCAAAGAATTGAATTCAAGGAATTACGCCCTTTGATGGTCGACCGCAGCAAGGCCAATCCCAAGCTGGTCGTCCTCATCAAGGTGGAACGCCAAGGAACCTACGAATTGATGGTCAATATCATGGACGAGTTGAACCTGGCCAATATCACCCGGTTCTCGATCGCTCCGTTCAAGGAGATTGACGGTCAGCTTGTCGCCAAGGCGATTTAACTTCCTAACATGCGGAGAGTGTCATGACAGAACTTGCGGAAAAAGCAAGACTCCCCTATGGAGCCACCGAGCTCAAGGAAGTCAAGCAAAAGTACATGATATACGGCCTGATCATCGCAACCCTGATCGAGTTCCTCGGGCTCGGTATCTATTGGGCCACGACCCTGCTGGGCAAAGAGGAGGCGCCGGTCCGCACCGTGCGCATCCTCAAGTACAGCGAGCTGGGTCCGCCACCCTCGATCCAGGGCGCCAGCGCCGCGGTCGCTCCCTCGGTCTCAGCGGCGGCGCCGATGGCCAAACCCAGTGTCGGTATCCCCGTGCCGGTTCCTGATGCGGAGGTCAGCCCCGAACAGACCTTTGCCTCGCAGACGGAAATGAGCTCAGTGACCGGCCCGGTAGGTGAAGGCGTTGGCTCCGGCGGAAGCCAGGTGATCGAACAGGACGTGAATGTACAAAACATCGAAGAAGAGGAGGCACCGCCTCCCGACTTCGTCCCCTTTGAAAAGGAACCCCAGGTGATCAAGCGCGTCGAGCCGGTCTATCCGGAACTAGCGCGCAAGGCCGGCCTCGAAGGTACGGTCTGGGTCAAGCTGTGGGTCGACAAAGAGGGCAAGGTCAAGGATGTGGTCATCCTCAAGAGCGCCTCGGAGATCTTTAACCAGCCGGCCATCGACGCGGCCAAGCAGTGGATTTTCACCCCCGCGATGATGAAAACCGGCCCGGTTTCGGTCTGGATCTCGCTCTCGTTCAATTTCAAACTCAATTAACCACCAGGGGACGATGCTTCTCGAACCTGGAAAAGTCTTCGCGTTCGCCATCGCCGGCATAACCTTTTGTGCCGGCGTGGCGATCGTCACCGGGCTGCTGCATTTTGACGTCCTGCCGCAGGTGCGCTACACCTTCGGCGTGGTGCTGATCCTGATGAGCATTTACCGTTTCCTGGTCACCTTCTGGAAACCCAAACCCTCAAAGTACAGGAGATATACCCATGTGGATGAGGAGTAAAGTGCTGCTGTTCGCCGCCGCAGCATCCCTGCTCGTCTGGACGGCCTGTGCGATCAACTCCAAGCCCAAGGAAAGTCCCACCAGCGGCAAGCTGAGCCTCTATGTTTCGGATTCGCATGCGGCGCTGGCCGCCAAGGAGGCGGATCTCTTTTGCAGCCTCTACAACGATGCGCATATCACCCTCTACAGCGCCTCGACCCGTGAATGCCTGGTTCATCTGATCAACGATAGTGTCCGGATGGTCCTGACCGACCGGGCACTGAATGCGGAAGAACGCCGCATCATCACGCAGGAAAAACTCAAAATCGATTCACTCCAAGTGGCCGTGGATGCCCTCGCCCTGCTGGTCAACCGCGTCAACGACCTGCAAGCCCTCTCCATGGCGGAACTCACCGGGATCATCGATCAGCGCCTCACCACCTGGCAACAGCTGCCGGGCAGCGGATTGACCGGCCGGCTCGAACTGGTCACCACCGGCAAAAACTCGGGCGCCTACGAACTGCTCAAGAACCATTTTCTGCACCGTATCGAGGACTTTGTGCCAGCGGTGATGACCGCCGCTCAATCCGAGGTGGTAAAGTATGTGGCCAAACATCCGCAGGCGCTGGGCATCGCCTCGCTGGCCTGCCTCAAAGAGGATTCCCTCAAGGCCCTTTCCGAAGAGCCCGATGGCGCCGTCCGCACCCTGGCCTTCACCGGGACCGACTCGACCGGAGCTCTGGTGCATTACAAGCTGCACCAGGCCAATGTGTATCTGAAAAAGTATCCACTCTATTATCCCTTGCATGTCTATTTCAATCACAAATCACAGCTTGCTGCCGGATTCTGTGCCTTCATCGCCAGCGCCCCGGGCCAAAAGCTGATCCTCAATTCCGGTCTGGTCCCGACCACCATGCCCATCCGTCTCGTTCAGATTAGATAGGAGTATTGACCTCATGAAACGATTGTCTGCATTGCTCTCCCTGGTGCTGATCCTCCTGGTGTTGCCCGCCGCCGGCCAGGACAAGGTTGCTGAAGGCCTGGCTCTCCTCAACCAGGGCAAATTCGACCAGGCCGCCGAACTCCTTCAGAAAGCCGTCGATCTGAATCCACGCAATGCTGCGGCCTTGAACGCCCTCGCCAAAGCCCAGCTGTTGGGCGGCAAGCCTGTTCTCGCGGAGGCAACCGCAAAGAATGCCTTGCTGGTGGACGAGAAGAATCCAGCTACCTGGCAGCTCCTCGTTCAGGCCCAGATGGCCCAGAACCACAACGCGGAGGCCTACGCTTCGCTGCGCAAAGCCATGAAACCGACCAAGGGCAATGCCGAACTCCTCATCCAACTCGGCTGGCTTCACCTGGCCGCGGACTCGACCAACCAGGCTGAGGTAGCCTTCTCCCAGGCCAAGCAGCAGCTGCCCAAGAATCCCGAGGTCTATCGCGGACTCGGCGAGGCCTATCTCAAGCTCGGCGCCGAACCGGTGGCCCTGATGCAATTCGAGGAGTCGCTCAAGTACGATTCGCTTCAGGTTGAACTGCGCGCCAAGATGGCCGACCTCTATCTCAAGGACCGCCGTTACAATGAAGCAGCGCAGATGTACCGTAGTGTCCTCTCCCATCAGCCCGAAAACGACAAGGCTGCACTGGAAGTGAGCCGGATCTACATGCTCTCCAAACAGTACAAGAACGCCACCCTCTATCTGGAAAAATACGTGATGCGTCACCCGGAGGACCAGGCGTCCTGGTCGACCTATATGGAGGCGCTCGACAAGAGCCGGCAATATGAATCGGCCTTGAGCGCCGCGGAACATTTGCTCAAAAGCAACCCCAACGACCCGGTGGCCCTGCGCCTGGCAGGCAAAGCCCACTACATGCTCAAGCAATACCAGCCTGCGGTGGAGAGCTATAGTAAACTAGCCGCTGTTGACACCCTGGGCTTTGAGGATGCCAAACGCTTCGGCAAGAGCTACTACGCCCTGAAAAATGACAGCCTGGCCCTGCTCTACATGGAGCAATCGCTGGCCAAGAATCCGGACCAGGATGACCTCTACAACGACATGGGCGCCTCCTATATGCGGACCAAGCAATGGGAGAAGGCAGCGAAGATGTTCGAGAATCGCATCAAGTCCGATTCGACCTATCCCAACGGCTATATCAACTTTGCCCTCTGCAAAATGGCCTTGGAGGATTTCCAGCCGGCGACCAAAGCGCTACGCACTGCCATCTCGCTGCGTCCCAATTACATCGCCGGTTATCTCTATCTCGGCCGCGCGCTCCGTGGCGCCGATTCGCTCAAGGCGGCACGCCAAGCCTATGAAACCATGGCGAGTATGGCCGACACCGTCAAGAACAATTATAAAAACGAGCTCGGCGAAGCCTACAGTTTCATCACTTTCTCCTACCTCGTGGAGAAAAACAACGCCCAGGCCATCAACGCGGTTACCAAAGCGATCGAGTTCAAACCGAACGACATCGAGTTGAACCTCTGGCGCGCGCAGATTCTGCACGCCTTGGATCGCCGCGATGAAGCCAAAACCCAATACGAAAAGGTGTTACGCCTGGATCCCAAAAATGCGGACGCCAAAAAAGGGCTGGATATTCTCCAGCTCTATAACTGACGAAAATCACTTGTTCAGCCCCTTAACCCAATCAGAAAGGGACTCTCATGAAGAAAAGCATGGCGTTACTTCTCGGCCTCTTGATGCTCATTGGCTGCGGCAAGAAACAGGAAGTGACCACCATCACCGCATTCGAAAAGTTCCAGGAGCCTTTCCTGCGTATTTCGTTCAACCACCCCCAGGGCTGGCAACTGCAGCAGGATGGCCCCAAGATCGGTTTTTATTCCTCCGCCGACGGGCTCTACAAGTTCAATCCCTACTCGGTCGAAGGCAAGGATGCCGCCCGTGTGATCGTCAACATGGACAAGATGGATACCTTGAAGACCGTGGATGAGGTCGTCCGCAGCGTTACCAGCGATCTGACTTCCTCCGGTTTCGATGTATCCTCGCCGGTTGAAAAGAAGCTCGCCGACCTCGGCGGCAAGCTGCTCCACTACCGCGGCGCCCTCGACAACAAGAACATCATCAGCGGTGATGAAGTCGTCGCCATCAAGGACTCCATGCTCTATACGGTGATTTTTGAAGGATTCAACAAGATGTATGACGCCAACAAGGCCGCTCTCGATACCGTCCTCGCCAGCCTCCATCTGCCTGTAGTGCAAGCCCAGGCACCCGGCGTCGATCCGGCTATCCCGGCCGAGGAGATGGATACCTTTGAAAACGAATTTCTCAAGATTTCCTATCCGGTCAATTTCCAGCCCTCACCGGCCAGCATCAAGGATCCGGTTCAGTTTGCCCTGAATATCTACGGCTACCGCAAGGACAGCGGTCTCTACATCGACGTCCGCCCGGCGCAAAAACTGACCCTGGACAAGCTGGTTGCGCAAAATGCCGCCCGGTTCAAGGAGAGCGGCCGCGGCACCGCCACCATCGACGGCGTGCCCGCCACCTGGCTGAATTATACCGGCGGTAAGGATATCTCCAGCCGCATCTATTTCCTGGTCAAGAATGACAAATTCTACCGCATTATCGTCAATACCTATCAGCCGATGAAGAGCACCTTCCAGCAGGTCTTCGACAAGATGGTGGCCTCGCTGGTGACCAAATAATCTCTCTCGCAGCATAAAAAAAGCCGCCGGGCTTGAAGCCGGGCGGCTTTTTTTATGTGTACTGCGTCACCGGGTGGCGTCCAGAGCGGGGGTGTACGGCGGCTCAGAGCCGGCTGAGCAGCTCCGTAAAGGCCTTCTCCACCGCGGCGCGCATCCCCGCAACAATGGTCGCCGCATCACCCGGGGCGATAATGGCCCGGCCTTCGATATAGCCGGTTCGATCCCGCTCCCCCTCCCCGTTCGTCAGCTCGAACCAGAACCGCACAACCGCCTGTCGTTTTCCCGCTTCGAAGGCTTCGTCGAAACGCACCAGTTGCAGCGCGAGGGTTGCGAAAGCCTCCTGGCGCGGCATGATTGTCGCCACCGCGGCATAGCGGCCGGAGGCGCGCAGCCAGGCCACCAGGCGATCCCGCAGCAGCTCCGGTGGAGCCGCGATCCAGCGGCGGTAGGCATCGAACTGGATCTCCCAGGAGGCATCGCGATAGACCATACGGTCCTGATCGCTGGGGGGCAGGGCACTGCAGGGCTGTACCCAGAGGACTCCACCGGAGGGTACCGCGGCGGGTGCCGGCGGATCGGGCACTAGATCATAATAATGGACCCGGGGGACCCGGCCACAGGCCATGCAGAGGCCGAGGAGGGCCAGGATAAGGGTTCGGCGCATGCGTCACTCCTTGGGCAGTTTGCGTTCTTCAGGATAGTTCTTGCGCACCAGATTCCAGGGCTGTTCCTTGATCGTCTGGGTGAATTCGGTCAGGTTCCGGCTCAAAGTGCGGACATGATCGAGCGTCTCGCGGTAACTCTCGCGGTTCTGCACTATGATATGGTTGAGATCGCCCATGGTGCCGCTCATCTGCACGGTGAGCTGCTGAACCTCCCGCAGCAGCGCCTCCGCATTTTGCACGGTGCGCTGTAGCGTCGTATCGTTGGCTGCGAGCAGGCTGTTCACATTCTGCAGGGTCGTGTTCAGGGAGCGGGTCAGGTCGTTGAGATTGGCCAGCAGGGTTCGCAACTCACTGCTGTTCTGGGCGGTCATGGCGTTGAGGTTGGTGATGAGGGCGGCGAGGTTGGCGCGGTTGCCATCGTTGAGCAGGTCGTTGAGACGGCGCAGCAGCTCGGTGGCCTCCGTGGTCGCTCCGCCGATCGGACCGGACATCTGGGCGAAACTGGAGACCTCGCGGCTGGCGATGAGAGCACCCGGTGCGAGCAGCGCCGCGTCCTTCGATCCAGGTGCAATCTCGACATAAAAGGCGCCGAGAAGCCCGATCGAGGTGATGTAGGCATAACTGTCACCGCGGATCGGGGTGCCATGGTCCAGTTCGAGAGTCAGCTCGACCGGCGGCTGCTCGCCGGCGAGGACGCGATGGCCGCTGACCTTGCCGACCGGGACGCCGGCCAGCCGAACCGCCGATCCCGGTTCGATGCCGCCGACATAGGCAAAACGGGCACGGTAGAAGGCCTTGTGTTCCCAGCCGCTCACCCCCTTGATCGCAAAAAGAGAGGCAAAGAAGAGCAGCAGGCTGATGGCGATGAAGAGGCCCGCCTTGAGTTCGCTTTTATGATATTCCATCCTGCTCCTTATCGCACGGGTTCATGATACTTCCCCTACAAGGGAGGCGAGATATTTACGTCCATCGGGTTCGCCGGCGTCGGGCTGGCGTTCGAGGAACTGCCGCACCTCGGGAATTTGCGAGGCCCGGAGCGCCTCCTTGTCGCCGATGAAGAGAAAACGGCCCTCATGCATCAGCGCGATGCGGTCGGCGATCAGCCAGACCGATTCCAGTTCATGGGTGACGACGACGATGGTCATCCGGAAGGCTTGCTGCAATTTGCGGATCAGATGATCGATGCCTACGGCGACAATCGGGTCAAGTCCGGCGGAGGGCTCGTCGCAGAAAAGGATGTCGGGGTCCATGGCCAGGGCCCGCGCCAGTCCGGCCCGTTTTTTCATCCCGCCCGAGAGCTGGGCAGGCATGAAATGATCGAAACCGGAAAGGCCGACCATCTCGAGTTTGAGCCGGGTCATGATCCGGATGGTGGAGGGCTCGAGGCGTGTATGTTCCTCGAGGGGGAGAGCGACGTTTTCGCCGACGGTCATCGAATTGAAGAGCGCCGCTCCCTGGAAGAGCACGCCGATTTTTTTGCTGACGGTGCTGCGTTCCGTCTCATCCGCTGCGGCCATGTCCACCCCCTTGACCAGGATCCGGCCGCGGTCGGGCCGCTGCAAGCCGAGAATATGGCGCAACAGCGTGCTTTTACCGCAGCCCGAACGGCCGAGGATGACCAGGGTTTCATTGGGATAGATGTCGAGGTCGATCCCCTTGAGGATCTCCAGGCGACCATAAAGGGCGTGCAGGCCGCGTATCTGAATGACGGGCTCGTTCATCCCTGAAATGTACGATGCAGGAAAATAGGATTCAAGGCCTTTTGCGCCCTCCGGCGGGGGGATCCTCTTGCGCGCACCCCGCCATTCCGGCCGACGGCCCGGCGTCCGCACGGGATCCGCAGGCAAAATCTTGCCGGTGCGCAACTTTTTTGCATTGTGGCGCACATTTAACTTGACAGCAACCTATTTTTTTCGTACAATGTAATCGTTTACATGTTGTCAGCCTCATCTTCAAAATTTTTACTGTTATTTCTTATCTTAAACATGTAAATCGCTTTCACTTCAAGACTTAAGCGGAGTCTCCCCTTGACCGCAACGCGAGTAAAAATCCGGTTCTGTTGCTGCCGAGCGACCAATGCACCCCCCTCTGCGGCACTCGCTTCTCCTCCGCTCATGGTCGTTCTAAGCGGCTTTTTCCTTCCCATCATGATCTTTCAGCCACCGCAGACGGTTTTAATCGTTCCACTCCCTTATCATTCATCCTCACAACCCTGCAAAAGGAGGTGAACCTCTCACCAGCCTACAGCAAAATGCATCGTCATGGCCTGTTTTGTCACGACGCACCGTTGGATGTGAATTTGTGATTAAACTTTGGAGGAGACATGCACAAAAGAGAGGCACTCTGGCTGTGTTTGATGGCGCTGCTGCTGATCTTCACAGCGTCGGCGATCGGCCAAACCATTAGCCGTCCCGATGTGATCTGGGCGCGAACCAGCGACACCCCGATCACCCTTGACGGCGTCCTCAGCGAGACCGCATGGGCCTCGGCCGAATCGCTTCATGTCCGCTATGGCGTGCCCGATGCGCCCATTCCGGGCAGCGGTTGGGCCAAGGAAGGCGGCGTCGATCCCAGCGATCCGGTCGATGCCACGCTCAAGTTTCTGATCCAGGGCAACAGCCTCTATCTTGCTGTGGTGGCCAAAGACTCCTCGGTCGGCGGTGGGCTCTGGGCGAAGTTTGATGCTATTCTGATAAACATCCGCAATGCCGCGGCTGCCAACCGCCCGGCCGCTCCCTTTGAGTATTTCTACGGCTGGGTGGCTGAGAGCTGGGCCGATCCCAACACCGCCAATGTCGGCGCCAATCCCGGCTTCTTTGGCATGGCATCCTCTGACCGCACGGTCTGGGATGCCGTCACCAAGGTCAACGGCATGACCAATGACGATTCCACACCCGATCACGGGTATACCACAGAATTCAAATTCGATCTGACTGTGCGCGGCTATGACGCTACCGCCGCTGCCGGCACCATCATTCCCTTCAACATCTCGATTTATGACTGCGACTGGCAGTGGCCGATGAACGAGGCCAAGTTCAGCAGCGGTCGCGCCTGGGCTCAGGGCCCGTGGGGCAACGCTTCGGCCTATGCGGTGATTCAGATCCATGCCAATCCCCGTGTGGGTCTCACCGGCGCTGTGCCGTATATCGGTCCCGATTTTATCATTCCCAATGCCGATACCCATCCCCAGCCGGTCATCGACGGTGTGCTCGACGAAGCTGCCTGGGCTGTCGCCCCCGGCATCGATCTGCGTTTCGGCGACGACGCCTTGCGCGCCTCCTATCCCGGCGTGGGCCCGCTGCTCTCCGGCCAATGGCAACCCGAAATCAACGGCGTCAGGGCCCCGGTCCTCGATCCGGCGGACGCGACCATCAAATGGTTCACCCGCAACGATATCCTCTATCTTTCGGCCGATGTCCGCGATCAGGCGGTCTGGTCGAACGAGGCCTATGACCAGTGGGACGGTATCCGCTTCATCATCAATGACATCAGGGAGCGCGACCCCTACGATCACAACCTGCTGCGCCGCGATCTGACCGTCCGCCTGGATCCGACCGGCAAAGCCCTGTATCAGGACTATCTGACGGTGGTGATCGACAGCCTGCATATGGGCGCGGCGGCGGTTACCCTTAAACCCGGCACCACCATCAACGATTATAACGACATCGATACCGGCTATCGGATCGAAGTGGCGGTGGACCTCAAGGCTCTTGGCTACAATCACGGCCTGCTCGAGGGGAACCTCTTCATCAGCGCCACCCTCTTCGACGGCGATAGCTTTCCCAATGCCGCCGACAATTACGGCCAGCGCGTCTGGTTTATGCGCGAAGGCGGATGGAATGCGGGCCCGGCCTGGGGCTACATGGATCCCTACACCACCCTGCCCGGCGGCGTGGTGAGGGCCAATGAGCGTCCGGATATGGTCTGGGCGCGCACCACCGCTGCACCAATCACCGTCGACGGCAAGATGGATGAACCGGTCTGGGCGAAAGCCGAATCCGTGCGTTTGCGCTACGGCCGCAGCAGCAACATCGTCCCCGGCTCCGGTTTTGCCAAGGAAGGCGGCGTCGATCCGAGCGATCCGACCGATGCAACCCTCAAGTTCCTCGTCAAGGACAACAAGCTTTACCTCGGCGTGGACGTCCAGGATGCCTCCGTCGGCGGTGGCCTCTGGGCCAAGTTCGATGCCTTCCTCTTCAACATCCGCGACCACAGCAACGCCAACCGTCCGGCCGATTCCTATGAATTCTTCTACGGCTGGGTCGCCGAAAGCTGGGCTGATCCCAACACCGCCAATGTCGGCGCCGGCCCCGGCTTCTTCGGCCGCTCGCCCGCCGACCGCGATCTCTGGAACGCTGTTACCGTCGTCGACGGCACGACCAACGACGACACAACACCCGACAAAGGTTACGTCACCGAAATCGTCATCAATCTTGCCAGGCTCGGGTACGATGTGACCAAACCGGGCGGGGACCTCATCGAATTCAACTTTTCCATCTATGACTGTGACTGGCAGTGGCCGATGAACGAGGAGAAATTCTCGAGCAACCGTGTCTGGTGGCAGGGCCCCTGGGGCAATGCCTCCGCCTACGCCATCGCCCGCATTTACGCCAACCCCGCCGTCACCGAGGATTCAGCCCTGCCGATGATCGGTCCCGATTTTATCGTGCCCAACGGCGCCGATCATCCCGTACCCGTTATTGACGGGCGTCTCGATGAGAGCGTCTGGGCCAACATTCGCGGCCTCGACCTCCGCTTTGGCGACGACGAACTGCGCGCCTCCTATCCTGGCATCGGCCCCTGGCGTTCCGGCCAGTTTCAGCCCGAGATCGACGGAAAGCGCGCGCCGGTCCTCGATCCCGCCGACGCCACCCTTAAATGGTTCTTCAAAGACCATATTCTTTATGTCGCCGCCGATTTCCGCGATCAGTCGGTCAACGGCCTCGAGACCTATGACATGTGGGATGGTCTGCGTCTAATCATCAACGACCGCGCCGCCCGCGATGGCGACAACGTCCTCGTACGCCGCAATCTCACCATGCGCGTCGGTCCGGCCGGCCCGATACCGATGGATTATCTCGAGACCTTGGTCAACGAAGGCAAGGCTCAAATCGGCTTTGCGCTTAAACCCAACACCACCATCGATAATGCTAATGACATCGATGAGGGGTATCGCATGGAAATGGCCATCGATCTTACGGCGCTGGGGTACGCAGCTGACCGAGGTGACGGCGCACTCTTCCTCAGCGCTACCCTCTTCGATGGCGACACCTTCCCCAACGCCGCCGACAACTACGGCCAGCGCGTCTGGTTCATGCGTGAATCCGACTGGCCCGCCGGCCCGGCCTGGGCGTTCATGGATCCGAAAGTCTTTGTGCCCGGTGATCCCCTCAACACCATGGAGCGTCCGGACGCCCTCTGGGCTCGTGTCGCTTCGGCGCCACCCACGTTGGATGGCAAGATGGATGAGCCCGATTGGGCCAAGGCCGAACAGGTGATTCTGCGCTACGGCAGCGCCAGTCTGATGCCCGGCTCCGGCTTTGTCTCGGAGGGCGGTGTCCAACCGGTTGATCCCACCTTCGCCACGCTCAAGTTCCTCGTCTACGGAAACAAGCTTTATATGGGCGCCCAGGTCAAGGATGCCTCGGTCGGTGGTGGCCCCTGGGCCCGCTTCGACGCCTTGTTGATGAACATCCGCGACCACAACGGCGCAGGCCGCCCGGCTGGCCCCTTTGAGTATTTTTACGGCTGGGTCGCCGAAAGTTGGGCCGATCCCAACACCGCCAACGTCGGCGCACTCCCTGGTTTCTTCGGCTGGGCCGCGGCAGACCGCACGGTCTGGGACGCCGTCACTGTCGTCGATGGTATTACCAACGATGATGCCACGCCGGACAAGGGCTATACCACCGAGTTCGTCTTCGACTTGACCCCGCGCGGCTATGACGTCACCAAGCCAGGCGGCGACATCGTCGAATTCAACATCTCAATCTACGACTGCGACTGGTTCTGGCCGATCAACGAGGAGAAATTCTCGAGCAACCGTGTCTGGTGGCAGGGCCCCTGGAGCAACGCCTCCGCCTACGCCATCGCACAACTCCATGTCAATCCATCAGTCACAGTCAACAGCGGGACGCTTCCGGTTATCGGTCCCGATCTGATCATCCCCAACGGCGCCGATTTTCCGGATCCCGTTGTGGATGGCAGTCTCGATGAAGCGGTCTGGGCCAAGGCCCCCGGCCTCGACCTCCGCTTCGGTGACGACGCCCTGCGCGCCTCCTATCCCGGCATCGGCCCCTGGCGTTCCGGCCAGTGGCAGCCCGAGATCGACGGCAAGCGCGCGCCGGTTCTCGATCCTGCTGACGCCACCCTTAAGTGGTTCTTCAAGGGTCACATGCTCTACGTCGCCGCCGATGTCCGCGACCAGTCGGTCTCCGGCCTGGAGAACTATGACATGTGGGACGGTCTGCGCCTGATCATCAACGATCGTGCGGCACGCGACGGCGATAATGTCCTCATCCGCCGCAATCTCACCATGCGCATCGGCCCGACCGGGCCTATGGTGATGGATTACCTCGAGACCCTCTTCAACGAGGGCAAAGCCTGGGTTGGATTCGAACTCAAGCCCGGCTCGACCATCAATGATGTCAACGATATCGACACCGGCTACCACATGGAGATAGGGATTGATCTGACGGCCCTGGGGTATCCCGCCGATCTGGGCGACGGCGCGCTCTTCATCAGCGCCACCCTCTTCGATGGCGACACCTTCCCCAATGCCTCCGACAATTACGGCCAGCGCGTCTGGTTTATGCGTGAATTCGACTGGCCTGCCGGCCCGGCCTGGGCTCTGCTCGACCCGAACACCAAACTTACCGGTGTCAAGCTCAACCCGGCAACCCAGCTGCCGGCCGAATTTGCCCTCATCGGCAACTATCCCAATCCGTTCAATCCGACCACAACCATCCAGTTTGCTTTGCCCGAAGATGGTGTGGTGACCCTCAAGGTCTACGATCTCCTCGGCCGCATGGTAACCGAAATGGCGCTTGGGCGCCAGGTCGCCGGCATCCGGGAGGTCTCCTTCGATGCTGCCAGAATCAGTTCGGGCGTCTATTTCTATCGTCTCGAAATGGCCGGCGTCAAATCGAAGAAGACCGTGAGAACCAACGTGCAAAAAATGCTGGTGATCAAGTAAATCCACCAGCCGATGCCATCCCGCAGGCGGGGGCCAGGCGATCCTGGCCCCCGCAGCAATTTCTCCGAATCCCCCCAAGGCTGTCGTTTACTTTCAGGAAAGGAAGGCTATGCGCGGATTCTTTGACAGGACGCCCCGCCCTCGACCGGCCGGTGCCGTCTGGCGCGCCCTCTTTGTGATGAGTATGGTGCTGCTTGCGGCCACAGCCGCCATGCCCGGCACTACCGGCAAGCTGGCCGGCCGCATCACGGATAAGAACAAAGAACCCCTGCCAGGAGCCAACATCGTACTGGCCGGCACGCAACTGGGCACAGTGAGCGATCTGGATGGGTATTACGCCATCCTCAACATCCCCCCCGGCCGCTATCAGGTCCGCTATGCCTTCATCGGTTACAAGACCACCACCATCAACCAGATCCAGATTACGGTGGACCACACCACCACCCAGGATGTCCAGCTGGAGCAGAGTGTGATCGAGGGCGAGACCGTTCAGGTCATCGCCCAGCGGCCGATTGTGGAAACCAATCTGACCAGTTCGGTGGCTACTGTGACCAGCGACGCCATCGCCATCATGCCGGTGCAGGATTTGCAGGAGGTTGTCGATCTCCAGGCCGGCGTCGTTGACGGCCATTTCCGCGGCGGCCGCAGCGGCGAAGTGCAATACCAGATCAACGGGGTCAGCGTCAACAACAGTTATGACAACAGTTCCACGCTGCGCATCGATCGTTCTCTGCTCCAGGAAGTCCAGGTCATCAGCGGTACCTTCGATGCGGAGTACGGCCAAGCGATGAGTGGGGTGGTCAACGTCGTCCTCAAGAGCGGCTCCGACCACTTCGCCGTCAGCGGCGAGGCCTATACCAGCGACTATATCTACACCAGCGGCGACCGGCGCAACGCGCCGGACAAATTCCGCCCCCTCGCAATCCAGAACTACCAGGCCAGTCTAAGCGGACCGGTGCCCTTTTTTCCGAAAACCTATTTCATCTTCAGCGGGCGCCGCTATGCCAACGATGGCTATGTTTTCGGCAAACGTCTCTTTCTGCCCACCGACCGCGCCAATTTTGAGAACAAGATCTACACGCCCACGGGTGATGGCAAGGAATTCCCCCTCGAGACTTCGCGTGAATGGTCGGGTTTGGGAAAGCTGACCAACCGCTCCCTGAAAAACATCACCTTTGAGTATCAGGCGATCACCAACGCTATCGCCGGCAAACGGTTCAACTATGCCATGCGCTTCAATCCCGATGGCCGCGCCGAGCAGAAAACTTTTTCGATTGTCCACGGCCTGGACGTCAATCACACGCTTTCGCCCAGCACCTTTTACAATATCAGCCTGCGCCAGAACTATTTTAATTACTCCGACTACAAGTACGAAGACTTCTATGATGCCCGGTACGATTCGGCCGGTCCCTCCATGGGCGACAGTAACTATGAGGATGGCGCGAGCATCCAGGGCGTCGAGCTCGGGCGCTTCAAGCAGCAGACCAATACCCTGCTGCTCAAGAGTGCGCTGACCAGCCAGGTCAGCCGCAGCCACCAGCTCAAATTCGGCATCGAGCTGCAGAAATCGGAGCTCAAGTTCGGTTCCCCCGGCTACCTGGTCAATACCGGTGGCACGATCCTGGTGCGCCACATCAACGAACCGCCCGATTATCCCGACATCTCGGTCTATCATCCGGTGGCCCTGGTGGCCTATGGCCAGGATCAGATCGAATGGCGCGACCTGGTGGTCCGCGCCGGCGCCCGCCTCGAATATTTTGACGCCCGTTCGACCCTGCCCAGCGATCTCGCCAATCCGGCCAACAGCATCGCCGGCGCCCCGGCTTCGGTGGCCAAAGATACCCGGGCCAAGACCTCGATCTCGCCGCGCCTGGGCGTCTCCTATCCCATCACTACCAGCGCCTCGCTCTTCTTCGCCTACGGTCATTTCTATCAGATGCCGGCCCTCGGGCAGATCTTTTCCAACTCGGATTACACCATCCTCAAGGATCTGCAGGCGGGCGGCATCAGCTACGGCGTGCTCGGCAATCCCGATATCAAGCCGGAACGCACTGTACAATACGAGTTTGGCTACAAACAGGCCATCGGCAGCCTTCTTGGAATCGATGTCAGCATTTTTTACAAGGACATCCGCGATCTGCTCGGCGTCGAGTTCGTCTCGACCTACACCGCAGCCGAATATGCGCGTCTGACCAACATCGATTTCGGCAATGTGCTCGGCTATACCATCGCCCTTGATCAGCGCCGCATCGGCATGATCAGCACCATGATCGACTATACCTGGCAGCGGGCCCAGGGCAACTCCAGCGATCCCCGCGAGACCGCGACCCGTGCCTCGGCCGGTGAGGATCCCCGGCCCCGCCAGGTCCCCCTCAGCTGGGATCAGCGCAACACCCTCAATGCGACGGTCACCGTCGAGTCGCCCGGCCAATTCGCCATCAGCACGATCGTGCGCTACGGCAGCGGTCAGCCCTATACGCCGGCCCTGCGCGCCGGATTTGGCGGCGGTCTGGAAACCAATTCGGGCCGCAAGCCGGCGGGCATACGCGTCGACCTGCGCGCTGAAAAATATCTCCAGTTCGCCGGCCTGCGCGCCAGCCTCTTCGCCCGCGTCATCAACCTCCTCGACACCCGTTTCGTCAACGGCTTCGTCTTTGATGACACCGGCAGCCCCGATTACTCCCTCAATCCCATCGGCCAGCGGGCGACCCTCGCCAACCCCGGCCGCTACTATCCGCCGCGCCGGCTTGAAGTCGGCTTCACTTTTGGCTCGCTGTGAGCTTGGAGAACGACCCTATGCGTTGGAAAATAGTGACAACCGCCGCGATGATCGCCGCGAGCGCCCTGGCCCAGCAACTCAAGCCGGTCGTCCCTCCCGAGCAGCGCGGCAGCATCGATGCCGAGCGCATCGGCTATCACGACGCCGCCAACATCCGCACCATGTTCTACAACTATGGCATGGTCGGCGGCTACCCCGATGACCCGGGCGGCGTCGATCTCAGCGTCTTTCATTCGGTGGAGGTGCCCAAAGGCAGCGGCATGAACTACACCGACGGCACCACCCCCTTTGTCCTCGCCAAGATCAAGGACCGCAAGGGAAGGGACCAGTATATCATGGAGACCGGCTACCGCGAACGCCAGGCCACCAGCCCGACCCGCAACAAGGTGATGCGCTTCGAACCGCGACCCGGCTATTTCCAGGCCGATCCCGCCATCAACAAGGGGCGCTCCCCCGCCATCAGCAGCGATCCCCGCACCTGGCCGAACTTTTGGCCCGACAAGATGGATGACCCCGATGACCCCGGCTGGACCGACGAAAATGAGGATCCGGAGATCAATGACCCCGGTCAGGCCGCCTGGAACGGTTATTTTGGCAAAAAACCCGCAGCCGACCAGGAATCCTATACCGTGATGGATGACGACTTTTATGACGCCTGGGACTATTACCCCGACAGCCGCGATCCCACGCGCCGCGGCCTCGGCCTGCGCATCGAGGTGCGCGGATTTCAATGGGCCAACCCCCAGGCCGGCAACGTCATTTTCTGGCATTATGACATCACCAACGAAGGCACCACCGACTATAATGACAACATCATCTTCGGCATGTACATGGACTCCGGCGTCGGCGGTTCCGCCCTCTCCTGCGACGGCATCTACGAGTCCGATGACGACAATGCCTATTTCGACAAATCCTTCGGCCTCAACCTGGTCTACACCTGGGATAAATTCGGCCACGGCCGCAATCTGCTCAGCAACTGCGGCACCACCGGCTATCTCGGCTATGCTTATCTAGAAACCCCTGGCAACCGTTTCAACGGCATCGATGACGATGACGACGGCATCGTCGATGAAAAACGCGACGGCGGCCCTGGGCAGCTGTTGACCTCCACCGACCAGATCTGGGCATACCTCAAAGCGCACTATAACCTGGACAAGTTCACCAAAGCCATCGGCACCATCTCCAGCCGCCCGGCTTTCCGCGCCGCAACCTGGTGGACCGGCGATGAGGACATGGACTGGGTGGCCGAACTCAACGACACCGGCGCCGATGGTGTCTTCGGCACCAACGACACCGGTGAGGGGGACGGCATCCCCACCCTCGGCGAACCCAACTTCGACCGCACGGACCTCCAGGAATCCGACCAGATCGGCCTCACCGGCTTCAAGATGAACCGCATCGTCGCTGGTCAGGGCAATCCCAACAAGGAAGTCGACAACATCGTCTTCTTCGATGACGGCAAGGAATGGCCACGCCGCCTCTATGAACGCTTCACCCTGCCCGATTTCAAGGCGCGTTTTGACTCCGCGGTCTTTCTCAACTATAACATCGGCTTTCTCTTCGCCTCAGGCCCCTTCATCCTCAAGGCCGGCCAGACTGAGCGCTTCAGCCTCGCCCTCGCCTACGGCGCTGATCTCTACGAATTGCGCTCGACGGTCAAGACCGTGCAGATGATCTACAACGCCAACTATCAATTCGCCGTGCCACCGCCCATGCCCAAGCTCACCGCGGAAACGGGGGACGGTTGGATTCGCCTTTCCTGGGATGACGCCGCCGAACGCGGCATCGATCCGGTCAGCCTCGAGAACGACTTCGAGGGCTACCGCATCTACCGCTCCACCGATCCTGAATTCCGCGATCCCAAACTCATCACCACCGGGCGCGGCACCGGTCCCATGGGCAACGGCGTGCCGATCAAACAGTGGGACGTCATCAACGGCCGCCGCGGCTTCTCGACTCAGGTCGTCGAAGGCGTCGCTTATTACCTTGGCGATGACACCGGGCTGACGCACAGCTGGACCGACACCACGGTGACCAACGGCCAAGAGTACTATTATGCCGTGACTTCATTCGACCACGGCAGCGATTCCCTCGGCTACTATCCCTCAGAAAATGCCATCGCCGTCTCGCGTACCCCGCGTGGCGGCACTATCCTGCCCAAGAATGTCGTCGCCGTCCGGCCCAATCCGCGCATCTTCGGCTTTACCGAGGCGGCCGCCTCAGGCGTGACCCAGATCGCCGGCAGGGGCAAGGGAGATATCCGCATCGATATCGTCAACTCCAACCTGGTACCGGACAACCATTACTTCACCCTCACCTTCCACACGCCGTCGCCGGACTGCGTCCGCGCGGTCACCTATGATCTGATGGACAGCACTACGCGCAAGATCCTCTTCCGCAACGGCTATGACATGGACGGCAAGGGCATCGGCCAGGTGGGCCTGGGCCTGCTGCCGGTCGTCAATACTGCAAAAACCGTGACGGTCGACACCCTTACCAGCGGCTTCACTCCAGAGAGCCGGACCAACCTCCACCTCAAGGCCTCCTACCAGTACCAGCAGCCGATCAACCGGCGCCGGCCCGGCTTCCCATCCGACATCCGCATCACCTTTTACGATACCTTCATGGATACCTCGCTGCTGGCCATCGGTCTGCCGGCCCGGCCGGCCAAGTTTCAGGTGCATGCAGTCGATGAGACCGGCACCGCGATGCGTTTAAAGTTCCGCTTCCGCGATATCGACCGCGACGGCACCCCCAATCAGTCCAGCGAGTTCATCGACGTCGCTACCTTTGTTGCCGAGAAGCCGTCCATACCGCAGATCACCTGGCGCATAGACGTTGATACCACCGGCCAGGCGGCGCGCGGCGCTATCCTCCCGCCCAGGGCGGGGGATCTCTACTGGCTGCGTCTGAATTACCCCCTGGAATCCGGCGACGCCTTCATTTTTTCGACGACCGGACAGAGGAACGATCCGGCCAAAGCGCAGGCGCAGTTCAGGGAGGAACCCTATGTGGTGCCTAATCCCTATGTTGGATCGGCCAGTTTCGAGCCCGAGCGTTTCGCGGTTTCGGGCCGCGGCGAACGGCGCATCGAGTTCCGCGCCTTGCCGAAAAACTGCACGATCCGCATTTTCTCCGTCCGTGGCGAGCTGGTGCAGACTCTGCATCATGACGGCTCGGACAATGGCTATATCGCCTGGGATCTTCGCACCAAAGACAACCTCGACGTTGCGCCTGGTCTCTATATCTTTCATGTCGATGCCGGCACGATGGGCACCAGGATCGGCAAATTCGCCATCATCAAATAAGGAACAGGTGGAGTATGAGAATGGATCATGAACAATGGCGCGCGCTGGTTGGGCTCACCCTCGGTTTCCTGCTGGTTGGCATCGGAGGGAGCAGCCTGCCGCTTTACGGCCAGAGTAAGACCGGCACAACCATCGGCCAATTCCTCCTGATTGAACCCAGCGCCCGTACGACGGGGATGGGCAACGCCGGGGTTGCCGCAACCGAGGAACTCCTTGCCGCCTATTATAATCCCGGCGCCATCGGCAGCTTTAAAGGCTACGGCGTCCAATTCACCCACAGTCTCTGGCTGGCGGATATCACCTATGATTACGCGGCCGCGGTGGTAGCCATGGGGAGTTATGGCAACCTCTACCTGAGCGCCACCGCCCTCAACTCCGGCGAAATTGCGGTCCGGACCGTCGAACAGCCGCTCGGTACCGGCGAGAATTATTCGGTCAACGACTTCGCTTTTGGCCTCGGCTTCGGCCGCCAGTTGACCGACCGCTTCACCGCCGGCTTCCAGGTCAATTTTATGCAGGAGACTATCTGGCACAGCAGTCTCTCCACCTTCACCTTTAACGTGGGGACCGTCTATACGCTTTCGGGCAGCGGCATCCGTATAGGCGCCAGCATCTCCAATTTCGGCTTGCCGGGCAAGTACTCGGGCCGTGATTTGCGCATCGTCTACGACAAGGATCCGGCCAAGTATGGTGATAACAGCAATCTGCCCGGTCTGATGTATGTCGAAGATTATCCGCCGCCGGTTCTCTTCCGCGCGGGCATTGACTGGCCTATCAAGATCAGCCGCCGCAACGAGGTGCATCTGGCGGTCAACGCCTTTCATCCCAATGACAATACCGAGAGCATCAGCCTCGGCGGGGAGTGGCTTTTCATGAAAACCCTCGCCTTGCGCGCCGGTTATCAGAATCTCTGGCTCAAGGATTCGGAGGTCGGACTGACCCTGGGAACGGGAGTGATCTTCGATTTGGGCGGCACCCTGTTCCACGTCGATTACGCTTGGGCGGACCACGGCCGCCTCGAAAACACCCAGCGTTTCACCCTGGGCCTCGACTTTGAATGAGCGGATGGAAGGAGCAGCAGCGGCGATGAAATTCGCGACGCCCTATGGCCACTTCAGCGACGATGGTCTGGAATACATCATTACCCGGCCCGATACCCCCAAGCCCTGGATCAATGTCATTTCCAACAGCGACTATGGCCTGATCGCCTCCCAGGCCGGCGGCGGGTTCAGCTGGCGCACCCACGCCAACTTTAACCGCCTGACCCGCTGGAACCAGGACCTGGTCCGCGATGAGTGGGGTAAATTTCTCTATCTGCGCGACCGCACCTCCGGTGCGCTCTGGTCAGCAGCCTTTCAGCCGGTCAAAAACAAGGCCTGTTCCTATACGATCCGGCATGGCCTTGGCTATTCCGTCTTCTCATCCCGCTTCGATGGGATCACCTGCGACTGGACCCTCTTTGCCGCCGCAGACGATCCGGCCGAAATCTGGATCCTCCGTCTGACCAACGAAAGCGGCGGGGCACGCGAGATCGATCTCATCAGCTATTTCGAATGGAATCTAGGATTCGCCCCGGACAATCACCGCGAATTCCATAAGACCTTCATAGAGACCGAATTCGATCCCAGCGCAGAGATCCTATTCGCCGGCAAACGCCTGTGGGAGATGACGGATGAGAAGGGCCGCCACTGGAATGTCAACTGGCCCTACACCGCCTTTTTCGCTTCCTCGGAACCGGTCGCGGGTTTCGAGGGCGACAAGGAGGCCTTTTTAGGGCGCCTCGGCGACCTGCGCGCCCCCGAAGCCGTGCAGAACGGAAGCTGCCAAAACACGCAGGGGAAATGGGGCGACGCAATCGCCAGCCTGCAGCTGCGGCTGGATCTCGCCCGCCACGAGAGCAAATCCCTGACCTTCGTCCTCGGCGCCGCCGATTCCATGCCGCAAGCTCGCGAACTCATCACCCGCTATCGCGACCCCATTCGGGCGCAGCAGGAACTGGAACGGGTCCAAAAGGGGTGGCGCGAACGCCTCGCCCCCTTTCAGGTCAAGACCCCCGACCCCGCCTTCGACCTGCTCAACAACATATGGCTCAAATATCAGGCGATCTCCTGCCGGCTCTGGGGCCGCGCGGCCTACTATCAGCAGAGCGGGGCTTATGGCTTTCGCGATCAACTCCAAGACAGCCTGCTCTGGCTGCCGCTCGATCCCGGCCGCACGGCCGATCAGATCCGCTTGCACGCCCGCCATCAATTTCAGGATGGCTCGGTCTGGCATTGGTGGCATCCCTATACCGAGCAGGGTCTGCACAGCGCGGTCTCGGACAATCTGCTCTGGCTTCCCTTTGTCGTCGCGGAATACTTGAAGGAGAGCGGGGAGTTCGCCCTGCTACAGGAGCAACAGCCCTTCGTTGATGATCCTGTGCCGCAGCCGCTGTGGGAGCATTGCCGCCGCGCCCTCAAGCGCGGCCTGGCCTGGCGCAGCGACCGCGGGTTGCCCCTGATCGGCGCCCATGACTGGAACGACGGCCTCAACGCCGTCGGCACCGGGATGAAGGGAGAGTCGATCTGGATGGGCCATTTTCTCCACCGGATTCTGTGTGAATGGGCGGAGATCGCCCCGCGCGCCGGCCTTCAGGACGAGCTGGCCTTTTGCAGCCAGGCAGCGGACCAGCTGCGGGCGGCCGTCGAAGCATACGGATGGGACGGGGCGTGGTACTGGCGGGCGACCAAGGATTCGGGCGAAAAAGTGGGCAGCGCCGCTTGCGCGGAAGGCAAGATCTTTCTCAACGCCCAGACCTGGGCGGTGATTGGCGGGACTGCCTCGAGCGAACGCGCCGCGCAGGCGATGCAGGCGGTCGAAGCCCATCTCGACCGCGAGTATGGCCCCATACTCTTTTCCCCGGCCTACACCCGTGTCGATCCCGACATCGGCTATCTGTCGCGCTATGCGCCGGGCCGCCGCGAAAACGGCGGGCTTTACACCCATGCCGGCGCCTGGGCGGTCCTCGCCGAGGCCCTGATGGGACGGGGCGCGCAGGCCTATGCGATGTATTGCCGGATCAATCCCATCCTGCGCGGCATGGACCCCGATCTCTATCAATCCGAGCCCTATGTCACCCCCGGAAACGTCGACGGCCCCGCATCTCCGCATTTCGGCCGCGGCGGCTGGAGCTGGTATACCGGTTCGGCGGCCTGGCTCTTCCGCGCTGCACTGGAGGGCATCCTCGGCTTGCGCGCCATGCACGATGGCCTGATGATCGATCCCTGCATCCCGCCGGCATGGGAAACCTTCACCGTGCGGCGCCGTTTCCGCGGCGCGGACTACCAGATCAACGTGCGGAATCCCCATGCACTGGAGAAGGGCACGCTGGAGATCGAGCTCGACGGCCAGCCCTTCAGGGAGCGTCAGGCGGATGGCCGCTGTCTCCTACCGCCCTTCCCGCCGGGAACGGTGCACCAGGTGGATGTGGTCATGAAATGAGCGAGGAAAAATGAAATCAAGAATTTTACTCTTGTTGCTGGCGCTCCTGTGGGGCCTCCCGGCCAACGGCCAGGTGCAGCCGGAGCGCACGACCTCTGGCGCGGTGGAAGATTCCGTCTTCCTCGATCTGCTTCAGCGTTCGGCCGTCAATTTCTTCTGGGTCGAAGCCAACAGCAGCAACGGTTTGATCAAGGATCGCAGCGCCTCCTGGAGCGCCTGCAGCATTGCTTCCGTAGGCTTCGGTCTCACTGCCATTTGCATCGGCATCGACCGCGGCTGGATCCCCGCCGACAAGGGCCGGCAGCGGGTGCTCACCACTCTGAAGACCCTCTGGAGCAAGCCGCAGGGGCGAGACGCGCGGGGGTATTGCGGCTACAAGGGTTTTTACTACCATTTCCTCAACATGCAAACCGGGCTGCGCGATGGCACCACCGAGCTCTCGGATATAGATTCCGCCTTGCTGCTGGCGGGTATTATTTACAGCCGCGAATATTTCAGCGGCGAGGAGCCGGAGGCGATCGAAATCCGCGCCCTGGCCGATTCGATCTACCACCGCACCGACTGGCAGTGGATGCGCAATTACCAGCCTGGGCTAACCACCCAGTGGTCGCCGGAGAGCGGCTTCGGCAGCGGCTGGTGGAGCGGCTATAACGAAATGATGATCATGTATATTCTGGGTCTGGGCTCGCCCACCCATCCCCTGCCGGTTTCCGTCTGGAAGGCTTGGTGCGGGGGCTACAACTGGTCGACCCAGTATGGCCAGACCTATATCATTTTCCCGCCTCTTTTCGGCCACCAATACTCTCATTGCTGGATCGATTTCCGCGGAATCCAGGATGACTATATGCGCAACAAGGGGATTGACTATTTCGAGAACTCCCGCCGCGCCACCCTGGCCCAGCAGGCTTACTGCATCGCTAATCCCAAGGGCTGGAAAGGGTACAGCGCTCAGGTCTGGGGCTTGACGGCCAGCGACGGGCCGGACGGCTATGCGGCGCATGGCGCGCCGCCGCCCCAGGAGGATGATGGTACCATCGCCCCGACAGCTGCAGGCGGCTCCCTCCCCTTCGCGCCGGAGATCTGTTTGCCGACGCTGCACTACTTTTACGATGCCTTTCGCCAGAACCTTTGGGGTGCCTACGGATTCCGTGACGCCTTCAACCTCACCAGAAACTGGTGGGACACCGACGTGATCGGCATCGATCAGGGTCCGATCGCCCTGATGATCGAAAACTATCGCAGCGGCCGGGTCTGGAAGACCTTCATGAAAAACGCCGATATCCGCCGCGGCCTGGAACGGGCGGGTTTCCGGCCCACCGGCACCGGCGTGGACGCCCATCCATCCACACTGCCGCAGCACCTCGAACTGGAGCAGAATTATCCCAATCCCTTCAACAATGCAACGATGATGACCTATACGTTGCCCCGGACGGGCCGGGTTTCTCTGATGCTCTATGACGTGCAGGGCCGGATGGTGCACCGGCTCGTCGACAGCACCGAGGCCGCCGGGGTGCACCATATCATCCTCACCGCCGACCGTCTGGCCAGCGGCATCTATTTTTACCGTCTGGTCTTTGACGGAAGCGCGATAACGCGCAAGCTGCAGATCATCAAATAGGTCGAAGCCGGCCGGGAGAGACGCTCAGCGCCTGAATAAAAAAAGACGGAAGCTGTGTGCTTCCGTCTTTCTTTTTTATGCCGCTGCCGGCGGATGGATCCGCCTTGCCGGCCACGGTTACATGGCTGCGGACGGAGGCGCGGGCTCGTCCGGTCTGCCGGCGTTGCGGACCGGCACCATAATCAGGATCAGCGAAATCAGCAGCAGCACCACCAGGCCGATCGAAATCGGCGCCTTGTCAAAGATCCGCCACAGGTTGACCTGGGCGATCTTGAAGGGTGCGAACGCCAGACCGGTGAGCGCCTCGCCGGCGATAAATCCGGCCGCGAGCAGGATACCGACATTCTCGACCCGGGCCTTCTGTGCCGCATTGAACTTACGCCGTTCCGAGACCATATCGACGATTCCCTTGACCACGCCGCCGACGAAGATGGCGAAGGTGGTCTCGAGGGGCAGATACATGCCAACCGCGACCAGCATCGGGCTGCGCACCTGCATCAGGATGAAGGCCAAGCCCATCAGCATACCGCAGACGATCAGCGGCCAGGACATCTGCCCGCCGACGATCCCCTTGGCGAGCATGGCCATCAGACCGGCCTGGGGCGCGGAGAGTTTCGGGCTGCCGAAGCCGCCATCATACCCTTCCTTGATGCCCTGAGCGATATCGGCCTGGTTGAGGAAATGCAATACGCCGAACATCACCAGACCGGCCACGGCAACACCGATGAGATTGCCAATTTGCATCTTCCAGGGTGTACCGCCGAGGATATGCCCGGCCTTGAGGTCCTGGAGCATTTCTCCGGCAACCGCAGCCCCGACGCAGACAATGGCTGCGACACCCAGAACAGCAGCCACGCCGGCATTGCTCTTGCCAACGCCGATCGCCACCAGAATCAGGGCGGTCACCACCAGGGCGGTCAGGGTCAGACCGCTGATGGGATTGTTGCTCGACCCCATGATGCCAACCAGGTAACCCGAGATGGCGGCGAAAAAGAAAGCCAGGACGATCAAGACCGTGGCCGCCACCAAGGCGACCAGGAGACTGGTGCCGAAGATGAACTTGGTGACCAGAAAGGTGACCACGGCAGCGCCGAGGATCCCGATGACGATCCAGGAGAACTTGAGATCCTTCTCGGTACGCACATACTCGACCGCGCTCCCCGAGGCAGCTTTCTTGACGTCGCTGATCGAACGACTGATGCCGGCCCCCAGGCTCTTGCGCATTTTAAAAAGGGTGAAGCAGGCGGCCATCAGCATGCCGCCGATGGCGATCGGCTTGACAATATATCGCCACACAGCATACATCTGAAAAACCGGATCGCTCACCTTGGCCGTCGCGGCCGGGCCCGTCAGCGTGGAATCGAGGCCCATCAGATAGGTCGCCCAGCTCGTGATGAATTCAGGCGTGAAGGAAGGGGTGAGGAAATAGAGGATGATCGGCGTCAGCAGACCCCACGCGATGAGGCCGCCGGAAAAGTTCAGGGCGCCGAGCTTGGGCCCAATGATATAACCAACCCCCATGTAGGCAGGACTGATGCCAGGCGAACTGAGCAAGAGTCCCCCTTCGCCGGGGATCGCCGTGCCGGTGATGGTCTTGCGCGCGAAGGCGACAAAATGCTCCCAGGTCTCGGCGAACAGCTTGAATTCGGCCAGCATCTTGACCAGCGCTCCACCCAGCATGGCGCTGAAGAGGAATTTGGAGCCGGTTCCCGAAGCACTGCCGGCCTTGTGGATTTCCGCCGCGGCGACCGATTCCGGATAGGGCAGGCTTTCGTCCTCGACCATTACCCGGCGCAGTAACGCGACGAACATGATGCCCAGGATGCCGCCGATAATGAGGATAACCGTCGCAGTCAGATAGTTGGCGGTGGAGAAGAAGGGACGCCAAAGACCGGCAATATAAAAAGCGGGCAGCGTGAAGATGGCGCCAGCAGCCACCGATTCACCAATCGAGCCGACCGTTCTGGCAAAGTTCTGCTCGAGCATCGTACCCCGTTGGCGGAAAAGACGCAGCACGGCCATCCCGATCACAGCGGCGGGATAGGTCGCGGCGATGGTCATGCCCGCCTTCAAACCGAGATAGGCGTTGGCCGCTCCCAGGACGACGCACATGATGAGACCGATGATCAGCGAGCGGAGGGTGAATTCCGACATCTTGGCTTCAGGCGGGACGAATGGCTTGAATTTCTTCGGATCGGACATGAGAGTCTCCTCTGCTGGTGAAAGGCGTGCGGGGGAAATAAAACAGGGCTTTCATTTCCCGTGAAAAATGAGTGATAGTGGGCCTGATATGTATTATATTCAGCTAAAGTAGCATATCAGGAGGAAATAGTCAATCAAAAAAAGCACCCTGATGCGCTGGAGCGGCTGGCCGCCGTCCATCAAATCCTTCTTTTCTTCTTTGAGGTCTGGCATGCGAAACGTCATCCTGTTCATTCTCGCAATTCTGGGTGCGGCGGCTGCCGCGCAAGAGACCACAGCGCGGGCCGGCGCGCAGGATCCCTTCCTCACCGAATTGCAGCGGCGGATCATCCGCTATTTCCTTGACACCACGCCGCGCGAGAGCGGGCTGGCTCCCGACCGCTATCCCTCCAAAAGCCCCTGCAGCATCGCGGCCACCGGATATGCCCTCACCACCTTCCCCATCGCCGTCGAACACGGCATGCTGACCCGCAGCGAGGCAGCGCAGCGAACCCTGAACGCCCTGCGCTTTTTCCGCCAGCTCGCCCGGCATCCCCGCGCCGAAACCACCACCTGTTACAAGGGATTCTATTACCATTTCCTCCGAATTCCGAGCGGCGAACGCGAATGGCAGTGCGAACTCTCCAACATGGACACCGCACTGTTGATCATGGGAGCCCTCTTCTGTCAGGGCTATTTTGATCGCGACTCCCCAGGCGAACACGAAATCCGCGCCCTGGCCGATTCGCTCTACTTCGCTGCAGACTGGAGCTGGTTCATGAACGGCCGCCAGACCATGCCGATGGGCTGGCACCCGGAAACGGGTTTCAATTCCACCACCTGGACCGGCTACATGGAAGCGATGATGCTCTATATCCTCGGCCTCGGTTCTCCCACGCACCCCCTGCCGGATGGTGTCTGGGAGGCCTGGTGTTCCACCTACCTCTGGGCCGATTTCTACGGCCAGGCATTCATCAGTTTTGGCCCCCTCTTCGGGCACCAGTTTTCGCATATCTGGATCGATTTTCGCTCCATCCAGGATGCCTATATGCGCAGCCGGGGCATCGACTATTTCGAGAACTCGCGGCGTGCGACGCTCTCGCAGCGAAGTTATGCCATCGCCAATCCCGGCAACTTCCGCGATTACGGCGCCAACATATGGGGATTCACCGCCTGCGACGGCCCGGCCGACCGGGAGCTGCTGATTGATGGCGTCCGGCGCAAATTTTTCACCTACGCCGCCCGCGGCGTCTCCTTCGACTGGATCAACGACGACGGCACGATCGCCCCTTACGCCGCCGGCGCCTCCATGCCCTTTGCCCCCGAGGTCGCCCTCCCCGCCCTCAAGGAGATGCGGCGTCGGTACGGCGCCCGACTGTGGAGCCGATACGGTTTTCTCGATGCCTTCAATCCCACCTACCGCGAAGGCGCCAGGAATGCCTCCGGCTGGTTCAATCCCGACTACCTCGGGATCGACCAGGGTCCCATGTTGGCGATGATCGAGAATTACCGCACCGGATTGATCTGGAAGATTCTCTCCCGCAATCCCCATATCCGCTGCGGCCTGCGCCGCGCCGGCTTCGCCGGCGGCTGGCTCGATTCGGCACCCCTCGACGATTTAGCAAAACCGCAGGAGTGGAAGGTCATCACCTCGGATGGCACCAGGCTGCAGGTCAGCCCGGCCGCCGGTACCTCCGGCCAGGCACTTCGCCTCGATTTCGAGTTCGTCGCCGGCGCGGGATACTGCGGAATCCAGAAAAAGATCCCCGCGACGCTGCCGGACAATTTCCGGTTCACCTTCCGGATCCGCGGGACCGGCTCCGCCAATAACCTCGAGTTCAAACTCGTCGACCAAAGCGGCGACAATGTTTGGTGGAACATCAAACGGAATGTTCCCTGGCCGCAGGAATGGACTCCGGTAACCATTAAAAAAAGCCAGATCAGCTTCGCCTGGGGTCCGGCCGCGGACCAGACCCTGCGCGTCATGGATAAAATCGAATTCATGATCTCCTCCTCCAGCGGCGGCAAGGGGAGCATCTGGATCGATGCGCTCTATCTCGAAGCCTTGCCCCCGGATAAACCGCCAACCCCGGAGGAGATCGCCACGGCTGCCCGCAATCGCGATATCGGCTTCTTCGAAACCCCCGAAGCCTTCTACAGCGCCGCCGCCCGGCAGGCACGCCCCGGGCTCTACCCCCGCTACTTCCTCGGCGAACAAACCTTCTGGACAGTCGTTGGGGTCAACAACGCCCACCAGGAAGCCCTCATCAACACAGATGGCATGGTGGAGGTCGACAAAAGCCATTTTTCGCTCGAGCCCTTCCTCGTGGTAGAGGATTCGCTCTATACCTGGCATGAAGCAGCAAGCCGCGCTACGTTGGAGGAGGGCTATCTACCCATGCCCGAAGTGACCTGGATGAACCTCCCGGTGCGGCTCTCCGTCCGGGCCTTCGCCGATGGCCCAGAGCGCGACTCCCTCTTCTCCAGCGGCCAGGACCGCCTCTACCTGACCTACCGCGTTGCCAATCGTGCGCCATCCCCCCACAGGGTGGCCCTCTATCTCGCCCTGCGGCCTTTCCAGGTTAATCCGCCCTGGCAGTTCCTCAACTGGCCCGGCGGGACCGCCTCGGTCAAACGCATCGAATTTGCCGACGGGCACGCCCTGGTGAATCGTGAAAAAAGCCTCTTTTTCATCACCCGGCCCCTAGCCTTCGGCGCGGCTGCCTTCGCCGCCGGCGATATCACCGGATTCATCTGCAACGGCCGCCTGCCCGATTCCACTGCAGTCGACGACACCCGGGGGCTGGCTTCGGCGGCAGCCCGCTACGCCTGGGAGCTCCAGCCCGGAGAGGAACGGCAGGTTGAGGTGGTCGTCCCCTTCGCGGCCACCTCCCTTCCTTTCGAGGCGCTGCCTGACACGATGACGACCGAGTCCCTGCAGGCGGTCCGCACGGCCACAGCCGCCTTCTGGCGCGGAAAGGTCCACAGCGTGGGGATCACCCTGCCACCCGCAGCCCGGGAGCTGATGGAAACCGTCTATGCCAACCTCGCCTACATCCTCATCAACCGCGACGGCCCCGGCATCCAGCCGGGATCGCGCTCCTACGAGCGATCGTGGATCCGCGACGGCGCACTCACCTCCGCAGCCCTGCTCCGTTTCAATATCCGTCAGGAGGTCAGGGATTACCTGGATTGGTATTCCGGCTATCTCTATCCCAATGGCAAGGTGCCCTGCGTGGTGGACCGCCGCGGCTCCGATCCCGTCCCCGAAAATGACAGCAACGGCGAGTATCTCTTCGCCATGCACCAATACTACCTCTTTAGCGGCGACAGCGCTTTTCTGCGCACCCATTACCCCCGCATCCGCGCCGCGGCCGCCTGGCTCGACACCCTCACCGCGAGGCGCCGGACCCCACCCTACCAACCGGCGGGCGACGATTCGAGTGATGCCTTTTACGGCCTCGTCCCCGAATCGATCTCCCATGAAGGCTATTCCGCCAAGCCGATGCACTCTTATTGGGACAATTTCTTAGCCTTGCGCGGCTACACCGATGCCCTTGAGATCGCCGCGCTGCTGGGTGAAAAAGAGGACGCAGCCTGGCTGCGCCGCTCGCGCGACCGCTTCCGCGAGAATCTCCTGGCATCGCTGGCACGGGCGATCCGTTACAAAAAGATCGACTATCTGCCCGGGTGCGTTGAGTTGGGCGATTTCGATGCGACCTCTACGGCGATCGCCCTTTACCCTTGCAACCTCGGCGGCCTTTTGCCCAAGTCGCCGTTGCAGAATACCTTCGATCGCTATTTCAGCTTTTTCACCAGCCGCCGCGATGGCCTGCTGTTATGGCGCGATTACACCCCCTATGAGGTGCGGCTGATTGGCGCCTTTGTCCGGCTCGGCCAGCCCGACCGCGCCCGGGCACTCCTCGACTTTTTTCTGCAGGACCGGCGGCCGCCCGGCTGGCGCCATTGGGCGGAGATCGTCTTCCCCGACCCTAAAACCCCGCGATTCATCGGCGACATGCCCCATACCTGGGTTGGATCTGATTTCATCAACTCGGTGCGGACCATGTTCCTCTATGAGGACGAGGACCGCAACTGCCTGATCATCGGCGCTGGTCTGAGTCGGGAATGGATAGCGGGGGAAGGCGGCGTGCGCGTCGAGAATATGCCCAGCTATTATGGACCGGTGCGGTACGAGTACCGGAAACAGGGCAAAGGCTATCACATTGTGGTGGGGGGAGGAATCCGGGTTCCTGAAGGGGGTATCGAGGTCGCGCATCCGCTCGGCCAAAAGCCGGCCCGTGTCCTGATCGACGGCCGCCAAGCCCGCTTCTTCGATGAGCGGATGGTCCGCTTCTTCAAGGTCCCGGCTGTTATCGAAATAGTAGCAGCCGATCAGAAAGTGGAATAAAAGAGGGCCGTGAACAGGAGATCCGCGAGGATGATGAGGAAGATCGAGCTGACCACCGAAGCCGTGGTCGCCTTGCCGACCCCCTCCGCTCCGCCGGACACATTAAAGCCCTGATAGGCCCCGATCAGAACGATAATCAGGCCGAAGATCAGGCTCTTGAAGAGGCCGGTGAGGAAATCGGCGAGCACTACGGCACGGATGGTCTCGTTATAGTACGCGATGAAAGGGATGTCGAGGGTGGTGACCGCCAGCACCAGGCCGCCGAAGATGCCGAGCAGATCGGCGATGACCGTCAGACAGGGCAGTGTGATCATCAGGGCGAGGGTGCGGGGGACGACGAGGAATCCGACTGGATTCAGGGCCATGACGGCGAGGGCATCGAGTTCCTCGGCGACTTTCATGCTGCCAATCTCGGCGGTGATCGCCGAGCCGCAGCGGCCGGCCACGAGGATGGCGGTGATCAGGGGCCCCAGCTCGCGGGTAATCGAGACCCCGACCAGATCCGCCACATAAATGGCAGCGCCGAACTGTTCGAGCTGGTGGGCCGATTGCATGGCGATGATCAATCCGACAAAGAAAGCGATCGTGCCGACGATGGGCAGGGAATCAACCCCCATACGCACCATCTGGGTCATTGCGGAACCCCAACGGATGCGGCGGCCACGGAAGGCGGCGGTGAAGAAGAAGCCGAAGGTAGACGCGGTGAAGCGCCCGAAACGCGCCAGGTGGACGAAGAAGTGGGCCAGCCGCTGGCCCGGGAACCCGGTGGACTTCACGAGGTGATCCATTTCATTGCAGTGGGGGGATCGGGATAGATGGTGAAGACGGTGTCGAGGCGGGTGAGCTCAAAGACCTCCTTGACCGCATCCCTCAGCCCGGTTACCGCCATCCTCCCGTTATTGCGGTTGAGATGCTGCAGCCCTTCGATCAGGGTGGCCAGCCCCGAGCTGTCCATATAGCTGACCCGGTCCAGATTAACTACCAGCCGGACGTCACGCGCCGACACCAGTTTGAGGATTTCCTTGCGCAGTTGGGGGGAAGAGTAGAGGTCGACATCGCCGCAAATGTTCATGACCGCGACATTCCCCATCTGCTCGGTATCCAGATGCAGACTCATGATGCCCGCTCCTCCCTGGGAAGAAATTTCGCCATAATCAGGCGATTGCCGATTCTGGACAGATTCTCGTAATGCACCTCATCCATGACCGTGCGGATGATGTGTACGCCCAACCCGCCCGGCCGCAGCTCGTCAAGAGGCCGCGGCTTGATGCTCTTGATATCCGCCGGTTCGCCGAGATCGATGATGACGATCTCGAGCTTGATCGGGGTGATGCGGCAGGTGACATAGATCGGCTGGCCGCCGATGTTATGATAGGCATGGCGGATGACATTGGAGCAGGCCTCATCGACCGCCAGGATGATTTTGGCCCCCTCTTTGCGCGTGAATCCGGCCAGAACCGCAATTTCATCGATCGCAGCCCGCAGAATCCGTAGGAATACCGGGTCGCTGGTGATTGTGATCCGGACACACCGCCCCGGCAGCCAGCGCGGTCCCAGCTGCTTGAGAGTGAAGTATAATCGGGCGACTCTTCGTTTGATTCCCATGCGCGCTTCCATGGTACGGAACAGTTCTGTTAACTTCGCGTGGCCCACCCCGTTCACCGCCCATCACCGCAAGCCCGCCGCCCGGTACCCCGTCGCCTGGGCGGAGCGCTTTAATGCGCCTCCAGCCAGTTGTTGCCGACCCCGGTTTCGACTTTGACCGGCACCTCCAGTTTAATGGCGCCCTCCATCTCGGCGCGTACGAGCGCGCGCACCGCCTCGATTTCGTCGCGCGGTACCTCGAAAACCAGCTCGTCATGGACCTGCATGATCATCCGGGCGGCGCATTTCTCCTGCTCGAGACGGTTCTGAATACGAATCATCGCCACCTTGATCAGGTCCGCGGCGCTGCCCTGAATGGGGGTATTGATCGCGGTGCGTTCGGCGAACTCGCGGATGCGACGGTTGTCGCTGGCGATATCGGGCACCATCCGCCGCCGCCCAAGCAGGGTGGTGACATAGCCGTTCTGCCGCGCCTCTCGCACCGTGCGTAGCATGTATTCCTGCACCCCCGGATAGCTTGCGAAATAGGCGAGGATAAACTGCTCCGCTTCGTCGTTGGCCAGTCCGAGCCGCTGCGCCAGACCATAGGCCCCCATGCCATACATGATGCCGAAGTTGACCTCTTTGGCGCGGCGGCGTTGCTCCGGCGTGACCTCGTCCTGGGCCACCTTGAAAACCAGCGAAGCGGTGCGAGCATGGACATCCTCATCAGCCAGGAAAGAGTCGCGCAAGGTCTTGTCGCCCGAAAGATGGGCCATGATACGCAGTTCGATTTGGGAATAATCGGCATCGAGGATGAGATGTTCCCGGTCTCCGGGGATGAAGGCGCGGCGGATCCGCCGGCCTACCTCGGTGCGGATCGGGATATTCTGAAGATTGGGCTCGGTCGATGAGAGACGGCCCGTGGCGGCCACCGTCTGGTTGTAGGAGGTGTGGACCCGCCCCGTGGCGGGATTGATCAGCCGCGGCAGGGCATCGACATAGGTCGATTTGAGCTTGGCCAGCTGACGGTAATCGAGGATGCGCTGCGGCAAGGGATGCTTGCCGGCGAGTTCCTCGAGCACCCCGACATCGGTCGAAAAGCCGGTTTTGGTCTTGCGCGCCGATGGGAGTTTGAGTTCATTGAAAAGAATCTCACCCAACTGCTTCGGCGAGTTGATGTTGAAGGCGTGCCCTGCCAGTTCGTAGATCGAGTTTTCGATCACCCCCAGCTCCTGTTCGAGCTCTTTCGACATGGCTGCCAGATGCTGCTCGTCGAGTGCGACGCCGTTGCGCTCCATTACCACGAGGACATGGATCAGCGGCACCTCCACATCGTCGAAGAGCGGCCTCAGCCCGAGGGCCTCTATCTTGGGCATCATCACCTGTTCCAGCCGCCAGGTATAATCGGCATCCTCGCAGGCGTACTCTGCCACTTGCTCGATCGGCACCTGGTCCATGGTGCGCTGGTTCTTGCCGGTGCCCAAAAGCTGGGTGGTCGGGATCTTTTTCAGGCCAAGATGCTCGAGACTGGCCGAATCGAGATTATGCTGAAATCCAGATGGATTGATCAAATAGTCGGCCACCATGGTATCGCAGGCCAGTCCGGCCACCTCGATGCCGTTGCGGGCGAGGACGATGAGATCGTATTTGGCGTTGTGCCCGCTTTTGCGAAGATCCGGATTGGTCAAGACAGGGCGCAAAATGGCCAAAACCTCCTGCAGCGCCAGGGGGCGATGCGCGGCGGCCAGATCCTCCGGCCCCTTGACCGGAACATACCAGGCCTCCCCCTCAGCGCAGGAGAAAGAGAGCCCCACCAGATCGGCACGCATCGGATCGATGGAGGTCGTTTCGGTATCGAAGGCAAAGGCGCCGCTCTGCTGCAATCTCTCCGCGAGCGCTTCCATGCCGGCCCGGTCCATCACCAGATGATAATGATGATCAGCAGCGGCACGGCTGCTGAACTTGTCGGCCAGGGAGGGCAGATCCATCTTGCGGAAGAAGGCCGCTGCTTTCTCCGCGGGAACCGGCCGCGCCGCCAGAGATTCGACCGTGATATCCAGGGGTACGTCGCAGTGGATGGTGGCGAGCGTTTGCGATAGCCGTGCCAGATCGGCATGTTCCTGCAATAGCACGCGATGCTTTTTGGCCTCGATCTGCTCGGCCTGGTTGAGGAGCGCCCCGAGCGAGCCGTATTGCTTGAGCAAGGCCAGGGCGCCGACCGGACCGATGCCTGGCACCCCGGGGATATTGTCGGAGGCATCGCCGCAGAGCGCGAGATAATCGATGATCTGGCTCGGCGGAACGCCCATTTTTTCGGTGACAGCCGCGGAATCGAGCCACTCGATTTTTTCCCCGGCCCGGTGGGGATAATAGACCAGAGTATGGTCGTCGACCAGCTGCATGAGATCCTTGTCGCCCGTCACCAGCACCGTTTCCAGTCCCTGCGTCGCGGCTCGCCGCGCCAGGGTGCCCATAATGTCATCAGCCTCAAATCCTGGTTTGCGGATGAGCGGGATATCAAGTGCCTCGAGGAGCTCCTCGAGACGGGGAAGCTGGTCGGCCATGTCCTCGGGCATGTGCTGGCGCTGTGCCTTGTATTCGGCATACATCTCGTGGCGGAAGGTGGGCTCAGGCGAATCAAAGACCACCGCGACGAGGTCCGGTTTCTCCTGCTCAAGCAAATTCAGCAGAACCCGAGCGAATCCGAAAATGACGCTGACATGCTCACCGCGGGAGTTGACGAGGGGAGTGCGGGCGAAAGCGAAGTAGGTGCGGTACGCCAGTGCGGCGCCGTCAATAAGAAAAAGCCGTTTACGGCCGGCGGAATTCGGCATGGTTAATCCCGGTTTAGAAAGAGAACGCGAAAATGGGCAGCAGCGGCCCAGGCAGCGAAACCTTTGCTTCGTGGCGCCGTTTTAGTCCTATCGGAATGTAAATAAATTGCACTTAACCTGCAATGTAAAAATTGCTGCCCGTTTCCTCATGACCTGTCAAGATACGGGTCCTGCCCGGCGCGAGACGCGCAGCGCCGGGTGGGCTTCAGAGCGCGGGGGGTGCGAGGCAGCGGGGGGTTCATCAGAGTATGGGGGCACAAGGTGGCAGGTGGGTGCCAGAGTGCGGGGAGCACACCCGGCTGAGATTTCTGTTGGGAATTTTGTTTTTTTAAGCTAAATTTACAGTCAAAATTCATGAGAAAGGCAGGCCATCCCATGCCCCAAATCCCCCAGCAGCAATTGAATATCGAACTGGGCGAAAAGGAAGCTGAAGGCATCTATTCCAATCTCGCCGTCATCTCCCATTCGCCTGCAGAATTCGTCATCGACTTTACCCGCATGGTGCCGGGTCTCCCGAAAACCCGGGTCTATGCGCGGATCATCATGACGCCGCAGCATGCCAAATCCCTGCTCAACGCTCTCAAGGACAACATCGGCAAATATGAGGCCCAGTTCGGCGAGATCAAGATCTATTCTGAACCGTCCAGGGAGAACGTCCCGATGGGATTCCATGCTGAAACCGAAGAAAACGCTCCGGATCAGACGGTCGCCCGCTGATGCTGCGGCTCTGCCGGCATATGGCCCTGGTGCTGATGATCGCGGCGGCAGTCGCTTGCGCTGCGTCACCGCCTTTCCGGGGCTCCCTCTCCCTGCAATCAGGCGTCTGGAAACCGAGCGCCCTCGATCTGGAGCCGAGCAAACCTCTCCAGCCGGTCTCCGGTTCCGGATGGAGCTGGGGAGGATCGGTTTGCAGCCCCGAGGTGGGCGGCTTCGCCCTGCGGTTCAGCGGCTGGCATTGGCAGCAGGAGATTACCTTGATGGACAAGGCCGACCGTGTCGAATTGCGGCATCTCGCTCTGGATCTCAAATACCAGCTCCTCGAGCCGGCGGCCATCGGCCCCTATGTCTCCTACGGCGCCGCCGCGGTCTTTGGCCGGGAAACCACCCGCCTGCCGACCCCCAGCGACCCGGAGTGGTCTTACCGCGGCTATACCCTGAATATCGGCGCCGGCATCGATCTACGCCTGCTGCGACGATGGGGTTGGGCCGCCGAATATCAGTACCTCTATACCAATTTCGATAAGAACCTGGGCCTGACCAGCCGCTACAGCGGACCCATGCTGACCTTCAAGCTCCTCTATCTCTTCTAGGCGGCCCGCCTCTGTTTCGCTGCTTCTGTTCAATCCTGATTCAAGAGTGTCTACGCCTGAAACAAAACCGGCCCTGATGGGAGGCTCCCTTCCAATGACCCGGTCGTTTCCATCCTGCCGAAATGAGACTCTTCGTTCTTCACGCTGTTATTCAATGAGTTAGGCCTCGCCAAAACAGAAGAAATAGTGTAGCTTCCGCCAAAATTTCCGCGCTTTTTCGCCTGATGGGTACAAAATTTGCGGGCAACCCCGTGTCCCCCACTCTGTGCCGGGGGCAGGAAAAAGTCTGTGCAAGTGATGACATGCCCGAATCCACGGGCAGCCTGTATGGGAGGATGTGCTTTGTTCTCGTTCAATAGTTGGCGGCTTCGCAGCTGGCTGGTGGGGCTGGGCATCATGGTGGCGGGCTGGGCGCCCGGACTAACCGCGCAATGGAAAATTATGCCCATCGGCGACTCGATCACCAAGGGCACCGGCAGCACCAGCCAGGCGGGCTTCCGCCCCTATCTCTATGACAAGCTGAATGGGGTGAATTTTACCTTCGTCGGCCCCGACGGCGCCTCTCCCTACAATGGCCATTTCACCGCCGGCGCCAAGATCGAAGAGTTCTACACCGGCGGCTTCGGCACCGGCAGCCGCGACATTGCCTCCTCCATGAATACCTACCAGCCCGATATCATTCTCATTCATCTCGGCACCAACAACATGAACAATGATGCCGCCGCTCCTTATTCGGAGAACTCGGGCATCACCCTGCGACAGACCTCCTCCGGAAAACTTGCCGAGTTGCTTGCCTATGCCTCACAGTGGGCCAATGGCACCAGAGGAGACTTTCTCAAACGCATCATCGTCTGCAAGATCATCCCGCGCCTCGTCAACGGCTCGCTTGATGCCAAGGTGCCCGAATTTAACGCCGAGATCGAGCGCATGTTTTTCGAGAATGCGCCTGGCCTTCTCGTCAGCAAGATCACCATCGTCGACATGAACAGCACCGTCCTGATCTCCGATCTTGGCGACGGCGTGCATCCCAACGACGCCGGCTATAACAAAATGGCCACTGAATTCAACCGGGTCCTGCGCGGCGTCATCGCCGGCGACGCCTCGGCGCCTGCGGCCAATTCCTGGCTTGGGGCCAATCCCCTCGATGGCAATACCGCCGGACTGACCTGGCAGTCGGTCGGCGACGACGGCAACAATGGCCAGGCCAACCTCTACGAAATGCGCTACGCCACCTTTCAGCTCACCACCGCCAATTTCAACCAGGGCATCCTCGTCTCCCTGCCGAAACCGAAAACCTCCGGCAACATCGAGTCGGCCAGTGTCTCGGGTCTGGTGCCCGGGATCAGCTACTTCTTTGGCATCCGCACCTATGACGAAATGAACAACCGGGGTCCCCTCTCCTTCTCACCGCCGGTGGATATGGCCGATACCGCCAACACCGAGTATTGCGACGATTTCACCGACCCGCTCGCCGCAAATTGGAGTCTCCATTCCGCGTATCGCATCGATGTGACGCGTGGTGAACTCGTCAATAGCAGCACCACGACCGGCTGGAATTATCTCGCCACCTACAAAGCTGCGCGGTATACCAGCGGCGTGCGCGGCGTCCGCGCCGCCATGCAGTGGTCCGACATCGCCGACGGCAACGGCATCAACGCCAGCGGCATCGCGATGATGCTCAACGCTCCAACCGCGCAGGCGAGCGGCTACCTGGTCCGCGTCCGCAATCGCACCGCCTATCTGACCGAGATCGTCAACGGCACCGTCGCCACCACCAACCTCTCCTCAGCGGCCTTCCCCACAACGGCGGCCGATCCCAAGCCTGGGGATGTGCTCGAAATCAAATACAATCCGAGCACCGCGACGGGCCATGCCTTTGACATCTACCTCAACAACGTCTATCTGAACGAGGTTTTCGATAAATCGAAGCGCCAGGGCAATGCCTCCCAGCTCTATTCCGGCATCGTCCTCTACGGCGGCCAGAACAACAGCATCGACAATTTCTGCCTCCAAGTACCGCCCCTGGCAGCCGATGCCATGTATATCGCCGCCGGCGACAACAAACATGGCACCGTTACCCGACGCCTCGCCGAACCCCTCGCCGTGCGCGTAGTCGACGCCAACAAGGTTCCGGTCAGCGATGTCCAGGTCCAGTTCAGCGTCGTCTCCGGCCAGGCCACCCTGAGCACCGACTCGCTGGATGTCAATTTCAACGGCAACATCTGGATTGAGGCGGAAACCGGCGACCTGCGCGCCCCCTATGTCAGCGGCAGAAGTCCTGATGCTTCAGGCAACGAATATATCTATGTCCCCTATGCTGCCGGTAACAGCAACGTCGGCCTGGCCGTGTACCAGATCTATATCCCCAAGGCCGGCACCTACCGGCTCTACCTGCGCGGCTATGGCCCCGATGCCAATCAGAACTCGTGCTACTATACCTTCGGCGGCGACACCATCCAGGTCAACTATACCAATTACAAGAGTTGGGAGTGGGTCCTGGCCACCAAATCGGCGGCTCTCCCGAAGGGATTCGTCCAGCTGACCCTCAAGAACCGCGAGGCCGGCCTGCAACTGGATAAGCTGCTGCTGACCAGCAACGCCAGTTATGTCCCCGCCGGAACCGGCCAGACCACCCAGCGTTTCTCCAACATCACCGATGCTTCGGGATCGGCCTACACCTTCGTCTCTTTCAGCTCCACCGCCGGGCCGGTGGTGATCAAGGCCTCCGCCCCCGCCGTGCCCAACAATTCAGAGCTCAATTTCACGCTCTATGCCGACGCCCTCGATCCCCTGGCGCTGCAGTATGCTTCGGAGACCGTGCTGACCGGCGCCGCCGGGCAGACGCTCAGCAAGGCCTTTGCGGTTCTCCTCCAGGACCAGTACAATAACTATTGTGTCGGTGTGCCGGTCCAGTTCACTGTGACAGCAGGCGACGGCAGTTTTTCGCGTCAGGACAGCATCCGCGTCTCATCGAACAGCGCCGGCATTGCCAGCGCCGTCTTCACCCTTGGATATACGGGCGCCACCAACATCATCACCGCCTCCCTGCCCGAACAGCCCGGCGTCGCGCCGTTGACCTTCCAGGCGGTTGCCGGCGAAGGCATCCCGGTTTCCATCAGTGCCCTATCCGGTGACGCCCAGGTGGATACGGTGCAGCAGACCTTGGCCAAGCCTCTGGTGGTGCAGGTGCTCGACGAAAAGAGCCGGCCTGTTCTCCACTATCCGGTCCGCTACGAAATCATCCGCAACAACGGCCGTCTCAACAACACCGCCGCCACGGTGATCGATTCGACCGACAGCGACGGCAAGGCCAGCGTCACCTGGACGCTGGGCGATTCCGCCGGGACGAACAACAACGTCGTTCGCGTCAACGTCCCGCTCACCGGGGCCCCGATCTATTTCACCGCCTCAGCCCTGCCAGAGGCGCCGACGATCATGACCATCCTCTCGGGCGATAACCAGAGCGGCTACGCCGGCGAGGAACTGCCGCAGCCCTTGGTGGTTCGGGTCAGCGACCGTCTCGGCAATGGCCGGGAGGGTCAACCGGTGACCTTTGCCGTGGTGACCGGCAGCGGCACCTTCGCTGGCGCCGCCACGGCGACGGTTACCACCGATGCTCAGGGCCAGGCTGAGGTGCGTTTCCTCGCCTCCGGCAAGACCGGCCTGCATCAGATCAAGGCGGAGGCCGACGCGCGGCTGGGTATTGGCGCCAAAGTCTTCGCCAATCTCACCATACTGCCGCCCCGCGCGACCGCCCTCAGCGCGGTCTCAGGGATGGGCCAGGAGGGGCTGATTCTCACCGCCCTGGCGAATCCTTTCAAAGTCAAGGTTACCAATCCCTTCGGCGCCGCGGTGCCTAACGTCCCAGTCCGGTTTAAGGTCCTGAGCGGCGGCGGTGCCTTTAACGCCCGTGATTCGGTCGAGGTAAAGAGCGGCCCTGCCGGCGAAGCGGAAGCCTTGCTCACGCTCGGTACGCTGGCAGGCATCGAACGTCAGAAGGTCCGTGTCTCGCTGCCGGGCTATGCGATTGCCGCGCTGGAATTCGCAGCCACGGCGCTTCCCGGTCCAGCGGAAACGATCGAACCGGTATCGGACATCGCCTTCAGCGAAAAGGCGGAGATGATCGTCCCGCTCACCGTGGTCGTAAAGGATGCGTACGGCAACGCGCGTTCCGGTCACCTCGTCGCCTTCACGGTGACCGATGCCGGCAACGGCGCCTTCACTTCCGGGAGCCGCTATGTCGAGGTGACCACCAACGGCGGCGGTCAGGCCACAGTGCAATACAAGATGGGAACCAATTCCGCGGTCACCAATCTCATCGCCGTCACGTCGGCCAAAGTGAACAGTTCTGTGCAGCTCACCGGTTCGCCGATCCTATTCACCGGCAAGGTGATATCCGGGGCGCCGCGGTATCTCGCCGCGATCACGCCGGCCGCCGGCATGGCGGCAAAAATCAACAGCACCCTGCCGCAGCCCCTGACCGTAGAGGTCCGCGACCTCCACGGCAATCCCTCACCCCAGAGCGTCATCGTCAATTTCAAGGTCATCTCGGGCGAGGGCAAATTCGCCGATGCCAGCGAGCTGGATCAAAACAGCGATGCCAATGGCCGGGCTTCCGCCTGGCTCCGCGTCGGCCCCACGGCCGGCGTGAATAATGTCGTAGTCCGCGTCACCGTCAGCGGACATGTCGAGATCCTACCGCTCGATTTCACGGCCACTACATTGGCCGGCGACGCCGATCAGCTTCTTTACGGCGGCGATCGAAGCTGGAGCGGCCGGGTTCAGGCCAACTACACCGCTTATGCGGTGGTCAAGGATGTGGCGGGCAACCTGATCGAAGCTCATCCGGTGCTCTTCCGGGTCACCCGCGGCGGAGGCACGGTCAGCAGTGCCGCAGCGACAACGGCGCGCGATACCATGACCGTTTATACCAACAACCGCGGCGTCGCCGCCGCTTTCTGGACGGTGGGCAGCAAGCCCGATTCCAATACCCTGGTTGCCACCGCAGCCTTTCAGCGCAGCCCCCTGCGGGGATCACCGCTGACCTTCACCGCCACCGCAGCGGCCCAGGATCCGGTGACCTTGCAGCGCGTCTCCGCAGCGACCGACACCGGGGTGGTTCACCAGCCTCTGGCGCGTCCCATCAAGGTCCGGATCGTCGACCGGCTCGGCAATCCCGTCCCGGGCCAGCCCGTCCTTTTCAGCGTCAAATATCCTACTACCGTCGGGCAGCAGGGTAAACTTTTCACCTCCAGCCTAGCCGACACCGCATTGAGCCAGACGGTCAATACCGACGCAAACGGTTACGCTGCAGTCCATTATCTCCTCAGCCCGCTGCGCGGCTCGAACCACGTGCGCGCGGAGGCCCGATTCAACGGCGCAGCCCTCGTTGGTTCGCCGGTCGATATCCTCATCGAAGGGCTGGCTAGTCCGGCCAAGAGCCTCGTGCTGCTCAACGGCACCTCCATCACCGGTCCGGCCGGCGGCAGCGTCGTGATCAAGGTACGGACGCTCAACACCGAAGGCAAGCCGGTCGGAGGCCATCCGGTCCAGTTCTCTGTCAGTGACAGCTACAGCGCCATCGGCGCAGCAGGGATCAAATGGCTCACCCTGAACACCGACCCCATCAGCGGCGAGGCTGAAGCGAGCTGGATTCTCGGCGGCAAGACCGGTACCCAGATCAACAGTCTCAAGATCGACGCCGGCGGGCTGGCCAATTCGCCGCTCGTCGTTCTGGCGACTGTGACGCCGGGCGCGCCCTGGGCCCCGGCCTGCAAACTGACCGCCACGGATTCGGTCACCGCCGACAACCTCTCCACCAGCCGGCTCACCGTCACCCTGAAAGACAGCTTCACCAACCCGGTCCCTGGCAAACAGCTCCTGTTCACCTCCGCTGATCTGGGATTGACCTTCGAGCAGCCGGGCCAGCTGACCAATGCCCTTGGCCAGGTAACCGGCACTGTCCGCTCCAGCCGCTCCGGCGCGAAGACGATCCTCGTCAAATTGAGCGACAGCGGGGTGACGGTCGCGTCTGCACAGCTCACATTTCTGGCGGGTCCTCCGAAGCAGTTGGCGGCCTTCTCGAGCAGCGCGATCACGGTCAATGCCGGCACCCTGGCGCATGATTCCCTCGCCGTCCTGGTGACCGACGCCCTGCAAAACCCGGTCGCCCACGTTCCGGTCACCTTCACGCTGACCTCCGGCAGCGGCTACCTTCTCGAATCCCGCCTCGCTACCCTGGTCACGAGCACGAACACGTCGGGTATCGCCCGCGCGCATCTTATCGCCGGCCAAAAAGTCGGGGAGGCCACGGTGGTGCAGGCCAGCAGCAGCCATCCCCAACTGGTGAACGCCAAGGTCAATTTTATCGCCACTGTAGTCAACGGCATCCCGGCTCGGGTCCACAAGATCGGCGGCGATGGCCAATCGGGCCAGGTGGGAAGCGAACTGCCCGTCCCCTTGCAGGTGCAGGTGCTCGACAGCAAGAACGATCCGGTCGCGAACGTCGCCATTCGTTTCTCGGCACAGGACTCCGGTGCCGCCATCACTTCCGTCAATCCGGTGCTGACCGATTATCTAGGTCAAGCGAGCGCGCGTTACAAACTCGGTTATCGTGCGGGAGAACCGCCGCAACTCATCAGCGCCCAGATTACCGGCACGACACTCTCGGCCAGTTTCATCGCTTATGGCAGCGGCGAGGGGGCGAAAAAGATCGAGCTCTATGCGGGCAACAACCAGGAGGGCGTCGCCGGCAAAACGGCTCCGGAACCGATGCAGGCGCGCGTCACCGATTCCTACGGCAATGGCGTCGCCAGGGTTCTGGTCCTTTTCCGCCGTGCTGATCCCTCCGGCGGCGGCCAGACCCTGATCGACTCGATGCGGACCGACCTCAACGGCATCGTCCGCCTGCAGCCGGTCTTGCCGACCTTGACCGGCGAGTACGTTTACATCGCCACCGCGCCGCAACTGCCAGCCCAATCCGCCGCCTTTTACATCACCGTTGGTCCGGATGCCGCTTACCGGCTCGACAAATATGCAGGCGATTACCAATCGATGACCGCCGGCCGTGAGCTGAACTACCCCGCGGTTGTCCAGGTGACCGATCAATACGGCAACCGTGTGCCGGGCACCACGGTGCAGTTCGTGGCCAGCGCCAGCAGCGGTCAGGTCCTGACCCCCGCCGTCATCACCGACGGGAAGGGTCTGGCGGCCTGCCGCTGGATCCTGGCGGCCAAGCCTAAAACCGACACCCTGCGGGCCTTCAGGCTTGGGCTGCACAATAGCCCCCTGCAGTTCACCGCGCTGGGCGTGCTCAACAGCTTCCCCAACTTTATCAATCTCCCGGCCCAGCCCGTGCGTATCGAGTACAACAAATCCTTCGCGCTCACCCTGTGGGCCGAAGACGGGGACGGCGACCGTCTGCATTTCACAGCCCAGCTCGCTCCCGCGGTAGCCAATGCCAGCCTGGATACCACTCTGGGCGCGGTGTTCACCTGGAAACCGACCGTGCGCCAAAAGGGCAGCTATCAGCTCAACCTGCGGGTTCATGACGGCCGCGGCGGCTTCGATGTCGACTCGCTTCTGGTCAGTGTGATCGGGGATTCGGCGCCGGTCTTCACCTCCCTCTATCCCGCCGGCGACCCGCCACCGCTCGCCGAGGGCGCGACCCAGATTTTCACCTGTGCAGCGAGCGATTACGATGGCGACCCCATAACCTTCACCTGGTATGTCGACGGCACGGCCAAAGCCAGCGGTCCGCGCTTCGAACTGAGCGCCAGCCGATACGGCAAGGGCCCCCACCAGGTCTATGTCATCGCCTCCGACGGATTCAAGGAGACCCGCTCGCGAACGTGGGACATCAGGACCTCGGTCGAGCTGAATGCTTTTTCAGCAGCTGCTGAATCCTACCAGGGAGTGATTATAAGCTGGCGTACGACCCGGGAGACCGATAACCTCGGATTTGATGTATTGCGAAGCACGGTGGAACGCGGGGGGTATATCAAAATCACATCCAGACTGCTCCCGAGCCGGGAGGATGGCGCTTACACTTTCCGGGACAGCAGCGCCGTGGCTGGTACGCGGTATTTTTACATGCTTGAGGACCTCAGCCGCGGCGGAACGCGTATGCAGCACGGCCCGGTGGCCGTGACGCTGCAGTTGCCCGATCGCTACAGTCTGGAGCAGAACTTCCCTAATCCCTTCAATCCAGCGACCGCGGTGCGGTTCCAGCTGCCACGGGCGGACCGGGTGCAGCTGGTGATTGTCAACACCCTGGGGCAGCAGATCCGGACGTTGGTGGCGGGCCGGATCGAGGCGGGATACCATGCGGTCATCTGGGATGGCCGCGATGATAGGGGTGAGCGGGTGGCCTCCGGGATTTACTATTGCCGGCTGGTTACCGCGGGCTTTCAGGCTGTCAAAAAGATGCTCCTGATCAAATAGGCTGCACAGGCGCCGGGGCCGATGGTCCCGGCGGCCGAACTTTCTCGTACCCACCTGCCTGCCCGCAGGCCCATACTCTGTCGCCGCCCCGGTTACTCCCGCGCCCACCCGCTGTACTCTCGCGCCCATCCGGCGGTCGTACCCTCTTGTGCGACGTGGTCAAAGGCCGGCGGGCGGCATCCGGTCTCCGCGGTACTTTTCCCTCTCCCCATGATATTTTTTCTTGACAAAAAACCAACAGTTGCCTATTTTAAGCGTGGCCAACTTCCGCAAACCGCCGTCTGCCGCCATGCAGACAGGCCGCCTTACCTCGCCGCGAAAGGATAACCTATGAACCTCACCGGGCTGGACTGGGGTATAGTCGCCGTCGTTGTTGCCTTCATCTTCGCCAGCGTTTATACTAGCCGGACCTTCATGCGCAGCGTCGCCGACTATCTCTCCGCGGGGCGCACCGCCGGACGGTACCTCATCAGTGTCTCCCAGAGCATCGCTGCCCTCGGCGCGATCACCGTCATCGCCAATTTTGAGATGAACTATCAGGCCGGCTTCCCCATGACCTGGTGGGGTTTCACTATGGGTGTCGTGATCCTTTTCATCACCGTATCGGGCTGGGTGGTCTACCGCTTCCGCGAAACCCGCGCCATGACCATGGCCCAGTTCTTCGAGATGCGGTACTCGAAGAATTTCCGCATCTTCTCGGGCGCCCTCGGCGTTGCCGCCGGTATCATCAACTTTGGCATTTTCCCGGCGGTGGAGGCGCGTTTTTTCATCTATTTCTGCGGATTGCCCGATACCTTCTCTCTCTTCGGCCTGCACCTTTCCACTTTCGCTTGTACGGTCTTTCTGCTGCTGGCGATTTCTCTCTATTTTGTCTTCGCCGGCGGGCAGGTGGCGATCATCATCTCCGATTTTATCCAGGGCGCCTTCGTCAACATCACTTTCGTGCTGATCATCCTCTATTTTTTCTCCCTTTTTTCCTTCGACCAGATTTTTGCCGGCCTGCAAAACGCCCCGGCGGATGCCTCGCTGCTCAACCCCTACAAGACCAGTCAGGCCAAGGATTTTAATTTCTGGTATTTTCTCATCGGTGTCTTCGGCGCCATTTACAGCGTTCTCTCCTGGCAAGGCACCCAGGGCTTCAACAGCTCGGCCCGGAACGCCCACGAGGCCAAGATGGCTGGTGTTCTCTCCAACTGGCGCGGTATTCCCCAGGTGATCTTTCTGCTCTTCATCCCGGTGGCCGCCTACACTGTTATGCATCATCCCGATTTCTTCGCCCAGGCCGCGCACGTCCATAACGTGCTCGGCACGGTCAAGGATTCTGTCATCGAAAGCCAGCTCACCGTGCCCCTGGTTTTGACGCAGTTACTGCCCAAGGGATTGATGGGAGCGTTCGTCGCGGTGATGCTGATGGCCTCGATCAGCACCCTCGAGTCCTATATGCACTCCTGGGGCAGCATCTTCGTCCAGGATGTAGTGATGCCGCTGCGTCGCACGCCCTTGACCCCCAGGCAGCATATCAACATCCTGCGGCTCTCCATCGCCTGCGTCGCGCTCTTTGTCTTCGCATTCAGCAATATCTTCCGCCAAACCCAGTACATCCTGCTCTTCTTCGCAGTGACCGGCGCCATTTACGCCGGCGGTTCGGGCACGGTCATCATCGGCGGCCTTTACTGGAAACGCGGGACCACGGCGGCCGCCTGGGCGGCGATGATCACCGGCTCGGCGGTCGCCGTAAGCGGCACGGTCATCCCCTCGATCCTCAAGGCCTTTCCGTCTACTGGAGAGCGGATTCCCCTGCTCGCCACCCTGGGGGCGATCAACGGCCAGGTTTTCTGGTTCCTCGCCATGGCCAGCGCTATCCTCATCTATATCCTCGTCTCGCTCTTTGGGCCTAAGCGGGAATATGACATGGACCGGCTTCTCCACCGCGGCCCATATCTGGTCAAGGAAGACGCCATAGCAGCCGCCGCCGAACCGGTCCGGGGATGGAAGATGCTGGGCATGGGCAAGCTGTTCACCCGCGGCGACAAAATCATCTACATCGCCACCTATGTCTGGACCTTTATCTGGTTCGCCGCCTTTGTCATCGGCACGATTATGGCCCTGACCAGCCCGATCAGCGATCGCGGCTGGATGCGTTTCTGGTATCTCTACCTGATCGTCGGCGTCGTGATCTCGAGTGTGGTCGTGGTCTGGTTCACCGCCGGCGGCCTCCGCGACATGCGCCGCATGTTCACCGAACTGCACACCCGTGTCCGCGACCACAACGACGACGGCACGGTTCGTCACGACGCCGACGCCCGGTGAGAACCCGAGCACCCCAGGACTATCGCGCGGGCGGTTCCGGAACCGGGCTCTGGTCGACGTAGATGAGCTTATCGACCGGAAAGTTCAACGCCCGCGCCTTTTCCACCAGCTGAGTCAGCACCTCCCGGGGAAGCCGGGGCTCACGGGCCAGAATCCAAAGGTATTTTGTGCTGTTGCTGCAAACCAGCACCCGCGAATAGCCTTCATCAAGTTCGATAATGTTGTAACCGCCGTAAAAGGGCCCGAAAAAGGAGACCTTCAGCCGTCCGACGCTGCGGTCGCCGACGAATTTGGCCTTGCCCACCACCTCCTTCCACTTTTTCTTCTCATCCTGGTAGCCCCGGTTGACCACCCGCACGGTGCCGTTGTCATTGAGGGTATAGTTCGCCGTGATGCGGCTGAGCCCCCTCTCGAAGGAGTGATCCAGACGCGCGATTTCGTACCAGTTGCCAAGATAGCGGTCAAGGTCAAAATCCCTGACCGGAACAGCGCCCGGAGGCAAATTGCCGGCACAGCCAGCAAGTCCCGCCAGCAGGACCATACAGAATAATGGTTTCATGGTTTGAACTCCTTGTAATAGATATTAAAATAGGAGGTACGGTGGCAAAGGTGATAATAATATGGTAAAATAAATCCTCATTTCAAGGGCCATTTTTCCGGGCTCACCAGGTTGATGGGGTGATTGGAGTACGCAGTGCGAGGCTTCAGGTGCAAGTCGGATTTCGGGGGGCTCCTGTCCGGCTAAATCCTTGCACAAGTAATCAAAAAGTGTTACATTGCATCAGTTCATCCATCCAGCAAAGGAGATGTTTTATGCGGACAATCCCCGCCTCCCTGGCGCTTCTCATGATTTGTATGCTTGCGGCGCTGGCGTTTGCCCAGCAGGGCTTTCAGCGCACACCCGATTTTCTCCCGGTCTCGGTCTGGTACAGCGGCGGCATCGCCCGCGCGCCGATGCTCTCAGCCATCACCCCGGAATCGCGTGATCAATGGCGCCGCGATCTGACACAGATCAAATCTCTTGGTTTCAACGCCGTCCGTACCTGGGTCGAATGGGCGCATTGCGAGCCCCGGCCTGGGGAGTACCATTTTGAAAATCTCAATCTGCTCTGCGAGCTCGCGCGCGAGCAAGGCTTGCGCGTCATCTGCCAGTTGTATGTCGACTCCGCGCCCGATTGGGTCGTAAAACGATTCCCTGAGGGCCGTTTTGAGGCGCAGAGCGGCGACAAGGTTACGCCCCAAGCGGCGCCAGGATGCTGCACCGACCATCCCGGCGTCCAGGAGGCGGTCCTCAATTTTTATACCGCGACCGCCAAAACCGCCATGCAGCATCCCAACTTTTTCGGCTGGGATCTCTGGAGCGAGCCCCACATCATCAACTGGGCCTATATCAATTACGTCCCCAATGCCAGCTTTTGCTATTGCCCCTTCACGATGAGCGTTTTCCAGCAATGGCTGCTGAAAAAATATGGCAGCCTCGATGCGCTTAATCAAGCTTGGTATCGCAATTTCAGCGACTGGAGCGAGGTGAGCGCCCCGCGCTTCGGCACCATCCTCAGCTATACCGATTTTATCGACTGGAAAAATTTTATATATGAAAAATTGGCGCACGACTTGCGCCTGCGCTATGAAGCCATCCGCAAAGCCGACCCGGTTCATGTGATCACCTCCCATGCCGCGGTTCCCTCGATCTTTTACTCGCCCTATGTCGGTGCCGGGGCGACCGACGACTTTCTGATGGCGGAACAGATCGATTTCTACGGTACCTCGCTCTATCCCAAACACAATCATCCTAGCAGCCATTGGGAGCTGTGGAAGTATCAGGTGGCGGTTGACTTCTCGCGCAGCGCCAATAAGAAGAATGGCGGATTTTATGTCGGTGAGCTTCAGGCGGGCAAAGGCACCTATGGTCTTAATATCGGCAATCCAATCACCCCTGAGGATCACCGTATCTGGATGTGGTCGGCGCTGGCCAAGGGGGCCAAGGCGATTAATATCTATGCCTATTATCCCATGTCTTCAGGATACGAGTCGGGCGGCTACGGGCTGATCAACCTGGACGGCAGCGTCACCGAACGGGCGGCGGCGGCCGGCAAGACGGCCGGAATCGTCACTAGGAATATGAAGCTGTTCCTCGATTCCAAGCCGATTCCGGCGCAGGTTGCCATCGTCTATAATCCACTGGCGCAAATGGTCGGCGGCGAACAGCGCACCGTCACCGCCGACTTACACCAGCAGTCGCTGCTTGGCTGGTACCGTTTCTTCACCGAGCGCAACATCCCGGTTGATTTCATTCATCGCCGCGACCTTGAAAAGGGCGAAGTATCCGGGTACCGCTTGATCATCGTCCCCTATCCCTTGATGTTCACAGAAGCCGCGGCGGCCGGACTGAAAAAATTCATCGCGGAGGGGGGCTATGCCGTCAGCGAGGCACGGCTGGCGTGGAACGATGAACGGGGCTATGCGATGCCTGCCATCCCGGGGATGGGATTGGACCAGATCTTCGGCGTGCGGGAAAGTTCGGTGAGAATGGATGAGCGGCCCGCACTCTCGCCGGTGGCCCTAACCCATCCGTTGCTGCAGGGATTCACGGCGGCGGATACCCTCTTCGGCGCCAATTTCGCCGAATCGCTAACCCTACTGCCGCAAACCGTGAGCAAGGTGCTGGCCCGATTGGCCGATGGCACACCCGCTGTAACCGCGGCGGACTATGGCAAAGGCGGCGCCCTCTACATCGGCACCTTCCTGGGGATGGCCAATCATCTCCAGCCGGCCCGCGGCAACGAACGTCTGATGAAAAACCTGCTGCAATGGAGCGGAATCGAGCGCCCCTTCACCAGTTCGCATGACGGCAAGGCGGAGGCACCGGTGGAGGTCCGGCTGCGCCGCACATCGGCAGGATTCCTGCTGTTTCTCATCAACCACAGCGAGTCCGTACAGCAGGTTGGCGTCGATTTGACGGTGGCGAAATCGGGGGTCTATACATTACGGGATTTGGTGCACGAACAACACCGGAACGCGACAGCGCATGGCAAACAGTTGAGCCTGCTGCAGGAGATCGCCGCACGCGATGTACAGGTCTGGCAGATCGAATAGTACAAGGTCGGTCCAGGCAAACGGGAGGCCGGCCAACCGCCTAGTTTTCGCCGAATAGCTGCAACCATTCGTCGAGATCCAGATCATTGCTGCCGCCATGCTTTTCCTGCAGATCGGCATCACGACCTTGTTCGAGTTTATGCCGCCATTGCTCGCTGGAGAGCAGCTGGGCGCCGCAGGACTGGACGAACCGTGCCAGCGGCTGGTCGGAGGTGACGACCAGCGTATTCCGCGGCTGCTTTTCCGCCTGGACCAGGCGTTTGATCAGCGCATCCGCATTCTCGGGCGGCCGGGAGTAGATAACCCTGATCTTTCCGCTCTGAATTCGCGCCGGTGGCCCCGCGTCGTTCTGGCCATCAAAGACCAGCATGACGCGCACCGTGCGCGCAGCGGCATACACCGCATGTTTGCGGATCACCTCCTCGCGCGCGCGCTCCAGTTCGCTCGCACCCAGCAATCCTTTCTTCCGGCCGCGCAGCAAGAAATTGTAGCCGTCCACAATGATCTGCATGCCCTGTCCTCTCTTCCTGGTTTCCGTGCACCCCGCCCCGTCTGGGACTGGAAGGTTAGCCCGCGCCTTCCAGCGATGTGGGCACCGGCGTCTTGCGCACCAGCCAGCCAATATACACACCAGGCCCTAGAGAAATCAACAAAAAAACGCGAATTATGCTTTCGCGAATGCCTGAATTTCACTACATTACATGATTAGTATCCATTTCTGGAGGAGCTATTGCCATACCAGGGCGAAATCGCCGCGCTGACCGCGGTGGTGCTGTGGAGCAGCACCGCCATCCTCTTCGAAAGTATCGGCAAGCGCATCGGTCCCTTTTACACCAACCTGATGCGCCTGACATTGGCCTGTCTCTTTCTCGGCGTCACCCTGTACCTTCAGGAGGGCTATTTCTTTCCGGTGGCTGCAAGCCGGAATCAAAAGTTCTGGCTTGGACTGAGCGGGGTGGTTGGATTGGCGCTCGGCGATGCCGCATTCTTCACTTGTCTGGTGATCCTCGGTTCGCGGCTGGCAACACTGCTCCTCTCGCTATCGCCGGTTTTCACTACAGTCTTCGCCTGGTTTTTCCTCGGCGAGCATCTCAGCCCCCTCGGCCTGGCCGGCATCGCCATCACCTTCATGGGCATCTTTTGGGTGGTCAATGAGGAGAATGAGGAACATCATCCACGAGTGAAATTCAAGGGGGTGGTTCTCGGGATCCTGGCGGCCATCGGCCAGGCCGCCGGAGTGATTTTGGCCAAGTACGGCTTCCGCACAGAGATCGGCGCGCTGGCGGCCACCATGTTACGCATGGTCCCCGCTGCTGGGGTAATGGGGATCGCGGCCATCATCCTCTACAACAAAGAGGCGGCCAGGATCTTGATCACCGACAAGAGGGCCCCGCTCTATATCCTCATCGCCTCCCTGCTTGGCCCCTATCTCGGAGTCTGGCTGGCAAACGTCGCCGTTAAGTACGCCGAGGCCGGTATCGCCGCGACATTGCTGGCGACTGTTCCGGTACTGCTCATCCCCCTTGTCTGGATCGTTCACGGACAGCGCCCCACCCTGCGTGCCGTCGCCGGCACCTTCATTGCCATGATGGGGGTGGCCCTGATCTTCCTGCGCTAATCGCACCTGCGGAGGTACAGCAGGGTAATGTCATCCTCGAAATGGACGGCGCTGGTGAACGCCCGAACGTCATCGACGATCGTTTGCAGACCGCTCCCCGCCTCTTCCCTGCCAAAGCGTCGCAGCAGGGACTCGAACCGCCCCGAATTCTGATAGAACACACCCTCGGGATCGGCTGCCTCCGTGATTCCGTCGGTATAGAGCAAGAGCCCATCGCCCGGCTGCAACGTAAAGATGCCGCTTGTATATCGGACCCCTTCCCGCAGGCAGCCCAGCGGCGGCCCTCCCTCCTGCGGCATCTCGATTTCCCCCGCCCTCCGGATCACTTTAGGCGGCAAATGCCCGGCATTCATATACTCCACCCTCCCCTCCATCGGATCCAGCAAAGCGACAAAGCAGGTGGTAAAGAGCATTGCGGTAGTAACATCATACATCAGCTGGTTCAGCCGTACCGCCATGGCCTCCAGCGGGATGGCGCTCTCCAGATAGGCATGGAGAGCGGCGTGCAGGCTGTTGACCAGCAGGGCCGAATAGATGCCCTTGCCTGCGACATCGGCGATAACCAGGGCAAAGCGGCCGCTGGTCAGGGGGATGATTTCAAAATAATCGCCGCCGACTTCCCTGGACGGGATGTTGAGCCCGCTGTTCTGATAACCGGGGATAACCGGCAGAATGGAAGGGAGAATCGTTCTTTGAATCGCGGAAGCCAGCTCCAGCTCGCGGGTCATGCGCTGCTTGTCCAGCATCTCACGAATATAGTATTTGTTCTCGATCGCCGCGCGGACCTGCTGGCTAATAAGATGGAGCAGCATTCTGTCCACCGTCTCGAATCGTGCCTGAGGATGATGATTTTCCTTGCCGATGACCATAAAGGTGTATTGATCGCCGAGGCACTCAAAGCCGGACTGGATGACATCACTGTTGATTTCAATCTCCTCCAAGCTGCCCTCCGGGAAGGCAACCTGCTCGAGCGTGCCGTCCCGCTTGCGGATGTGAACCAAGCCGCGGGAGGCGTCAGTCAGCGCAGTGGCGCGGCGCAGGGCCAGATCGATCAGGGATTCCGGCTGATCGATGCGGATGATATCAATACCGGTATCGATGAGCTCATGGAGCTGCAGGATCTTGTGCTGCAGACTGGCCGCTGTCTCCTGCAGTTTGATATCGCTGAGCCGCTGCTCGGTGACATCGCGGGCCGCCGCATAGAGGAGATCGCTGCCGGATTCAGGGAATACATTCCAGATCAGGTGCCGGTAATTCCCATGGATGCTGCGATAGCGGTTTTCGAAGGAGAGAGCAGGAACGCCCCGTAGCAATTTGCCGATCTCCTCAACGGTTCTGGTCTGGTCTTCCGGATGGACAAACTCCAGAAAAGGACGCGAGAGCAACTCCTCGCGCGACCAACCCAGGGTGCGGCTGAAAGCCGGATTGACCTCAATAAACACCGCCCTCCTGGCATCGGCGATGCAAAACAGGTCAAGAGAAAGTTCGAAGAATTTTCGTAAATGGTGGTCCATGATTACCGCCCATTGGCTGCGATTCGTTCAGGCCAGGAGATCCAACGCTTCGCGGACACTGTCCGCCTTAAAGGCATGACGATAGAGCCCCATGATGCTGAAGGTTTTCAGCAAGGCAGGCCGTGCGCGCACCAGCACCAGCCCCCCCTCCCGGCTCTTGAGCGTTTCCATGAGTTCCAGGAGCGAGGTGATGCCGAGGCTGTTGGCCGCCTGCACCTCCCCGACATCCAGAACGATCCTGCGGATCGCGTCATAGGCGGGATCACAGGCGGCCTTAAGGAGGGCTTCTCCGCCGGCACGATTGAGGTATCCCCCTGCAAAGAGGATGAGTGTTTGGCTGCAAAGCTGCGTTTTCACGGAGAAAGAGGACATGAGGGGGTCAATCACCGTCCTTAGGTCGGGAGTATGGTGCCCGGGTGTATGGATCATCTTCTGAATCCATCGTCCTCGTCCGGTTTCGGGCGGCCCGGGTGTGGCGCAAGCGCGCTTTATCTCTGAAGCCTGTAGCAGAGGGAATCCCGGACAGGAGGGATCCTTCACAAAAAGGTCCTATGTAATAGAACCCGGCGAGGGGTCGATAAATTTCTTCTTATAAACGAAATATTTCTTTTCTCGCATTTTGCTCCCATGGACCAGCCCGGAACCGCCGGTTGTTCTTTCGATTCCTGGCTTGCTTTTTTTAAATGCGATACTTATATTACGCCTTAATTACGCCGGCGCAGGTTTCCTTATAATCGGAGCAGAATCCATGACGCTCTCTCCTCTCGACATTGGCATTGTTATCGGCTACCTCATTTTGACCGTGCTTATCGGCTTCATCGTCTCAAAAAGAGCTTCCAAGGGTCTCAATTCCTATTTTCTTGCGGACAAGGGATTGCCGTACTGGATTCTGGGCGTCTCGGACGCTTCAGGCATGTTTGACATCACCGGGACGATGTGGCTGGTCTATGTCGTCTTCGTCTATGGCCTGAAATCGGTTTTCCTCCCCTGGCTTTGGCCGGTCTTCAATCAGGTCTTTTTGATGGTCTTCATGTCCAAGTGGATGCGCCGGTCGAATGTCATGACGGGCGCGGAGTGGATCGGCACGCGCTTCGGCGGCGGGCGCGGCGGGGTATTGGCGCACATCAGCGTGGTGGTCTTCGCTCTGGTCAGCGTCATCGGCTTTCTCGCCTATGGCTTCGCCGGCATCGGTAAATTCCTGGCCCAGTTTCTGCCCTGGGGTTTGCCGCCCAACTATTATGCCACCATCCTCATGCTCGTCACGGCCCTCTACGTCGTTGCCGGCGGCATGTATAGCGTGGTCATCACCGAGCTGCTCCAATTCTCGGTGCTGACCATCTCTTCGATCACGGTCGCAATTGTGGCCATGTCCAAGACCACCAACGCCGCCATCACCGCCGCCATCCCGGCCGGCTGGAAAAATCCCTTCTTCGGCTGGAATCTCAACCTGGACTGGTCCGGTTTGATCCAGTCGGTCAATACCAAGATTGCGGCGGACGGGTACTCCCTTTTCACTATTTTCTTCATGATGATGCTCTTCAAGGGCATTCTCGTCAGTCTGGCCGGCCCGGCGCCCAATTATGACATGCAGCGCATCCTCGCTACCCGCAGTCCCAAAGATGCCTCCAAGATGAACTTTTTCGTCTGCTGCTGCCTCTATTTCCCGCGCTATCTCCTGATCAGCGGCATTGTCGCACTCGGCCTGGTCTTTTTCAGCCCACAGATCGTCGGTATGGGCGCCAATATCGACTTTGAACGCATCCTGCCCTATGTGCTCAGCAACTTCCTTCCGACGGGGATCCTCGGGCTGGTGCTGGCGGGTCTCTTCGCCGCCTTCATGTCCAATTTCGCAGCCACGGTCAACGCCGCCCCGGCCTATGTCGTCAACGACATCTACAAGCGCTACATCAATCCCAATGCCAGCCATCGCAAACTTATTACGCTCAGCTACATCGTCTCGTTCGCCTTTGTCGCCACTGGCATCTTTTTCGGCTTTCATGCCGCCAATATCAACGAGGTGACCCAGTGGATCGTCTCCGCCCTCTGGGGCGGCTATACGGCCGCCAACATCCTTAAATGGTATTGGTGGCGTTTCAACGGCTACGGTTACTTCTGGGGCATGATCACCGGCATCACCAGCGCGCTGATCCTCTCCAAATTCCCGAGCTTGTTCCTCTGGCTCTATCCGCCCATCGTCGACAATCTGCACGCGCTCTACTCCTTCCCGGTCATTCTGGTACTTTCCAGCGTCGGCAGTATTCTCGGCGCCCTGCTCAGCAAGCCGGAGGAAGAAGAGATTCTAATCAAATTCTACAAGCAGGTCCGCCCCTGGGGCTTCTGGAAACCGATCCATGCCAGAGTCGTCGCCATGGATCCCTCGTTTGTATCCGATGCCAATTTCAAGCGCGATATGTTCAATGTCCTTATCGGCATCGTCTGGCAGACCAGCCTGGTGATCCTGCCGATCTTCATCGTCATCCGCGAGAAGGCGAGCATGCTCGAAACCCTGGGCGTGCTGATCGTCAGCTCTTTGATCCTGCACCGCACCTGGTGGAAAAACATCACGGATTAATAAAACACAACAAAAAAGCCCCTCCAATGGAGGGGCTTTTTTTATCTGGGCGGAGGAGATCTTTAGTATTCCGCCGGCATATTCTGCAACTGGCTGTAGGTGAAGACCGGGCCATCCTTGCAGACATAGAGCTTGCCGACGTTGCAGCGGCCGCACTTGCCGATGCCGCATTTCATGCGGTTTTCCAGGGTGGTATAGATATCGTCCGGCTGGAAGCCGAGCTTGAGCAGGACCGGAAAGGTGTACTTGATCATGATGGGCGGGCCGCAGACGATGGCGATGGTGTTCGCCGCCGCCGGGGCGATCTTTTCCAGTACCGTGGGCACAAAGCCGATCTCCCCCTTCCACTCCGGGGTTTCGCCGCCGGGATCGACGGTCGTCACCAGCTTGACATCCGGGCGGGCGGCCCACTCCTCCAGTTCGTGTTTATACACCAGATCCGCAACCGAGCGCGCGCCGTAAAGGATGGTGATATCCTTGAAGCGCTCGCGCCAATCCAGGGCGTTCCAGATGACGCAGCGCATCGGCGGCAGGGCGATGCCGCCGGCGATGAAGAGCAGGCTCTTGCCGCTCCACTCTTCGATGGGGAAAATATTGCCGTAGGGGCCGCGGAAGCCGATGATGTCACCCTCCTCGAGTCTGGAGAGTGCGGTGGTCACCCGCCCAGCCTTGCGAAAGGTGCATTCGATATAGCCGCTGCGGGTCGGCGAGGAGGCGATACAAAAGGTGGATTCGCCCTCGCCGAAAATGGAGTATTCACCAAATTGACCCGCCTTGAACCGGAAGGCCTTCCCCTCCTCCTCATTCTGGAAGAGCAGGCGGAAAGTCCGTACCTTGGGGGCCTCGTCGATGATCTTGTCGATCTTCATCAGGAAAGGTTTGTAATCGTTCTGTTCAGCCATGAGAAATGCTCCCAATAGTATCCCGGCTTATACGGCAGCGATGCAGGCCTGGGCCTGTTCGATCAGATTCATATCCGCGGGGCAGGCACGCAAACAGCGGCCACAGCCGACGCAACCCGGCACCTGCAGTTGCTCGGGCATGTAGCTAAATTTGTGCATCATGCGCTGGCGCCAGCGCTCGCTCTGCAAATGCCGCGGGTTGTGCCCCGAGGCGTGCAGAGTGAAGAGGGCCGAACCACACGAGTCCCAGCAGCGCAGCCGCGTCCCCTTCTTGTGCGAGCCTTCGTCCTGGATGTCAAAACAGGAGCAGACCGGGCAAACATAGGTGCAGGCGCCGCAGCCGATGCAGCGCAGCGAGGTCTCCTCCCAGAAGGGGCTATCGAAGGCCTTGCCGAGCTTGCCGCGCAGGACTTCCAGATCGAATTCACGCGGAACCTGGGCCAGATAGTCCTCCTTGTTCACCGCGGCGGCGGGGGCGAATAGCTCCGGTACCAAAGCCACCAGGGCCTCGCCTTTGGCGGTCAGCACCTCGGCCAGATAGGTCTCCCCCCCCAGCGGGGTCAACAGCAAATCACTGCCGCGGGTATCGCCGGGCGTCACGCCGACAGAGGTGCAGAAACAATCCGCATCGGCACGGGTGCAGCTCACCGTCACAAAGGTGGTCTTTTCCAGCCGTTTGCTGAACAACAGATCGGGCCTGTCCCCGGTAAATTGCCGCGTCAGATAGGTGACGGCAGCAGCGTCGCAGGGACGCAGGCCGAAGGCCACCGTTTCCGGGATGAGATCCACGTTGCGCTCGTCGATCTGTATCCCGTTTTCGTCCTGATGATAGCGTATCAGTTCCTCGACCGGCGGGAAAAGCACCGACTTGGCCGAGAGTGCGGTCTGGATATAGTCAAAGGAAATCTCCTCGACCGCAGTGGCGGGCTGGAAGTGGACCTGGTTCCCCTTGCGCTGCGGGGCGATGAGCCTGCGCTCAAGCTCCTGAATCCTGCGCAGCAGGGCAAGCAGCTGGGTGTGTTGGATAGTTCTGTTTTCCATGGCGATACCTTAGATGATGAACTGCTCTTTGTCTTCGGCGCGGAAGGAGGAGAGGGCATTTTCGGCCTTGGCCCTGACGCCGGCGCGGATCCCGAACTCCTGAAAAATCGACTCCTCCATCTTGATCGTCAGCAGATGGATGGGAATGTCGAGGGGACAGGCGCGGCCGCATGCCCCGCAGGAGACACAGCGTCCTGCCAGGTGCATGGCGCGCATCATATGCCATTCCCAGTTGCCAAGCTGGTGGGCGGGCACCGGAATCCACTGCGGCTGGTTGCACTCGACGGTACAGCGGCTGCAGTAGCACATCGGGCAGGCAGCGCGGCAGGCGTAGCATTTAAAACAGCGCGCTAGTTCTTCCTGCCAAAATTGCCAGCGTTCCTTGAGGCTCATCGCGTCGAGCTCCTGCAGCCGGGTGAGATCGGCCCCCTTGAGCGTCAGGTCGCGGGTGCTGACTGCGGCCTCCATCTCCTGAAGCGTAGTCATTTCGGTGAGTTCACCGTTGTTGACACCCAGTACGACGAGATCCCCATCCTGCACCTGGTTTTCCGAGGCCAATTGCAGCACGGAGCGGAGCACCGGCAGCGGGGCGACGATGGCCACCTTGCCCTTCTGGCGGACTTCCGGTTTGAAGAGATAGGTTGCCAGGTTCTGCTGGCAGGTATCATCCCATATCAGGTTTTCGGCCGCTTGCGACGTCTGCACGAAGAGGGCCCGGCTGCGCCCGTTGGAGCCCTGGCCGAAGCCAATGACTATCTGCACCGTCCCGCTTTCGAGCAGCTCGCGCGCCCTGGTTCTCAAGACATCCATTTCTCTTCTCTCTCCCTTTACATGATCCCGGCCGCTGCCATCTCGTGGTAGGCGGTATAAGGTCCCAGTTTGCGCACCTTGTCGACGGTGGTATTGACGACTTCAGCCCATTTGGCCCCTTCCGCGGCGGATACCCAGGAAAACTGGATGCGCGCCGTGTCGATCCCCATGAATTCAGCCAGCTCCATGAAGGCGATCCAGCGGCGGCGCGCATGAAAATTGCCTGAGGTGTAGTGGCAGTCGTTGGGATGGCATCCCGAGACGATCACGCCGTCGGCTCCCTGAGCGAAGGCCTTGAGCAGCAGCATAAAATCAATGCGGCCGGTGCAGGGGAAGCGGATGATGCGCACATTGGTGGCATACTTGATCCGGCTGGTGCCGGTGAGGTCCGCTCCGGCATAGGTGCACCAATTGCAGACAAAGGCAACGATTTTCGGTTCAAAGTCCATGATCTCTTCCATGGTTAGTCCGCCCGGAGTTCAGCCCGGGCTCCATTCCGGATTGCAGCGCTGCCGCGAATCGGGCGCCGTGGTGGTTCAAGCGAAGAGCTCCATTACCTCGGCATAGACCTGCTCGTGGGTATAGCCCTGGATATCGATCGATTTGGAGCGGCAGAAGGCCACGCAGGTGCCGCAGCCTTGACAGAGGCCGGGATTAACCCTGGCCACCGTCTTGATCAGCTTGCCGCTGCGGTCGCGGATCTCCTCCCGCTCGATTGCCTGGTAGGGACAGGCCGACTGGCAAAGGAAACAGCCGACACAAGTCGAGTAGAGTGGCGGGTCGCAGCGGTTGACCATGGCGATCAGCGGCTCGCGCGTCAGTTCATCCTTTGAAAAAAGCGCGGCCACCTTGGCGGCGGTGCCGGAGGCCTGACCCACCGACTCGGGGATGTCCTTGGGGGCCTGGCAGGCGCCGGCAAGAAAAACCCCAGCCGTATTGGTCTCGACTGGACGCAACTTGGGGTGGGCTTCAACGAAAAAGTTATGCGCGTCGTAGCTCACATGCAGCTTTTGCGCCAGGGCTTCCGCTCCTTCGTTGGCCACCCCGGCGGTCGCGAGGACGACCAGATCGGCCTCGATCTCGACCGGCATGGCATTGAGCAAGGTATCCGCCCCCTGGACGATCAATTTGCCATCGCGTTCATAAATGCGGGAGACCCGGCCGCGGATATAATGGACATGGTCCTCCTCAATGGCACGTCGGGTGAACTCGTCGTACATCTTGCCGGCGGCGCGGATGTCCATGTAAAAGACATAGGCCTCGCCATGGTGAACCTTGTGCTTGTAGAGCATGGCATGTTTGGCCGTATACATGCAGCAGATCTTGGAGCAGTACTCAATGCCCTTGGCCTTGTCGCGCGAGCCGGCGCAGGCGACAAAGACCACCTTTTCCGGAGTCTTGCCATCCGAAGGCCGCTTCATCTCGCCCAGGGTCGGCCCGGAGGCCGAGAGCAGACGCTCGAACTGCAGGCCGCTGATGACATCCTTGTAACGGCCGTAGCCGTATTCGGGGAAGAAATCGCTCTCCTTGACGTTGAAGCCGGTGGCGACCACCACGGCGCCAACCTCATGCTCTATGATCTCGTCGGGCTGATCGAAACGGATCGCCTGCGTCGGGCAGACCTTCTCGCAGACCCGACATTTTCCCTTGGTGTAATAGGTGCAGTGAGTCCGGTCGATGACCGGCTTGTTGGGCACCGCCTGAGGGAAGGGCACATAAATGGCGGTCCGCTGGCCGAGCCGGGCGTTGAATTCGCTCGGAATGCGCTTGTTGGGGCACTTGGTGGTGCAAAGGCCGCAGCCGGTACAGAGTTTTTCGTCGAGGCTGCGCGATTTCTTGCGGATGCGCGCCTTGAAGTTGCCGATGAAACCGTCGAGGCTCTCAAGCTCGGCATAAGTATAGAGGGTGATGTTGGGATGCTGGGCCACCTCCACCATGCGTGGTGTGAGAATGCACTGCGAACAATCCAGGGTTGGAAAGGTCTCGGAGAGCTGCGACATATGGCCGCCGATGGAGGGCTCGCGTTCGACCATGATCACCTTGTGGCCGGCGTTGGCGATGTCAAGGGCCGACTGAATGCCGGCGATGCCTCCGCCGAGCACCAGGGCGGTCTTGATCACCGGCACCTTGATCGGGAAGAGGGGCTGGTTGCGCTTGACCTTTTCGACCAGGATGCGCACCAGATCGATCGCTTTCTCTGTGGTCGCCTCCCCCTTTTCGTGTACCCAGGAGCAATGCTCGCGGAGATTGGCCATCTCACACAGATAGGGATTGAGACCGGCCTCCTCACAGGCGCGGCGGAAAGTGGGTTCGTGCATGCGCGGCGAACAGGAGGCGACGACTACACCATCCAGCTTTTTCTCGCGGATGGCCTCGCGGATCATGTTTTGGCCCGGATCCGAGCACATGTATTTGTAATCGATGCTGTGGGCGACACCGGGGATCCTGCCGCAGACCTCAGCTACCCGGCCGCAGTCGACCGTGGCGCTGATATTCTCCCCGCAGTGACAGACGAATACGCCGATTCGTGACATGTTCAGGACTCCTCTTGGGCGGAAACGGGCTTCAGAACGGGCTTGGCGGCGCGTTCCGGCAGACGTACGGGCACAATGTGACGGTGCAGTCCGAGTTTTTTGGGTTCAAGGCCGAGAGCCAGGCCGATGGCCTGGGTGATATAGAGGATCGGAATGTCATATTTTTTCCCGAGGGCCTTGTTGATGGCGCTGCGTCGCATATCGAGATTGCTGTGGCACATCGGACAGGCGACGATGATCGCCTCGGCCCCGCGGCTGACCGCATCTTCGAGGATCTTGCCTCCGAGTTTGCCGACGAGATCCGTCCGGGGAATCGAAAGTCCGGCGCCGCAGCACTCGGTTTTAAAGGCCCATTCGATCGGATCCGCCCCGATGCGCCGCATGATTTCGTCCATCACCTGGGGATCCTCAACACGGTCGAAACGGGCGATCCTGGGCGGACGCACCAACAGACAGCCGTAATAACAGGCGACCTTGTAGGCGAAAGGCTTGCGTAGGCGCCCATTCAGCTCCGGCGGAAAGATCCTTTGCAGCAAATCCAGAATATTCAGGGCCTGCGGCATGCGGCCGAGGGGCATTTCGATCACCCCTTCGATCTCGCTCCGCAGGGCATCGTCCTCCTCCAGCTCGATCCGCGTGGCGGCCAGGCGGCTGAAACAGGCAGCGCATGGGACGAGGAGTTCCGCGAACTGCTGTTTTTCAGCCAGACCGAGATTGCGCGCCGGCAGGGCCAGCGAGAGCTTTTTATTGAGATTGTGGGCCGCGCTCGCGCCGCAGCAGTTCCAGTCGGTCACCGCCTCCAGCTGCAGATCCAACTCGGCGGCGACGGCTAACAGGGATTCACCATATTCACGCGAGGAACCCCCGATGGAGCAGCCGGGATAATAACCCATCTTCATGACCGGTCCTCCTTGTCGATGCTCTGCTGGTAAAGCCGGCGCAAGGCGCGGCGGTTCTTCACCCGATGCGGCAGCAGCTCCAGTTTGCCCTTGAGATAAAGCACCGGGGCCATCGCCACATCCTGCAGCAGATTCCAGCTGCGGGATTTGTAATCGGCAATCAGTCCTACTTCGTAGAGCCGGCCGGTATAGTGGATGACATCCAAAAAGGACTTGTGGAAACGCAGAATATTCCGGGCCTGGCGATGGACCTTGTTCTGCCGCGCCGCTTCAGCGCGGAGAAAGTCGGCCACCTTGGGGATGTCGATCTCCATGGGGCAGCGGCAGAAACAGGTCTCGCAGGAGAGGCAGAGCCAGATGCTGTGCGAGCGCAGCGCCTTTTCATCCATTTCGGGCTGGCGAATCTGCAGCAGGCGCATCAGTACGCTCGAGGGATACTCCATCTCGGCTGCCAGAGGGCACCCGGCAGAACATTTTCCGCATTGATAACAGCGGTTGACATCGACTCCCGTGCTGCGATAGAGCCTGTCGGCCAGAGCAGTACTCTGATCAACGAGGGCGGCATGCGCACTCATGAAATACTCCTTTGCATGGCAAGAGGAAGTTTTTAAAAATGGATAAGGAATGATAAATGAAGGCGATAAGAGGGCATCTATAGCATATAGGGCGGCCAGTCGAGATCATGTAGAGCGGTGCTGCACGTTGATTAGAGTGGTTTCAGATAGCTGATTTATTGCCGAGAAATTACGCATCCCCGACAAATAAGTCAAGCAAATAATTAGCCGGGGTACCCCCATAATCCAGCTCCCCCTGACACCCCGGAAAGCGGTTCTCCAGGCGAGCCCCAGAAGGGCAGCCTTGCAGCTGCCCGATCATACCGGCGCCGCAACGAGGCGGCAGTATCACTCCGCTTTTTTCCCGTTGACCTGACAAAACATCACGCTATGATAGCGTCCGTAGGAAAAGTAGATGATGATGCCGATCAGGAGCCAGACGAAGAGCCGCAGCCAGTTCTCGACCGGCAGCGAAAACATCAGCACCAGGCAAAACAGGATGCCGAGGATCGGAAAGACCGGACTGAATGGCACCCGGAAAGGACGTTCAGCCTCCGGATGGGTGTAGCGCATCACCAGCACCGCCGCACAGACGATAACGAAGGCGAGCAAGGTGCCGATATTGACCAGCTCGGCAAGAATACGCAAGGGCAAAAAGGCAGCCAGGAGGCCGATGACTGTGCCGGTCAGGATGGTGGATTTCCAAGGCGTGCGGAATTTTTCATGGATCGCCCCGAAGAATCCGGACGGCACCAGTCCATCGCGCGCCATCGCCAGCAAGATGCGCGGCTGACTCAACTCCATGACAAGCAGCACCGAGGTGATCCCCGCCAGGGCGCCGATCGCAATGAGCAGCTGCGCCCAGGGCAGCCCCACCTGGCGGAAGGCATCGGCGACCGGGGCGTCGATATTGATCTGATTATAGGGCACCATGCCGGTGAGAACCATGGAAACCAGGATGTAAAGCACCGTGCAGATCATCAGAGAGGAGACAATACCGATCGGGACATCCTTGCGGGGATTACGCGCCTCTTCAGCATGAGTCGAGACCGAGTCGAAGCCAATATAGGCGAAAAAAATCACCGCCGCTCCTGCCAGCATTCCGAGCGGTTCACCGCCCGGCCCTTGCTGACCAAGAATCGTTTTGCCGAAGAAAGAGAGGCCGGAGTAGCCATACGGAGCGAAGGGATGCCAGTTCTTGGGATCGATATAAAAGGCGCCCACACCTATCACAAAAACGACGACCACCAGCTTGGTGATCACCATGGCCACATTAAACGAGGCGCTCTCGCGAATACCCTTGATCAGGATAATCGTAATGACGGTCGTGATGATCAGCGCCGGCAGATCGATGACGGCGCCGGTCGAGATGAACTGTCCGAGCGCCGGATCATAATCGAAGGGCGCTCGGGCGATGGACAGGGGTAGTTTCAAATTGAAAAAGGCGAGCAAGGCCTGGAAATAATGCGACCAGCCGTGCGCCACCGCGGCCGAGGCCACCGTATATTCAAGTACCAGATCCCAGCCAATGATCCAAGCGAAAAGCTCGCCCAGAGTGGCGTAGGCATAGGTGTAGGCTGAGCCCGCCACCGGCACCATGGAGGCGAACTCGGCGTAGCAGAAAGCGGCAAAGATACACGCCAAGCCGGCGATCATAAACGAGACCATCAGGGCCGGCCCGGCCTTGTCATGGGCCGCGATGCCGGTGAGCACGAAAATACCCGTGCCGATGATCGCTCCCACGCCCAGGCTGCTCAACTGAACCGGCCCCAGGATCCGGCGCAGCCTGTTCTCCCCTTTCATCTCCTCTAATAGCATCTCCAGAGGTTTGCGCTTGAAGTACTGAAAGGCCATCTCCAACCTCGCTGTTAGTTCGAAATCCTGCGGGAAATTAACTGGACTTCTGGAACAATCAAACTACTCAACCACGAAGAGAAAACCAGGCGATGGGCGAATCCCCGGACGGCGGAGCGGCCCAGGACTCAAAGATCCAGATCCTCGACCTCCAGTGCGGAACGCCACCAGTCAAAGTGATCGCGCTGCAGGACCTCCAGCGCGGGAAAGGGATAGTGGCAAAACTCCTCCTGGTCGCCGATATAAAAGCCGTTGCGGATGAGGGCAAAGGAAATGTCACCCTTGAGATAGCGGTTGATGGTCTTGGTCGGCTTTTCGGGCTGCTGCAGCAGCCCGATGAGGCATTCCCGCAGGTGCTCGATATGCGCATACGGCAGATCCTCCGCCGGGGCAAGAGCGGGATCGACCGCCAGCGCGCCCAGTTCCATCTCCATAAAAAAGAGCTTGGGGACCGAGACCGGAAATTCCCGGTTGGTGACAAAGCGGCAGAATTCGCGTGGATTAAAAAGGGTGGCAATGCGCGGCATCACCGGGCAGAGTTCCTGATAAAGGTGGAGCCGGCGCTGCTCTTCCGGCAGGGTGGCGCTGCGCGGCAGTTCGAGGACTGCACCGGCATCGGTGACCAGGTAGAGGCTCTTCAGGGCGCTCAGCGGCAGGTGCTCGAGGACGCGGTAGATGGAAAGATAGACCGAGCGCTTGGGCTGGCCGTCGAAATGCGGCTGGCAGCGTTGTTCGATGTCCTCCAGGGGAAAATAGTCACTGGCGAAATCCTTATCCACCTCGATGAAGATCGCCTGGCCGCGGGTGTGTTTGGCCGTGCCGGTGGCGAAGTAGACGCCAAACTCCTGCGGCGGCAGCATCGAGGCGACCAGGGATTCTGGAAAAATGGAGAGGTAGAGATAGGCGGCCAAAGCGTCTTTTCCTTTCAAGGACTAATTGAGCTTTAGCTTTAAATTTACAATAATTTCACTTCATTGTCAATACCGGATTGCAGAGTGAAAAAGGGAGGAACTCCTCTACCCGCTGAGGCGGGGAGGGGCACTGGCGGCACCGCGGTGGCCCCGCGCAGCGGCCGCGGCATGGTGACGATGCCGCACGGCTACCTGCGTTCACCAGCGATAATGCCGGATATGCTCGCCGCGTTTTTGAATCTCCGTCATTGCAGAGATCCCGATTTCGATGTGTTTTTCCGTGAAGCTCGAAAAGACCTTGCGGGATGATTCCTTGGTCTTGATCCCTCCCTTTTGCAGCGGCAAATCGGAGACCAGAAGCAGCGCACCGATAGGCACCTTGCTAACGAATCCGACGCTGAAAAGGGCGGCGCATTCCATGTCGATGCCGATAGCCCGTTCCTCATAAAGGATCGCCTTGAAGGTATCATCGAATTCCCAGAAGCGGTAGTCGGTGGTATGGACCACGCCGGTACGGTAATCCAGGCCATTCTCGACGATGATCTGGCTGACAAATTTTTGAATCTTGAAGGTGGGCAGCGAGGGCACCTGGGGAGGGATGAAATGGCCGCTGACGCCCTCGTCACGAATCGCAGCCATGGGGAGGATGAAATCCCCGAGTTGGAGCGAGCGATGCAATCCGCCGCACATCCCCAGGAAGAGGACCGCCTGGGGCTCGATCGTGCTCAACATCTCGATGATCATCGCTGCAGTAGGCGCTCCGATCTTGAAATCGATCATGCTGATATGGCCACGAGGATCGTGCACCGCCGAAAAGGCCGATCCCGAGGTCGACGCTGTTTGCGCGCGCTCCTGAAATACTTTGAGGTATTTGTGGAAATTGGTGAGGATGATATAAGGCTGAAAAGCTGCCGCTTCCGAGCCCGTATAGCGCTCGAGCATGTCCAGCGCGATCTTGCGTTTTTCCGGATTGTTATAGATCAGATTGTTCTGAAAGGGGTAGCTGAAATGCGTGGATAAAGGTTCTTTCGGCATGGGTGCTCCTTTTGCATAAAGATACAAATTGTTGCCAATAAAAAGCAAGCCATACTTCTCGATCCGCATCCGGTTTTTTCTTGGCATTGAACCGTCGGCTTGTTATATTACGACATCCTCCTCGATCACAGTGAACGACTTACCGGCAGGAACTTCATGATGCGGCAGACACTGCTTTGTATCGGACTTTTTCTTGCGGGGCTGGCGGCTGCCGCCCGCGCCCAGGAGGGCGCCGTGCCTTTCGCCTGGCGTGATGATATCGGCGACACCACCCAGCTGGCTGCGGTTCATCTTCTCGCCAAATCGGTCTGGCCGGCCCGGGTTACCATCAATGGCGATTCCTGTCACCTCTACCGCACCGGCATCTTTTTTAAGAAAGTGACGCTGCAGCCGGGGATTAACCGGGTGGAAGCGACCGTGCAGCCCGCAGGCGGCGAGACCCAGCGGTTTGTGCGTACCCTGCTGCGCACCAGGCCGGTGGAGCGCCCGGCGCTGCCGCTGTGGATTGACTCAACATCGGTACTGCCCGCAGAATCACGGCTGCTGCAGAAAGGCGACCGGGTGCGCCTGGGCTTTATCGGCGCAAAAGGCCACAAGGCCTGGGTTGAGCTCAAGCCGGCCAAACTGCGCCTCTACCTGCGCAGCACCGATTTTTCTGACTATTCCCGTTACGAAACCGATCTGCCGCTCGCCCGCTTGCCGGAAGGCCAGGAGCAATCCCTGCACTTTACACTCAGGAACACGACGCACGGGCAGAAAAAGAGCACGCTGCGCCTGACCGCTTCAGCGACGCTCAAGGTGCAGGCGGCTGACACCTTCCCGCTGCTCATTGTGCGCAGGGAAGGCGCCCTGCTCAACCAGAGTCTGGGCAGCGTCCGTCTCGGTCCTCCAGTCATCGCCGAACTGCCGCAGGGTGTTGTGCTCACCAGCAGCGGCCGCATCGGCGAATCCTGGCGGATCCGGCTCGATGACCACGACGAGGGCTATATCGCTTCTGAGGATGTGGAATCCCTGCCTGAACCGGCCCTCGCCCCCTTCTATTATCTCACCACCCTGAGCGCCGCGCCCGGGTCTGGTGCCGACGTGATCACCATCCCCTGGCTGCAACCGGTTCCCTTCGCCCTCTTTCCCGATCCCGCCGCGAACGCCTTGCACATCCGCCTCTATGGGGTCCGCAGTGCCAGCACCTGGATCACCCATCGCGAGAATCTCAGGATGGCCGATCACCTCACCTGGGAGCAGCGCGCCCCGGAAACCTACGAGATCACCGTGCACCTGCAAAGACCGCAACTCTGGGGCTATACTCTGCGGCCGACCGGTGCAGCCCTGGAACTGCGGCTCAAATATCCTCCGGCCGCAACCCTGAAAGTCGCCATCGAGGCCGGCCATGGCGGCAGCAACCTCGGAGCAGTCGGCCTCTCGGGCCTGGAAGAAAAAGAGGTCAATCTGGATGTGGCCCGACGGCTGGAGCAGCTGTGCCGGGCTGCCGGGATGCAGGTCGTGCAGGTGCGCGAAGCGGACCTTGACATGAGCCTGGCGGAGAAAAAGAGCAAGATCGAGGCTTCGGACGCCGATCTGCTGGTCTGCATCCATGCCAATTCGGGTGGAACCGCCAACGGCTATCTCGGTGCCAACGGCACAAGCACCTACTATAACAACCCATTTTGGGGCGGCTTCGCCCGCATGGTCTACCGGCGCTTGCTCGAGCTGCCCTTGCAGGAGTTCGGCTGCGTGGGCTCGTTCAATTACCGGATCATCCGCATGACATCACGCCCGGCGATCCTGGTGGAGCTGGCCTTTATGTCGCATGCCGAGGATGAGGAGAAGCTTTTTGCAGCGGAATTCCGGCAGCAGCTTGCGGAAAAGATTCTGGCGGGAATCGGAGATTTTGCAGCGATTAACGGGAGATGATAGCCGGGTGGATAAAGCCGGAGGCGGGGACCACCCTCGTCGAGCCCTCAGCGCAAGAATCGCAGGAGTGGGGCAGCCAACCGGGCGTTACAGAGCCGCTACCCTAGTTCCGAGCGGATTGCACAATCTCTTCGACCGCGGTGATGACCCTCCGTATATCCTCCGTCGTTAATTTTGTGTACATGGGCAACGAGATCTCCCGCGCATAGAACCAATCGGTATGGGGAAAATCGCCGGGCTTGCATCCCAGTACCTTTTGAAAATAGGAGTGATAGGGGATTGGCACAAAGTGGACGGAAGTGCCGATGCGCGCCTCGCTCAGCCGTTTGATGAAGGTATTGCGGTCGATTGCCAGCTTTTCGCTGCGGATCAGCAGGGGATAGAGATGCCGGGTGGAAAATCCTTCCGGAAACGTCGCCGGAATGATCAATTCATCATACCCTGCAAACGCCGCATCGTAGAGTGCGCAAAGCTCGTTGCGCAGCCGGTTGAACTGGTCCACTTTTTTCAACTGGTGCAGGCCGAAGGCTGCCTGAATATCAGTAAAGTTGTATTTGAAGCCAAACTCTGAAATCTCATAAAACCAGCTGCCGGAATCCGAGTAGCGTTTCCAGGCATCCTTGTCCATGCCAAAGTAATGGATTTTACGCATGCGCCGGGCCGCCGCTTCATTGCGGGTCGTGAGCAGCCCCCCTTCGCCGGTGGTCATGTTTTTGGTGGCATAAAAACTGAAAGAGGCCGCATCCTCGATCGTCCCCAGCTTTTTGCCTTTGTATTCTGCTCCCATGGCATGAGCGGCGTCGGCGAGCACCAGCAGATGATGCTTTTCAGCCAATGCGCTGAGCTTGTCGTAATCCAGGGCATTGCCGGCATAGTAGACCGGGACAATTGCTTTGGTGCGGGCTGTTATTTTCTCCTCGATCGCATCGATATCCAGATTATAATTGACCGGATCGATGTCCACCAGGACGGGTTTGGCGCCGGTCTGCAAGATGGTATGCACCGTGGCACAAAAGGTCAGCGGTGTGGTGATAACTTCGTCACCAGGGCCAATATCGTAGGCCAGCAATTGTACGTGCAATCCGGCGGTGCAGGAGCTGACGGGGATGCAATGCAACCCATCGACCTGAAAATACTCCTCCAGGGCCTTCTCGAAGGCCTTGGTCTTTGGGCCCGTCGAGAGCCAACCGCTGTCAATCGTGTGCAGGATCTCCCGCTTTTCATTTTCATCGACATCGGGCACGGCAAAGGGCAAAAAGCGTTTACGGTTGATGATCTGCCATGCTTTTTCATTATGATACGGTTCCACCGTGATATCGATCGAATGGGCCTGACAATAATCGGCGATTTCCCGGATCCCCTGCGGCAGGGTGCGTGTGGCTGCGAAATCGAGCACCCGTTTTATTTTCGCAAAGGAGGGCAGGATCCCGGCCTGATCCGGCATCACCCGGTCTGGCGCTGGATCTGCAGCCGGATTGAGCGCCTCCTCCATACGGGCGCGGGAGAACAGGAGGCCATCGCTGCCGGTATTGAAGATCTGGTCCTTCACCTTCGCTTCAGGCGCCGCCACGGCCAGGACAATGGCATGGGCTGCATCGCGCACATGCACCATCGGCGTGCCGTCCAGAAGCGGCGTTTGCACCGGATTCCTGCTGCGGCCGGCCAGGGCTGCAAGCCGGTTGAGTTCGAGATCGAACCGCATCCGCGGAGAGAGGCCGTAGAGTTCGGGGAGGCGCAAAATGACCGGACACAAATCGTTCTGTCGCAGATAGAGGCGTTCACAACTCGCCAGCAAGTGCGCATAGAGCGAATTCTTATTAAAGAGCGGCTCCTCGTTGATGAGAGCGTACAGCTCCCCATGGCCGAGCAAGACACAGGAGGAACAAAAGAGAACGCGGCGGGCCCCCTGCTTCCGGCATGCTTTGAGGAGCATCTCCTGAGCATAGTAATTGATCTGCAGCGCTGCGTCCGGATTAACTTGGCAGGCCGCCTCACCGTCAATGCCGGCAAGTGCAACCAGGGCATCGACGCCGGCAGCGGCGTGCGCCACATCCTGTTCATTGCAGATGTCGCCCTCGATAATACGCAGCCGGGGATTATCCGCCAGGTGATTGAGCGCCGCGTCGCCGTACAGGAACTTGTCCAGAACGTGGACGATATACCCCTGTTCCAGCAGCTCCTCAACGAGAGGGACGCCGATATAACCGGCACCGCCGGTCACAAGAATTTTGCTGATCATGCCCTTGCCTCTTGATTATCCGGTTCCAATTCTTCCTTACAATCCCTTTGTAGATGTGCCGATGGTGGAGTAGAGCTGATCCATTGTCCGGCCGATCACCTGCCAGCTGTATCTCTCTTCAATGAGGTCTCTCGCAGCGGCGCCCAGCCGCCGGGCAAGATCGGGTTGAGCGAGGAGCCGGACCACCGCCTCGGCGAAGCTCTCGGCGGTATCACCGATCAGGAGATGTTCCCCGTGTGCGCCCGCGATGCCCTCCGCCGCGACCGGAGTCGCCACGACCGCTTTGGCCTGCGCCATGGCGTTCAGCACCTTGATCTTGGTGCCGCTGCCACTACGGATGGGGGCGATGAAAACCGACGCAGCAGAAACGGCGGGACGAATATCCTCGATCAAGCCGGTGATACGAATCCGGGGATCTTCCATCGCGAGGCGCCGCAAGGTGGCGGTAGGGCTTTCGCCAATAAATTCGACGGTCACGGCGCCGTTAGTCTGCGTGATGATGGGCCAAACCGCGGTGAGAAAATAATCCACGGCATCGGCATTGTAGGGAGAGCCCATCCCTCCCACCCAGACCAGATGGTTCGCGCGCAGCGGAGTGGGCATCGGGCGGAAATAGGTGGTATCCACGCCATTCGGCACGACCGTGAAATTATCGGACCTGCACAGGCTCTGCAAATGGTCGCGGTCCGTTTCTGAAACTACAATACAGCGGTCCATGACCGGACAGATCTCCTGCTCGAACCGCCGTAGCTTGTGATACTGACTTTTAAGGTAGAGGCGTAAAAGGGCATTTTTCTCGATCCGGGACCAGCGGTAGAGCCGCAGCGATTCCACATTATGATTGGTCAAAAAGACTGGAATCTTCGGGAACATCGCGTGATACAGGCCCAGAGCGAGCATGTCGATGTGCACCAGATCAAAGGGATGGCGGTCGAGGAGTTTTTGTATCCACCGCCGCGCTTCCGCTGTACAATAGCGCTGCGCTACCAGAGGGTAAGGGCTGCCGCAGTTTTTCAGCGCCATCGTAAAAAAAGCGGGATTATAGCCCTTTGGGGCGATCGGGAAGAGGGTGACACTTTCGCAGAAGCTCCCGAGCTGCGGGATATAGCGATAATCCTCCCGGTGCTGGGCGAACCCGACAAAATGAATGCGATGCGACCTGGCGAGCATTTTCAGCACATTCAGGGTGCGCAGGTGGTGTCCGCTTTGCGCCGGATAGGGGATCTCCGGCGACAGGAAAAGAATGTTCATTCCAGCTCCCGGTCCGATGCAGCCTTTTATTGCAGATTAGCGGATGAGCACCATCTTGCGCATCCCGCGGGATTGATCGGTGGTCAGCAAGGCAAAGAAGACGCCACTGCTCAAGGCGGTACCAGCATCATCCCGGCCATCCCAGATGACTTCATAGACGCCTTTTCCTTGCCACTGGTCTTCCAGGTGTCGGACGAGCGCCCCGCGCGCATTAACGACCTCCAGCTTGACCCTGGTGTCCATTGGCAGTTCATAGCCGATGTAGGTCGACTGGTTGAAAGGATTGGGATAGGTATCCATCAGGCCGAAGGTACCGGGCTGGCGAACGGTGACCTTGACCGGGCCAAAATATTCAACCTGGCCATCGCGGCTGACCTGCTTGAGGCGATACTGATACGATCTTCCACTTTGAACATTCCTGTCGCTATAATGGTACTCATATCCGCTGGTGGAGGAGCCGACGGTATGGATGAACTCGATTTCAGACCAGGTTAGGCCATCCTCGCTTCTCTCCACTGAAAAACCCAGGTTATCCCATTCCATCTCCGTTTTCCAGCTCAACTGTACAATTTTACCCTGAACAGCCGCATGAAAGGCCGAGAGTTTGACGGGCGTATAGATGTCGATCAGTTGGGCCAGCAGGTACCAGAAGGCCATCCCCTTGTTTTCGCAGTTTTCATAGGTGGTATGGCCGGGGCCGTCGGGATTATAGTACTGTGAATGCTGGATCGGAATGCTTTGACCAGCGCTTGGGCACCAGTTGGGGACAACATAGGTCGCCATCTCCCCATTGTACCAGGCATCCATATCGCCGAAGTCGAAAAGTGGTTTGCCCTTGGCGCTGCAGTAATTCCGCAGGGCGATATTGAACTGGTTGCGGCAGTCACCCGAACAGTCATTCTGCTGGGCATTGCCGGTCGCATAAATGAAGACGACATTGCGGTACTGCTTTTCCAGGGCTTCCATTTGATCGGTATAATACTGCAACAGACCTTGCCAGTCTGCCGTCTCCGGCTGCCCGCACCACATGTACATGACCACATTGATCTCGGGATTGGCTGCCAGCGCTTCAGGAACCGTCGGGAAAAAATCCTGGGGATTCCAGGTAGTGTTTTCTCGGATGCACAGGGTGTTGGTCGTTGTGGGCAAGGACCAGTCGATCGCGACCTTGTACGGTGCGCCGAGACTTTGGTTGAGCCGCTGCAATCCAATCGTGATCTGCGCGCCATGCGAGGTATGGCCAAAATAGATACGGATATTGTTTGTTATTGCCTGGATCTTGCTCGCAGGGATCGACCAGAAGCGGCTGATGCTGGTGTGGTCGACGGTGATGTCATAGGGCGTCGGATAGAGCGGCAGCGCAATGCCCAGGAGTGCAACCATCATGGTCAGGGCAATCGGCCACCCGTTATTACCGGAATAAAAGTGGCGCATAACGCCTCCTTTCTGCAACAAGCGAATAAACAACAGCAACAGTGGCCTTGACCGGAGATTCCCCTTTCGGCCCCGATTCAATGGGTAATGATAAGCTTTTGTACGATCTGTTCTGCAGGCGTCCGCAGACGGCAGAAATAGATGCCCGAGGGCAAGAGTTTGCCGGCCGAATCACGTCCATCCCAGCTTTGGGTATAAAAGCCCTTCGGTTGCTCTTCACTCACCAGGGTGGCAACGATCCGGCCGGATAGATCATAGATTTCCATCTGCACATTTGCATTGCTGTTCAGGCGGTAACGCAGACGGGTCTCCTGTTTGAATGGATTGGGCATGCCGTTTTCCAGCATCACTCCCCCCCGCTGCGGTGAAGGGGTGGAGTGGTGGTGCACCGAAGCCGCGATATTCCCCTCAAGGGCACCCAGATCGGGTGCGCTCCCGGCATAAGGCCAGCCGAGGTCCAGACCTGCATCGATGGCCGGGCTGCCGGGGCGCAGCGAAAAATCGTTCTGACCGGGATTGACGAAGCCGGGATCGCCCTCCACAGCTTCGGTGTCCGAAGTATTCTCGATCACCTTCGGCACCGGATAATACAGATTCCTCCGCACCGTCAGGTGGCGGACATTCTCACGTGCACCGATATGGGTCAGACGCCCGGAATGGCAAAGCACATTGTTGATGATCTGGACACTGTCGACATTCCCGATTATCCAGATATCTCCGGTCTTGTTGCCAAACAGGGTATTATTGCAGATCTGGATGCCGGCTATCGGGCTCCAGCCCTGAACGACAATGCCGCTGCCCGCATTATTGAAGACAGTATTCCAGCGGATGAGGATGTCGTGGATGTCGGCCGGACCGCCGTCGGCGCCGGCAGCGACGATGATTCCCGAACGCGCGCGCGAAGCAAAAATTACATTTTTTTCAACGATGATATTCTTGATGAGGCGGCGATAGCCAGCCGGATCTTCCGAACGGTGCTCCTCATAGACGTGAATACCATATCCATCCATCCCGGAGATCGTGTTTTCGCGAATGATGTTGCCGGATCCCTCCTGAACATAGATCCCATGTCCCTGAGTACCCAGATTGTTTCCGTTCAAGCGAATAAGGTTTTTGGCGATGAGGTTGTCATCGCCAGTGAGCTGGATTGCGGCGTACCCGGCCGTTCCCGTGAAGGTATTACCGATGATCTCCACGTGATTCGACCGCCCGGACCAATTGGTGTTGTACATCGGTTTGCCGTTTTCAAAACGTAACCCCTGCACACGGACATAAGACGCATCGATGATGAGGCCGCGCTCACTGTTGTTAAAAACCGGTGTTTCACCCGGCCAGGCGCAGATTGTCACATACTTGCCAGCGTGCCCGCCCATGCCATAGTCCGCACGAATCCAGATCTCCCCTTCGGGATAGATCCCCCCACGGACGAAAATTGTATCCCCAGGATTCACCCGGGAGACTGCACCCAGAAGGGTTGCCCATGGCGCGCCCGCACTCCCCGATTGGGCATCATTGCCGTTCGCCGCAACCACCTTGTGTGCGGCCTGCGCCGGAGGCAACAGGACCGCCAAAAGAATGGTTAGGCCCCCAACTATTCGCTTCATAGACATTCCTTTGGTCAAGACACCACCTCCGGCCCGGCTAATGCAGCAAGAGCATCTTGCGGTTGCATACTTGCTGTTCATTTGAAAACGCCCGGCAAAAATAGATACCTGAAGGAGAATCATGACCCGTTTCATCTTTTCCCTCCCAGCAATAGAGATGAAGTCCAGGGTTCAGGCTGCCGGAAAAGAGAGTGAACTGCAAGGTGCCTGCAAGATTATAGATCTCGATGAGCAGGTTGGCGGACGCGCTCAACCTGAGGCCAATGGTCGTAGAGGGATTGAAAGGATTGGGGTAATTTTGCAGCAGTTCGAACTGCAGTGGCCCGGAGGAGGCGTCCGCATCCCGATCCCCGGAGTTCACCGACGTATCGCGCCGCTGAAGTTCCAGATGGTCGTCCGGGAAGAGAGTGGCTCCGCAATCGGGCATGGACACGGCGATGGTGTCTCCTGACGTTTTCAGTTTGGCCTCATCGACCAACAGTTGTGGAGCGTTTGCTGTTACGGCGGAGGGGGTGATTTGAAAAAGGTGTATGAAGAGGCTCTCTGCTCCGGCTGCCGTGTCTGTCAGAGAATAGCTCTGCGTCGTAATGCCCTCGGTAAAATAGTCCGTCGGGCTGAGCCGTTTCATCCACAGCGCGCCGCCACCACTGTTCTGCAGTCTGAGCAGCCCGGCGGCGATATGCTCAAACGCGGCGGCCGGCACCAGCGTCCAGGTTCTGCGGATTCCGGCTGCTGCTGTCTTGACCTTGTCGATGACGATGAACCGGTCCGGTTTGAGGAAGACAATCCGCCGGGTCCAGGAGGTCAGCTTGTCACGGGGATAGGCACGGCTCGCATCTGCGACGATATAGAGATAGTCCGGTTTGTCCTCGTAGCGCGTAATCCCCGGTCCGACATCCCAGGTGGAGCCGGGCGCGTAACTTGCAGCACCGGCGGCGATGGAAGGAAAACGGGAAATCGTTCTCTGCTTTGCATTGTCGATGAGAAGCGGCGAAGTATATCCCTTGAGCAGGGCGCCCTTGTACCAGATCATCAGGGCGTTCTGGGCGTAGGGATCAAGCGCGCTCCAGTGGTATCGTTGAGCAATGAATAACGCGGCCAAATCCTCCGGACTGGAAAATCCCGTGCGCATGAAAACCCATCCAAGACTTTTAAAAAGCCGGTTGAGCGGGAAGCCGATCTCCACCGGATCTCTTGGATTGACCCATTTATCCTCGAAGAGGAGCTGATCGGTCATGTCCCAGGAACCAGCCGTCGTTTTGGAGAGGGAAAAATGGGCCCGGACCCAGGCGCCCAACTCAGCCAGACGGAGCTGTTCCTTGTCGCTGGAGAAGCGGCGCCGGCTGTAGGCGCGCATCGGCATGACCCATGGGGCGCGGCTATATGGATCCAGCCCGCCATTGATATCATAGTAGGCACTCTCGGCCTCTCCATCCAAGACCGAAGGCAAAATCATATGCAGTTGGAATTCGGGCATATAATTCAGGGGACCGATGCTGAAAAGGCTCTTCTCCAATGGCGTACTGGTTGCGGTCCAGGCTGCAAAAAGAACCGGGGCCATCGTCAGAAAGACGGTGTTATCAGTGCTCTCGTAGGATCCGCCCGTCCAGAACGACATCTGCATCTGGTTGAAGCCGCCGGGCCAGCCGCCATCCGCCCCCTGGCTTTCCCAAAAGGGCAGGACCTTGCCGATAAAATCCTCTGAAAAGGAGGTCAGATACTCCAGGGCCCTGGCGTTGATGGCTTGATAGCCTGGATCGGAGACCCTGGCGGGTTCATAGAGCACAAGGCCCATCATGGCATAATAATAGTTGTCCACATCGGCTGCATTAAAAGGGCTTCCTGACCCATCGGCGAGCTGCTTTAAAAAATCGGCATGCACGGTCAAACGGTCCCGGATCCACTGTTTGTCTTGTTCGCTCAGGACCGGCTGACCATTGGAGAAGGTCTCATTAAAGAGCCAGTCATAGGCCGTGGTGGCGAACAGAGCCATCACATAGGGATATTCATACTCTGGCGACCAGTCAAGAATGAAGAGCAATTTGGCCCGGGCATCCGCGAAGTACTCGTCCGCAGTATGGTTCAGGGTCCAGTTGCCCTGATAGACGTTTTGCCAGTTCCACTTCTTGGCTTTTCCGGCGATGATCGGCTCGAGGACGCGCATCGCAAAATCGTGATCATAGCGGTTGAACATGTTATCCGCGCCATAATCGTCATCCTGGTCCGCGCCGGCTGAATAGCTGAACTCCTCCTTGGCCTGGTCGTTCGCCGGGCTGCTGGACCAGGGCCAGGGCTGCTCCGCGCCATGCAGGACCCGCCAGGCAAAAGTACCCACTTCGTTGCGATACCACTCGTCCTCGCCCCGCATCCAGATACGCGGATGATCCGGTCGAATGGAGAGCACCAGAGAATCTGCAAGGGCCGCCCAGCCGCCGGCCGGCAGAGACCAGACGACGGCAGTGATCAGAACAACGCATCGGAACAGAGGCCTGGTTCGGCCGCTAGCCGTCTGGTTAGTTGAATGACCGCAGCTCATTATGGCCTTTCAAAAAAGGATTCGCCCGATTCAAAAATGCAATCCCGGTCCAGGCGAAGAGCCTGAATCACCGGACGTACGAAAGGACTTGCAATGAGTGTGCCACTGTGATCAGTTCTTCTCATCAGGTGCGCCGATCCGGTTCAACCGATGGTACCAGCGGTTAACCGCCGATTCGCCCACCAGTGCGCTCACCAGAGTGTGAGCTTGACGCCTGATCTGAGCTCCGGTTAATACGCTCCGGTCTCCGGCCGCCATTCTGGCAAATCTCGCCCGGCTGGTGGATCGCAGAACGGGCACCCGTTCGAGCAAAAAGGGGTTAGAAGCGGCGGAGACATAGCCCAGACGCGAGCAAAAACCGCCAAGATAGCCCGCTTCCCGCGCCAATTCAGGATAGTCCCGGCGATAACTGCCGTTGGGAAGCGAGAGCAGGGTGACCGGCTGACCCAGGCGGTCCCGCAACAGGTTTCTGGACTGGAATAATTCGGCAAAAGCCTCCTCCCGACTGAGCTCGGCCATGATGACATGGTGCCACAGATGCGAACAGACTCCCATGCCGGCCGCTCTCAGCGCCTCGAGCTGATCCCAGCTCATCATCGCGGGTGCCCCGATCTGTGCTACGGTCACAAAAAAGGTAGCCTGCATCCCGAATTTTCTGAGCAGAGGCAGAGCCTGATGATGATTTCCGACGAAGCCATCATCAAAAGTGATCACGACCGACCGTTCTGGTAAACCGTCCATCCGCCTCTGCGTCACGGCGCGGACCAAATCCACTGCTGAGAGCGCGCTAAAACCCTGCTCCGCCAAGTACTGCATTTGCTCCAGAAAAGCCTGCGCTGGAAGGAGATAATCGGGATGGGTGCGTCCGCGTCCATCACGCGGCTGATCATCGGGCACGATCTCATGGTACATCAAAACGGGAATTCTGAGGTGCATCACGATCCCCCTTTTCTGAGTACGAGATCGCGATATTCTTTCTCATACTTTTCGGTCATAATCTCACGCGAATAGGCCGCAGCGATGCGATGCCGGCCGCTCCGGGCGAGGGCATGCCGTTCGTCAGCGTTCTCGGCAAGCCGGGCCATGGCGGTCGCCAAAGCGCCGGGATCAGCGGCCGGGACCAGCAGACCCGCCCGGCCCTGGTCCAGGGCCTCGGGCACGCCGCCAACAGCCGTTGCCACCACGGGCACTCCTGCAGCCATCGCTTCAAGCAGCGCCATGGGGAGGCCTTCGCTGAGCGACGGCAGCACAAAGAGGTCCATTTCCGCCAGCAGGGCCGGGACATCCTCGCGATGACCGAGAAAGAAAACCTGATCCGCGATCTCAAGCTGCCGGCAGAGATCCTTCAAGTCCTTGCTCTCCTCGCCATCACCCAGGAGCAGCAAGGCCATCGGCCTGCTGCTTTTACCTTTAAGAGAAGCAAAGGCGCGCAGCAGATGGCAGTGGCCCTTTTCGGGAGTCAGCCGTGCCACACACCCGACGATCAGGGAGGTCGAGGGGATGCCCAGCTGCAACCGCAGCTCCGCCCGCCATCCGGCCGGCGCTGGAGGTTCCACCGCCACGCCATTGGCGATGACCGGAATGGAGGATTTCCGGAACAGCCCAACTCGGCATCGCTGCCGGACCTCTTCCGATACAGCGACAATCCGGTCAAAACGCAGCAGCGTCACTTTATCGACGAGGGCATAAAACGCAGCGCGATAGTCTCTCTCCGTATCCAGCCAGGGATGGCAGGTGCTGATCAGGGGGAGACCAAAAGCGCGATTAGCGACCCAGGCAAAAACATCCGCCTTGTAGCCGTGCGAATGAATCACCTGCGGCCGCTCGGCCTCGATAAAATTCCGTATCCTGATGATCGTTTGCCTATCGAACGGTCTGGCGCTCGGAAATACCACGTAGGCCAATCCCTTTTTCGCCGCCATCGTCTGGAAATCCTGATCATCAAGCTGCATCCCCTGGATAATCCCGATGGTGATGTCATGGCCGCGCGCGCTCAAGCCTGCAGCCAGTTCGATCACCACCTTTTCCACGCCATAAAAGCCGGCGTGGCTGCGCAGCTGCAATATTTTCAAGCGAGAATGCTCCATGCTTTTTCCCCGGATACCGGCGAAAGCCCTCCCTGAAAAGTCAGGTGCCTCGCTGCTGCAACGCCGGGAATTGACGACCGGCCGGCCGACCCAAAAACCGGATCAAGCCCAGAAGAAAACCAAGGCCATAACTTGCATGCAGAATAAAAAAGATGATGGGCAGCACCCGGAGATACCGAAATCCCTTTTTTACGCAGATCCGGATTGAAAAATAGAGCGACATCGCCAGATAAGCAACCAGGATCGCCATGGCGAGAAATACCGCAGGTCTCCAGAAGGGCGCCAGCACGAAGGAGCCGAACAATCCTGTGACGAACGCCAGTGGGACAAACTGCCGCGGCATCATCATGGTCGGATGTTTCTGCAGTACCCGCACCTTCCACAGGCCGTATTGAAAATATTGCCGCCAGAGCGCCCGCAGACTTGTGCGCGAAAAATAGTAGGAGCGGATCAAGGGTGTCAGAAAAATGCGGCCACCACTCTTGCGCAGCCGATAGTTGAACTCGTCATCTTGGCAGCGCACCAGCTCTTCATCAAACAAGCCGATCCGGGTGAAAAGCTGCCGGCGATAGGCTCCAAAGGCGACACTGTCCACAAAATCCTCCTGATCACCCTCCTGCCGGGTCCGGAAATAAGCGTTGCCCACCCCAAAAGTGGAAGACATGGCCAGGGCGATGGCCTCGCCGATAAAGCTGCTGTTCATCGAAATGATGATACCCCCGACGCAGTCCGCCTCGCGCACCCGTTCCAGGTAGGCGATACAAAGAGAGAGGTAGTTCTTTTCCAGCGCCACATGACCATCGACGCGGATAATGATCTCCCCGCGGCTTTGCGCAATGCCGATGTTGAGCGCATGCGGAACGATCTGGTCCGGATTATCGAACAGGCGCAGATTGGGCATGGACTCCATCTGGGACTTGACAATCATCCGGGTGCGGTCATCGGACATGCCATCGATGACCAGAACCTCATATCGGTCAGCCGGATAGTCCTGTGCCTGGATGGAAGCCAGGGCGTTGGCAATGTAGGCCTCCTCATTGCGGATGGGCATGATGATCGAGATAAAGGGGTGCACGGTGTTCTTCCGCGTTTAAACCAGTTCAGGCAGACGCTCGGGTATCGCCGGCTTTTCCTCATTGCGGATCAGGCGAGGCGCCTCCACCCGGGCCTCTTTGACGGCGATCGACAGGCGGATGATAATCGCCAGATAGATCCAGAAATAAGAGGCCACGGTATAAAAGTGCCAGTAACTGCCGTTAATATTTCCCGCAAGCATACCCATAACGCTGGCACAGTAGCCGAGGCCAAATCCTTTGTAAAGAGGATCATCAGCCATCTTGTAGAGCTTCCAGCCCAGCCTCATCGCACCGAAATAGATCCAGAGCAGCAGAGCCAATCCGATGAAGCCCAACTCAACCGTCGTCTGAATAAAGTTATTGTGGAAGCTTCCCCAATGCCGGTTACCGAATTGCCAGCCGGCCTTGACCTCGATGAAAGGCGATATCGAAAAACCCCAGCCCACGATCGGGCTTTCGCTGATCATCTGAGGTCATTGTTCCCACATGCCGAGGCGTTCCTGGGCTGATGCATCAAAGCCGGTCTCAGTTTTGGTCATAGCAATACGTTCAATCACTGGCTGGGGCAGCAGGGTATGATAAAAAATGATCAGCAAGCCGAGCAGTAACAGCAGCTTCCGCTCCTTGATCATTCCCAGGAAAAAGATACTGACGACAGCCGCCAGATACCCACCACGCGAGAAGAGGAACAGGATGCAGTAATAGCTGAGGCCGGCGGTAAACAGGAAGAGCGACTTGCGTAACTTGTTGGTCTCATAGAAAAATAGCGCTACAAATATGATGGAATTCTGTGCCAGAAAGACCGCCAGAGTATTTCCGCCCAGGGCCATACCACCGCCGACGAGCTTATCTTTGAGATCATCGCTGTAATGCTCGATTTCGTTCTGGCTGAGCACCGTGTAAAAATTGCGGTCCAGCATCAGCATGGCGAGCATGGTCACGAGAAAAAGTATCTTGATTTGCTGCAGGCTACGGAGATTGTTGACAATAATGAGAAAGAAAAAGGCCGGCATCCAGTAGTTCTTCCAGGCCATCAGCAGGGGATTGCCCATGCTCGCCGGCGAGCCGAACCCGAGGTAGGCTGAGCCCCGGAACAATTCCATAAACGTCCAGATCACCAACAGGACGATGGGCAGATAGATCGAAGTACTGATCAGAAAGGGTTGGCCGGGTTCCCGCTTGCTGATGATCCATTTGATCAGCATCGCGACGAGCAAAAAGTCGTTGATATTTTCGCCCATCGGGTAGATATTGACGTAATCCAGGATATTCTGCAGAGGGAAAAAAAAGGCCAGGAAGTACACGCCTATTTCGATGCGATAGGTGACGGTGAGCACGATCGCCGCCAATCCCGCCACGTAGAGAAGAGGTGTAAAAAGGCTTGTCAAACCCAAACCGAACTCGAACATAGAGACTCCCTTGATTCCAACGCGGCCGGCCGCGCACTTACTCACGCGTCAGCACCGAAGGCTTGCCCAGAAAGGTCTTGATATGAGCCCAGGCTGAGATCGTTAAATTCCGGACATCCCGGTGCAACAACAGCACCATGCTGCCATAAACGATGCATAGCACCGTCATTTTCAGGAGGACGCCTAAAAAGCTGGTCGATTGGGGCAAAAGCAGCGACATGCCATACATGATCAACCCCGCGGTCACTGACACGGCGATGATTTTGACGTTAACGCGCACCTTGAGATATGAGGAGGATCTATAGGCCAGATAGCCCGCGAGCAGGGCGCAGCTGATGAACGCCGCATAGCAGGAGCCCATGATCCCGAAAAAATGGATCAGGATCAGATTCAGAACAACATCCGCCACTACGCATGCCATCACCGTGAAACTGATCAGTTTGGTCCTTTTTTCAACATACAAACCGGCTGCATAAATAGGGAGCAGAGCCCAAAGCAGGGTGCCGGCAACCATCCATCCCAGCATACGGCCGGCGGATGCATACTTTTCAGAGGCGAGGACGACGGTCACTTCCCCTCCGAGGCAGGCGGTAATGATAAAGATAGGAACCAGGACCAGCATGCTCAGATCGGCCACCGAAGATACGAATTTGCTCGTCGTCTCTCTCCCGTGGCTGTGCCAGATCTCGATATAGATGGGAGTTAACGCGTACATCAGCGGAAAGAGGATAAGATCCTTGGCATAATGCCCCATATTGGACGCGACAGAAAAAACAGCGACGGCTTCGGATCCCAGCATGAACTGGAGGATATAGCGATCCGCCGATTTAAGCAGCAGATAGCCCAGTTCGAAACCGATCAGAGGAAAGCCGAAACTCAGGCAGGCTTTAAAAAAAGGCCAGGAGAAATGCCGCAGGGAGAGAGGGGTTTGTTTCACAACCAGCCCACACAGTACGAGAGCCACCAGGGCTTCCGCCGTCAGAATGCCCAGATAGTAGACCCTCAGTTGCTGGGAAATCAGGAACAAAGCCGCGAGGCTGAGGGCAAGACTGAGGAACCGGCTGGAGACCATCGCAGCATTGTATTGCACCGTCCGCTGCGAAGCCCGGTAAAAATTGAGCATCCGTGCGTTGAAAGTCCCGGTCAGGATCAAACCCGCCAAGATCCACGGGAAGCCGGGAAGTTCATGACCGAAAATCAAGTTAAAAATCGGCTTGCCGAAGATGACGACAAGGGCGGCTGTGAAGAAGGCAAACGCTACCGTCCCGAAGAAGAAGGTCGAATAGTAGATCGATTGGCGTGATGGGACAGCGTCCTGGTTATAATCGCTGTAGAACCGCACAGTGGATTCAGCCAATCCTGCCCGGGAGAAGGCCAGAAAAATCCAGAGTGTGACGGAAAATACACTCATGACACCGTAATCGCTCTGCGTCAGGGCGCGTGTCAGCACGGGGAAAGAGACAAAACTCGCGGTGAATGCAATCAGTTCGCCGATGGCATAATTGGAGGAATGACGCAAAAACTTTTTGATGTGGACATCCACGAGGACCTGCTTCCGTCAAGGTTGAAACGACAATAAATACTATCGCTGGTCGGTTTCGGGGGTCGGTTGAGTTGTAGGCTTTGCAGCCTGCGGCTGGTTTGCCATCTGCTCGAGGCCGCCTTCCCAGTAAAGATGCACCAGATGGCGGCGCAGGCGTTCACGGTTTTCGTGAAAATGGCGTGAGGTGTACCAGTTTGCTCCAGGTTCAATCTCCATATCCGGTGGCTGCTGCCATTTCCAGGTTTCAATCGCTTTTGCTTTTAACTTATCTGTACTGCCTAAAACGCGCGCCGGCACCCCCATAGCGATACTGTTGGGCGGGATGTCGTTGACGACGACCGAGCCAGCGCCGATAATACAATTGGCGCCGATGTGAATATTGGGCAGCAGAATGACGCTCTGGCCAATGACACAATTATCATCAATGATGATGGGGCCGAACATCTGCACATTGGGATCTTCTTCGCGGCAAACCCAGGTCTCGCCATGATGGTTGACAAATTGCACAAAGTTGGCAATGGTGACCCGATTGCCGATTTTTATGAGATAGGGTTCCTGGCCAAGGGTATCCACGATGATGGCACACCCTTCCCCGATCTGCGCACCCTGTTTACGGAAGAATTCGGCTTTTGTAAAGCGGTCATATTTGCCTATTTCCTTGAGGTATAAAAGATGCCGGTATTTCTCCTTGAGCAGATTCCAGTAGTTTTTATACATTTAAATCTCCTCCGCAGCCAGTTTTTGGCTGAGCACTTGGGTCATAATAGCATAGCCGGCGCTGTTGGGGTGCACACCATCATCGGAACATTCAGCGCGCAGGTTGCCTGCCCCGTCATCCAGAGCGCCGGCGAGATCAAGCAGGTCATATTTATTCTTGCTCACATAGTCTTTAAGCCATTGGTTAAATTCCCGGATCTGCCGATTGATTTTCCGGTTATGCTTGGCATCATAAGCCGCAGTAACCGGGATGGTTGTGGCAATAAGCGGCCGGATCGAATTGGCCTGCGCCAGCGATGCCAGCATCTTGATATTATCCTGGCTGATGGAAATCGGCACCTCATGGGCAAAATTCATCTCGCACAGTTTGATGGCCACGGCTCTCGGATGCAGATCCACGACATCATGCTGAAACCGCAGCAACAACTGGCTGGCATAATGACCGTCGATCCCTTTATTGACGATCTTGCGGCCGGGGATCTGACGAGCTGCATCCCAATGGGCTGTGATCGAAGCGCCCAGAAGGACAAGATCCACGGCTTCAGCCTTGTCATTCGATGACGTGAGCCGAGCCTGGAGATTGGAAGCCCATTCATCAGACTGCGCCCAGGCCAAAATCATCTTTTTACGATAGTCATAGGCTTTAAAGAGCACCAGCAACCCGAAGAGGTTCCCCAACAGCGAGATAATCAGAAGCAAGAGTACACTTTTCGACATCACTGATCCTCCATGAAAGATGTGCCGGCAGGCTCACTCCGCTCCTGCCTCCTTAATAGCAGCCGCCAAGGTATCCGGCTGCGCCCTGATTCATTGGGTACTCAGATCCCCTTGGTAAAGGCGCTCATACAGGCTGGCAAAATCCCGCACCATCCGCTCCACTGTAAAACAGCGTTCAGCCTTCGCCCGGGCACACTCGCCGAGGTGCTTCGCGGTTCCAGGATGTGCCAATAACTCCAGAAGGGATCGGGCGATCGCGTTTTCATCACCCGGTGGCACCAGCACGCCATTCACTCCATGATCGATGGCCTCGGGATTGCCGCCGACGGCCGTGGCAATGATTCCCTTGCCTGCCCGCATCGCCTCGATTAATGCGTTGGAGAACCCCTCACTAAGGGAGGGGAGGACAAAGACGTCAAAAAGCTCCATGATTTCGCGCGCATCTTCACGGTTGCCGACAAACTTGAGTGAACCATTCATATGATGACGCTTTATAATCTCAATAATTTTATTTTGATAAGCCGAAACCGCCTCCAACCGAACGGCAAGTCCTCCCACGATCACAAACTGCACCTCCGGAAATTGGCGTAAAACCTGGACGGCCGCCTCCACCAGATATTGCGCCCCCTTGATCGGTCTGAAGTTCATCACGCTGCCAACAACTGGTCGGGTGCCATCTAGGCCCAGCTCGGCGAGCTTGGCCTGGCGCGCCGCGGCTGAAAGTCGGGGTGCAGCTGTGGTGCCGTTATAGAGGGTGATGACCCGGGCCTCCCCTCTCTTCTCTACGGCCAGCAGCTGCCTGCGTAGATCCTCCGAGACACAGATATCCAGGTCGACCAGTGGCGTAATCAAACGCCGCACAAGCCGGTGGACCCCGCGCTCATTGAATCCCTTGTCACGCCGGCTCGAAAGGGCCCAGGGCACGCCAGCCAGCTTGGCCGCCAGACTGCCCAGCACATCGGACATGAAATGATAGGTCTGGACAATATCCACCTTGTGTGTCTTGATCAGCGCTACAAGTTGCCGGAGTTTCCCCAAAGTGGCAAAAGAGTGCAGACGATGCACTGGCAGGGGAAAGACGAGTAGGCCCTCTGCACGCATCCTGTCGATCATAGGACTCTCTTCAGGAAACAAAGGGACTATGATGGGGCGGAAACGTTTTGGATCCAGTCCGGTCACCAGATTGAATAAATGAACCTCCGTCCCTCCTTCCCCAAAAAGGACATCGATGATAAATAACACGGTTATTCGCTTCATCTAACCGGCCTTTTCGCTGTTTCTACCCGCTGGAATATGCTCATTTCCGTGCTCTCGTTCGGGAGATCGGCGTCTCAGCAGGAAAAAATCAAAAAGGCCGGCCAGCTCGCAGGCAAAAATCGCTTTCGTGCCGAACGAGCCATAGCCCGTAAAGTCCTCATCCACACCGATCCGTTTCAGTACGAAAGGATCGCCCCCCGTATTCCAGCCAGGAATCAGGGTACATGCCGCCTGGAAACCAGCCGACTTGAGTAGGTCGATGGTTTCTGAGGTAAAATCGTCCGCTTCTCCGTTGGGATAGGCGAAAAACACAACCGGCTTGCCCGTGTGACGTTCAATGATCTCCCTGGACTTTTGGATCTCTTCAACCTGAACCTCCTGCTCCACGCCTGAAAGAATAACATGCGTCAGGGTATGCGCGCCGAACTCTATTCCGCTATTCTTCATTTCGTTGATTTGGTCCCAGGTCATCATTTCGCTGGCGATGCCTTTGCCTCCATTGCCTTGCTCCTCCAATAGCTGCAGCAGCATCCGGAGCTGCGATTGATCCAGATTTTTCTTGGCATAGTGCACAAGGAACCGGGCAGCACGGAGTTTCTGCTGTTGGGTCGCAACGGTCCACCTTCCCAGGCCAAAAGCAGAAAGGTCCAGGCTGCTGCTTTGGCACGTGATCAAGGCCTGGACGACCTGGTCATACCACAAGTGCCCGCGTTCGTCGATCGGCCCTGCGGTCAGAAAGACAATCGCCGGCAAGGCGTTTCGTTTCAGCACCGGGAAGGCGTTAAAATAGTTATCCGCATACCCATCATCAAAAGACACCACCACGGTATTAGCAAGATCCTGTCCGAGCGATTCTACAGCCTGGGACATCGAAATCACTTTATAGCTAGCCGCCAGATAGCTCATATGGATCGCAAAGTCCCGTGGTGAGATGGCCATGCCCAGGGGATCCATCCGTGGACGATTGACACGGTGGTAAGCCAGGATCTTTACACCCTTGCATGGCCTATGCCTGCGGATAAAACCGGCTATGCCAGAGTAATAGAATACCTGGGCAAGCAAGAGTTTGACTGTTTTTTTCAGGCGCATTCTGCTGCACGCATTTCTACGTCGTGAGCTCGATTCTTATGCTCTTCACCAAGCTGGCGACCAGAGTTCAGTTTTTTCTTCCGCTTTTCCAGAATTTGGCCCAGCCGATGTCGCATGGCGACATACCCATACCGCATGCGACCTGAAAAGGTGTCTCGGTAAAGATGCAGATGAAGAATAGGGCGCCTGATGTTGGAAAATCTGAGCTTGTATTGCTCCTCACCGCGGAGAAAATCAAAATAAAGCCAATCGGAAAGGATGGCCTTTTCTATAGCGAATAAAATCACGGCACTGCCCAGCGAAATGTGATAAAAATCCGAATTAATGCCGGATTGATAGCCGTAAACATGCCGGTTGTGCACAAATACATACAGGATGGCCTGCGCCGTGCCGGAAAGCGAGAGCGTGTATATGCGCACCAGCCCCTGCGCAAAATGGGCGGCCACGAAGGAACGGTGGAATTCGCGGATCCGGGGATCGGCAAAGCCATCCTGCCGGTTCATTGCTCCGGCGCGATATTTGTGGAGTTCATAAAGTCTGTCCAATGCCTGCAACGCCTGCTCGGTCGAGAACACCTCTTGAAATTCCGCCTGATAGCTGCCTTCCAGGGCCTTGCGCTCCCGTCGCAGCTTGGAGCGGCGGCTCTTGCTAAGGCTCGCAAAATAGTCGTCAAAGCTTTCCGGCAGCCGGATAGCATAGGCCTGAGCCTCGACGCTATGGATCAGCAAGCCGGAGTGTCTGCACTCGGCGAACAGTATCTCGTTGTCCGGATTCTCAATGGAGAGACTTTCCCAGGCGATTTCATCCCACCGATCCCGGTTGCGCATGATATAGGAAATGATCTCTGCGAGCGCCGGCAGGGTATGCCCCTTGCGGATGATAAAACCCAGATAATCGGGGCAAGTCGGGCCGCTGCCAATGAAGCTCAAAATCCGTCTCTTTTGCAATGGAGTCCGCCGTAGAATGATACAAAGCGGCGCAATAGCGACCAGATTCCCTTCGGCATCCGTCACAGAAAAGAGAAACAATTCGCCGTCATCCCCGAAGCTTTGCCACCAGCTATACATCCACTCATGGCGAAGGAAGAAGGAGTCAGCCGAGCTGGATTGCAGTAATTCATTCCAAATCTCGGTCATCTGAGCAAATTGTTTCTCTGGGATCAAGGAGACCATGGCACTCCCGGAAATGGGCATTTATTCTTTTAGCGGTTTCCCCCCGGCGGTCATTCTGCAAAGGCCACTTTCATCCGCGCTACCGCTTCGCCTGCCTGCTTGGCGCTGATAAAATTGCTGATTCGCGCCACCGAGTCGAAGTTATCCGGAATGATCTCGTCGTCCTCGATGCGCAGATTAAAAGTTCTTTCGAGGTAGGAAACCAGTTCAATGACCCCGGTCGAGTCGATGAGTCCGCTTCCGGTGAGGGAATCGTCGTCTTTGATCCTACTGCCGTCACCAAACAGGAAGGTTTCGACCACATACTGATACACTTGATCTCGGATGTCCATAGATACTCCTTTTTAGGTGTGGCATCAGTACCCCGGACTAGCCGGTTGATGCAAGACACGAGTGTCAAATGGCCGGCTGCAGCTCAGCGGCCATACTCCAGGGGTGGCATACGCAAAACGGTGGTAGCGCGTTGTTTCTGCGCGATATCCTCAATTACCCGTTGGACCTGGCTCTCTTCCAGATTCAGCGCGCTCGCCAGTTCCGCGGACCCGGCGCCTCGTTCACTCTCCAGCCAGATCTTGTCCATAATCCCGAAGGGGATACGGAAAAAGAACTCCTCCTGCGTGACCTCGGCGGGGTAGGTGTCCGTGGTGGGTTTGCGCTGGATGATGGCCTGCGGGATCTCCAGGTACTCCGCCAGCTGATAGATTTGGGTTTTCAAGAGATGTAGGATGGGCATGAGATCTGCGCTGCCGTCGCCATTCTTCACAAAAAATCCAAGCATGTGCTCGTTTTTATTGCCGGTGCCCAGAACGGCATAGTTGCGTAATTCGGCGTGATAGTACAGCATGGTCATGCGCAATCGCTGCTTCATATTCGAAGCCGCTACGATCTGGGCGTACTCGGTTGGACCCAGTCTTTTTTGCTGCTCCCGGCCGTGATCATCCACCAGGGTGATGGCAAAGACATGAAGTCGGTCGTTGGAAAGCGGCGTGGACTGCAGGGTGATTTTAAAAGGCATGCCCGGCCGGTATTCGGGAAAAATCCGTTGTACGGCTTCATCCCGGCGCAGGTAGGCCCCCATCCCCTCCAAACCCGCCGTAATCTCCTCGACCAGGAACTCGATGCCCAGTTTTTCCGCCAGGGCTCGGGCCAGTTCCAGACTGACCGGAGTGGAGTCCTTCTCGGGTAAGGCCAACGCGACAACCCGCTCGGATCCCAGAGCGCGAACGCTCAGGGCAGCCACAACGGCAGAATCAATCCCACCGCTCAAACCCAGTACGCCGCCACGCTTTTTCAGCGTAGAGTAGACGCTGCTGCGGATCCAATCGCATAAAGGAGTGATCCATGCGTCCGGACCGGCCTCTTCACTCCATACCTGTTTCATAGTTCTCCCAATCTTGGGGTTCGGCATCAAGTTCATACGGCCTTGAAGGCACGTTGAGGGGCCGTCAATCGGACGGGGGCCGGGCATGCTGATTGGCGCTCAAGGTGCCTGCCGCAAGCAGTTCGGCAATTCGTTTTTTGTCGATCTTGCCGTTCCCCGATTTTGGCATCTCCTCGATGAACAGGATCTCCTGCGGTACGCAGAAACTCTCCAGGCGGCCGGCGCAATGGCGCGCGATCTCGGATGCCTCGACGGGTCGCCGATCTGAAAGTTTGACGACGGCCACGATCGCTTCGCCCAGGACAGGATCCGGCCTGCCGAGAACAGCCGCCTCTGCAACCCCCTCGAACTGGTAGAGGACATTCTCCACTTCGCGCGGACTGACTTTCTCACCACGGCATTTAATGATGTCGTCCTTGCGGCCGATAAAATAGAGAAATCCCTCTTCATCCTGCCTGAAGATATCGCCGCTGTACAGCATCCGTTCATAGGGATGAAGGCCGGGGCGCAGCGCGCGACTGGTCTCCTCCGGCAAGTTCCAGTAGCCCTGCATCACATTGGCGCCGCGCACCACCAATTCACCCGGTTGACCCGGCTTTACCGGCCGGCCGTTTTCATCCACGATATAGGTTTCACAATTGGGCATCGCCTTGCCCACCGAGTTCGGCCGCCGGTCCAGCTCTTCCGGCGGGAGGTAGGCCACCCGCTTGCATTCCGTGAGGCCGTACATCGAAAAAAGCGTCACGGCGGGCAGCGCCTCCCGCAGCCGGCTGATGAGGGTGGTGGGAAGCGCCGCGGCGGTATTGCTGATATAGCGAAGATGAGGAAACCTATATTTTTCCAAAACCTTCGCGTTCAACAGCAGGGCGAAAAGCGTCGGCACACCGGGAAATCCCGTCACCTTTTCCTCGAGCAGGCGCTGAATGATCAGATTGGGGTAAACAAAGTCTTTCTCCAGAATGAGGGTGCCGCCGAAGCTCAGAACCATCAGCAGCTGGTAGAGTCCGTAATCAAACGAAAGTGGCAGGGCACAGAGCACAATGTCTTCCGCGGTGTTTTGCAGATAGGTGGTGATGGAGGTGACCGCCGAATGCATGTTCAAATGGGTCATCATCACCCCCTTGGGATTTCCCGTGCTCCCAGAGGTGTAGATCAGAGCGGCCAGATCGATGTCAATAATCCGCGGTAGGGTGGCCTTCATTGCTGGCCGAACCAGGAGTTCCGCCAAATGGGCCGTGCTGCCTTCACCTGCATCGGGCTGGTCGAGGAAAACGGCCTGCAGGGCCTTGGCGTCGCTCCGCACCTGAGCCAGATCCAGACGGCGCGCCGCCTGGGTAATAAGGACCCTGGCCCCGCAATCGTTGAGTACATAGATCAATTTTTCGTATTTCGTCGAGGGATTGAGGCAAACAAAGACCCCGCCGGCCAGAAGTACAGCGAAAATGGCGATGCAGGTCTCTGCTGAATTGTCCATGTATAGCAAAACACGGTCGCCGCGCTGCACGCCATGGCAAATCAATGCCCGCGCCAGGCGATCGGCGGCCTCAGCAAAGCCCGCATAACTGTAGATAGCTTTTCCCGCCTTCAACGCCGTTTTTTCCGGCTGCCGCGCCGCATTTTCAAGGAAACGATCATGTAGTAACATGGTGCAAGGCGCCTTTCTCGGCATAGCTTCCCGGATCACTGCGCTTGTCATAAATGAGCCATTCATTGTGCTGTCTGGGACTCAACGAGAGGCCCGGCTTGCCAAAGAGATCCTGCAGCATTTGCACGCTGGTGATCAGCATCAACGCCATCTCTTCCCGGGCTGAGACCGTACGTTGCGGATTCACAAAATGGTTATGGAGCAGCTGTAGCTTGCGCGGGTCGAACAGGCCGTTCTCATGGACTTTGTCTGGCTGGAAGTAGGTGGAGAGCTGGTCCAGTGAAGCCAAGTACAAATCGCGGATAGGAGCCCGGTAGGGCATCTTGGGGCGCTTCACCACGCTCTGCGGCAGCTCGCGCCTGAAAGCTCTTTTGAGGATCCATTTTTCGTTAAGAGCGCGCAGTTTAAGATTGGGAGCGAGATGATTCGCCAGTTGAATCACCCGTTTGTCAAGGAAGGGATAGCGGCCCTCGATGCTGTGGCTCATCAACATGCGGTCTCCCTGCGAGCAAAGCAGATAGCTGCCAAGAAAAATGTAATACTCGAGGAAATGGCAGCGGGCCAGGGGATCGAGTCCATCCATCATACCCGCCAGCTGGTGCTGGAGTTCATCCACCGGATCATAGCCGGCGAGCTCATCGAGGACCTCCGGGGCAAAAAACTGCAGAATGAAAGCGCCGTTTTGCCAGCGCAGGCGATGTGAGTAAAAAGGATCCTCGGTTTGCGTAAAACTGCGCATGAAAAACTGCTGCCAGAAAGAGTTGTTCCGTTTGTCCCGGGCATCGAGATAGGGATAGAGCTTGAGCATCAGGATGGGACGCCAGGTGGACTGGGGCTGGCGAGCAGCGAAGCACCGTAGTTTGGTCTCCTTGTAGATGTTATATCCGGAGAAAAACTCATCTGATCCTTCGCCCGTCAAAACGACTTTATAACCGGATCTCTGAACCTGCCGGGAAAGCAGAAAAAGCGGTATGGGCGCACTGCGAAGCAGCGGTTTTTCTGTATGCCAAATGACTTCGCGGAGGTTCTCACCCAGGTCGTTGTTGTGGATTTGCAGGGCGGTGTGGTCCGTTTTAAAATACTGCGAGACCATCTCCTGAAAGGGGGTCTCGTCATACTGTGGGTTGTCGAAGCTGATGGAGAATGTGCGCAGATGGCCCGAATGCAACCGTCTTATCAATCCGGTTGTTATGCTCGAATCGAGTCCGCCGCTGAGGTAAGCTCCCACAGGAACATCGGCGCGCAGCCTGACGCGGACGGCATCTTCGATCATGTCATGCACAGTTTCAGCGGCCAGGTCGGGATCGGTGATTTGATCATTGGGAGCACACCGGTATTCCGGGGCCCAATAGCGCACCTCCTGCACATAGCCTTCCTGAACGCGCATGTAACATCCGGGTCTTACCTCCTTGATGCCGGTGAAGGGGGTTTTTCCCGGGAGGGGCGACCAGAACACGCAGGTTTGCGCCAGCACCGTGACATCGAGTTTGTGACGCACCCCCGGTAATTCGCCAAAGGCCTTCATCTCCGAGGCAAAAGCAAAAAAGTTGTCCGCGATATAATAGAGCGGGCAGATGCCGACATGATCGCGAGCGAGAAACAGCTGGTGATGCTTCTGGTCCCAGATGGCCAGAGCGAACTGGCCGTTGAGCATTTTCAGCATCTCTGCGCCGAACTCTTCATAAAGATGCAGCAAAACCTCGACATCACAGCGGGTGACGAAGTGATGCCCGAGTTGACGCAACCGTCTGCGAAGTTCAACATAGTTAAAGATTTCACCATTGCAGACCAGCCAGACCGTGCCATCCTCGTTGGAGATGGGTTGACTACCGCCATAGAGATCGATGATGCTCAGCCGCGATTGACCGATTCCAATATCGTCATCCAGGTAGAGGCCGGACTGATCAGGACCGCGATGGCGCAGTTGGTTCACCATGGCCTGCAACAGGGGTTGCGGGTTCCTTGTCAAATACTGCCAAGAAAAAATGCCAGCGATTCCGCACATAAAAGCCTCACGGGTAAGTAACGACGGTCTGCTGATTGGCAGTCATGGGATGGTAATCTGGCAGGAGGTCCGCCAGCGCGCGACGCAAGGTCTCGGCATCGCCGGTTGCCGAAAGCTCGATAAGGCGATCAAGCCGGGGGGCAAACTCCGGCAAGGCATGGATGCGCTTGGGGATGACCCGGTTGATCAGATTGTGGCTCGTGGAAAGACAGGTTTCATCCGCACCCACCAACTCCTCAAAGAGTTTTTCGCCGGGCCGTAATCCGATCTCCCTGATATCGATGTCAGCATAGGGCCGGTAACCGGCAAGCCGAATCATATCAGCCGCGAGCTTGGCAATCTTGACGCGTTGTCCCATGTTGAGAATGTAGATCTCACCGCTTTCGCCAAAAGTCACCGCCTGGAGGATCAGATTGACAGCCTCCGGGATGCTCATGAAAAATCGCTCAATCTCCTTGTCGGTGATGGTCACCGGTCCGCCATCCCGGATTTGTTTCATAAAGACCGGGACGACGCTGCCATGACTGTTCAGGACATTGCCAAATCGAACCGTGATGAAGCGGGTGTTGCTATAGGGCGCAAAAGCCTGAAAGAGCAGTTCGACGGCCCGCTTTGTGGCGCCCATCACACTGGAGGGATTGACCGCCTTGTCTGTGGAGACGAAGACAAAATGGTTCACACCAAACCGGTCCGCACACCGGGAGAGGACCCGCGAACCGAGAATGTTATTGCGGATGGCTTCATCCGGATTGCTTTCACTCAAAGGAACATGCTTTTGCGCGGCGGTGTGGAAGACGATTTCCGGCCGGAAATCGGCAAAGAGATGCTCCATTTTCTCGATATCGGTGATATCCCCTAGCACATAGCGCGCATTCTTACCATTGCGGCCGTCCAAATCGCACTGCAGCTCGAAGAGATAATTCTCGCTGCGGTCGAGCAAGACCAGCTGCTGGGGATGGTATTCAATAATCTGCCGTGCGAGTTCGGAGCCTATTGATCCGCCCGCGCCGGTGATGAGGATGCGTTTCTGTGTGAGCGACTCCCTGATGGCCCCCAGATCCAGGCTCAACATGCGTCGCCCGATCAGATCGGTGACGTCGACTTCCCGCACCTTCGAAAGATAAATCCGGCCGCTTACCACATCCGAAATGGCCGGAACGATGCAATGCTTGAGATTGGCTTTTTCGCAGTAACCCAGAATATCATGCAGCTCTTCGGAAGAGAGATCGCTGATGGCAATAAAGATCTCCTCGACCCGGAGCGCCTTGGCTATGTCGGGGATCAGCTTGCGGTTGCCATAGACCCGGATACCCTGCAGTTGGGTCCCGACCTTCAGAGGATCATCATCAATAAACCCGACGATCTGAAAGGGATGACCGTTTTTGTTTTGTTCGCGGATCAGCATATCGCCGATGTCGCCGGCACCGACAACCAAAACCCGTTTCGCAAGCGAATAGTCCTTGGGCGGCTTCTTTTCGCTTTCCAGCCGGAGCAAAGTCCGGACGAAAGCCATCGAAGTGGTCAACAGGATCCAATTGATCAAAAAAACCGAGCGTGAATGCTCCCTCCAGCCGAGGAAAAAGATGGCAATGACGATGGCAATCGAGCTGTACGTGCTGGCCTTGGCCATGCGAAAGAGGTCGGTTAATCCGATGTATTTGTAAAGACTTTGGTAAAGTCGCAAGGTGATGAAAAAGGTGCCGCTCACGGCCAGGACCAGGGGCAAGCTCTGGAAAAAGTTGCGGTACTCTTGCCGAGGGATGATCCAGTCAAAACGCAAACAATAGGCAAAGAAATAACAGATCAACACCAGGGCCATGTCGATGATAAAAAGCATCGGCCAGCTGGCCTTTTTCTGCTGATAAATGGGCCGGAACAGACCACCCAGGATGGCTACCAGACTGCGCCCGATGAGAGCCAGGTCCGTGCGCAGCCGCGGTTTTAAACTGTAGGCTAGATCGAGTTTAAGTTTCTCCGGAAGGAGATGATGAATGTAATAGGCCTCGACATTTTCAAGGTGATCCGGCAGCATCTCGGCTTCATTGCGGCCGATGATCTGAGCCGGTCCCACCAGCCCCGGGCGGACCTCGAGAACCCGGCGCTGCTCGTCGGTGTAAAGAGCGACCATGCTGGGAATTTCCGGACGCGGGCCCACAACGCTCATCTCTCCGATCAGGACATTATACAGTTGTGGCAGTTCGTCCAGCTTGGTCAGCCGTAAAAGGTGACCAAAACGCGTTTCGCGGGGATCATTCCGCGGCGAAACTCCCGGGCCTTTCGTAGCGGCATCCACCACCATGGTACGCAGCTTGAACAGGGTGAAAGGACGCCCGTATCGTCCGATCCGGACCTGACGAAAAAGAGCGGGGCCTTTCGAGGTCAAACGGATAACCACGGCTGCTAGGATCAGGAAAGGCAGCGCAGCCAGCAGTCCGATTAATGAGAAAATGATATCAAACAGTCGCTTTATCACCTCATCCTCCCCTAAGTGAGATCAAAGCGGTTGATAGTGCACTGATCCGATGGCTTGTCCCCCAACCACCAGCGGATTTGTCGCCACCCGGGAAGCATTCTAAACACCTGCCCCTCCCGACTTTTTATTTTCAGCACCGGCGTAATGGTAGGCGTAATACTTGTGCTGATAGTAATACGGCAGCACCTCCCCCATATCGTTTAGCACAACGCCAAGGACTGGTTTGTCGATCTCCAGCAGCATTTCCGTCGCCCGCTTGATCACCTCACGATTGGTATGACCAGAGAGGATAACCAGGAGGATGCCGTCGACATAATCGGCCAGTTTGAGGGTGTCGCTGACACTCAAAATAGGAGGAGAATCGACGATGATGCTTTCATAATGCGAACTCAGATGGTTGAATAGCTCCCTGACCTGTTTCGAGCTGAGCAGTTGAAAGGGGTTGGGCACGGTATGTCCCGCTGAAATGACATGCAAGCCGGGAAAGGGTGTGGTCTGGATGGCTTGGCTCAAGTCGAGCCCCTCACCTAGAATCTCGGTCAAGCCATTGGACTGTTCCAGTCCCAGCTTGAGATGCAGCGTCGGACGGCTCAAATCGGCATCGAGGATCAGATGATTATTCCTGGTCGCCAGAGCCGCCGTGATGCCCAGATAGGTCGAAACCGTGGTCTTGCCTTCGCCTGCAACCGCACTGGTCACCATAACTATCCGGGGACGGTGGCCGTCGCGCGCCGCGTGGATGCGGGAATAAAGGCGGAAAAACTCGGCAAAATAGGGCGATCGCTCGTTGTACTCCTGGAGGCCCTTCAGCGTACCGTTCCGGAACATTACTCCTCCCTACCTGAGCAGAATACGATAAATGAGCATAACCGAGATGAATGCTATCAGCGGCAGCGCAACAGCAACCGCAACCCGGCGATGTTTGCGGCGCGTGATTTCATAGGTGGTTTCGATCTTGGGAATGGCCGCGAGCACAGGCATCTTGAGGAGGCGCTCGACGTCTTCGGTGGTGCGCACCGAGACATCCAGCATCTCGCGCAGGAAGACCAGACCCAATCCCAGTCCCAATCCCGCCAACAAAGCAAAGATCATCGTCTGCTTGCGCTTGGGCTTGATGCGCTCCAGAGGCCTTTGTGGTTCCGACAACAGTTTGAATTTCATCTGGGATTCTTTGACCTGGGCCGATTCACGCATCTGGGTTCCACGCGCGGTCTGCAGGAGCAAGTCGTAAATTTCACGGTTTGTCGTGACATCGCGCTCCAGCTTCGCGCGCATGCCCTCCTGAGAGGGCTGACGGCGAATTATATTGTTGTGCACTTGGATGATATTCTGGAGAATCTCGCTGGTGCGTTGGAGTACTATGGTATCGAGACGGATCTCCTCCAGCCGAATCGCTGCCGTTATGACCTCTTGGGACTGGCCGCGGAGAAGATTAGCGATATCGGTCTGAAAGTGATTGTAAATTTCCTGCTTGAGCTGGCCGATCTCTTCATTGAGGAGGATGATCTCGACATCCCGCCAGCTGAATTTTTTCAAAAGCTCGCACACATCCTCTGTCCGTTTGAGCATGCGCTGGCGCAAGTCCTGGGTATCACGGTCTAACTGGGTTTCATAAGTGAGCGGCAGATCGTGAAGCGGGCCCTTGATCAATTTGTTGACTTGATCCCGCTTGGCTTGCAGATCGATCTCGGTCGAAAGCTTGACCGACTGAATCTCGGCAAGATTGCTGGCATTGACCTGATTATCGCTCAATGCGGTCTCGGTGATGCCCTGATTGAAGGCCGCAAGCCGGCTTTCGCTGTCTTCCAGCCGTTTGCGGTAGATCTCCAACTGCTGTTCGCTGAACGTGCTCGCAACGGAGGTCGTCTGGATCTGGTTGCGCTGGGATTCCGCAATAGCCAGATGGGTCACCAGGGAGGCCAGACGATGGGCACCCTCCGAGGTCGGGCCTTTGGCCGAGATTTCGATCAGATTGTAGGCGCGCATGCGGGTGCTGATATGCTGCAGCAGGTACTCGATGCCGACCTGGTTTGCGACCACCTTCCGGTCGATAAGAGGATTTTCAGAACTGAGCTGATTGATCTTGGCCCTGATCTTGGGATCTTGCTGAATATTAAGGCTGTCGAGCAGAGCCAGCAGAAATCCCTCACTGGTGATCCTGCGGCGGAAATATTCGACCTCATCATAGCGCGGCGCCCCGGGGACAAACCGCAATTGGGCGCTCGAGAGAATTTCGGCATCGACGATCATCACGGTGGCTGTGGATTCATAAACCGGGGTCGTTACCAGGGCGTAAATCAGCCCGATAATCAGGGCTACCGCCGTGCTGATAATCAGGTAGTAACGGCGGCGCCATAGCAGCTGCCGCCAGATTTGCCAGTCTCTTGTATTGGAATCAAGTCCCATACGCTGCCTCATGAATGGTCGGCTTAGTGCGTTGCGATCACGCTATACGCCAGGCCGGTAAGGATCGCACCGGTGAAAATCATGAAAAAATTCCAGGCCACACTCTCTCTGAACACTTTTTTGCGGGGTACAAAAATGGTGTCACCGGCCTTGACCATAAAAAAAGAAGGAGAACTCTCATCGCTGTATTTTTCGACATTGACCCGTGTGACGCTGGAGTAGACGCCATCCTTGCGGATCACCCGGACCTCGCTCAATTTGGCTTGCGCTGTAGGCCCGCCGGCGGTGATCAGAGCCTCCAGTAGATTCAGTTCCTTGTTGAAGGTGATCACCCCGGAACTTCCCACTTCCCCGTAAATGAAAAGAACGTTGGGCTGTGGCTGCACCGACTGGATGCCCGAGCTTGCAGAACCGCCCAGCACAGCGGGGATATAGATGTTATCTCCGGCCTCGATCGGCGGCAAGAGCTGGAAATTACGGTTTCTCAGGATATCCGCCAAATCGACCGTAATCGTGCGCGGCACGCCTTCCTCTCCCTTGCGGATGATCAGGACATTGCTGAGATTGGCGGTCTCCAGCGGTCCACCGGCTTCCGAAATAATGTCCCAGAGATTGGGAATCACTTCGAAGGTGTACTTGTTCGGCGTCCGGACATGGCCCATGACGTAAACCTTGCGGCTGCCGTACTCGGAGACCTTGATCGATGCACTGGTGATGCGGCGGTTGTAAAGAGAGATGCGCTCGACGATCTCATCCGATAGCTGCTGAAGGGTCAGCCCATCGGCCTTGATCGCACCGCCAATCGGTAGAATGATATTGCCAGTGGCATCGACCTTGGTGGTGACATTCAATTCGGTGTCCTGCCAGAAGGTAATCTCGAGCACATCATCTTTGCCAATGGTATATTCCTGCGTCCATGCGCCGCAAGCCAGAATCAGGAGCAGTAGGGCCACAATGGTAGGAGTGGAAAGGCGGCTATTCATGGTTCATCTCCAAATTAACCGAAAATCATGGCATGGTGATGCCGTAGACCAGATTGCTTCCCGTCGATCTCCCCTCCAAATCATAAACGAAGACCCGATAGTAATAGCTGGTATTGGCCGCCAGACCCACATCTTCGTGTGTCGTATTAGAGATGGAGTTGATGATCACGATGGGCGTTCCAGTGCCATCGATGATCTGGGTCGTCGACCGGAATATTCGATAGCTGGCAAAATTTACGGCGCGGCTCAGGCTCCAGGTGAGCCGCAAGGTGTTAGCTCCACTGGCCGCCGGCACCGCTAACAAGACCGCTTCAGGTTGTTGATCAGCAAGCGTGGTGACCGAAAGCGGGTTGCTGGCACTCGAATTGCCCGCCTGATCGCGGGTATACAGCCGGTACCAGTAGGTGGTATTGGCCTGAAGCCCGGTGTCCAAATACTGCGTCGTGGTTCTGGAGGAGATCAAGGAGACTTGAGTGGCCCGGCTGTCCACGCCACTATCGGTGCCACGGAACAGTCGGTAATCAGCAAAGTCCTTCTCGCCGTTCATATTCCAGCTCAGGAGCAGCGAGGAGGTCGTTACATTCACCGGAGGTTGCAGGATCGCAGCTTGCGGTGGTGCATCAGCGACGGTCCAGCTGCTGACGATATTGCTCCCCGACATCAGTCCCCTTTGATCGCATACATAGAGCCGGTAAAAATACTCATGATTGCTGACCAGAAGAGAGTCGACGTAATGGTTGACCGAGGCCAGACCGAATACGGCCACCAACAGGGCAGATGAATCAACCCGGGCGTCATTCGACCGGAAAAGCTTGTACAGTGAAAAATCTGCATCGGAATTGGTCGTCCAGGTCAGATGCAACGCATCATCGCGGTTACTGACATGGGACGGGTTGGAAAGGATGACGGCCCGCGGCGGATTCTCGATCGTCAAAGTCTGCTCGGAGGTGAAGGGATCGGCTTTGTTGCCCGCAATATCCGTGAACGTGCCAACGACCGGCACCTCGAAGACATCCGCGCAAGGCGGTAATTTATAATCCAGGGAGTACCTCCCGTCTTGGGCCGTAGCATCCCCATGCGTTCCATCATCGTAAAGTCGCAACGTCCCGACAACCGGCCCCAGATCCACAAAAGCATTTCCATTTACCTCGTCCGTTCGCAAAACGATACCCACAATATCGCCCGTGCGATAGACCGCGTCTTTGGCTCGCAGATTCAGGCTGATAATGCTGGCACGGGTATCCACGATGATATCATCCGCAACCGGCGATCCCGTCTGGTTGCCTTCGCCATCCAGGAAAGTGGCGTAGACAAATTTGCGCCCATCCCCGGATGCAAAGGACCAGTTCAACTCCTGGACGTAACGCTGCCAGACCGCGCCGGTAAAAAGTGAATCCGCGGCCACTTTGACATAGCGCGTCGTGGCGGGTGCAACGAAACGCAGTTGGACGGTCGAAGAATTGGCGTAGAGCGCCCCAGCGTTGATAAGGACTGAAAAGAGACCCGGGCGCGCCGAAACCGGCGCTGAGGGTTCACTCTGGAGACCGTTGAGGTTGCGAGCGACAATGCGATAGGAATAGCTGTGCCCGTTGATCAGGTCCTTATCCAGATAAACCGTGGTGAGACAGGAATCAATGAGGTCAAAGCTCCGATACGCACTATCCGCACGGAAGATGTAATAGGTGCTGATCGTGCCGGCTGGAGCATTCCATGAGAGTGCGACCTCGCGATCGCCGACCTGGGCGATGAGGTGGCTTGGAGCATCGGGATACTCCTGCCGTGATTTCCGTTGAGGTTCATTGATTTGCTCGCATCCCCATAGGCCGAGGATAAGGAGTCCTTGAGCGAATACGATTTTTACCTTCATCTCCGGGTCTCCTAGAAGGGAACCGTATAAGAAATGGTGAGTCCACTACCCTCCGGTGCCGATTGACTTGCTTTGGGCTGAGCGAGAAACTCGATCTGCCGCAAATTTTTCGGAAAAACCAGGATGGCGTCGAGAAAATTGAGTGCATGTACGCCAAGCGCGGTGTAGATCATCGCCTGGCGCCACCGGTTCATGGTTTTCCAATCCTCATAGGAGCTCTTAACCCGCTTCCACCCTGCAGCCTCCTGTTCCAATGTGGCACTGGAAAGATGGTAGTTTTCCAGCGCGGATCGATACTGGGCATCAAAATGGTTGCAGCGTTCGTGAGCGATTCCCAGGGAGACGAGAGCAGCCCCTTCAAGCGCCATGAAAAGCCGGCTTTTAATTTTCTGATCGCTATAGTTCTGGCCCCAGCCCGTGAAGACCAGAGAGCGGCCTGCCGCCCATTTGCGGGTTTTGGGCGTCAGGATAAAGGTGATCGTCTCGATTTTGCGAGCACCGAAATCGATGTCTCGCGTTACCGTTTCGTAACCGCGTTTCTCGGCATAGAGGCGGTACCGGCCGCTCAACTGATAGGGGAAAGAACAGGGAGTTTTGCCGATGATCTCGCCTTCTATCGAGACGGTGGCGCCAGCGGGGCGCGATTCGATCATGAAACCCTTAGGGGCATCCTGGTTCCCCTGCGCCCGGATGCCGCCGCCCAGGGCACAGACGAGCAAGAGAACCCCGGTCCATGGTTGGAGCCGCCGGCCCCGGCTTGGAAATAAATATGTGAGTGTTCTTACGAGCTGCATGCATGCCTCATAAATAATCGCTAATTTTAGCAAAAAAAGAACTTGACAAACCGATCGCTGTTTTGTATTTTGGAAGAATAAAAAAAGCCCACCGCAGCTTATGCGCAAACATAAGCCGCAGATGTGGCGACGCTGCCAGCATTAATGACTTGGCCGGTCTGCTGGCAGCTTTTTTTTTATGACGGGGAAAACGACACCGGAGCAGGTATATACTCCATCCGCTCTTTTCAGAGCACGTCGTCAAGCCTCTAAAGCGGTCCCCCGCCGCCAGAGTTGAATAGAAACTTGTTTGAACCTGGAATTATGGATAATGGAAACGCGTTGCTTAGGTTCGCCAGCTGCTGATCTTCACCGGGCTGTTGCGCAGATTGTGCCCCCCAGATGCATCCGTTGGCTGGAAAAAGTTCACAAAGCGGGATTTTGGTACGATGAAGGTGTGAAGTTAAAAAGAAGCTGAGTTTCGTAGGCAGATGTGCCAGGACCGGATTGCCAAAGCTTCACCTTGAACACCTTGATGCCGCAAAATCCCCCACCACCCCACCACCATCTCACGTTAAGAGAACATGGTCGCTTGCTGGAGCAGATTTGCTGTCTTCCAAGATTCAGGCTAGAAGCGGTTCACTACCCGTCGTGGTCCGGATAGTCATCCATTGGCGTTGCTGTACAAGAAATATACAGAGTGTGGACTTCAATGTCAATAGAAAAATGTAAAAAAGTAATTTTTTTAACGCCAATACGCCATTATTATGCAAAATTTAGTCAATTTGCGTTCAGGAAGGGGCAGCCGCAGGCATGGAGCGCTCCTTGCCGGACCTTCCGCTTTGCAAAATGGCCCCTGTAAACCCCGCCAGCAGCGGCCGCGGCGCGGTTTATCTTCCGGGTTCTCAGGAAAGATAGCGGAACAAATAAGGCGGGTGCAGTGTTGAAAAGTACAAATCACTCTTTAATCAACAGGAGCTGCAATGAATGCATTGATGCAAATGTTGATCCAACAGTTGAGCGGCGATGCCGTAAATAAAATCGCCAAACAGCTGGGCATCGACACCTCGACCGCCTCGCGCGCCGTTGGTATGGCTATTCCGGTCCTCATCTCCGCGCTGACCCGTAATTCCTCGACGGAAGAGGGCGCTGCTTCTCTTCACAACGCCCTGGTCAAGGATCACGATGGCTCGATTTTCGAGAATCTCGGCGACCTGATCAGCAACGTCGCCGGCAGCTCGGGCGCCGGCATCCTGAAACACATCCTCGGCGCCGATCAGCCGACCGTCACCTCGCGCATCGGCCAGAGCGCCGGGCTCGACACTGGCACCATGGGGCAAATCATGGAGATGGTGGCGCCCCTGGTCATGGGGGCCTTGGGCAAAACCACCCGGGATGAGGGTCTGGACAGCTCGGGCCTCTCCGCCCTTCTGACCGGTCAGCAGCAAGAGGCCGAAGCCGAACAGCCGGATCTCTTCGGCTCCCTCAACCGGATGCTCGATTCTGATGGCGATGGCAGCTCGATGGACGAAATCGGCGGCATTCTTGGCAAACTCTTCAGCTGATAGCCGCCCGGCAGCCTGCGCGCTTTTGCACAGGATCCGGCTAACAACACGTTTGGAACAAGCCTGCATGATCCCATGCAGGCTTTTTTAATGAGATCAGGACTATGCGCATGACCGATGCCCACCCACCGCGACGTTTGCTGAGTCCTGGCACCATCGAGCTGCTCGCTCCGGCCCGCGACCTTGAAGCCGGCCGTGCCGCTATCGATAACGGCGCCGATGCCCTCTATATCGGGGCGCCCCGTTTCGGTGCCCGTGAACAGGCCGGCAATTCCCTGGAAGACCTCACCAAGCTCATCGATTTCGCCCACCGCTACTGGTGCCGGGTCTATATCACACTCAATACCTTGCTGTACGACCATGAATTGGACGAGGCGGTCGCCCTGACGCATCAGCTCCACAACCTGGGGGTGGATGGCCTGATCATCCAGGACGTCGGCTTGCTTGAATCGGATCTACCGCCCCTGCCGCTGATCGCCAGCACCCAAATGCACAATCACACCCCCGCACGCGTCACCTTTCTCGAGACGGTCGGCTTTCAGCGCGCCATTCTTGCGCGCGAGCTCGGACTGGAGCAGATTCGCGCCATCCGCCAGAACAGCGGAATCGAACTCGAGTGCTTCATCTACGGGGCGTTGTGCGTTTCGTACAGTGGCCAATGCTATCTCAGCCTCGCCCGCGGCGGCCGCAGCGGCAATCGCGGCCAGTGCGCCCAGCCTTGCCGCCTCCCTTATCGACTCATCGATGGCACCGGCCGGTCGCTGGGCGAGCGGCAGCATCTGCTCAGCCTGCGCGATCTCAATCTCTCGAGCGCGCTTGGCGATCTCCTCGACGCTGGTATCACCTCATTCAAGATCGAAGGCCGGCTCAAGGAGGCCGCCTATGTTAAAAATGTCGTCCGCTGGTTCCGGCAGCAGCTCGACAGCCTGCTGCCGGCGCGCGGCCTGAGACCCGCCGCGTCCGGCCAAATCAGCGCCGCCTTCACCCCGGATCCTGTAAAAAGCTACAACCGCGGCTTCACCACCTATTTCCTCCTCGGGCCGGACCGGGCTATGACCGCCCTGGCAACCCCCAAGTTCGCCGGCGAGCCAATCGGTACCGTCTCTCGCTGCCATAAAGGCCAGCTCGAACTCGAGCCCGGAGCTCCGGCACTGCACAACGGTGACGGCCTCACCTGGCTGGATCCGGCGGGTGGACTGCTTGGCGTGCGCGTCAACCGGGTGGAGGCAGGACGCGCCCTTCTCGACAGGCCGATCACGCTGCCCGCGGGCACTCCTGTCGCGCGTAATTATGATCATAACTTTCTGGCTGCGTTAAAGAAAGAAACGGGCGGTCGCACCATGGCAGTCGCCCTGCATTTCATGATGACGCCGGAAGGATTTTGCCTGAGGGGCAAGGATGAGGATGGCATAACCGCCGAGGTTAATCTGGCAGCGGAGCATCAGCCGGCCCACGACCCGGCGCAGGCCGAGCGAAGCGTCCGGAGCCAGCTGGCCCGGTGCGGCGGCACGCCCTTTCACTGCACCGGCGTGCAGCTCGATTGGGCGGCGCCCAGCTTTCTCGCCCTCTCCACGCTCAACCGCCTGCGGCGGGAGTTGCTCGACGCCCTCATCGAGGCGCGCCTGCGCGCCCACCCGCTGCTCCGTGTCAGGCTGCAGCCGAATACCACCCCCTTTCCGGAAGAACGCCTCGATTTCGAAGGTAATGTCCTCAACCGCCGCGCCCGTGACTTTTATGTGCGCCACGGGGTGAAACAAATCGCTCCCGCCGCGGAGTCGGGTATCGACCTGAACGGCCGGCGGGTCATGACGACCCGCTACTGCATCCGCCGCGAGTTCGGCCTGTGCGGAAAAGCGCTGCAAGCCGCAGGCTACGCCGAACCGCTCTTCCTCCTGGACGACCAGGGGCAGCAACTCCGCCTCCACTTCCGCTGCGACGCCTGCGAAATGGATCTCTATCTTCCCGATTGAATGTCGCTTCTCTAGGGGATCGCCACCCTGATCAGGTAGAACAAACCCGCCAGCGACAGGGTCACGGCGAGGAGCAAGGCGGTCCGTGCCGGCTCACCCCCCTTTCCGGCCCGCAAGGCCCGCTGCACCACCATGGGGCCCAGCAGTAGAGTATTGAGGAGCAAGGGTACCAGCAAAAACCAGGAAGGTTCGAGCCAGCGTCCGGGATCGGTCAGGGCATTCAACCCAGCGCTCAGCCGCTGCACTGTCGTGGCGGCGCTGCTGCTCTTGCCCGCCTGGATCATCATGTCAAATCCCCGCATCAGAAAAAGCAGGGCGTTACCGCAAAGCATCAGCCAGGCCCCCACCCTGGCCGCGTATGCCCACAACGACGCCTCCGGCCGGCTCTCGCCGTCATCAAGACGGCTGTGGAGCACCCCGTACCCCGCATAGACGATGAATCCGATGTTGAGCCAGCTGGCGAAGCGCAGCCAGGAGGTCGGCGGCAAATAATAGATCAGATAGAGGCAGGAGAGGATACCGAGGGCCGGAAAGATATGGTTCCGGAAAAGGTAAAAAAACAGGGCCGCCGCAAAGAGCAGGCCGGCTTTTACCGGTGCGGCCATGGGCGTCAACAAGAAGATGACCGCCAGGATGAGATAGAGGCCCAGGGCCCAGGACCCGCCGCCGGGGACGCGGAAGGGGCGCGGCCGGCCGGGGTCGCGTCGCCTCAGGACGATAATCCCGGCGCTGACCAGGATGAAAGCGAAGAGCGTACCGATGTTGGTCAGGTCGACCATCTCATCGATGCTGGCGACTGCGGCGAAGGAGGCAACAAAAAGGCCGGTGATCAGGGTGGCGATGTGCGGGGTTCGAAAGCGTGGATGAACCCGGCGGAACAGGGGTGGCAGCAAACCGTCGCGCGACATCGAAAAAAAGATGCGCGGCTGGCCGAGCTGGAAGATGAAAAGCACCGCCGTGTGGGCGATGACCGAACCAAAGGCGACGATCCCGACCGCCCATCCCAACGAGGGACTGGCGTGGGCGAGTGCTAGAGTTAAGGGTTCGGCCTGTTCGGTGGCGAGGGTGGCCTTGAGCTCCGGATAGGAAATCAGGCCGGTGAAGATGGCCGAAACGACCACGTAGAACAGGGTACAGATGATGAGCGAGGCGATGATGCCGATCGGCAGATCGCGTTTGGGATTGCGCGTCTCCTCCGCGGCGGTCGAAACCGCGTCAAAACCGATATAGGCGAAAAAGACGATCGCCGCACCGGCGCTGATCCCGGACCAGCCATTCGGGGCAAACGGCGTCCAGTTCTCCGGCTTGATCCAGAAACCGCCGACGATGATGAAAAAGGTCAGCACGACGATCTTGATGCCGACCATGACGGCATTGAAACGGGCGCTTTCCCGGATACCCCAGATGAGCACCAGGGAGATCAGCGCGACGATCGCAACCGCCAAAAGATTGCAGACGATCGGCAGGCCAAAAAGGTGCGGGGCCTCGCGGAACACTGTCTGTACGCCGGCACTATCAACGATTCGCGCGGCCGTACGGTAGTCCATCGAGATCCAGTCGGGGATAATGATATGAAATCCCCGCAGAAAGGTCTTGAAGTAGTTCGCCCAGGAGATGGCCACGGCGATATTGCCGACGGCATATTCAATGATGAGATCCCAGCCGATAACCCAGGCAATCAGTTCACCCAGGGTTGCATAGGAGTAGGTGTAGGCCGAGCCGGCGATCGGGACCAGGGAGGCGAATTCGGCATAACAGAGGGCGGTGAAGCCGCAGACCACCGCGGTGATGACAAAGGAGAGCATCAGCGCCGGCCCCGCGCCCGGTCTGAAGGCATCCCCGGCGGCGGCCGTGCCGATGGTGGCAAAGATTCCGGCACCAATGATGGCGCCGATGCCAAAGAGAGTCAGCTGCACCGGTCCCAGAACCCGCTTGAGGCTGAACTCACTGCGCTCCGAGTCGCTCAGGATACGATCCAGCGATTTGATGCGGAAAAGCGCGGCCATGCCGCGGCTGCGTGTCGGTGAGTCTCCTTTCATCTTCCGCGCTCCTTCCTGCTGCCAGGCGGTCCAGTTTTGTCTTGAATATACGGCTATTTGGGGGGAAGTTGCAACCGAATTCTCAGCCACGGACCTCCCATCCAACCAGTCGCTTCCGCTCCTGCCCCGCTCTGAAACGGCCCTCCGTAAAGAAAACCATTTGGTTTTAGAATTCAATTATTTAAATTATAAAGCTGTTAGCCAATTCAGTTGCATGGAAATCAGGCAAAGGGAAAAGGAGTTCCATGAAAATTTTTGTTCTCAATTGTGGCAGCTCTTCGCTCAAGTTTCAGCTCATCGAGGCCGATACGGAAAAGCTTCTGGCTAAGGGCGTGGTAGAGCGGATTGGCGCCAGCGATGCCATCTTGACCTACAAGCCGGTAGGCAAAGAGGCGGTCTCGCAGACGCGTGAAATCCCCAATCATGAAATCGCCCTGAGTCTGGTGCTTGAACTGCTCTCGAGCCCGCAGCATGGTGTGATCGCGAGTATGAGCGAGATCAAGGGGGTTGGTCACCGCCTGGTACATGGCGGTGAGGAGTTTGTCAGTTCGGTACTGATCGATGAAAAAGTGAAAGAGGGGGTGCACCGTTGCATCCAGTTTGCGCCGCTGCATAATCCCCATAATCTCAAGGGGGTGGAGGTCTGCGAGCAGCTGATGCCCGGGGTGCCTCAGGTTGGCGTGTTCGATACCGCCTTCCATCACACCCTACCGGCCAAGGCCTTTATGTATGCCCTGCCGATGTCCCTCTACCGCAAGCATCGCATCCGCCGCTATGGCTTTCACGGCACCTCGCATGCCTATGTCGCCCGCAAGGCGGCCGAGTATATCGGCAAGCCCATAGAGACCCTGAAGATCATCACCTGTCACCTCGGCAATGGCGCCAGCGTCACCGCCGTCGACGGCGGCCATTCGGTCGAGACCAGCATGGGTTTCACGCCGCTCGAAGGGCTGGTCATGGGGACGCGTTCCGGGGATGTGGATCCGGCCTTGATCCCCTATATCGCCAAGATCGAAGATCTCTCGATGGCCCAGGTTGATTCCTTGCTCAATAAAAAGAGCGGCATGCTCGGGCTGACCGAAAAGACCAATGATTTCCGAGAAATCGAGGAGGCGGCGGGGCGGGGCGATGCGGCCTGCGTCCAGGCTCTGGAGATCTTTTGCCACCGGTTGCGCAAGTACGTCGGCGCCTATATGGCTGTTCTCGGCGGCCTCGATGCGCTGGTCTTCACCGCCGGCATCGGAGAGCATTCACCCCTGGTGCGCGAATGGACCTGTGCCAATCTATCAGCCTTCGGCATCCAGATTGACACCGTCCGCAATGCCAAAAATGAATTTGATATCGGCTCCGGCTCTGTCAAGGTTCTGGTCGTTCCGACCAACGAAGAGCTCGCCATCGCTCGCGAAACCCAGCGCATTCTGGCCCGCTGAACGGAGGGCGATAAACAGAAAAGCCTTTTGCCGGTACCGGCAAAAGGCTTTTCTTTTGAGCGGGAGACGGGGATCGAACCCGCGACATCAAGCTTGGGAAGCTTGCGTTCTACCGCTGAACTACTCCCGCGATATAGCTATATCATAATAATTATTCTGACGAAATGCAAGACCTTTCTGCAGCCTGTGCCGGCCGGCTGGGCGCGGCTTTAGCGGGCAGCCCCGCCTCCTGCTCCGCCTCGGCTGCACCCGGCTCTCGTACCCGCCCAAGACGGGCACCCAAGACCAACGCAAAGGAATCTCTTGAAAATGGCCCAAAAAACTGCTATGTTATCTCCAGCCCATGCGTAACCGGGCCGCACTGCCCGGCAACCATCGTTTAACCAGGAGGATGCTATGGCTGAAGAAATGGTATCGGCTGGAAAGCTGGCCAAGGAATGGGGCGTAAGCGAAACCGCGGTGAAAAAGGCGATCAAGGAACTTGGCGTCGAGCCCGACGCCAAAAAGGGGGCTTGCGCCCTCTACGGCAAAGCCACAGCGGCCAAAATCAAAAAAGCACTCAAGTAAAAGCAGGAGGCTCCATGCTTTTCGCCGGTCTCGACAGCTCGACCCAGGGCTGCAAACTGATCGTCCTCGATCTCCAGAAACGGGAGGTCGTGCACCTCGATGCGATCAATTACGACAGCGATTTGGACTATGGTACGCGCAACGGGGTCATCCAGGGACTCGAGCCGGGCGCTTCGGAGTCCGATCCCGCCATGTGGATCGAGGCCATCGAGCGCCTATTCGGCCGCATGGTCAAGGCCGGCGTCCAGGTTGCGCAGATCCGCGCCATCTCGGTTTCAGGGCAGCAGCACGGCCTCGTCACACTCGATGCGGCAGGACATCTGTCGCGGCCGCGCGCCAAGCTGTGGAACGATTTCAGTACCGAGGAGGAGTGCCGCCTGCTCACTGCAGCGGTTGGCGGCGCCGCGGCGATGATCGACGAGGTGGGCAACAGCCAACGCACAGGCTATACCGCCGCAAAGATCTATCACATGGTACGCCATGAGCCCGACCTTTGGCGCAAAACCGCCACCTGCTTCCTGGTGCACAATTACGTCAACTGGTGGCTGACCGGTGGGGCTGAGGGCGGCATCCGCATCATGGAGCCCGGGGATCTCTCCGGGATGGCCCTGTGGCACCCCGGTACCGGCCGCTGGTCCAAAAAGGTGCTCAACGCCATCGCACCGGATCTGGCGGACAAGCTGCCACCGGTCCGGCCTTCGGATGAGAGCATCGGAACAGTCGGCCGCCAGTTGGTCGAGCGTTTCGGCTTCGATCCCGGCTGCCGCGTCGACGCCGGTTGTGGGGACAACATGTACAGCGCCATCGGCACCGGTAATGTAACCCCGGGCCTGGTGACCATCAGTCTCGGCACCAGCGGCACGGCCTATACCGTGCTTGATGCGCCCTTCATCGATGCCAGCGGAGAAATTGCTGCTTTCCGCGACAGCACCGGCCGCCATTTCCCGCTGCTCTGCGTCTCCAATCTGGCCAACGGGTATAATGCTTTGATCGCCGAGCATGGCCTGACCCATGCCGCCTTCAACGACCTGATGAAGAAAACGCCGGCCGGCAACGAAGGCCGGATGCTGCTGCCGTGGTATATGGGCGAGCGAACGCCGGATGTGCCCCTGGCCGCGCCGGTCTATTTCGGCTTCAGCCTCAACGATTTCACCGTGGAGAAACTCGGCCGCGCTGTCCTCGAGGGTCATATCCTGAACCTTTACGATGGGTATCGCAAGATGCCGATCCAGGCGCGGGAGATCCGGCTGACCGGCGGGCTCTCCCAATCGCCAGCCTGGTGCCAGGCCATCGCAGATATTTTCGAGAGCGAGGTCGTGCCTGTGGAGGGCGAGGGCGCGGCCCTGGGCGCGGCCCTGCATGCTGCCTGGGTCTATGAGAAGGAAAACGGCCGCGATGTTGCGCTGACGGATCTGGTTGCACCCTTTGTTCAGCTGCGCGAGAGCATGCGGAAAAAGCCGCTGCCGGATCACGTCGCCCGATACCAGCCGATGAAGCGGGCTTTTGCCGCTCTCAGCGCGCGGGTTCGTGGAATCGCCGGCGCCGAGGATCCCTTTGCCTGGCATCAGCAGCTCATTCAGGATCGACCATAATAGCGGGGCCGATGTGAGAAAACTGATATACTGGCTGGCAGCCGTCATCCTGGTCTTCGCCCTGGTTATGGGACTACGCGCCTGGCTTCTCAGCCGCATTACCTATCAGCCCGAGTGGTACCACGAACAGCAGACCGCTGGCGAGGCCTGGAAGAAGCCGGCCGCAATACCGGTCGCGGAGGAACCTGCCGCGGAGGAACCGCCGGCGAAGAAAGCCGCGGAAGAACCAGCCGCCCCCGGGCGTGTACGGCGGGCGGGCGGCGAGGAGACACACGCCGAAAAGCCTGCGCACACCGCAATCCGGCTGACCCCGCTGCAGCAGGCGATTCAACAGCAGGGTGAGGCGCGCATCACTGCGGAGATGTTCGTCCCAACCTTACTGAACGAGATGGCGGGCCAGGACGCATTCGATCCCTATACGGTCGTGCGCGGCGCCAAGACGACCATCCAACCGGGGCGGATGGTCGTGGAAATGATGGTCAATCTGGAAAAAATTCCCCGCGACCAGTTGACGCCGGAGGGCGCCCGGGTGCTCGACCAGCTGCGCGGGATGCTGCCGGAAAAAACCCTGCAGCAGGTCTACATCAAGGGCGACCTTCAGCCGGTGGCGTCCGGGGAGCATATCATCCTCGGCGGCGCCTCGCAGATCCATATCGGCCGCTTCACCTTCAGTCTCGCCGATCTCCAGAGCCGATTTCACATCGATCCCGCCATATCGATGAGCCATTTTGCTTTCAGCCGCTTCGAATTGCACGAAGGGTACCTGCTGCTGCGGCGGTAAGCGGCAGCAGCGAATGCCGGGGCTGATATCCATGCCTGACCGGCCTCCAGCCCATGCCATTACCATCACCGACGCCGATGATCCCCGCATCGCGATTTTCCGGACCATCCGCGACCGCGCGCTGATCCGGGAAGAGGGGATCTTTATCGTCGAAGGAGAAAACCCGGTACTGCGGCTGCTGGCGAGCGCCTTTGAAACCCGGTCGGTGCTCGTCAGCGAGCAGCGCCTGGAGCGTATTGCGTCATGGGTCCCTGCGTCGGTTCCCCTTTACGTCGCCTCCGCTTCGCTCCTCGAGCAGGTGCCGGGGTTTGTCTTCAACCGCGGTGTTCTCGCCTGCGGCGTTCGCCGCGCCCTGCCCTCCTTGCCGGCCCTCCTGGATTCTCTGCGGCCCCCAGCCACGCTCCTGGTCTGCTGCGGGATTGGCGACGCCGAGAATCTCGGGCAAATCCTCCGCAGCGCCAGTGCCCTTGGTGCAGCGGGTGTCCTCTTCGGAGGCGGCACCATCGATCCCTTTTACCGGCGTGTCATCCGGGTTTCGATGGGCACTCTCTTCAGCTTGCCCCTGGCGGAGAGTGCCGACCTCGAAACCGACCTTGTCTTGCTGAAAACCCACGGATTTTCACTTTTTGCCACGCATCTTGGCACAGGCAGCACGCCTCTGGAAAGGGTGCAGCCGGCCGCCCTGAATGCCCTTCTGATCGGCAACGAGAGCGCGGGATTGCCGGAGGCTCTGGTCCGGCTTGCTTCGGCGCGAGTCGTCATCCCGATGCGCAATGGCGTCGATTCCCTCAATGTTGCCGCCGCCGCAGCGATTGTTCTGTACCATTTCCGGGTCTAACGCCCCATGCGCGGCTGCGGGATGCCGCGCCGCCCCCGCCGCGCCAGTAAAATCCTTGGTTTTGTCCTGAAAAATCTCTATCTTTCATTTTGTTAAAACAGGAGATTCCATGAATTCTCGCCAGTACACCGCGCCACCGGCCCTCATGATCGATGTCAAAAAACACTATCTGGCCAGACTCGAGACCAGCCGTGGCCTCATCGAACTGGAGCTCTATCCCGAGTATGCCCCGATGACGGTCAACAATTTTGTCTTCCTCAGCCGTGAAGGCTTCTATGATGGGGTCATCTTTCACCGCGTCATCGCCGATTTCATGATCCAGGGTGGCGACCCCACGGGCACCGGCCGCGGGGGTCCCGGCTACCGCTTCGCCGATGAGTTCAAGGGAAATCCCCTGATTCACGAAACCGGTGTGATCTCGATGGCCAATGCCGGCCCGGGCACCAACGGCAGCCAGTTCTTCATCACCCACTCGCCGCAGCCGCATCTTAACGGTCATCATACGGTTTTCGGCAAGGTGATCACCGGCCAGGAAACCGTCGATGAGATACGCCAGGGCGATGTCATCCAAAAAGTGACCATTGAAGAAAAGTAGGTCTGTGGCGGCGTGGAAAAGGTCGGGAAAGTCTCCTTCTATACGCTCGGCTGCCGTCTGAATCAGGCGGAGACTGCAGCCCTGCAGAACCGCTTTGCGGCAGCGGGGTATGAAGTCGTCGATTTTTCGCAGTCCGCTGATGTCGTGGTCATCCACACCTGTACGGTCACCAGGCACGGCGACAGCGATACCCGGCGGTTGGTGCACAAAGTGCACCGTGATCAACGCCAGGCGCGGATCGCCCTCATCGGCTGCCAATCGCAGCTGCAGGGTGAAACGCTTTGCCGCCTGCCGGGTGTATCCTGGGTGGCCGGGAATGCGGTTAAGATGGAGCTGCCGGAGATCATCCGCAACCACCACGGTGACCGTCCCATCCTGATCGCGCCGGAGATCGGCCGCGGCGCCTTCACCATGCCCGCCCCGGCCATCGAGGCCTGCCGCACCCGTGCCCATCTCAAAATCCAGGATGGCTGCAACTTTTTTTGCACCTTTTGCGAGATCCCTTATGCGCGCGGCCGCAGCCGCAGCCGCGAATTCAGCGACTTGCTGCACGAGGCGGAACTGCTCGTCGCCGCCGGACATCGCGAGATTATCCTGACCGGGGTCAACATCGGCACCTGGCAAGAGGGGGCAATGCGGCTGATCGATGTCCTCCGCGCTCTCGAAACGCTGGCCGGCCTCGAACGAATCCGCATCTCCTCCATCGAGATGACTACCGTTCCCGAGGAACTCTTCCCGATGATGCGCCGCGGCCGACTGTGCCGGTTTCTCCATGTTCCGGCCCAGAGCGGCAGCGATGCCATCCTCAAGGCCATGCACCGCCGCCATACCGCAGCGCAGTTCGCAGCGCTGATCCGGCGCGCCGCGGTCGAAATTCCGGAGATTGGCCTGGGTACCGACGTGCTGGTGGGATTTCCCGGCGAAACCGACCGCCTCTTCGAGGAGACCTACGCGCTCCTTGAATCACTGCCGTTGGCCTACTTCCACGTCTTCAGCTACTCCGAGCGCAGCCATGCGCGCAGCCGGTTCCTGCCCGGTCAGGTCGACAGCACGACCAAGACACGCCGCAGTAAAATCTTACGCCAGCTGAGCCTGCGCAAACGCCAGGACTATTTCCGCCGTTTCCTCGGCAGCGAACAACTGGTCCTCTTCGAGGAAGAGAAAAACGGGGTATGGAGCGGCGTGACCGATACCTTCATCCGGGTGCGCACCCGCAGCACCGCGCCGCTGCGCCGGCAGCTCCGCCGGGTCCGACTGGAAAAGGCCGAGGAACTCTCGGTCCTGGGAACTCTGGTCGATTAGCACGCGTCTTATTCAATAAGAGTCGAGCCTCCTTGAAAGTCTACATCGAAACCTACGGCTGTCAGATGAACGAATATGACAGCGAGATCATCCGCGCCCTGCTGGATTCCGCCGAGTACGAGGCGACCGACGATCCCGCCTCGGCCGATGTGGTGTTGATCAACACCTGCGCCGTGCGTGAACATGCCGAGCTGCGGGTGATCAACCGCATCCACGAACTCCGGCGGCTGCGCAGCAAGGCGTCGCAGCGGCTGGGCGTGGTCGGCTGCATGGCACAGGGGTTGAAGGATCGTCTGCAAGCGAACCCCCGGCTGCCCATCGACTTTATCGCCGGCCCGGACAGCTACCGCCTCCTCCCCGAACTGATCGCGGCGCCGGCGCAGAAAAAGAGCCGCTTTGCCCTCGAGCTTTCCGATTACGAGACCTATGCGGATATCTATCCCCGCCGCATGGGGGGTGTCAACGCCTGGCTGGCCGTGATGCGCGGCTGCAACAATTTCTGCTCCTTCTGCGTGGTCCCTTTCCGTCGCGGCCGTGAGCGCAGCCGCGCCCCGCAAAGCATCGTCGCGGAGGTGCACCGCCTCGCTGCGGAGGGTTTCCGCCAGGTGACCCTGCTCGGTCAAAACGTCAACTCGTACCGGCACGGCGACAGCGATTTCGCCGCGCTCCTGCAGGCCGTGAGCCGGGTGGACGGGATCGAACGGGTGCGTTTCACCTCGCCCCATCCCAAGGATTTCCCGATGCGCCTGGTGGAGGTTATGGCGGCGGAGCACAAGATCTGCAAACACATTCATCTGCCCCTGCAAGCGGGCAGCGATCGCATCCTCAAACTGATGCGCCGTACCTACACCAGCCGCCATTTTCTCGCGCTGGTGGAGCAGATCCGCGCCCGGATCCCCGGGATCGCCCTGAGCACTGATATCATCGTTGGATTTCCGGGCGAAAGCGAAGAAGAATTCGATGAAACCCTCGCACTGATGCGGCAGGTCGAATTCGACGCGGCGTTTATTTTCCAGTATTCGGAACGGCCCGGAACCCTTGCGGCGCGAAAATACCCCGACTCCGTCTCTGAAGAGGAGAAGAGCCGCCGCTCGGCCCTGCTCAACACCGTGCAGAACGCGATCTCGCTGCGTAAAAACCGCGCCCGGATCGGCCAGATCGAGCACGTTCTGGTGGAGCAAAGCAGCACCAAAAAGTCGGCTGCGGAAAGCCAGGGCCACAGCGACGGCAACCGGCTGGTGATCCTCCAGGAAGGCACCTTCCGGGTGGGCGAGTTGGTACCCGTACGTATTCATGATGCCACAGCCCATGTCCTGAAGGGGCGGCGGCTCTGATGAACTCCTTCCGCAAAGGAAAGGAGCGGAGGTACATTTAATTGGGGATGGATCGGCGCACAACATTGAAAAAGGGAACGATCTTGGATACCAGAAAGGTGTTTCTTCTCCTCGGCCTGGGGCTAGCCGGTTTTGCCCTTCCCGGCCGCTGCGCCTCGCCCGGTACGACGGCCTTGCAGCTGCACCGTGACCTGCTCACCATCGACACCCACTGCGACACACCGCTGCACATGCTCGATACCACCTGGGATATCGGCGCCGTTCATCCTGCGGGCTCGCCCGACCGCGGCAAGGTCGACCTCGGCCGCATGGAGAACGGCAATCTTGACGCCCTCTTTTTTGCCGCCTTCGTCTCGCAGCGCACCCTGATTCCCGAAAATTATCAAAAAGCCCGCACTGCAGCGGAAAACCTCATCAGCTTGATCGAGCTGATGGTGCGCAAATATCCGGACCGCATCCGACTCGCCACCACCCCCGCCGAGATCCGGCGCAACACGGCGGCCGGCCTGCTCAGCGCCTGCATCGGCATCGAAAACGGCTTCGCCCTCGGTCATGATCTCTCCAGCCTCCAGACGTATCGGGCACACGGCGTGCGCTATGTCACCCTCTGCCACACCAAGGACAACGATATCTGCGACTCGTCGACCGATCCCACGCCGGACCGCTGGCATGGCCTCAGCCCCTTCGGCCGTGAGGTCATCGCCGAGATGAACCGCCTTGGCATCCTCGTGGACCTCTCGCACGCCTCGGACGAGGCATTTTATCAGGCCCTTGCCGCTTCCAGAACCCCGATTTTCACCAGCCACTCCTGCGTCCGCGCGCTCTGCGACCACCCCCGCAATCTTAGCGATGCCATGCTCAAAGCTCTGGCAGCCAGGGGCGGCGTGGTGCAAATGTGCATCCTCAGTGAATACATCAAGACGTTTCCCGCCAACGCCCGGCGTGAGGCAGCACAGGACTCCATCGACCGGGTTTACGGCGCCTGGGATGCCATCACCACACCCGAACGCCGTCAAGCCAAACGCGAGGCCTGGAACCAGATCGACGAACGCTTCCCCCGCCAGCTCGCCACCGTTGCGGAGGTCTGCGATCATATCGATCATGTGGTCCAGCTGGTGGGAATCGACCATATCGGCATCGGAACCGACTTCGATGGCGGCGGCGGCGTCCGGGACTGCAACGAGGTCTCGCAGCTGAGCGCCATCACCGCCGAACTCATGCGCCGTGGATACGACCGCAAGGATCTGGGAAAATTATGGGGGGGCAACTTTCTGCGCATCTTTCAGCAGGCTCTCGATGCGGCGGAACCGGTTCGATGAAAAAGATCGATTACAGCAATCTGGCCATCGCCTTCACGGAAAAGGAGCTTTGCACCCGCTGCGGCACCTGTGTCGGATCCTGCCCGACCGCGGCGATAACCCTCGATGACGCGGCCTATCCGCAGCTCAATCCCGATCTTTGCACCGAATGTGGCCTCTGCGCGCGGGTTTGTCCCGGCGGCCGCGTTAATTTTCTCGATCTGACCGAGATCACTTTCGGCCATCGCCGGGAGGCGACGCGCTTTGACGGCCATGTGCTCTCCACCTATGTCGGCTATGCCGCCGATCCGGTGCTGCGCCGGCATGGCGCCGGTGGCGGCGTGATCACCGCGCTGATGTGGGACCTCCTGAAACGCGGGGTGGTGGAGGGCTGCATCGCCACCCGCATCCAGCCCGATCGCCCCTGGCGCGGCGAAGTGTTCATTGCGCACAGCTATGCCGAGCTGCGCAGCAGCCAGCAGTCCAAGTACATCATCATCCCTACCAATGCCATCCTGCAGCAAGTGCGGGATTTGCCGGGACGCTATGCCTTCGCCGGTCTCCCCTGCCAAATTCATGGTCTGCGGCTGCTTGGTGCCGAAGAACCCGCGATGCGCGAAAAGATAGAGGTCATGATCGGCCTCTTTTGCGCCTCCTCGCTCGAGCCCTTCGTTGCCCGCGAAATGCTGGAATGCCGCGGCATTGATCCGCATCTGATCAAAAACTTTGAGTTCCGAGGCGGCGCCTGGCCGGGCAAGATCCGCGCCACGCTCAGAGATGGCCGCATTAAAAACCTGCATTATTCCAATTTCAAGGACGGGGCCATCAATTACCTCACCCAGCTCTACAGCCCCTTCCGCTGTCAAACCTGCATCGACGGCGCCTCCGAGTTCGCCGATATCGCTGTCAGCGATGCCTGGACACGCGACGCGTCCGGCAACTATCTCTTCGAGTCCCATTCCAGGCTGCTTGCGCGTACACCGCACGGCGAAGAGGTGTTGAAAGCTGCCATCGCCTCCGGCGCGTTGGTCGCTAGTGACGTCACGACCAATAACTCTTATCAGACCCACAAGTTGCACACCCAAAAAAAAGGGATGAACTCGCCCCTGCGCACCGCCAGGCTACGGCGTCGAGGCCGCGTCGCCCCGGTCTATGACCGGCCGGTCCCGACAGCCTCGCGCGCCGAGCTGCTCAGCGAGCGCCTCGAATCCGGGATTATGGCTTTGGGGCGGATGCGCACCATCCGCCTGCCCCTTTTCAAATTACTGACCTCGCGCTATGGCATCATCTTTGTCAAGATCAGACAGTGGAGAAAAAGCCGCAAATACCGGCGCAAATAACCTCCCGCAACCAGGGCTACACCGATATGAAGCACGCTGCGAGCATCCCATGCCTGTACCACTTCCTGCTCCTCGCGACCTGCATGCTGCTGGTTCTTCGCACCACGCCGCTCTCGGGTCAGAGCGCCGCAGGGGAGGGTCTGCCGCTCACCAGCCTCCGTTTTATGGGCAACCAGCATTTTTCGGAGGGTGAGCTGCGCGAACAGCTCTTCCTCAACGCGCGCACCGGGCTGTCACGGCTATCCTTTTGGCGCAAGCTCCCGATGTATCATGAATCGATGATGCAGCGCGACCTGCGCGGCCTGCTGCGTTTCTATCAGCGGGAAGGTTTCATCCAGGTGCGTATCCTGCCCGAGGTGGAGTTGATCGACGAAAAAGGGGTACGGCTCACCTACCGCATCGAGGAGGGAACGCGGGTAGCCGTCACCGAGGTGCAAGTACAGCTGAGTGATTCCAGCACAGCCATCCTTGAGATCTGGAAAAAAGCCAAAATCCGGCTGATCCCGCGCAGCAAATCGGGATACCGCGATGAGGCAGTGCAGGCGGATCTCCAGAGCCTCACCGCCCTCTACGCCAACCAGGGATACGCCTACGCCGAAACGCGGGTGTTGCCCCGGCTCGAGGATCAGGAGCGCGCGGTGCGGCTATTCTATACCCTCGATCCCGGCCCGCCCTGTCGTTTCGGACCGGTCGTGATTCAGGGCGATACCATCGTCTCACCGCGCACCATCACGCGCCAGCTTGCCCTCCGCCCCGGTAAGGCCTACAGTCAGAAAAATCTGGAAAAAAGCCAGCGGCAAATCTACCAACTCGGCATCTTTCAATATGTGACCGTCAAGGCGGCGCTTGATTCCCAGCAAAATCCGATCCTGCCCGTCACCATCCAGGTCAAGGCCGCCAAACCCTGGACGATCAAGACCGGCATCGGTTATGGATTTGAGGACCAGGTGCGCGTGGTGCTGGACATCCGCAAGCTCAATTTCCTCCATGGCGCCCGGCGGCTCAACCTGAATCTCAAACACAGCCACCTCGAGCCCTATGCCTTCGATCTCATCCTCACCCAAACGGGATTTCCGGCGCCCCAGACCAGCCTGGTGCTCAATCCCTTCTTACTGCGCCAGGCTGAACCTGGCTTTACAGTCGACCGCGCCGGCGTAAATGTCGCCCACCAGCAGCGTTTTGCAACCTATACCGACGGTTCGCTGCGCTACACGCTGGAGCAGGATTACCTTAAGGTGAGCGGTCTAACCCGCGACCAGGCCCTGGACAGCAGCCGGATCGCGCTATATCACAAATCGTATATCACCCTTTCGATGGCCCGGGACAACTCCCTCCCGCTCTTTTATCCGCAGCGGGGGCTTTACACGGCCGCGACCGTCACTTGGGCAGGGGTCGGTTTTCGCAGCGATCTCCATTTCCTCAAGATTCTCGGCGAGGTACGTCATTATACGCGGGTCGGGCGGACGGCCGTCCTGGCCACGCGGCTTAAGGCCGGTTCGTTGCGTGCTCTCGGTGCGGACCGTTTCACGCCCATTGAGGAACGCTTTTATGCCGGCGGCTCCAATTCGGTGCGCGGCTGGGGCTACAGCCAACTCGGCCCCAAGAACAGCGCGGGGCATCCCATTGGCGGCAACAGCCTGCTCGAACTCGGAGCGGAGCTTCGCCGCGACCTCAGCAGCCTCTTTTCGAGCGTCCTCTTTGTCGACAGCGGCAATGTCTGGTCGCGGTTGCACGGCCACCGGTTCGATCAGCTCCGCACCGCTGCCGGCTTTGGCTTGCGCTATCGCACACCCATCGGACCCATCCGCCTTGATTTCGGCTGGCCCGTCGGCCTTGGCCGGAATCGGGTCCAGATGCATCTGAGCGTCGGACAGGCCTTTTAGGAGGATCGCGTGCGCCTTTTCCTTAAAATCCTTGCCGTTCTCCTCCTTCTGCTCCTCCTGGTTGCCATCGTCACCCTGACGACGCTCTACCTGCGCGGTGACCTCCACCGCCAAGTACAGACGGTGCTGACGCGGCTTCTGGCCGATAATCTCGATGCCCGGATCGAGATCGGCCGCTGCAACGGCTCCCTCCTGCATACCCTGGAGATCGAATCGATCCGTCTTTTCCAGCAAGCCGACACCCTGGCGCAAATCGATACCCTGCGCTGTCACTGGCAGCCCCTCAGCTTGCTCTGGGGTCAAATCACCTTCGACCGGATTGAGGCGAGCGGTCTGCGCCTCTCGTTGCGCCAACTCGCCGACCGGAGTTGGAACTTGGAACACTATTTTAAATCGGCGTCGGACAGCAGCCGCTCACCTTGGACCTTGCGGTTCAGGGCGCTCCACCTGCAGGATGCCGCCGTTTCTTTGCGCTCCGCCAACGATGCTTTCGCTCCGCAGCAGATCGTCATTCCCCTCCTTGCCGCCAGGGGCCACATAAGCAGCCGGAGTTGGCAGTTCGAGCTGGCCGAAGCCCGTCTCAATCTCGCTCCCCTCGGACTCGCGATTCCCGCCTTGCAGGCCAGGCTGCAGGGCAGCGAGCGCCTCTTCGAACTCGAGAGTCTCCGCCTGGCCACACCGGATTCACGGCTGCACGGCAGGCTCAAGGCGCGCCTGGGACATTCTCCGATTTTTACTGCGGATTTGAGTCTTGATTCCCTTGCTGCAGCCGATCTCACCCGCCTCTCCGGCTGGACTCCTCCCTTTTCCAGAGCCCGGATCGCGCTCGCCGCTGCCGGGCGGCCCGATTCGATCACCATCGATCTGCGCGTTGGCGCGCCGCAAGGCCGCCTCCGCCTGCAGGGCTGGATCAAGCCCACCGGAGCAGCAGCCGGCCGTCTCGAGGTCGCCGGCCTGGAGACCAGTGCGCTCCTCAATCTGCCGGGCGCCCTTGATGCCGATCTCTCCTTTTCAGGCGCCGGCTTTTCAATCGCCCGCGGCCTCTGGCAAACCAGCGGCACCTTGTCTCATACCCTGCTCAGCCGAAACGGCCTCAGCGCCGTGCCCTTGACCGCAACACTGGCGGAGAGCCTGGTGACTGTCCGCCTGGAGACCGCAGGCGCCATCGGCAGCTTGAAGGCTGCCGGTACGATCGATCTGGGCGCCCGGCCCCTCTACGATCTCGCCCTCGCAGCTGAGGGGCTGGACTTGGCTCCCCTCACCGGCGTTCCCGCCCTGGCCAGCCGTCTCCATCTCAACCTCCACCTTGCCGGTCAAGGCTTCGATCCCGCCGCCTCACAGGCGCGACTGTGGTTCGCTGTCCGGCCCTCCACCCTGGCCGGCTTCGCACTGGATACCCTCTACGCGGTGGGTGAAGCCCGGCTCAGCGATGCGAGGTTCGATACCCTTATGCTCGGTGCCCCCGGATTGCAGGGTAGAGGAAATAGCCGATGGAGCCGGAACGGTCCCTTCGATCTTGCGTGGGTGTTCCAGCTTAAAAACCATCATGCCCTGGCCCCACTGGTGGGCGCTGACTCCCTCTGTCTCAATGGCCTCCTGCAGGGCCGGCTTTCGGGGTCGCCCGATTCCCTCACCCTCGAGGCCACCACCCGGCTACGGAACAGCAGCTATAATACGCTTCATTTCAAGGAGGTCCGTGCCGCTCTTACAGCAGAACAAGGTGCCCGCTTCAAGGCTTCGATCGGGCTGAATTCCGGGGTCATCGCTGCAGGCGCCTCGCTACACGCGGATTCGCTCGAACTCCACGCTGCTATTGACGGGCGGCAGTTTACCGCACAAAATCGCGTGATCTTTAACGACAGTCTGCGCGCCGAGCTGGCGTTTCGAGCCGAAGATCAGGATTCGCTCTGGCAGATCGACGTCACACAGCTGGATGTGCAGCATCGCCATCAGCTCTGGCATCTAGAGAAACCGCTTCCCCACATCGCGCTTAGGACATCCGGATTCAAGCTCGCCGACCTGGCTCTGGTGGAGGGGCGCCAACGGCTTGAAATGAGCGGCACCCTGGAGATGGCCGACAGTCTCGCCTTTCGTTTGGACCTGGAGAATCTCGATCTCGCGGCCCTGGCTCCCTATTTCCCGCACATCCCCGGCATGAACGGCGCCTTGACCTGGCGCGCCTATCTGACCGGCGTTGCCACCAGTCCCCGCATTATTACCTCGCTCGGAGTGGAGGAGATCAAGCTAGCCGGTCTGCCCGCGACCAGCTTGCAGATCAGTGGCCGCCTGGAGGAGGCGCAACTGGCCTGGGATGGAACCCTGAACCAGGGTCCGGAGAATAGCGCGCACTTTAGCGGCAAGCTGCCGCTGCGCCTCCACTGGCCTCTACCCCTGCGTCTGATCGAGGACGATGATCCGGTGGAGCTTTCAGTGCGCACTCGTGATCTCCAGGCCGGCATTCTTGCCGCTTTTATCCCCGGCCTCGATATCAAGGGCACCCTCAGCGGCGATCTGGCCATCGGCAAGAGCTGGGGTGATCCCCAACCCGGCGGCTATCTCGAGTTGCGCAACGGCGCTTTCGTCGCCCCCTTCCTCGGCCGACCTTACAAACCTGTCACCGCTCGTCTCGAACTGGCACCGCCCTTGTTGCTGCTCCAGAGCCTGCGAGCCGCCGGCGGTGAAGGCCATCTCAACGGCGACGGGTCCTGGCGCTTCACTCTGGACCACGGCCACCTTTCTTTTCAGGAGATGCAGCTGCGCCTCAAGGCGGATCATTTCACCGCGGCGGAGAGCCCCGAACTCACCCTCGTTCTCGACGGCACGCTGACTTTGGCCGACCAGCTGACCCGCCCCAGGCTCAACGGCACTCTGCGCGTTGAACGCGCCCGCATCGATCTCGCTGCCTTCACGGAGACCCCCTCCACCCTATTCCAGGCCGATCTCCCGCTGCTATTGGTGGCGCGCGGCGACACCAGCCGCCAGAGCTATGACCGCAAGGCCCTCCTGCCCGCCTGGCTGCCGGTGGTCGAGCGCAGCCGCGGATCGATCAAGCTCGAGATCCCCCGCAACACCTGGCTGCGCACCCCCGAGATGAATATAGAGATCTCGGGCGACCTCGACCTCGCCAAGGAGGGAGAGAATTTTGGCCTCTTCGGCGCCATCCAGATTATCCGCGGCAACTATGACCTTTTCAGCCGCCGTTTTGACATCGAGGAGGGCACACTCACCTTCACGGGCGGCGACAACCTGCCGGAGATGTCGTTGAAGGCAGCCCATGTTTTCCGCAGCCAGGACAAGCTCAAACATACCCTCGGCTTCACCGCGACCGGTGAGTTGCGCAAGCCGGTCTTCACCTTCACCCTGGACGAGGCCACCATAACCGAGTCCGATGCCGTCTCTTACCTGGCCTTCGGCCGCAGTTTTGGCGATCTGACCCACGGCGAAAAAAATGATCTGGTACAGAGTCAGCTGCAGATGAGCGGTGACGCCTTCAAACAGCTGCTGGCCGGGCAGATTGCAGGGGAGGTGACCCGCTCGCTGCAGCAAAAGCTGGATCTCGATGTGATCGAGTTTCGGGGTGACCAGAACTGGCGGCAATCGACGGTGGTGGTGGGGAAATATCTCACCAATGACCTCTATCTGAGCTATGAGCGCCAGATCAATCTGGGCCGGACCAACGAAGTGGCGCCGGAGCAGGTGACACTGGAATACGAGATCATGCGCTCGCTCTTTCTCCAGGCCACCCGCGGCGATGAAAAGAATACCGGATTTGATCTGATCTATAAGTGGGAAAAATAGCGGTCCGCACCGCGGGTGCAAGGCCAGCGGCGGCGGGTCAAAAGGGACCGGCAAGAGTTACCGGGCATGGGGAAGGAACAGGGCCATCTGCAGTTTGACCGGGATGGCGCGATAGATCGCCTTGGCGTCCTCGCGGGAGACCGACAGTTCAATCCACAGTTTGTGTTCGGGTATTTTTTTGGCCCTGAGGTTTTTCAGGGTCGCCCGCGCCTCCGCAAAAATCCGTTCCATATCGAAGGCAAATTTTTTCTTGAACTCCCCGGTGTTGCTGGGAGGCTGCTCCTGTTCGATGCGTACCGTCAGGTTGCGGTTGAATTGCAGCGTGAAATGGACGTCATTGTTTTCGATCGGGATCTCCTGGCCCGCCATCGCCTCAGCTTCCACGGTGTCCTTGGGGGCATCCATGATGCGGATGGGCGATTTGGGGATGGTGGCCGTCTGACTCAACAGCTGGAACGGCGGGAACAGCCAGGTATACAGCGAATCCCGGCGGGCGATGTGGGGAATGGCCTGGCTCATTGCATACGAGCCGATCCGGCAGCGCCGCACCGGCACTCCTTTGATCAGCAGATCGACCAGGCTGTCGCGCAGGTTGATGGCGAGCATGATCGAATCCTTCTTGGATAGTTCCAGGAGCAGATTGGCATAGGTATCCTCCAGGCGCAAGGAATCCATGGCTTCAGCCATGGCGCGCGTGGGGGCGGCGCCGCCGGCAAAACCTGCACCGGCCGTTCGGCTGCCGCCGCGGAACGAGGTGGCATCGGTCACCTTGATCACCGGCAGAATCACCAGCGGCACGGCGACCATGAACACCGGTACCAGTAAAAAGAAGAGAAAGACCAGCTGGGCCGGCAGACGGTTTTTAAAAAAAGGCAGCAGATTCAAGTGAGCACTCTCGAAATAGTAGATTAATAAGCGGATCAGCAAGCCGGCTCTAGTAAATAAAGACCTTGGAGCCGGTATCCATATTTTTTGCAACGACCTCCAGATCCTCATCCCCCAGCCGCACACAGCCATGGGTGACCGGCATGCCCAGGAAGCGCTTGTAGAGCGTTCCGTGGATCAGATATCCCTGGCCCAGCGCGAGCCCATATTCGCCGAGAACCCCCGACTCGTAGCGCAAAGGAGAATCGCGTGGCGGAATCGGCCGCCCCTCTTCGACAAAAGCCCAATCGGGCATATACCATACCGGCCGTCTCATCTTGTTGAGCACCCGGAACTGCCCACGCGGGGTGCGGAAGATCCACTGTTTGTTCCGGCCGGCGCGCAAAAGGACATAACTTCCCGTCGAGCATACCCCTTTATGCAGCAACGTCTTGTCTTGCATCAGAAAGATCTGGTTGCCCGAGGTATCGATGATCAGCCAGGGCTCTTTGGGGATGAGGGCATCGATCCTCTTCTGTTTGGCCTGAACCGACTTGGCCAATGCCAGGAGCTCTCTCTCATAGAGCTTGGGGTCGGCGCTGCTGTCAACGCGCACCGAATTCTCCCTGGGGGCCAGGCGAAAGAGGAGATCGCGGAGATTCGGGGCGTAGAGAAAGACGAAAAAGGCGGCGAGCAGTCCGAAAAAGAGTCCGAAAAAGAGGGCGAGGCCGAGCTTTTTTTCGGTCTTTTCGGGATCGAAGTCGTCAAATTCAATCCGCGGTTGGGTTTTATCCTCTGTTTTGGGTTGGGGACGAAAGTCCCGACGAACGGAGCGTTTCATGGGATCCTGAATTACGTGAACGAATTCGGCAGCATGGGCTGCAAGGGCCGGGGGAGCCGGCTCCGGAATTACTTGGCGGTGCTTTGCCCTTTGCCTTCGGCGGCCTGGGCCGTATCCAGAGCGGAGGTGCTGATGCTGCGCAGGGAACCGACGATGGTGATCGGCGTGCCCTCCTCCACCATATTGTACAGGGTGTCCATATCACGGTTACGCAAGGCCACGCATCCGGCGGTCCAGTTGGCCCCCTTGCCGCCGTCGCCGTGGACCTCGATCAGACCGCCGATCCCGGCGCTGCGGGCGATCTCGCCACGCGCCTTGGCGGCGTTGAATTGGGCAATATCCTCGGCGTTGGGATAATCGATTTCCAGCGCCTTGTAATAAGCGGTGCGATGTCCCGACTTTTTGCGCTTGATCCGGTAGAGTCCCTCCGGCGTTGCACCGTCGCCGCGCTGGCGCTTGTGGCCCAGCCAGTTGGGGCCGAGTTCGACGGGAAATTCTGCGGTCTTGGTCCCTTTTCGGTAAACCTGGCAGCGATGGGCGAGCTTGTCGACCAGGATGACCACGCTGTTGTTATCGACCGACCAGCGCAAGGTCTGCTGCACCCATTTGCGCCATTTGGGGACATTGACGAAATAGCCATTGAGTATTTGGGTGACCTCATCCCCGGCGCTGCCGATATTTTTAGCGGCCACCTGATACCGCACGACGGCGCGGCGGAAATCCCCCCGCTTGAAGGCCGCCTCGCTCTCCATGATCGCCAATTCGCTGAAGGTGATGGTTTGGCGCACATGGGAGTCCATCGGCATATTGAGAAACTGGGCGCGAATGTCGGCGATCCGCTTGCGGGTCAGATTGATGCCGGTCGCCGCCACCCACCGCAGCGAGTCCCGCAGGGTCGTTGCACGCATCGTCGCGTATTCAGCCATATCGTTGGCCTTTTGGGTCATGGCCGTGGCACGACTGAAATCGCGACGAAACATCCAGCGCTGGTTCTCCGCCGCCCAGAGAAGACGGGCTTGTTCAAGATAGCTCTCGGCCATGCGCAGCTGGTCCGGAGCATAGACGGCGGCCTGCAATTGGCGGGCCTGGCTGACCGCCCGACTGGCATCGTCGAAACAGGCCACCGGCGGTTTGTTCGAAACTTCGATGATCAAGCTGACGGCGCCCAGGAAGAGCGCCAGAACGAGATTGACGATCAGGAACCAGTTTCTTGCGGCGGGAACGGACTCGGCTGGTCTGGCGTATCGGCTGTAATCAAACGGCATGCTTCACTCAATTCAAAACCAACGGATTACTTCTGCTTGGCGAAATCGGCGGCGGCACCCGGCGAGCAGCAACCGCTGCTAAAAAGAAAACCTCAGCCCGCGAAGCGCTGCTTGCACGGACTGAGGTTTGAAACCAACACTCAGTGAAGAGTGAAGAATTACTTGCCGAGCTTCTTGTTGATGGCGGCTTGCAGCTCTTCGGCCAGGCTGTTCAGTTTCTGCAGATTGGCCTGGGCTTTGTCGCGCGCAGTCAGGAAATCGCCGTTGGTCATGGCGGTGTTGACTTCGGCAACGGAGGCTTCGACAGCAGCCAGATCGCTGTTGATGGCTTCGAGGGCAGCACGGCCTTCTTTACCGCGCGGGGCCTTCTTCATCAGCTTCTTGACATTCTCGATGGCCGGGGTGATCTGGGCCAGAATGCCTTCGGCTTCCTTCTTCACTTCTTCCTTCTTCACGGCGGCCTGAGCCACAGCGTCGTTGGCGCCGGTGGTCACTTTGGCAATGAGATCCTTGGCGCGCTTGAACGAGCGGAAGAGCGCGAACTTGGAGTTCTGCTTCTCGATCTCAGCCGTGGCAGCGGTCAGGGAGTCCTTGGCCGCATTGAAAAGCTCGGGGACGTAGCGATCGGCTTCGGCAGCCTTGGCAGCATCCAGAGCGGCTTTGGCAGCATCGAGTTCCTGCTGCGGAACCTTGGCGCAACCCAGCATCAGGGCCATCGCGAACACGACGACGAGCACAGTTACTAACGCTTTCACCTTCATTCTAACAACCTCCTTAAATGGGTGTGTAAAATGGTGCACAGAAACCTTCCCTCTTCTGAACTTCTTACAATTTATGATATAATTTGCAAAAAAACAAGAGAAAATATCTTGCAGATGCTTTTTCTTGCCCGCCTGATCCCTCTCTCGCTGGAGATCAGGCCAGGCGCTTTGCAAACACCCAGGAAAGGTATGCACGCGTCACGCCATGCCTATACAAATCTGATGCCAAACTTTTTTGTCCGTTCGTATTATTGTTTTTAATAGAGTTGAATAGATACAGTTGCCAGCCATACTGCCGCGCTTTTTCAGAATGAAAAAAAACCAAAATTAGAGGGAATTTTTTTTCTCAATTTGATAATTGGAGAAAAATGTCGTAAATTTTATCTCTTAAAATGATAAACCCCGAGGAGATCCTATCCATGAACCAATTTGCCGCCCTGATCCGCAAACACCAGCCGGAACTGGTCGAGCGCGCCATGGAAGCCCTGCTGATCTCCCCCTGGAGCAGCAGCCATACCCTCGAAATTGAAGCCACCCGCCAGCTCTTCTCCAGCCTCCTCAACCACCTCATCCTCGACATTCGCCAGAGCAAAGCCCGGCAGCCCGGACTTCATCTCACCGATTATGCCCTACAACTCTATCAAAAGAACCCCCACCTCCGTCAGGATCTCCACAGCCAGCTGCTCATCCTGGGGATCACGCGACTGGTCGTCAACCACTTTCTCATCCTCAACGACGAGGCGCAGCAGGACCCGCATTTTCCCGCGCGCTTCGAGAGCCTGCAACGCCTCTATGATCACACCCTGATCAACCTCAGCCATTTCTGGGGCGAGGAGTATCAGCAGCTGCACCAACGCGACCAGACTCTGATCCGGGAACTCAAGATCGTCAAGGATGGATTGCAGCGCCAGCTCAACCTGACCTACCAACTGCTGCAGCAATCCCCGCTCGGGGTTATCGCCATCAACAGCGATCTGTTGGTCCAGCATTGGAATCCCATGGCCGCCAAACTCACCGGCTACGAACCGCCGGACATTCTCGATCGCAACGTGATGACGCTATTCACCACCACCAGCCGGCAGATGCTCGCTAAAAAGTTCGCCTCCCCCCGCGGCTACCACGCCAATCTCGAGGTTTACATCCAGCGCAAGCAGGGCTCGATCTTTCCCGCCTTGCTCTCGCTCGGCCGGATCGCCGAAGGGCAGCAGCCGCGGTTCCGCTATGTCATCAACTTTCAGGACATCAGCGAACGGGCGGCCTTTCAATCGAGCGTGCAGCGGCTCAACCAGCTGAGCGCCCTTTCGCGCCTCAGCAGTGCCATCATGCACGACATCCGCAATCCTCTCAATTCTATCGGCCTCAATACCGAACTCATTGAACAAGTCCTCGAATCCCGGCGCGAGGGATACGAGGCGCGCATTGCCGACCTGGTCCAGGCGACCAAGCGGCAATTGCTCCAGCTGCGTAGCAATCTCGATCATTATCTGACCTACACCCATCTCTCCCACCTCAAGGTGGAGCCCTTCGATCTCGGCCAGGAGCTGGCGCTCCTGGTTCAGGAGACCCGACTGGAGGCCGCTTTCCAGTCAGTGGCGTTGCACTACCGCTGCACGGAGGCAGCCTGTCCGGTTATGGGGGACTGGATTCAGCTACGGAGGGTCTTCGTCAATCTGATCACCAACGCGATGGAGGCGACGGGAGCCGGGGGGAAAATCCGGGTGCGGCTGATCCGCCGCGGCCGGCGCCTCTCGATCAGCATCGCGGACAACGGTCCGGGTATCGAACCCGAGATCGAGCGCAGCCTCTTCACCCCTTTCTTCACGACCAAGAAGAGCGGCGCCGGGTTGGGCTTGTTCATCTGCCGTGAAATCGTTTTGGCCCATCATGGGCGCATCAGCGTCACCACGCAGGGCGGCAAGGGGACCCGCTTTACGGTCAGCCTGCCGCTCCACATCCATACGGAGAAGGAGCCCGCATGATCCCTGTTAAAATCCTGCTCGTCGATGACGAAACCGATACGCTGCAGGCGCTCCAGCTGGGGCTGGAGGATGAAGCCTATTCCATCCTCACCGCCTCCTCCCGCAATGAAGGTTTGCAGCGCATCAAGTCGGAGGAATTCGACATCGTCATCACCGACCTCAAGCTGAAGGATGGCTCGGGGCTGGATCTGCTGGAGTATCTCCAGGAGCAGCAGCCGCAGGTTCCGGTCATCATCATGACCGCCTACGGGTCGATCGAATCGACCAAAGTTGCCTTGCGCAGCGGCGCCTATGATTATCTGGCCAAGCCCTTCAGCCTGGCCGATCTCAAGCGGATCCTGGCCAAGCTGGTGGAGGTCATCACCCTGCGTAAGGAGAATGAACGACTGAAGCTGCTGCTCGGCCGCAGCAGTGATGCGCCGGTTATCATCGGCAACAGCCCAGCCCTGAAAGCGGTCCTCGAAGTGGTCAGCCAGGTGGCGCCCTCGCGCAGCACGGTTTTGCTGACTGGAGAAACCGGCACAGGCAAGGAGGTGATCGCCACAGCGATCCATCGTCAGAGCCCGCGCGCCGATAAACCGCTGGTCAAAATCAACTGCGGCGCTATCCCTGAAAATCTGCTGGAAGCCGAACTCTTTGGCTATGAGCGCGGAGCCTTTACGGGCGCGATGAAACAGAAACCCGGCAAGGTGGAGCTGGCCAACCAGGGATCGCTTTTTCTCGATGAAATCGGCGATCTGGCCCCGGCTATGCAGGTCAAGCTGCTGCGTTTCCTACAAAGCGGCGAATACGAACGGCTCGGCGGCACCGCGGCCCTCAAGGCGGATGTCCGGATCATCGCCGCCACCAACCGCAACCTCGAGGAGCAGGTCGCCAAGGCGCTCTTCCGCGAGGATCTCTATTACCGCCTCAATGTCATCACCATCACGCTGCCACCGCTGCGGGACCGGGCCTCGGATATCAAACCCCTGGCCTATTATTTTATGCAGAAATACAACGAGATCAACAGCAAAACGATCGAAAAGATCGATGAGCAGGTTCTGGCGCAGATGATGACCTATCCATGGCGCGGCAACGTACGCGAGTTGGAGAACATGATGGAACGGGCGGTGGTCCTCGCCAAGGGCAACGAACTCAAGATGAGCCATTTCCCCTCCCTGATCGCCGGCATGGAGGGCTTGGAGGTCTCACTGGGACCGCTGGCGGGCAGTTCGCTGGCGGAGATTGAAAAACGGGCCATCGAGCAGACCCTGCGATACTGTAACTACGACAAGCAGAAAAGCGCCATGCTCCTGCAGATCGGTCTGGCCACGCTCTACCGCAAGATCAAGGAGTACCAGATCGAAGAGGGCTAGGAGATTATCATTTTAAGAAGAGCCCCAGCCGCGCCCCGGCACAGATTCTCATAATGAGAATCTTTTACCATAAAAGGGCGCAGCTTTTTTCATTCCGGTAAAAAGTGGGGCGAATGAAGGCCACTACAGCCGATTTATTATTTTAACTTCCATATTATCAATGTTATTTTTCGGCCATTTTTCTGGCATTGTTCTTGTTTAGTGCTTTTCTGCCAGATAGACTCTGGTGAAGGCCTCACAGTGAGGGCTCCTAACCCTTGATCTCTAGTTCAAGAGCCGAAACTATGATCACCGTCCGCCCCATGGTGTCTCAAGATCGCGAAGTGCTGTACGAGGTACTGCAGAAGACCGGTGTCTTCAGCGTGCAGGCGATCAATCTCGCCATGGAACTCGTCGATGCCTACCTCTTCAATGCCGGCCAGGAGGAGTACCGGGTTGTCGTCGGAGAGGCGGAGCAGGGCGAAGCGGTGGTTTTTGCTTGCTACGGGCCGGTAGCCGGCACCGAAGGGACCTGGCGGCTCCATTTTCTGGTCGTCACCCCGGCGCATCAGCACCATGGGACCGGCACCGAGATGCTGACCTGGCTCGAAGCCCGGATGCGGGGAGAGGGGGCGCGGCTTGTAATCATCGAGATCACTTCAGAGGCCAAATACGCGGCGTTCACCCGTTTTTTCACCGAACGGGCGTACAAGCAAGCCGGCCGCATCCGTAACTATTTCTGCAGCGGCGAAGATATGCTCTTTTATATCAAGCATTTCAATCCCCCCGTTGACTGACTGCAGCGTCCCCTCCGGTTCATCCACGCCGGCACCCTGGCCTAACAAATCCCGCTTTTTTGCTGCTTGACTTTTGCCTGCATTTTAGTTAAGTTAATTCATTGTTTTAAAAGCATCGGCGTCTTCCCGCCGGGGCGTTCCGCAGGGTCTCATCCCCTTCAAGCGAGGAACCAGTGGCAACTTTATTCGGTCGTACTTATTCGCGCCAGGAACTGCTGCGTCATGTCGGCGATATCGCCCAGATCGCCTCGGTTCGTCCCGTAGAGCTGGTCAATGGTGCCGAGCGCGGTATCCGCGCCCTGGAATTCAGGACCGGTTCCGGGCTTTGTTTCACGCTGCTTCAGGACCGCGCCATGGACATCTATGACGCCGCTTTCAATGGTATCCCTTTGTACTGGCAAGCCCCCGCTGGCCCGGTCGCTCCCGCCTTTTTCGACCCCCACGACATCGGCTGGCTCTATTCCATGGGCGGCGGCCTGCTCACCACCTGCGGCCTCACCCATGTCGGTCCCGCGGAAGTCGACGAGGAAATCGAGGAGGAACTCGGTATGCATGGCCGCATCGGCAACCTGCCGGCGAGGAATGTCGGCTTTGGCGCGGAATGGGACGGCGATGAATATCTGCTTTGGGCTACCGGCGAGGTCCGCGAATCCAGCCTCTATGGCCCTAATTTGCTTCTCCGCCGCAGCATTCACACCCGTATCGGCCAATCCCGGATCTGGATCAAGGATGTGGTGGTTAACGAAGGCTTTGCGCCCGCGCCGCTGATGTTCCTCTACCAATGCAACGCTGGTTTCCCGGTGGTGGCCCCGGGTAGCGAGCTGCGCGCGGTCATCGATAACATCGAACCCCGCGACGAACTCTCCGCAGCGGGTGTGGAGGGGTTTGACCAGTGCGAAGCACCCACCGCCCAGACGGAAGAACAGTATTTTTACATCGACCATGATGCGGACGCCCGAGGAGCGGTTAATGTCGCCCTGATCAATCCGAAATTCAACGAAGGTCAGGGGATCGGGCTCTATTTAAATTATCCCAAGGCTGAACTTCCCCATTATACCCACTGGAAAATGACCGGCGAAGGCACCTATGTCATCGGCTTACACCCTGGCAACTGTCTGCCGGAGGGACGCAGCAGTGCCCGGCAAAATGGCCGACTCCAGCTGCTCGATCCAGGTAAAAGTGCTGCCTTCCATCTCGAAATCGGTGTGCTCGCTACACCGCAGGATCGTGCCGAGTTCGAAGCGCGGCTTCAGGCTGCAGAATAGGCCCGGCAGCCCTCCTTTTCTCCGTATCTTGCCGAAAAATGCAGCGGAAAGGGGAGATTAGCCTTACGGCCGTGCGAATTATGCAACATTTCCGGATTTTTGGTGTTAAATCTTGAGAAGCATCGTGTCCAGCCGCTTCGTTGTTTCAACTTTGATCCAGGAGTCCTTATGAAACGTATCCTCCTTGCTCTCTGCCTGGGGCTGACCGTCCTGAGCAGCGTCGCCAGCGCACAATATTTCGGCAAAAACAAGGTGCAGTACACCAACTTCAAGTGGCAGTACGTACAATCCGAGCATTTTAATGTGTATTTCACTGAAGGGGGCGACAAGATCGCCACCTTCGTCCTGGAGACCGCCGAGGACAGCTACCGCCATCTCCAGCACTCCTTCCGTTACCAGCTGACGGATCGCATCAAAATCATCCTCCACAACAGCCACAACGATTTTGAACAAACCAATATCGATCTCTCCGAACCCGAAGAATCCGTGGGCGGTTTCACCGAGTTCTTCAAGAACCGGGTGGTCATCCCCTACGACGGCGAATGGGAAGCTTTCCGCCATGTTATCCATCACGAGTTGACGCATGCGGTCATGCTGCAGATGCTCTACGGTTCGGGCGCCCAGTCGATCATCACCGGGATCACCCAGATGCAGGTGCCGCTCTGGTTCATTGAGGGGCTGGCCGAATACGAAAGCCGCGGCTGGGACATCGAGAGCGACATGTTCATGCGTGATGCAACCGTCAACGGCTATGTCCCCGAAATCCCCTATCTCAACGCCTTTCTTGCCTATAAGGGTGGACAGTCGGTTTGGAATTACCTGATCGAACGCTACGGCCAGGAGAAGGTCGGCGAGATCCTCGGCAAAGTTAAGGTGAACAAGAACTTCGAACGTGGCATGCAGCAGGCCATCGGTCTCAAGATGGAAGACCTCACCAAGCGCTGGCATCGCTATCTCAAACGCAAATACTGGCCCGATGTCGAGAACCGCAGCGAACCCGAAGAAATCGCCACCCGCCTCACCGATCACCGTAAGGATGGCAGCTTTGTCAACACCAGCCCAGCCTTGAGCAACCGCGGCGACAAACTCGTCTACAAATCGGATAAGAGCGACTATTTCGATATCTATCTGATGAGCGCCATCGATGGCCGAGTGTTGAAGCGCCTGGTCAAAGGCCAGCGCGCCGGCAACCTCGAAGAGCTGCAGTGGCTCAAGGGTCCCGGCATGAGCTGGAGTCCGGGCGACAAAAAGATCGTCTTCACCGCCAGCGCCGGCGGCCGGGATGCTATCTATATCGTCAATGTCAAAAAAGGCAAGATTGAAAAGAGCATCAAACTCGATCTCGACGGGGTCTTCAACCCCAGTTGGAGTCCAAAGGGCGACGAGATCGCCTTCACCGGCCTGAAGAATGGGCAGAGCGACATCTATCTCTACAACCTCCAAACCCGGGAGTTGCGCAATCTCACCCGGGATATCTTCAGCGATGTCGAACCGAGCTGGGCGCCGGACGGCCGGACGCTGCTCTTCTCCAGTGACCGCGGCGACCGCGCTGCCGCCACCCTGCCGGCGGATTTCAATCCCCGCGATCTCGACATGAAGAACTATGACATCTACGAGATCACCGTCGCGGACGGAGCGGTCCGGCGCGTCGTCGAGAGCCCGTTCAGCGAACGGGTGCCGGTCTTCGCCCCTGACGGCAAGAGTATCGCCTTTTCCAGCGACCGCCAGGGAGTGAACAACATCTGGCTGAAAAATCTTGAGAGCAGCGAAGAGTGGCCGATCACCAATGTCCTCACCGGCGCATTCCAACCCTCCTGGGGCGGCAGCTCCGACCGCCTGGTCTTCACCTCCTTCTACTTTGCCGGCTATGACCTCTACCTGCTCAAGAATCCCCTCGAGATCAAACCCGGCAGCATCGTGGTGCCGGAGACCAAGTTTGTCGAGCAGAAACGCAAGGGCATCCGGGATACCTTCGAGGAGGAGCCCCCGGCCCTGACCCCCGGCCCGGCCCTTGTGCAGACGGAGGAGACCCGGCAATACCGCGACTTTGTCTTTGACAATAAATTCGCCGAGGGTGATCTGGTCTCCCAGGTCAACAAGCGCAAGGTCTTCCTCGATTCAACCGACTACATCATGCCCACCGGCCAGTACAAGGTCAACAAGTACAAGGTGGAACTGACCCCCGACCTCATTTATGGCGGCGTCGGGTACAGCCAGTTCTATGGCACCCAGGGGATGACCACCATCATGCTCTCGGATGTCCTGGGCAACCATCGCCTGGATATCGGCCTCGGCCTCTATGGGGATTTTCGCAATGCCGATTACGCCCTCACCTACTACTACTTGCCGCACAAGCTCGACATCGGCGCCGGTCTCTACCACAACGCCTATTATTACTACTCCGACTATACCGGCTACGTCCGCGACCGCAATTATGGCCTGAGCCTGCTGCTGAGCAACCCCTTTAACCGTTTCGAGCGGCTCAGTTACGGTGTGACCGCCATGGGCATCAACCGGACCTATATGGAAATTCCCGACGATATCACCGACCAGCTGATCAACCTGGGCTACCTCTCGCCGCGCGACCGCTTCTTCCTCATGAATAATCTCACCTATACGCGCGATACCAGCGTCTGGGGCAACACCGGCCCGGTCAACGGCACCGGCATGGCGCTCGGTGTCACCTATAGCCCCGGTCTCGGCAAGAATGGCATCGATTTCGCTACGGTGCGGCTGGACTATCGCCGCTATATGCGCCTGATGCGCAATTACACCTTCGCCACCCGCCTGGCCACCGGCTTCAGTGAAGGACGCAACAAGCAGAAATTCTTCCTCGGCGGCTTGCCTAACTGGCTCAACTATGGATTTTTCAATGGCATCCGCGTCCAGCACATCGAGGATATCTATTTTGCCTCCTTTGAAATGCCCATGCGCGGGGCGGATTATTACACCCTGGAAGGCAACCGTTTCGCCCTGGTTAATTTCGAATTCCGCTTCCCGTTGATCCATCAAGCGATCATCGGCTTCCCCCTGCCCATCGCCCTGGGAAATATTGGCGGTGCCCTCTTCACCGACATGGGGATGGCCTGGGACAAAGGGGAGTCGATCAAGCCACTCGTCAAGGCGCCCAATGGCCTCTTCAAAACCCGGGACATGTTTGCCAGCATCGGATTCGGGGTACGCATGAATATCGGCTTTGCCTTGCTGCGCTACGATCTGGCCTGGCCGACCAATTTCTACAATACCGCGAAATCGCCGCGGGCCCTCTGGTCACTCGGCGCCGACTTTTAGGACGGAGCCGCGTGTGCCACTGGAACCCTTTCGCGACCGGCTCCGCAAGGCCATCCTGGTTTGCGATGGCGCCACGGGGACCATGCTTTACCGGCGGGGCATCTCGATCAACCGCTGTTTCGAGGAGCTAAATCTCTCTGCGCCGGATCTGGTGCTCGATCTCCATCGCACCTATGCAGCAGCGCGGGCGGATCTCCTCGAAACCAACACCTTTGGTGCCAACCGGCTCAAATTGAAGACCTATGGTCTCGAAGAGCAAACCACGGCCATCAACCGCCGCGGTGTCGAGCTGGCGCGCCAGGCCGCGGGTGATGCGCTCTACGTGGCAGGTTCGATCGGGCCAACCGGTGTCAAGGCGGCCCAGCTCGGCACTCGTAGCGAAACGGAACTGATGGCGCTCTTTGGCGAGCAGGCGGATGCCCTGGCCGCAGCCGGCGCCGATCTCTTCATCCTCGAAACCTTTCAGGATCTCGACGAGATCGTTCTCGCAATACGTGCGGTACGCGCGGTCAGTTCGCTTCCGGTCATCGCGCAGATGACCTATGATGAGGAGGGTAAGACCACCCGCGGCGTCGAACCCGAGACCGTGGTGGAGCGGCTGCTTGCCGAGGGCGCTGACGTGATTGGCGCCAACTGCTCCGTAGGGCCGCAAGCCATGCTCGAGGTCATCCAGCGCCTGGCCCGAGCGGGAGCGCCTTTCATCTCCGCGCAGCCCAATGCAGGTCTGCCGCGGCTCGTCGAGGGGCGGCTTCTTTACATGTCCACCCCCGAATATCATGCCGAATTCGCTCGCCGTTTCATTACCGCCGGCGCCAATATCGTCGGCGGCTGTTGCGGCACGACGCCCGAGCATATCCAGGCCATCGCCAGTGCGGTACGCGCACTGCAGCCGCGCCGTGAGGCGGCTGCGGTTGCACTCAAGCCGGGCCGGGAGATCACCATACAGCCGGTTCCGCGCCCCGAGAAATCAGCCCTGGCTGCGCGCCTCGACCATAAATTCGTCGTCTCCGTCGAGGTCCTCAGCCCACGCGGCACCGATGTCAGCACGGTGCTGGCCGGTGTGCGCAAGCTGGCCGGTTTTGGTATCGATGCGGTCAACATCCCGGATGGCCCGCGCGCCTCTTCGCGGATGGCCCCAAGCGCCCTGGCGCAGCTGATCGAGCGCTCGCTCCCCATCGAAACCATCCTGCATTACTGCTGCCGCGACCGTAATCTGCTGGGCATGCAATCCGACCTGCTAGGCCATCATGCCTTGGGACTGCGCAACATTCTCATCATCACCGGGGATCCACCCAAGCTCGGCGATTATCCCAACGCCACAGCAGTTTTTGACGTCGATTCGATCGGACTGACTCGGATGGTTCACGGCCTGAATCAGGGCTTCGATCTTGCCGGCAATCCGATCGGCGCGCCGACCGCATGGCACATCGGCGTGGGAGCCAACCCCGGGGCTCTGGACCTGGATCTGGAACTGGCCCGGCTGGAACAGAAGGCGGCTGCCGGCGCCGAATATATCCTCACCCAGCCGGTCTTCGATCCGCGCCAACTCGAGGCCTTTTTTCGGCGGAGCGAGTCCCTGCAGCTCCCCATCCTGGCCGGGGTCATGCCGCTCATGAGCTACCGCACGGTGGAGTACCTCAACAACGAAGTCCCGGGCGTGGTCGTGCCCGAAGCGATCGCCCGCCGCTTCGCGGCGGCAAGCGACAGCGCTTCGGCCAAAAAGGCCGGCATCGAAATCGCTCAATCCAGCATCCGCGAACTGCACCAGTTCCCCCAGGTGAAGGGGCTCTATCTGATGCCGCCCTTCACCAAAGACAAGTATGATATTGCCATCGAAGTTTTACAGGTCCTTTAACAGGATACGCTTATGAAACGCCAATCCCTCTATCTGCTGGCCCTGCTTCTCGCCGCTTTGACCCCGGTCTTTGCCCAGAACCGGCCGGGGCCGCGCGGCCGGGATGCCCTGGGGCCCGATATTTTCCAGATCCGGTTTTTCTGCTCGACCCGCCCCGAAGAACGCCCGGCCGGTAGCGTCGATGCCTATATCCGCATCGCCAACGACGCCCTCTCTTTTCTCAAACAGGATTCAAGCACCTGGCAAGCCCGCTATGATCTGGAGTTGATGCTCTACAGCGGCAGCCACGATCTGGCCGCCTATAAACTCCTCCGCGATACCGTCACCGTCCACCGTTTTGAGTTCACCAATTTGCGCAGCAATCCTCGCACCCATGCCGCGCATTTCACCCTGAAGCCCGGCGATTACACCTGGCGGCTCAAGCTGCTCAATGCCGAGGGACTGCCGCTGATCGAACGTGAAGACCGGCTGAAAGTCCCCGATTTTAGTCTGGACAAGCTGCAGATCAGTGATGTATTACTGGCCGACAGCCTGGATTGCGATTCGGGGCTCTATGCCCTCAATCTGCGCAGCGCCTTTTACCGGAACAGCGGTGCCATCGGCGTCATCTATGAACTCTATCCCCCGGCTGGCGCCGACTCGGTGCGGACGCAACTTATGCTGAGCGACCTTTCCGGTCGCAAGATCGTGGAACGGCGCGAAAGCCTCAAGGCTGAGCCGGTCCTCCATTGCTGCGTCGACCTGGGCAAGGAGATCACCAAGCCGGGGGAGTATCTCCTGCAACTCCGTGCCACGTCGGGATCGCGCACCCTACAAACCGAACAACGCCTCTTTCTGCTTTATGGCCATGCCAGCGGCCCGAGTGCCAGCAACGATCTGGCCGTCGAACAGCTCGCCCTGGTTGCCAAGGGGAGCACCATCCGGGAGATCATGCGGGCGCAAGGGGAGGAACGCGAACAGCTGATTGATGCCTTCTGGACCAAGCGGGACCCGACGCCGGGTACTCCGGAAAACGAACTGAAGGACGAATTCTACCTCCGCATTGATTTTGCCAATCAGCAATTCGGCGAGCCGGTCAGCGGCCGTCCGGGGTGGCGTACCGACCGGGGCCGTGTTTTCATCCAGAACGGAACCCCAGACCAGATCGAGAAGCAGGGCGGCGAGATGGGCATGGCCGCTGCGGAGATCTGGAGCTACAACCGCCTCAACCGCCGCTATCTCTTTGTGGACCGCTTGAACAACGGCGAATTCCGGCTTTTAAAAATAGAGTGAGCCGCTATAATTTTCTTGATAAATTCGACCGCTTTTTTGTATATTGGGACGTGTCCATTCTGCAACCCTAAAGGAGTCCTGACGCGATGAAAGTGTGGCAGCGCAGTAAAAAGATGGAATTCGGCAAAACCCTGCTCATCTGGCGGCACCGCGCGGCCGGACGCTTTGGCGGCAAGATCTTCAGTTGGCTCCTCAGCGGGTTCGTCCTTGGACTGCTGGGTGCCGTGCTCCTCAACGCCCTGGGCATGGAGGCCCAGGCGTCGCAGTTCGCCGGACGCGTCATCTTTTTCACCGTCTTCATTTTAGGGTGCATCAGCGCCTGGTTTCGCAACCTCGTCTACGGGCTGCACTACCGCATCACCCCCCAGGCGCTGCTCTATGTCCGGCCGCTCTGCGGCATCGAGGCCTTGCGCAGCGGCGAACTGCTGCACCGCGGTGACCGTATCGAATTCATCCCCTGGGACGAAATCAAATCGGTCGACGAGATGGACGGGGCACTGGCCCTCACCCTCAGGAATGGCGCCCAGATCAGCATCGGTGTGACGCCGGTCATTGCCCTGTGGACGCCGACCGCCGACGGCGGCATGGAAAAGCGCATCCCGCTCGGGGGGCCGGGAAAGAAAAGCACCCCGCTGGATAAAGAGGCCCTCAAACTGATTCTGCAAAAGATCCGCGAGATCAAAAAAACAGCAGCAGCCAGGGCTTGATGGCCCTCCTCTCGCCACGCCATAATAGCGGGCGCGGCGATGAGGCCGGCAGCATGTTCCGGCAAACCGAAGGGAATCAGCCATGCCCTCTCGCATAACCCCGCTCGATGTCTCGGCCTACGCAACGCCCGAGGTTTACCGTATGGGCGAACAGATCTATGAAAATGGATGGGTGCGGCACCGGTTCCAGACCAATTATGGCCTCTCGGCGACGGTACGCAGCAAGGGGCATTACCGCGTCGAAATGATCATTGACGGCGAGCAGTTCTTCGGACGCTGCACCTGCCCCGTCGGCAGCAGCCGTTGCGAACACCAGGTGGCGCTCCTGCTCACCTGGCTGAACGAACCCCAGACCTTCACCAGCTATCAGGAACTGCGCAAGGCGATCCGGACGAAGGAGAAAAACGCCCTCGTCGACATCCTGGTCAATCTCATTGAAGTCTTTCCCGACCTCAGTTCCTTTTTCATCAGTCCCGCCGGCCGCAACGAAGCAGCGGCCATCCAGGAAGAGGTGGCGAATATATTTGATTTTCCGCAAGCGCAAAAGATTGATCCCCAGCAGATTGTCGAGGCATGCCAGATTCTCTTTGTGCGCGCCAAATCCCTGCACAACGAGGGCAAGAACAACCACGCCCGTCTGATCTATTTCGAAATCCTCAACCGCTCGCTGGCGCTGATCGACCGCTTGCAAACCAGCAAGCCGTTCCGCGAAAACTTCATCGCCGAGATCGCCGACGATTACGAAGATCTCACCACCAGCGATCCCGAATTTGCCGCCAGCCGGGAGGCCATCGCGGCCGAAGTGGAGCAAATCCTCGCCCACGAATCGGCCGAGGCGGAAGGCGTCTTTCTGGAGCAGCTCAAACAGAAACTGGGATAGACTCCGTTTCTCCCCCCTATTTGCAGGTTTTGCATCCTTTCCACGACTGGAGGCTTTCATGAAACACCGGCTCCGCATCGTGTTCCTCACCTTGCTTGTTCTGGCGTGCGCCCGGCTGGCGCAGGCGGATATCTATATCAAGGAATCTGAACATTCGGATGCCATCGTCATTATGGGGCAAACCCATCCGGCCAAAGAGCTCATCAAGACGACCTGGATGACCCGCGACAAGGTGCGCCGCGATGATCCGGAGACCTCGATCATTCTGCGCATGGACAAGGGCCTCCTCTATATCCTGCGGCATCCGCAAAAGAGTTATATGGAAATTCCCCTCAATTTCGCCACCGCAACCGAACAGCCGGCGGTGGATCTCGGAATCCAGGCAACCGTCACCCCTGCTGGAGAGAAAAAAAAGATCGGCAAATGGAACTGCAGTAAATCTATCCTCAAGCTGGATATGGGCGGCATGGGCTTTGCGATTACAAGCGAGATCTGGGCCACGGAGGACATCAAGATCGATCCCGCGCTGTACGCCAAATTCACCAGTGCCCTTATGGCCGCCAACCCCATGCTCGCCTCCAGCCTGCACACCATGATTGAGGAGATGCAGAAAATCAAGGGCGTCCATGTCCTCAATCAGACCAGCATCCAGATGATGGGACAGACCATTAAAACCTCCACCACCCTGATTGAATTCAAGGAAGGCAAGGCTCCGGACGGGATTTTTGAACTGCCGGCAGACTATAAAAAGCAGTCGATGATGGGCGACATGAATTGAGCCTGCATTTCATCAAAGTCTCGGCGACCGGAAACGATTTCATCCTGATCGATAATCGCAGCGGGACCTGGTCGGCGGAACGCGATGCGGCCTTCTTCAGCCGTCTTTGCCGGCACCATGAGAGCATCGGCGCCGACGGTGTCATCCTGCTCGAATCCAGCACGCGGGCTGATTTCCGCTACGTTCACATCAACGCCGACGGCAGCATCGCCGGAATGTGCGGCAACGGCAGCCGCGCCATCGCCTGGTTTGCCCGGCGCCTCGGCCTCGGCAGCAAGAACCTCTCTTTCGAAATATCCGGCCGCCTCTATCAGGCCCGGGTCGAGGGATTGCAGGTGACCACCCGGATGCTCCCTCCGGGCGAAATCGACCTCGATCGCGATGCCGCCTCCCAACGGGGATGGCGATCGGGGGGATTCATCGATACCGGGGTGCCCCATTATGTGATCCTGGTTCCGGACGTCCGGCAAGTGGATATCGCCCGGGAAGGGCCTTTCTTCCGCTACCATCCCCTCTTCCCCGCGGGCGCCAACGCCGACTTTGTCGAGATCGTCGCCCCCCATCACCTCCGGGTGCGCACCTGGGAGCGCGGGGTCGAAGGCGAAACCCTGGCCTGTGGCACCGGAGCGATGGCGGCCGCCCTCCTCTGCCACCGGCGCGGCCTGGCGGTGGCGCCGGTCCATCTCGATTTTCCCGGCGGCCGGCTGACCATCGATTTTAATACAGAGCTTTCCAAAATCACACTCTCCGGAATGATCGATCCGGTCTATGAGGGTGAGCTCTTCGCGGACCATCACGGAAGCCCCACTACCGCACCCCGCACGATGAATCCACATCCCGGCGCATAAAAAAAAGCCCGGTTCTTGCGAGGACCGGGCTTTTTGCTTACCTCCTGCCCTGGTGTTCAATCGTGCCGCAGCGCCTCGACCGGATTGACCCGCGCCGCGCGCGCCGCCGGATAGAGACCCGCCAGCAGACTCACCAGAATCGAAAAAAGAATAGCCGCAGCAATGAGCCAGACCGGCAGATAAAAGAACTCGAGATCGCCACCGGGGCCGCCCTGACGCGCCACCCAAAGGTTGGCGATCCAGTTGGCCAAGCGCGAAACCAGCCAGCCGAGCGTCACGCCCAGGATACCACCACCCAGGCCGATGCTACCCGCCTCGACAAAGAAAATGGTGCGGATCTGGCGCTCGCTGGCTCCGACCGCTTTCATCACCCCGATCTCACGAGTACGCTCGAGGATCGACATCACCATGGTGTTGATGATGCCGAGGGCAGCGACAATCAGGGCGATGGTTCCGATGGCGCCGAGGGCGGTATCGACCATGATGAAACCCCGCTTGATCTCTTCGAGCTGGTCCGCCAGCGCAAAGACTGTAAAATTCAAGGCTTTGAGACGTTTACGAACCGATTCCAGGTTCTTGAGATCCCGCAAACGCACGTACAAGGCATCATAGCCGCCGCGGTTCCGGCTGCTGCGGCTGAGCATGTTCCACATGCTGGTAAAAGCAAAGCGCGGCAGGCGTTTGCCGGTTTCGAGCGGCACGACGATACCGCCCTGGATCTGCTCATTGCTGAAGGCGTGCGGTTTAGGCTGGATGCCCTGAATTCGCAGCCGGGTGGTCTGCTCACGGAAGGGCGGCTGCATGCCCGCTACCATGCCGCCGCTTATCACCTGGCCGAGATCAAGCACGGAGGTCACCACCTCCACCTCCGCGCCGATGAGCGAATCCGCGGGAAGCTGCCGCCAGGTGCGCGACGAGTCGGAGATCGCTCTCTCCCCTGTTCCTTCCAGAACGATCTTGAGTCCGGCGAGGGTGGAATAGGCCAGCACCGCCTCCCGCGCGGAGTCGTTGCTAAAAAAGGCACCCCATCCCATACGGTCGTAGGGCCGGTAATGCCCCATGACCGCGGGAAGCGAGCGCAAGGTGGTGCTGGTTTCGCGGCCAAAGCAGCGGATCTTGACGGGAAAGGAGATCTCCGGAAAAACCACCGCCACCTCGGGCATAGCGGCGATCAGGGCGACGGCGGTGTCGTTGAGCGCCCGCGTTCGCTGCTGCAAGCCGCTTACCGCGGCGTCGATATTGCCGGACATCGCCTGCCCGATATCCATTTTCATGGGAAGAATGCGGATCGAAGTGAAGAGATCATTGGCGGTGAAGGCCTCGGTGACGTTGCGCTGCATCCCGGCGCCGAAGGAGACCATAGCGACGAGCGCGCCGATGCCGATGATCACACCGAGGGTGGTCAGCCCCGTGCGCAGCTTGGTGCGCCAGAGGTTATCCAGGCTGAAGCGGATGAGGTCGCTGCCTCTCATAGCGGCCCCCGCACCGCTTCGGGCGCGACGATCTCGCCATCGAGCATGTGGAGCTGGCGGTGAGCGAGCCGCGCCGCCGCCTGTTCGTCGTGGGTGACCATGAGGAGGGTGAGGCCGCGTTCACGGTTGAGCTGGTGCAGCAGGCCGAGGATCTCGGCAGCGGTGCGGCTGTCAAGATTGCCGGTCGGCTCATCGGCGAGCAGAATCGCAGGCTCATTGGCGAGGGCACGCGCGATGGCGACGCGCTGTGCCTCGCCGCCAGAGAGTTCGGCCGGTTTGTGGGTCCGCCGCGGCGTCAGCCCCACCATATCGAGCAGCGCCGCGGCCCGGCGGTTACGCTCCTCCCGCCCGCGGCCGGCGAAGATCATCGGCAAGACCACATTTTCAAGCGCCGTGCGCGCGGGGATGAGATTGAAGGACTGAAAGATCATCCCCACGGTCATGCGCCGGTGCAGCGCCAGCTGCTCGCGGTTCAGGGCGGCCAGGTCGCGACCTTGCACCAGGAGCTGCCCCGCGCTGGCGCTGTCGAGACCGCCGATGAGGTTGAGCAGCGTCGATTTGCCCGAGCCGGAGCGGCCGACCAAGGAGACGAACTCACCCGCGGCGATGGAAAAGGAGACCCCGCGCAAAGCCGCCACTTCGGCTTTGCCCTTCTGATAGGATTTGTGCAAATCGATGGCTTGGACCACGGTGGCAGCCTTCGGGCTGCTATTTGATCCCGTATTTGGCAATGCCTTCCTGGTAGATATTGCCGCCATGGCAATCCTGGGCGACGATGGCCGGAAAATCGACAACCGTCAGTTTGGCGATCGCCTCGGCCCCGAGTTCAGGCCAGGCGACGATCTCGTTGGCTTTGATGGATTTTGCGATCAGGGCCGCCGCACCGCCGACCGCCACCATATAGACGCCGCAATGGGCCTGCAAGGCTTCGGCGACCTTGGCGTTCATCTCGCCCTTTCCGATCATGCCCTTGGAGCCGATGGCCAGGAGCCGCGGGGCGTAGGTATTCATACGGCTACTGGTGGTGGGCCCCGCCGATCCGATCGGTTTGCCCGGCCGTGCCGGCGATGGACCGACATAGTAGACCAGTTGGCCGGCGAGATCGATGGGGAGGGGCTGGCCCGCATCCAGAAGATCAACCAACCGCTTGTGCGCGGAGTCCCGCGCGGTATAGATGACACCGGTGATGAGCACACTGTCGCCGGTGTGAAGCGTTTTAACCACCGCATCGGTGAGGGGTGTCGAGATTCTTATCATATCCGCCATAACCACACTCCTTGGTTGGGATCAGATCACGATCGATTTGTGCCGCGCAGCGTGGCACTGGATGTTGACGGAAGCTGGCAGCGAAGCGATGTGGCAGGGGAAAACCTCGACGTGGACATCGAGGGCGGTGACACGGCCGCCGAGCCCCTGCGGGCCGATGCCGAGCTTGTTGATGCGGTCGAGCAATTCCAGCTCCATGGCCGCATAAAAGGGATCCGGATGGCGGTCGCCGACCGGGCGCAGCAGGGATTTCTTCGCCAGCCAGGCCACTTTTTCAAAAGTCCCGCCGATGCCGACGCCGACGACGATCGGCGGACAGGGATTGCTGCCGGCGCGGCGCACCTTGTCGACGACAAAATTTTTCACGCCTTCGGCGCCGTCGGAGGGGGTGAGCATCGCCACCTCACTCATATTCTCCGAGCCACCGCCCTTGGGAGCAACGGTAATCTTTAAATCCTTGCCCGGCTTGGTTTCGATCCAGATGACCGGAGGAGTGTTGTCCTTGGTGTTGACGCGTTGCAAGGGATCGGAGACGATCGATTTGCGCAGGAATCCCTCGCCATAGCCCTTGCGCACCCCCTCGGTAATGGCTTCCTCGAGCGTTTTCCCGGTGATGATCACCTCCTGGCCCAATTCGACAAAAAAGATGGCGAACCCGGTATCCTGGCACATTGGGAATTCACCCTGCCGGGCGATGCCGGCATTCTCGATGATCTGTTCGAGAATCGCGCGGCCGGTCGGGGACTCCTCTTTGGCCAGTCCCTCCTTGAGGGCGGTGAGAACGTCTTCGCCGAGATGGTAATTGGCATCAATGCACAACTGGGCGACCGCTTCGCTGATAATTGGGGCTGCTATTTCTCGCATAACCTGCTCCCTTGGGATGGGCCCGTTCAGCCTGCTGTGGGCCGCCCCATGATTTTGTTCGCTCAAGTACAGGTCCATTGCTGCGGACCAGAACTGGATTGCGATTCAATCTAACAAAGCCGCTCGTCAATGTCAAGAGATTCTGCCAGATTTTTCAGGCCTTTTACCGCAGCCGATCCTCCAGGGCATCCAGTTCGCTCAGTAGCTGGCGCGGAAAACGCGGGCCGAAGGTGGTGAAAAACGCCCGAATGGAGGCCGCCTCCTGGCGCCAGCCTGCGCGGTCGATCCGGAAGAGTTCCTCCAGTTCATCGGCCGTCATGCGCAGCCCTGCCGTATCGAGCGCGCCCGGTACGGGCACATACCCGAGAGGAGTGGCCACGGCGTTGTCGGCGCCGTCACAGCGTTCAAAGATCCATTTTAAAACCCGGCTGTTCTCGCCGTAACCGGGCCAAAGATACTTGCCCGCTGCATTCTTGCGGAACCAGTTGACATAAAAGATTCGCGGCAGTTTGGCGGCCTCCTGGCGGTTGCCGATGCAGAGCCAATGGGCGAAATAATCGGCCATGTTGTACCCGCAGAAGGGGAGCATCGCGAAGGGATCGCGGCGGACCATCCCCACCGTGCCGTCGGCGGCCGCCGTGCGCTCGGAAGAGACCACGGCACCAAGGAAAACCCCATGCTGCCAATTGAAGGCTTCATGGACCAGCGGCACCAGCGAGGGACGGCGCCCGCCGAAAAGGATGGCCGAGATCGGCACGCCGCCCGGATCCTCCCAGGCGGGATCGATCGCTGGACACTGCGAAGCCGGCGCCGTGAAACGGGCGTTGGGATGAGCCGCCAGCTTGCCGCACTCCGGTGTCCAGGGCTCGTTGAGCCAGCTGGTCAACCGCTCCGGTTTATCAGGAGTCATCCCCTCCCACCAGACATCCCCCTCCGGCGTCAAGGCGACATTGGTGAAGATGCTATTCTCGCGCAAGCTGAGCATGGCATTGCGATTGGAGGCCATGGAGGTGCCGGGCGCGACGCCGAAAAATCCGAATTCAGGGTTGATCGCATAGAGACGGCCGTCCTGGCCGAATTTCATCCAGGCGATGTCGTCACCGACCGTTTCCACCTTCCATCCTGGCAGGGTCGGGATGAGCATCGCAAGATTGGTCTTGCCGCAAGCGCTCGGGAAAGCCCCGGTGATATACTTTTTTACGCCTGCCGGATTGGTCAGGCCGAGGATGAGCATGTGTTCGGCCAGCCAGCCGCCTTCCCGCGCCAGCACTGAGGCAATGCGCAGAGCGAAACACTTTTTTCCAAGCAGGGCATTGCCGCCATAGCCGCTGCCATAGGACCAGATCATCTTCTCTTCGGGAAAGTGAACGATATAGCGATTATCGGGATTGCAGGGCCAGGGGACGTCGGCTTCTCCCGGCTGTAAGGGTTTGCCCACGGAATGCAGGCAGGGTATAAATGGGTTATCTCCCAATACCTGCAAAACCTCTTTGCCGATGCGCGTCATGATGCGCATGTTGGCGACGACGTACGGAGAATCGGTCAGTTCGACACCAATCTGGGCGATGCGCGATCCCAGCGGCCCCATGCTGAAGGGGATAACGTAGAGGGTACGCCCATGCATGCAGCCGCGGAAGAGAGGGATAAGAAGCGCCTTCATCTCGTCCGGATCGCGCCAGTTATTGGTGACACCCGCATCCTCCGGATAGCGCGAACAGATGAAGGTGGCCTTTTCGACCCGGGCGACGTCGCGTGGATCGGATTCGCAAAGGAAGGAATTGGGCCGCAGTTGAGGATTGAGACGGCGGAAAGTCCCATTGTGTATCAAAATTGAACAGATCTGCTCATATTCCGCCTGGGATCCATCGCACCAGTGCACCTGATCCGGCTCGCACAGCTCGATCATCTCCTGGACCCAGTGCTTCAAGCGCATATTCGTGGTCATATCCGCTCCGTTTTTATTGAGTTGGCTATTCAGCCCGTTAACTTAGTCAGTTTTTCCCTCAGAGTCAAGCCAAAAGGGGCAAAATGGGCATGGCGCCCTGTTTCAAAAGGATACAAGCCGCGCCTCGTCCGGCTGCGCGGCTGGTGTGCTTCGGCGGATTGTCGCAGTTCTCCTTGCCTCTATTCCATGTATTACAGGATGTTGCGTTGATATGAAATGCCGTGCTCCGATTGTGACACGGCGCACGATTCGTGCGGGCAAATTGGCCTGAAATGACTCACCCCACAAGCCGCGGCTGCGGGGATTGCCTCATTTTAATCCACTTTGCCCTGGCATGCCAAAGACTGTACCATAATGGGCTTGGTTACAAAAAAGTAATAGATGGATAATAAGATTGACTAATTACTATATTATCCTTATATTATAAGCTAATTTGCATCCTCTGCAGCAGAAAAGGACCGCCTATGGCACGGTGTTTGCTATACTAATAGCTGTGGGGGGCGGCGGCCAGGGAATAGAACCCTGACCCCTTCTGTTACATGTCCTCGATGCGCCGGTTGTCGTCACCATTTTACACCGCGGTGATTAAAATGGACACCAGAGTATGACAACCCGCCCATCAGTAGGACCAAACGTGAACAAAGCATGTGGGAAAAATGAAAGAACCGCTTAAAAAGATTGTCGCCAAAGAGAAGCAGCAGCTTAAGCAGAAAGTGGCGAAGCTCAACGAAACCGTGAAGGCCTCTAAAGATCGTAACCAACGATTATTGGAGGGCAAGATGCATCTCGGTAAAAAAGAGCTGAAAACAATCGCCGGATTGGTATTTCTGACCAGCTTCATCTTCATCGAGGGCATAAGCCTGCTATCCAGTGATTTTTTAGGCTCAGCGCAGACCGGCAAGGGCGATCGACTCACCACGCTCCTGCAGGAACAGCAGACCATGACTGCCATTGACGTGCAGCGCCGGACCAGTGTGAACAAAATCACGGGCATTATCTCGCGCTACAATCGAACCATGTCCAGCACAGATAAACTGCGGATCGCCAACGAGATTTACGAGATGACTAAAAAGTATCCCAATCTCAATGAAGACTTTATCTGTGCCACCATCACCCACGAAACCGGCAAGACCTGGAATCCCCAGGTCAAATCACCTATGGGCGCCATGGGCCTGATGCAGATCATGCCCGCCACCGGCGCCTTCCTGGCTGCACAGGAGGGGATCGACTGGACCACAGCGGATCAGGTGCTCTATGACCCGATCAACAACATCCGGCTCGGCTGCCGCTACATGAGCGAACTGGTAGGGACCTACAAACAAGACGGCGCCCTCGCGGCCTACAACGGCGGCCCCAAGCGCGCAGCCCTGTGGCTGGCCTCCAACCGCAACGACAGCACCCTCTTTAAAGAGACCCGCATTTACGTGCCCGCTGTCAACCGGCTCTACGACCAGTTCCGCAAGGAAGGCGTGATGTAACAAGCCTCAAGGCTCGACATAGGCTTCAAACCGCAGGCGGCGTCATCAGACGCCGCCTTTTTTATACCGCCGTTTTTGCCTTGATAATACCCGGCAATATCCTTATTATTCAGTACCACTCCAGAGGCGCCACTTCCCCGTCTGAATATGCAACCAGCCTCTCCTGGGTTCATTCCATCCTGTAACAAAGGAGGATCCCTTGGGAAAATTCCTGCGCTCCATGATGTTGCTCCTGCTCTGCGCCACCTTCGCCCGGGCGGTGAACTGGTATGCCGTCGGTCTCAATGACCAGCAGAACTGGAGCTCATTCAATATCAACGCCATCGATATCTATCACGGGGCCTATCTCCACCATTCCGAATTCACACCGGCCATGGAAATTCAGATGAGCCGGGACTGGTATGGCAACCAGCCCAACAACGAGCCCTTCATCTTTTATTGCGAGTTCACCCTCGCCGCGGATGCCGTCATCATCGGCGCCAAGGTGCTCATGGACAACACCTGGTATGCGGCGCAAGCTCAGGATGTCTGGACCGCCGAAAACCTGTTTCAGGTCACACCGGCCAGCCCCGCTGTCTGCTGCGGCAATATGTCGAGCGCGATTACTACGGCGCGCGCAGCAAACGCTATCTGATGCAGGTCTCCCCCATCCGGTTCGGCTCTCCCTTCAGCATCTCGATCACCTTTCTCGCCCCCAACACCCTCGAGCTGGATCGCGAGCGTGCCTCCATTTTTGCCACCGACTTTCTGAGGTACCGGGAGTGGGTGCCGATCAGCTACTCCTTTCTCGACGTCCACGCACCGGAGAATGCGCCGGCCTGGAGAATGCCGGCGGGGCCATCTCTTTCGCCAGGAACGCGGAGGGGTGGTGGCGCGCCAATCTCACCTACTCCTACTGGTATAATCCGTATCTGAGCTGACCGGCGCCGAAGAACACAACACCCGACCTCTATTATTACCGGGAAAACGGCGACGGCTACTACCTCCTTTCGGCCTTTCCGCCGGTGGAACCGCAAGAGCGCAAACCCAAAAAAGTCCTGATTCTTGAGGATCTGGGCAGTCAGACCATGACTTTCGACCGGGACGTTCTGCTCGACCAATTCCATGATATCGTCGACCGGAGTTTGAGCTGAACGACTCCCTGAACATCCTCCTCATGGATCAGCTTGAGACCAGGCTTTTGCGCAACCGCTTCGTGTCGGCCGACTATGATCACCAAACCCCGCTCTTTAAGGAGATGCGCAGCTACCCCATCCCCCAACTCAGCGCCACCACGCAACTCCTGCGCCGGGCGGTGGCCTTTTTCAATGAAGCGGCGGCCGATGGGGAGATCTGGCTGATCACGACGGCGGAGAAGGACGCCGCCCCAGTGCAAAAGGCCAATGATATCATCGAGCTGACCGTCCGCCAGCTCCGCCAAAAGGTCGTCATCAAGATCATCGCCTGCGGTCAGCCGAGCGATTACCTCACGATCAACGGCCAGTATTATTCGGGCAACGATTACCTCTTTGAGAACCTGACGCGGCTGACCCGCGGCGGCTACCTGCGCCCGGCCTATGTGGAGAATTACCATCTGCCATTGGCCCTGGCCGATCTGCTCTCACCGGCGCTTGACCTGATGGAGGCCGATCCGGCCCCGATGAACGGTTACAACCGGGGCAAGTACTACTTCTTCTCCGACCGCACCCGCTATCCCCTCCTCTATCCCTATATCGAGCTGGGACGGGCGGAGGGGGATCCGCCTTTTGCCACCGATTTTTTCGGCAGCATCGGGGAGGAGTGGTTCCACAAGAGAATGGAGCTCGCGGCCATGCCCGACATCAAGCAGCTGCCCCGTATCAAACAATTATGGCATGCCCGCCATATCGAGGAATTGCTGCGGCAGCCCCAGGCGTGGAACCTGATCGAAGAGATCGGCCGCGTCAGCAAAGAGAACAGTCTTGTCAATGCCTATTGCGCCCTGGTCATCCCGGGGGCCAATGGCTATGCGGCTTTCCAGCGTCTCGAAGAGACCGGGACTCCGGTTTCCGCCTCTGCAGCCCCGCAGCGTCCCGAACATTTTGAGGCCAGGGCGTACCCCAATCCTTTCAACGCACGGACCCGAATCATCGTCTGGTTTCAACCAGCCGGGCGCAGCGAATCCGTGACCGTCCGTATCTACTCGCTGCTTGGCGCGCAGGTCCGGCAATGGCAGCAGTCCGTGAGCGCCGGCTCGAGCAGTATGGAACTCGTCTGGGACGGTGTAAATGACCAGCAGGAACCGGTCAGCAGCGGACTCTATTGGGCCCAGATCCAGCGCGGTGCTGAAACCCGGGTCCTCAAACTGACCTGTCTGAAGTAAGGAGGGCAAAATCATGAAACGACACTTCGTCCTCCTCATCAGTTTGCTGCTGGCTGCAACGGGTTCCGCCACCCGTATCAGCATCTATGAAGCGGGGTATCCACAAAATCGCGACGACAATGTCCGCGTGGAAGAGGTGACGGATGTCGTCCGGACCCGCGGGATCTATATCGAACACCAGCTCCACCTCTCTTTCGCCTACGACTTCAATTCCTGGTTTTTCACCAATTATAATGAGCTCGAACTGGAATGGACCTTCCAGATGCCGGAAGAGGTAACCCTGTTCAATCTTTTTTACTGGAAAGAGGATTCAGTCTGCCGCGCCATGCTCCTGGACAAATGGACGGCACAGAAAATGTTCGACGAAAAAAGCAGCCCCACTCGCGAACCGGCCTTGCTCACGCGGGGTAGCGCGGACCAGAACGGCCAGGTTCAATATACCCTGCGCCTGTTTCCCATCACACGATTCACCAAATGCCGGATCATGATCCAGTACCTCGTGCCAGCCCGTCCTTCCAGCGGCCGGCTGCGCACCTGGCTGCCCCTGCCGCAGCTGACCACCGAGACGGGCGGAGCAAAAACCCTGCGGCTCCTCTACCTGCACGCGGATAATCCCGATTCCGTCGCAGTGGTCGGCCTGCCCGGGATCACCTTCACGTACTACGCCAGGGACAAAACCTGGGAAGCGGAGTTGCCCATCGCCTCCCTGGATTATGCAGAGCTGATCCTGCCTTCCCCCATCCAGGGGGAGTATTACCTATCGGTTTACCGCAAGGGAGATGAAGCCTTTTACAATCTGGCGGTATATCCTCCGCCGCTGGCCTCTGTTCATCAGCCGCGCAAGATCCTGATCCTCGTTGACTTTAATCCTGGTAACAGCAGCGGACTGAGTTCCGATTTGCTTCTGACCTCGCTGAAAGAGACCATGGAGCGCGCCCTGACCCGTGCCGACTCCGCCTCGGTAATTCTGACCTTTACCGAACCCGTCTTCGGAAATCGGGCCTGGCAGGGATGCTCACAGCAGAACATCGACCGCCTTTTCAAGGATATCTGGGGCAGACGATTTTACAATGTCAATCTGTCGCAGGAGTTGCTGGCTGCGGCAGCATCCTTCATTCAGGCCAATGGGCAGGGGGAAATCCTCTGGATCACCAATCGTGCCGATTTTCCCGCGGCCACCGAATTGGCCGCCCAATACGCCCGGGAGATAGCCGGGCACTTTCCCGCCGGCACCCCGATCCACGTGCTGGACCTGGAGAATACTTACAGGCTGGTTTACTATCCGGATTTCGGCTACGGGAACAGCAGCTATACCTTCCTTTCCGAACTGACCCGAATCACCGGTGGCAACCTCTTTTTCTACCGCTACCATCCTCTCAAAACAGCCCTGGCGGCGCTCTTTTTCGACAAGGTGATGCACTACAAAGAGGTAGAGGTGCAAACACGCATGCAGAACGGTTATACCTACGACCGGCAAAACCATGCGCGGTTTGAAGGGTATTATCCGCTCGATTTTCCGGTGATTCAGACCGGGCGATTTCAGGGCGTTTTCCCAATGACCGTGACGGTCATCGGCAGCACACTTGAAACGGTCGTGAAGAAAGAGATCCTCATTCCCGAATCGGCTGCCGATGCCGGCACAGAACACCTTGCGACTGCTCATTATGGCCATCAGATCGGAAAAATGGCGCGGTGGTATCAGAATAACGCCCTGATCGAAAACATGATCGCCCTCAGCACTGCGGCTGGCATCCTCTCACCCTATACCGCTTTCATTATCCCGGATGATCCCACCAGCTGTTATGTCCCGGACTTTATCGATGACACCCGGAAGGGCAGTTCAGGAGCTGATTTGCGTTTCGCCATGCAGGACACTCTGCTGGGTTTTTCAGCCGCGCCCAATCCCTTTAATCCGCAGACGACCTTCACCATCTCCCTGCCAGCGGTTCTCGCAGAACGCGAACTGGCCGTGAATCTCTATAACTTGCGCGGCCAGCGGGTCCGGCAACTGCGCCTCGCGGCGCTCCAGCCCGGCCGATATCAGATCAGCTGGGACGGGTGCTCCGATGCCGGTGTCTCTCTCGCAAGTGGAAAGTATTTTGCGGTCCTGCAAGCGGGGCAGCAGCGCAAGACCCTACCGCTGATCCTGCTCAAATAGCCTGCCTCACGCCGTCCGGACTCCGGGGGTATAGCACCGCTGCTTTGTTGGCGGCGCCGGAGCCCGGGCGGCAGCCCTGACAAAGAAGGATTTCATGCCCGCCGGTTGAATCCCAGAAAAACCAGTTGTAAATCTCGCGTTTTTTTAATAAACTTTGCTTCATTTTCACGGAGTACCCATGCAGCCTATCCTTCTAGACGGAAACTCCCTGACCCTTTCCGATCTTTTCGCGGTCGCGGCAGGCCGGCCCGTCGCGATCGCGCCGGCGGCCATGACGCAGATGGCCGCTTCGCGCGCTTGCATCGAAGCGATCATCCGCGACGGCCGCGTGGTATACGGTGTCAATACCGGCTTTGGCAAGCTGGCCTCCATCCACATCGCCGATGATGCCCTCGACACCCTGCAGCGCAACCTGGTGCTCAGTCATGCGTGCGGAGTTGGAGTCCCGATTCCCGCACCCCTGGTCCGCGCCCTCATCGCTCTCAAGATTAACACCCTCTGTAAAGGATATTCGGGGACGCGGCCTGAGGTAGCGGTTTTTCTCCAGGAGATGCTCAACCGCGGCCTCCTCCCTATCATCCCGAGCAAGGGCTCGGTCGGTGCTTCGGGCGACCTGGCGCCGCTGGCGCACATGACGCTGGTGATGATCGGCCTGGGCGAAGCCCTCTTTCAAGGCGAGCGCCTACCGGGCGCCGTGGCACTGCAGCGGGCCGGCTTGGAACCGGTCACGCTCAAGGCCAAGGAGGGATTGGCCGTGCTCAATGGTACCCAGGTGCTCACCGCCTATGCCGCTTTTGCTTTACAGCGCGCCCTGCAGCTGGCGCGTCTGGCCGACATCGCTGCCGCGATCAGCATCGAGAGTCTGCTCAACAGCCGTGTCGCCTTCGATCCGCGCATCCAGAAGGCCCGGGGCCATCAGGCCCAGATCCGGGTAGCGGAGAATCTCATCCGCCTTTTGGCCATGAGCGAAATCGTGGAATCGCATTCCGACTGCAGCAAGGTCCAGGACGCCTATTCCTCGCGCTGCACCCCGCAGGTGCATGGTGCCGTACGCCAGGCCCTGGCCTATGCAGAAGGGGTCATCAGCACGGAACTCAATGCCTCCACCGACAATCCCCTGATCTTTGCCGCAGAACAGGAGGTCCTCTCAGGCGGAAATTTCCACGGCCAGCCGGTCTCCCTGGCGTGTGATACACTGGCGATTGCAGTCGCCCAGCTGGCTAATATCTCCGAGCGCCGCCTCGAGAACCTGATGGATCCGGTCCAGAGCGGTCTGCCGCCCTTCCTGGCGGCGGAGAGCGGCACCAATTCCGGCTTTATGATCGCCCAGGTGACAGCCGCTGCCTTGGTTTCGGAGAACAAGGTGCTGACCCACCCCGCATCGGTCGATTCGATACCGACCTCAGCCAATCAAGAGGACTTTGTCAGTATGGGGGCCTGGAGCAGCCGCAAGGCGCTGGAGGTCGTGGAGAACAGCGAGACGGTCCTCGGCATCGAGCTGCTGGCCGGCTGCCAGGCCATGGATTTCCGTCAGGGACTCGAACCCGGTCAGGGAACCGGGATCGCCTGGCGCTATATCCGCAGCCGCATTCCCTCGATGCCCCGGGACCGGCTGCTGCATGACGATATAGGCACGATCACCGCTATGGTGCAGGAAAACAGCATCGTGAGGATGGTGGAAGAGGTCATTGGAGCGCTGTAAGGCGGGCGTATGGGGATCGAAGCAATAAGCCGGGGCCAGCAAGCCCCTTTTGAATTTTCCTAAAGGATGGAGAGCTACAAAAATGAATAAAATCATGGGTGAAGGCTACACCTTTGATGACGTCCTGCTGGTGCCGAATAAATCGGATGTCCTGCCTAAGGAGACCGATGTCCGCACGCGGCTGACGCGCAAGCTGGCCCTCAACCTGCCCCTGGTCAGCGCGGCCATGGATACCGTAACCGAGGCGGATCTTGCAATCGCCATCGCCCGTGAAGGCGGCATCGGGATCCTGCATAAGAACTGCAGCGTCCAGGAACAGGCGGCTGAGGTGGACAAGGTCAAGCGTTCAGAGGCCGGGATGATCATGAATCCCATCACCCTGGCGCCGGACCGCAAGCTCAGCGAAGCGCTGGAATTGATGCAGCGTTACCGCATCTCCGGCATTCCGATCGTCGACGGCCAAAAACTGGCCGGCATTCTCACTAACCGCGATCTGCGCTTCGAGACCGATCTCAACAAACGTGTTTCCTCGCTGATGACCGGCAAGGAGCGGCTGATCACCGCTCCTGCAGGCACCTCCCTGGATGAAGCCGAAAAGCTCCTGCAGGTGCACCGCATCGAAAAATTGCTGGTGGTCGACAAGGAAGGCAAGCTCAAGGGGCTGATCACGGTCAAGGATATCCAGAGCCGCAAGCGGTTTCCTCTCGCTTCCAAGGACAAGCATGGCCGGCTGCTGGTGGGGGCGGCGATCGGCGTTGCGCATGACACCGCAGAGCGGGCCGAGGCCCTGATCGCGGCCGGGGTTGATGTGCTCGTGGTCGACACCGCCCACGGTCATTCGCGGGGCGTGATGCACACCGTAGAGCTGGTTAAAAAGCAGTTCCCCGAGATCGAGGTGATAGCCGGCAATATCGCAACGCCGGAAGGAGCCGCCGACCTCATCGCCGCGGGGGCCGATGCCATCAAGGTCGGGATCGGGCCGGGCTCAATTTGCACCACGCGAATTGTCGCCGGCACCGGCGTGCCGCAACTCACCGCCATCATGAGCTGTGCCGAAATCTGCCGAAAACACGCCATTCCACTGATCGCCGACGGCGGCATCAAGCAAACCGGAGATATTGCCAAGGCGATTGTCGCCGGCGCCGATGCCGTGATGCTTGGCAACATGCTGGCCGGGACGGACGAAAGTCCCGGCGAGACCATCCTCTACGAGGGCCGCAGTTACAAGGTCTACCGCGCCATGGGCTCGCTCGGAGCGATGCGTGGCGGCCGCGGCGACCGCTATTTTCAGGAGGGGGTTCAGGATACCAAGAAACTGGTCCCGGAGGGCATTGAAGGACGGGTTCCCTATCGCGGCAAGGTGGCCGATGTGATCTACCAGATGGTGGGCGGCCTGCGTTCGGCGATGGGCTACAGCGGCGCTGCCACAATTGCGGAACTCCAGCAAAAAGGCCGTTTTATTCGCATCACCCAGGCCGGCCTGCTCGAAAGTCACCCGCATGACATCATCATCACCAAGGAAGCGCCAAACTATATGATTCAGGGACGGTGAATCCGGCGGCAAAGTTAAAAAAAAGCCTCGACACCCTGGCGTCGAGGCTGCAATTCCTGCAAGCATGCGCTGCATGGAGCTTTGCCGCAAGCAGCGATGTGGAGAATCCTTAACCGAGCTTGTTCACGATCGCGGCCAGCTTGGATTTCTGATTGGCGGCTTTGTTCTTATGAATAATCCCCTTTTTGGCCAGCTTGTCGAGCAGCGAAGCGGTATGGCGGAAGAGTTTTTCACCCTCCTCCTTGCTGCTGATGGCGCGGACCTTTTTCACATAGGTGCGCAGGGTATTCTTGTAGGCCTTGTTGCGCTCGGTGTTGCGCGCATTGGTCTGGATTCTCTTGACAGCCGATTTGTGGTTCGCCATGATTCCTCTCTTTTTTATAGCTTATAATTATAGGAATTTTTATCTTAAAATGCAACAGATTTTTGCACAAATCAATCGCCAGACCACTGGAACTTTTTGAAAGGCCGTCTATGGAGAATGCAATCCGGATTGAACCGGTCACCACTGCAGCGGGGCGCAAGCGCTTTATCAAGTTTCCCTGGCGTGTCTATCACAACGATCCTCTCTGGGTTCCCCAGCTCATCCGCGACGAGATGAAAATACTCGATCCGGAGAGGGGAACCTTTTACCAGTTCGGCGAGGCGGCCCTCTTCATGGCCTTCCGCGGTCGAGAACCGGTGGGGCGCATTTCCGCGCAGGTCAACCATCAGTACGAGCGCTACCACGACAACCACACCGGTTTTTTCGGCTTTTTCGAATGCATCGATGACCAGGCTGTGGCGGATGCCCTCTTCGGCACTGCAGCCGCCTGGCTGCGCAACAAGGGCAAGAGCCGGGCCATGGGGCCGATGAGCTTCTCGATGTATGACATCAGCGGCATCCTCATCGACGGCAACGACACCATGCCCTGCATCCTCACCGCCTACAATCCGCCCTATTATGAAAAACTGCTGGATACCGCCGGCATGAAAAAAGCGATGGACTGGTACGCCTTCCTGGTGAGCCAGGACTCCGCCTTGCGGCCCGGCCTGCAGCGCATCGCCAGCCGCGTGACACGCCAGGAGGGTCTGGAGATCGTCCCACTCGATATGAAGATCTTTGACCAACGGGTGCGCGAAGTGGCACGCATCTTTTCCGATGCCTGGATGGAGAACTGGGGCCACGTGCCCTTCACCGACGGCCAGGTGCAGGATTTGGTCCACGAACTCAAAATGGTCATTGTCCCGGAGGTCACCCTCTTCGCCCTCTATCACGGCGAGTGCATCGGCTTTTCCCTCAGCGTCAAGGATGCCAATCCGGCCCTGCAAAAAGCCAACGGCCGCCTCTTCCCCTTCGGATTGTTCAAAGTGCTCTGGCATCTCCGCAAGACCACCCGGCTGCGCACTATGGCCATGGGTGTGCTCAAGGAACACCGCCACCGCGGCATCGATATCGCCTTTTATCTCAAGACGATCGAGGAGGGACGCCGGCTGGGATTCTACGACAGCGAATGCTCGATCATCCTGGAGATCAACAAACGAATGATCGGCGCGCTCGAGGATCTTTCGGCGCGACGCTACAAGACCTTCCGTTTTTACGAAAAAGAGATCTGATAAGCGCCCCCGCTGCAGCGGGGCACCATTCACAAAACAGCAGCCTCCCATGACCGCGAGGATAATCTCCTATACGCTCCGGCGCGCCGCCCTCCTGCTGGCGGTGGTCGCCGGACTTGCAGCAAGCCGGGCGGATGCACAGTACTACTTCGGCCGCAACAAGGTCATCTATCACCACTTCGAGTGGCGCATCCTCCAGACCGATCACTTTGAGATCTATTACTACCCGGAAATGCGCGAACTCACCGAGATCGGCGCCGCCTGGGCCGAGGAGAGTTACCGTTTCCTCGAAACCAAGTTCAGTCTCAGCCTGAATGAGCGTATTCCCCTGATCTTTTATGCCACGCACGCCCACTTTCAGGAGACCAATACCCTTCCCTATCTCATTCCAGAGGGCATAGGCGGCTTTTTTGAGTACATCAAGGGACGGGTCGTGGTTCCAGCCAATGGCTCCATCCCTGAATTTAAAAAGGTGATCCGCCATGAGCTCGTCCACGTCTTCACCCATGCTAAAATGAACCGGGTGCTCAAAGAGCATAAACAATTCAATAATCCGGGGCTGCCGCTGTGGTTCATCGAGGGCCTGGCCGAATACTGGTCGAGCGGCTGGGACAGCGAGGCCGAGATGTTTCTCCGCGATGCGGTCATCAACAATTACCTCTATCCCGTCTCCGCCATCTATCAGATCAACGGGACCTTTTTGATGTACAAGGAGGCGCAGAGCATCCTCCGCTTCATCGATGCCCAGTGGGGAGAGGACAAGATCCTGCAGCTGATCGACCATGTCTGGATGGCCCCCTATTTTTCCGAAGTGATGGCCCTGACCTTGGGCATCGACCTGAAAGAATTCGACGAGCGCTGGATCTATGCTCTCAAAAAGGAGCACTATCCCCTGCTGCAGGATAATGATGCGGCTTCGCGGGTGAGCATGCAAATCACCCGCCAGGGGATCAATATCAAACCCGCCTACTGGCAGGCAGATACAGCCCGTGTGGTTTTCATCTCCAACCGCAGCGGCTACGCGAACATCTACCAGGCGCCTCTGGCCGGTGGTTCACACGAGCCCAAAATGGAAGTCCTGGTCCCAGGGGAACGCAGTGAGGCCTTTGAGTCCTTTCACCTGCTCAACAGCGCCATCGATGTCAACCGCCGCGGCGAGCTCGCCTTCATCTCCAAGGCCGGCGAAAAAGACCGGCTCTACATCATGGCCTTGCCCGGGAAAAACCTCACCGGCCGGCATGAATTCGACCATCTAGTCTCCCTCTTTTCCCCCTGCTGGTCGCCAGATGGGGAACGCATCGTCTTCGCAGGTCTTGCCTTCAGCGGCCGCCGGGACCTCTATCTTTTCGACCGCGCGACGCAGCAGATCACGCCGCTCACCGATGATGCCTGCGACGACAAGGATCCGGTCTTCTCGCCCGATGGCCGCTCGATCGTCTTCTCTTCGGACCGCGGCGCTGCCGGCGCGCTGGGCGCCTATAACCTTTTCCTTTACGACCTTGACACCGGCGTGATCACGCCGCTCACGCGCGGCCGCTGCCATGACCAGATGCCCACCTGGTCGCCCGACAGCAGCTACATTGCCTTCGTTTCTGACCGCAGCGGCACACAGAATATCTGGTCATTGCCGACACCCCTCGGCACCGGCTCCCTGACCCACCGCCTCGGCCTGCAGCCGGTTGCAGAGTCCCTCCAGGCCATCCCGGCCGCACCGCGCCAGGTGACCCATTTCATCACCGGGGCTTACGATCCGGAATGGACCCCCCAGGGTAATCTGCTTTTCACTCTTTTCGAAAAGTTCTCCTTCAACATTGGCCTCATCAAGGGGATGGCTGCGAGCCTGGAGGAGCCCTCACCGGCCGGTATGGCATCCGCGGATGCAGCCGACTCGCTCGCCACCGGCACCTGGACCTATCCGCGTCTGAGCGGCGCCGGGGAAAGCCGCGACATCCGCTATAAACCCAAATACAGCCTCGACATTGCCCAGTCGCAGATCACCCAGGATCCCATTTTCGGCACCTCCGGCGGCATGCAGCTGGCCGTCTCGGACATGCTCGGCAATTATCAGTACTTCTTCCTCCTCTACAATACCGCCAGGGTGCAGAGCGAGCTGCTCTCCAGTTTCAATCTCGCCGTCTCTCGCGTCGACCTCTCCCACCGTACCAATTTCGCCGCGGGCCTCTTTCATTTCGCCGGACAGTATTATAACCGCTACGATTACTGGTTCTGGGAACGACGGTACGGCGGATATACCGCCCTCAGCTATCCCCTCTCGAAATTCGATCGGATCGAGGCCAGCCTGAACGTGCGCTACTCGGATAAGCAGTGGTTTCTCAACGATTACCGCCGTAAAGCCCTGCTGGTTTCCAATTTCATCTCGTATATCCAGGACAATTCGCTCTGGGGCCCAACCGGTCCGCTGGACGGCAGCCGCATGAATTTCACCCTCGGGACGACCGTTGATGTCGCCCATGCCAATGTCCGCTTCCTCACCGCCATCATGGATTACCGCCGCTATTTTCGCCTCTCCAACCAGAGCGCGCATGCTCTGCGCCTCTGGGCCCAGATCAACAACGGCAAGGAATCCACGCCCTTTTACATGGGTGGAAGCTGGGATCTGCGCGGTTACCGCCTCTGGAGCCTCTGGGGCACCAAGATCGCCATGGTCAGCAATGAGCTGCGCTTTCCCTTCATCGACCGATTCGTGCTCAAGTTTCCGATCGGCGGGGTGGCCATCAGCAGCATCCGCGGCGCGCTCTTTTGCGATCTGGGAAACGCCTGGGACCAGCGTCTGCCGGAGCTGCTGGGCAGCGCCGGGGGTGGTATCCGCTTTCAGCTGGGGGGCATGCTGGTCCTGCGCTTTGATACCGGCCGCAAATTCATCCTCGCGGATCCGGGGCGTTTTTATCAGCGGCACACCTGGCATTTCGATCGCGCTTGGTTCACGCAGTTCTTTTTCGGCTGGGATTTCTGATGCAAAGGCGAGGTGTAACCTTCGGGGGGATAGGCCTGACGGTGTGGCGCCGCGGCTGGAAGGGAACGCTGTGGTTCCTCTGTGCCGTCCAGGCCCTGGCCGGCTGCAGCCGGTTCACCTACAAAACAGCGGCGGATCCCCTCCTTCCCCTTTGGCCGCAGCTCGGCGGCGGGGCGAGCCGTAATGCCATCGTCGCCGCGGAGCCGCTGCTGCCGCTTGAGACCGTCTTGCAGAAGCAGGCCTCGGGCGCCATCCAGCCGTCGCTGATCGGCCTGGGGAATTGGATACTTTTTACCACCGGAGAGGGCCGGATCGGAGGGTTCGAGCTGCGGACCGGCAAACGCATCGGCAAAACTATCGGACGCAGCACCACACCCGTGACCTGCGCCGCGGGCGACAGCGGACTGGCGATCATCCGGCGCCTCCGCCGCGATAACATCCTCTTCTACGATCTCGCCCGGGGGCGGGTGCGCTGGAAAAAAAGCACCGAGCCGATCCTCGGAGAACCCCTCATCGTCGGAGAGCGCCTCTATCTGGCTACGCTGCGCGGCCGGCTGCTCTGTCTGGCGCTGAAGGATGGAGCGCTGATCGCCGAGGCCCGGCTGCCGCACGACTGCCTCGCCGCCCCGGCAATGGCGGACAGTGTCCTGGCTATCGGCGATGACCGCGGCGTGCTCCATGCCTTCGACCCACAGTTGCGCCCGCTCTGGCATTTGGAGACCGGCGGCGCACTGCGCGCGCCGGCCGTCGCCCTGGGCGGCTCCTTTTTCATCGGCTCCACCAGCGGCCGCTTCTCAGCCATCGACATCCGCAGCGGCATTGAGCGCTGGCACTATCTCAGCCCCGGCAAGATCCTCCACGCCGCAGCGGCGGCTGATTCTTTGGTGATCGTGGCGGCCTCCGATACGCAACTCTGCGGGCTGGACATCAGGGACGGACGGCTGCTCTGGCGGACCGGGCTTGGTGCCGTCCCGGCAACCGCCCCCCTGATTTGCGGCCGCACCCTTTTCCTTGCCGCCGGCGACACCAAAATGCGCGCCTTTGCGCTCGACAACGGCCGTGAACTCTGGTCTTTCGCCACCAAAACCGCCATCTCCACCCACCCCATCGTCATCGGCAGGCTCTTCCTTTTTGGCACCGCAAACGGACTCCTCTACGCCTTTACCTGGCGTTGAACCAACCCCGCCGCTTCAGAGGAGGAGCGCTCGCAGCGCCTCCAGTTGCGCTTCCAGAAGGTCCTTGACAGCGGCAGCTGAGATCGGACGTCCGAGCTGCTGAAGTGAGGTGACGAAATCCGCATGTCCGCGCAGCCTGCGGTACCCGGGTTCGCGGGTGGGATGGGCGAGATAGAGGGCGATGCGGGAGAGGTCGGGATGGACCAGGAGCGAGCCCTGGTAGAAAAAGAGGTTGCGCGATTTGAACATCGAACACCCAAGGATCTTTTGGCCGTTGACGGCGATATCGCTGATGCCGGCGGCCTCTGCCCCTGTGATATCAAATTCGCGCTGCAGAAAAGCGATAAGCCAAGCGTTGATCACCTGAAAGAAAAAGTACGGCGAGTCGCTCCGGCCGCTGATGAAGGCACAGCTGAGACAGAGGACCCCGGGCATGAGGACGACCGCCCCCCCGCCGCCGCGGCGCCGGATCACCGCCACGCCATCGCGACGGCAGGCCTCGAGATGGACCTCCTGGTCAGCGCGCTGGCCATGCCCGATCACCACCGCGGTCTCCCGGGGCTCCCAGAGTTCGGCGAGAAACGGCGTTTTCTCCCCCACCTTCCTATAAAGCCGGTCATGAATGTCCATTGCCCTCCCCTCTCCTCCCCGGCTGTTGGCATCCCCGATGAATCCAATTCCGCCTCATGATCGAGACCAGCAGCAATGGCGCGCTCATGCTGGCAAAAAAGGAGCCGGGACGGGAGGATTTATCTGGATATTTATGTTATTTATCCTATATTAGAGCACTACAACCGCAACACCGCAAATCCTGAAGAGGATGGAGAACCGGAAGTGTTATGAGCAACGAGGTCAACCACAGAAAATACGACCATATTCGCATCGTCCGCACCGACGGCGGCAGCGACCGAGGCAAGAGCTATTTCGATGCTATTGCCCTGCAGCACCGTGCTCTCCCCGAGATCGATCTGAAAGCCATTGATCCCGCGGTCGATTTTCTGGGCAAATCGCTCTCCTTCCCCCTGATGATCGCCCCGATGACCGGCGGCGATCACGATCTGGTGCGCACCATCAACAAAAACCTCGCCCGGGCTGCCGAGGCGACGCGGGTGGCGATGGCCGTCGGTTCGCAGCGGGTGATGATCTCCCATCCCGCCGCGCGTGAGAGTTTTGCGCTGCGCCCCCTCGCCCCCCATACCGTCCTTCTTGGCAACCTCGGCGCTGTGCAGCTCAACCACGGATTCGGGAAGCGGGAATGTCTTCAGGCCATCGAGGTGCTCGAGGCCGACGGTCTCTATCTCCATCTCAATCCCCTGCAGGAGGCTATCCAGCCTGAAGGAGAGACCAATTTCAGCGGCCTCGCCGACAAGATCGGCCAGGTAGCGGCCGAGCTGCCGCGGCCGGTGCTGGTCAAAGAGGTCGGCTCGGGCATCGCCCGCCGCGACGCTGAGCTGCTGATCGCGCGCGGCATCCGCTACATCGACGCCGCCGGCAGCGGCGGTACTTCCTGGAGCCGGATCGAACATTTCCGCCAGCAGGCGAACCGCGCCGCGGAGACCAGTCAGGCCGGTTTGCTCTTCCAGGACTGGGGCGTGCCAACCCCGGCGCTGCTGGAACAGCTGGCGCCCCTCCGCGACCGCGTGACCCTGATCGCCTCCGGCGGCCTTCGCTCGGGACTCGACATGGCCAAAGCGATGATCCTCGGGGCCAGCCTCTGTGGGATCGCCAAACCCTTCCTCGAGCCCGCCTTGCATTCGGCCGGCGAGGTCATCCAGCTCATAGAACGCCTCCGCAGGGAGTTTATCATCACCCTTTTCCTCCTCGGAATCACCCGCGCCGGAGACCTGATCGGTAACCGGAGCTTGCTGGCCTGAGGCGCCCGCATCGGACAAAGATCGTTTAAGGAGAATATGGCATGACACGCTTGCAACAGCTGCTGGAACGCGGGCAATCGATCTGGATCGATTATATCGAACGGGACTTCATTACGTCAGGTCATCTGGCCGGTTTGATCCGGGAAGGGGTGCGCGGCCTTACCTCGAATCCCGCGATCTTTCAGAAAGCAATCAGCGAAGGCGCTGCCTATGACGCCGATATCGCCGCTCTGGCCGCCCGCGGCCTGGCAGCGGAAAAGATTTATGAAGCCCTTGCCATCGCTGATATCCGCGCTGCAGCCGATGCCTTCCGGCCGCTCCATCTCGCGAGTGATGGCGCGGACGGTTATGTCAGCCTCGAGGTGAATCCCGATCTGGCGCACGATACGCAAAAGACGATCGAGGAGGCCGAACGCCTCTTCGCCGCCGTGAACCGACCCAACCTGATGATCAAAATTCCCGCCACGACGGCTGGCATCGACGCCATATCGCAAGTCATCGCCGCGGGAATCAGCGTCAACGCTACCCTCCTGTTCAATAGCCGGCATTATCTTGCGGTCGCCGGGGCCTGGCTTGCCGGGCTCGAGAATCGTCTGAACCAGGGTCAGCCCCTGCAGGGGATTGCCTCGGTCGCCTCCTTCTTCGTGAGCCGCCTCGATACCCGTCTCGACCCTCAGCTCGACCGCCTGGGCTGCCCCGGACTGAAAGGTAAACTGGCTGTGGCCAATGCGGCCGCCGTCTATGATCTCTATCAGGAACTGCTCACTGCACCGCGCTGGCGCCGGCTCGCCGCATCAGGCGCCAGGCCGCAGCGTCTCCTCTGGGCCAGCACCGGAACCAAGGACCCGCACTATTCAGATACCCTCTACGTCGATGAATTGATTGGCCCGGCGACGGTCAATACCGTTCCCCCGGCGACGTTTAAAGCCTGGCTCGACCATGGCCGCACCGCAGCCACCCTCCCGGCGGCAGCGTTCTGCACCAGAACGGCGCTGCGGGCACTGGCGGAGCATGGGATCAATCTCGACATGGAGACGGAGGCGCTGCAGAAAGAGGGGGTGGCGGCCTTCGCCAAATCCTTCGCTGCAATGCTGCAAAGTGTCGCCGACAAGCAAAAAGTCAGCCAGTAAGCATCATTCCACATAGACGCGGTCGTAGGGAAGACTATAGCGCTGCTGCAATTTCAACAGCAGGGCCCGGGCACTCGCTTCTAGTCCCGAGGCACTCAGCGCTGTCGCTTCCCCCGTGCCGCATCCCCCTTCCGCAACCGTGAGTTCCTCCATACGCTTAACCACCTGCCGCAGCCGGATCGCCGCCTCCTCGCGCATCGCCGGTTCGTCCTCGCCCAGGGTGAGCGAGCGAATGATGTTGTCATACAAGGTGACCGTCAATTCCGCGAATCGCAGCTGTTTCTCCGCCTCGAGCAGCCGATCGAGGGACTGATCGGGTAGCTTGATCTCGAGCAGGTCATCCATGAGATGGCGCGCATCATGAATCAGCTGAAAAGTTCTCTCCCACGCAACGCCCTCATCCGTCTCGGAGAATTCCTGATAGAGGCTGAAATGGCGGTTGAAGCGTTCGAGCGGCAGCAGGGTTCCGGAAAAATTGTTCTCCGCCAGCTGGCGCACGCGGCCGGGCAACTCACCGCGCCAGGCGGAGCAATTGGAAAAAGCCTCACTGAGCATGGCGAAATACTCGAGGGTCATGGTGGCGGCGCCGGGATAGGCGAAGGCAACAAAGGCCTTTCGCAGGGAATCGGTCTGAAGATGGGTCTGGTGCAGCGCCTGACCCAGCAGATAATCCTGATAGAAGCGGATGCCGGTGGGCCGGATGCGTCCGGGCGCGTCGCAGAAAAAGCCTTGCACGCCGAGGGCGCGGCAGGTTTCGAGGTCGCGCGCGATGATCTGGTCCAGAACCAGCGGCAGGCCGGCGAATTCGGGGGCATAATAGCCCTCGATGACGGCGTGGCGGGCATTGGGGGTTGCGGCGAGCCATTTGACCAGAGCGGTGAGGGTGCCGGCATTGACTTCTGTGCAGTGCAAATCGGCGAGGGCGTGGGCATAGCAGCGCGGCTGGAGGCGCGCCGCCAGGAGGATCTCCGCCCGCGGCCAATCCTGCGGCGCAGAGCGCTCAGGTAGCGAGAGATCGTGAAGTGCGAGCAGGGTAGCGGCCTCGGGCAGGGCGCCCTCCTTTTTGAGGCGGCCCACCGCGGCACCGATCTGGCCGACCAGGTGCAGCCAGCGGTCGGTTTCGGAGCCGAGGCGCTGGCAGGCGCTGCAGCTGCACAGTGGCGTCGCTTGTGCCGCATCGAGAACACAGAGTTCAGCCTCCGCGCCGCTAAAGAGTTCCGCGATCAGCTCCCGTCGGGCCTTCTCATCACTGCAGCAAAACCCCGGCTTCCAGACCTTGAGCGCTTGACTGCGCCGCACACCCTGGATCCCGAGGCGGTTCAAGGACCCCGGGACACCCCACTCGGACGGCAGGTGGGTGAAGCGCTGCCGCGCCCACCAGAGCAGGGTACTGGAGTCGCCGGGAGCGTCACCAGCCGGACAGGCGGGGAGAAAACCGCTTAGTTCGAGGCCGGCGGGAGGAAGGTTCAATGCGTGAAGAATGCGGATTTCCTGGCGCGGCGGGATGAATTCGCCTCCCGTGCCGGGGAAAAGAAAGCGCGCCCCCTGTTCATCGAGAAAAGCATATACCGCCCGCAGGAGATCGTGGTCGCGGCGGGTGGTGATGGCCAGGTAGTGATCTTCGCCATCGCTCCAGGCATCTAAGCGAAAGGGCGGCTTGTCGCCGGGGCCGGCCGCACGTTCCGCCTTTTCAAGCCGCCGGGCCGCCGCGGCGAAACGCGATTTCGCCGCGGGCTTGCCCAGCAACAGGATTCGGCCGGTCGCCGCCTGGGCATCGCTCTGCAAAGCGATTGAACTTTCAGGTCGGCCGAGCAACCTCGCGAGATAACGACGCAGTTCCGCCGCTGCGCGGCTGCGCAGCTGCTCAGCGGCATCGGCCTCCACCCCGGAGCCGGCTCGGGCCGGGAGGATGATGGTGCAGGGAGTGCCGCGATCCGCGAGCGTGAAAGGTACGAAGGATTCCCTGCACTGAAAAAGAATCAGCGCACAGCCTGCCAGAAATGCCGCAGCTGTTTTTGACATAAAGCACTATCCTCTCCCGTGTCACCGCGGCGTCAGTGCGGGCAGGCCGAGCGCCTTGAGAAAGGCCTCATTCAAGGCGATCCCGAGCTTCTGTGCCGCCTGCGCCTCCTGGCGGGCGGCATCGAGCCGTCCGAGGAAATAGTAATTGACGGCGAGGGCCTGATGGGCCAGGCCGTGATCCGGTGCAGCGGCGATGGCAGCCTGCAACCACCGCACCGCCTCCTCATGGGATTTAAGCTCGCCCAGCAGCGTGCCCTTGCCGTACATAGCCGTCACATTGGCCTTATCACTAGCCAGCGCCAGATCGAAGCACCGGGCTGCGTCCTCATAGAGCCGCTTTTTTAAAAAGATCACGCCCTGACGGGCGGGATACTCCATCTCCCTGGGATCGGCTGCAGCGGCGAGGTGGTACTCCTCCATCGCGCGATCGAGGAATCCGGCCTCCTCGTAGCCCTGTCCGAGAATGGCATGGCTCCGGGCGATCTCCCGGTCCGCTTTTTCGGTCTCGCCGAGAGTGCGGTAGATGCCGGCGAGGAGATATCGGCTTTCGTCCTGTTTTGGATCCAGGGTGACAGCCGTGGTTAATGCCGTCCGTGCCTCGGCCAGCCGGCCCTGATGGTAGAGAAAGCGCCCGCAGGCAAGGTGGAGGGCGGCCTCAGCGGGATAGAGCTTGAGGCCCGTGCGGAGGGTGGCTTCGGCCTCTTTGATCTGTCCTTTGCGTTCCTGGACCTGAGCGAGCAGTCCGTAGCTGCCCCGCAGCCGCGGCTGCAGGCGCAGGGCCTGGTGCAGGAGGCTCGCCGCCGCGTCGAGCGAATCGGCCCGCAGCGCCGCGCGGGCGCGGTTGAGCCGGCCCTGCGCCAGCAGCTTGCGCGCCTCCTCATTCTTTTTCTGCGCGATCAGAACCACCGCCAGGTTTTCCGCCGGCTCCCAGAGTTCGGGCTGCAGCTCGACCGCCTTGGCGAAGGCCTTGCCGGCCTCGGGATAATTCCCCGCCTGCAACCAGGACTTGCCGAGATTATTGAAGACCATGGCGTGGTCGGTGAGCAGCTGGCGGCGGTCCTTGCAGGCGGCGAGCAGGTCAAAATAGCCCTTGTCAATGACCTGGGTAGCGCGGCCGTAACGCCGCTGGAGATATTCATCATAATTGGCGACGGCTTTTTCATACGCCGCCCGCGCACCGGCGGGGTTGTCGGCCGCCATCAGATTGCCCAGGGTGTTGTAGCCGGCCGAGAGCGTCGAGTCCAAGGTCACCGCCCTTTCGATTGCGGCCACGGCGGCCTCCTTCTGGCCGAGGCGTTCGAGGACGGTTCCGCGCTGCAGATAAAAATTGGCGATCGCCGGCCGCAGTTGGATAGCCCTGTCGATCGAGGCCAGGGCGAGCTGCAGCGAGTCGAGCCGCTCCTGAACGATGGAGAGGTTGTAATAAATGGCCGGGGCGCTCGAATCAGCGGCCAGAGCGCGGTGAAAATCACGGTCGGCCTCCACGAGTCGGTCCTGATAGAGATAGACCAGACCGTGATTGTTGGCAGCCGAAGACATCTGCGGATTGTACTCCAGCGCTTTACGATAGTTGAACTGCGCCTCCTCAAGCAGGCATTTGCGCGCCAGCACATTGCCGAGATTGAACCAGGCGGAAGAGTAGGTAGAATCCTTAGCCAGCACCCGCTGATAGCATTCCAGAGCCTGGTCGAGCCGGCCGCTGCGAAAATAGAGGACGCCCAGGTTGTTCCAGACCTCCTTGAGACTGGAGTCGGCCGCAAGGGCTTTTCGGCTGGCTTCGATGGCCAAATCGTACTGGTCGTTCTTGTCATAGATCTCGGCCTGGAGGAGGTAGCCGGCGGCGGATTGCGGCTCCAACTCGATGAGGCGCTCCGCCGCGGCCAGGGCATAGTTCTTCTGCCCCAGCTCGCTGTAGGTCTTGGAGAGGTTACTGATGGCGCGGGTATAGTCGGGTCGCAGGCGGATAGCGGTCTGATAATAGGCCAGAGCCGAATCGAGCTGGTGAAGATGATAAAAGGCCACCCCGAGATCATTCTGCGCCACGGGATCGTAGGGGGTCAACGCGATGGCCTGCCGGAAGAGGGGCACCGCCTCCTGATAGTGGCCGGCCGTGATCGCGTCCGTGCCTTTTTTGATGTAATAGGAGGCGGAATTATGGAGGAAGGCCTCCACTTCCTGCTCTTTCTTGCGGCCGCCGGAACAGGCGCAACACACAAGAAGGAAAAGGCCCGCTGTCAACGCGATCGTCATGCGGATGGGACGCATAGAAAGGCCTCCTGCGCGGAATGAATGATGCAGTGGGTGTCAAACGAGCAAAGAGAATAGCATCAGATATAAAGGATGGAAGCCACCGTTCCGATATAGGCGAGGATGCAGATCATAATCGGCCGGTCGTGCAGCAGCACCGCCTCAGGAGTCTCCCCGATGTTGAGGTGCAGCACCAGATAAAGATAGCGAAACAATCCGTAAATGACAAAAGGCAATGTAAAGGCCAGATTGCGGGTGCCGAACTTCTCGACAGTACCAGCATCCAGAGTATAGAGGGCATAAGCCATCAGACAGGCGGCGGTGACGATATCGATCATCTGGTCCAGCAGCTCGAGGGTGTAGAGCCCCAGAGTGGAGCGTACTTGAGCCGCCTGGGCCCCCAGAGTCTTGACCTCACTGCGTCGCTTGGTGAGCGCAAGAAAAAGCGACAAAAAGATCGTGCAAATAATCAGCCACGAGGAGACTGTCTCCCTGGCTGCAATCGTGCCGCCGATGGCGCGCAGGACGAACCCCGAAGCAATGAGCAGCACATCGAGTATGATCACCCTTTTCAGCAGCAGCGAATAGGAGTAGGTGAAGATCAGATAGGCGGCCAGAATCAGGAAAAAGACGCGGTTCAGGGCCCAGGCGGCAGCCAGGCTGCCGAGGCTGAGCAGCAGGGCCAGAGCGATCGCCGTTCCCGGCGCGAGCCGGCCCGCAGCGATGGGACGCAGCCGCTTGTGCGGGTGCAGGGCGTCCTTCCTGCGGTCAATGACATCATTGACCAAGTAGCCGCTGCTGGAGACCAGACAGAAAAGGAGAAAGGCGGCGAGGGTATCCAGGATTTTGCTGAGAACGAGGAAATCCTCAGCGAAAAAGAGGCCTGCAAAGACGATAACGTTCTTGAGCCACTGCCTGGGACGCAGTGAAATCCAGATACTGTGCAGCATGGCGCCTCGATCCCTTCCCTCTGCCCGGTCCGCTCCGCTCTCCAGACGGCACACCTCATCCCCGCTGCCTTTCCAACAGCGGGGATGGAAGCCTCCTGTAAAATACCATTTTTATTTCAACAATAAAAGCTTTTTTATCTCGCGGAAGGTCTCGCTTTCCATACGGATATAATAGACGCCCGAAGGTGCCGGCTGACCGTAGGCGTCGCGGCCGTCCCAGACGACCTCATGCCGGCCGCTGCCGGCAAGACCATCGAAGAGCTGCCGGACGAGCTGTCCCGAGGCGTTGTAAAGGCGGATCACAACCCGGGCGGGGCGGCCGGTCTGGAAGGGGATCGTGGTAGTGGGATTGAAGGGATTGGGATAATTCTGCTCCAGCGCGAAATCATCCGGTCCCGCTCCGCGAACCGCCACGCCGGTGCGGATATCGAGCGTCCAGAAGAGGGTCGTGCTGGCCGTGAGCGTGAAAATGCGGACGGACATGCGGCAGTGGGCCGGGAAGGTGGGGTTGGCGGTGACCTTGAGGACCGGTTTGTTGCCGACCGGCAGACCGTTAAAATCCCACTGGTAGCGCAGGGAATCTCCGTCGGGATCGAAGGCGGTGACGTCAAAGGTATAGGCCTTGTACAGATCCATCTCGACCAGGGTATCGGCCGGAGAATAGGCGAGGACCTGCAGTGGACGGCGGACATCGGTGACCCGGATGCGGCAGGAAGCGGTGGCGCTGGCGCCGAAGGCATCCCGGCCGGTGAAGGTCACCTTGTAGAGGCCGGCCTCGCTGTAGCCGGGGATCCAGGAAAAAATGCCGGATAGCGAATCGAAGGTCGCCCGGGCAGGCATGCCAGTCGCCGAGAGACGGACCGGATCGCCCTCGGGATCCTTCGCCTGGACCCAGAACGAGAGCGAGCCACCCTCCGCAATAGTGGTATCGGCCGTGCAGGTCAGCCGGGGGGGCTGATTGGCGGCCAGCGAGGCGGTGAATTGCGTCTGCAGCGTCGGGGTATCCGCCAGCCAGGCCCGGAGCGTCTGGGCAGCGGTGGTACCCAGGGTCCAGAGCACCGAGGCCATGCCATCGACGCCGGTGTACTGAACCGTCGCGGGCTGGAGGCTCCCCCCGCCCGCTGCGATGTCAAACTGTACCGCGATTCCGGCGGCGGGCTTTGCAAGTTCGTCCAGCACCCGCAGCGTCAGCGGCAGCGGCAGGGTGGTCCCGGCGCGGGCGGTCTGGTTGTCACCCGAGACGATCTCGACGGAAGCGACCCGGGGCACGCGGGTCGTGACCAGGAAGGTGAGGCTGCGGTCGAAGCCCGCGACCTGCGCAGTGATGTAATAATCGCCTATCGCCGCCCCCGGCTGCACGATCACCGCTGCCTTGCCGTCGCTTCCGGTCAGGGCGTAGGCTCCGTTGGGGAAGCTCCCTGAGCCGGTCACGAAGGAAAAAACGACGGTGACATTGGACAGGGGCAGATCCGCCTGATCTTTGACTTGGACGACCAGCGGCAGCGGCAGATTGGTGGAGGGCAGACCCACCTGGCCATCGCCGCTGACCTTGACCAGTGCGGCCGGAAGGATCGCAGCAACCTGGGCCGTGAAGGAGAGGGCCGGCAGGGTGCCGCTGCGCAGGATGATCGTATGCGCCCCGGCCTGGTCACTCATCACCGGCTGGAAGCGGGCGTACCCCTGGCTGTCGGTGGTCTGCGAAGCGAGCTCGGCCCGGGTTCCGTCGGGTTTCTGCAACACCGCGGTCACGGCAGCTCCCGGGACCGGGTTCTCGAAGGAGTCGGCCAGGGCGACGACCAGAGGCGCGACCAGTGCGCGGCCGGTATAGGCGGTCTGATTGTCACCGGAGACCTTGGTCAGCACGGCCCCCGGCCCGGCGATGAAGCTGACCCGGACCGAATCGGCACTGACCATGCGGCCCTCGGCTATCGCCCAGATTTTCTTGACCTCAGCACGGGTCGAACGCAGGTAGCCGGTGGCCTGCCCGAGGGCATTGGTCGCCGCGGGCTGGCGCAGGGTGTTGTTCGTGCCGCTCGCGTACAGAGTCACTGGAATGCCCGCAACCGGTGCACCGCTCGCATCGCGCAGCTGTACGGTGATCGTGCTCTGGTTGAGGTTGTTGGCGACGACGGGCAGCGTCGCAGCGAGGCTGCTTCGCAAGGGGTCGAAGGGGAGCGCCGTCACGGTCGCGGTGAACGTCAGCGGCGAGTTAGCCAGTGCCGTGCTGCCGGTGCCGGCGCTGACCTGCACGGTCACCGCGCCGGCGGCACTCCCCGCCTTGAGGGTTGCCTGGGCGCGGCCATCGGCGCCGCTGGCCAGCGTGACACTGGCCGCGCCGTTGACCAGAGCACTGCCCTGGGTGACCTGGAACAAGACCGCCTGGCCGGGAACAGGATTGCCGAAGGTATCACTCACACCTACCTGCAGCGCAGCTTTGAAGGCTTCGTTGGCCATGGCGTTTTGGGCGTCGCCGGCAAGCTTGGTCAACTGCCAGGGAGCCCCCGCCAGGGCCGAGGCGGTTACGCTGACCGGCGAATTCTGCAGCGTGCCGGCCGCTGCACGAAGGCTCTGGTTGGCCTGACCTGCCTGACGGCCCAGACGCCACTGGCATTTGGCGATCCCCTGACGGTTGGTCAGAACCCGCACCGTAGCCGCGCCGTTGACCTGGCCGTCGCCCGCGGTCACCGAAAAATCAACCGGATAATTGCGGACGGGCTGCTGCATGGTATCGACGACCCGCGCGGCAAGGGAATCGGCGAGGGGTTTGCCCGCGACGCCGGTGTACGAAAGGCCGCTGAGCCACTGCAGCGCCGCCGCCAAGCCATACGAGGTGGCATCAAAATAGATGACCTGCTCCGGCAGGCCCGGAAGATAGGCTTTGACCTGCTGGGCGAGGCCGGGTTGAGATCCAAGACGCCAGGTGACCTGAACCAGGCCGCCGGCATCGCTGGTGACGACAGCCGAGTCTGCGGCGTTGACCTTGCCGCCGCCGCTCATTACCTTGAAGACGACCCAGTACTGGGCGGCGGGTGCGCCGGAGAGCTGGGAGACCCTGGCGACCAGGGGTTGCGGCAGTTCGGCGGCGGCTTCCGCCGACTGCCCCGCCCCCGAGATACGCATGATCTGCGCTTGAAGCGGAGCGGCATTGGTGAGCGTGAAAAGCGCCGTGCCGGCCATGTCCGGCGAGGCCGCTTGCACCTCCTGCCGGGTGACGGCGGTCCCAAGGGTACAGGAAGTCGCGGCGATGCCATCCGCGCCAGTGTAACTGACGGCTGCAGTCAGGGTGCCGCCGCCGGCGAGGACGCTCCAGTTGACCGTCGCACCCCGCACCGGTTTGCCCCAGGCATCGGTCACCTTGACCTGCAGGGGTTTGGCGAGCGGCTGGCCGCCATTGCCGCTCTGCTGGTCGCCGCTGTTGACGCTGATCTGCTGCGGGCGCGTGAAAATGATCTTGCGGTCGGCTGCGACGCCGGCCATCTTGAGTTCAGTGCCATCGAGGAAGCGCACCTTGACATCAACAGTCGTGCGCACTCCGAGGCCAAAATGCTGGACCGGATCGTCCTGGCAGAGATAGCCGTAGGTATTCTGCACCTGACGGTAACCGACCAGTTTTTTCATATCATCCATCGAACCGGCCTCAAAGACCCAAATCTTGGTGCCGAAGCCGCCGGCATCCCCTTTGGGTCCCCGACCCGTGACCTTGAGCCAGTGGTTACCGTTCTTGGTGTTGTTGCGATAGAGGCGGTTGGAGTACTTGGCCACACCGTCTTTGTTGGCGTCGACGTAATAGATATCGAGATCGCCGTCGCCGTCGACATCAGCGAGGGCGCCGCCGCGCGGATCGTAGGCCGAGGTCTCGACGCCGGCCGTGCCCTGCAGCACGAAATTACTGGCGCCATTGTTGAGATAAATCGCCGAGGTACCATAGGAGCGCGAAGCGAACAAATCGAGAAAGCCATCGTTGTTGAAATCGCCCAGGATCGAGGAAAATCCCCACTGATCGATCTTGACCCTGCTGCTGATGTCGGTGAAATAGCCGTTCCCGTCATTCTCATAGACTTTGAGCTTGCGGACGCCGATATCCTTGGGCGGAATGAAAAGATCGAAATCGCCGTCGTTGTCGAAATCGGCGAAGGTAGCGCCGTTGATATCGTTGGCAGCATCATAGAGGCCGCGTTTTTTGGTCTCATCGACGAAATGGCCGGTGCCGTCATTGATCAGCAGCTGATTGGGACAGGGGATGGAACCCGGGCCGAACTGATCGTTGCCGCTTTGATCTTTGCCGAGATAGGCATAGTTGCGGTGACAGATGAAGACATCCATCCAGCCGTCGTTGTTGACATCCACGGCGGTGACCCCCTGAGTACCCTCATTGCTGGGATTAGGTGGAAGGGTCAGGCCGCGGGTGTCGTCTTTGGTGAAGGTGCCGTTGCCGTTGTTGTAGTAGAATTCATTGGGCTGCGCCGGTGTGACCCAAGGGACCTCCTTGGCGTTCTCCACCGGTCCCCAGTTGACGCCGAGAAGGTCGATATAGCCATTATTGTCGGCATCGAAAGCGACAACGCCGCGGGTGCCGTAGCCGATAGGACCGTAGGTATCGATGGGGACCCGAATAGCCTTGAGTCCGACCGAATCCGAGACATCGGTGAAAAATCCGCCGGTATTGCGGTAAAGGCGGTTGCGGTCGTCGGTGGTGGCGTTATAGATGTCGAAATCGCCGTCGTTGTCATAATCGAAGAAGGAGATACCGTGCGTTCCGGTCATGCCGTAGCTGTCGGAGCAGCCGCGTTTGCCGTCCTCCTCCGAATAGGCGGCGCCGCCGGGCTGGCCGATGTACAGGGTCTCGGGGATCTGGCCGTTGGCCTTGCGTTTGGCGCTGGAGATGTAGAGATCGGGGATGGAATCGCCGGTGACATCGGCAAAAGCGGCGCCATGACCATAAGCACTCACCCGGACACCGTCAACCGTGATGCGCCACCCCCAGGCTTTCATCGATTCAGTCGCATCGCTAAAGCTCACCGGCTGCTGGGCAAAAACCGAGCCCTGCGACAGCAGGAAGAATCCTATCACCGCCAAAGCGCTCTCTACACTCCACCCCTCAATGACCCTTTTCATCCGCTCCACGAGCATCTCCTGATTGGCACGACTATTATTTTACATACAACAGTTTTTTGACCACCCGGAAATCCCCGCTCTCCATGGTGTAGTGATACAGCCCGGTGGGCAGCGGCTGTCCCTGATCGTCCCGGGCGTCCCAGGTTACGACGTGGCGACCCTGGGCAAAAAAGCCATCCGCCAGGCTGCGCACACGCTGTCCGACCGTGTTGAAGACCGCAATCCGCACCAAACCTGCGTTCGGCAGCTGGAAATGGATCTGCGTTTGCGGGTTGAAGGGATTGGGGTAGTTCTGCTCCAGTGCATATTCGGTGACCGGCGCATCGGCCGCATCGACTCCGGTCAACAGATGCATCACCCAGCGATGCGTCACCGTACCTTCGCCGTCGGATACCCGGACCTCCACCTTGCCAGTTCTGCTGCTGGCGGGATAGATCCGGAAGGTCGAGTCGGTGCCGGCGACGACGCCATCGAGCAGCCATAGGAAGCGCAGGCTGTCGCCGTCGGCATCGGTGGCGCGCACGAAAAAGTCCAGGATATGATAGCCGTTGACAAACAGCTCCGAATCAGCGGGCGCCCACTGCACGACCTGCGGCAGGCGATTGGGGATAACCATGGCTTCCGCACGAAAGACCTTCTGGTCGCTGATCCCCTGCACAGCTGCTGCGATTTCATACATACCGGGTTCTGTGCCAAGCTGGAAACGCACTCCGGCCAAACCGCCGGCACCGGTCACTGCCGCAGCGCCATCGGGGAAGGAGCCCTGGCCGGTCACACTGGTAAAATGCACGGTGATTCCTTGCAGCGGCGCCATGAATTGGTCCAGAACCCGCACCATCAGCAGGCTGCTCAACACCGTTCCGGCAAAGGCCTGCTGGCCATCGCCGCCGGCGATTTGCAGGGTCGTCGCCACCGGAGTCACGACCACGGGCTGGACGGTGCAGGTGAAGGGAACCTGCGCGCTTGTATTATCCACCAGCTTTGCGGTTACGTTCTGCTGCAGCGGCCAAGCCGCGGGCAGGAAGTGAACTTTTGCATAACCCCGGGCGTCGCTGTACACCGGCTGGAGTTCGCTGAAAGTGCCCCCCGGCGACTGGGCCGAGAAGGTGACCGCCGCACCCTGGACGAGATTGCCCCAGGTGTCCTTCACCTGGACGACCAGGGGTTGTGACAGCGGCGTCCCCTCCGGGGCGGTCTGCCCGCTGCCGCTGATGTAGGCGATTTGCTGTGGTTTGGAGAAAAAGAGCCTCTGTTTCGCCGCAACCCCGTATAGTTTCAACTCGGTTTTGTCGAGCAGGCGCACACGGACATCGACGCTGTCGCGCTGTCCCAGACCGAAATGCTGCACCGGGTCGTTCTGGCAGAGATAGCCGTAGGCGTTGATCACCTGGCGGTAGCCAACCAGATGAGCTTGATCGCCGAGATAGCCGCGGTCATAGACCCAGATCTTGGTGCCGAAGCCACCCATGTCCCCCTTGGGACCGCGCCCGGTGATCTTGAGCCAGCGGTTGGAAGTGATGGTCGTGTTGATGAAAAGATGATTACCCACGGTATCGGGAAAGGTAGGGGGCAGTGAAGCATCCTTAAAGGCATCTGCATAGTAGAGGTCGAGATCGCCATCCTCATCGATGTCACCGACGGCCGAACCGCGCGGATCAAAGGATTTGACCTTGAGGCCGGTATTATCGACTGAGGTAAAGGTACCATTTCCGTTATTGAGGTAGAACCGGGTATAGTCGCGGGTTTGCGGAGCCACGATATCCAGGTCGCCGTCGTTGTCAGCATCGAGAAAGAGGAGCGAGAAGCCGTACTGCGTCAGTTTGAGGCTGGCGGTGATATCGGTGAAACGGCCGCTGCCATCGTTTTGATACACCCGCACGTAGGTGGACGACTTGCTGTCCTTGGGGACGACAAAGGCATCATAATCGCCGTCGTTGTCATAATCGGCGAAGGTGGCGCCATTGCAGTCGTTTGCGGGATTGGTGTTGAGGCCCGCGCCGCCGGCATTCTCAGTGAAATGGCCGGTGCCGTCGCCGAAAAAGAGCTGATTATAGACCTCGCGGCCGGTCGGCCCGCCGACCTTCTGCTTGCTGTCCGGATCGATGGCGACATAGTTACGGTGAGCGACAAAGATATCCATATTGCCATCTTCATTGGCATCGATGACCGTGCAGCCCTGGGTGCCCATGTAAGCGGGATTGTCCGGCGTGGCGCCGCTATTGGTCACCCGTTTGAACGTACCATTGCCCTGGTTGAGATAGAACTCATTGGGCTGCACCGGAGTGATGATTGCCGCGCCTTCCGTACTGCCGCTTGCCGGCCAGCGTTTCTCCGCCGGGCCCCAGTTGGCGCCGTAGAGATCCATCCAGCCGTCGTTGTTGGCGTCGAAGGCGGCAACACCGCGGGTGCCATAGCCATAGCTGTTGACGGAATCGAAATTGGCCATGAAGACACGGATAAGAGGCAAACCGGCTGCCATGGTGGCATTTTCAAAATAACCCGGCCCCCCGCTGTAACTGCTGCCAAGGTTACGGTAGAGGCGGTTCTGGTCGTCGGTGGTGGCATTGTAGAGATCGTAATCGCCATCGTTATCATAGTCGAAAAAGATGATACCGTGCGAGCCGGTCCAGCCGTATTGATCCGAGATATGACGTGCGCCATCGCTCTCGGTATAGCCGCCCTCCGGATTGCTCGCATAAAAAGTCTCAGCCAGACCGTCCCCGTTCTTCACCAGATTCGCATAGCGGACCGCATTGCTGATATAAATATCCGGGCGGCCGTCCGCATTGACATCCGCCATGGCCACGCCGTGGCCGTAGCAACTGTAGAAGGGGCCAGTAAGTTTTCCGTCAATTCTGTCGTCATTGCCCTGCACACCATAGGATGCTGTTGCGTTTTTAAACCGGATCGTCTGGCCCATTACCGGGCCGATGCCCAGGACGGCCATAAAAAAAACCGCCAGAAACCGTTGCTGCCTGATCAGTGAGATGTTGAACATGGGAAGCCTCTGCAGATAATAAGTTTTGCTAATAGGAGAATATATAAAAAACGGGGCCGATTGCGGAAAAGAATTCGTGATGCAGGTGTTTGATATCGTAAATTTCGGCTTACTTTCGTTAAATTTTCCTTTCAGCTGATGGAGGCCCCCATTATGGCATCGGCGCCGGCTCCATTCGTGAGCCGGCGCCGATGCGATCTTACTTGGCAAAGAGGAGCTTTTTGGTGAAGACCTGATCCCCGGCACGGAGGCGATAGTAATAGAGTCCGGTCGGCACCGGCATACCGCTGTCGTCCCGGGCATCCCAAACCACATTGTGAACGCCCGCGTTCTGCTGACCCTGAACGAGCCGGCGCACCTGCTGCCCCTGGAGGTTATAGACGACCAGATCAACCTCGGCTGCCGCCGGCAACTCAAAGCCGATCGTAGTCGCTGGATTGAAGGGATTGGGATAATTCTGTGCCAGGTCCACGCGTACCGGTAAAGCCAGCTCGACGGCAACGGGGCCGTGAAGGGTTATCCGGCCGCTCCGTTCGACATCCTGGAGTTTGTACCAGTACTTCTTTCCTGCAACCGCGGTTGCGTCGGTGTAACTATAGCGCCCGTTCTCCACGGCGGGAATGAGCGTCGTGTTGAGCGTCGCATACTCGCCGTCGCTGCGCTCGCTGCGGAGCACATTGAACCCGAGGTTGCTGTTCTCCGCGCTGGTCTGCCAGCTTAAAAGGACCATCGACTGCTGCACCGCAGCGGTGAAGGCGCTCAGTTCCACCGCGCTCGAGAGGTGCACCCGCCAACGCAGTTCCTGCGTTGCCTTGCCATCCGAAACCCGGACAAGAACGACAGCGTTTTCTCCAAAGGAGGCATCCGGCAAGAGAATGAGGTTCGAAACAAAGCCGGCAAGCTGATCATTGACCATCCACGTGTAAGTCAGTTCATCGTTGTCCGCATCGCTAGCAAAGACCTTGAATTCCAAAAAGGTACCATAGAGGCTGGAGATGGTGGTGTCTCCCGGGTCGAAGGCATAGATCACCGGCGCAGCGTTGGTGGTGGTGACCGTGATCTGGATCCGGGCGGTATCGGCCGCCTGGAAGCCGTCGCGGGCGATGAAGGTCACGGTGTAGGGACTCGCCGCGGCCTGGCTCCGGGTCGGCGTCCATGAGAAGAGACGCGAGGCGGTGGAATCGAATTTGGCGCCGGCGGGTAGATTGCGGACACCGTAGGTGATGGGATCGCCGTCTGCATCATAGGCCGAAATCGAAAAGGCGAGCGGTGTACCCGCCAGAACGGCCGGCGCAGTGGGGACGCTCAATTCCGGCGCGGCGTTGACCACCTGACTGCTGAAGAGCAGGGCCGCGCCCGTCTTGCTCACCGGTGAGAGCTTGACGCTCTGGTTGCCCTTGAGTCCCAGCTTCCAGGTCAAGCTGGCTTTCCCCTGGGCATCGCTTTGCAGGGTCGCCGCACTGACCAGCGTGCCGCCACCGCTGACGATCTCCCACTTCAAGCTCTCTCCGGCCAGGGGCTGGCCGTAGGCATCACTCACCACGCCCTGAATCGTCATCTCCTCGTAGGGCCGGCCTGTGCTCTGGGCCTCCTTGCTCTTGCTCAGATAAACCGTCGGTTTGTCCTGGACGATGAACTGAAATTCCTGTTTCAGTCCGGAAACATGATAGGCCATGACCGTGCACTCGCCGGTGATACTGCCGGGTTTGAAGAGCACCGCAGCATAGCCGCGCTTGTCCGTGGTGACCGGATTGGCGCTGAGAAAGGTGCCCTCCCCCTTGGTCTTGGAGAAGATGACCTGGAGTCCCTCGGCCGGGGCGGCATTGGCGTCGCTCATCGCCACGACAAAAGAGTCGGCCAGGGCCTGATTAATCAGGCCGATCTGACGGTTGCCGCGGATGATGGACATACTGTTGGGATCGGGCGGCCTGGCGATGGCCCAGAAATCGATCTCGGTACTGCCGAGCGGCGGCACCACCACCGCGACATACTGCTCGCCGATGGCGCTGCCGAGGGTCCAGTTGACCTGGGCTTGTCCCTCCGCATCGGTAGTGACCGGCTGGATCTGCGAAATCGCTCCGCCTCCGGACTTAACGCGGAAGGTCACCTGAACACCGGGTACGGGATTGTTGTTGGCATCATAAAGATAGAGGCCGATCGGCTGGGGCAGGGCGACGCCACGCAGGGCGGTCTGGCCCGAACCAAAGGGCACGGCGCTGGCCGGGGCGCCCGGTGTGAAGAGGATGCGCACCGTATCCCGCGGCACGATCTGATTGTCGGTCATGCTCCAGACCTTGAGGAGGCCGGCGCGGGTGGAGGTGATGCGCCCCTGGGTCTGGCCGTTGCCGTCGGTCGCCAGAATCGGCTGGGTGACCTGCACATCGAGGCCGGCGGTATAGAGCGAGACGAACTTGCCCTGAACGGGATTGCCCTGGTCATCCTTGAGGGTAATCATGACGGTCGCTGCCGCGCTGCCGTTGGCCGTAACCGGTGAGGTTGCGGTGAGCTGCGAGCGGTAGCCATCGGGGCTGCCGATGGCAGCCGTGATCTCAAAATCGATTGGCGAATTGGCCAGAGCCGCCTGACCGTCATCCGCCGTCGCCCGCACCTTGATCAGTCCGGGGGTTCCTCCGAGTTTCAGAGCCATCCGGGCGATACCGTTGATATCGCTCAGCGCCGCTAGGCTGTTCGATTCACCGTTGAGCATCGCACTGCCGCTGATAACCTCAAAATTGACGGGCTGGTTCGCGACAGGCTGATCGGCACCGTTTACCGTGCGAATGCAAAGGGAATCGGCGAGGAATCGGCCGACGGTGCCGCTGAGGCCGTTGCCCTGGACATAAACCAGTTTGGTGGCCGTCGTCCTCCGCCCGGAGGCAAAAAACTGCACCGGGGAATTGCGCAACGGCGTGGAATTGTACTCGGAACGGGCCTCAAAACTATAGATCGCATCGCCGAAGTTGGAGCCGATGGTGGCCACAGCGCTGGCAAGGCCGGCATCATTGGTCTTCCGGGTCACCATCGCGGCGCCGCCGAAATGGGTCCCCGGTGTGATCGCCTGAAAAACCACCGTCTGATTGACCACCGGCACGCCATGGGCGTCGGTTACCATCACCTTGAAAGGCTCCGGCAGGGGCTGATTGACGGCACCGGTCTGATAGTTGCCGCTGATATAAACCAATGAGTCGGGATTACCGGCACTGGTCGTGGCATAAAAGACCAGCGGCGAGGGATAGGTCGGGATTTCCCTGCCAAGATACTGCGCCGAGACCGTAACCTGATTGATGAAATCGCTGATTCCCAGAGTCAGTACCACCATCGCCTGGCCTGCGGCATTGGTCTGAATCGTCGCCAGGGAGAGACCGTTGACCAAGCCGCCGCCGCGGCTGACCAGAAACTGCACCGTCTGGTTGGCGATGGGATTGCTGAAGGAATCGCTTAGGGCGACGACCAGCGGCTGGGCCAGGGGAGCGCCGAAGGTGCCCTTCTGATTATCGCCCGAGACCTTGTAGAGCAGTGCGGGACTGCCCGCCTCGGCGATCGCCGTGAAGGTTACCGGCGAGCCGGTGAGTCCGGTACCGCTTGCGGTGACGCTATTGGTGCCGGCCGCCGTGCCGAGTTTGTAATAGATCGAAGCGTAACCGCTCTTGTCCGTGGCGACGCGCGCTGAGGTTGCGCCGTTCAGGGAGCCACCGCCGCTGGTCACGGCAAAATCCACCGCATAGCCGCCGACGGGATTGGCATAGGTATCGGTCACGCGCACTACAAAGGGGCTGCTGAGCAGGCGGCCGGCCTTGCCCGTCTTGTTGTTGCCCGAGGTTTCGAGCAGCCGGGCGGCGGGGCCTGCAACCGCGGAAAGCTTGAACGTAATGCTGCCCGCAGCGCCGGTCGCGGTCGCCCTGAAAACATTGTTGGTATCCCCCGCCACCGTGCCGAGAGTCGGCTTGATGGAGGCGAGGCCGTCGGGCGAAGTCAAAACATCCAGGGCCGTACCGCCGCTAATTTTACCACCGCCCTCGACCACCGCAAAGCGGACGGTCGCACCCGAGATGGCGTTGCCCTGATAGTCGTGCAGGCGGACCGTCAACGCGTTGTCCGGAGTTGCGCCGACACGGGCGCTCTGCCGATCGCCGGAATCATAGGTGAGGCGGCGCAGGGGCTCGGCTGCGGTAGCCGAGAAAAGGGCAGGGTTTGCAGCATTGAACGCCCCATAGACCTGCAGGGTCTGGACGCCAAGCGTCGCTCCCAGCCGCCAGTTCATCTGGGCGGTCCCATCCGGCCCGGTCACCGCCGTCGCGGGGGAACTCCCGGTGGCGCCGAATCCACCACCGCCCGTGGCCACATTGAAGGTCACCGTATAGCCACTGATGATATTGCCGAAAGCATCCATCACCTTGACGGCCACCGGGCTAGTCAGCACCTCCCCCATATAACCGGTCTGGCCGTCCCCCCCGGCGATCTTGTCCATTCTGGCCGCTGCGCCGGCATTGGCGGAAGCGACGATCTCGATCGGGGCCGCTGGCGTACCCGGGGCCGAAAGATTGACGATCTGGACGCCGGCCTTGTTGAGCGAGGTGATCCGCACCTTGTTGTTGCTGCTGCCGGCGGTCTGGCCCAGCTTGAACGCCACGCGCGCCAGCCCGTTCAGGTCGGTGGTGACGGCAACGGTACTGCTGCCGTTGACCGTGCCGCCGCCCTCGGTGACGCTGAAGGTGACGGTCTGGCCCGCTAGAGGACGGGCAGGGGTATCTCCCACGGCGTAAACACGCACCGTGAGCGAATCATTCAGCTGGGTTCCGACCACGCCGGTCTGGTTGTTGCCCTTGACCAGGATGAAGGACTGAGCGTCCCCGCTGGTGGGATCAATCTCGACGATCGAATTGGCGGTGACTGTGCGGGTATAGACCTGACCGCCCGGAAGGGTGACGCGCAACACGCCGCCGCTATTGCTGCCCATACCGAAGTGGAGGATACGGCTGGGCTGGCTCTGATAACCCTGGATGGAACTGATTTCGCGGTAACCGATGCGAGTGCCGCTGGTGCCATTCTGATCGAAAAGATCCACCTGGGCGCCGAGATAGCCGGGAACCTTTTTCTTGTCCAGAACGCGGACGAGGAGCCAGTTGTTGCCCGAGGTCGAGACATTCTTGAAGAGAAAGTTGCGGCCGTAGGGGCGGCTGTTGGAACCGGTCGTGCCCTTGGCAACCCCGTACAGATCCAGCAAGCCGTCGCTGTTGTAATCCGCCATCGCCCCGCCGCGGCCGTCCTGGAAAATCGCTTCGAGGCCGGATCCGGTGTATTCGGTGAAGCTCAGGCTGCCTGGGTTCGAAGTGTTGCGGTAGAGGCGGGAGCCGTAATCGGCTATCTCCGAGCTGTACTTGTTGCGCTTGATGAGATACAAATCCTGCAAGCCGTCGTTGTCGACGTCGCCGACAATGGCGCCGTAGCAGTCGATATAAATCGTCCCCGACTTGGTGAAGGAGCTACCGCCGGTATTGCGATAGTACAGGACCTGCGGTTTACCGTCCCCCTGGTTGCTGGCAACGGAGAGCACCAGATCGAGATAGCCATCGTTGTCCAGATCGGCCAAGGTCGGGGCGTTGGGATCGGTGAGTATAGCCAGACTGTAGCTGCTCGCCTGATCGGTAAAGCCTCCGGCCTTGTTGTTGATGAGCAGGACCGCACTGGCATTTCGGCGTGGATAAAAGACATCGACAAAGCCGTCCTTGTTCACATCCCCGGCGACGGCGCGTGCGCCGCTTCCGAACGGCAGGCTGCTCAGCTCAGTCCGGGTGAATCCGGTGTTGTTCTGATTGATATAGAGCTCGCTGGCGGTACCGCTGTTGACTACAAAGAGATCAACGTCCCCATCATTCTCCAGGTCAAAAGCCAATGCATTGACCGATCCGGTACCGCTGCCGATATTCCATGCGGCTGACTGGTCGCTGAAGGTACTGCCCTGATTGAGCAGCAGCCGGCTGCTGCCGCCATAGTTGGTGACGAAGGCGTCCAGCTTGCCATCCCCATTAAAATCAGCTGTGACTGTGGAGAAGGAGGGGCCGTTGTCGCTCAGGCTGTAGGCCGAGGCTGATTCCATGAACTTGGCACTGTCAGCCACCGCGGCGTAATAGCGGTTGGCCAGATTGTAATAATTGACATAAATATCTTCTTTGCCATCCATATTAAGATCGGCCCAGGTCATACTCTGGGCATTGAGGGTGGAGTCGGCCACCGCAGCGGCCGACCGGCTTACGTCGTTAAAGGCGATGCTCTTCTCGGGCACTTTGAGGACCAGATTGCTGTAGGTGACCCCCGTCATCGAGGAATACTCGTTGCTTCGCCCCAGAAAAACGAAGAGGAAGGCTTCCCCCTGCATAATCCAGCTGGTCGAAGCCTCGGTAACCTTGCTGCCACCCGCCCAGATCTGGAACCAGGCGGTCCCGGGTTTCCAGATGAATTTCAGGGTATAGGTTGTTGACGCGTTGAAGGCATAGCCGGGCACATCGGCGGTCATGTGGTTCGCCTGGGTCGGATCATACTGCGATTTGGCGAAGAGCTTGAAAGCCAGGCTGGAGCCGGAAACCTTGGAGGCATCGGTTTTGAGAAAAAGATAGGAGCCTTCGGAGGGATAGCTGGTACCGTCGGTCTGATAAAATTTGCCGCGGCCACGCGACCAGACCGAGAAGGGGATCCAATCTTTGGTCACCGTCGCTGCCGACAAGCCTTTGACTTGCACCTCGAGGCTGCCTTCGAAGGGCATGTAATCTCCCAGCCAGAGCTTGAGTTGGCCTGTGGTACTATTCGGCTTCCAGCCGCCGGATGTGAAGGTGCCCGAGGAATTCCATGACTGCGTGCCTCCGGCTGGTGCGGCCGTCAGATCGTAGCGGAAGAGCTCCCGGGTATGGGATGGTTGGCCGAAGGCCCAACTCCACAACCCCGCCATCACGGCAAAGACAAAAGCTGCTTTTTGCTTCAACATAACCTCACCCATTGATAATGTGATTGCTGCTACTTTAAAAGGACGAGCTTGATCATCTGGCGAAAGTTCTCGCCGCGCAGGATACAGTAATAAATGCCGGAGGCAACGAGTTCATCGCTCTCCGTGCGGCCGTTCCAGCGGATGGAATGGCAGCCCGCCGGTACCCGGCCGGATAACAGCGTCCGGATGCGCTGGCCGGACATGTTGTAGATCCCGATCTCGATACGCTGCGGCGCCGCCAATTCGTAGGCGATGGTGGTCTCGGGATTAAAGGGATTGGGATAGTTTTGCACCAGCCGGTTGCTTTCCGGCAGCCGGTCTGCACTTTCCGCATTGGCTACTCCGGTGGCCTGCTGCACCGACCAGGCGTGAGCGACCGAATCGCTCTGGTCCCGGACCGTGACGGCGAGGATGAACTGTGCCGGGAGGGTGGTTCCGGTCAGGATCGTCAAGGTATTGCCCGTGCCGGCTAACCGGCCGTTGAGTCGCCAGGTATAGGTCAGGGGATCGCCATCGAGATCGCCGGCCTGTACCGAAAAGCTCACCGGCTTGAACGCCGGCGCCTGGTAATAAAAGGACTCCGGCTGGAAGGCGTAGATGGCCGGGGGGCGGTTGCGGTTTTGCACACGCACAATCGTCTGTTTGGTTGCCGTCCCGCCATTCTCATCGGTCGCGATGAATTCGATGGTATAGATGCCCTGCTGGCGATAGTCGGGGCGCCAGATGAGAAGGCCGGTATTGACGGCGTCAAAGCTCGCTCCCGCCGGCAGGTTTTGTGCTGCAAGGGTCGTCGAGCCGCCGTCGGGATCGACCGCGGCAACTTCAAGGATCAGAGTATCATTCTCGTGGATGGTGGTATCGTCGACGGCGTAAAGGATAGGGCCGAGGTTTTCCTGTAGCAACGCAGAGAAGATCAACTGCTTGCCGGGAAGGGCCGGGCATTTGGCCTGGAGACTCTGGGTACCCGCAGCGCCAAGGGTCCACTGCGCCGCAGCCCATCCGCCGGTGTCGGTCAGCAGGGTGGCGGGAGTGACCGTCCCGTTGCCGGAGAGCGGTGTAAACTGGACGGTCGCGCCGGCGACGCCGTTGCCATAACGGTCCAGGACGCGCACCTTGACCGGACTCGCCAGGGGCCTGAGGGCACGTGCCGTTTGCTGATTGCCCGCGGCGATCACCAGATCAGATGCCACGCTGGCATCGGCGTATAGAGTGAAAAGAAGCGGTGAACCAGCGACATGGCTGCTGCTGGCCTGGAAAAGACAGGGCCCTGCCGTAGTGGCAAGCCGGACCTTGGCCGCAACCTGACCGTCATTGCCGGTATAAAGGGGCATGGCATCCAGGACGGCTGCGCCCTCGGTGCGGGACTCAAAATGAACCGGAACGTTCGCGACCGGATTGCCGGCCTGGTCGGTGATCAGCACCATCAAGGGATAGACCACAGTACCGGCTTCGCCCCGCAAACTGTCACCATAGACCGGGGTGATCCGGGCGGGAACCGATAAGGACACCGAGCCGGTGAATTCGACCGGCTCGCCCGTTGGGGCCAAAGCCTGAATCCGAACGGCTCCATTCATCGTCCCGGCAGCCAGCCGCACCCGGGCCAGCCCGTAACGGTCGCTGATCACCGCACTTCCCGTGCTGAGCACCGCATCCCCCTGCAGCACAGCAAAGAGAATGGCCACCCCATAGATCGGCGAGCCATGGTCATCCACAACGCGCACGGTGAGGGAATCCGGAAAGAGCGTGCCGGGCGACGCAAACTGGCCGTCACCGCCGGCCTTTTCAAGGGTGATCTGCTGCGGCAGAACAGCTGTAGCGGTGAGGGTGCGCGTAATGGGCGTGCCCGCCGCGCGCACACTCAACTGCTGTGGCCCCACACTCGGGCCGAGTATCCAGGTGACCTGCGCCCGGCCTGAAGCGTCGGTGACGATGGTGCCACCAGGAGAGATCTCGCCGCTGCCCGTTGCAGGGATGAACTCGAGCGGGGTGGCCGGGACGGGATTGCCATTAAAGTCCTCCGCCTGAATAACCAGAGGCTGTTCCAGCGCCGACTGAATGATGCCGGTCTGGTAATCCCCGCTGATCACAGCAATGCGCTGCGGCATACCCGCGGTGAAAACCACCACCGGCGCAGCCGCAAGGTAGCGGGATTTGCTGGCAAGATAGACGCGGATGGTCTTGCGGCCCGCGATTGTCGAACTGACGACGCCTGCCGCATCACCGGCCGCATCGGTCACCGCCTCCGGCTGGGTGATCCGGTTACCATCGCCACTGACCAGTAGGGTCAACCGCTCACCGGGGACCGCATGGCCCTGGGCATCGACCAGGTGGATGCGCACAATGCACTCGGCAACACCGTCCGCGGCAACCGGCGAATTGAGGATCACCGTCGAGGCGGAGGTATCCGGCTGCCCATAGGGTGCACTGATCGCAAAGGTCAGAGGCGAGTTGCGCAACACCGCCACTCCGTCATTCGCGCTGGCACGTACCAGGTGCGCCTGATCGCCCAGCTCACTCCCAAGCCGGAAGCTGATCTGGGCGAGGCCGCTGCTGTTGCTCTGGACGGTTGCGCTGCGCGCTTGTCCGGCGCCCAGCACGCCCGATCCCTGGATGACCTGGAAGAGCACCTCCTGGCCAGCGACCGGCTGCTGCGCCTGGTCCACCACCCGAACCGCCAGCGGCTGCGTCAGCACCTGTCCCGCCTGAGCACTCAAACCGCTGCCGCTGGCCATTATGATCTGCCAGGCCATGCTCTTTTTGGCGCTGATATAAAATCGCACCGGCGAACCGGAGAGATGCGATCCGCTTCCGAAAAAGGACTGGGCTTCAATGACGTTGTTGGCAAGACCCAGCGCGCTGCCGAGAGTCGGTGTGACCGCTGCCACGCCATTGGCATCACTGATCCGTGTAAGCTGCGATTGGCCTTCGAGGCTGCCGCCCCCGCGCCGCACCCAAAAGGTGACGGGATGATTGGGCACCGGATAGCCGCTTTGATCGGTCACCCGCACCTGGAGTGGCATCCCGAGAAGCTGCCCCGCCAGTCCGGAGGTGCTGTCCGGAGTGATCCGCTGCAAAGCGGCGGGATCCGAAACAGCAATTGCGGAGAAAAGCTGTGGCGAGCCCAAAAGCGGAAGCCCGTTCAGCTTGGAAGAAACCGAGACGATGTAGGCCCCCGGGGTGGCGCCGAGTTTGAAAAGCACTCCGGCAACGCCGGCGCTGTCGGTCGCGGCGGTGACGCTTTTCTGATCGTTGACATAGCCGTCGAGGCTGGCTATGGTGAAGGTGACAGGGTGGCCTGACACCCGATTGCCGAACTCATCAGTGACCTTGACCTGGAGGTAATGCGGCAGGGTATACCCCGGCGCGCCCATCTGCTGATCACCGTCCACCTTCATGAGTGTGGCCGCGGCGGCCGCTCTGGCGGAAGCGGTAAAATAGAGCACCTTCGCGAGGCCATTATAACGCACGCTCACATGGTGGTTTGAGATGCCGGCAAGCGGGCCGAGCCGCAGCGAGACCGCTGCCTTGCCCTCGCTGTCGGTGCGGACAATCTGCTGCGCCGCCCCCCGAAGGGTGCCGTCTCCCGAGGTGACCTGGAAAAGGATGTCGTAATCGGGACAGCCTACGCCCACACTGTCGACCAGCTGGACCACCAGAGCGGAAGCGAGGGTATCGCCGGCGACGCCGGTCTGGCCGTCACCGCTGACATAAAGGAGATTCTTGGGCTTGCCGGTGGAAATGATGCGCTGCAGCGCCGTAGCCTGGATTTCAAGGGGGGATCCGGTAAGAGGCTGGCTGTTATAGGAAGAGATGACTTGCAGGGTCTGCGTCGAGTTGGCCACCATGCCGAGCTGCCACGCCACCGCGGCGATGCCGCTGCTGTTAGTGGTCCGCTGCAGGGAGGTGACATCACCCGGTTTGAGCCGGCCATTACCGGCAGTCAGGGTAAACTGGACCGGGTGGCCGCTCTGACCCAAGCCGGAGCTGTTGTTCACCTTGACCCGGATCGAATCGGCCAGGACCTGGCCGGTATATGCGGACTGGCCGCCGCCGGACACCAGGCTCAGAATCGCGGGGCCGCTGTTGGTCACAGTGAGCGTGAACGGTACCGATACCGACGCGGTCTTTGCCGTGATCTTGCACGCCCCCGTCTGGGCGCCCGCCGTGTAGTAGACACTGGCCATGCCGCTCAGGTCCGTGTAAACCAGCGGAGCCGGAGTGAAAACCCCGTCGCCGGAATCCGCTGAAAAGGTCACAACAGCGCCGGCCACCGCCTTGCCCTTGGCATCTTTCACGACAACGCTCAGCGGCTGAGCAACCATACCGCCGCTGCTTGCACTCTGGTTGTCGCCGCCGTTGACCGCGATGGAAGCGGGTTTGGAAAAATAGAACCGCGTGTTGGTCTTGAGTCGCGTCTTGAGGATCGTCCCGTCGAGCATTTTGATTCTAATATCAACCGAGTCCCGCTGGGCCACACCGAAATGCTGGACAATATCATCCTGGGAGAGATAGCCATAGGCGTTGATGATCTGCTTGTAGCCGACCAGCCTGGTCATATCATCCATGTACCCCTTCTCGAAGAGCCAGATCTTGGTGCCAAAGGCCCCCAGATCACCCTTGGGGCCGCTGCCCCAAACCTTGAGCCAGCGGTTATTGCTGGGTGTATCATTGCGGAACATGCGGTTGAAATAAGGGCCGGCATCCTTGTTGGCATCCGTAATGTAAATATCCAGATCACCGTCGCCGTCCAGATCGGCGATGCTCCCCCCGCGCGGATCATACATGCTGATTTCGACACCCGTCCCGCTCTGCAGGGTGAACGTCCCGTCGCCATTGTTGCGATAGATGCGCCCCCGTTCTCGGGTGCGAGGCGAATAAAGGTCAAGATCCCCGTCATTGTCCATATCGAACAGAAAGGGTGTAAATCCCCATTGCTCGATATTCAGCGATGCGCTCACATTGGTAAAATAGCCCTTGCCGTCATTCTTCAGGACGCGTACAACAGGACGACTGTCGTTGGCGTAAACTACAAAAGCATCGAGATCGCCGTCATTGTCGTAATCGGCGAACGTTGTGGCGTTGCAGTCATTGGCTTCAGACCAGAGTCCCCGTGCGCGCACGTCCGCTTCGGTAAAATTACCCTTGCCATCGTTGATAAAAAGATCGTTGGGGGCCGGTGTCGCCCCGCGTCCAAAATTGGCCGTGCCATCGGAGTTATACCCTAGAAAGGCATAGTTGCGGTGGCAGACAAAGATGTCCATATCGCCGTCTTCATCGATATCGATCGCAGTCACGCCCTGGGTCCCTTCATTGCTTGGATTGACCGGTGTGCAACCGCGGTCGGTCACGTTCGAAAATGTGCCGTTGCCGTTGTTGATGAAGAACTCATTGGGCTGCGCCGGCGTGATCCAGGGAACCTCGTGGATATCTTCGACCGGCCCCCAATTGGTCCCGTAGAGATCCATGTCACCGTCATTATCGGCATCGAAAACGACCAGGCCGCGGGTGCCATAACCAATCGTGCCGTAGCCTTCGTAGGTTACCCGCGTTGAGGCCAGGGTGGCGCCGCTCGTAAAATTCTCAAAGAATCCGTTGCCCTTGTTGCGATAGAGGCGAATCCGATCATCCGTAGTGGCGTTGAAAAGATCCAGGTCGCCGTCATTGTCATAGTCAGCTAAAATGACTCCATGACTGCCGGTGCTGCCATAGCTGTCCGACACCCCGCGCGAACCGTCTTCCTCAGTATAGGGGGCGCCGGCATGGCTGATGTAGAGGGTTTCCGGAAGCTTGGAGTTGGCTTGCCGCATCGCATTCGCAATATAGAGATCGGGGAGCGAATCTCCGGAAATATCGGTCCAGATGGCGCCATGGCCGTAGGTACTGAAACCGTTCGTCACCCAGCCGGGAACCTTCATCACAGCCGTGACATCAGTGAACTTGATAACTTGGCCAGTGGTCAATGCGGGCAGCATCAGGACCAACAGGGCCAGGAGTCTCTCTTTTAGACAGGTGTGATAGAGTGAGTCAGTTTTTCGTATAGACTGGATACGCATGACCATGGCTCCAGAACATGCAATTATCTATAAAGTATGGACATAGATGTGCCCCACCAAAGCTGCGCTGAAATTGGCCCCCGCATCGCCCTATGCTTTAGCAACAATCAGGCCCAATTCCGCCACGGCGGTGCAGCTCCACCTCGCGCTTTTTTTGCTTGCATTTGGCATGCTATTTTGGCATTTTAAGCCGGACAAGCTGGAGGGGGCCCGTCAGCCAGGAGGGTTGAAAATGCAGGTGTTAGGACTCGATCTGGGCGGCACCAAACTCGCCGCCGCCCGCTTTTCAACGGAGGGACGCATCCTCCAGCGGGAGAACGCCCTTCTCGGCGGCCGGGAAGGCTCCGATGTGGGTGCGTTGATCATCGAAACCGCACGTTCCTTCGTCGCGCGTGAGCCGATTGCGGCCATCGGCGTCTCGATCCCGGGGATCTATTATGCGCAATCGGGGAGAGTATGGGCGCCCAACATCCCGGGCTGGAGCGAATACCCCCTCCTGGAAGAACTCTCTCAGGCCTTCCCTTCGCTCCCGGTCGCCATCGACAGCGACCGGGCCTGCTATATCCTCGGAGAACGCTGGCAAGGCGCTGCACACGGCTGCCGGAATGCCATCTTTCTGGCGGTTGGCACCGGCATCGGCGCCGGGATCCTCATCGAGGACCGGGTGCTGCGCGGGCAGGGTGACATCGCCGGAGCCGTAGGCTGGATGGGGCTCGTACAGCCCTATGCAGACAAGTACGCCCCCTGCGGCTGCTTTGAATACCACGCTTCCGGCGACGGCCTCGCCCGGGTTGCGCGCGACTATCTCGCCGCCGAGCCCGTTTGGCAGGGGCCGCTGCGCCACACCGACGCCGCCAGCATGAAGGGGACGGAAATCTTCGCCGCCCAGGCCCAAGGTGATCTCCTGGCGCAGCGCGTCCTCGATGAGGCCGTGGTCTTCTGGGGTATGGCCGTGGCCAATTTGATCAGTACCTTCAATCCAGAAAAGATCATCCTCGGCGGCGGCGTCTTTGGACCGGCGGGCGAACTCCTCGAGCGCATCCGCGCCGAGGCGAAAAAGTGGGCCCAACCGATCGCCTTCCACCAGGTTGCGCTGGAGCTTTCGACTCTCGGCGGCGATGCCGGACTGATCGGCGCCGGCAGCCTGGCGTTTCAGGCCGCAAAGGAGCGCTGAATGGTTTTCTAACCTTGAGGTTAATCCATGGCTTATAATCGTAGAATGGTGTTCACCGCCGCTTGTGTCGCGATGTTCATTTTCGGCATCGTAATGTCTATACTCGGCGCCCTGCTGCCCTCGGTCATTGCCGACTTTGGCCTCGACAAGGCGGTGGCAGGATCCCTCTTTCCCCTGATGACCATCGGCATGCTGGTGGGTTCCCTGCTCTTTGGGCCCATTGTGGACCGCTATGGCTACAAGGGCTTGCTTATCGTATGTTCCGGGTTGGTCCTCCTTGGCCTGGAGATGATCGGCGTGGCCGGCAAGCTCGGGATCCTGCGCATCGCCATGGCGCTCATCGGCCTGGGGGGCGGCGTCATCAACGGGGCATCCAACGCCCTGGTGGCGGACATCTACGAGGAGGAGCGCGGCGCCAGGCTGAGCCTACTGGGGGTCTTTTTCGGCGTCAGCGCCTTCGGCATCCCCTTCATCCTCGGACTGCTCATGAAAAGCCTCGGCTACGCCCGCTTAGCCACCCTGGTCGGCGCCGCCGTGGCCATTCCGATCCTCTTTTTCCTCCTCATCCGCTTCCCGGAACCAAAGCAAAAACAAGGCTTTCCACTTAAGGAAGGAGCCCGCCTTATCACAGAAGTGCCCCTTCTTCTCCTCGGCCTGATGCTCTTTTTTGAAAGCGGGATGGAAATGACCATGGGTGGCTGGTCCGCGACTTTTTTCAACGAGGCCCTCTCGGTCGAAAGTTCGCGGGCGGTCCTCTATCTCTCCTTTTTCTGGCTGGCGCTGATGGCGGCGCGGTTGCTGCTGCCGCGGTTGCTGAATAACCGTGAGGCCGGCCGTCTTCTGATGAGCTTCATCGTGATCGCCTTTTTAGGCACCTTGCTGCTGCTCTCAGCCAACCGACCGGCCGAGGCCCTGCCCGGTCTGATGATGGTGGGCTTTGGCTTCGCAGCTGTCTACCCCATCGTCCTCGGCTTCGTCGGTGACCGCTATCCGCAACTGAGCGGGACAGCCTTCAGCATGGTCTTCGTCATGGCCCTGACCGGCGGCAGCCTGATGCCCTGGATCTCGGGATTGCTCGGCAAGGCGTATGGTCTGCGCATCGCCCTGACGATCGTGCCGGCCGGGCTGCTCCTGATGACCCTCGTCTACCTGATCGTACGCAAGAGACTCATTGAACCTGTAAAGGAGTAAACCATGCTGGCTAAACAATGGCTGGATAATGCCCGGGGGGTAATGGACAAGATTGAAGCGACACAGCTCGATGCGATCAAAAAAGCGGCGGCACTGATGGCCGAGACCATCGCGGCGGGCCGCTGGGTGCACACCTTTGGCTGCGGTCATGCAACCCTGCCGATTGAGGAGATGTACCCGCGCATCGGCGGCTTTGTCGGATTTCATCCCATGATCGAGATCCCCCTCTCTTTTTTCACCCACATCGTCGGCGAGATGGGGGTGCACCAGTTCGTCTTCCTCGAACGGGTGGAGGGTTATGGACAGCAGATCATGAAATCCTACAAGTTTGATCCGCGCGATGTGATGTGGCTCTTTTCGCACTCGGGCATCAACAATGTCAACATCGATATCGCCCTCGAGGCCAGGCGGATAGGGATGAAAATTGTGGTCTTCGGCTCGGCCGGTGAATTTTCGAATGTCAAGACCCGGCATTCCTCAGGCAAACAGATCTTTGAATTGGCTGATGTAGTGGTCGATACCTGCGTGCCCGCCCAGGATGCCTCGGTACCGCTGAAGAACCATGTTGACAAAATCGGGCCGGTCTCCACCATGGCTTTTGTTACGGCCGTCTGGATGACCATCTGTACGGTGGCCGAGATCCTCGCCGACCGTGGGGTCAAGCTCTATATCCACCCATCGCATAATGTGCCAGGAGATACCACAGCGCGACAACGCCTCGATGAGGCCCTCGCAGAATATAAGATGCGGATTGCCGGGGTGTAGGAGGGAAATTGAGGAGGGCGGGATGGAGAGCCATCCCGCCTGACGGGACCGATCCGGGTGAGGTGGATCAGAAGGGCAAGGCATCACCGCCCGTTTTGGCTTCGATCCGGATGATACCAATCACCACATATCGGCTCATGCCTCGCCAGGGGAGGGGATGTAAATATTCTTTGTAGCGCAACTCTACAAACTTGCCGCTGGAGCCCTCGAGGCGCTTGGCGAGGCTGTCCGAGACGACACTGAATTCAAATTCATTGCTCTGCATCCCGCCAGGAACCGGGGTTCTAAAGCCGGTCTGGATGAGGCGGCCTTCCCAGGTTTTGAATAAATAACCCTTTTTCACGATATAATTCAGGTCACCAGCCTTGACCCCTTCGCCAAAAACAAAAAGGTAACGCCACCAGAAAAATACCACCAGGGCTGCCACCAGAATCAGGGTTCCGCAGCCAATCAGCTTTGTGGATTTCATTGCTTTCTCCTGCAAGGTAATGGATGGACTGGCTATTAAAATTAGGTATTTATCCGGGGAAAAACAAGCAAAATCGCTGCGGCGGTACCAGCGATTCGGCCCCTGGAGGCGTGAATAAAAGCGTCCGTTCGTTGGTTTTACATTTAGACCCTGGTGAATGAACGAAAAAAAGGAGAAAACCATGGCTAAAAATCAGGATGTCAAGCCCAAAGAGACCAAGAAGAAGGCGGGAAAGAGTCTGAAGGAAAAACGGGCCGAAAAGAAAGCCAAAAAAGCGACCAAGTAAGTCTTAAGGGCGGGCTCTCCCGCCCTTTTTTTGTCTCCTTACAGCAGCGTGCCACCCCGGAAGCCATGGACTTCCGCGTCTAGGATGTCTGGCGGGTACCACCACTTGCTGGTCTGCGAGGGGGGAGCCTATACAAGAGAGCCCTCGGCATCGTGATCGATATCCTTCCTGGTTTGGGAGACCACCTCATCTGTTTCCCTACGGCACTCCTCCTGGGCAGACCGCCGCGGCTTTCAGGCCCGCCACAGCAGAGCGGAGGGTGCCGCCCCTGCCTCCGTCTACTGACAAGCGGGCGGTCATTGGTTCCCTGGTTCATATCGCCTACCGTGTCCCCCTGGAAAATGTCGAGGAGGTAGCAGCGCTGATCATGTGGCTGACCGTTTATGCCTTTGACTCCTGCTATAGGGTGGCCGATCCAAATGCCGAGACGATGATTTGTCGCTGCTGATGGGATCGACACGGCAGTCCTCCTGAAACCCGCTGGCCATAGCCGCCCCGATTCTTCGGAAACAAAAAAGCCCTCTAGGAGGGCCTTTTTATTACCTTGGTGTGATAGCCATTCACCGGACGAGCGCTACGCTGCGGATCTGCATCTTTCCGTTTATCCGAGCCTGGAGGAGATAAACCCCTGCCGGCACGGGTAAGCCGCGCTCATCGCGGCCATCCCAGTCCAGTTCATTTTGCCCGGAAGGCAGGCTGCCTGCAACGAGGCGGCACACCCTCTGCCCGAGAAGATTGTAAACCCAGGCCTCCACCTCACTGGCCACGGGCAAACGGAGCAGAAGGTGGGTTCTGGTCTCAAAGGGATTAGGATAGGCCTCAAGCAGTTCAAAGTGTTCCGGGCCGCTGACGGTGATTTCTATTTCATCGGACACGGTGCTCGTCCCATCCAGATCAATTTGCCGGAGGCGATACCGGTACTTCCCAGGCCTCAGTCCGTCATCTACATACTCATAGTAATGCTGGGAACTGGTTGTCCCCATCCCTTGAATGAAAGCCGCTTGCGCGTAATCCCCAGTTTCCCGCATTCTTTCGACGGCGAATCCCAAATTGCTGGTTTCACTCGCCGTTTGCCAGGTTAAATGGACACCCGAAGCGATGGCGGCCGCCTGGAAGTGCATCAATTCCACCGGCACCGACATCAAGGTCACCTTGTGCGCCAGTACCGTACTTTTACCGCCGATCGGCTCTCCTAAGAAAGCAAAGTAAATGGCGTTTTTTATCTGGCCTAACTGGATATTGGTGAATTCATGCGCGGTATCGTTCTCCCCGAGCATGTAATAGGTGGGCACATCCGAGGCTACCGGAAATACAGCAAATTTCAACCGCCAGGCTACCTCGCTCTTTTCCTGCCAGGCGAAGACTCTCTGGCCTTGTTCTTCGACGCAAAGCGCCGGTTTTTCTTTGGCGGCTAGAAGGGCCGACTGGTCGAGACGCTGATTCTCGCCACTGAGAAGGCCGTATGAATCCAGCTGCTGTGCATAAATCGCCGCCGCTCGGTTCTGGTAATCTTCCCAGACAACCTGCGCCATCGATTCATTGCCAGCAACCGCGGGTCGCCATTGCAGACTGTTCATGGCGTCCGAGTTGACAACAAAATTATCCCCTCGTTTGACGCCGTCCGCCTTGTAGATTTGGGCATAGATCTCGGAGTGGCCATCGCGTTTATCCTCCCACACCACCACGGTCTGGCCATAGCCAAAACTGGCAATCTCCGGAGCCCATTGTAGACCGTTGTCATCGTCGTTGACCCGTACCGCGGGCGCCCTGGGCACTACCTGCAGGCTCAAGGTGCGGATATAGACATTATAATCCTGACCATCCTTCTGCAGCCAAATCACATGAGTACTGTCACCATTCGATTCCACTTTGGGGAAAAACTGCGCTGTCGTGGCCATGGGTGAAACCTTGACACTTGATCCGTGCAAGCTGCCGTTCTGGTTGACCCCTTGTGCCATTATATTGGGGGTGGTACTGGTATAGTCCTCCCAACAGACCAGAAAATTCCCGTCGGCAAGCGCGCAAACATCAGGAGCGATCTGCGCCGCTCGATTTCCGGCAGGATTGACTTTAATATTGGGGCCAATCGCCGAAAAAGTCAGATCATAGAGTTGTGCATAGATATCCGGATCCTCAAAGCCCTCCTGCCAAACCAGCAGAATACGTTTACTCACTTTGTTGATTGCAATCCGCACCGTACTGCCAAGAGAGTCGCTTGTCTGAACCTTGGTAAAAGGATCATACTCTCCGCTTTGGGAATGGTCGAACCGGATTTGAGGGGCAAAGGAGAGGCTTGCAGCCGATTCTCCCTGCAAACCCGTACGCAATCCGATGCAGGCCATATAAAGATCCCTTCGGATGGTCTCGGGTGGATTTTCAAGATTCAACCGGTGGTGGAGAAGATCCAGCCGATATGCCAGCCAAGGTGCTCGGCCCAATAGCTCGGCTGTTATATCAGCCGGCCTTGAACCAGCCCCCGGTACGGCCCGGTTGCTTGCCAGCAAAAGGCTGATGACCATAACGAATAAGGTGACCTGGTGCTTCATACAACGCTGCCTCCACTATGACGATGGCGGCGTGATGCAGTATCACGCCGCCATCGTCGCTGCAACTCTGTGCGCCAGCTATTTGGTGAGGACGACTTTCTGCGTTTGGAACCGTCCGCCAAAATCAAAACGCATGTAATAAACACCCGACGGCATGGACTCACCCGAATCAGAGCGGCTGTCCCAGACTATCTGGTGCGTGCCGGCCGACACCTCGTTATCGAGCAGGGTGCGCACCTTCTGCCCGAGCATGTTGTAAACAACTGCGGTTACATGCCCAGCCTGGGGAACGCTGAACTGAAGATGCGTGTCCGGATTAAAGGGGTTGGGATAGTTTTTGCTAACCGACCATTCCTGAGGGACATCGGTGAGCTGGGTGAGTTCATTAGCTTGCTGGCTCATGACCGACAATGCTGTCGTGTAAACCCGCATCTCACCCAACTGTCGCCACTGCGTCGTTGGAAAGTCGATGATCAGCTTGAGGTATTTGGCGCTGAAGGCTGGGAAGATAAAAGTCTGCCAATCGCCTCCCGAGGCGATACCATCATAGACCGTGACAAAGTCGGCGCTGGCCTTGCCAGAAGTGGAAGCCTGGAGGCGGAAGCGTTCAACCCAGCGGTTATCAAAACCGACCCCCGTGTCCATCAGCAGGGCGATCTGTTGAATAGCTTTGATGCCGCCATCAGCAAAACCAAAGATCGCATAAGGCTCAGTCCCACCCACGGTTGCGGTGCCATCCCATCCTTCTTCATCGCCGTCGATGAGATTGTCCCATCCCTCATTTCTGAAAGCTGTAGAGCCCTCCACAAAAACCAAGGGAGACTCTTTCATAACCGGAGCAGAAAAATTGATCGTCGCGCTGCCAACCAGATTGCAGTGGACGAGAACCTTCACCTCTTTCATACCAGCTTCAATGGTTGAGAGAGAAGCGGTGTAAACGCCCGGAGTGCTTTCTTTGACGACAGAGTGGGTGATTCTACCCGAATAGCTGTAAAGATAGAAATCCTCATCGGACAGGCCGGTCAAGGCGGAGCCATCATATTTTTTCAGAGTGATGGTAAATTTGGAGGCATCGACCCCATTGGCAATGTGCGGAGAGGTTGCCTTGACGGTGGATTTGGAGATTTCCGGATACTCTTTGACAACACAGACCTCAAATTCACCCAGTTGGCGCCAGCCGGAATTCGGACCGGTGATCACCAGCTTGACATACTTAGCCGCTTTGGGTGTGCAAGAAAATTCCTCCCAGCCACCCCCCTTCTTGGTATTTCGCATGAGAAGTGCAAAGTCCGCATCAGCCAGGCCGGTGGTTGACGTATAGACATCAAAGCTGACCATCCAACGATCCTGCAAACCGACATTAGTATTCGTCATGAGTCTGATCTTGTTGACCATTTTGGTCTTGTTGTCATGGAATTTGAAGATGGCGTAAGGAATGCTGCCGCCAGCAGTTACTGTGCCATCGGGGCCGCTTATATCATGATCGATGGCGTTGTTCCAGTTTTCGCTCGCGAAACTGGTACTGTTATCGATCAGATCCAGCATGGCACAAGCACAGAATTCAAAGCCATTGACGTAGATGAATTCCTCTTTCTCCAGCGAGAAAGGCCCATACTGAGTAGTGATTGTCAAGGTCACCGAGTATTTACCTGGCATCCAATAGACATGGGTCGGATTCTGCTCCGTCGAGGTCTGACCATCGCCAAAATCCCAGAGCCATCCAGTCGGGGTGCCATTTGAAGCATCCATGAACTTGACAGCCAGTGCTGGGTTCCCTCGTGTAGGAGTCGCCCAGAATTCAACAGTGGGAATGAATGCAGAAACCGTAAAATTGGCCTGCACCACCTTGTTGCCGTTCATTACAATTCGATATACGCCGCTGCTATAGGTAATGTCTGCAGCATTCGCCCCGGACCACGAGCTGAACTGGTAGCCCGTATTGGGGTTGGGCGTCAAAGTCACCGTCGTCCCCGAGGCATAGGTCCCGCCCGCAGGATTCAGCGTCACCGTCCCGTGACCGTCATTGCCGGCCGTCAAGGTATACGTGATCTGGCTGAAATTGGCCTGCACCACCTTGTTGCCGTTCATCTGGATTGTGTAAATGCCGCCGGTGTTGACGATATCCGCCGCATTCGCCCCGGACCACGAGCTGAACTGGTAGCCCGTATTGGGGTTGGGCGTCAAAGTCACCGTCGTTCCCGAGACATAGGTCCCGCCCGCAGGATTCAGCGTCACCGTCCCGTGACCGTCATTGCCAGCCGTCAAGGTATACGTGATCTGGCTGAAATTGGCCTGCACCACCTTGTTGCCGTTCATCTGGATTGTGTAAATGCCGCCGGTGTTGACGATATCCGCCGCATTCGCCCCGGACCACGAGCTGAACTGGTAGCCCGTATTGGGGTTGGGCGTCAAAGTCACCGTCGTTCCCGAGACATAGGTCCCGCCCGCAGGATTCAGCGTCACCG